>Ga0209025_1000119_pt1 | contig 210606 bp, 198 predicted proteins | sample AraplaMF_Col_mLB_FD_184256 | JGI IMG/M metagenome (GOLD analysis project Ga0209025, IMG submission 184256) | Arabidopsis root microbial communities from the University of North Carolina, USA - plate scrape MF_Col_mLB (SPAdes) (version 2) | ecosystem: Host-associated > Plants > Roots >...
GAACACGGCCGAGTGGGGCGAATACGTCACGGGCCCGCGCATCATCACGGAAGAGACCAAGGCCGAGATGAAGCGCGTCCTCAAGGACATCCAGACCGGCAAGTTCACCTCGGACTGGATGCAGGAATGGAAGGCCGGCGCCGCCCGCTTCAAGGGCATCCGTCGCAACAACGACGCCCACCAGATCGAGGAAGTCGGCGCCAAGCTGCGCGGCATGATGCCCTGGATCGGCAAGAACAAGCTGGTCGACAAGGCTGTCAACTAACACTTGGCTCCAGCCAAGTAATCGTCCGGCACCCTGCGCCGGGCGATCGACCGGGCGGTACTCCGCCCGGTCTTTTATTTCAGTGCCATCAAATTAATGCGATGCATGCAACTTATATATTGCGTCGCAGCAAGTAATATGCTTGCGAAAAACCTCCTTCAGGAACAAAATACCTCAGTGTTTCGTTCGGCTGTCAGGAGGATGGTGCGATGACCACGATTATCCAATACTTCGCGTGGTTCGATCTTTTTATCCTGGGCAGTATAGCGATGCTTGTTCTGCTCAGTCTCTACGGTGACCGGACAACCTGAACGCTCAAGCACGGGCCGCGGTATTTCGGCGGTGCTTGCCGGCGGCGATGCCAGGCATGGTTTCGGGCCATGAACGTCTTTTGGCGCTAAAAATTAGGTCAGTATTATTGACATAAATGCGGCGCCATGATGAGGTGCGTTCAAACAACAAGCCCGAGGAAACACCATGTTCAAATGGGAACAGGCCTTCGCGACCCGCGCGTCGCGCATGAAGGCGTCCGAAATCCGCGAATTGCTGAAGCTCCTGGAGCGGCCCGACATCATCTCCTTCGCGGGCGGTATTCCGGATCCGGCCTTGTTTCCGAAGGAGGCCTTCGCCGCCGCCTATGCGGATGTGCTGGCGGGCGAGAACGCGGCGGCCGGCCTGCAATATTCCGTCAGTGAAGGCTACAAGCCGCTGCGTGACTGGCTTGCCGGCGAGATGGACAAGATCGGCATTCCCTGCACCGCCGAGAATGTCTTCATCGTCTCCGGCTCGCAGCAAGGGCTGGATTACCTCGGCAAGCTTTTCCTGTCGCCGAAGGATACGGCACTGGTCACCTGGCCGACCTATCTCGGCGCGCTCCAGGCCTTCAACGCCTATGAGCCGACCTATGACCGGCTGAACCTTTCGGGCAATCGCACGCCGGACGCCTACCGCGCCACGGCGGCGCAAGCCGGCGGCCGCGTCAAGTTCGCTTACCTCTCCGCCGACTTTGCCAATCCCACGGGCGAGACCGTCGATCGCGCCGGTCGTGAAAAGCTGCTGTCGCTCGCGGAGGAGCTGGATATCCCCGTCATCGAGGACGCCGCCTACCAGTCGCTGCGTTATGACGGCGAGGCCGTGCCGCCGATCCTGGCGCTGGAAATCGCCGAGAAGGGCGATATCGATGCCACGCGCACCATCTATTGCGGCAGCTTCTCCAAGACGCTCGCGCCGGGCCTGCGTGTCGGTTACATCGTCGCGGCCGCCCCCGTCATCCGCAAGCTGGTGCTGATGAAGCAGGCGGCCGACCTGCATTCCTCGACGATCAACCAGATGGCCATCGCCCATGTCGCCGAGCGCGGCTTCGACGCGCAGGTCGCGAAGATCCGCACCGCCTACAGCGCGCGCCGTGACGCCATGCTGGCCGCACTCCAGAAATATATGCCGGAAGGCGTAAGCTGGACCAAGCCGGAAGGCGGCATGTTCATCTGGGTCACGCTGCCGGCAGGCATGGACGGCGCGACGCTGCTCGCACGCTCCATCGAGACCGAAAAGGTCGCCTTCGTGCCCGGTCAGGCGTTCTACGCCGATGGCAGTGGCGCCAACACGCTGCGTCTCAGCTTCTCCTGCGCCGATGCCGCGACGATCGAGGAAGGCATCTCCCGCCTCGGCCGCCTGCTGAACGCGGAACGCCTGGCGGCGTGATCACGACCTTCGCCGCGCTGCTCTTCTTGCAAACGTGCCGGATTTGCTGAGCGGATTCAGTTTCTCTTATCTCCTTCTCCCCGCGGGGGAGAAGGGAAGATGACAGCCTCGGCCGAGCTTTCATGGGTGGGTTTCTGGAGCTGGATCCAGCAGAGCCAAGGCAGACTCGAACACCAGATCCGGCAGCACTTCGAATGTGTAGGGCGCATGCACGCGCTCCCATTTCTGGTGATAATCCCGTCCCCACGGGCCGATATTCACGGTCGGGAAGGACAGCAATCCGGCGGGGGCCGCGTCGGTGAAGGCCGCCGACGGGGTGTTGGCGGCGAGGATGCCGGTTTCGCCGGCGTCGGGCCGATGGCCGAAGAAACTCATGTCGGAAATGCCGGCAAAGACCTGCTTGAACTTGATCGACGTGCCGTATCGCTTCGCGGTGTCTGCCATCACGGCCTGCAAGCGGCTCTGCATGGCGCGGCCGGCGTCTCCCGCCTGTTCCAGATGCACCAGCGGATAATGCAGGCTGCCGAAGCCGAAGATGACGGCGGGGCCCTCGATGCCCGCTTCGGCTACCGCCGCCGCCACGATCTCGCGGCTCACCTTCAGGGGATCGTTGCCGCCGGAGAGCGAATGGTCGAGTGCTTCCAGGCGTTCCAGCGCATCGCCCTTCAGCCGCGCCACAAGCTCCGCATAGGTCATCACCACACCCTGCGTCTTCGCCACCGGACCGCCCCGGAAACGGGCGTGATGGGCATCCTGCGTTTCAAGCGCCGAATGAAGCGCTCCGCTCACGACCACGCGGAAATCGTTGAGGATGTCGGCGGCGCGGCGGCGGTGGGTCAGCCAGTTGAAGGAGAGCCAGACACGATCCGGTGTCGTCACGTCGTAGCCGTCCCTGACGTCGCGCGCCTCAAGGCAGACCGGCGGCGGCGCGCGCTCGCCGAAGGCCTCGTCGCTGAGCTCCGGCACGGTATCCATGGCACGCACGATGTCCGCGCCGATGCGGGAGGCACTCGTGCCGTCGAAGGGATAGCCCGCATGGGTCGGCCGGCCGATGACGAAGGCGAAAGGCGCGAACTTGCCTATGGAACCGAGATAGACCGCGCGGCCCTCTTCGCCACCGTGCTCGCAACTGGAGGCATCCAGGTTGATGCCGGCGACGATATCGAGGTCGAAGCGGCGTGCGATGTCGGGCAGGGCGTCGCGCAGGCTGCGCATGCCGCGCGAGCGGTTTTCCTCGTCCGGCGTGGCGACGAAGAGGATATTGCCCTCCGGCGCCTCCATCGCCACGAAGCGCTCGAGCGCGGCGATGCCGGCGGCAAGGCCGCTCTTCATATCGAGAAGCCCGCGCCCGGCGATGAAGTCGCCGCTTTCGAAATCCGCGAGCGCTTTTTCTTCGGCGCGGTTGCGTGGACGGCCGCGCAATTCGGCCATGAGCGCTTGGGTGAGGGGCTCGGGATCGCAGGCGAGCGCTGCCAGCGCGCCGTAGTTCGCGATGGAGACCGTATCGAAATGCCCGGCCAGCACGACGGTTCGCCGGCCGGTGCCGCGCGCCAGCGCCACGAGGGTGCGGGTCATCGGTTCGCCATGGCTGTCGATGGTGAAAAGCTGTTCCGGATGGCGCGAGAAATAGGGCGTCTCGGCCAGATGCGCGCGCAGGTGCTCTGAAAACGCTGCCTCGTCGGGCGAGCCCGTCACGCTCGGCCAGCGCGTCATCTGCAACGAAAGCGCCCTGGCGCGCCGGGCAGCGGTTTGAACGGCTGTCTCTGTCATCATCGGAGCGCCTGTCGTCAGCGTTGTCATAATGGGAACGCTAGCCGAGGATGACGGCAGGCAAAACGCCAAATCCCTGTATAAATTGTGCGAATTTCTGGCATTCTGTCATGAGAGATTGTCATTTCGTCAGGTTTCCCATGGATACGATCGATCAGAAGCTTCTCGCGCTGTTGCGCAAGGATGGCCGTGCGTCGTTGTCGGCGCTGGCGACGGCGCTCAATGTTTCGCGCGGTACGGTGCAGAACCGCATCGAGCGGCTGACGCGCGCGGGCGTCATTTCCGGCTTCACGGTGCGGGTTTCGGAGGCGGATGACCCGCACGCCGTGCGCGCGGTCACGATGATCGAGATCACCGGGCAGAAGACGCTTGCCGTCATCAAGGCATTGCGCGGCATCCCGGAGGTGCATGCCCTGCACACCACCAATGGTGCGTGGGACCTCGTCGCGGATCTTCGAGCGGAAAACCTCGTCACCTTCGAGCGCGTGCTGCGCGGCATCCGGGCCATGGATGGGGTTTCGAAATCCGAAACGAGCCTGCTTCTGACGACGCTCTAGCCTCTTGCCGCCCGGTCACGGCTCCGGGCCGAGCGGTTGTGCACGGACCGAAAAGACGCTTTCCATTGCCGGGCAGGCGGTCACACTCCGCCGGCATTGCCGAAAGGAACCCATGTCGCTCCGCCTCGCCACCTTCAATATCGAAAATCTCCTCACACGCTTCGATTATACCGGTTTCCGCAACCAGGTCCGGCAGGATCGCGTCCTGCGGCTGTTCGATATCCGCAACGAGGCCGAATACCAGCGGCTGGAGGAGGCGCGCACCATCGCGCTCACCGACGATGCGCGCCAGCACTCCGCCCTGGCGATCGCGGATGCGGATGCCGATATCCTGTGCCTGCAGGAAATGGACAACATGGCGGCGCTTCAGGCCTTCGAATACGGCTATCTGTTCCGCATGGTGGGCAACGGCTACCGGCAGAAATACCTCATCGAGGGCAATGACAGCCGCGGGATCGACGTCTGTGTGCTGATGCGCGAGGAGACGCGGGACGGGCAGCGGATCGAATGCGTCGATATCCGCAGCCATGCCGGCGTGACCTATCGCGATTTCGATCTGCACACGGCTGATCCCGCCGCAGGCTTCAATCCCGATGACAGGGTCTTCAAGCGCGATTGCCTGGAACTGGACCTGCGCATCGGCGGGCGTCCGCTGACGCTTTACGTCGTGCATTTCAAGTCGATGGGGCCGGGGCGCGACGGCATGGATGGCCGGCAATCGACCATGCCGGTCAGGATCGCCGAGGCGCGGGCCGTGCGCCGCATCATCGAGAATCGCTTCGGCGTCGGAAAAACCGCCGACAAGGCCTTCGCCATCTGCGGCGACATGAACGATTATCAGGAAAAGCTCGCCATCGAAGGCGACCGCCGCAGCGGCTACCGCTTCATCCCGCAACAGGAACCGCTGAGCGCGCTCGACACGTTCACCGTGGATGGGTTTGCCGTGAACCCCATGTTGCGCCGTCCCTTCGATGACCGCTGGACGCTCTATCACAGCCGGGGGCCGGAAGAGCGCCATCTCTGCCAGCTCGACTACATCTGGCTTTCGCCATCGCTTGCCGAGCGCAACGCCCATCGCGTGCCGGAGATCGTTCGCGCCGGCCAGCCGTTCCGCACGCTGTTTCCGCCGGGGCAGGAGGTGGAGCGTTATCCGCGCGTGGGCTGGGACCGCCCGAAGGCGTCGGATCATTGCCCCGTCGTCATGACGCTGGATGTCTGACAGGCACCGGCATCATTTCCGCTTGCCCACGGTTGGAAGCTCGGGCAGGTTTGGGGGCATGTGTTCAGGCAAAAAATGAACAGGGAGAATGCCTTGTCCCGTCGCTACGCCCTTTACGACGTCTTCACCGATACACGCCTTGCCGGCAATCCGCTGGCGGTCGTCTTCGACGCCGACGATCTGGACGACGGCACGATGCAGCGCATAGCCGGCGAGTTCAACCTTTCCGAAACGGTGTTCGTCAAGGCGGCGGAGAACCCGGCGCATACGGCGCGGCTGCGCATTTTCACGCCGGGCCGTGAACTGCCGTTCGCCGGCCATCCCACGGTGGGCGCAGCGATCGCCATCGCCGAATCGGCCGGTGACGCTACCGGGCAACGCGATCAGGTCTGCGTGCTGGAGGAGAATGTCGGGCCGGTGCGCTGTGCGGTGCGGCTCGGCGGCAGCAAGGCGGCCTTTGCCGAATTCGACCTGCCGCGCAAATCCGCGCAGCTCGACGCCACGTTCGACCGGCAGGCGCTTGCCGATGCGTTCAGCCTCAAGCCCGGGCAGATCGGTTTCGAGAACCATGTGCCGTCGCTCTGGAGCGCGGGTGTGGCCTTCGTCATGATCCCCGTGCACGATCTTGCCGCGGCCGGGGCCGTCGAGTTCGATCCCGCGCTCTGGGAGCGTTGCGTTCCCTTCGCGGAAGGGCGGCTTGCGGCCGCCTATCTCTATTGCCGCGGCGGTGTGAACCACAATGCGAAATTCCACACGCGCATGTTCGCGCCCGACATGGGCATCGCGGAGGATCCGGCCACGGGCGCGGCCGTGGCGGCAATGTCGGGGGCGATCCACTTCTTCGACGGGCTGATGGACGGTCATCATCCCTACCTGATCGAACAGGGCGTCGAGATGGGCCGCCCCTCGCATATCCACCTGCATCTCGATGTGGCGGGCGGCGCAATCGCCGGCGCGCGCATCGGCGGCGAAGCCGTTCGTATCGCGTCGGGAACACTGGATTTGTGACGGTCGTTTTGCGCTGCGGAAGAAATTTGCGCACGGACGCAGATTTTTTCCGATGCGGTATGGACAAGGTGGGAGAACGTCTTTATACGCCCCGTCAGACCGCTGGAGCGGTCAAGTGGGTGATTAGCTCAGTTGGTAGAGCAGCTGACTCTTAATCAGCGGGTCCACGGTTCGAGCCCGTGATCACCCACCAAATCAATTACTTAGCGCATTTCTACCAACGCGCTTCCTCAGAAAATGATCATGTCCGAGGCGCCTTTGTCGTTTGTGCTTGTTCGCTCCGCGCGGCAGGGAGGCCGGTCCCCACGTTGGTTGGTAAAGCTGTTCCTAACGCTGCGACAATTGTGTGCCTGAACAAGACGGAATCACGGGTCGATTTTCGCTGCGGCAGCGGAATTTACCATGCGACCGGACATTTCCCTCTGGTTGTGCCTTTCCGCTTGCCTGAAAGGGGAAGGCGAACAATCTGACGTTCTGGTATCGCGCCGATGAACGGTCAGGATTGTGTTTCATGCCGAACGAGCTTCGATCTCTTCAGTATCTGCGAGCCGTCGCCGCGCTGTTGGTCGTGATGGTTCATTTCCAGGCGCCGCTGGCGCGCCTCGGTTATCACGGATGGTCCCCGCGGGCGCTCGGGTCAGGCGTGGACATGTTCTTCGTCATCTCCGGCGTCGTCATGTGGCTGTCGACGGTGGACAAGAACCTGACGCCGGGCGATTTCCTGCTGAAGCGGGCGTTGCGCATCGTGCCGATGTATATGCTCATCACGCTGTTCATCGCGGTCATCATGTTCGCGTTTCCCTGGGCCGTCAGCAACGGGCACTTCGATGGTGCGCATGTCGCGGCGTCGCTGCTGTTCATCCCCTGGGAGCACCCCGATCTGAAAGGGCATCTCTATCCGGTTTTCGTGCCCGGCTGGACGATCAACGCCGAGATGTTCTTCTACCTCCTGTTCAGCGTGGTGCTTCTGCTTGCGGTGCGCCTGCGGATCGTTGCGGTCGCTCTTGCCCTCAGCGCACTTGTGCTCGTAGGTGCTGTCCTGCATCCGACCGGTTCGCTCTCGTTCTACACAGAGCCATATCTGCTTGAATTCCTGTTCGGCCTCGTGATTGCGGCCGGCTACAGGGCCACCGGGCAAATCGGCGTTCTGCCCTCGGCCCTGCTGGTTACGGGCGGTGTTGCCTGGCTGGTGCTGTCCGCCGTGTTCGAGCCATCTGTGCAGGATGTCGACCGTGTAATCACTTGGGGTATCCCCGCCGCCATGATCGTCTGCGGCAGCATGTATCTCGAGCGCGCGGGGGCACTGCGGCACAGCCGGATCATGCATTTTCTTGGGAATGCGTCCTATTCGATCTACATGACCCACACGATCGTGCTGTCGGCCTGCGGTCTCGTGCTGTCGCGCCTCCCGCTGACGCCGGTTGTCCAGCAATTTGTCTATCGCCCCTTCGCCATGGCTGCGGTGGTGGCGGCGGGCTGTCTGACCTATCTTGTGGTCGAAAAGCCCATGACACGAGGCCTCCGCGCACTTGTGGGCCCGCGGCAGCGACGCCAGCAGATCGCCTAGCGCCTTTGTGCCGAATGCCGGCAATGCCCTTGCCTCGCGGGCCCCGTTCGCCATATTGCCTCCCGAACCGAATGGAGGACCAGGCATGACGGATATCAAGCGACCGGAAGAGGTGGTTGCGTATTGGTGCGATACGCTGACGGCCGAGAACTGGTGGAACTCCACGCCCGAACTCGATGCATGGGTCCACGGGCAATTCGCCGCCACGCACCTGGCGCTCTCGCGGGGTGTCGGGCCGCAATGGCGGGCGAGCCCCGAGGCGCGGCTGGCCGCCATCATCGTGCTCGACCAGTTTCCGCGCAACATGTACCGCGCATCTCCCATGGCCTTCGCGACCGACTGGCTGGCGCTCAGGGAAGCGCGGCTGGCCCTTGAGGCGGGGGCGGACCAAGCGGTCGATTACGGGCGCCGCCACTTCTTCTACATGCCCTTCGAACATTCCGAAGCACTGGCCGACCAGGACCGCTCCGTGCAGCTGTTCGAGGCGCATGGCGATGCCATGTATCTCGATTATGCCATCCGCCATCGCGACGTGATCGCCGAGTTCGGCCGCTTTCCCCATCGCAATGCCTATCTCGGCCGTGTGTCGACGCCGCAGGAGGAAATCTATCTCGCCCAGCCCGACGCGGGCTTCTAGGCGCCGGGCGGCCCCATTTAAAATGGCCGCATTCATGGCTAGAAGGGTGTTCGTTCGCGCGTCCGCGAAGTCGCCTGTTTCCGTTCAGTGAGGATGGCCCGTTGCCGATCTCCCGTCTCCTGTCCATTCTTCTTGCGGTTTTCCTGTTGGCCGTTTCCCCTGCCGGTGCCCAGACGGCGCCGACGGTCGCGACGGATGTGGGCACGCAGCTGGACCAGGCGAATGCCGGCCTCACCACCGCCGGCAAGCAACTCGACGACATCCGCAAGCAGGTCGATGCCTACGAGACCGACGATAACCGTCTTGTCGACCTCAAGGTCGAGGCGGAGACGCTCAACCGGTCCATTCTGGCGATCTCCGTGGCGCTGCGCCCGCGGCTCGACGCCATCAAGGCACGGCAGACGGAACTCGGCGATCCGCCGGCCGACGGCGAGCCCGCCGAATCGGCGGTCGTGGTGGAGGAGCGCAAGAAGCTCTCGGCCGAACGCAACCAGATCAACGCATTGACCGGGGAGGCCGAAAATCTCTCCATCGAGGCGACGAAGCTTTCCAACCGGATTACCGAAATCCGCCGGCAGCTGTTCAGTGAGGCGCTGCTGAAGCGCACGGAAATAACGCCCGACCTGTTCAGCGACGCCGCCACCGCCATCGACGCGGAGGCGCGCACGTTGCAGCGGACGGTGACCGCCTGGCTCCAGTTCGTCTGGAAGTTCAAGCGGTTGCAGCTGCTTGCCGCTGTTTCGCTCTCGCTGATGGCGGCCCTCGTGCTGCTTACGGGCAGTTATCGGTTGTTCTCGCCCTACATTACGCGCGTCGCCCAGCAGGAAAAGCCGCACTATATCACGCGGCTTTCCGTCGCCTTCTGGTCCACGGTCCTGCCGACGGCGGCTGCGGGCGCTTTCGCCGGCACGAGCTATTTCTTCATGGATGCGTTCAAGGTCCTTCGGCCTGATACCGCTCCAATGCTTGCCGTGGCGCTCGCCGTAATGGTCGGCATCTTCTTCGTGGGCCAGCTTGCCAATGCCGTGCTGTCGCCAGGCGACGGGAACTGGCGTCTGGTGCGGGTTTCCGATCACGGTGCGCGTCTCCTCTGGCTGCTGATCTTCAGCATGGTCATTGTCAACGGCGCGGACTACTTCCTGGGCACGATCAGCGAAACGCTGGGCTCCCCGGTCATCCTGACCGTGGTCAAGAGCTTCTTCGCGTCCATCATCATCGGCTTGCTGCTTCTCGTGACGGCGTTTGTCCAACCCGTCCTGCGGCGCGGGGAAGCGCCGGAGTCGCAAGGTCATCAGTGGCCGCGCTCGGTTTTCGTGTTGCTTGTCCTCACCGGCCTCGGCCTGATCCTGGCATCGCTGCTCGGCTATGTCGGCCTGGCGCGCTTCGTGGCGGCGCAGATCGTCGTGACGGGCGCAATCCTCGTGACCATGTATATCGGCTTCCTGTCCGGCCGCGCCGTATCCGCGAACAATGCCTTTGGCGCGACAGCGGTCGGCAAGCGGCTGGAGGAGCGCTTCGGCCTGAGCCCGATCGTGCTCGACCAGATCGGGCTGGTATCCGGCTTGAGCATCTACCTGCTGATCATCGTGCTTTTCGTGCCGATGATCTTCCTGCAGTGGGGCTTCCAGATCGCCGACATCGAGTCCTGGGCGTACCGCATCTTCACGGAAATCCGCATCGGCAGCATCACGATCTCGCTGGTCGGTATCCTTGCAGGGATCGTGCTCTTCGCGCTCGGTTTCATCGTCACGCGCTGGTTCCAGAAGTGGGTGGACGGCAACGTGCTGGCGCGAAGCCAAGTGGACGCGGGCGTGCGCAATTCCGTGCGCACCGCTGTCGGCTATGCCGGCGTGGCGCTTGCCGGGCTCATCGGCATATCGGCGGCAGGGATCAACCTGTCGAGCCTGGCGCTCGTCGCCGGTGCTCTCTCGCTCGGTATCGGTTTCGGCCTCCAGAACATCGTGTCGAACTTCGTCTCCGGCCTTATCCTGCTGGCGGAACGCCCCTTCAAGGTCGGCGACTGGGTGGTGGCAGGAACGACGGAAGGCTTCGTGCGGCGCATCTCTGTGCGCGCCACGGAGATCGAGACGTTCCAGCGCCAGACCGTGATCGTTCCCAATTCGGTGCTGATCAACGGACAGGTCGGCAACTGGACGCATCGCAACAAGCTCGGCCGGATCGATATCGCCCTCAGCGTTCACGCCGGCAACGATCCCCGCCAGGTGCAGGAGGTCATAGCCGATGTTGTGCGCGGCCAGCACGGGCTGTTGCGAAACCCCGAGCCGGTCGTCGTCTTCCAGGCCTTTTCCGCCGCGACGCTCGATTTCGAGATCCGCGCCTTCCTTGCCGATATCCTCAACGGCACGGCCGTGAAATCCGAACTGCGTGCCGCCATCCTCGAGCGCTTCCGCGCTGATGGCATCGCCATATCCGGGCCGGCCGCCCCCGAGGTGCCGATCAAGATCTCGCCGGAGGGTGCTCTCCTTCTTTCGACGCTTCTCGAACAGGCGACCGACAAGCTCGCGAAACCGGCCGCGGCGCGCAACCGCAAGCCCGCGCAGGATCCGCCCGACGCCTGATTTGCGGCACATGAATGCCGCATTCACGCTGCATTCAGCCGTCCCCTCATAAAACACATGCAAATCCAGCCGGGGAGCGATAGTGTTCTCCAGGGCGTGTGAAGAGGGGCGGCGCGTTGCGCCGGGCAAAGATGAAGCGAATGATCATGATGCTGCTTGTGTCGGCCGCAATGACCGCGCAAGCCGAGGCCGCCTCCGTGACGAACAAGGATGCCGAGACGCAGGTGCTCGTGGTCGTTGAAGACGGCAGCCGCATGGAGATTGCGCTGGAGCCGGGCGCGACGGAAACGATCTGCCCGGCCGGCTGTTTCGTCACCATGCCGAATGGCGATCGCATCGCACTCGGCGGCGGAGAAGAGGTCGAGATCAAAGGCGGCGAGGCGCTGGTCAAATAGGCCGCGACCGTGGTTTCCCATGACGGGAACTTAACGCTTTCTCAAAGGGATGCATCTACGCCTTAACGTGGGGAAAATTTACGTAAGAAGGCAGATCATGGGGTTCATCGGCATTTCCGGGATGCAGTATTCCGGCGCGTCTCTCTCGCATCATCGCATCATCGTCGCCGAGGATTCCAACGTTTTCACATCGATGATCTCGAAACGGCTCAACGAGCTGTTCGATATCCACGTGGAGATCTGCCGCAGCTTCGAGGAGCTGGAGCTTGCCTACGACAAATCCAGCGAGAAGATCACGCTAGCGATCTCCAACATCAACCTGCCGGGCGCGGAGAATGGCGAGGCGCTGAATTACCTCGTCGACCTCTCCATACCCACGATCGTCTTCACCGGCACCTTCCAGCAGACGACGCGCGACCAGCTCCTGTCCAAGGAGATCGTCGACTACATCCTGAAGGACAACATCTTCGCCGTGGACATGCTGGCCGAGTCCGTCTGCCGCTTCCTGACCAATCACAATCACCACGTGCTGATCGTCGATGACAGCGCCACGGCCCGTGCCCTGCTGTCGACGCGGCTCAAAAGGTACAACTTCCGCGTCAGTGTTGCGGAGAACGGCGCGTTGGCGCTCGCGCTCCTCAAGGCGAACCCCGATATCGGGCTGATGATCACCGATTACAACATGCCCGACATCGACGGCTTCGAACTGACGCGGCGAATTCGCAGCTCCATCGGCTCGCACCAGCTGCGTATCATCGGCATCTCGTCATCGACGGACAGGCTGCTTTCCGCGCGGTTTCTCAAGGCCGGCGGCAACGATTTCATCATGCGGCCCTTTATCGACGAGGAGTTCTACTGCCGCGTCAACCAGAACCTCGACACGCTGGCGCAGATCAGGAGCGCGCAGTTCAAGATGGCCGGCTAAGTCTGTATTTTGCCGACGTTTTACCTCACGTAACGTGAGATATTTCCGGCCGGATTAACGACTTGGTAAAGCGTGTGGGTTGTAATGCCGGCAGACGAATATGTCATCGGGGTAGGGGAAGCGTGGACGTGGATTCGAATCCGCAACGAGGACCGGCATTTCTGCGTCATACCGGCCAGAAGGTGCTGCTCGTGGAGGATTCGCGCATGTTCTCCACGGCGCTCAAGTACCGGCTCGAAAAGGAGCTTGGCCTGGATGTCACCCACTGCTCCAGCATGGCGGCGGTGCGGACCATCTTCCAGGGCGACGCGCCGGAATTCGCGCTTGCCGTTCTCGATCTCAACCTGCCCGACGCGCCGAATTGCGAAGCACTCGACTACGTGATCTCGAAGGGCATCGCCCCGCTCGTCTTCACCGGCTCGTTCAGCGATGCGACGCGCGACCAGATCCTGGCCAAGAACGTGCTGGATTATGTCGTGAAGGACAATCCGGCGGCGATCCAGCAGCTCGTGCTCGCGGTGGATCGCATCCTGACCAGCGGCAAGACGCAGGTCCTCGTGGTCGATTCCGACCCGGAAAGCTTGGAAAAGCAGGTCAGCCTCATCGCCAAGCAGCGTTTCCAGATCATTGCCGTCGAAACGGGTGCCGCCGCACTGGAGGCGCTCGATTCCCATGGCGGGATCGACATGGTCGTCTGCGATATCGCACTTTCCGACATGAGCGGCTTCGATCTACTCAGCGAAATCCGCAAGCGCCACGGCGACGACGCGGTGCGCGTGGTGGGCCTCGCCCAGTCCGAAGACCGCATGGTCGCCGCCCGTTTCCTGCGGGCCGGCGGCGACGAATATATCCAGAAGCCCTTCCTCATCGAGGAATTCAACAGCCGCATCTTCCATGTCGCGGCGATCCAGAAGCGGGTGCAGTCGCTGCACCGCATCGCCGCGCGCGACTACCTGACGGACATCTATAACCGTCGCTATTTCTTTGAGGCCGGGCCGCGCCTCGTCGAGCAGGCGCTTCGGCGCGGGGAACTGATGTCGATCGCCATTCTCGACATCGACCATTTCAAGCGGCTGAACGATACCTACGGCCACGAGGTCGGCGACGTCGTGCTGAAGGCCATCGCGCGGCGCCTTAAGCATCGTGTGAGCGACCGGCATCTGCTGGCCCGTCTCGGCGGCGAGGAATTCGGCCTCATCTTCAATGGCCTGGGCCTCGACGAGGCCTTGGATTACTGCGAGCGCCTGCGTGAGGAAATTGCGGCCCAGCCGATCGATGCCGATGGCGAGCCGTTGACGATTACCGTCTCCGTCGGCCTTGCGGTCATTTCCGACCGGGAAACCTTCGACAACTACCTGAATGCCGCCGACCAGTTCCTTTACATGGCCAAGCATGCCGGCCGTAACCGGGTGTTCTCCGAACTGTCGCTGATGAAGGCGCTGGCAAGCTGATCCCCGCCGCAGGGGCGGGGACCTCCTCCATTTCAGGATCGTCCGATCAGCGTGCGATGGCCGAGAGCGTCAGCTTGCGTTCGGCGCGCTCCTGCTGGGGCGAGCGGTTGTAGAGCTCGCGGTAGCACTTGGAGAAGTGCGAGGCCGAGACGAAGCCGCAGGCGACGGCGACTTCCACCACCGGCATGGAGGACTGCACCAGCAGGTGGCGGGCACGGTCGAGCCGGATTTCCAGGTAGTAGCGGGCCGGCGAACGGCCCATCTCCTGGCGGAAAAGGCGCTCGATCTGGCGGCGCGACAGGTCCGCGCCATCGGCGATTTCCAGGAGCGAGAGCGGCTCGGAGAGGTTCTTTTCCATCAGTTCGATGATCGACAGCACCTTGGCGTTCTGCACGCCCAGGCGGGCGCGCAGCGGCAGGCGCTGGCGGTCGTGCGGGCCGCGCACGCGGTCCGTGAGGGCCTGTTCGCAGACGCGGTTGACGAGGTTTTCGCCGAAATCCTGGTCGATCAGGTTGAGCATCATGTCGAGCGAGGCCGTGCCGCCGGCGCAGGTGTAGATGTTGCCGTCGATTTCATAGAGGTCGGCATAGACATCGGCCTGCGGGAACGCCTCGGCAAAGCCCGGCAGGTTTTCCCAGTGGATGGCGCAGCGCTTGCCCGAAAGCAGGCCGGCCTGTGCCAGCACGTGCGCACCGGTACAGAGCGAGCCGACGGCGATACCGCGATTGTAAACCTCGCGCAGCCAGGCATTGACCGACTTGTTGGAGAAGTCCTCGACATAGATACCGGAACAGACCAGCACCATGGAGGGGCGGTTTTCCCCGCCGAGATGCTTGCGCTCGTCGGCAAGCGAGGAGTTCACCTCGATGCCGATGCCGCTGGAGGACAGCACCTGCTGCCCGTCCGTGGAGGCGAGGCGCCATGTATAGGCCTCGTAGCCCAGCATGCGGTTGGCGATGCGCAACGTCTCGATCGCCGCCGAGAAGGGCAGCATGGAGAAGTTGGGCACGAGAAAGAAAACGAGAGAGCGCTTCTTGACGTCTTGCTTGTTCATCGGCGTGTCCATGCTGGTGAGGCGGAATGTCGCAATCGTCGCAGGCAAGTCGGCCGTCGCGCTAGTATTTTTGCGACAGGAATAGGGATGGTTGCGACCGGGAGATATGCCGTATCGCTGGGATGTCAGCGTCTTCCGGCGAAATTATGACAAAAGTGCATGGGTTGTGTATTTGCGACGCCATTTGCGCCATGGCCGAATTGCGACGACGGTATTTCGAGAAATCCCGCTGTTTGACAAGACCGCCCGACGCGGCGAGAAAAGCAGCCATCGAAAGAGAGGCGACAAATGCTGCCAGATGGATATTCGGATGTGCCGGCGGGTAAGCTCGCAGCGGTGGTGACGCATCTCGAAATGCGCAAGCCGCCGCAACCCGGGCATGACCCTGAACAACCCGGCATAACGCTTGCCCATGTCGAGACGCCTGATACCGCGTGGTATCGCGATCTCTACGCGCGCGTCGGCACCGATTGGCTTTGGGATTCGCGCCTCAGAATGGCGGAAGCGGACCTCACAGCGATTCTGACCGATCCCGACGTCGAGGTCTATGCGGTGATGAAGGATGGCCGCGCGGAGGGCCTGCTGGAACTGGATTTCCGCGAGGAGGGGGCCTGCGAACTCGCCTTCTTCGGTCTCACGCCCGCGATGGTCGGGAACGGTACGGGGCGCTGGTTGATGAACCGGGCGATTGCGCGCGCGTGGTCGCGAAACGGGCATGCACCGATCGGGCGTTTCTGGGTGCATACCTGCACGCTCGATTCGCCGCAGGCGCTGAATTTCTACATCCGCTCGGGTTTCGTGCCGGTGAAGCGGCAGGTCGAGGTCTTCGACGATCCGCGCCTGACCGGCGTGCTGCCGGAAACCGCGGCGCCCCAGGTGCCGATCCTGCGGGCTTGATGCAAAACCGCCGGCTTGACGTTGTCTGTCAGGGCCGGCGGCCTAGGCTTGGTCGATATGCGGCGTACAGCCGTTACAGTCTGCCGTCATCGTGTCGACTTGGGCGCTGTGTTGGTTGCCGCGCGGAAGCCGATGTCCTTGCGCAGGTCATAGGGCATGCTTTCCATCTCACGCTCCTGCCGGCTGCGTTCCCATGCGGAGACGATCCGCCCGGAGAGTTCGCGGACGAGATGAGCAAGGCTGTGGCCGAGCCGGGCGCCCGTTGCGCGCCGTTCCTGCCGATGTTCCATTACGAGTGTCATGTTAGGTTCCTTTCGTGCTTGGGAGTTCCGAAAGGTCGCGACCATGGTCAGACTGTGCCGCAACCCAATGCATCAATCAAACGAATATATTTGATCCGATTGATCAGCGTTCTTCATGGTCTGACGTTGGCGGCCACTGGATATCCTGCTTGAGGTAATCCGGCAGCTGCGCCAGTTCCCAAGCCGCATGATGGGCGGAGAGGCGCCGGCGGCGGGCCTGGATTTTATCGCTCACGAACTGCTGTATGGCGTAGTAGAAGCCATTTCCGCGGGCGCGAACGGCAATATCGCCGCCGAATATGGGAGATTTTTCGCTTTTCATGGCGTTTTTTCCTCATGTTCGTTTGTTTGCCCGTTGACTATCCGCCTCACTCGGTTTTCAATCAAACGAAATGAAATGAGCTTTCACTTCATTTTTTCTGATCCATGGAGATTGGCCATGAACCTGTTGATGCGTCAGACGCTGCCGCTGCTCGAGCTGGATATCCTGCGAACGTTCGTGGCAATTGCCGAGACCGGCAACTTCACGACAGCCGCCGAGACCGTGCATCGCACGCCGTCCGCCGTCTCCATGCAGATCAAGAAACTGGAGGAGATGCTGGGCTGCTCGCTGTTTCGCCGCGATGCCCGTTCGGTCGTGCTCACCCACCAGGGCGAGGTGCTCCTGTCCTATGCGCGCCGGCTGATCGCGCTCAGCAATGAAGCGGTCTCACGCTTCATGATGCCCGAGATGAACGGCGTCGTGCGCCTCGGTGCGCCTGATGACGTGGGCGAGCTGATCCTGCCGGAAGTGCTGCGGCGCTTTGCCGAGACCTACCCGTCGATTGCCGTCAACGTCTCGATCGAGACCAGCAGCAACCTGCGCCGCGCGGTCGCCGAGCGGCGCCTCGATCTGGCGATCTTCAACGCGACCGACGGCACGCTTCCGGTTCCGGGCGAAATCCTGCTGAAGGAACAGCTGGTCTGGGCGGGAAAGAACTGCGGCAATGCCTATCTGAAAAATCCGCTTCCCGTCTCCGTCTGGGAAGAAGGCTGCATCTGGCGCGCGCGCGCCTTGGAGGAGCTGAGCCAGTCGGGGCGCGATTTCCGGGTCGCCTATTTCTGCGCCCACCATATGGGCCAGCGCGCGGCCATTCGCGCCGACCTCGCCGTCGCACCGCTCGCCCGCTTCCTGGTCGGTGACGACATGGTGGCACTGGGCAAGAAGGACGGCCTGCCGGACCTCGGCCACTATCTCATCGGTCTCGTCGTCAACGAGGAAGCGGAAGCGCCCGCGCAGGCAGTCGCGGACTATATCCGCTCCGCCTTCGCCCGCATGGAGCGGCGTCCCATGGACATGCTCCAGGTCGCCTGCTGATTTGGGAGGGCCGGGCGATCGGCCCGGCTTTCGCCTATTCGTAGGTGTAGGACGCGCACATGTCCGCATCGCTCTCTGGCGGCTGCGGGGTCGAGAAGACCGCGAGAACGGTGCCGCTGCCGTCGCTCGTCTCCCAGGAGGCAACATAGGTGACGGGCGCGCCGCACAGCGTATTGCCGTTGAGCAGGACGGGATCGCGCGCCTCCGCGAGGCTGAAGACATGGGCCTCCACCGATTGGCCGTCCACCGTGAAGCGGTCGGCCACCTGCTCCTCGAAGGTGAGCTGTTCGCCGTTTTCGAAGGTGATGCCGGTCTCGTCCAGCTCTATATCGCCGGTGATGGAAACGGCCGTGTTGCTGACGGCCGCATAGGTCTCGGCGAAAGCGGGCGAGGCGAGCACGACGCAAAGGGCGGTGGCGGCGATGGCGGAACTGGTCATGGTGTTTCTCATTCTCTTCGGCAGGCCATCGTAGGGCCGCTTTCGGACGAAGAAAAGACCGGCCGCTTCATTCGCGGTTGCGACGCCGACGGCGGCCGCCGCCTTCGCCGCCGCCATCGTCGGACAGCACCTTGCGTTCGGGCAGCGTCACGACCTTGGCGAGTTCGGGGAAGGGATCGACCTTGTTCGGCATCGCCATGGCGTTGACGAAGAGCTGCTGGAAATGCGGCTCGAGCGCCGTCTCGATCTTCTCGATGCGGCTGACCTCGCGCTCGATCTCGCGGCGGTGGTCGCGGTTGAGCAATGCCATCAGAGCCCCCGTGCCTGCCGCATTGCCGACGGCCTTCACCTCGTTGAGGTCGCAATCCGGGATGAGGCCCAGCACCATCGCGTATTTCGGATCGATGAAGGAGCCGAAGGCACCGGCGAAGCGGATCGTATCGACATGGTCGACACCCTGCTTTTCCATCAGCAGCTTGATGCCGGCATAGAGCGCCGACTTGGCGAGCTGAATGGCGCGGATGTCGTTCTGCGTCACCGTGATGCGCGGCTCGCCGTCATGCAGCAGGTAGGAGAAGGTGCGGCCGTTCTGCAGGATGCGCGGGCTTCTCTCCGCCATCGAGCCGTCGACGACGCCATCCTCGGATATGAGGCCGGTGAGATACATTTCCGCCACGACTTCGATGATCGCCGAACCGCAGATGCCCGTTATGCCGACCTTTTCGGCTCCCTCGGCAAAGCCTTCCTCGTCGGACCACTTGTCGACGCCGATGACGCGGAACTTCGGCTCCAGCGTGACGGGATCGATGCGCACGCGCTCGATGGCGCCGGGTGCTGCGCGCTGGCCGGAGGAGATTTCCGCGCCCTCGAAGGCAGGCCCCGTCGGCGAGGAGGCTGCAACGACGCGCTCACGATTGCCGAGCACGATTTCGGCGTTGGTGCCGACATCGACCAGCAGCATCATGCGATCCTGCCGGTAGGGGCCTTCGGCGAGCGTCGCGCCCGCCGCATCTGCGCCGACATGGCCGGCGATGCAGGGCAGCGTGTAGAGCCGCGCGCCGCGGTTCACGTCGATGTCGAGCTCGTGCGCCCAGTATTGCAGCGCGCCGGAGACCGCGAGCGCGAACGGCGCCTGGCCGAGTTCCGTCGGGTCGATGCCGAGGAACAGGTGGTGCATGATCGGGTTGGCGACGAAGACCATGTCGAGAATATCGTGCCGGTCGACGTCACCTTCCGCGCAGACCTTGCCGACCAGGCCATTGACGGCTTCGCGCACGGCCTTGGTCATGGCTTCGCGGCCGTCCGGGTTCATCATGACGTAGGAGACGCGGCTCATCAGGTCTTCGCCGAAGCGGATCTGCGGGTTCGACGTACCCGAGGAGGCGACGATGCGGCCGGACAGCAGCGAGACGAGGTGCATGGCGATCGTCGTGGAGCCGATATCGCAGGCCACGCCGTAGGCCTCGTTCTTCAGGCCCGGCCACAGGCCGACGATAAACGGGCGTGAACTGTCCATGTCACGGTGGATGGCGGCGGTGACGCCCCAGCTGCCCTTGCGCAGGATCGACTGCACCTGCGGGATGAGGTGGGGGGCGATCAGCAGGTCCTTCCAGCCCCAGTCCTTTTCCAGCATTACCTTCAGCCGGTCGAGATCGCCCAGCGGCTTGTGCATGTCGGGTTCGTCCACCTCGACATAGCAGAGCTGGACGGCGGCGTTGCGTTCGATCACACGGTCGGTCGCGGCCTTGCGCACCACCTGCGCATTGATGACGGTGTCCTGCGGCACGTCCACGACGAGGTCGCCGAGGATGAGGGCGGAGCAGGAGAGGCGGCGTCCTTCGGGCAGGCCGCGGACCTTTTCGTAACGCTCCTCCTTCGGGCCCTTTTCCGAGATATGGTCGAGCGAGGAAACGATCTTGTGCTTGGCGAAATTGCCTTCCTGCACCTCGATCTGACAGCGGCCGCATGTCGCGCGCCCGCCGCACACGCTCTCGACGTAGACGCCGAGCTTTCGGGCGGCTTCGAGAACCGGGGTGCCGACCGGGAAGCGGCCGCGCTTGCCCGAGGGCATGAAGAGGACCAGCGGTTCTTTTGCCGAGGCTTCGGTCATGTTGATCTCGCTCTCACCTTCAATGCGCATCGGATCGGTCTTTCTACGGCCGGCTGGGCCGCCTCATGTCTTCTTGCGGGAAAGGCGGCGCATATTGTTGCGCACGCGCTTGCCGTAGGGTTTCAGCGCGGCCTGCGAAACGGCGCGGGCCGTGCTTTCCGGCGAGGCCGCCGTCATCATGGCTTTCGCTAGAGCAAAATTGGCCGCCACGGCGCTTTCCGCCGCGGCAGCCATCTTTTCCGTGACCATCCGGGTCATCTCGGCGGTGTTCTGCGTCGAGCCGGTCAGCGCGGCCATGCCCATCTCCTGGCAGCGCATGGCGATCACCAGAGGCGCCTCCAGCCACAGGCTGAAGGCGTCGTGGCGGAACTGGCGCCCGCCGGCCATTATTCGCGCGCCGCGCCCGCACCGGCGCGGGCTGCACGACCACCGCGGCGGCCGCCGGCAGGCGCAGGAGCTGCGGCGCCGGCCGCGGCACCGCCCTCGGCGGGCTTGTGATCGCGGTAGGTCATGATCCAGTTGGTGCAGTTGGGGTCCGTGCCGTTCAGCACGTTGGCGGCGCGCACGGCCTCCATTTCCTGCGGGCGGCAGGGGTTCATGATGGCGGACGTCATGCCGGCGCCGATGACCATGGGGATGAAGCCGGCATTGATGCCGTGACGGTGCGGCAGGCCGAAGGAGATGTTGGAGAGGCCGCAGGTCGTGTTGACCTTCAGCTCGTTGCGCAGGCGATAGAGCAGCTGGAAGACCTGGCGGCCGGCATCGCCCAGCGCGCCGATCGGCATGACGAGCGGGTCGACGACGATGTCGTGCGGCTTGATGCCGTGGTCCATGGCGCGCTCGACGATCTTTTTTGCGACGGCGAAGCGCACGTCCGGGTCCATGGAGATGCCGGTCTCGTCATTGGAGATCGCGACAACGGGCACATCGTATTTCTTGACGAGCGGCAGGATGGCTTCGAGCTTTTCCTCCTCGCCGGTGACCGAGTTCACCAGCGGGCGGCCCTTTGCGACCTTGAGGCCTGCCTCGATGGCCGCGGTCACGGAACTGTCGATGGCAAGCGGGATATCGACGAGGCCCTGCACGATTTCGAGCGTCTGGACGAGCAGGCCCGGCTCGGTCTCGTTGGGGTTGACGGAGGTCACGCCGGCATTGATGTCCAGCATCGTGGCACCGGCCGCGACCTGCTCCAGCGCATCCTTGATGACGGTCTCGAAATTGCCGGCCTGCATTTCCGCGGCCAGCTTCTTGCGGCCGGTCGGGTTAATGCGCTCGCCGATGACGCAGAAGGGCTGGTCGAAACCGATGACGATTTCGCGGGTGGCCGAGGCGACGATGGTGCGTGTCATATAAGGTCCTCTGAGGCGGGGCGCCGACTGTGATCTAGCGCGCGATATCGGGTGTTACAATGCTGGTTGGCGGACGAAGCGGGAACCCGCTCATCCGGCCCTGTCGGGCCACCGTCTCCCCGCGGGGGAGAAGGCAAAAGAGAGGTTGACGAACGTCCCCTTCTCCCCCGCGGGGAAAAAGTGCCGGCAGGCGGATGAGGGGGCGATCTCCTGCATGGCTTGCCATCCGTTCAATGCGGCTGCTGGGCGGCCTGCCCGGCGAGTTTCTGCTGGTCCTGCTCATGGCCGTCGCGGGCCATCTCGATGCGTTCGGCAACGAGCTGGTCGACAGGGTTCGGTTCGCGCTTCCAGGGCTTGCGCCCCTTCAGGACGCCGGAATCATGCACCATTTCCGCGACATATTCTTCCTGCCGGTACGCCATGACGTGAATGCCGGAAACGCCCTCGATCTCCTTCACCTCGTTGATGATGTCGATGCAGAGCTGCTTGCCCTCCTTCTTCTGGTCTTCCGCGCCTTCCAGGCGCTTGATGACGGAATCAGGAATGTGGATGCCCGGCACGTTGGAGCGGATCCACTTAGCGGTCTTGGCCGACGCCATGGGGCCGACGCCCACGAGGATATAGCACTTTTCGTGCAGGCCGAGGTCGCGCACCTTCTTCATGTATTCGCGGAACATCGGCACGTCGAAGCAATACTGGCTCTGCACGAACTGCGCGCCGGCCTCGATCTTCTTGGCGAGGCGATAGGGGCGGAAGTCGTAGGGCGGGGCGAAGGGGTTGATCGCCGCGCCGAGGAACACCTTCGGCGGCGTCGTCAGCTTGCGGCCGGACAGAAACTTGGAATTGTCGCGCATGACGCGCACGGTTTCGAGCAGCGACATGCAGTCGAGATCGAAGACGGGCTTTGCGCCCGGCTGGTCGCCGGCCTGCACGCCGTCGCCGGTCAGGCACATGATGTTGCACACGCCCATGGCGGCGGCACCGAGAACGTCGCCCTGAATGGCGATGCGGTTCTTGTCGCGGCAGGCGATCTGCATGATTGGCGCGTAGCCCATGCGGGTCAAAAGCGCGCAGATGCCGACAGAGGACATGTGGCAGTTGGCGCCCGACGCATCGACCGCATTGATGCCGTCGACCCAACCGTCGAAGATCGCGGCGCGTTCGTAGACATCTTCCGGGTTCGCGCTGTCGGGCGGGTTCAGTTCCGTCGTCACGGCGAATTCGCCGCGCCGCAGCACCCGTTCCAGCCGGCCCAGCGAGGAATGGCCGGGCAGGGGATCGAGCGGCAGGTGGGGGCCGAGCGGATTTTCGTCGATATGCGCCATGCTCAGGCGTCCTTTCCGGCGGCGGCGGCCGCTTCACGGGCAGCGGCGGCTTCCGCGGTCACGCGCAGCCAGGACGAGGTCTCGCGCAGCGACTGGTTCACCGGCTTCTGCACGTTCATGATGGCGTCTCCCTTCACCATGTTCTGCGAGCCCTTCCAGGCCTGGACCCAGACGCAAGGCATATCCGGCTCCACCTCGCAGTTGCCATTGGCACGCACCCCGCCGCAGGGGCCGTTGCGCAACTGCTTGGGACAGTTCATCGGGCAGGACATGCCCGTGGACGACAGCGCGCACTGGCCGCACATGCGACAGTCGAAGAGAAAGCCCTTTACATGCTTTTCGACGAAGGTGATGGGTCGCTCGACGCGCTGGTAGCCGAAGAGCTTCCAGACGGGGTGGAGAAGCAGGAAGGCTTCCGCGAAACGGTGGTAGAACCACTCGAAGAAACGGGAATGGCGCACGGCCCAGAGGCGGATCGTGTATTTGTGGCGCGACCGGCGGTTCGGTGAAACGCCTGATGGTGTGAAGGCGCCCGTGGCGGCCTTCTTGGCGGGCGCGGCGTTGCCGGGCTTCTGCGCGCCTTCGAGCTTCGGCTCTCCGAGTTTCGGATCAGCCATTGTCGCGCCCTCCGGCCTTGACGAGGGCGACCAGCCGTTCGCGGTCATAGGCGGCCTCGATCTCGGCGACGGCCTTGTCGGCTTCCGCCTCCAGGTCGTCGGAAACGGGCTCCGGGGCGGTCTTGCGCCATTCGGCAAGGTAATCGTCGGTTTCCGCCGCGCCGGTGCGCATGGCGCACATGTCGATGGCCTCGGTGAAGCGCAGCGAGAGCTCCCGCTTGGCGCTGGCCCGGCCTCTCTTGATGATGACCTGGGCGGGGATATCGCGCCAGTAGACGATGATGCGGTCTGCCATGTCGAATTTCTCCCGGAGCATTGCCGCGCGTCTTCAGCCGGAATGCTCTACCCCCTCTGCCGCAACTGCGGGCGGAAAGCGCTCGGCGTCTTCCTCCCGTTGCTATGCTGACAATGCGTGCTGGCGTCGTCGCGGGCTCTACTCGCCACGACTGCCTCATGCTCAAAAACGACGTCGGATTCGACCTCGCCGGGAGGACCTACCAGATGCCGCGGGTCACGCCGTTCCAGAGCCAGGTCCAGATCGGCGGATGATACCATTGTCGCGATGGTGCCGCTATTTTCAAGGGCTTGAGGTTACCCGTCACCGCTTCGTCGAGCGCCTGCACCACAAGGCTCGTGGCGGCGGCCGTCTGGAGGAGCGGATAGGTGTGCATCGTGTCGCGTTTGGAAGGTTTGATGCGCAGCTGGTGGAGCACGCCGCCGGTGTCGACGCCGGCATCCACGAGATGGATCGTCGTGCCGAAATTCGCCTCATCCGACCGCACGCGCGACCAGTATCCGCCCTGCAGGCCGCGATATTGCGGGTTGATGCCCGCATGAAGGTTCAAGACCGGGCAGGGTATGGCGGCGAGCGTTTCGGCCTTCAGCATGCGCGTGCTGACCAAAAGCAGTGCGGCCGGCCGGATCTCGGCGATCGCGGCCAGGAACGCCGGGCTATTGGCGGAGGGAACCGCCACGCGCCGAATGGCCGGATCGGGCGAAGGGTTGGCGCCGAATGTTTTAAGGATTTCGGCGCTGCGTTTCGTGGTGAAGCGCTTGCCGTATTTGGAGACGACCATGGTCGCGAGCTGCCCCAGCGCCTGGACCCAGCCGAGTTTTTTGGCGCGGCGGCGGATGAACAGCGCTTTCGACTCGGGCTCTTCCTCGATCACCACAAGGTTCGGGAAGGCCGCCTTGACGGCATTGACGACGATTTCCGGGTTGGGTCCGGGCTGAATCAGCATTGCCACCGTTTCTGTCCGTACTGCCTGCTGCGTCATGTCGATGCCTCGCCTATTTCTGGCGGGCATGATCGGATCCCGCTCTTAGAAAGGCGTAACCGAGTCATCGGGATTTGCGGGCAGGGCTAAGAATTGGTTAGCGGGCGCCGAGCAGGGCACCGGTCAGGTCGCCGTAGCCGGTGAAGCGGTACTCGTAGGCGAGCCCGAGATAGTCGGCCGCCTCTTTCGCCTTCTGCTGCAGGGCCTCGTCCTCGACCTGCGAGAGATAGACGAGTTTGGTGTAGTTGCCGAAATACATGTCCTTCAGCTGCGGATGCCGGTCGAGGCCGAGCGGCTCGATGACGAAGGCGCGGAACTGGCGGGCCAGGAAGTCGGTGAGGAAGAACGCAGTCACATCGTCATCCGCCGCGGCGAAGGCCTCGTTGCCGGCGAAGAAGGAATAACAGTGCGGTCCGGCGATCCGCTCGACGCCGAGCTTTTCGCAGACCCGGTCGAGCAGCCCGCCGGTGCCGCAATCGGCATAGCCCACGAAGACACGGGAGAAGCCTTCGGCGCGCGCCTCTTCCACCGCCTTTTCGACGCCGGGTGCAATCTTTTCGGGATGGGCGTGCCAGATGGCGGGCAGGCAGACGAGGTCGATGTGATCGAGGCCGTTCGCATCGCGGATCGCGATGATCTCGCGCGCGATCGCCCCGCACGCGATCACGCGAACTTTTTCGCGTCTCGTGCGTTTAGACGCCGGACTTCCAAGCCGAAGTTCTGCGTCAACCACATCCATCGAGAGGGACTCCCACCATGACTGGCACAAATCTGACCAAGATCAGCATCGTTTTCGCCGCTCTTCTGGCGCTCAGCGCTTGCGGCAACACCATTCGCGGCATGGGCAAGGATACGGCCAACGCCGTGGATGCGACGCAGGACGCCGGCCGCAGCGTCGAGCGCGCTGCCCAGTAATTTCGGGATCAGGCGGCGCGTTTTCAAGGCGCCGCCTGATCTAGCCTGTCAGCCGGCAAGCATGTTGTGCTTGCGCTTCATGAATTCCTTGGCGGTTTCCACGGCCACGGCCGCATCGCGGCAGTAGGCGTCGGCGCCGACGGCCTTGCCGAATTCCTCGTTGAGCGGCGCGCCGCCGACCAGGACGACGTAATCGTCGCGCAGGCCCTTTTCCTTCATCGTGTCGATGACGACCTTCATATAGGGCATGGTTGTCGTGAGCAGGGCGGACATGCCGAGGATATCGGGCTGTTCGCGCTCGATGGCTTCCAGGTAGTTTTCGACCGGGTTGTTGATGCCGAGGTCGATCACGTCGAAGCCCGCACCTTCCATCATCATGCCGACGAGGTTCTTGCCGATGTCGTGGATGTCGCCCTTGACGGTGCCGATGACCATCTTGCCCTGCTTCGGCGCGCCGGTGGCGGCAAGCAGCGGACGCAGGATCGCCATGCCGGCCTTCATGGCGTTCGCCGACAGGAGAACTTCCGGCACGAAGAGAATGCCGTCGCGGAAGTCGACGCCGACGATGCGCATGCCTTCGACGAGGGCCTGGGTGAGCACGTCGTAGGGTGCCCAGCCGCGCTCCAGCAGGATATTGGTGCCCTCTTCGATTTCCTCCTTCAGGCCGTCGTAGAGGTCGTCATGCATCTGCTGCACAAGCTCTTCGTCGGAGAGATCGGCGAGAATGATTTCGTCGTCAGACATTGTGTTTCCTCGTCTCCATTGGCGCTGCGGTCGGCAGGCTCCTCACCCTAGAAATATCCGTCCTCGTGTCGCAATCCGATTTCGAAAACGACGTCGCATACAGTGAAAAGCGACCCGACGAAAACATGCCGCGATCTTACGCTGCAAAACGGTGAATTGACAGCGCAAACAAGAGAATGCCGCTACGATCCCGGCGGCGTCCGCATTATGATCGCGCCAAAGCCGGTATCCAGCGTGCGCCATTGCTTGGCGCTTTGAGACCCGCCCCGATCCGGCGGCTTGCTAGCATAGTAAAAGAGGCGCTTTCGGGCGCGGGAAGAAAGGGAAGACGGATCATGAGCGAGGGCATTGAGCAGGTGGCAGGCGAGGGCACCCAGGAAGGTGGCGGGCGTCGCTCGCGGGAGGGTCGCGGCGCAGCCGCACGGCGCGCATCGCGCACCGGTGGCGGTCCGGGCCCGTCGCTGCCCTATATCACCCGCAAGATCAGGGAATACGAGGTTCTCGACGAGGAAGGCCTGCAGCTCATCGAAGCCAATGCGGACCTCATCCTGGAGGAAATCGGCATCGAGTTCCGCGAAGATCCGGAAGCGCTCCAGCTGTGGCGGGACGCCGGTGCCGACGTGCGCGGCGAGCGCGTGCATTTCCCCAAGGGACTGTGCCGCGAACTCTTGAAGACCGCACCGTCCCAGTTCACCTGGCATGCCCGCAACCCCGAGCGCAGCGTCCAGATCGGTGGCAAGGCCACCGTATTCGTGCCGGTCTACGGCCCGCCCTTCGTGCGCGACCTTGAAGGCGTCAGGCGCTATGCGACGATCGAGGACTTCCGCAATTTCGTGAAGCTCGCCTATATGGCACCGTCCATGCATTCGTCTGGCGGCACGGTCTGCGAGCCGGTGGACATTCCGGTGAACAAGCGTCACCTGGACATGGTCTACAGCCACCTGAAATATTCCGACAAGCCGTTCATGGGCTCGGTCACCGCGCCGGAACGCGCGGAAGATTCGATCGCCATGGCCAAGATCGTGTTCGGCGATGAATTCGTCGAGAACAACACGGTCATGATGAACCTCATCAACGCCAATTCGCCGATGGTCTTCGACGAGACCATGGTGGGCGCGCTGAAGGTCTACGCCCGGCATAATCAGGCCTGCGTCGTCTCGCCGTTCATCCTGTCGGGCGCGATGAGCCCGGTGACCGTCGCCGGCACGCTGACGCAGATCCTCGCCGAGGTTCTCGCCGGCGCCTCCTTCACCCAGCTCATCCGCAAGGGCGCGCCGGTGCTGTTCGGCACTTTCGCCGCGTCGATCTCCATGCAGTCGGGCGCGCCGACCTTCGGTTCGCCGGAGCCGTCGCTGGTCTCCTACGGCGCGGCACAGCTCGCCCGCCGCCTCGGCCTGCCGTTCCGCACCGGCGGCTCGCTCTGCGGTTCGAAGGTTCCGGATGCGCAGGCGGCGCACGAATCCGCCAACACGCTCAACATGACGCTGCTGGCCGGCACGAATTTCGTGCTGCATGCGGCGGGCTGGCTCGAAGGCGGCCTCGTTTCGTCCTACGAGAAGTTCATGATCGACCAGGACCAGCTCGGCATGATGCAGAAATTCGCCGAGGGCATCGACCTCTCGGAGAATGCGCAGGCGTTGGATGCCATCCGCGAAGTCGGTCCGGGCAGCCATTATCTCGGCTGCGCGCATACCCAGGCCAATTTCCAGACGGCCTTCTATCGCTCGCCGCTCGCCGACAACAACTCGTTCGAGCAGTGGGAGATCGAGGGGCAGAAGCGCATTGAGGAGCGTGCCAACGCGCTGTGCCGCAGCTGGCTCGATAGCTACGAGGCGCCGCATCTCGACCCGGCCATCGACGACGCGCTTCTCGCCTTCATCAAGGAGCGCAAGGACTCGATGCCGGACGCCTTCACCTGAAAGGGTCCCGACCGCGCCAGGGAGCAAGGCGGAGCGACGCGGGTGGCCGACATGATCCAGAAGGAGGTCTGGCGTCCGCATTATGAGCTCAAGGGAGACGTGACCCGGTGAACGCCTCCGGTCACCACCTCGAAACGATCCGTGCGGCTCTTCGACCGCACGGTCTTTTTTTGCGCGGTGCGGTGAATTTTGCGGATGGCGAGGCCGCGCCGACGCTGCGCGACGGTCGCCCCGCCGCCAGCGTCGTGCTCATCGGCAATATCGGCGGTTCCCTGTGGCCGGCGTTCTCCCGCTGGCGGCGCGACCGGCCGGATGCCGGCGGGCCCGACCCGCTCGATACCTGGTCGAAAGACGTCATCGGTCCCATCGCGGCGATGGCCGGTGCAACGGCGTGGTTTCCCTCCGATCCGCCCTGGCAGCCGTTCCAGCAGTGGGCGATGCGCGCGGAGGGTCTGAAAGCCTCGCCGCTCGGCATTCTCATCCATCCCGTTTATGGCCTGTGGCACGGTTATCGTGGCGCGCTCGGTTTTGCCGTGCCGGCGGTGACCGAGCCGGTGGCGCGGCCCGTGGAACATCCCTGCGACACCTGTCGCGACCGCCCGTGTCTCACGACCTGTCCCGCCGCTGCCGTGCGCGCGGACGCATTCGACGTGCCGGCCTGCCGCGGCCATCTGCGCACGCCGCAAGGGCAGGGCGGCTGCCTGCGCGGGGGCTGTCTTGCCCGTGCCGCCTGTCCCGTCGGGGCGGCGTATCGCTACGGGGACGACCAGTTGCGGTTCCACATGGCCGCGCTCTCGCTTTGACCATCTGCGCGGCGCGCTGCTAATTTCGCCGCATTGCAAGCCGAGCCATCGTTCATGCGCTTTCTTTCCATCCTGTGCTTTTTCCTCGCCACCCTGGCCCTGCGGAGCGTCGCCATGGCCGAACCGCCAAAATGCGCCGAGATCAAACATCTCGGCGGCCGCTATACGGTCTGCACCTTCGATCCCGCCGAAGATACGATCCGGCTTTACGGCGCCCGCACGCTGGGCGGCTATGGCGCGAGCTACGACCAGCTGAACACGCATCTCCTGCGCAACGGCGAGCATATGAGCTTTGCCATGAACGGCGGCATGTACCATCCCGATTACGGCCCGGTCGGGCTTCTCGTCGAGAATGGCCGGGAGACCGGCGCGCTCAACCGTGACGATGCGTTCGGGAATTTCTTCATGAAGCCGAATGGCGTGTTCTGGTTGGCAGACGGCAAGGCCGGCGTGATGGAGACGGAGGCCTTCGCAAAAGCCGGGCTTTCGCCGCGCGAGGCCACGCAGTCGGGGCCGATGCTGGTGGTCGACGGCAAGATCCATCCGCGCTTCCTGCCGGATGCGACGAGCCTGCAGATCCGCAACGGCGTCGGCATCCTGCCCGACGGGCGCGTGGCCTTCGCCATATCGAAAGACCATGTCCGCTTTCACGATTTCGCGACGCTGTTCCGCGACCGGTTGAACTGCCGCAACGCGCTGTTCCTCGACGGCAGCATTTCCAGCCTCTACGCCCCGGAAATCCGCCGACACGACCGTCGGGCCGTGATGGGAACGATCATCGCGGTCGTGAAAAAGCTGCCCTGGTAAGATTTTTTCGGATTCGATCCAAAGGATTGCCACGCCATGCACGTCTGAAAGGTCAGTGCACGCAATCGGGATGGGCCCGTGGAAACAGAACTCGTCGAAAAGGCGGCTCAGGGGGACCGGCAGGCATTCGCCGCGCTGATCGAGAGCCGCTATGATTTCATCCATGCCGTCGCCTGGCGATGGTGCGGCGACCGGCAGGATGCGGAGGATGTGGCGCAGGAGGTGTGCATACGCCTCGCCAGCGCAATCAGGGGCTTCAAGGGGGCCAGCCGCTTCAGCACCTGGCTCTATTCGGTCACGCTCAACGCCGCCCGCGACCAGATGCGCAAGCGCCGCCGCGCCGAATGGCGCGATGCGGCCTATCTGCGCGAGCAGGCGGTGCTGGAAGCCGGGCGCGCCGAGGATGACGGCGAAGAGCTGTGGCAGGTCGTTCGCCAGCTGCCCGACAGGCAGCGCGATGCCGTCCTGCTCATCTACGGCGAGGGGCTTAGCCATGCGGCGGCAGCCGACGTGCTCGGCTGCGCCGAAACGACCATTTCCTGGCATGTGCACGAGGCCCGCAAGCGCCTGAAGGTGCTTTTGCGCGATGCCGCGTGACGGAAGGATAGACCGATGACCGATCTCGATCTCGAAAAACTCGCCCGCCGCCAGCCGCCGGCCGCCGGAGCATCGTCGCGCGCCGCAGCCCTTGCCGCCGCCATGCAGGCTTTCGACGACGCGGAAAAAAATGCGACCGCCACCAAAGGTTCCACCGAGGGCGGGCGTCGAAGCTCCATCTTCAACCGGATATGGAGCCCTATCATGAACCGCAGACTTCTGGCCGGATCGGCCCTGGCCACGCTTCTCGTCGTCCCGGTCGCCGGCCTTGTGACGTATGAACTGGTGCGCAACGGTACCGTCGCCTTGCCGGTCGAGCAGGCCGGCGATGCGAAAACGCGGACCGACGCGCTAAAACCGGGCGCCGAGACCGCGGAGGTACAAGCCGAAAACAAGAAACAGGAAATGCCGGCCGTCGAACAGGCGGACGAGGCTGCCGCCCTGTCGAACAGGGAGCGGGCCGCGCAGGCGGCGACAGCCGAGGAAACCAGCCAGTCAACGGCAGACAACCGCGCCGCCGAACCCGCACCGCTTGCCGAAAGCCTGGATGGCGAGATGGCGGTGGTGCCGCAATCGCTTTCGGTCGACCGGACGCTGACGCGGCGCGTGGCGCAGCCCGCGGTGACGCGGGATCCCGGCATCATGCCCACGCCGCAGGAGGACCGCGAACGTTTCGCCTCCGCCGATCCGAACCCGGTGAAGAGCGTCGCCACCGATCCGGTCTCGACGTTCTCGGCCGATGTCGACACGGCGTCCTACTCCTACATGCGCAGCGCGCTTCTCGGCGGCAGCCTGCCGGAGCCGGATTCGGTGCGTGTCGAGGAACTGATCAACTATTTCCCCTATGACTGGAAGGGGCCGGAAACGGTGGAAAAGCCGTTCAACGCCACCGTCACGGTCATGCCGACGCCCTGGAACAAGGGCACCGAACTGCTGCATATCGGCATCAAGGGCTTCGAGACCGTGCCGGCCGAACAGCCTTCGGCCAACCTCGTCTTTCTCATCGACGTCTCCGGTTCGATGGATGAAGCCGACAAGCTGCCGCTGCTCAAGAGCGCCTTCCGCCTGCTGGTCGGCAAGCTGAAGGATACGGATACCGTGTCCATCGTCACCTATGCCGGCAATGCGGGCGTGGTGCTGGAACCGACGGCGGCGAAGGAGCGACAGAAGATCCTCGACGCGATCGATACGCTCCAGCCCGGCGGCTCGACGGCCGGCGCCGAAGGCATCGAGATGGCGTACAAGCTGGCGCAGAAGGCCTTCAAGAAGGACGGCGTCAACCGCGTCATGCTGGCGACGGACGGCGATTTCAACGTCGGCCCGGCAAGCGACGAGGATCTGACGCGCATCATCGAGGAGCGCCGCATGAGCGGCATCTTCCTCTCCGTGCTCGGCTTTGGGCGCGGCAACTACAATGACGGCATGATGCAGGCGTTGGCGCAGAACGGCAACGGCACGGCCGCCTATATCGATACGCTGGCCGAGGCGCAGAAGACGCTGGTGGAGGAGGCGGGCTCCTCCCTCTTCCCCATCGCCAAGGACGTGAAGTTCCAGATCGAGTTCAACCCCGACCGCATCGCCGAGTACCGGCTGATCGGGTACGAAACCCGCATTCTCAACCGCGAGGATTTCAACAACGACAAGGTGGATGCCGGCGATATCGGCTCCGGCCATCGCGTCACCGCGATCTACGAGGTGACGCCGAAGGGCAGCCCCGCGGTGCTGAACGATCCGCTGCGCTACGGCAAGGGCGAGGCGGCGGATGCGGCTGCGCCCGGCGCCGGCGAGATCGCGTTCCTGAAGATGCGCTGGAAGAAGCCCGACAGCGACACGAGCGAGCTCGTCACGATGCCGGTCACGGACGGCAATGTGGTGCCCGATCTCGATGCGGCCTCCGCGGATGTCCGCTTTTCCGTCGCCGTTGCGGCCTTCGGCCAGAAGCTGAAGGGTGTTTCCGCCCTGCAGGACTATGCCTACGGCTCGATCCTCGGCCTGGCGGAGGCGGCCAAGGGCAACGATCCCTTCGGCTATCGCGCCGAGTTCGTGAAGCTCGTCCGGCTTGCCGAGGGCCTCGCCGCCGGCAAGTAACCGCCGCTGCCCCGGTCGTCGTCCTTCCGACGGCCGGGGCTTCACGTTTCAGGCGGCGGACGGCGCCTCTGCGCTGCACGGTTCCTGCGCAGTCGCCGGCTGGACATTCTTCGTGCCGGATTTGCCCGGCCAGACAGGCGGCAGCCGCATGAGGGGCGCTCTCCAGCGCCTCTCTTTTTCGGTCGGCAGAGGTGTGCAGGCCGGCGGCGTGGCGTCCACGAGTTCGAGCCCGGCATCCCGCAACAGGTGCCGGTCCCGGCGCCGGACAAGGTGTTGCAACGCGTCCCGCTCGGCCATTCTCTGCCGCTGGTTTTTCCAAAATTCCCGCAACGTCGCCAGAATATCCATGCCATGCGCCCTTCTTTCCTCCCGCACAGCCAAGCAAAGCCGTAGACATTTCACAAACGAATAGCGATGATGGCAGGCATCAGAAAAGGCGATGGCTCAATGTACCCACCTCTTGAAAGCGATCTGCTCCGGATTTTCGTCGCCGTCGCGCAGGCGGGCAATGTCACCCATGCCGGCGAACGGCTAGGGAGAACGCAGTCGGCGGTCAGCATGCAGGTGCGCAAGCTGGAGGAGTCCGTCGGCGCGAAACTGTTTGCCCGCGGCCCGCGCGGCGTCGGGCTGACGATGGAAGGGCAGCGGCTGCTGCCCTATGCCAAGCGCATCGTGGGTCTTGTCGACGAGACGACCGCGGCGATGCGCACGCTGCCGCTCGACGGGCCGGTGCGCGTCGGCATTCCCGAAGAATACAACCAGACCATTCTGCCCAATGCGCTGGCGGCCTTCGCGCAGGTGCATCCCGGCGCCGAGGTGACCGTGTTTTGCGGCTATACCGCGCAGCAGATGGAGGCGCTGGCGGCCGACGACCTCGATCTCGCCGTCATCTTCGAATGGGACGGCGGCATTTCCGGTGAGCTTCTGGCGATCGATCCGACGGTCTGGGCGGTCTCGGTCGGGCATGACCTGCATCTGGAGCGTCCGGTGCCGGTCGCCCTCTATCGGCGCTCGGTCTGGTGCCGGGAGTTTGCGGAGCGCTCGCTGGAACGATATGCCATCCCCTATCGGGTCGCCTATACCAGCGATACGAGCAGCGGCCTGCGTTCGGCGGTGTCGAGCGGCCTTGCCATCGCACCGCTTGCCCGCAGCAACATCCCCGCGGGCGCGCGCGAATTGACCCTTGCCGAGGGCTTTCCGCAGGTCGATTCCTCGCGCGTCGTGCTCAAGCGCAATCCGCGCCGTGGCGGGCCCGCCATCGATGGCATGGCGGATCTCGTCCGCAAGTCCTTCGCGCCGCTGGCTGCGGCGACCGATCAGGCTTTCGGATAGGCTTTTTCCAGTCCGCCGGACCGGGTCAGCCCGGCGCGGAAGGCAGCGTGTGCGGCGTGCTGGCTGGAGCGCGCGCATTCCATGAGGCGGATCTGCAAGCGCGCGGGCGCCGTCTCACCCAGCCATTCGCCAAGCTTTTCCAGCTTGAGGGAATTCAGGAAGCGGGCGGTGGACGCCCGGTCGAGAGAGACGGCCAGCCCTTCGAGCAGGTTTTCGTCCTGCTGCGGGTTTTCCATCAGCAGGCTCAGATAGGCCTTCTCACCGTCGCCGAGCGCCAAAAGCTTGTCGGCGACTGTATCCCTGTCCGGAAAGGCGGCCGGATCTGCACTCATGTCATCCCCCATAGAATCGTCTCCGTCTTGGATAAGGCGCGCAAAGGTTCGCCGCAAGCGACAGGAAATATATAGACTTAAAATCCAATATTGACAAAACGTCTATAATCGGATTGGTTGCCGCCATGTTTGATGCTTCGAATTCCCATGCGCTGCTGGTGCGCCACGCCACGACCGCCGCGGCCATCTCCACCCTGTTCTATCCCCATGCCGAGGTCGTGCTGCACGATCTCGAAACGGGCCGGATCGCCGGCATCTGGAATGCCTTTTCCGGCCGCAAGCCCGGCATGGAATCGCTCGTCGACGGCGAGCTGGAGGAGGCCGGGGAGGCGGGCGTCTATGGCCCCTATGAAAAGACCGGGGACGACGGCCGGCGCCTGAAATCGGTGACGTCGGTGCTGAAGGACGAGTTCGGCCAGGCGCTCGGCTTGCTGTGCATCAACATGGATGTCTCGCATTTCGATGCCGCGGCGAAGCTGCTGTCGGCCTTTACCGGAACGGTGGCGCCGCGCCCGCCGTCGCTGTTTTCGGGCGACTGGCGCGAGGAGATCAATACGGCGCTGCATGACTGGCTGCGCAACCAGGGCCTTGCATTGACGGCCCTGAAGAAGGCCGAGCGCGTGGCGCTGGTGGCGGCGCTTGAGGAGCGCGGACTGTTCCAGACCCGCAATGCGGTCGACCATCTCGCCGGTCTCATCGGCGCCTCGCGCGCCTCGATCTACAACTACCTCGCCGATGCCCGGCGCCAGAACGTCAAGGATTGACCTCGTGACCCCATTGCCGGATTTCCGTCTCGAAACCCATTTCTCCCGCTGGGAATTCAAGGCCCGCCACCACATGACGGCGAGCGATGCCGAGACGATGAGCATGTCCGAACTCCTGGCGCTTGCCGGACCCGAGGATCTGGAGGCGTGGGAGCGTGTGTCGCTCGGCTATACGCAGACCTGGGGTGCGCCCGAACTGCGCGAGATCATCGCCTCGACCTACGAGACGCTTGGGGGCGCTGACATCCTGACCTTTGCCGGCGCGGAGGAGGGACTTTACTGCGCCATGCTGGCGCTGCTCGGTCCTGATGATCATGCCATCGTCACCGTGCCGAACTATCAGTCCATGGAGACGCTTCCTGTCACCATCGCCGGCAGCGTGACGGGCGTGGCGCTGCGGCCGGAGAACCGCTGGCAGCTCGACCTCGATGATGTGAGGGCCGCGCTTCGCCCGGAAACCCGGCTTATCGCCGTCAACTTTCCCAACAACCCGACCGGGGCCATTGCCGATCAGGCGACCTTCCGGGAGCTGGCGGCGCTGTGCGCGGAGCGCGGCATCCATCTCTTTGCCGACGAGGTCTATCGCGGGCTGGAGGTCGATGATGCCAAGCGCCTGCCGCAGGCCGCGGACCTGTTCGACAGGGGTATTTCGCTCAACGTCATGTCCAAGGCCTATGGCCTGCCGGGCCTGCGCATCGGCTGGATCGCCTGCCGTGACCATTCGCTGCTCGAACGCATGGAGAAGATGAAGCACTATCTCTCCATCTGCAACGCGCGCCCCTCGGAAGTCCTGGCCGGTATCGCGCTCAAGGCGCGCGAGACGATCCTGGCCCGCAACCGCGCCCTGTGCGCTGACAACACCGAAAAACTGGGCCGTTTCTTCGCGGACTACCAGCATCTCTATGAATTTTCTCCGCCCGACGGCGGCTGCGTCGCTTTCGCCCGCTATCTTGGAGCCGATGGCGTGGAAGAGCATTGCCGCCGGCTGGTGGAGGAGAAGGGGGTGCTTCTCCTGCCGTCCAGCCTCTATGTCTCCGATCTGCTGCCGGTGCCGGCAGATCGCTTCCGCGTCGGCATCGGGCGCAGGAACATCGACGCCGGCTTTGCGGCATGGCGGGAATTCCTGGCCGAGACCTGATCGTCAGGCGTTTTCACGCGCAAGCCGCGCTTCAAGGTCCCCGATGGTCGCAAGAAACCAGATGGAGCGGCCCTTGTTCGTCTCGCGCACGAAGTCACGAAGCGCCTTGCTGCCCTCCAGCAGCGTCGTGACATCGCCGATGATGGCGCAGCGCAGGTGGTAGTTGACGAATTTCTGGAAGACCGTGCCGGCGAGACGCGTTTCCAGGCGCAGGAAATCCGGACCGAGCCGCTCGACGGGAATGGCGACGAGCGTGGCACCCGCCGAAAAGGCCTCGCCGATCATGTCATTGCCATCCGCTTCGGTTGCGACAGGCGTGCCCTGCGCGGAAAGAACGAGCACTTTCGTGCCCGACATCTCGATCGTCTGCATCGTGCAGGCTCCTTGAACATCTCTTCTTACATCCGGCGACAAAAAAGCCGCCCGCGGCGCTGACCGGGGCGGCTTGCAATTGTCGATCCGACAACCGGTCAGCCGCGCCGGCGGCCGCCGCGTTCGCGGGCGGGCGCCGCGGCGCTTTCATTCGCGGTCTTGTTGCGCAGCGGGCCGATCTTTTCGACGATCGTCTCCAGCGTCGGGCGTTCGCGCGGTTCATGCGCGTCGAGGGCCACGCGCATGGCGGCAAGGTGCTCGCAGGACGTACCGCAGCAGCCGCCGATGATGCGTGCGCCGGCATCGCGGGCAAGACGCGCATATTCGGCCATCAGCGGCGGCGTGCCGGAATAGTAGATTTCCGAGCCGCGGAATTCCGGGATGCCGCAATTGCCCTTCACGACGACCGTGGCCGAGGGGGCAGCGCCCGTCATGTCGAGCAGCGAGGACAGGATGTCGGAGGCGCCGACGCCGCAATTGGCGCCGACCGCGAGCGGGCCCGCGCCGATGTCACCGGCCACGCCGTGGATATCCTTCGGGTGCAGGCCCATCATCGTCTTGCCGGCCGTATCGAAGGAGCCGGTATAGACGAAGGGCATGCCGACCTTAGTGGCGGCTTCCGCGGCTGCGCGGATTTCATCCGGCGACGACATGGTCTCGATCCAGGCGACATCCGCGCCACCGGCCTTCAGGCCCTCGATCTGCTCGACGAAGGCGGCGACGGCATCGTCATAGGTCATGGCGCCGAGCGGCACGAGCAGTTCGCCCGTCGGCCCGACGGAACCGGCGACGATGACGGTGCGCGGCGCCTTGTCGGCGACCGCGCGCGCGATCTCGGCGGCCTTCTTGTTGAGTTCGTGCACACGATCCTGCGCATGGTGCAGTTTCAGGCGGTGCCGCGTGCCCCCGAAGGTGTTGGTGAGGATGATGTCGGCGCCCGCATCCACGAAGTCCTGGTGCAGCTTCGTGATGTTCTCGGGCTTGGCCTCGTTCCACAGTTCCGGCGCTTCGCCCGCTTCCAGCCCCATGGCGAACAGCGACGTGCCGGTTGCGCCATCGGCAAGCAGGAAGGGTTTTTCGGCCAGGAGGCTGGCGAGCGGATTGGTGGCGGTCATGGCATGTCCTCTGTTTGCTCCATCATATAAGGATTTCTTTATGTGGTTGCAACGGCGGAGTGGCAGAGCGCCCCATGGAGGCCGTCGATGCCCTCTCGGTCCCGGCCGAGTGGCCGCGAGAGACATCTAATTGTGGGACAGCGGCGCCGGAAAACGAGAAGAGGGCGCCGGGGCGCCCTCTCGAGGTGCTTGTAATCGGGCTCAGGCCGCCGCCTTCGTCTCGTGGCTCGTCGGCGTCACCATGGAGGAGATGATCGCACCGATGTCGATCGCGCCGATCGGCCGGCCGGCTTCGTCCACGACATGGGCCTGCGTCTGGTTGGCGCCCGTCATGGCACGGGCGGCGGTTTCCAGCACGGTGCCCTTGGCGATCGGCATGCCCTGGGGATTGTCCGCGAGCGGCGCCATGATCGTCTCGACATTGACGACACGGCCACGGTTCACTTCCTTGACGAAGGCCGTGATGTACTCGTCCGCCGGGTTGAGCACGATCTCCTGGCCGGTGCCCTGCTGCACGACCATGCCATCACGCAGGATGGCGATCTTGTCGCCGAGGCGCAGCGCTTCGTCGAGGTCGTGGGTGATGAAGACGACGGTCTTCTTCAGTTCCTTCTGCAGGTCCAGAAGCACGGTCTGCATGTCGACGCGGATCAGCGGGTCGAGAGCGGAGTAGGCTTCGTCCATCAGCAGGATGTCGGCATCGTTGGTGAGCGCGCGCGCGAGGCCCACGCGCTGCTGCATGCCGCCTGAAAGCTGGTTCGGGTAATGGTTTTCGAAGCCGGCAAGGCCGACGCGCTCGATCCACTGCTTGGCGCGCTTTTCGCGTTCGGCTTGCCCGATGCCCTGGATCTCCAGGCCGTAGACCGTGTTTTCCAGCACCGTGCGGTGCGGCAGGAGCGCGAATTTCTGGAACACCATCGCCGTCTTGTGGCGGCGGAATTCGCGCAGGTCGTTTTCGCTCATCCGACAGACGTCGACACCGTCATAGAGCACTTCGCCGGCGGTCGGATCGATCAGCCGGTTGATGTGGCGGATCAGCGTCGACTTGCCGGAGCCGGAGAGACCCATCACCACCATGATGCCGCCTGCGGGCATGGAGATGTTGATGTCGCGAAGACCGAGCACATGGCCGTACTGCTGGTTCAGCTCGGCCTTGCCCAGGCCGTTCTTCACCGCGTCGACGTAATCGCCGCCACGGGGTCCGAAAATCTTGTAGAGGTTGCGGACCTCGATTGCATGACTAACCATGAATTACCTCCGAATGCTTCTGTAGTCGCCTGCCGTAGGCCTGGCTTGTACGGTCGAAAATGATGGCGATGGCCACGAGCGCGAACCCGTTGAGGAACCCCACCGTGAAGAACTGGTTGTTGATGGCCTGAAGGACGTTCTTGCCCAGGCCGCCGACACCGACCATGGAGGCGACGACGACCATGGCGAGCGACATCATGATGGTCTGGTTGATGCCGGCCATGATGGTGGGCAGGGCAAGCGGCATCTGCACGTTCTTCAGCTTCTGCCAGGCGGATGAACCGAAAGCGTCGGCCGCTTCCAGCACTTCCTTGTCGACGAGCCGGATACCGAGATTGGTCAGGCGGATCATCGGCGGGACGGCATAGATGACGACGGCGATCAAACCCGGCACCTTGCCGATGCCGAAGATCATGACGACGGGGATCAGGTAGACGAAGCTCGGCATCGTCTGCATTACGTCGAGGATCGGGTTGATGAAACCCTGCACCCGGTCCGAGCGCGCCATGAGAATACCGATGGGAATGCCGATCACGATGGCGATGAGCGTGCAGACCGTGACCATGGCGAGCGTCACCATCGTGTCGTTCCACAGGCCCAGCATGCCGATGACAAGCATCGACGCGGCCGTTCCGACGACGATCTTGATGTTGCGGCTGGCGAAATACACGACGGCCAGCAGGATCAGCAGGATGATCGGCCATGGCGACGTGACGAACAGGCGTTCGAGATAGTTCAAAAACCATTGCAACGGCTGAACCATCGCATCGATTGCATTGACGTAACTTCTGACAAGCCCCTTGAACCCGTCATCGACAGTCTTTCTGACCGCGCGAATGCTCGCGTCGCTGAATGCCGGAAATTTACAAAGAAAGACCGGCAACGTGTCGCATAGTCCTGCCATCCTTTTTCCCCTCTTCCTACCGGTCGATGGTGCCCCGCTATGCGACGGATGTGTCCGGCATGGCGAATGGGGCGGCTTGTACAGCGATATTCTTCTTATTGTTCCGGTTTGTCCGTATTGGCACGGGCGGCGGCCCGATAGTGTACTGTTTGCGACTTTCTGGGTGAAGATCAGTCAAATGACTAACCGGACCGAAGTCATCGGCACCGGCAGCCCTGGGGCCGCCGGTGCCTGATGTCTGTCAGAGAGCGGCCTTGACCTTCTCGGCAACCTCGGGGCTTACCCACTTGGTCCACATATCGGGATAGGTCTCGAGGAAGTACTTCGCCGCATCCTCGTTCGTGCCTTGGTTTTCCGTCATCCAGGCGAGAACCTTGCCGACCGTGCCGTTATCCCACTGGCGGGTCTTCATGTAATCCATGGCGACGCCCGCCTTTTCGGAAAAGGCTTTCGTCACGACGGTGAAGACGTCGGAGGTCGGGTAGGAGTTTACCTTGGGGTCGGGGCAATCGGGAACGGCCGTGCAGGCATCCCAGTCGGCCTTGTTGTGCTCGACGCCGAAGGACAGGCGCGTCATCTCGTACTGACCGAGGATGGCGGTCGGCGCCCAGTAGTAGCCGAGCCAGCCGGTCTTCTTTTCGAAGGCGTTGGCAATCGAGCCGTCGAGGCCGGCCGCCGAACCGGTATCGACCAGTTCGAAGCCGTCGGCATCCGCGTTCAGCGCCCGGTAGAGATTGGATGTCGAAACCTGGCAGTTCCAGCCGGAGGGGCAATTGTGCACCGCGCCCTTCGATGGATCCTCAGGCGCAGGGAACAGGTCCGGATGCTTGAGCGCGTCCTGCACGGTCTTGATGTCAGGATGCGCGTCGGCCAGGAATTTCGGTATCCACCAGCCTTCCACGCCGCCTTCTGACAAGAGTGGTGCAAGCTGGATCAGGCGTCCCTCGGCGATGGCCTGGTCAAGCGGCGTGCGCACGGCGTTGACCCACATTTCCGGCGCGACGTCGGGTTCGCCCTTCTCGTTCATGGAGGTGAAGGTCGGCATGGTGTCGCCCGTCACCAGGGTGACGTTGCAGCCATAACCGTTTTCGAGAATGATCTTGTCGACCTGTGCGGCGACGCCGGCCGACGCCCAGTTCATTTCGGCGATCGAAACATCGCCGCATTCTGCCGCCTGGGCGGACCCGGCAAAACCATAAAGGCCGGCGGCGAGGATAGTGGAGGCAAAAAGCTTCTTCATAGGATTTAAGACCTCCCAGTCTTGAGATGCAGCGTTCATCCCGGAAGGCAGAGCAGGTTACTGCGTTGTCCCGACTGCCCGGTCTCAGTGTTCGGCAGACGAGGGAATGCGATGCCAGGTGAGGCGAGCCAATCCCCCTGCTGCAAGGACGTCGAGCTTTTTTCTGTTCCCCGGCGTAACCCTGTCACCGGCGATCCGTCTGCGTACGTCACGGGGCAAGCCTACGGGTTCTTATTGAGAAATCAACCGCCTGAGAGGCAGGCACGGGCCGCGTCGGGCGCGAGCCATGGCCGGAATGCTGAAAAACAGGTGTTCTTGCCGTCGAAAAAATGGGCGTTTGCGCCGGTGCGGGCAAATACTCGTGAGCGGTCCGTCCCGGGAACGCCGCTTCCTGTTCGGAAGCAGACAGATCGTGTCCGGATTGCGCCGTTTCGCCCCAGCAGTCACTTTTTTCGCGGTTTTATAAAAAAATCGCGATTCACCTTTGCTTAAGGTCTCGATAACCGTCCGGTAACGATGTGGCGCTATTGATCTTCTCACGGCGGGGGACACTGCCGAACGCTCCGGAAAAGGTATTGCGTACCGGGGTGACTGGGCTCCGATGTGTTTTTGTCGGAAGCCGCCATGCGTATTTTGGCAAGCCGTGCACTTCCGCCAGGGGTGCACGGCTTTTGCGTTTTGGCGATCCGGCAGGCAATAAAAAACGTCGCCTCCCGGAGAGAGGCGACGCTGGATGCGAGCGGGACCTGACGTCGCGCTCGAAGGATCAGCCGATGTTGCGCGTGCGGATGACGCCGAGCGGGCCGAGCGGCGCGTCCATGACCTCGTTGCGCACGCGCGACTGGTTCTGGGGAGCGACGCCGTTCCAGGCGATCTGTACGAAGTTCGGCTTGCTGAAGATGAACAGCATGGTCTTTGTCCTAAAAATCCGAAGCCACGCGCCTCGGCTGTCTGATGTCCCTCATATAGGTGCGCCGCACGGAAAAATCAGCGTCGTTCACGGCGCAAAATGTCGCAAAACGGATAGCATCCCAGCTATGCCGATCTTGCATGGCATGCTGTTGCGGAAATACATCGGAGCACCGGGCCGGATTGCGGCAAAATTGCGGTAAATCAGGGCTTTCCGGTGGCGAGACGCGGTGATAGGAAAAGCGCCATGACACGAACGATCATGCTACAGGGCACCGGCTCGGATGTCGGAAAAACGGTACTGGTGGCGGGCCTCTGCCGCATGGCCGCCAATCGGGGCCTGACGGTGCGTCCGTTCAAGCCGCAAAACATGTCGAACAATGCCGCCGTTTCGGCCGATGGCGGCGAGATCGGCCGCGCGCAGTGGCTCCAGTCGCTTGCCGCGCGCGTGCCCTCCAGCGTGCATATGAACCCGGTGCTGCTCAAGCCGCAGTCGGATGTCGGCAGCCAGATCGTCGTTCAGGGCAAGGTCTTCGGGCAGGCGAAGGGGCGGGACTACCAGGCGCTGAAGCCCAAACTCATGGGCGCGGTGATGGAGAGCTTCGAGACCGTATCGGCCGGCGCCGACCTCGTGGTCGTCGAGGGCGCGGGCTCGCCGGCGGAAATCAACCTGCGGGCCGGGGACATCGCCAATATGGGGTTCGCCACCCGGGCCGGCGTGCCGGTCGTGCTGGTGGGCGATATCGACCGCGGCGGCGTCATCGCCTCGCTGGTCGGCACCCACGCCATTCTGCCGGACGAGGACCGGCGCATGGTCACGGGTTATCTGATCAACAAGTTCCGGGGCGATGTCACGCTGTTCGACAGCGGCATTGCCGAAATCGGCCGCTTCACCGACTGGCCATGCTTCGGCGTCGTGCCCTGGCTGAAGGATGCCGCGCGCCTGCCGGCAGAGGATTCCGTCGTGCTCGAGCGTCTGGCGAAGGGCGGGGGCGGGGCGCTCAAGGTCGCCGTGCCCGTACTGCCGCGAATTGCCAATTTCGACGATCTCGATCCCTTGAAGGCTGAACCGCAGGTCGATCTCGTCTTCGTGCGGCCGGGGGAGGCGCTGCCGGCCGATGCCGGCCTTGTCGTCCTTCCGGGCTCGAAATCCACCATTTCGGACCTGCGCGATTTCCGCGCCGCAGGCTGGGACCGGGATCTTTCCCTTCATATGCGCCGCGGCGGCCGCGTCATCGGCATTTGCGGCGGGTATCAGATGCTCGGCCGCCGCGTGACCGATCCACTCGGCATCGAAGGCGGCGAGCGGGAGGTCGAAGGGCTCGGGCTGCTTGCGGTCGAGACGGAAATGGCGCCGGAAAAGACCGTGCGCAACAGCGACGCCCGTTCCCTGCAATACGATGTGCCGCTGGAAGGCTACGAAATCCATCTCGGACGCACGACCGGGCCGGATGCGTTGCGTCCCTCCGTCAGCATAGACGGCCGGCCGGACGGCGCGGTCTCGCCGGATGGCCGCGTGATGGGAACCTATCTGCACGGACTGCTCTCGAGCGATGCCTACCGGGCGCGGCTGCTTGCGGATTTCGGCATCGAGGGCGGCGGCTTCGATTACCGGGCCGGCGTCGATGCGGCACTCGACGGCGTGGCGGCCGAGCTCGCGGCCGTGCTGGATCCGCGCTGGCTCGACAGCCTTATGGGCACCCGCTGATTAAACCGCCGGCCTGAAACGTTCAGACATCGGGTTTCTCCACTGCCGGTCGCGGCCGCACCAAAGTTGCGCCTGATTTCGGTGTAAGGAGGGACACTATCATGCCCGCTCTGCGGGTGCCGACGCCGTTGTGCGATCCGAAAGGGTGATTTGATGGGTTCTGGACCTCTTGCTCGATCTGTTCTGGTGGGCCTTGTCGGGCTGTCGCTCGCCGGTTTTCCGGTGGCTGCCTTCGCCCAGACGGCCAAGGAAACCACCAATGCCGGCAAGCGCTGGGAGGAAGAATTCTCCTTCTGGCAGAAAGCCTCCTCCGGCAGCGATGTCACGCAGTTCGAAAACTACCTGAAGCAGTATCCCAACGGCACGTTCGCCTCGATGGCGCGTCTGCGCATTGCCGAATTGAAGGCCGCGGGCAATGCGAAGCCGGCGACGACGGCATCCGATGATGCCGCTGCCAAGGCCAAGGCAGATGAGGCGAAGGCCGCCGAAGAGGCCAAGCGCGTTGCCGATGCGGAGAAGGCCAAGGCGGAGGACGCCCGCAGGGCCGCCGAGGCCGAGAAGGCGAAAGCCGAAGCGGCGAAGGCCGAAGAGGCCGCTGCCGCGGCCCGCAAGGTTGCGTCCGAAAAGGCCGCCGCCGAGGAAAAGGCGAAGGCCGAAGCCGCAGCCGCTGAAAAGGCGCGGGCAGAGGAAGCCGCCCGCCTCAAGGCGGAGGCGGACAGGAAGGCGGCCGATGAACGCAGGCTGGCGGCTGAGAAGGCTGCCGAAGCCGAGCGTGTGAAGAAGGAAGCCGCCGCTGCTGCCGAAAAGGCCAGGGCGGATGAGGCGGCGCGCGTGCAGGCCGAGGCGGAGCGCCGCAAGGCCGACGAGGCCGCCGCGGCCCAAAAGGCCCGCGCGGAGGCCGAGGCGAATGCCCGCGCTGCCGAAGCCGCGGCCGCGCGTGCCGAAGAGGCCAAGCGGCTGGAAGCGGAAAAGGCTGCGGCTGCCGAAAAGACCCGCCTGGAGCAGGAGGCGGCCGCCGCCCGCAAGCTGGCCGAGGAAAAGACGCGCGAGCTGGAGCGCCTGAAGGCGGAGGCCGCCAAGGCTGCGGCGGAAGCCGAGGCCAAGGCCGCTGAAGCCGCCCGTCTTGCCGCCGAGGCCAGGAAGCGTGCCGAGGAGGCCGAGGCCGCCCAGACGCGCGCCACCACCAGCGGCCCGGCAACGGCAACGAACGACAACACGGACGCCGACAGGCTCGCTGCGGCCAAGCGCGAGGAAGACACGTTCCAGAAGGCGGTGGTCACCGGCTCCCGGCAGGCTTTCCAGGCCTATCTCGATGCCTATCCGCGCGGCCGGTATGCATCGGATGCGCGCGAGCGGATGGCCGCCCTTGCGACCACGCCGACGCAGAAGGCGGAGACCGAGCGTCTGGTCGAGGAGCGCCCCGTCGTCGATCCGCGTGAGGCCTATATGGAGCGCTCGACGCGCGTCCAGGCGCAGCGCTGGCTGAGTGCGCTGGGCTACAGCACCTATGGCGCCGATGGCGTCTTCGGCCCGCGCACCCGCGCGGCGATCGCCGCATGGCAGGGTGCGTCCGGCTACCGCGCCGACGGCTATCTTTCACGCCGGCAGTTCGCCGCCCTGCGCCAGGCCGCGCAGTTCGCCCAGGCACGCCAGGCCAGCCGCGAGCGCCGCTACCAGCGCGAATACGATGTGCTCGAGGGCCCGGTCGACGGCTATTACGACGGCCCCTATTACAGCGATGACGGCTACTACCGCCGGCGCGGCGGCGTGGTGATCATCCCCGGCTATTGAGTTTGCGACGGCCGGCCGGCGTTTTCGGCACAGGCCATGCCGCTGGCTGTCGATTGACTTGTGGCGGCCGGCGGCATAATCATCCGACTATTGGATGGTTCTCTGGTCCGGAAACGGACCGGTGAGTAAATGGGAATGTGACGCGGCGGACCCAATCAGGGCGCTGCAATCACGGCCGACCCCGCGACTGTAGAGCAGCGAGGGACGCCCATCCGGAAGGAGGAATTTCGCGGGTGAGAGGGCAATGGTGTCCTTGAAACGCAAAAGGAGCACCGACCGGAAAAGCCACTGGGTGGCATCACGATAACCGGGGCTGGACGCCTCTTCTTCTACGAATCGTCCGCCTGCGTGATGCGAAAAGACCTGGGAAGGTGAGGGCGGCCCGAAGGCGCTGATGCGCCGGACGCTGCGAGCCAGGAGACCTGCCAGCCAATGAGGGCATATCGCCCGACCTGGGGAGGGGCTTCCCCGATGCCTGCACGGAGGTTGTCATGGCTGTTTCCAATACGTCTTCTATCACGCTTTCCGCGAGCGATCGCCTTGTCGCCGGCGTTCTCGCATTGCTGCTCGGCGGGTTCCTCGTCTTCGGCGCCGGCCTTGCCAATTCGGCCGTGCTGCACGACACCGCGCACGATACGCGTCACTCCTACGGCTTTCCCTGCCACTAAGGAGTTTCCGACATGATCGTTCGTTATCTCCTGGCCGCCCTGGTGGCCGGGCTCTTCTCTGGCGTCCTGATGACGGCCGCCCAGGAGGCCCGCGTCGTGCCGCTCATCCTTCACGCCGAGGAATTCGAAGGCGGCGATGAGGCGGCACCCGCCACCGAAGGCACCACGCCGTCCGCCGATGGCGCCGCCGCGACACATGAGCATTCGTCCTTGGGTGCCGTCATCCTCGACGTCGCAGCTTACCTGTCGCCCGTCTCCGTTGCCTATGCCCATGACGCCGAAGGCCATGAAGAGGGTGGCATCATGTTCGGCATGAGCCGGTTCTCCGGCACGCTGCTGGCCAACCTCGTAACGGGAGCAGGCTTCGCGCTGCTGCTTGCCGGTTTCAGCCTTGTCTCCGGCCATCCGATCACGGTCGCCAATGGGGCGGTGTGGGGTGCCGCCGGCTGGCTTGCCGTGCATATGCTGCCGGCCATCGGCCTGCCGCCGGAACTGCCGGGCTTCCCGGCCGCGGACCTGACGCAGCGTCAGATCTGGTGGGTTGCAGCGGTCGTGCTGTCGGCGGCGGGGCTCTACCTGCTGTTCCTCAAGCCGGGCATCGTGGCCAAGATCGCCGGTGTGGTGTTGATTGCCGCGCCGCAGGTCTATGGCGCGCCGCAGCCGTCGGACATTTCCAGCGCGGTTCCCGCCGTTCTCGGTGCGGAGTTCGCCGTCGCGGCCCTTGCCACGACGCTGTTCTTCTGGATCGTGCTCGGCCTTTCGCTTGGCTTTGCCAACGAAAAGATCGCCAAGGCTGCCTGACATGACGCTGACATCGTCCGGAGCCGTCCTGGTTCTGGGCGGTGCGCGTTCCGGAAAATCCGCTTTTGCCGAAAGGCTGGTCGCTGAGACCGGCCTTTCGCGTCATTATATCGCCACCGGCCGCGCCTGGGATGACGAGATGCGTGAACGCATCGCCAGGCACCGGGAAGACCGCGGCGACGGCTGGGAAACGCATGAGGAACCGCTTGCGCTCGCGGCGCGGATCGCCGCTGTGGCACGTGCGGACCGTGCCGTCCTCGTGGATTGCCTGACCCTCTGGCTCACCAATCTGATGCTGGAGGAACGCGACATCGCGCAGGAATGCGCGGGCCTCTTGTCGGCCATCGCACAGGCGCCGGGCCGCCTGGTCTTCGTTTCGAACGAGGTCGGCCTAGGCATCGTGCCTGAAAACCGCATGGCGCGCGACTTTCGCGACCATGCCGGGCGGCTCCACCAGCAGGTGGCGGCGCTCGTACCGGAAGTGTATTTCGTTGCGGCCGGACTGCCGCTGAAAATGAAGGGTTGAGCCATGCTGCAACAGAAGATCCCCGCCACCGTCATCACCGGCTTCCTCGGGGCCGGCAAGACGACGATGATCCGCAACCTCCTGCAGAATGCCGGCGGCAAGCGCATCGCGCTCATCATCAACGAGTTCGGCGATCTCGGCGTCGACGGCGACGTGCTGAAGGGCTGCGGCGCGGAAGCCTGCACCGAGGACGATATCATCGAGCTCACCAACGGCTGCATCTGCTGCACCGTGGCCGACGACTTCATCCCCACCATGTCGAAGCTACTGGAGAGGGAGAACCGCCCGGACCATATCGTCATCGAGACTTCTGGTCTCGCGCTGCCGCAGCCGCTCGTCGCCGCCTTCAACTGGCCGGAAATCAAGACGCAGGTCACGGTCGACGGCGTCATCACCGTGGTCGACAGCGCCGCCGTCGCGGCCGGCCGTTTCGCCGACGACCATGACAGGGTCGATGCGCTGCGCGTCGAGGACGAAAACCTCGACCACGAAAGCCCGCTGGAAGAGCTCTTTGAGGATCAGCTGACCGCCGCAGACCTCATCGTGCTCAACAAGACCGATCTGCTGGACGCCGCCGGTATCCAGACCGTGCGCGACGAGGTCGCCTCGCGCACCGCCCGCAAGCCATCGATGATCGAGGCAAAGAACGGGGACGTGGCGGCCGCCGTGCTGCTCGGCCTCGGCGTCGGCACGGAAGACGATATCGCCAACCGCAAGTCGCACCATGAACTGGAACATGAGAACGGCGAGGAACACGACCACGACGAGTTCGACAGCTTTGTCGTCGAACTGCCGGCGCTTGCCGATCCGTCCGCGTTCATCGAGCGCCTCAAGGGCGTGATCGCCGAGCACGACGTGCTGCGCGTCAAGGGATTTGCCGATGTGCCCGGCAAGCCGCTGCGCCTGCTCATCCAGGCCGTGGGCAGCCGCATCGACAGCTATTTCGAGCGGGCCTGGGCGCCGGGCGAAACCCGCGGCACCCGCCTCGTCGTCATCGGCCTGCACGACATGGATGAGGCCGCCGTACGCGCCGCCATCGCTGCGGCGGTGTGATATTCGGATGAGCATGCGGCGGCACCCCCCTCTGGCCTGCCGGCCATCTCCCCCACAAGGGGGGAGATCGGATGAGGCGATGGCTTGCCCCGCTGTCTTGCCTGCACGCCGCCGCGCAATCTCCCCCTTTGTGGGGGAGATGTCACGAAGTGACAGAGGGGGGTATGCCCCCTTGGCGGTCCTCTCGCAGCAGGGAGGCGCTGCATGCATCTCCTGCTAGCCCAGAAGGGCACCATCGCCGATGGCAAGGAGGCGATCGACCTTGGCCAGACGCCGGGCGATATCCTCTTCCTCTCCGCTGCCGATACGGAGCTGGCCTCGATCGCCGCCGCCCACCGTGCGCGCGGTGGTGACACGCGCCTTCGTCTGGCGAGCCTCGCGACGCTGTCGCATCCGATGTCGGTCGATACCTATATCGAGCGCACGGCCCGGCACGCCCGGCTCATCGTCATCCGCGCGCTCGGCGGCGCGAGTTATTTCCGCTATGTGCTGGAAGCCCTGCTGGCGACGGCTGTCGCCAACGATGTCAAGCTCGTGGCGCTGCCCGGCGATGATCGGCCCGATGAGGGCCTGATCTCCTTCAACCGCATCGAGGAAGCCGACCGCCGGAACCTCTGGGCCTATCTCAACGAGGGCGGGGCGGAAAATGCCGACCGTTTCCTCGCCTATGCCGATGCGGTGGTGTTTGGCGGCGAGAAACCGGCACCGGCGACGCCGCTCGAAAAGGCCGGCATCTGGTGGCTGGGGCGCGGCGTGGTGGATGTGGAGGAGTGGCGTGCGCTTGCGGGCGATAACATCCCCACCGTCGCCATCGCCTTCTACCGCGCCTATGTCCAGAGCGGCGAAACACGTCCGGTCGAAATGATGATCGAGGCGCTGGCGGCGGAGGGCATCCGTGCCCTGCCGCTCTTTGTCTCCAGCCTCAAGGAGCCGGTTTCCATCGAAACCGTCCGCGCCGCCTTTGCGGAGGTGCAGCCGGAGGCCGTGCTGAATGCCACGAGCTTTGCCGTTTCCGCGCCCGGCGCCGGCCGCAAGCCGACGGTGCTCGACGAGACCGGTGCGCCGGTGTTGCAGGTCGTCTTCTCCGGCTCCTCGCGCGAGGCGTGGCAAGCCTCGGGGCAGGGGCTCACGGCGCGCGATCTCGGCATGAACGTCTCGCTGCCGGAAGTCGATGGGCGGGTTCTGTCCCGCGCCGTCTCCTTCAAGGCGGCCGCGCGGTACGACGAGCGCGTCGAGACCAACATCGTCAGCCTCGATCCGGTCGAGGACCGCATCCGTTTCGTTGCGAAGCTTGCCGCCGGGTGGGCGCGGCTTCGGCGCGCCGCGCCGGCCGAACGCCGGGTCGCCCTCATCATGGCGAATTATCCCAACCGCGATGGCCGCCTCGGCAACGGCGTCGGCCTCGATACGCCCGCCGGCACGATGGAAGTGCTGCGCGCCATGGCGACGGAAGGCTATGCGGTAGCGGACCTGCCGGAGGATGGCGATGCGCTGATCGCCCATCTGATGTCGGGCCCCACCAATGCGGCGAACGACGGCCGTGAAATCCGCGAAACCCTCCCGCTCACTCATTACAAGGCGTTCTTCGCTTCGCTTCCGACAGCGATTCAGCAGGAAATGACCGCCCGCTGGGGCGCGCCGGAAAACGATCCCTTCGTGACCGGCGACGTCTTTGCCCTGCCGCTCGCCCGTTTCGGCGAGACGCTCGTCGGTATCCAGCCGGCGCGCGGTTACAATATCGATCCGAAGGACACCTACCATTCGCCGGATCTCGTGCCGCCGCACGGCTATCTCGCTTTCTATGCCTTCCTGCGCCTGCATTACGGCGCGCATGCCATCGTGCACATGGGCAAGCACGGCAATCTCGAATGGCTGCCGGGCAAGGCGCTGGCGCTATCGGAAGCCTGTTACCCCGAGGCCGTGCTCGGGCCTGTGCCGCATCTCTATCCCTTCATCGTCAACGATCCCGGTGAAGGCACGCAGGCCAAGCGCCGTTCCGCCGCCGTCATCATCGATCACCTGACGCCGCCTTTGACGCGCGCCGAAACCTACGGCCCGCTGAAGGACCTCGAAGCCCTCGTCGATGAATATTACGAGGCCTCCGGCGGCGATCCGCGGCGCATCAGGCTGCTGACGAAGCAGATCCTCGATCTGGTGCGCGACATCGGCCTCGACAGCGACGCCGGCATCGCCAAGTCGGACGGCGAGGAGGCCGCGCTGCAAAAGCTCGACGCCTATCTTTGCGACCTCAAGGAAATGCAGATCCGCGATGGCCTGCATGTCTTCGGCGTCTCGCCCGAAGGACGCCTGCTGACCGACCTGACCGTTGCGCTGGCCCGCGTGCCGCGCGGCCTGGGCGAGGGCGGCGAGGCGAGCTTGCAGCGTGCCATCGCAGCCGATGCCTTGGGCGAAACGGATTTCGACCCACTCGATTGCATTCCGTCCGATCCATGGACCGGCCCGCGGCCGCAGATCCTTGCCGGGCAATCCGAAGCGCCCTGGCGCAGCAAGGGCGATACGGTGGAGCGCATCGAACTGCTCGCGGCAAGGCTGGTGGATGGCACATTGGGCTGCCCGGCCGGCTGGCTGGCCACGCGCGCGGTTCTCGACGTCATCGAGACATCCATCCGGCCTGCCGTTGCGGCCTGCGGCCCGGCAGAGATTACCGCCCTGATGCGCGGCCTCGACGGGCGTTTCATCGAGCCCGGCCCGTCAGGCGCGCCGACGCGCGGCCGGCCGGATGTGCTGCCGACCGGACGCAACTTCTATTCCGTCGACAGCCGGGCGGTGCCGACGCCGGCGGCCTGGAAGCTTGGCCGCAAGTCCGCCGAACTCCTCGTCACCCGCTATGCGCAGGATCACGGCGAATGGCCGACCTCGTTCGGCATCACCGCTTGGGGCACCTCCAACATGCGCACCGGCGGCGATGATATCGCGCAGGCCATGGCGCTGATCGGCGTGAAGCCGACATGGGACATGGCTTCGCGCCGCGTCACCGGCTTCGAGATCATTCCACCGGCGACGCTGCGTCATCCGCGCGTCGACGTGACTTTGCGCATCTCCGGCTTCTTCCGCGATGCCTTCCCCGAACAGATCGCGCTTTTCGACCGCGCCGTGCGGGCCGTGGGTGCCCTCGACGAGGACGATGCGGACAATCCGATTGCCGCCCGTATGCGGGCGGAAGCCACAGCGCTTGCGGCCCGGGGTGCCTCCGAAGCGGAGGCCGCCAGACAGGCGGGCTTCCGCATCTTCGGCGCGAAATCAGGCGGTTATGGCGCTGGCCTGCAGACCATGATGGACGAAGGCCTGTGGACGGACCGGGGCGACCTTGCCGACGCCTGGCTCGACTGGGGCGCACACGCCTATGACGGCGAGAGCGACGGCGTGCCGATGCGCGAGCGGCTGGAGGCCCGCATGAAGAGCCTTCAGGCCGTCATCCAGAACCAGGACAGCCGCGAGCACGATCTTCTCGACAGCGACGAATACTACCAGTTCGAGGGCGGCATGGCGGCGGCGGCGGAGCACCTGTCCGGCCGCCAGCCCGTCATGTACCACAACGACCTGTCGCGGCCGGAAAAGCCGGTCGTGCGCACGCTGGAAGACGAGATCGGCCGCGTCGTGCGCGCCCGCGTGGTCAATCCGAAGTGGATCGACGGTGTCATGCGCCATGGCTACAAGGGCGCCTTCGAGATCGCCGCAACCGTCGATTTGATGTTCGCCTTCGCCGCCACGACCGGGGCGGTCAAGGACCATCATTTCGAGACCGCCTATCAGGCTTACCTGCTGGACGAGCGCGTGCGCGATTTCCTGATGGAGAAGAACCCGGCAGCGCTTGCCGAGATGGCCGCGCGCTTCGCCGAGGCCATCGACCGGCGGCTGTGGACCCCGCGCTCGAATTCCGCGCGTTTCGAACTGGATATGTTGGGCTCCCGCAAGGCGTCCTGAAAGGAAGAAAACGATGACTGAAAACCACGACGAGACCGCCGGCATGACCGAAGCCGAGCTTGCCCGCCATTCGGAGAAGATGGCCAAGAAGAAGCAGGCGCGCGAGAAGATCATGGCGACGAAGACCGATGAAAAGGGTCTCGTCATCGTCCATACCGGCAAGGGCAAGGGCAAGTCGACCGCCGGCTTCGGCATGATCTTCCGCCATATCGCGCACAAGAAGCCCTGCGCCGTCGTGCAGTTCATCAAGGGCGCCTGGCAGACCGGAGAGCGCGACCTGATCGAGGCGCATTTCTCCGATCTCTGCCAGTTCTACACACTCGGCGAGGGCTTTACGTGGGAAACGCAGGACCGCGCGCGCGATGTCGCCATGGCGCAGACGGCCTGGGAAAAGGCCAAGGAGCTGATCCGCGACGAGCGCAACTCCATGGTGCTGCTCGATGAGATCAACATCGCGCTGCGCTACGACTATATCGACGTCAACGAGGTCGTCGACTTCCTCAGGACCGAAAAGCCCTACATGACCCATGTCGTGCTGACGGGCCGCAACGCCAAGGAAGAGCTGATCGAGATTGCCGACCTCGCGACCGAGATGGAACTGCTCAAACACCCGTTCCGCTCGGGCATCAAGGCGCAGCAGGGCGTGGAATACTGAGGGCCGATCAACCCCCAATTCGCCTGCCTGCGGGTCTTGCGCGCGCAGGCGACGGCGAGGCTACCATCCCAGCCACAGCCGGATCGGATGGGCCGGGTCGGCCATCAGGCGGACGGCGAGCGCGATCGAGGTGACCACGAGGAGCGGCTTGATGATCCGGGCGCCGTTTCTCATCGCCACGCGTGAACCCACCTGTGCGCCGAGGAACTGGCCGACACCCATGGTCAGCCCCACCTTCCACAGCACGACGCCGTAGAGAATGAAGACGACGAAGCCACCCAGATTCGAGCCGAAGTTCAGAAGCTTCGTGTGCGCCGTCGCCTTCAGCACGCCGAAGCCGGCCAGCGTCACGAAAGCCAGCATGAAGAACGATCCGGTGCCGGGGCCGAACACGCCGTCGTAGAAGCCGACCAGCGGCACGATGGTGACGGTGAACAGGAAGACGCTCATGCGGCGATGCTTGTCGAGATCGCCGATATTCGGCTTGAGGCCGAAGTAGATCGCGATCGCCACCAGCAGGAACGGCATGAAGATTTTCAGGACATCGCCGGGCACGACCGTGGCCAGCAGCGCACCGAACATCGAACCGATGGTCGCCGCCGCCGCCATGGGCAATTGCTCGCTGAGCCGCACATGGCCGGCGCGCGCATAGGCTATCGTGGCCGATCCCGAGCCGAACAGCGATTGCAGCTTGTTCGTCCCCAACGTTTCCAGCGGCGGAATGCCGGCCAGCAGCATTGCCGGAATGGTGATCATGCCCCCGCCGCCGGCGATGGAATCGATGAAGCCGGCGAGGAACGCGGCAAGGAACAGCAACAAGAGGAGGTGGAGGGCGATATCGGCCACGGCGGGACTCGGGAGCAAAAGGGGGCGTTGCGTGACCTTCTGTCAGACTGGGGGCCGAAAAGCAAAGCATGCCGACGCCTATGCCTTCGCGCTCTGCCGCAACCTGTGCCTTGCATGCCGCAATCCGGTTTGACCGGCCTTGCCCCCTCCGGTACTAAGGAGGCAGCGACGGTGCCCGCCAGGCGGGCCGAGCGGTGTCCGGTGCGGCCGACCCAGGCGGGGCCATAGCCGGAACTGTCGGAAGACGGCGAAGCCGGGCCCTTTCGCGCGGAATTTTGCGAGAGACTGCCATGCGCGCTGCGGCCCCATCCCCAGACAACGGACGACGAAGGCTTGTCCTCGGCCTCGGCTGCGAACGCGGCACGCCGCCGGAGGAACTGGTCGCGCTTGCCCTGTCCGTCGTCGATCGCCCGGACGATATCGCTTTCGTCGCCACGCTGGATGTGCGCGCCGGGGAGCCGGCCATGCAGGCCGTTGTCCGCCATTACGGCGTCCCGCTCGTGACCTTTACGGCTGCGCGCCTCGAAGCCGAGACGCCGCGCCTTGCCAATCCGTCCGATATCGTCTTTGCCCATACCGGCTGCCATGGCGTGGCGGAGGCCGCCGCCTTGGCGCAGGCGGGTGAGAAGGCGCGGCTCGTGCGCGGAAAGACGAAATCCGCCCATGCGACCGTTGCCATCGCCGAATCATCTCAATCGTTTGCGGCGCTTTCCTCGCAGACCGATTCGGCCTCTTCGCATATCGATTCAAGGGAGCGCGTGTGATGAACGCCCTGTTCTCCGCTCTTCCGGTCATAGAGAAAGGCAGCGTCTGGCTTGTCGGTGCGGGGCCCGGCGATCCCGGGCTTCTCACGCTGCATGCTGCCAACGCGCTGCAGCAGGCCGATGTCATCGTGCATGACGCGCTCGTCAATGCCGAATGCCTGTCGCTTGCGCGGCCGGGCGCAACGCTGGAATTTGCCGGCAAGCGCGGCGGCAAACCCTCGCACAAGCAGCGCGACATCTCGCTCAGGCTCGTCGAACTGGCGCAGGCGGGCAACCGCGTGCTACGGCTGAAGGGGGGCGATCCCTTCGTCTTCGGCCGCGGCGGGGAGGAAGCGCTCACGCTAATCGAGCATGGCATCCCCTTCCGCATCGTGCCGGGGATCACCGCCGGTATCGGCGGTCTTGCCTATGCCGGCATTCCCGTCACACACCGCGAGGTCAACCATGCCGTCACCTTCCTGACGGGCCATGATTCCTCCGGCGTCGTTCCCGATCGCATCAACTGGGAGGGAATCGCCAAGGGCTCGCCGGTCATCGTCATGTATATGGCGATGAAGCATATCGGCCAGATCACCGCCAATCTCATGGCGGCCGGCCGCGCGCCGGATGAACCGGTCGCCTTCGTCTGCAATGCCGCGACCGCCGAACAGATGGTGCTGGAAACCTCGCTTGCCCGCGCCGAGGCGGACATGGCGGCGGCCGGCATCGAGCCGCCCGCCATCGTCGTGGTCGGCGAGGTCGTGCGGCTGCGCGCCTCGCTCGATTGGCTCGGCGCATTGACGACCGGCCGCAGGCTCGCGCCCGACCCGTTCGGGGCCGGCGCGCTCAAGGACCCCGCATGAGCGGATTGCTCATCGCAGCACCTTCCTCCGGCTCCGGCAAGACGACGGTGACGCTGGGGCTGGCGCGCGCCTTCGCCAATGCCGGGCTCGACCTCGTCTCCGGCAAGGCGGGGCCGGATTATATCGATCCGGCCTTTCACGCCGCCGCCAGCGGAAGGCCCTGCTTCAACTATGATCCCTGGGCGATGCGACCGGATCTCGTCCGCGCCAATGCCGTGCTCCAGGCGGGCGAGGGCAGCTTCCTGCTCGTCGAGGCGATGATGGGCCTGTTCGACGGCGCCATGGACGGCACCGGCACGCCTGCCGACCTCGCCGCCATGCTCGATCTGCCGGTGGTGCTCGTCGTGGATTGCAGCCGCATGTCGCAATCCGTGGCCGCCCTGGTGCACGGCTATCGAGGGTATCGCAACGATATCCATGTCGCCGGCGTTATCCTCAACAAGGTCGGCAGCGCCAGGCACGAGGTCATGCTGCGCGGCGCGCTGGAGGCGGGCGGGGTTGAAATCTTCGGTGTGCTCGGGCGCGATGCCGCACTCGCCTTGCCGGAACGCCATCTCGGCCTCGTCCAGGCCGGCGAGCACGCGGCGCTGGAGGGCTTCATCGCCCATGCGGCAGCGGTCGTTCGCCGCAGCTGCGATCTCCAGCGCCTCGCGGCCGTGGCGGAGACACGACGCGCGCCGCCCGCCGCGCCCGCCGTCTCGCGCCTGCCGCCGCTTGGTACGCATATCGCCGTGGCCCGCGACCGCGCCTTCGCCTTCTCCTATGAACATCTGCTGGCGGGATGGCGCGCGGCAGGCGCAGGCCTGTCTTTCTTTTCTCCGCTGGCCGATGAGGCGCCCGATGCAGGCGCCGATGCCGTCTATCTTCCCGGCGGCTATCCCGAACTCCACGCCGGCGCCCTTGCCAATGCCGCCCAATTCCGCCTAGGCATGCAGGCGGCAGCGCGCCGGGGAGCGCGTGTCTATGGCGAATGCGGAGGCTATATGGTTCTGGGAGAGGGGATCGTCGCGGCGGATGGCACCAGGCACGCCATGCTCGGCCTGCTGCCGCTCGTCACCAGCTTTGCCGAACGGCGCCGCCATCTCGGCTATCGCCGTGTCACGCCGCTGGCTGGTGCCGGTTTTGCCGGCCCCATGACGGCCCATGAGTTCCATTATTCGACCGTGCTGCACGAGGGCGATGCGGATCGGCTCTTTGCCGTGACCGATGCCGTCGGCGAGGATCTTGGCCAGGCGGGCCTCCGTCGCGACACGATCAGCGGCTCCTACATGCATCTTATCGACGTCGCTCCGGTGGCGCCATGACCGCGCCACCTATCGCCCATGGCGGTGGTATTGCCGCGGCGGCCGCGCGCTTCGGCGGAAGGCCGGAGGACTGGCTCGATCTTTCCACCGGCATCAACCCCAATCCCGTCGCCGTTCCCGAGATCGACGCCGCCGCCTGGCATCGCCTGCCGGATCGGCATCGGCAGGACGCCGCCCGCGCCGCCGCCGCCCGCTATTATCGCACGCCGCACATCCTGCCGCTGCCCGTGCCCGGCACGCAATCCGTCATCCAGCTTCTGCCGCGTCTCGTGCCGGCGGGCCGGCGCGCCGCCGTCCTGTCGCCGACCTATGGCGAATACGCTCGCGTGCTGGGCAATGCCGGCATTGCCGTCGACCGGGTGGACGGCCTCGATGCGGTGACGGAGGCGCACGGCCTCGTGGTCGTCGTCAACCCGAACAACCCGGATGGCCGCTTCTTCCCGCGCGAAACTCTTCAGGACCTCCATCGCCGGGTCGCGGCGTCGGGCGGCCTGCTGCTCGTCGACGAGGCTTTCGGCGATATGCGGCCCGATAACTGCATCGCGCCGCTTGCCGGCGATGACAGGCCCGGTCTTCTCGTCTTCCGATCCTTCGGAAAATTCTTCGGGCTTGCCGGCCTTCGGCTGGGCTTCGTCGCCGGCCCGTCCGCCGTTCTGGAAACGTTGGCCGATGGCCTTGGACCTTGGGCCGTGTCGGGCCCGGCGCTGACCATCGCGACAACGCTGATGGCCTCCGATACGACGCCCATCCGGCATGCCATCCAGCAGCGCAAGGCGGCGCTCGATCAGGTCCTTGCCGGGGCCGGCTTGGTGTCGGCTGGCGGCACCGGCCTGTTTTCGCTGGTCGAACATACGTGGGCCAAGGACCTGCACCTGCATCTCTGCCGCCACCATATCCTCGTGCGTCCCTTCGACTATCATGCGCGCTGGCTGCGCTTCGGTCTCACGCCGGATGAGGCGTCCGACACCCGTCTGGCGGCGGCCCTTCATGATTTTGCGGGCTGACCGATGACGCAGACGCTCTTCATCCTCTTTTTCGCGCTCGTGCTGGATCGGCTGATCGGCGATCCCGATGCGGTCTGGCGGCGCGTGCCGCATCCGGTCGTGCTGTTCGGCCAGGCCATCGGCCTGATGGATCGGCTGTTCAACGGCAAGCGCCTGTCCGCCGAAACGCGGCGCTTCAACGGTGCGGCCTGCATCGCCGTCCTGCTGGCCGCAAGCGTGCTGCTCGGCTTCGTCATGCACCGTCTTCTGGCCGCGATCGGGCCGCTCGGTGTGCTCGCGGAGGTCGTCGTGGTCGCGATCTTCCTCGCCCAGAAAAGCCTGCTGGATCACGTTCGCGCCGTGTCGGAGGGCTTGAAACAGGACGGCCTCGAAGGCGGGCGGCGCGCGGTGTCGATGATCGTCGGTCGCGATCCGGCAACGCTCGACGAGCCTGCCGTCTGCCGCGCCGGCATCGAAAGCCTTGCGGAGAATTTTTCCGACGGCGTCGTCGCGCCGGCCTTCTGGTATGGGCTGTTCGGCCTGCCGGGCCTGTTCGCCTACAAGATGCTGAACACCGCCGATTCGATGATCGGCCACAAGAACGCGAAATATCTGGACTTCGGCTGGGCCTCCGCCCGGCTGGACGACCTCGCCAACTGGCCAGCGGCGCGGCTCTCGGTCCTCTTCATCGCCGCCGGCGCCTGGCTGGCCAAGGGCAGGGCGTCTGCACGGCTTGCCGTCGGCACCGCCCTGCGGGATGCCGGCCTGCACCGCTCGCCCAATTCCGGCTGGCCGGAAGCGGCCATGGCCGGCGCGCTCGGCATCGGCCTCGCCGGCCCCCGCATCTATGGCGGCCAGCGCGTCGACGAACCCATGATGAACGCCAGCGGCCGCACCACGGCCACCCCCGCCGACATGGATCTCGCGCTGCGTATCTTCTCGGCGGCCTGCGCTGTGCTGTCTGCCACGATACTTGTTCTGGCGCTCTGCGGTGCTGTTGTTTAAGCGGGGGACGTAGAGCTCCTTCGCTCGGCATCCGGTATTCGCTAAACTTTTATACCTTAACTTCGTTTTGTTTTCGCCATCCCCGTCAATATTGCGGAAGGATGAAACGTCTATATTCTGTGCCATCGGGAGACATGACGTTCAGCATTTCAGACATCGATAGAGAGGGAAATCATGCGTAGTTTGCTTGCGACTGCCGTCGCATTTCTTCTTGTGCTGTTACAGGCAGAGACGGTGCTTGCCGCCAATCTGGTGGCGCAGGTCAATCTTTCTTCACAGACCATGACCGTTACTCAGAACGGCGTCGTTAAGCACCGCTGGCGTGTATCGACAGGCCGCAAGGGGTTCAACACGCCGACGGGCAGCTGGTCGGCGAAGTGGGCATCGCGCAACCACCGTTCGCGCAAGTACAACAATGTACCGATGCCCTATGCGATCTTCTTCAAGGGCGGCTACGCCGTGCATGCGACCTATGAGACGCGGCGGCTCGGTCGCCCGGCGTCACATGGCTGCGTGCGGCTTTCGCCGAACGATGCCGCGACGTTCTACCAGTTGGCCAACCGCTACGGCCTGCCGAACACCCGCATCGTCATCACGCGCTAGTCATTCAGTCATTGCCGGCATAGCGCATGAGGCGTTCCATGTCGGGCACGCTGACATGGCGGTTGTTCTCGATGCGGATGACGTTTTCCTTGCGCAGCTTGGTGAACTGGCGGCTGACCGTCTCGATGGTCAGGCCGAGGAAATCGGCGATGTCGGCGCGCGAGAGCGGCAGGTCGAAGACGGTGGTCTCGATGTTTTCCGGGTCGACATGGGTGGCGATCAGGTGGAGGAAGCTTGCGACCTTCTCCTGCGCCGTCTTGCGGCCGAGCGTCAGCATCCAGTCGCGGGCTTCGTCCAACTCCTTGAGCGCCTGGCGGTGCAGCTTGTGCTCCAGCTCCGGTGTCCGCCTGACGAGGCGGTCCAGCACCTGGCGCGGGAAGTTGCAGACCTCGCTTTCGGTCGCGGCCTCCGCGGTGATGGCGCTTTCCTCCAGGAAGGGGCGGCCGAGGAAATCGGGTGCGAATTGCAGGCCGACGATCTGCTGGCGGCCATCGGCCATGACCTTGGTCAGCTTCACGACGCCGCGGATGATGTTGGAATAGTTCACCACCGTCTCGCCCTGACCGATCACTTCGGCGCCGGTGTCCAGACGATGGCGAGAGGAGTATTTGTTGAGTTCGCCGAGCTGCTCGGGCGTCAGCACGCCGCAGACGCCGCCGTGGCGTGCCTCGCAGGCGCGGCAGACCACCGGGATATCGGAATTGTGGATATCTTGGCGACGAACTTCCATGTCGATTTCCTTTGGCCCGATGGCACAACGCTGCCGTGCTATCGCAAGGTGCCGCCAACATAAAGAGTGTCGCGCAGCGGCAAAATAGCGCTTTCTGACTATTGTCAAATCCTAGCCCATCCAATCGGCTTTTCACTTGATCAAAATCAAATGGCGCGGGCCGTTTCGGGTTTATTTGCCTGATCAGCAAGGAGATGATCATGCAGGACGCACTCGTAGAACGCCTTTCCACGCCGGTTCCCCGCTACACGAGCTATCCGACCGCGCCGCATTTCAATGAGAGCGTGGGGCCGGATGCCTATGCCGGGTGGCTCGCGGCGCTGGGTTCTGCCAATCGGCTGTCGCTCTACGCCCATATTCCCTATTGCGACCGGCTGTGCTGGTTCTGCGCCTGCCACACCAAGCACACGCTGCGCTACGAGCCGGTGGAGGCCTATCTGAAGGGGTTGCACGTGGAGATCGCGTCCGTCGGCGCGCTTGTCTCGCGCGCGGCGCCGGTGACGGCGCTGCATTTCGGCGGCGGTTCGCCGACCATGCTGCGGCCCGACGACCTCGTGGCGCTGAAGGACTGTCTTGCGCATCATTTCGCCTTTTCCCCGGAGGCCGAGATCTCGGTGGAAATGGACCCGAACGATCTCGATGATGCCAGGCACGATGCGCTCGCGGCCATCGGCATGACGCGCGCCAGCCTCGGCATCCAGGATTTCGACCCGAAGGTCCAGAAGGCCATCAACCGTATCCAGACCTTCGAGCAGACGCGGGGCGTGGTGGAGGCTGCACGGGCGCGAGGCGTGCGCTCCGTCAACTGCGACGTCCTGTACGGGCTGCCTTACCAGACGCTGGAGACGATGGCCGAGACGGTGTGTGCCGTGATTTCGCTTGCGCCTGATCGCATCGCGCTGTTCGGCTATGCGCATGTGCCGTGGATGAAGAAGCACCAGACGATGATCGCCGAGGCTGCGCTGCCCGGCATCGTGGCGCGCTTCGAGCAGATGTCGATGGCGGCGGAGATGCTGGTTTCGGCCGGCTACGAGGCGATCGGTATCGACCACTTCGCGCTGCCGGCCGACAAGCTCGCCGTGGCCGCGCGGGAGGGCACGCTGCGCCGCAACTTCCAGGGTTATACCGACGACCGGGCGGATGCGTTGATCGGGCTCGGCGCATCGTCCATCGGCCAGCTGCCGCAGGGCTATATCCAGAACATGCCGGCGACGGGCGAATATCTGCGCCGCGTGGAGGACGGTGGCCTTGCGGTGGTGCGCGGCTACATCCTGACCGAGGAGGACCGCACCCGCGCCTGGGTCATCGAACGCGTCATGTGCGATTTCGGCTTTTCGCTGGCCGATCTCGCGAAGCGGCATCCGGCATTTTCCGCCGTCATTCGCGGGGAGGCAGGGCGTTTCGTCGCGACGGATCGGGACGGGCTGGCGACGCTTGAGGGAGAACGTTTTATGCTGACGCCGGCCGGGCGGCCCTTTGCCCGCACGGTGGCGGCCACCTTCGATGCGCATCTTGCCAGCGGTCGGGGCCGGCACTCCATTGCCGTGTGAGGGCTGTTGCCGCGGCAACACAGCCTTGCGGGGAATGCAGGTCCCTCATCAACCCCATTGGCAATCGCGTCGGTTTTCCATATAGGATCGCGCGACTATAGATTCATGAGGTATGGGCGTGACTGCTACATTCGACAAGGTTGCCGACATCATTGCTGAAACCAGCGAGATCGATCGCGAGACGATCACGCCGGAAAGCCACACGATCGACGATCTCGGCATCGACAGCCTCGATTTCCTCGACATCGTCTTTGCGATCGACAAGGAATTCGGCATCAAGATCCCGCTGGAACAGTGGACGCAGGAAGTCAATGAAGGCAAGGTTGCGACGGAAGAATACTTCGTCCTGAAGAACCTCTGCGCGAAGATCGACGAACTGCGGGCCGCCAAGGCCTGATATGCGGCGCCCGGCCGCCTTTCCGGCGGCGATGTTCCGGACGAACCCGGCGCAGAGGGCTATCGGCCTGCCGTCTTCGGCAGGCCTTTCGATTTTCGGCAAAGGCTAATCCGATGCTGCTAGAATATTTCCAGATGATCGACCGGGTGGAAGCCGTCGATGCTGCGCGCCGCACCCTGAAGGCCCGCTCCGTCGTTCCGTCCAAGAGCCCGGTTTTTGAAGGTCATTTCCCAGGCATGCCGCTCGTTCCGGGCGTGCTCCTCATCGAGACCATGGCGCAGGCATCCGGCTTTCTCGTGCTGGGCGCATCGGATTTCGCCGCCATGCCCTTTCTGATGAGCGTGGACGGCGCGAAGATGCGCACCTTCGTCGAGCCCAATGCGGTGCTCGACATCGAGGTCGTGCTGGAGCATGAGGGGTCCGGCTACGCCGTGACAAAGGCGAAGATTTCGTCGGCCGGCAAGAAGGTATGCGACACGCAGCTGAAGCTGCGCACCATGCCGTTTGCCGAGGTGCCGCTTGCCGATATCGTGCGCAAGCGCGCCGAAGAGGTGGGTTTGTTGGAGGCGCTAGCCGCGTCTGCTGAAGGGAAGTGAGTATGGCCAAGGCGAACAACGATGTTGTCATCACCGGCGTGGGTATCGTCACCTGTCACGGTGTCGGCGCCGAGGCGCATGTGCAGATCCTCGGCGCGGCCGCAGCGCCCGGGCTGAAGATCGAGACGGAGCGTTTTTCGCCCTATCCCGTGCATCCCATGCCGGAAATCGACTGGAACCAGCAGATTCCCAAGCGCGGCGACCAGCGCCAGATGGAAAACTGGCAGCGTCTCGGCGTCTTCGCCGCCGGCCTCGCGCTTGACGATGCCGGTTTCAAGGACGATGCGGACGCCTGCGGCACCATGGACATGATCGTGGCGGCCGGCGGCGGCGAGCGCGACATCACGGTCGATTCGCTCATCGTCGACGAGGGCCTGAAGCGCAACGACCGCGAACACCTGCTCAACGAGAAGCTGACGACCGAGCTGCGGCCGACGCTTTTCCTGGCGCAGCTTTCCAACCTGCTCGCCGGCAACATTTCCATCGTGCACAAGGTCACGGGCTCGTCGCGCACCTTCATGGGCGAGGAAGCGGCCGGCATCAGCGCCGTCGAGACCGCCTTCCACCGCATCCGGTCCGGCCAGTCGACGCATACGCTGGTCGGCAGTGCGCTCGTGGCCGAGCGGCAGGACGTCATCCTGCTTTACGAGGCGATCGGCGCGCATGCCACGGGCGGCTGGACGCCCCTGTGGTCGCGTGACGAGACGGCCGGCGGCGGCATCATCACCGGCTCGGCCGCAGCCTTCCTCATTCTGGAATCGCGCGCGCATGCCGAGGCGCGTGGCGCGCGCATCTATGCGACGATCGACGCCATCGGCGGCGACCGCGGTTCGCGCGACGCGGGCCGCCTGGAGGCCCGCCTGGAGCAGCTGGCCGACGGGGCAAAGGCCGGCGCCGAAACCATCGTCTTCTCCGGCGCCTCCGGCGCGCATGATGTGACGGCCCGTGAAAAGGCCTGGCTCGGCACGCGTTTCGAAGGCAGCGCCGTGCGCGGCTATAGCGGCGTCATCGGGCAGTCGCTCGAGGCGCAGTTCCCGCTGGGCTTGGCGCTCGCCGCGCTGACGCTCGGTGCGGGCATCACGGTCGCGCCCTTCGACACGGCCGCCGAGACCGCCATGAGCGCACCCGCCGCAACCGCCGTCGTCACCACGGTTGGTCATTCGCGCGGCGAGGGCGTCGCAATCCTTTCCGCAGAGAAGTGAGGGTAGGGCCATGAGCAAAGCCGCTTACAGGGATCATCTCGGTCGCCCCATCGTCGCCGTGACCGGCATGGGTGTCGTCACCTCGCTCGGGCAGGGCCTCAAGGACAACTGGGCCGCGCTGACCGGCGGCGTCTCCGGTATCCACGCCATCACGCGTTTCCCGGTGGACGGGCTCAACACCCGCATTTCCGGCACGGTCGATTTCATCGAGGTGCCGGTCGAAAACCCGGTCGAGCGCTCCTATGCCTATGCCCGCGAGACGACGGACGAGGCGCTGGCGCAGGCCGGCATTTCCGGCGATTTCGGCGGCCCGCTCTTTCTGGCCGCGCCGCCCATCGAGCCGGACTGGCGCGACCGCTTCGCGCTCGCCGACCGAGCGCCGGCCTCGCAACGCCCGGGCGACGCCTATGACCGCTTCCTGTCCGTGCTGCGCGAACAGCCGAGCCCGGCCCTGCACGAGGCCTGGTCCTTCGGTTCGATCTCCGAGCGCCTGTCTGACCGCTATGGCACGCGCGGCCTGCCGGTGACGCTCTCGACCGCTTGTGCCTCGGGTGCGACCGCGATCCAGCTCGGCGTCGAGGCGATCCGCCAGGGCCGCACGGAGCGCGCGCTGACCGTCGGCACCGACGGCTCCGTGACCGCCGAGGCACTCATCCGCTTTGCGCTTCTGTCCGCGCTTTCGACGCAGAACGACCCGCCGACCAAGGCTTCCAAGCCGTTCAGCAAGGACCGCGATGGTTTCGTCATCGCCGAAGGTGCGGCGACGCTCGTGCTGGAATCGCTGGAATCGGCCATTGCCCGCGGCGCCAAGGTGCTGGGCATCCTCAAGGGTTGCGGCGAGAAGGCGGATCATTTCCACCGCACGCGCTCGTCGCCGGACGGCGGCCCCGCCATCGCGACCATCCGCGCGGCGCTGGAAGATGCCGGCATCGACGAAAGCGGCATCGGCTATATCAACGCCCATGGCACGTCGACCCCCGAAAACGACAAGATGGAGTATCTCTCCATGTCGACCGTCTTCGGCGACCGGCTGGCGGGCATTGCGGTTTCGTCCAACAAGTCGATGATCGGCCACACGCTGACGGCGGCCGGTGCGGTCGAGGCCGTGTTCTCGATCCAGACCATGCTGACCGGGACGCTTCCGCCCACCATCAACTATATGAACCCCGACCCGACCATCCAGCTGGACGTCGTGCCGAACGTGAAGCGCGATGCGCAGGTCACGGCGGTTCTCTCCAACTCCTTCGGCTTCGGCGGCCAGAACGCCAGCCTCGTGATGACGGCCGAGCCGGCCTGATAGGAAATTGACCATGCGTGCCCTGCAGCTTCTCGACGACCGCAAGCTCGAAATCACCGACATCCCGGAACCGGAAGCGCCCGGCCCGGGTGAAGTGACCTTGCGCGTCAAGGCCGTCGCTCTCAACCATATCGATGTCTGGGGCTGGCGCGGCATGGCCTTCGCCAAGCGCAAGATGCCGCTGGTCATCGGCGCGGAAGCCGCCGGCGTCGTCGAAACGCTCGGTCCGGGCGTGTCCAACGTGCTGCCCGGCCAGCTCGTGTCCATCTACGGCGCGCGCACCTGCGGCCTCTGCAAGCCCTGCCGCGAGAAGCGCGACAATCTCTGTGAACATGTCGGCGGCGTACATGGCTTCCATCTCGACGGCTTCGCGCAGGAAAAGGTCAACCTTCCCGCCCGCCTGCTCGTGCCGGCACCGCCCGGCATCGATGCGGTTGCGGCAGCACTTGCGCCCGTCACCTTCGGCACGGTCGAGCACATGCTGTTCGACAATGCCAAGCTTCAGCCCGGCGAGACGATCCTCGTTCACGCCGGCGGCTCGGGCATCGGCACGGCAGCGATCCAGCTGGCCAAGAAGACCGGTTGCACCGTCATCACCACCGTCGGTTCGAACGACAAGATCGAGAAGGCCAAGGCGCTCGGCGCCGATCACGTGATCAACTACCGCGAGGATCGCTTCGAGGGCGTGGTGCGCAAGCTGACGAAGAAGAAGGGCGTCGACGTCGTCTTCGAGCATGTCGGCAAAGATACATGGGCCGGCTCGATGCTTTCCATGAAGCGCGGCGGCCGCCTCGTCACCTGCGGCTCCACGTCGGGTGTTTCGACCGACATGAACCTGATGATGCTCTTCCAGCAGCAATTGAAGCTGCTCGGCTCCTTCGGCTGCCGCATGGAGAACATGGCGGATGCCATGCAGAAGATGGCCCGCGGCATCGTGCATCCGGTCATCGATACGGAAGTCACCTTCGACGGCATCGCGACGGCGCTGGAGCGCATGGAATCGCGCCAGATCTTCGGCAAGATCGTCCTCAAGCTGGACTGATTGCCGTGAAGATGATCATCACCCGCTTTGTTCTGGCGCTTAGGAACACGAAGCAATGGCTGGAGGCGCAATTCGCCTTCGGTCTGCTCAACCTCCTGAAGCTGCTGCCGGCGGATGGTGCGATCAACTTCGCCGACCGGGTCGCGCGCTGGATCGGTCCCAAGACGAAGCGCCACAAGCTGACCCTGACCAATCTGCGCAATGCCTTCCCGGAAAAAACGGACGAGGATATCAAGGCGATCGCGCTCGACGCTTGGGGCAATATGGGCCGCCTTGCCGCCGAATATGTCTTCCTCGACAAGCTGTTCGATTTCGATCCGGCGCGCTCGACACCCGGCCGTGTCGAAGTGTCCGGCATTCCGATCTTTCTGGATCTGCGCGACAATCCGCGCCCGTTCATCGTCTTCACTGGCCATACCGGCAATTTCGAGCTGCTGCCGGTCGCGGGCGCGGCCTTCGGGCTTGACGTGACGGTGCTGTTCCGGCCGCCGAACAACCCCTACGTCGCCGACAAGGTTTTCGAATTCCGCCGCGCGCGGATGGGCGGTTTGGTGCCATCCCACGCCGGTTCGTCCTTCACGCTGGCGCGCAAGCTGGAAGCCGGCCAGCCGGTCGGCGTGCTCGTGGACCAGAAGTTCACCCGGGGCCTGCCGACACAGTTCTTCGGCCGCCCGGTGCAGACCAACCCGTTGCTCGCCAAGCTCGTCCGCCAGTTCGATTGCGAGGTCTATCCGGCTCGCTCCATCCGGCTTCCCGGCAATCGCTACCGTCTGGAGATCGAGCCGGCGATGAGCGTTCCGCGCAAGCCGAACGGCGCCGTCGACGTCGATGCCACAGCGCAGATGCTGAACGACAAGGTGGAGCAATGGGTGCGCGAATATCCGGGCCAGTGGCTCTGGTATCATGATCGCTGGAATATCAAGCACAGCCTTATTACTTGAAGGCTTATTATTTTTATTGGAACTTTGCTTTTACGTACGTACTTCAGCTCGTTTCTTTAAATTTGTCGTTTGACATCTTTTCCGACACTGTTACCATTTTGCTAATGTAAGCGCTTTGGATGATGGTTTTGGGGAGGTGTCAGGCAAGAGAGGAATCCCGTTCCCAATAGTATGACAATATGACTGGCTGATTGCTGTAGTTCTCGGCAATTTTGGGGAGCATGAATTGAAAGCTCTTATAGAGTTGTTCTGGTTTAAGTATTCACAACTACAGTATGCCGTAAGAACGGGAGATGAGAAACTTATCTCCATGCTGGACAGGGAAATAGAGCCGGCGCTCGCCGCCGTGCTCCAGCAGGAGGCGCAGAATGTCGGCGACCTTCGCTGTCAGTTCCAGTTCGCGCTGGATCTCCTGCGGGAGGATGCCGACGACAGGGCCTGCGTGCTTCGGCAGGCGCAAAGCCTCAAGATTCTGCTCGACAGGTATTTCGGCACGCAGGAGGCGGCAGGTCCCTTCTCCGTTCCGGCGATCGATGCGCTACGGCCGAGCGTCGTCTCGCGTGTCACGGAGGACGGCCTGCTGAACGAAGCGATCCTCGACAGCCTGCCCGATCGCGTTGCCGTCGTTACCACGGATTACCGCTACATCTATTCGAACGCGCTCAATGCCAGCCGCTTCAGCCAGAAGCCCATCGATCTCGTGGGGCGGCATATCGTCGAATTCATCGGCCTCCAGCGTTTCGAGGCACGCGTGAAGCGGCATTTGGATCGCTGTTTTGCCGGCGAACTGGTGGAGTACGATTATATTTCCAGCGGACGCGGCAGCGCCGTCACCCGTTGCCGCATGACGCCTTGCCTGTCGGCGGCCGGCGACGTGATCGGCGCCATCCTCGTTCTCCAGGATTTCCAGGAGTCGTCCCGCGACCCAATGGCGGCTTGACCCCTATGAGGCGAGCGGCCCGCGCAGCATGAACTGCTGCTCGAAGGCGATATGGCGCCGGATCGATTCGAAGAAGCCGCGGAGCATGTAGCCTGCCGCTTCCGCGTTGACCCCGGCATCACCGCTGCCGAGCCGCGTCAGCGTATCGGTCAGCTCCTCGGCGAAACACTCGTCCTCGACATGCTCGAATTTCAGCCTCGCGATCGCTTCCGTCAGTTCGCCGTCGTGTGAGCGCAGTTTCTCCAGTAGGGGAAACAGCGTCTCCTCCTCATAGCAATGCACGCCATTGACCAGCGGAATCAATGATTTGGCGGCGTACATGCATTTCTGTCGGTTGATGTTGGCCGGCAGGCTGTCGGCAATGTCTTCCAGCGCCTCGCACAGCGCAAGCTGTGCGTCGTGGGCCTTCTTCAACCAGTCGAGCGAAACGGCATCCATCGGGCGGTCCGAAAGCAGCCGGGCAATACCAGTGTGGTCCGTCATCTCATGTGTCCTCGTTGGGTGGATGCCGCGCGTCGCAGGGCGGGCTGCGTCAACCTGTCCCTTTGATGACCCCGGCTTCCGATCTCCGCCTTGATCCATGTCAAGGATGCTGGCGTGCGCATCTGCGAAGGCTCATTCGAGCGCAAAGGCCGATTCCGCGTGGGAACGGCTTATGCGGGACATTCGAGAGTTGGGGGATGCCAACGATGAAATACACAACGGAAACAATCGTCCTTGCCGTGGGCGCATTCCTCGCGCTGCTCGGCGCGGCGTTTGCCCAGGACAAGCTTTTCGGGGCCCATATGTGGGTCCTCTTCTTCGTGCTCCTGGCGGGCACTGTTCTCATGATCCAGCGCATTTCCTTCGCACCGGCCAAGGTTGCGGCCTCGTCCGACGATGGCGGTTACTTTGATGAGGTCGTGAAATACGGCGTCATCGCCACCGTCTTCTGGGGTGTCGTCGGCTTCCTGGTCGGCGTCGTGGTCGCGCTGCAATTGGCCTTTCCCGATCTCAACATCGAGCCCTGGCTGAACTTCGGCCGCACGCGCCCGCTGCACACCTCGGCTGTCATCTTCGCCTTTGGCGGCAATGCGCTGATCGCGACGTCGTTCTATGTGGTGCAGCGCACGTCGCGCGCGCGCCTCTTCGGCGGCAATCTCGGCTGGTTCGTGTTCTGGGGCTACCAGCTTTTCATCGTCATGGCCGCCACCGGCTATCTGCTCGGCATCACGCAGGGCAGGGAATATGCCGAGCCGGAATGGTATGTCGACCTGTGGCTCACCGTCGTCTGGGTCGCCTACCTCGTCGCCTTCCTCGGCACGATCATGACCCGCAAGGAACCCCACATCTACGTGGCGAACTGGTTCTTCCTGTCGTTCATCGTGACGGTGGCCATGCTGCATATCGTCAACAACCTGGCGATCCCGGTGTCGTTCCTGGGCGTGAAGAGCTACTCGGCCTTCTCGGGCGTGCAGGATGCGCTGACGCAATGGTGGTACGGCCATAACGCCGTGGGCTTCTTCCTGACGGCCGGCTTCCTGGGCATGATGTACTATTTCATCCCCAAGCAGGTGAACCGTCCGGTCTATTCCTACCGCCTGTCGATCATCCACTTCTGGGCCCTGATCTTCATGTATATCTGGGCCGGACCGCACCACCTGCACTACACGGCGCTGCCCGACTGGGCGCAGACGCTGGGCATGGTCTTCTCGATCATGCTGTGGATGCCCTCGTGGGGCGGCATGATCAACGGCCTCATGACGCTCTCGGGCGCCTGGGACAAGATCCGCACCGATCCGATCGTGCGCATGATGGTCATGGCCGTCGCCTTCTACGGCATGGCGACCTTCGAAGGCCCGATGATGTCGATCAAGTCGGTCAACTCGCTCAGCCACTACACGGACTGGACCATCGGCCACGTGCATTCGGGCGCACTCGGCTGGAACGGCCTCATCACCTTCGGCGCGGTCTACTTCCTCGTTCCGAAGCTGTGGAAGCGCGAACGGCTGTACTCGATCCGCATGGTCAACTGGCACTTCTGGCTCGCCACGCTCGGCATCGTCGTCTACGCGGCGGTCATGTGGGTCGCCGGCATCCAGCAGGGCCTGATGTGGCGCGAATACGACGAGCAGGGCTTCTTGGTCTATTCGTTCGCCGAAACCGTCGCCGCGATGTTCCCCTATTACGTGCTGCGCGCCGTCGGCGGCGGGCTGTTCCTCTTAGGCGCGCTCATCATGGCCTACAACGTGACCATGACAATCCTCGGCTACCAGCGTGACGAAGCCCCGATCCCGGGTGCCGCACCCGCGCTCCAGCCGGCCGAATAGGAGGGGACACCATGTCCATTCTTGACAAACACGCGATCCTCGAACGCAACGCGACGCTTCTCCTCGTCGGCTCGCTCCTGGTCGTCACCGTCGGCGGCATCGTCGAGATCGCCCCGCTGTTCTACCTCGAAAACACCATCGAGAAGGTGGAGGGCATGCGGCCTTATTCGCCGCTCGAGCTGGCGGGCCGTGACATCTATGTCCGCGAAGGCTGCTACGTCTGTCACAGCCAGATGATCCGCCCGTTCCGTGACGAGGTGGAACGCTACGGGCACTACTCGCTGGCGGCGGAGTCGATGTACGACCATCCGTTCCAGTGGGGCTCGAAGCGCACGGGGCCGGATCTCGCCCGCGTCGGCGACCGCTACTCGAACGAGTGGCACGTTCAGCACCTGATCGAGCCGCGCTCGGTCGTGCCGGAATCGGTGATGCCGAGCTACGCCTTCCTTAAGGAGACGCCGCTGGAGGTGAAGAACATCACCCTGCATCTCGAAGCCAACCGCAAGGTGGGCGTGCCCTATACGGACGAGATGATCGAGAACGCGGCGGCCGATATCAAGGCGCAGGCCGATCCGAACGCCGACACGTCCGGCCTGGAGGCCCGCTATCCGAAGGCCAAGCTCGGCGACTTCGACGGCGATCCCACGAAGCTCACCGAAATGGATGCGCTCGTCGCCTATCTGCAAATGCTCGGCACGCTGGTGGACTTCTCCACCTATGACGATGCCAGCGGTTACCGCTGAGGAGGTGGATCATGGAAACCTATACCGCCATGCGCCACTTTGCAGACAGCTGGGGCCTGCTCGCCATGACGCTGTTCTTCCTGGCCGTCGTCGGCTTCACACTCCGCCCCGGCGCCCGTAAGGCCGCCGAACGGGCCGCTGAAATCCCTCTCAAGGAGGACTGATCATGGCCGAGAAACATATTGACGAAATCTCGGGCGTCGAAACCACCGGCCACGAATGGGATGGCATCCGCGAACTGAACAACCCGATGCCGCGCTGGTGGGTCTGGACGTTCTACGCGACGATCCTCTGGGCGATCGGCTACACCATCGCCTTTCCGGCATGGCCGCTGGTCAGCGACGCCACCAGGGGCGTTCTCGGCTGGTCGAGCCGCGCCAACATCGCGACCGAGCTGGCGGAGGCCAAGCAGGCGCAGTCCGCCTTCGTCGACCGCATCGCCAACTCCTCGCTTCAGGAGATCATGGCCGATCCGCAGCTTTCGCAGTTCGCAATCGCGGGTGGTGCGTCGGCCTTCAAGGTCAACTGTGCGCAGTGCCATGGTTCCGGCGCTGCCGGCGGCGCCGGCTTCCCGAACCTCAACGACGACGACTGGATCTGGGGTGGTTCGGTGGACGATATCTACCAGACCATTGCGCACGGCATCCGCAATCCCGGCGACGACGAGACCCGCACCTCGGAAATGCCGGCCTATGGCGAAATCCTGGAGCCCGTGCAGATCAAGCAGGTGGCGGCCTATGTTGTCAGCCTGACGGGCACGCCGTCGGATGCGAGCCTCGTCGAGCCGGGCAGGCAGATCTTCGCCGACAACTGCGCGGCCTGCCACGGCGATGACGCCAAGGGCAACCGCGAGTTCGGTGCGCCGAACCTCGCTGACGCCATCTGGCTGAAGGGCGAGGGCGAGGCGGCCATCGCCGCGCAGGTCCGCGCACCCAAGCATGGCGTGATGCCGAGCTGGCTGCCGCGTCTCGGTGACGCTTCGGTCAAGCAGCTTGCGATCTTCGTCCACGCGCTGGGCGGCGGCGAATAATCGCCGAGACTGGACATAAGAAAGGAAGAGGCCGCGTCGAACGCGGCCTTTTTCATGCGACGACCGTGTTGCGGCCCGCCGATTTCGCCCGGTAGAGATTGCGGTCGGCGGCGGCGAGTGCTTCGGCCGGATCGAACCGGGGGGCGCAATGGAAAGCGCCGATGCTGACGCCGAGGGGTATGCGGATGCCGGTTGGGTGGCGAAAATCGATGGCGGAGACCGCCTCGCGCACCGCCTGCGAATGATCCAGCATGCGCTCGGCCGACGCGCCGTGCAGGAAAATCGCGAATTCCTCGCCGCCAAGGCGACCGACGATGTCGTTCTCCTGAGCCAGACCCTGGAGGGCGGCGCCGATAAGATGCAGGGCCTCATCGCCCGCGGCATGGCCGAACCTGTCGTTGACCGACTTGAAATGATCGACATCGAGAAAGAGCAGGCCGCCATTCGCGCCGTCGTTGCTGCATGCGGCAATCTCGTCCATGAAGGCTGCCCGGTTGAGCAGGCCGGTCAGGGAATCGCGCCGGGCCTGGTGTTGCAGGCGATCATAGGCCTTTTCCAGCGCATCGCGCGCCTCGGCGAGCGCCGTATTGGCGCGGCGCAGTCCATCGGCCTGGTAGAAATGCACGAGCGAGGCGGGAATGGAGATGGCGATCGGGCAGACGATGGTCATGACCAGGCCTGCGCCGGCTACACGCCCGCCCATCATCGGTACGAAGGCGAAGCTGATCACGAGCGATGCGACCGTCGACAGCACCGCGACCAGTAGGGTCCTGCCCAGAATTGCGTACATCGACGAGCCCACGCTGATTTAACCGCTGGACTCGTCACTAGGAGGCGATCGTTGAAAATCCCTGAATTCCAACGGTAAAAATGTTTTACGCCGTCAGATTGACGCCAGTTGAGCCGCTCAACGGTCGGACCAGACCGCCAGTTCGTATCCGTCGGGATCGGTGAAGTGGAAGCGGCGTCCGCCGGGGAAGTCGAAGATCGGCTGTACCACCGTTCCGCCTGCGGCCTCCACGCGCGCCAATATCTCTTCCAGCGCGTCGGCAAAAAGAATGATCAGCGGGCCGCCCTGTGCGCGAACCGGCGCCGTGGTGGTGAAGCCGCCGGTCAGGCGGCCGTCCTGAAATTCGCAATATTGCGGCCCGTAATCCGTGAAGGTCCAGCCGAAGGCGCTGCCATAGAAGGCCTTGCTGCGGGCGATATCCGCGACGTTGAACTCGATATAGTCGATCTTGCGATCCGCGCCTCTGCTGCTCATCGCGGCAACTCCCTGTCTTCCATCAGCTTGGCCAACATCTTGAGATCGCGGGCCACATGCGCCGCATCCGACTCGAAGGCCGCGTCATCCATATCCGGTTGCCGCAGCAGCGTGAACATCACCTCCGCGCCATCGCCGTTCGGCATGACGCGCAGGGCGTTTTCGACGACACGGCCATCGGGCAGGGTGACGGTATGATCGATGACGCCGAGATCGTTGGCCGGCGCGAACCGGACACGCACATTGCCGATCGGCCCGCCGTCGGCGATCCAGTCGTCACCGTCACGCTTCAGCCCTGAGGCGAGGCCCGAAGCCCAGAGCGGCATGTTCTCCGGCGTTGCGGCGAAGGCGTAAACGGCACGCCAATCGCGATCGATGCTGCGGTGGACGATGCGGGCGGGCAGGGTGGTCATCAGCGCTCTCCTCATCGACGCAGGATAGGTTGAAACGGTCGCATTTGTCGAACGAAAAGTGAACATTTCTGTCTGTTCGACAGCGGGAGAAGGTGTGTGCTGCGCATTCGTGCGGCAACGCGCCACGCCCATGGCGGCCGTAACGCCCACCAAACTTGACGTAGATCAACGATGCGGCGCCCCGTTGGCGTCATTGTCCGGGCATAGGCAGAAGATTCCGGGACATCCGCATATCATGACGACCGTCTACACCGCAGACACGACCATCGAGCGCCACGAGGCCGAGCCCGTCAATTCGGCCAAGGTGCGCAAGCCGCTCTACGAGAAGCGCAAAAAGATTTTTCCCAAGCGCGCGCAGGGTCGTTTTCGCCAGTTCAAGTGGCTGATCATGCTGGTGACGCTCGGCATCTATTACCTGACGCCGTGGATTCGCTGGGATCGCGGTCCCTATGCGCCAGACCAGGCGGTGCTTATCGATCTCGCCGGACGGCGCTTCTATTTCTTCTTCATCGAGATCTGGCCGCAGGAATTCTTCTTCGTGGCCGGCCTGCTCGTCATGGCAGGCTTCGGCCTGTTCCTCGTGACGTCGGCGGTCGGGCGCGCCTGGTGCGGCTATGCCTGTCCGCAGACGGTCTGGGTCGATCTCTTCCTTGTCGTGGAGCGCGGCATCGAAGGCGATCGCAATGCGCGCATGAAGCTCGATGCCGGGCCGTGGACGCTCTCCAAGGTCTGGAAGCGCGTCAGCAAGCATGCCATCTGGCTCGTCATCGCCGTCGCCACCGGCGGTGCCTGGATCTTCTATTTCGCCGACGCACCGACATTGCTGGTCAATTTCGTCACGCTGCAAGCGCCGCCGGTCGCCTATATCACCGTGGCGGTCCTGACGGCGACGACCTACGTTCTGGGCGGGCTGATGCGCGAGCAGGTCTGCACCTATATGTGCCCGTGGCCGCGCATCCAGGCGGCGATGCTCGATGAAAGCTCGCTGGTCGTGACCTATAACGACTGGCGCGGCGAGCCGCGCACCCGCCATGCCAAGAAGGCCATTGCAGCCGGGGAGAGCGTCGGCGATTGCGTGGATTGCAACGCCTGCGTCGTGGTCTGTCCCATGGGCATCGATATCCGCGACGGTCAGCAGATGGAGTGCATCACCTGCGCGCTCTGCATCGATGCCTGCGACAATGTCATGGACAAGGTCGGCAAGGAGCGCGGCCTGATCGCCTACGCCACCCTGTCGGATTATGCGGCGAACATGGCGCTCGCCACGGCGGGCGGCACGCAGCCGATCGCGCCGGCCCGCGTCCGCAACGCCGACGGCACGTTCAACGATCGTATCCGGCATTTCGACTGGCGGGTCATCTTCCGTCCGCGCACGCTGCTCTATTTCGGCGTCTGGTCGCTGGCGGGGCTGGCGCTGGTCTACGCACTGCTGGCGCGCGAGCGGCTGGACCTCAACGTCATCCACGACCGCAATCCCCAGTTCGTCGTGGAATCGGATGGCTCGATCCGCAACGGCTATGCGGTGAAGCTGCTCAACATGATCCCCGAACCGCGCGTCATCACCGTGTCGATCGAGGGCATGCCGGGCGCCGTCATGAAGATCGCCGGCCATGACAACACGGATGGCCGCAGCGTCGACGTGCCGGCCGATCCGGACAAGGTGACGGCGCTCAGGGTCTTCGTCACGCTGCCCAAGGACAAGCTATCGGAGGCGGCCGACGGCTTCCGGATCGTGGCGGAAGATCGCCAGGGTCACGAGAGCAGGGCCTATTCCGCCAAATTCAACATGCCGGGAGCACGATAATGGTCGCCGAAAGCAAACAACGCGGTTTCGTCTTCACGGGCTGGCATATGCTCCTCGTCATGGTGCTGTTCTTCGGCACCATCATCTCGGTCAACGTCTTCATGGCGTGGAACGCGGTGCGGACCTGGAGCGGGCTGGTCGTGCCGAACACCTATGTCGCCAGCCAGCAGTTCAACGGCAAGGTGGAGGAGGCCAAGCGGCTTGCCGCAAGCGGCATCGAGGGCGATATCGTCATCAAGGACGGCCGCATCGTCTACCATGTGGTCGATGCCGGCGGCCAGCCCGTCGTCGCCGACGAGGTCTCGGCCACCTTCAAGCGTCCGGTGGACGAGCGGGAGGATTTCACCCTGTCGCTCGTGCCCTCGGGTGCGGGTCAGTTCGTTGCCGAGCGCGATGTGCCCACCGGCCAGTGGGTGATCGATATCGCCACGCGGCATCAGGGCGCGAAGGTGTTCCACCAGACGCTGCGCACCGTCGTCGCAGGAGGCAACCAATGAGCTGCTGCGCACCCGGAACGGAAGGCGCGATGGAGGCTGAGCGCGCCCGCCATGCCTTGCCGTCGTCGGAGGAACTGCTGCTCGCCAGCCGCCCGGTCGGGCCGGGACTGCGCCAGAGCGACCTGAGCGTTCCCGGCGTGCATTGCGGCGCGTGCATCACCACCATCGAGGCTGCACTCGACGCCCTGCCGGAGGTCGAGCGGGCGCGCGTCAACCTTTCCACCCGCCGGGTCTCGGTGGTGTGGAAGGCGCAGGTGGGCGGCGCGCCGACCGATCCGCAGGCCATGGCGGCGGCCATCGCCGCCACCGGCTACGACACGCATCTCTTCTCGCTTGCCGCGGAAGGCGATGACCTCCTGCGCAACCAGCTGATCCGCGCCGTCGCCGTTTCCGGCTTCGCGGCCACCAACATCATGCTGCTATCGGTTTCCGTCTGGTCGGGCGCCGAGGCTGCGACGCGCGACCTGTTCCACTGGATTTCCGCCTTCATCGCCGGCCCGACGCTGATCTATGCCGGTCGCTTCTTCTACCGCTCGGCCTGGAATGCGCTGCGCCACGGCCGCACCAACATGGATGTGCCGATCGCCATCGCCATCACGCTTTCCTATGTCTTTTCCTTGTGGGAGACGCTGCACAGCGCCGAGCATGCCTGGTTCGACGCCACCGTCAGCCTGCTGTTCTTCCTGCTCATCGGCCGCACGCTCGACCATGTCATGCGCGATCGCGCCCGCTCGGCCATCACGGGCCTTGCCCGCCTGTCGCCGCGCGGTGCGATGGTGATGCTGCCCGACGGGACACGCGACTATCGCCCGGTCGAGGAGATCGCCGTCGGCGATCATCTCGCCATCGCCGCGGGCGAGCGCATTCCCGTCGATTGCCGCGTGCTGACGGGGGCAAGCGATGTCGACCGTTCCATCGTCAACGGCGAGAGCGATCCGCTTGCCGCCGGGCCCGGCACCCGCCTCGAGGCCGGCGCGATGAACCTCACCGGCTCGCTTCTGGTCGAAGCCGTCGCGACCGCCCGTGATTCCTTCCTGTCGGAGGTCATCGGCCTGATGGAGGCGGCCGAGGGGGGCAGGGCGCGGTATCGCCGCATCGCCGACCGCGCGTCGCAGATCTATGCGCCCGTCGTGCATGTCATGGCGCTGGGCTCGTTCCTCGGCTGGGGTCTCTACGACGGCGACTGGAAACATGCGCTCATGGTCTCCATAGCGGTGCTGATCATTACCTGCCCCTGCGCGCTCGCGCTCGCGGTGCCGGTGGTGCAGGTGGTGGCGGCCGGGCGCCTGTTTGCCGGCGGCGTCATGGTGAAGGATGGCTCGGCCATGGAACGCCTGGCCGAGATCGACACCGCCGTGTTCGACAAGACCGGCACGCTGACGCTCGGCAAGCCGCGCCTTGTCGATCGGGATAGCGCCAATCGCGCCCATCTTGCGCTTGCGGCGGCGCTGGCGGCCCATTCGCGCCATCCGCTTTCCGTGGCGCTTGCGAGTGCTGTGCCCGGTCCCATGCCCGTCCTTACCGAGGTTCGGGAAATCGCGGGCGGCGGGCTTGAGACCGAAACGCCCCAGGGCCTGCTTCGCCTCGGCAGCCGCGCCTTTGCGGCCGGCAAGGCCGTTGACGGCAAGGAGATGCACGGGCTTTCGGAGGTCGTGCTGTCGCGGGACGGCGTTGTGCTGGAGACCTTCCGCTTCGAGGACGCCCTGCGCGCCGGGGCCGGCGAGGCGGTCGGCGCGCTGCGCGGGGACGGCATCGCTATGGCGATCCTGTCGGGCGACCGGCCTGCGGCGGTCTCGCGCATCGCCGGCCTGCTCGGCATCCAGCGCTGGCAGGCCGGTCTTTCGCCGCGTGAGAAGACCGAGGCCGTCGCCGAACGCGCCACAAGCGGTCATCGTGTCCTGATGGTGGGCGACGGCATCAACGACGCCCCGGCACTGGCCGCGGCGCATGTCTCCATGGCGCCGGCCAGCGCTGCCGATGTCGGCCGCCAGGCGGCGGACCTGGTCTTCCTGCACGAAAGTCTCGAGGCCGTGCCCTTCGCCATCGAGACCGCGCGAAAGGCCGGACGCCTGATCCGCCAGAACTTCGCGCTCGCCATCGGCTACAATGTCGTCGCCATTCCCATCGCCATTCTCGGGCACGCGACGCCGCTGATTGCGGCCATAGCAATGTCCACATCGTCGATTACGGTCGTCGTCAATTCGCTGCGCCTGCGCGGACGCCTGCCGGCCTTTGCGACACGCGCAGCGGATGCGGCGCGTCCGGTCAACACCATGGTGAAGGCGGCATGAACACGCTCATCTTCCTCATTCCCATCGCGCTCTTCCTCGGTGCGCTCGGGCTTGCGGCCTTTCTCTGGTCGCTCAAGAGCGGGCAGTACGACGATGTGGAGGGTGCGGCCTGGCGCGTCCTCGACGACGGCGACGACCGGCCGGGCAAGTAGTTTCGAGGGGTTCTAAAATGGCGGGGAAGTCAAACAATCCCTTGTCGTAAATCGATTTGAATGCCAAAACACGCGCGCTGGAGCGATGCTCCACTCTCTCTTTTCGCGCGGCGTTTTCGGCAGGCTCCGAAAGTCATTCCCGCCGCGCCATACCTACGGAGGTACTATCGTGGCACAGGCGGAAATCGGTCTTATCGGTCTCGGCGTGATGGGGTCCAACCTTGCGCTCAACATCGCCGAGAAGGGCAACAAGATCGCGGTGTTCAACCGCACCGTTGCGCGCACGAAGGAGTTCTACGAGGAGGCCGGCGACCTCAAGGGCCAGATCGTGCCCTGCGAAACCATCGAGGAATTCGTCGCCGCCATCCGCCCGCCGCGTCCGATCATCATCATGATCCAGGCCGGTGCGGCGGTCGACCAGCAGATGGATCTGCTGCGTCCCTACCTCGAAAAGAACGACATCATGATCGATGCCGGCAACGCGAATTTCCGCGACACGATGCGCCGCTTCGATGCGCTGAAGGATTCCGGCCTCACCTTCATCGGCATGGGCGTTTCCGGTGGCGAGGAAGGTGCGCGCCATGGCCCGTCCATCATGGTCGGCGGCACGGAAGACAGTTGGAAGCGCGTCGAGAAGGTTCTGACCTCGATCGCTGCCAAGTACAACGACGATCCGTGCGTTGCCTGGCTCGGCGAGAACGGCGCCGGGCACTTCGTCAAGACCATCCACAACGGCATCGAATATGCCGACATGCAGATGATCGCCGAAATCTACGGCATCCTGCGCGACGGCCTGAAGATGAGCGCCGCCGAGATCGGCGAGGTCTTCGGCCAGTGGAACAAGGGCCGCCTGGAATCCTACCTCATCGAGATCACCGAAAAGGTTCTCGCCGCCAAGGACCCGATCGCCGGTGGCCCGATGGTCGACATGATCCTCGACAAGGCCGGCCAGAAGGGCACGGGCAAGTGGTCCGCCATCGAAGCCCAGAACATGGGTGTGCCGGCAACCGGCATCGAAGCCGCCGTTGCCGCCCGCTCCATCTCGTCCTTCAAGGCCGAGCGCGAAGCCGCCGAAAAGATCCTCGGCCTGCCGGACGTGCCCGCACTCTCGGTTGCCGACAAGGCCGCCTTCATCAAGGACCTCGAAAGCGCGCTTCTGGCCGGCAAGATCGGCGCCTATGCGCAGGGCTTCGCCGTGATGGCCGCCGCCTCGAAGGAATATAACTGGAACCTGCCGATGCCGACGATCGCCAAAATCTGGCGCGCCGGCTGCATCATCCGTTCGCAGTTCCTCGACGAGATCACCAGCGCCTTCACCAAGGCCCCGGATGCGGCGAACCTCATCGTCACCCCTGCCTTCGCCGCCATGGTCAAGGAAACCGACGGCGCGCTGCGCCGCGTCGTTTCGGCCGCTGCGCTGCACGGCCTGCCGGTTCCCGCACTCGCCTCCGCGCTCGGCTATTTCGACAGCTACCGCCGCGGCCGCGGCACGGCCAATGTCATCCAGGCCCAGCGCGACTTCTTCGGCGCCCACGGATTCGACCGCCTCGACGGCGCCGACAGCCACCACGGCCCGTGGGGCTCCGGCCTCAACGGCTGACACCAGCTATCAGACAAATGAAAACCGCCCGCGAAAACTCTTTCGCGGGCGGTTTTGTTTGGGAGGTCAGTCCGGCAGACGGACGACCAGTTCCATCTCGACTTGCAGGTCCGGCGCCGCCAGCGCGGCCACGCCAATGCCCGTCACGCACGGTTGAACACCGTCGAACGTGGCGAGGAAAGACGGCATCAGCACATCCATTCTTTCCGGCGTCATATCGACCATATAGACCCGCGCGATCACGATATCCTGCGGTTTTGCCCCAACGGCCTCCAGCGCCGCCTTGGCATTTGCCGAGACGAGGTCCATCTGCTCGGCAAGGCCCGTTGGCGCCGGCCCGCCGTCCGCACGCCACGCAACCTGGCCGGAAATGTAGGCCATGCGCCCGGGCTCTACGATGGAAATCTGCGAATAGCCCGCATTGCCCGCGTTGGGGAGCGTGGGAGGGTTCAAGCGCGTGATGGACTGTGACATAACTCTTCCTGAAATTAGAGAGAAATTCTAAGATGATTTTGAATTTCTATACAAATGTAGAGGATCGTATGTCGCAGGACAAGGCCAACCGCAAGGAGATCATCCTGCACAGTGTTATCGACCTTCTGGCGACCCGCGGGCTCGAAGGGGTGACGCACAGGGCGGTTGATGAGGCGGCGGGCTTGCCGCCAGGATCGTCATCCTACTATTTCCCAAAGAAGGCCGCCCTTCTTCTCGCAGCCGCAGGACAGCTTGCCGACCTCCTGGAAAAGGACTGCGAAGACATGCAGGTCGGGTTTGCCGAAACGGTTGCCCGGGCAGGGATGGCGGCGGCCGTGGACTATGTCGCCGAGGAGCTTGCGACGTATGCTGATACCGCCCGCAACCTGTTTCTGGCGCGGATGGAACTGACCATGGCCTCCGCCAGGCGCGAGGATCTCGCAGGCGTGGGCGCGCAGCTGACCGCGGCGGCGCGCCGGCCGATCGCGTTCTTCCTGAAGCTGATTTCCGAGGGGCGGGCGGACGTTCCGGTGGATGCCTTCGCCGGTTTCATCGACGGGATGACGCTGATGTATGCCACTGGCCAGGGGCCGAAGCCGACACGAGAGCAGGTCGCGGCGGTCTTCGGCTCCATCCTTTGAGGCGCATCACTCGGTCGGGATCGGATAGCTCAGCGTCTGCAACTCTTCCGGTGCGCGTCCTTCGATGCGGGCGATCACGGCCTTTGCCAGTTCGCGGCCGGCCAGGCGGATATCCTCGCGCATGGTCATGACCTCGGGACGCAGCCATTGCAGCAGCATCTGCGATTCCTTGGAGACGAGGTCGATATGCTCGCCGAGCTTCAGCCCGTCCGCCTCCAGCGCCGCGACGAGCGCCACCGCGCCCGAGCCGCTGCCCGAGACGATACCGTCGGGGGCATTCGGTGCGCGCAAGAGGTTTTCCGCCGCCCGGCGTATGTCGACGAGGCTGCTGTCGAGGTTCACGTCGTTGAAGGGCACGGCCGTCGCGCCGAAATCGCGGACGCCGCGCTCGAACCCTGCCCGCATGTGCAGGTAGAAGGTCAGGTACGGCGGCGGCTGGAGCAGGACGAGCCGCTTGCGGCCCTGTTCGACGAGCTTGCGCACGGCCTCGTAGGCGAAGCGTTCATTGTCAAAGTCGTGATAGGGGTGTGCGAGCCCCATCTCCGTGCGGCCATGCGTGGCGAAGGGAAAGTTGCGCTCCATCATCAGCGCCACGCGCGGATCCTTCGGCTCGGTGCGCGAGATGATCACGCCGTCGGCCGCGCCGGTTTCCAGCACGTATCGCACCGGATCGAGCGCGTTGCCCTGGGCGCGGTAGGGCGTGACGACGAGGTGATACTGCGTCGTTGCAAGCACCTCCGAGATGCCGATCACCATGGGGCTCGTCAGGCCCATGATCTCTTCCTCGAGGCTGAGGATGAGGCTGATGACGTTCGTCTTGCCGGTGCGCAGGCGCACACCCGCGCGGTTGGGCTGGTAGCCGATCTGGGCGGCGACGAGGCGCACGCGCTCCTTCGTCTCGGTGCCGATATCGGGGGCATCCTTGAGTGCGCGCGAGACGGTCGTGATGCCGAGGCCCGTCATGAAGGCGATCGTCTTCAGTGTCGGCCGCTCATTCGTGCCCGCGGGCGCGGCTCGTGCGCCCTCGCTCAGCCTGTTCTTCATTCCGGCCCCAACCTCTCCGCATTAGCGAGCGGTTATACATGTTCTGCCCGGCATCGCCACATGGACGCGCAGATGCATGGGAAAACTGTAACGATATAGTGATTTTGTCGAGCCTAAAATTCCGAAGACGGCTTTTTCCGATGTCTCGGCGGCTCTTTCCGCATTGCACAAGGCGGCGATGAAGATGTGTGACGGTGAGCAGCCTATGAATCTTAAATATAAAATAAAAACAATAATTTGTAATTTCTGTCCTGCTGGATTTTGCCGGATGGACGCATCCTTTTCGCGTCTCTCAAATCGGGCGTTTCGAGGAAAACGTCCCTTTGCCGCGCTTGCAGGTTGCGCGTTCGCTCCTGTTCGTCTACTTTTTTACTGCAACGTTTCAGTGAGGGAGGAGACTCATGAAAATTCGTTCGATGGCCGCTGCCTTGGCGGTGACCGTGGCCCTGCCGTTCGCCGCAGCCCATGCGACCGATCTGGAGGTGACCCATTGGTGGACGTCCGGCGGGGAGGCCGCGGCGGTCGCCGAGTTGGCGAAGGCATTCAACGCGACGGGCAACAAGTGGGTGGACGGGGCCATTGCCGGCGCCGGCGGCACGGCGCGACCGATCATGATCAGCCGCATCACCGGCGGCGATCCGATGGGCGCGACGCAGTTCAACCACGGCCGCCAGGCCGAGGAACTGGTCGAGTCCGGCCTGATGCGCGACCTCACCGACGTCGCGACGCGCGAAAACTGGAAGGAGATCATCAAGCCGGCGAGCCTGCTCGACAGCTGCACGTTCGATGGCAAGATCTATTGCGCGCCCGTCAACATTCACTCCTGGCAGTGGCTGTGGTTGTCCAACGGCGCCTTCGAGAAGGCGGGTGTCGCCGTTCCCAAGAACTGGGACGAGTTCGTCGCGGCCGCTCCGGCGCTGGAAAAGGCCGGCATCGTGCCGCTCGCTGTGGGCGGCCAGCCCTGGCAGGCGGCCGGCGCCTTCGACGTGCTGATGGTCGCCATCGCCGGCAAGGACACGTTCTACAAGGTCTTCAAGGATCGCGACGCCGAGGTTGCGGGCGGCCCTGACATCGCCAAGGTGTTCAAGGCCGCCGACGATGCGCGCCGCATGTCCAAGGGCACGAATGTGCAGGACTGGAACCAGGCCACCAACATGGTCATCACCGGCAAGGCCGGCGGCCAGATCATGGGCGACTGGGCGCAGGGCGAATTCGCGCTCGCAGGCCAAGTCGCCGGCAAGGATTATACCTGCCTTCCGGGTCTCGGCGTGAACGACGTCATCTCCACCAGCGGCGATGCCTTCTACTTCCCGCTGCTCAACGACGAGGAAAAGTCCAAGGCGCAGGAAGTGCTGGCATCGACGCTCTTGGCACCCGCCACCCAGGTCGCCTTCAACCTGAAGAAGGGCTCGCTGCCGGTGCGCGGCGACGTCGATCTCGCCGCCGCCAACGACTGCATGAAGAAGGGCCTCGAGATCCTTGCCAAGGGCAACGTGATCGAGGCGCCGGACCAGATGCTTTCGGCCGACAGCCAGAAGCAGAAGGAGGACCTCTTCTCCGAGTTCTTCGCCAATCCCTCGATGACGCCGGAAGACGCTCAGAAGCGTTTTGCCGACATCATCGCCTCGGCGGAGTGATCAGTGGACGGTCGGCGCTTGCCGCCGGCCGTCGGCAAAGCCCGAAACCTCCCGTCCGTCATGCTCGGGCCTGTCCCGGGCATCTGCCAGCGTCTCGATTTTCGATGCGTCGGCAGATCCTCGGCACAAGGCCGAGGATGACGGAGGAGGGGGCGGGGCTCTGCCATACACCGAAGGCGAGCGCTTGCGCCTGCCGTGTGATCGAGACCAAGGAGGAGTGACCCATGACGGGCCAAGCACACACCGGTCGCCCCAGTAGACTGCTGCGCAATCTCAGTTCCAAGATTGCGTCCATTCCCATGATGCTCACCGCCGTCGTCATCTTTCTCGGTGGCACGATCTGGACGGTCGTCTATTCGTTCACCAATTCCCGGCTCCTGCCGCGGGCCAAGTTCGTCGGGCTCGACCAGTACGAGCGCCTGTGGGATGCGCCGCGCTGGATCGTCTCGATCCAGAACCTGGCGATCTACGGCGTCTTCACGCTGGTCTTCAGCCTTGTGGTCGGCTTCCTGCTGGCGGCGCTGATGGACCAGAAGATCCGCTTCGAAAACACCTTTCGCACCATCTTCCTCTATCCTTTCGCGCTGTCCTTCATCGTGACGGGCCTCGTCTGGCAATGGATCCTGAACCCGGAATTCGGGGTGCAGTCGGTGGTGCGCGCGCTGGGCTGGACGAGCTTCACCTTCGATCCGCTCTACAATGCCGACATCGTCATCTACGGCGTGCTGATCGCGGGGCTGTGGCAGGGCACAGGGCTCGTCATGTGCCTGCTGCTCGCCGGGCTTCGCGGCATCGACGAGGATATCTGGAAGGCGGCGCGCGTCGACGGCATCCCGATGTGGAAGACCTATCTCTTCATCGTCATTCCCATGATGCGCCCCGTCTTCATCACGACGCTGGTCATCATCGCGAGCGGCATCGTCAAGGTCTACGACCTCGTCGTCGCGCAGACGAGCGGCGGCCCGGGCATCGCCTCGGAAGTCCCGGCGAAATACGTCTACGACTACATGTTCCAGGCCCAGAACCTCGGGCAGGGTTTCGCCGCTTCCACCATGATGCTCGTCACCGTCGCGATCATCATCATCCCGTGGGCCTATCTCGAATTCGGAGGACGCAAGCGTGGCTGAGACCGTCTCCCTCAAGCCCGGCGCGGCGCTTGCCGCCACCGCCGGACCGCCAAGCGAGCCCTGGGGCAGGAAGCCCCGCCGCACGCTGTCTCGTCGCAACATCATGCTTTACGGCACGCTTCTCGTGGCGGCGCTCTACTATCTGCTGCCGCTCTACGTGATGGTCGTGACCTCGCTGAAGGGCATGCCGGAAATCCGGCTCGGCAACATCTTCTCGCCGCCGGTGGAAGTGACCTTCGAGCCGTGGGCCAAGGCCTGGGCCACTGCCTGCACCGGCCTCAACTGCGACGGCCTGTCGCGCGGCTTCTGGAATTCGGTGCGCATCACCGTGCCCTCGACGCTGATCTCGATCCTCGTTGCCTCCGTCAACGGCTATGTGCTGGCCAACTGGAAGTTCAAGGGCGCGGACCTGTTCTTCACCATCCTCATCATCGGGGCCTTCATACCCTATCAGGTCATGATCTATCCGATCGTCATCGTGCTCCGGGAAATGGGCATCTACGGCACGCTGACCGGCCTCGTCATCGTGCACACCATCTTCGGCATGCCGATCCTGACGCTGCTCTTCCGCAACTATTTCTCCTCCCTGCCGGAGGAGCTGTTCAAGGCGGCGCGCATCGACGGGGCCGGGTTCTGGCAGATCTATTTCCGCATCATGCTGCCGATGTCGCTGCCGATCTTCGTCGTGGCGATGATCCTGCAGATCACCGGCATCTGGAACGACTTCCTGTTCGGCGTCGTGTTCACGCGGCCGGAATATTACCCGATGACCGTGCAGCTCAACAACATCGTCAACTCCGTCCAGGGGGTGAAGGAATACAACGTCAACATGGCCGCGACACTGCTCACCGGGGCTGTTCCGCTCATCGTCTACTTCGTGTCGGGACGCCTGTTCGTCCGCGGCATCGCCGCCGGCGCAGTCAAGGGTTAAGCCATGCAGAACTCCGTTTCCATCAAAGACCTTTCGTTGAGCTTCGGCGCGGTCAACGTGCTGGAAAACCTCAATCTGGATATCGGGGAGGGCGAGTTCCTCGTGCTGCTCGGCTCATCCGGCTGCGGCAAGTCGACCCTGCTCAACTGCATTGCCGGCCTGCTCGAGCCGACCGGCGGGCAGATCTTCATCAAGGACAGGAACGTCACCTGGGAGGAGCCCAAGGATCGCGGCATCGGCATGGTGTTCCAGTCCTACGCGCTCTATCCGCAGATGACGGTGGAGAAGAACCTCTCCTTCGGCCTGCAGGTCGCCCGCATGCCGCGCGCGGAGATCGACAAGCGGGTCGCCCGGGCCTCCGAAATCCTGCAGATCGGCCCGCTTTTGAAGCGCAAGCCCTCGGAACTGTCGGGCGGACAGCGCCAGCGCGTGGCGATCGGCCGTGCCCTGGTGCGCGATGTCGATGTCTTCCTGTTCGATGAGCCGCTCTCCAACCTTGATGCCAAGCTGCGGTCGGAGCTGCGCGTGGAAATCAAGCGGCTGCACCAGTCGCTGAAGAACACGATGATCTATGTCACGCACGACCAGATCGAGGCGCTGACGCTCGCCGACCGCATCGCCATCATGAAGAGCGGCGTCATCCAGCAGCTCGCCGACCCCAACACGATCTACAATGCGCCGAAGAACATGTTCGTCGCCGGCTTCATCGGCTCGCCGTCGATGAATTTTCTGCGCGGCGAGATCGTGGAGAAGGGCGGAAAGCCGGTGTTCAGCACGAACGACGTGGATTTCCCGCTCGATGGCTATGCCGCGGGCGAAGCGCTTCCGGCCGGCCGCAAGGTGGTGCTGGGCGTGCGCCCGGAGCATGTGAAGGTCGACGAGGATGGCGCCGGTGCCGAGGCGCACCAGGCGAGCGTCGATATCGAGGAGCCGATGGGCGCCGACAACCTGCTGTGGCTCAAACTTGCCGGCCACACGCTCGCCGTCCGCGTCGCCGGCAACAGGCGTTTTGCGCCCGGCACGGCCGTGTCGCTCTCCTTCGACATGGGACTGGCATCGCTGTTCGATGCGGGCACGGAGGAGCGGATTTAGGATGGCGGAGATTGTGGCGACCCCCCTCTGGCCTGCCGGCCATCTCCCCCACAAGGGGGGAGATCGGCAAGTCGCATAGGCATCGCTCAGAGGCACCGCCGAGTTCTGCAAGGCGTTGCCACGATTCAATCTCCCCCCGTTTGGGGGAGATGGCCGGCAGGCCAGAGGGGGGTAGGCCTCCGCACATCGCAAGCCAGAGACACAACCATGACCCTAGCATCCGACATCACCGCCATCGACCTTTCCGGCACCTGGACCGTCGCCAGCACCGACGCCGCGCACACCGCGCCGATGCGCGTGCCCGGCGACGTGCACAGCGCGCTGATCGCCGCCGGCCTCATTCCGGATCCCTATGCCGGCCGCAACGAGCGCGACGTGCGGTGGGTGGCCGGGAAGGACTGGGCGATCGAGCGCACGTTCGACCTCCCGCCGGAAACGCTGGAAGGCGACTGGTATCTCGATATCGGCAGCATCGACACGGTGGCGTCGGTCTATCTCAACGGCGTCCTGGTGCTCGATACCGACAATTGCTTCCGCCGGCACCGGCCGGCCGTGACCGAGGCGCTGAAGGCGGGTGAAAACACGCTGAAGGTGCTGATCCATTCCAGCATCGCGGCCGGCGCGCGGCGGCAAGCCGAACAGCCGTTCTTCATCCCGTGGTCGACGGGCAATTCGCCGATCCCGAACGGCAACATGCTGCGCAAGCCGCAGTGCCATTTCGGCTGGGACTGGAACATCGCCATCGCGCCGCTCGGCATCTATGGCGAAATCGTGCTGCGCCGGCTTGAGGTGGCGCGCATCGAGCATGTCACCACGCGGCAGTTCCATCATGCCGACGGCGCGGTCGATCTTTATGTCACCGCGACCTTCCATGCCGAGGAGCCGGGCATCCTGCCGGTGCATTTTGCGCTCGGCGAGGAACGCGTGCGGCTCGATATCGGCGTCGCCGCCGGCGAGACCCAGCTTACCCACATGTTCAGCATCGAAAAGCCGGCGCTCTGGTGGCCGGCCGGCCATGGCGAACAGGCTATCTATGCGGTGCGCGTCGAGACGCCGACGGAGACCGTCGTGCGCCGCGTCGGCTTGCGGCTGGTGGAGCTGATCACGGACAAGGACGAGGCGGGCAGCCGTTTTGCGCTGAAGGTCAACGGCCGGGACATCTTCTGCCGCGGGGCGAACTGGATTCCCGCGGATGCGCTTCCCTCGCGCATCAACCCGGTCGCCGTGCGCGACCTGCTGCAATCGGCCGTCGATGCCAACATGAACATGCTGCGCGTCTGGGGCGGCGGCTTCTACGAGCCGGACTGGTTCTACGATCTCTGCGACGAGCTCGGCCTGATGGTCTGGCAGGACTTCATGTTCGCCTGCAACCTCTATCCCTCGACCGTCGATTTCCTCGACAATGTGACGGCGGAGGTGGACTATCAGGTCCGGCGGCTCGCCTCGCATCCCTCCATCGTGCTGTGGTGCGGCGACAACGAGCTGGTGGGCGCGCTCACCTGGTTCGAGGAAAGCCGCCGGGATCGCGACCGCTACCTCGTCTCCTACGATCGCCTCAACCGCACCATAGAAGTGGCGATGAAGAAGGCGGCACCCGGCGCGATCTGGTGGCCGTCGAGCCCGACTTCGGGCTATCTCGATTTCGCCGATGCCTGGCATGCCGACGGTTCCGGCGACATGCACTACTGGTCGGTCTGGCACGAGAACAAGTCCTTCGACAATTACCGGACCGTCAGCCCGCGCTTCTGCTCGGAATTCGGCTTCCAGTCCTACACGTCCATGCCGGTCATGCAGACCTTCGCGGACCCCAAGGACATGAACATCGCGTCGCCCGTGATGGAGAGCCACCAGAAGAATGCCGGCGGCAACGAGCGCATCGCCGGCACGATGTTCCGCTATTTCCGTTTCCCGAAGGACTTTCCGAGCTTCGTCTATCTCAGCCAGATCCAGCAGGGCCTCGCCATCCGCACCGCCGTGGAATACTGGCGCTCGCTGAAACCCCATTGCATGGGCACGCTCTACTGGCAGCTCAACGACACCTGGCCCGTCGCCTCCTGGTCGAGCCTCGATTACGGCGGCAGCTGGAAGGCCATGCACTACATGGTGCGCCGCTTCTTCCAGTCCGTCGCCGTCGCCGCGATTCCATCGAAGGATGGCGAGACGATCGGTTTCTCGGTGGTCAACGATACGGCCGAACCCGTCACCGTCACGCTCGACACCTGGCTCGTCTCGCTGTCCGGCGAGCGCCGGCCCTATCGCAGCATCGAGGGCGCTTGCGGGCCGGACAGGGCGGAAATGCTGTTTTCCGTCGTTTCCGCCGATCGTCCCGAGGACGCGTTGCTCTTCTGGTCCTTCAAGGCCTCGAACGGCATGGCGGGCGAGGGGCACCATGTCTCCGGCACCTACAAGGGGCTCGATCTGCAGGCCTCCGGCCTGACGCTCGACGTGGCGCCGCGCGACGACGGCCGTTTTGCCGTCACCGCCACGGCACGCGGCCTGGCGCTGCACGTCATGCTGGAGGCCAACGTGCCCGGCCGCTGGTCGGACAACGCGTTTGACCTCACGGCCGGCGCCCAAAAGACACTCGTCTTCACGCCGTCCGAGCGCGGCGTGGAACCGACATTCCACTGGCTCGACCTTCATTCGTGCCAGACCCACCAAGACTGAACCAAGGAAACCGCCATGCAGACCGTCAGCTTCCAGCTTTACAGCGCCCGCAATTTCCAGCCCTTCGCCGAAGTGTTCCGCATCCTCTCGGATGCCGGCTACAGCGAAGTCGAGGGCTACAGCGCCCTTTACGACACGCTCGACGATGCGGCGATCCAGCAGGTGAAGGCCGATCTCGACAAGAATGGCCTCACCATGCCGACCGCCCATTTCAGCCTCGAAACGCTGGAGACGCAGCCGCAGCGTGTGCTCGACATCTGCCGTACGCTCGGCATCACGGCGGTCTATTGCCCCTATCTGCTGCCGGAGCATCGCCCGACCGATGCAGCGGGCTGGCATACGCTGGGCGCGCGGTTGCAGAAGGCCGGGGCGCCGATCCGCGAGGTTGGCCTCGTGTTCGGCTGGCACAATCACGACTTCGAGTTCTTCGCACTGCCCGACTGCACCGTGCCGCTGGATCATCTCTTCGCCGGCGGCCCGGATCTGACCTGGGAGGCGGATATCGCCTGGATCATCCGTGGTGGGGCCGACCCTTTCGCCTGGATCCAGAAATACGGCAGCCGCATCACCACCGTCCACGTCAAGGACATCGCGCCGGCGGGCGAGAACGCCGACGAGGACGGCTGGGCGGATGTCGGCCATGGCACGGTGCCGTGGGGCGATCTCGCCAAGGCGCTCGCGGGCACGCCGGCCAGGCATTTCATCGTCGAGCATGACAATCCGAGCGACATCACCCGGCTTGCCACCCGCTCGATTGCGACCGTCAAGACATTCTGAGGACCGACATCATGAGCAAGGAATACGGAGTCGGCATCATCGGCTGCGGCAATATCTCGGGCGCCTATTTCAAGCTGATCCCGACCTTCAGGAACCTGAAGCTCGTTGCCTGCGCCGATATCAACCCCGCGGCCTCGGCGGCGCGATCGCAGGAGTTCGGCGTGCCGGCGCAGGAGATCGACGCGCTGCTGGCCAATCCCGACGTCGATGTCGTGGTGAACCTGACGATCCCCGACGCGCATTACCCGGTGTCGAAGCAGGCGCTCGAGGCGGGCAAGCATGTCTATTCGGAAAAGCCCTTCGTGCTGTCGCTCGAGCAGGGCGAGGATCTGCGCCGCATCGCCGATGCCAGGGGCCTGAAGGTCGGCTCGGCGCCGGATACCTATCTCGGCGGATCGCACCAGTTCGTGCGTCACCTCATCGACAGCGGCAGGGTGGGCAAGATCATGTCCGGCACGGCGCATGTGCTGGGGCCGGGCATGGAGAGCTGGCATCCGAACCCGGATTTCTTCTTCGCGCCGGGCGGCGGGCCGATCCTCGACATGGGGCCCTATTATGTCAACAACCTCGTCAACCTGGTCGGACCCGTGAAGCGGGTCGTGGCGCTCGGCAACCGGGCGCGCGAGGAGCGCATCATCGCCAATGGCCCGCGGCTCGGCGAGGCTTTGCCGGTCGCCGTGCTCACGAACATCCATGCCGTGCTCGAATTTGTCAGCGGCGCGCAGGTCGCGCTGATGGCGAGCTGGGACGTGTGGGCGCATCGCCACCAGAACATGGAGCTCTACGGCACCGACGGCGCGGTCTTCGTGCCGGACCCGAATTTCTTCGGCGGCACCGTCGAAGTGGCCGGCAACGACAAGGAGCCGAAGGCGGTCGCGGTCTGGGATCATCCGCTGACGGCCGAGAACTACCAGTTCGACTGGGGCCGGCAGGCCAATTACCGCGGCATCGGCCTTGCCGACATGATGGACGCCGTGACGACGGGCCGTGACTATCGCTGCTCGCTCGACCGCTCGCTGCACACGATCGACGTGCTGACGGCGATCCTGCGCTCTGCCGAGGAGGGCCGGGCGGTCGATATCGTCACGACCTGCACCCAACCGCAAGCCTTCGGCATAGAGGAGGCGCGCGCGCTGCTTCGCTAGCACCGCGCGACCTCATCCGCTCACCCCGCCTGGCGCATCCAGAGCGGGAAGGGGTCGGGCAGGTGTGCCCAGCGCGCCGGTTCGAATGTCTCTTCGGCGACGAGGCAGGCGTCGAGCCGCCGGCGGATGTCGTGCTCGTCCATCGGGTCCGCGCCGATGAAGACGAGTTCCTGCCGCCGGTCGCCCCAGACGGGATCGGAAGCGCGGGCGATGGCCTCGCGCGCCGCCTCCTCCTGCGGCCAGTGCTGCGGGGGAACGGAAGCCCACCACAGACCGAGCCGGCCGCTGCGCACCAGAGCGCCCGCCTGACTCATCTCGCCGACATGATGCGGCCGCGTGGCGAGCCAGAAGAAGCCCTTGGCGCGGATGACGCCCGGCCAGCTCTCGTCGAGAAAAGCCTTGAAGCGGGCGGGATGAAACGGGCGCTTCGCCCGGTAGACGAAGGAGCGGATGCCGTATTCCTCGGTTTCGGGAACGTGATCCTTGAAGCCGTGCAGTTCCTTGAACCACAGCGGATGCTCGCTCGCCTTCTGGAAATCGAACAGGCCGGTGCCGAGGATATCCGCCAGCTCGACCATTCCGAAATCGGTCTCGATGACGCGGGCCGTGCCGTTCAGGCCGCCGATGATCTGGCGGGCGGCGAGGAGGTCCGCGGGGCTCGCCGCACCTGTCTTGTTGAGCACGACCACGTCGGCGAATTCGATCTGCTCGACCAGCAGTTCCACCAGCGTCCGGTTGTCGTCCTCGCCGGCCGTTTCGCCGCGTCCGGCCAGAAAATCCTGCGAGCCGTAATCCTTGAGCAGGTTGGCGGCGTCGACCACCGTGACCATCGTGTCGAGACGGGCGACATCCGATAGGCTCCAGCCGTCCTCGTCGCGGAAGTCGAAGGTGGTGGCGACCGGCAGCGGCTCGGAAATGCCGCTGGATTCGATCAGCAGATAGTCGAAGCGCTTCATCTCCGCGAGGCGGCGCACTTCCTTGAGGAGGTCGTCGCGCAGCGTGCAACAGATGCAGCCGTTCGTCATTTCCACCAGCTGCTCGCCGGTGCGTGACAGGTCCGCCCCGCCATCGCGGATGAGTGCGGCGTCGATGTTCACCTCGCTCATGTCGTTGACGATGACGGCAACGCGCAGGCCGCTGCGGTTGTTGAGTACGTGGTTCATGAGCGTCGTCTTGCCGGCGCCGAGGAAACCGGAGAGGACGGTAACGGGGAGGCGGTTGTCCATGCGATTTGCCCTTATGTTATAGTATTACATTCACGGTGCTAAAAAATGGCGGGATGATCCCGCCACCGTTGTCGAAGTGAGGCTGTCCGGCCCCATGGGACCTGCCAGGTCCTCCACGCATGCTGTTGACGGCGTGGAGAATGGGGCGAACGTTGAGCTCAGGCCGGAGCCGGGAGCCTATCCTTAACGGCCGCAAGCGCTCCTCAGCTGGCCTGTCCGAGGCAATCGCGCAGGGACGTTGCGATGCTCTTCATCAGGGTGAAATAGAGATCCGGGCCGGGCTCCAGCGTGGCGGCCTCGGGGTCGAGAACCCCGGATTTCGCGGGCGTGCCCTCGATCACCACATTGACCAGCTTCGGCTCGAACTGCGGCTCGGCGAAGACGCAGGTCGCGCCCAGAGTCTTCACCTTGTCGCGGATCTGCGTCAGGCGTTCCGCACCGGGCAGGGTTTCCGGGCTGACGGTGATGGAGCCGGCGGCGTGCATGCCATAGTGATGTTCGAAATACTGATAGGCGTCGTGGAAAACGATGAAGGGCTTGTCCTTCACGGGCGCGACCGTCTCGGCGACCTCCTTGTCAAGCGTATCGAGCTTTTCTTCGAGGCCGGCGAGGTTCTTCCTGTAGGTCTCGGCATTGGCCGGGTCCTTCTCGGCGAGAACCTTGGCGGCCTCGGCCGCGATGGCGCGGGCGTTCTGCGGGCTCAGCCACAGATGCATGTCGAATTCGCCGTGTTCATGGCCCTCATGTCCGGCTTCCTCGCCATGGGCATGGTCGTGGCCGTCCGCCTCCTTGCCATGGTCGTGCGCCTCTTCACCATGGGCATGCGCTTCCTTGCCGTGGTCGTGACCTTCCTTCTCATGATCATGACCTTCCTCGCCCTCATGCGCGTGGTCGTGACCTTCGCCTTCATGCGTATGGGCCTCGAACGGGCCGCCTTCGCGGAAGGGCAGTTTTTCGAGGCCCGGCGCGTCGTCCAGTTCCACCACGGTCGCCTTGCCGCCGAGCGATTCCAGCGGCTTTTCGAGGAAGGCTTCCAGGCCATGGCCGACCCAGAAGACCACATCGGCATTCTGGAGAGCCGCGGCATTGGATGGCTTCAGCGAATAGGTGTGCGGCGAGGCGGCACCCTCCACGATGAGGCCCGGCTCGCCGACGCCCTGCATGATAGCGGCGACCAGCGAATGGATCGGCTTGATCGACACGACGACATCGGGTGCCTCGGCGCGCGCGGCACCGGCGCCGGCAACGAGAAGGGCGGTGGAAAGGAGGAGGGCGCGAACGGCCTTTTGCATGGGATACTCCGCTTGAATGTGAATGTAATGTTATTACATCAATTGCGTTATGCTATAACGTGTGCCATATGCTGACGCAACAGGCTTTTGGAAAAAATGATGCTGCAGACCCCAACCAGGACCGCTTCGCCGCTCGTGTCGCTTGCCGGTGTCGGTGTGCGCCGTCAGGGCCGCTGGCTCGTGCGCGGCGTGGAATTCTCGATCGCGCCCGGTGAGATCGTCACGCTGATCGGCCCGAACGGCTCGGGCAAGTCGACCACCGCCAAGGCGGCCATCGGCGTGCTGAAGGCCGACGAGGGCAGGGTGGAACGCAAGGCGGGCCTCAAGGTCGGCTATGTGCCGCAAAAACTCTCCGTCGACTGGACCATGCCGCTGACTGTGGACCGGCTGATGACGCTGACCTCGACATTGAAGGGCGCGGAGATCGAGGCGGCGCTGGAGGCGACCGGCATTCGTCATCTCGCCCGCGCGGAGGTGCAGCATCTCTCCGGCGGCGAGTTCCAGCGCGCGCTGCTGGCTCGCGCCATTGCCCGCAAGCCCGATCTTCTGGTGCTCGACGAGCCGGTGCAGGGGGTGGATTTCTCCGGCGAGATCGCGCTTTACGATCTCATCAAGACGATCCGCAACACGACCGGCTGCGGCATCCTGCTCATCTCGCACGACCTGCATGTGGTGATGGCCGAGACCGACACCGTCATCTGCCTCAACGGCCATGTCTGTTGCCGCGGCACGCCGGAGGTGGTGAGCCAGAGCGCGGAATACCAGCGTCTTTTCGGCGTGCGCGCCGGGCAGACGCTGGCCTTCTACAATCACGATCACGACCACACGCACCTGCCCGACGGCCGCGTGCTGCATGCCGACGGCTCGATCACAAACGATTGCCGGCCGAACGACGGCCATCATACGCCCGTCGTGCCCACTGGCCGCGCCGGGCCGATGCGCATCGTGCACACGCACGGGCCCGATTGCGGCTGCGGCCATGATCACGGCGCGGCGCCTGACGATGCCGGGCAAGAGGAGAAGCGCGATGCTTGACGATTTCTTCATGCGCGCGCTCGTCGCCGGCGTCGGCCTTGCGCTGACCGCAGGCCCGCTCGGCTGTTTCGTGGTCTGGCGGCGCATGGCGTATTTCGGTGATACGATGGCCCATTCGGCGCTGCTCGGCGTGGCCCTGTCGCTGCTGATGAACTTCAACCTGCTCCTCAGCGTCTTCGTCGTCGCGGCCACCGTTTCGCTTCTTCTGCTGCTGCTCCAGAAACGCGGCACGCTCTCGACGGATGCGCTGCTCGGCATCCTCTCCCATGCGACGCTGGCGATCGGCCTCGTCATGGTGTCCTTCATGACCCGGGTGCGCATCGATCTGGTCGGCTTCCTGTTCGGCGATATCCTCGCCGTGTCGCGCGCGGATGTGGACCTCGTCTGGGGCGGCGGCATTCTCGTCGTTTTCGCCATCGTGTGGATGTGGCGCCCGTTGATCGCGTCCACGGTCAACCCGGAACTGGCCGAGGCCGAAGGCATGCAGCCGGAGAAGACGCGCCTTGCCTTCATGCTCTTGATGGCGCTCGTCATCGCCATCGCCATGAAGATCGTCGGCATTCTGCTGATCACCTCGCTTCTCATCATCCCCGCGGCGACGGCGCGGCGCTTTTCCACCAGCCCGGAGATCATGGCGGTGCTCGCCTCGCTGATCGGCGCGCTGGCGGTCGTCGGCGGATTGTTCGGATCGCTGAAGTTCGACACGCCCTCCGGTCCCTCGATCGTGGTTGCAGCGCTTGGCCTGTTCATTCTAAGCCTCGTCACGAAACCGAGGACGAGCGTCGTGGAGCATTCGGCGGCAAACCAGGGAGGTCGGGCATGACCACGCAACAATTGACGAAGAACCAGGGTCTCGTCTTCGACGTGCTGTCGCATTCCGACAGCCCGCTCAGCGCCTACACCATCCTCGACAAGCTGCGTGACAACGGGTTTCGCGCGCCGCTCCAGGTCTATCGTGCGCTCGACAAGCTCCTGGAGTTCGGCCTCGTGCACCGGCTGGAAAGCATCAATGCCTTCGTGGCCTGCGCGCACCCGCATGAGGGCTGCCACAACCACGGTATCACCGCCTTCACGATCTGCGAGACCTGCGGAAAGGTGACGGAGTTCCACGACCACGTGATCGAGGACCGGCTGAAAGCCTTCGCCAAGGACCGCAACTTCAAGACCGGCAAGACGACGATCGAGATCCGCGGCACCTGCGCCGGCTGCGCGTAGATCCCCTAGCCGACGGGTTTCAGACCCTTCCTGAAGCGTTGCCAGTTGCGCACATAGCCCTCCGCCGAGCGTTTCAGGCCTTCGATCGCCTCGGCATCGAGCGTGCGCACGGCCTTGGCGGGGGCGCCGACGATCAGCGAATTGTCCGGAAAGACCTTGCCTTCCGTCACCAGCGCATTGGCGCCGACAAGGCAATTGTTGCCGATGACCGCGCCGTTCAGCACCGTTGCGCCCATGCCGACCAGCGAATTGTGGCCGATGGTGCAGCCATGGATGATGGCGCCGTGGCCGATGGTGCAGCCCTCGCCGATGATGACGGGCTTTCCGGGATCGGTATGCACCACGACGCCTTCCTGGATATTCGACCTCGCGCCGACGATGATCGGCTCGTTGTCGCCGCGCAGCGTGGCGCCGAACCAGATGCCGACATCCTCGCCGAGGATGACCTTGCCGATGACATTGGCATCCGGCGCCACCCAGTAGCGGTCGTCGGCGGGGAGCGTGGGCGCGCGGTCGTCGAGGGCATAAAGCGGCATGGTTTCCTCCGGCGGTCTGATTCCGGTGACAGTCTAGCACCGGCCCGGCGACCGGGGGAAAGGGCGAGGGTGGTTTTTGCCGATCATATGGAGTATGAGCCCGGCCATGACGAACAGAGCGACATTCTACAGCCGGGCCGTGGAGACGGGGACGAAGATTTTCGCCACCGCGCCGATGATCGACTGGAGCGACCGGCATTTTCGCGTGTTCGCGCGCCAGCTCACCCGCAACGCGCTGCTCTTCACCGAAATGATCGTAGCCGACGCCATCCTGCGCGGCAATCGCGAGCGGCTGCTCGGCTTCGACGCGATCGAACATCCCGTAGCCTTGCAGCTTGGCGGCAACAGCCCGGAAAAGCTTGCGGAGGCTGCGCGGATCGGCGAGGGTTTCGGCTATGCCGAGATCAACCTCAATGTCGGCTGTCCGTCGGACCGGGTGCAATCGGGCACCTTCGGCGCCTGCCTGATGCGCGAACCGGATCTGGTGGCCGACTGCGTGGCGGCGATGCGGGCGGCGGTGTCGATCCCCGTCACCGTCAAATGCCGCATCGGCGTCGACGACCAGGACCCGGAGGTAGCGCTGCGCGACCTCGTGTCCCGCGTGACGGCGGCCGGCACGGATGCCGTCTGGGTCCATGCGCGCAAGGCCTGGCTGCAGGGCCTGTCGCCGAAGGAGAACCGGGACATTCCGCCGCTCGACTACGGCCTCGTGCACCGGCTGAAAGCCGAAAACCCGAACCTTTTCATCGGTCTCAACGGCGGGCTTTACACTTTGAATCAGGCCGTCGAGGCGATGGACGGGCTGGATGGGGTCATGCTCGGACGGGCTGCCTACCAGGATAGCGGTATCCTCACGGGCGTGGACCGGTTTTTCCCGCATCCCCTGTCGGAAGGTGTGCCGTCCGGTGTCTTCTCCGGTCCGCAGGACCTGTCGGGCGAGGACTGGGAGGCGGTGCGCGATGCGATGGTCGCCTATGCAGGCGAGGTGATTGCGCGCGGCGGGCGGGTGGCGCATGTCACGCGGCATATGGTCGGCCTGTTCCAGGGCTTTCCGGGCGTGCGCCGCTACCGGCAGATCCTCTCCACCGACGCCACGAAGCCGGGGGCGGGGCCGCAGGTGGTAGCCGATGCCTTCGCGGCGGTGCTGTCGGCACGGGGCGCCGCGCAGGATGCGGCGGAGTAGCGCTTTCTGTGCATCGGCCCCGGCATGACCACAATTTCGTCCCCTCGGGGTCGGAAAACGGCGTAAAAGAACCGACGACGCAATGAGAGACGAACAGGTGCCCGCGTGATCGATCCCTACGCCATGCTCGGACTGGAGCGCGATGCCGACGACAACGCGGTCAAGGCCGCCTACCGCAAGGCCGCCAAGGGCATGCATCCCGATTCGGGCGGCGACGCCGACCAGTTCGCCCGCCTGCAGGCCTGCTACGACCTGCTGCGCGACCCCGTGCGCCGCAAGGTCTTCGACGACACCGGCTTCGACCCGCAGCTCGCCGACCCGCGCGACCTCAAGGGCCTGATGCTGCTGGAACCGCTGGTCAACGACGTCATCCTCGACGAGCGCGAGCCGGGCAGCTTCGATCCGCTGGCGGCGATGCGCCGAAAACTCTCCGACGATATCGTCAAGAGCCGCTTCCACATCCTGGAGCTCGAACGCCACCGCAACCGGGTGCGCCAGCACATCGACCGCCTCGGCCGCAAGGGCGGCACGGATTTCCTCGGCTCCATGCTGCGCGCCCGCTCGCAGTCGATCACCGAGGCCATCCGCAATGCCGAGGGGCAGATCCAGGCGATCGAGCAGGCCTATACGATGCTGGAAGGCTATTCCTACGAACTGGCCGCCGCCCTCGACACCGCCGCGCTCGACGTGAAGGGCGAGGCGGCCGAATAGGCCGCGCCGCCGCCGTCATCGCAAATCCCGCCAGCCCTCCGGCAGCGGCGGTTCCTCGCCGTCGTATTCGGCCGGCGGCCGCGCCGCGCGCATGGCTTCAAAGGCCCGGAACTCCCGCAGCGCCGCGCCGGATTTCACCGTGCGCGCCACCGCCATGCCGGCATCCTGGAGCGCGCGCGTGTCGCGATAGCGCGAGGCGAAGGTCACCCGGCTGAAAAACGAGCTGTAATCGACGATGTCGCGCACCTCCTCCGCCACGGCGTCGAACTGCGCGCGCTGCCCGGCATCGAGGTTGCGCAGGCAGAAGGGCTGCTGCGTGGTGCGCGAGACCCAGCAGCACCGGCCGCGGCGACGGCAGTCGCGCAGGCGGCAGGCGCGCCAGGGCAGCGCCAGCATCTCGGCGATGCGGGCGAGCAGGAAGGGCGATAGCGGGGGAAGCTTGCTGCGGTCGAACATGAGAGCTCCTGTCGGTTGGGAGGGCGCGGGCTGCGCGGCGCCGGGCCGCGACCGGCTGGCGGACCGGGTCCGTTGCCGGCGGCGGCAGAGGATGGGGCGGCGGGTTTCGGAAGGCAGGCAGCCGCCCGCATCGCCGCGCGTGAGATCACGCCGGGTTGTGGGGCATCGGTATCGGACGGGGCGCTGAAAGCTGCCGCATCAGATAGTAAAAATGGCACCTTTAGCGCCCCGTTCGGCGGTTTTTGCCCGCGACTCCGGTCTCTCTGCAAGGAACGGGTCCGGCGGCGCTTGCCGTCGGTTTCCGGGGCGGGCCCCGCCGGGGTTTTTCGCGCCTGACAGGGCTCACCTTCGAGCACCGTCCGGGCGGAAAGGCGTCACCGCCTTTCCCGGCAAGACATCACTCCGGCGGACGATGCCGACGCACCCTCCGGCCCGCTCCCCTTGTGTGCCGCACAGGCACGCCCGACGCGCCGTCCGGGGCTGAAACGCAGGAGCCGGTCCGACGCTCCGCCGCTTCCCCCGTGTCGCCGGAGGGAGACCATTTTCCGCGGACCCTCAAGATGCAGGCTTACGTCCGTCCCGCACCCCAAGCGCCGACCCCGCCTCGCCGCAACGCCTTGCGGTGTATCCGCGACGGGATGAGGGGAGTATGGCATGGGTGGAGAGGGTGGGGGAAAATCCCACTGCAAAATTCTGCTCTTGCGACGCAACTGCGCTCACAGATTAGTAAGTCGATTTGTTTTTATCTTGAGTTGCAAAAATGTGGTTGAAAGCTACCATAGCCAGAAGTTTGGCGCCATATGCGTTCGAGAGTCTCCCATAAAATCACTTCACAGACGTAGGCTTGAGAGATGGAAAAGTTACCAGGATCGGAATTGAGGGATACAATCTATGATCTTCCCAAGCTTCAATTTTCGTACGTAGAAACAGAATATAAGATTTCAAATAAGTCCGCAGATATATTTTATATAGATGACACAAATCCTCTATTCCAAAGCTCAATTGCAATTGAATGCAAGGATTGGTTATCTGGGCTAACCTCATCCGATTTGAGAGGAATATACTCTGAATATTTCCCCTCATTAAATAGCAATGAAATTGATAGAGTTATAATAATAGGAAGAAAAGAGCTAAATAAAGAACCTCAGGAAACGCTGAGGGGCTTTCAAAAGTTTACCTATGTAACTTTCGACAAATTCGTAACGTCGTTAATGAACTTCTCGTACCTTCTTCACGATAATATTCTCGCATTTAAGAATCATGATGCTTCTGCAAATTTTCTATCGTCAACTGTTATGAACGAAAGAATGACCGTTTAAGAGAGGGTCCGCGAGTGGCTTTCTGGTGGTGAAGGGACGTTGTTGATTTATGGCGGCTATGGGATCGGGAAAAGTAGTTTTAGCTATTTTCTCGCTTCGAAACTTTCTGTATAATATAAATCATCAAAATATAGTAGAATTCCGATTCGAATAAGCTTAGGCGGTCTTTTTCATAAGCAGGACATTAGGGGCCTTGTGGCATCTTGCCTATCTGGTGCTGACGGGGCGGCTGGAGTAAAGAATTTTTCTTATAATCTATTTATAGAAATGGTTAGGTTGGGCTATTTTCTAGTGATTTTGGACGGCTTTGACGAAATGCGCCACGCAATGGACTTCGAGGATTTCGAATATACATTTGATGAAATATCTGCCCTATTTGTCGGTAACTCTAAAACTATAATTCTTGGTCGCCCAGACTCGTTCTTTACGGATGAAGAAGAGGACAGAGTCGTTAAAAACGTGATTGGCAGCAAGACGCGTTATTCAAAAATAGAAATGGCGATGTTGTCCGAAGAGCAGGTTTCTGGATACATAGATGGGCACATACAGAAAAGGGCATGTGAAAAAGAAGTGTTTGATGGCCTTATCGAGTTGAAAAGTCGAGTCATTGAGAACGAATTTGATGTTCTGTCACGGCCTGTTCAACTGAAAATGTTCACAACCGTTATGGATAAAATGATCGGCAAGGACTTTATTTTTAATAGATATGAGTTATACTTTAATTTTATATACAATTTTTCGAGGAGGGAGGATCAAAAGAGTAGTAGAAAATTTTTTAAGGCTGGAGATTGGAAGTATGGTTATTCTGATGCGCGAACAGTATTTATGCAGGAGATCGCGTGGTGGATTCTTACGATAAAAAAAGAAAATAGATTTTTTCCCAAGGAAATTCCTTATGAATATATTCCTAAAGAGCTCAGAGATAGGGTTGATCGTGATGCTGCTTTGCGGGAGATGATAGTTGGCTCGGTTATAGAACCCGAAAGGAAAGCGAAGGATTCTGCTATACAGCTAAAAGGATTGAGAAATTACTATTTTCCACATAAGAGCTATATTGAATTTCTCGTTTCTGAGTATTTTTGCAGGGCTGATTTTTCAAAAGAAATGTACTCTACCTTCTTCGGGGTGGCGAATGGGGAAATACTCTCTTTCGTTGAAGAGGGGCCGGCAGATGCGACTGGAAATTTCCGCCGTGGGCTTGAGCATGCTCGAGGTGTAATTCCGTCGCGAATTTTGGAGATAGCTGCTCGCGATCCGACTATTCTCGACGAAAAACATCAAATGATGCAAGGCAAGGGTGGGGGTGGTCGCCTCTATACATTCTATCATTGGTTGCTTGCAGAAAAATCGCCCGCTGAAGAGGTGGAAACTTTCCTTTTCTCGGCGCTCATAAACGCGAGCTCTGCGACACGCTGCTCTGCAGTCTACGCTATGTTATTCGATTATTTGGGCCGATTCCATTCTCCGGATCTCTGTAAAAGAGTACTGGTTTATTTATTTGAGAGAATCGGCGTTTTTAATTTTAGAAAACTGTTTACATCTAGAGAGCCCGTTGTTGTTTATTCGGCAGATGTTCCAGCAATGCATATGAGCCTCTTCGCCGACGCTATTGACTATGGGAAAGGAAGAATAAAGCTCAATATAAAAAGGGCGAAAGATTTTTCAAAGAACATGTGCCGATCTCAGCTTTACGTAGGTAGTTTTGATGCTCTTCCAATAGAGGAATGCCGCGTGTATAGTTTTGATGGAGCTATCTTAGCGCCTCTGGCGAAAGATGTGCGCAGTGTCCTGTTGGAGAAACTCGAAGGTGACATTGTAAGAGCACAAGTCGATATAAAAGGCTTCCATGATAAGCTCGAATACCGCAATTGAGGGATTTCCGCGGCATCACCGCCCAGGCCGCCCCGTTTTCCCCTTCGTGCGCCCCTTCCGCTTCGCCTCCGCCGGGTCTTCATAGCTTCCGACGCCGATCTTCCCCCGACGGACCGGCTTCGCGTCGTCGGCGCCGGTGGCGCGTTCGGGTTGGCCTTCCAGCAGGGGGGAATGGCGCTTCTTGGTGGAGAGGGTTTCCGGCGGACGTTGGGGCAGGTCGCCGGTGACGGGTTTTTCGGTGCGGCCGACGGTCATTTCGTCGAGGCTGTTCTTGCGGAACAGCGACTTGCCTGATGGCGTGGCGACGTCGCGGCCCATCTCGTCCAGCTTCGGCTTGCGGAAGAGCGGGCGTTCGATGTCGGTGCCCGGGCCCATGTCGTCGAGCGAGGGTTTCTGGAAGAGGGATTTCGAGGTGACTGCGTCCGCCGCTGTGGATCCTCGGGTCGAGCCCGAGGATGACGGAGGAGAGGTGGTGCCGGAGGTCGCGCCTGCGTCGCCACCGGCCTTTGCCGAGGCGGATTTCGACGGGGTGCCGGACGCGCCGGCCTTTCCGCTCTTGCCGCCGTCCTGGCTTCTCGCCGAGCCTTTTGCATTCCCGGTTGCGCCTTCGGCGCTTCTCGCCTCTTGCCGTGCCATCGGGTCGTCCATGACGGCGAGTTCGGCGGCTTTGAGGCGCTTGATCTCGTCGCGCAGGCGGGCGGCCTTTTCGAAGTCGAGATCGGCGGCGGCGTCGCGCATGGCTTTTTCCAGCGCGTTGAGATGGGCCTGGAGGTTGTTGCCGACGAGGTTGCCGCCGTCCGCGAAGCCCTTGCCGGCGACGCCGGAGATATCGGCGCGGACGTGATCGCGCTCGTAGACGCTGTCGAGGATGTCGGAAATCCTGGCCTTCACGGATTCCGGGGTGATGCCGTGCGCCTCGTTATAGGCGACCTGCTTTTCGCGGCGGCGGGTCGTCTCGTCCATCGCGCGCTGCATGGAGCCGGTAATCTGGTCGGCATAGAGGATGACCTTGCCATCGACGTTTCGCGCGGCACGCCCGATGGTCTGCACCAGGGACGTCTCTGAGCGCAGAAAACCCTCCTTGTCGGCATCGAGGATGGCGACGAAGCCGCATTCGGGAATGTCCAGGCCCTCGCGCAGCAGGTTGATGCCGACGAGCACGTCGAAGGCGCCGAGGCGCAGGTCGCGGATGATCTCGATGCGCTCCAGCGTGTCGATATCGCTGTGCATATAGCGCACGCGAATCCCCTGTTCGTGCAGGTATTCGGTGAGGTCTTCGGCCATGCGCTTGGTGAGCACGGTGACGAGCGTGCGGTAGCCGGCCTGCGTGGTCTCGCGGATTTCGCCCAGCACGTCGTCCACCTGGCTTTTCGCCGGGCGCACCTCGACGGGCGGGTCGATCAGGCCGGTCGGGCGGATGACCTGCTCGGCGAAGACACCGCCGGACTGCTCCATCTCCCAGGCGCCGGGCGTGGCCGAGACGGCGATCGTGTCCGGCCGCATGGCATCCCATTCCTCGAAGCGCAGCGGGCGGTTGTCCATGCAGGAGGGCAGGCGGAAGCCGTATTCGGCCAGCGTCGCCTTGCGGCGGAAGTCGCCGCGATACATGCCGCCGATCTGCGGGATCGTGACGTGGCTTTCGTCGATGAAGATCAGCGCGTTGTCGGGAATGTATTCGAAGAGGGTCGGCGGCGGCTCGCCGGGCTTGCGGCCCGTGAGATAACGCGAATAGTTCTCGATGCCGGCACAGGAGCCGGTGGCCTCCAGCATCTCGATATCGTAGCGCGTGCGCTGCTCCAGGCGCTGCGCTTCCAAGAGGCGGCCGGCCTTTTCCAGCTCGGCGAGGCGCAGCTTCAGCTCCTCGCGGATCGCCTTGATCGCGCCGTTCAGCGTGGGGCGCGGCGTGACATAGTGGCTGTTGGCGTAGATTTTTACCGATTTCAGGTCGCCGGTCTTCTGGCCGGTCAGCGGGTCGAACTCGGTGATGGCGTCGATCTCGTCGCCGAACATCGAGATGCGCCAGGCGGCATCTTCAAGGTGGGCGGGGAAGATCTCGATCGTGTCGCCGCGAACCCGGAAACTGCCGCGCTGGAAATCCATCTCGCGGCGCTTGTATTGCTGGGCGACGAGGTCGGCGAGCAGCTGGCGCTGATCGAGCCTCTCGCCGACTTCCATCTGGAAAGTCATGGCGGTGTAGGTCTCGACGGAGCCGATACCGTAGATGCAGGAGACCGAGGCGACGATGATACAGTCGTCACGCTCCAGAAGCGAGCGGGTGGCGGAGTGGCGCATGCGGTCGATCTGCTCGTTGATCGACGATTCCTTCTCGATGAAGGTGTCGGAGCGCGGCACATAGGCTTCCGGCTGGTAATAATCGTAGTAGGAAACGAAGTACTCGACCGCGTTTTCCGGGAAGAAGTTCTTGAACTCGCTGTAGAGCTGGGCGGCGAGCGTCTTGTTCGGCGCGAGGATCACGGCAGGGCGCTGCGTCTCCTCGATCACCTTGGCCATGGTGAAAGTCTTGCCCGAGCCGGTGACGCCGAGCAGCACCTGGCTGCGCTCGCCCGAGGACAGGCCCTCGACGAGATCGCGGATCGCCGTCGGCTGGTCGCCGGCGGGCTGGTATTCGCTGATCATGCGGATCGGGATGCCGCCTTCGGACTTCGCCGGCCGGGCCGGGCGGTGCGGCGTCCACAGCTTGCCGTCCTTGAACAGCGGGTTGCCGCTCTCGATGAGCGCCGACAGCGCCTCCACCGTGGCGGTGACCGCCGTGCCGGCATTGAGCGACGCGGCATCCTCCAGCGAGACATCCATGCCCGACACCGGGTTGAGGCCGGCGGCGGCGCGCGTCTTCGGGTCGGACGAGCCGCCGATCGAGACGCCGCGGGAGGTTTTGCTGGCGGTGACGTTTTCCGTATGGCGGCGGGCGGCGTTCTCCACCGACTTGCGGTGCTTGCCGGCCTTAGACGCCACCTCGCGGCGGCTTTCGACGCTTCCCGCCTCGGCTTCCGCCTCCAGCTGCTTCACCCAGTCGGAGACGCTGCCGGACAAGGGTTCGCCTTCAAAGGGCGACTGCGGGGCTTCCTCGAAACCGGGGTTCGAGGGCGGGGATTTTTTCGGGGTTCTGGCCATGCGGGGAATATGGAGAGAGTCATCGCGAAAAGAAAGGGGCGGCGAGTACAAAAGGGAAACGAATTTGTGCCGGACCCGCCGGCGGCGGGTCAGGTCGGATGGCCGGCGAAGACGTCGCGCACGATATCCGCGACGTGCCGCACGGCGCGGTCCGTGTCGCGGCGGCGATGCCAGGCGAGGTGGAGCGGAAAGCCTTCCACCGGCAGCGGCGGCGGGGCGATATGCAAGCGGCCGCCGGCAGGCACCGTATGGGCCGGCATCATCGCCAGGAGGTCGCTGTCCTCCAGCAACGGCGGGACCATCAGGAAGCTCGGCACGACGATGCCGATGCGGCGCGACCGGCCCAGCGCGGCGAGCTGGTCGTCGAGGCCGCTGCGCGTGTCGCCGCGCCCGGAGACCAGGACATGCGGGTAGGCGAGCCAGCGCTCCAGCGTGAAATCGGCGGCGGCCGGGTGGTCGCGCCGCATGGCCACGACATAATGCTCGTGCAGCAGCGTCTCGCGATGGAAGGCCGTCGCGTCGATGGCGGGGAAGACGGAGATCGCGATGTCGCCCGTGCCGCGCGCGAGGGATTCGAGCGCCGCCGATGCGCTCTGCCACGGCTGGATGACGAGGTCGATGCCGGGCGCGGAGCGGGCCAGCGCGCGCTGCAGCGGGCCGGCGATGAGGATGCCGGGATGGTCGGCCGTGATGATGCGCACGGTCTGGCGGATCGCGGCCAAGGGCTCCTCGGGCGCATCGACCACGGCTGCGATGCCGGCGAGCAGGTTTTTCAGGGGATCGCGCAGCGCCTGCGCCCGCGCCGTCAGCCGCATGCCGCCCTTGCCGCGTTCCAGCAGGGGATCGCCGAAGAGGTGGCGGCAGCGGTCGAGCGCGCTCGATGTCGCCGGCTGCGACAGGTTCAGCCGGGCCGCGGCGCGCGACACATGGGCCTCGTCAAGCAGGGCGTCGAGGATGACGAGGAGGTTGAGGTCAATGGATCTTAAATTCATCAGATCGATAATAGCATATACAAATCATCCATTGGAATGATTTCATTCGTCCCGGCATTGTCTGCCTGTCAACACAGGAGACGACGCCATGAGCAAGACCTTGATCCTTCTCTTTCACCCCGATCTTACCCGTTCACGCGCCAATGCCGCACTCGCGACTGCGGCGGCGCGCCTGCCCGATGTCGAGGTCGTGGACATGCATGCCGTCTACGCGGATGGTCGGATCGACGCCGACCGGGAGGTTGCCCGGCTGCTTGCCGCCGACCGGATCGTGCTGCAGTTCCCCATCCAGTGGTATTCGACGCCGCCGTTGCTCAAGGCCTGGCAGGACACCGTGCTGACGCGCATGGTCTACATGGCGTACGAGACGGAGGGGAGGTTGCTGGAGGGCAAGCCGCTTCTTGTCGCGGCGACGGCCGGCAATGTGCCGGAAGCCTATGCGCCTGCCGGCGCCAACCGCTTTACCATGGCCGAGCTGCTGCGCCCGCTGGAGGCGACCGCCCACCGCTGCGGCCTGCCATGGCAGCCACCGTTCCTGCTGTTCCGGGCAGACAAGCTGGACGATCTGGCGCTGCATGCCGCAGCCAGGGATTATGCCGCGCGCATCGAAACGTGGCGCAGGGACGACGAGCGCCGCTATCTCACGGAAGCCTGGGGCTGAGCCATGGCGCCGTGCGAGCCTCTCGTGGGAGCAGCCGGTAAGCGGGCGCCGACATAACCGTCAGGTTGCGTCCGTCGCCGGTTGGCGGGCGAACCGTTCGGCGTGCTGTGCGAGCCAGCCGGGAATGTCGGCCGCCTCCATCGGGCGGGCGTAGTGATAGCCCTGGGCCTGGCGGCAACCGAGGCTTTGCAGCATGCGCGCCTCGGCTTCGTTCTCCACGCCCTCGACGACGATGTCGATGGACAGGGCTTTGCCGATGCCGATGAGGGCGGAGATGAGGGTCTGGTTCTGCCGGCTCGTCTCGATGCCGCGCACGAAGCTGCGGTCGATCTTCAGCCGGTCGATGTGCAGGCTGACGATGTAGGCGAGGGAGGAGTGCCCCATGCCGAAATCGTCGACGGCGAGGCGGAAACCGGCGGCTTCCAGCCGGGCAAGCTCGGCGTCGGCAGTCTGCGTGTCGAGCGTCGCTTCCTCGGTGATCTCGATCTCCATGCGCGACGGCGGGACGTCGTGCTGCTGGGTGATGTCGATGAGGAGACGCGAGAGCGTGTCGCCGGAAAACTCACGCGGCGAGACGTTGATGGCGACGGCGGCATCCGGCAGGCCATAGCCGGGCAATGCCTGGAGCAGGCGCGCGGCGCGCGTCGCGACATAGGCGGTGAGGGCCGTCGACATGTGCAGGGCCTGTGCGGCGCGCACGATATCGGGCGGGCTGACCGCGCCGAGCGCGTCATGGGTCCAGCGCAGCAGCGCCTCGAAGCCCGTCACGCGGCCGCCGTCCAGTTCCACCTGCGGCTGGAAGAAGACCTGCAACATCCGCTTCTCAAGGGCTTCGGCCAGCGTCGCTTCGATGAGGCGCTGGCGTTCGATGCGCGCTTTCAGCAGCGGGTTGAAGAGGCTGAGCTTTCGGCGGCCGCCGGCCTTGGCGGCATAAAGCGCGATGTCGGCGCTGGCGAAGAGCGCCTCGGCGCTCTCGCCGTGGGCGGGATAGAGCGCCAGGCCCGCGCTGGCCCCGACGGTGACCGAGCGCTCGTCGACGACGATGGGCTCGCCGGCAATCCGGATGATTTCCTTGCCGATCAGGCGGGCGCGCGCCTCCGCGCCGGTGCCTTCTATGATCACGGCGAACTCATCGCCGCCGAGCCGCGCCACCATGTCTCGCGCGCCGGTCAGGCCGGTGAGACGGCTGGCGATTTCGGTGAGGACCGCATCGCCCACGCCATGGCCCATCGTATCGTTGATCGCCTTGAAGCGATCGAGGTCGATCGTCAGCAAGGCCAGCGTATCGGCCGAACGGCTGGCGGCGAAGGCGTCGCGCAGCCGGTTGTTGAAGAGGGTGCGGTTGGCGAGGCCCGTCAGCGGGTCCGTGTTCACGAGAGCGGAAAGCTGCTGATTGGACTGGTTGATTTCCGCATTGGCATCCGACAGCGATGCGGCGAGCGCGATGGCATTCAGGCGGTCCATCTGGCTGCGGACGAACTCCCTTTCGCTGACCTGGCTCGTGCGGAACATCACAAGGCCGAACAGCGCCGTATCGGCGGCGATGACAAGCGAAGAGGGCGTGCCGATCGCTATCAAATTCACAAAGGTCGCGAGGATGGGCGGGACGGCGAACAACATCGTCGTCTGGCTGTAGGCCGCGCTTTGCATCATGGCGCCGGCGCAAATGCCGCAGATGATGAAGACAACGTAGGGATTGAGCCCGCCTTCGCCGATGACCGTGCCGAGGAATGGCGTCAGGGCCCATGTCAGCCCGCCGGCGAGGGCGCCGAGCGACAGGATTCTGAGCGCTCGCTTGGGCCTCTCGATGGCGATGTTCTGGCGCCTGATGACCCGTACCGTGATGTAGCGGGCGAGGTTGACGGCGAAGATCGCGGCCAGCCAGTAGAGCACGCTCGTATTCGGCGCATCGAGCCACAGGACGGCGACGATCGTGACGGCGATGAAGCAACTGGCCGGCAGGGTCAGGACGATGCCGTCCAGCACGGACATGGCCTGTGCGGACAGAATCTGGTGTCTCGTGGGTTCGTCGATCGGCGTCGGCCGGCTCGCATGCGTCATTCTCGGTCCCGGCCAACAGGCACTTCGTCGCGCCGGGATGGTGCGGCTGGCCCCATAAGATTGTCTTAACGCCAGACCGTCAGAATCAGCAAGTGGTGTCTCAGTCGATCAGGTCGAAGGCGCGGAAGATCCAGCTCAGCTGATAGGCGATGGCGGCGGTGACGAAGACGGCGTGGAAGCGCCGGTTCGCCGTCCAGGCCGCGACCAGGCACAACGTGATGAAAGTGACGTTGCGGATGGGATATTCGTATCCGAAGGACTCGAAGTAATCGATCCCCTTCAGCGCCGTGTCGAGCAGATCGACCGCGAAGACCATCGTGAACGCGCCGAAGAACCATTTGCGCCGCGAGAAGAAATAATCCTCGTAGTCCCTGTAGTCGTCGAGCGTCGTCGGAAACAGCAGCACCGCCAGCATGAAGAACAGGCAGCAATAGCTGACGACGAAGAGGTAGACGCCGAAATCGATGGGCGTCAGCACCTGAAGACGGAACTCCCACCACCAGAAATGCAGCAGGTAGAGGATCAGGAAGCCCGCCCAGGCGAGGTGGACCGGATAGACCTTCGTCTTGCCGGGATGCTGGATGAAGATGGCGATGCCGCTCAGGACGCGTGCGAGGCTGAGACTGACGACCATGCCGATGACCACGCGGACATGCGTGAACACGGCGGGATCCGGCGGCATGTTATGGTCCATCCTGCCCCTCCCAAGGCTGTCTAGTCGCCGGGAACCGGCGTCGGCTGGCCCTGACTGTCGAGCGCGACCATGACGAAGGTCGCGGCCGTCACTTTTTCCAGCCGCGTGGTGAGATAACGCTGCGCCCAGGCTTCGACCGACAGCGTGATGGAGGTGCGTCCGACGCGGGCGATATCCGTGTAGATGCTGAGCGTGTCGCCGATCTTGACCGGCAGCTCGAAGGCCATTTCCTTGACCGCCGCGGTGACGACGCGGCCGCGGGCGCGCTCGGCGGCGCGGATGCCGCAGGCAAGGTCCATCTGCGCCATGACCCAGCCGCCGAAGATGTCGCCGGCCGCGTTGGCATCGCCGGGCATGGCGAGCGTGCGAAGGGTGAGCTGGCCGTTCGGGGTCTGCGTGTCGGTCATGCGGGCTCCTCTGCGTCTGCCTTCCGGTCTAACCCATTGCGCGCGTGTCCGAAAGAGGGTCGGCGGGGCTGCCGGGCATGGTGCGCAGCGCAACCTTGCGTCGACAATCTTTCCTTTACCATGTTGCGCGAAAATCCCCTGGAAATGCAGGCTTGTCGGCTTGCAAGCCGGTTTTGCGGGGACGGTGTCCGAATGTGGACAAACGCCGCCTGCACCATCGCCGGACAAGAATGTGCGTAACCGGGACCGCATCCTGCGACGCCGGGCGCCGGGCGGAAGTGACAATGGGTATTGCGTTCGTATCTCGTTTCCGCAGGCCGGTGGGGCTGCTTCTGATCCCGGCGTTTCTCGCCGCCTGTTCGGGCGGTCTGACGCCGCCCGACGACGTCGACAGCGTCGGCGCCATCACGCCGGCCGCGGAGATCGGCGATACCGGCAACAGCGTCGACACTTCGTCATCCTACGGCATGGAGACGCCTGATACGGTGGTGGCCGCGCCCGAGCGCCAGACGCGCCGCCTGCCGAAGATCGACAGCGACGAGGCCATGGGCATCGGCGAGCCGGTGCAGGCCTCGTCGGGCATGCTGACCGTGCCCGAGGGCGGGGTGAGCATGGACGAGGGGCTGGGTGTGGGCCGCGTCGAGGGGCTCGCCGAGGCGCAGGCCAACGAGATCGCGGAGGGCAACGCCAGCCAGGTCGTCGTCGGCGGCATCGGCACGGATACCCCGGAGCAGATGGGCGAGCCCGAGGTCATCCCGATGTCGGACGCCGGCATGGAGGCCGAAAGCGACGGCTATGTGCGCGTGCCCGACAAGGCGACGAGGCGCCAGCGCCAGTCCCAGCAGCAGTCCCAGCAACAATCTATGCAGGGCGAACAGGTCGCCTTCCTGCCGCGGCTCAACAATCCCATGCAGGTCCCCGAGACGATGGGCGGCATGCCGGCCTCGGAAAAGGCATGCCGGCAGCGTCTCCAGAAGCTCGGCGTCAAATTCCGCGACGTACCGCGCATCTCGCGCGGGCGCTCCTGCGGCATCGAATGGCCGGTCGAACTGTCGGGCCTTTCCGGCGGCATCCAGATCAAGCCGGCCGCACAGGTCAACTGCCAGATCACCGAAGCCTTCGCGCGGTGGGTTAAGGCCGAACTCGTGCCGTCGGCGCGCATGCGCTACCTCTCGGGCGTTTCGGCGATCCACCAGATGTCGTCCTATTCCTGCCGCACGATGAATTCGCGTCGCGGCGCCGCCATGTCGGAACACGCGCGCGGCAATGCCATCGATGTCGGCAGGATCGTGCTGAAGAGCGGCAAGTCCATCGCCATCGAGCCGAAGGGTTTCTTCGCCTTCCGCGAGAAGGGACTGCTGAAGTCGGTGCGCGGCGACAGCTGCAAGTATTTCTCCACCGTGCTCGGCCCCGGCAGCGACCGCTACCACAAGGACCATTTCCACTTCGACCTGAGGGTGCGCAAATCGGGCTACAGGCATTGCAGCCTGTAGGCGCACAAAAAAAGACCGGCGGGGCGCCGGTCTGAAAGGAATGTCACATTTCGATCGCCAGCGCCGGGGGCGGCGAGGGCGCATGCGGGCTTCCACAGGGGAAGCGGGCGGCTGGGCCGCCGAAAGCTCCCTCAGGGTTGGGAGCGAGGCCTCTGTCTGACAGTGGGAGCGGTGGGGGTGCGGGGTGCGGACCGTTCCCGTGGCCTCGTGCAGACCATGGTTGAAATCGGTCACGGTTTGATGACAGTTGGCGCATCTCCGTCGCGATTGTTTCGCGAGTCGCCTCCTTTATTCCCGCCGGGAGAATTGCATGCCCCCCATCGCCGATCTTGCCCTGTTCGCGCTGGCGCTTGCCGCCGCGGGCGTCGTGTCTGGCCTGCTTGCCGGCATTTTCGGCATCGGCGGCGGGGCGATCCTGGTGCCGGTCTTCTACCAGGTGTTCGGCTATCTCGATGTGCCGGAGGCGGTGCGCATGCACCTGTCCGTCGGCACCTCGATCGCCATCATCGTGCCGACCTCGCTGCGGTCGTTTACGGCGCATCGCAAGCGCAGCGCCGTCGACATGGACCTGCTGAAGAGCTGGATCGTGGCGCTGCCGCTCGGCGCGATCCTCGCATCCGTCATCGCCGCCTTCATCTCCAGCGTCGGCCTGCGCCTCGTCTTCGTCGGCATCGCGCTGCTCGTCGCGCTGCGGATGCTGTTCAACCGCGAGACCTGGCGGATCGGCGACACGCTTCCCGGCGGCATCTCCCGGCAGATCGCCGGCGTCGTCATCGGCACGCTGTCGGGCCTGATGGGCATTGGCGGCGGCGTGCTCAACAACACCTACATGACCTCCTTCGGCCGGCCGATCCATCAGGCGGTCGCGACCTCCTCGGGCGTCGGCGTGCTCATCTCCATCCCCGGCATCTTCGGCTATATCTGGGCCGGCTGGGGCGAGCCCGGCCTGCCGCCTGGATCCACCGGCTTCATCAACTGGATCGCCGTCGCGCTGATCGTGCCCATCGCGCTCGTCGTCACGCCATGGGGCGTGCGGCTGGCGCATGCCATGAGCAAGCGGCAGCTCGAGATCGGCTTCGGCATCTTCCTCATCCTCGTGGCGCTGCGCTTCCTCTACAGCATCTACGGCTGAGAGATTTTTTCGCCAAGCCGGGTGAAAACCGGCAGGGGATACGCCATATAGGGTGTCCTTCCGCATGAATTTTCCCTTCTCCGGACCATCCCATGGCGCCCATCGTTTCCATTCGCAATCTCACCAAGAGCTATGCTTCGGGGTTCCAGGCGCTGAAAGGCGTCGATCTCGACATCGAGGAAGGCGAGATCCTCGCGCTGCTCGGGCCGAACGGCGCGGGCAAGACGACGATGATCTCGATCATCTGCGGCATCGTCACGCCGAGCGGCGGCACCGTCACGGTCGGGGGCCACGACATCCTGCGCGATTTCCGCCAGACACGTTCCATCATCGGTCTGGTGCCGCAGGAGCTGACGCTCGATTCCTTCGAGACGGTGTGGAACACGGTGGCCTTCTCGCGCGGCCTGCACGGGTGCAAACCCGACCCGGCGCTGATCGAGCGCATCCTGAAAGACCTCTCGCTCTACGACAAGAAGGACACGATGCTGCGCCACCTTTCGGGCGGCATGCGCCGGCGCGTGCTGATCGCCAAGGCGCTGTCCTACGAGCCGAAGGTGCTGTTCCTCGACGAGCCCACCGCCGGCGTCGACGTATCCTTGCGCAAGGACATGTGGCACCTCGTCGAGCGGCTGCGCGCCTCCGGCGTCACCATCATCCTGACCACGCACTATATCGAGGAGGCCGAGGAGATCGCCGACCGGATCGGGGTGATCAATCACGGCCAGATCCTGCTCGTGGAGGAGAAGAAGGCGCTGATGGCCAAGCTCGGCCGCAAGCAGATGACGGTGGAGCTCGCCGAGCCGGTCACCGCCATCCCCGACGCGTTGTCGCCGTTCGGGCTGACGCTTGCGGGCGAGGGCACGCGCCTCGTCTATGAATTCGATTCCGCCGGCGAGCGGACCGGCATTTCCTCGCTGCTGTCGGCCCTCTCGCATTGCGGGCTGAGGGTCAAGGACATCTCCACCGAGCAGAGTTCGCTGGAAGACATCTTCGTGGAGCTGGTGGGAGAGGGCAAATGAACTTCGAGGCGATCAAGTCCATCTATGCGTTCGAGATGGCGCGCACGCGCCGCACGCTGCTCCAGAGCATCGTCTCGCCCGTGATCACCACGTCGCTCTACTTCATCGTGTTCGGCGCCGCGATCGGCTCGCGCATGCAGGAGGTGCAGGGCGTGTCCTACGGCGCCTTCATCGCGCCCGGCCTCATCATGCTGACGCTGCTCAACCAGTGTATCGGCAACGGCTCCTTCGGCATCTATTTCCCGAAATTCACCGGCACGATCTACGAGATCCTGTCCTCGCCGATCTCGATGATCGAGATCGTCATCGGCTATGTCGGTGCCGCGGCCACGAAGGGGCTGATCGTCGGCACGATCATTCTCGTGACCGCCTCGTTCTTCGTCGACATCTCGATACGGCATCCGTTCATGATGGTGCTGTTCTTCGTGCTGACGGCGGTCACGTTCAGCCTGTTCGGCTTCATGATCGGCATCTGGGCGAAGGATTTCGAGCAGCTGAACCTTTTCCCCATGCTGATCGTGCCGCCGCTCGTCTTCCTCGGCGGCAGCTTCTATTCGATCGACATGCTGCCGCCCTTCTGGCAGACGGTCAGCCACTTCAATCCGGTTCTCTACCTCGTCTCCGGCTTCCGCTGGAGCTTCTACGAGATCGCCGATGTCAGCCCGCTCGTCAGCCTCGTGACGGTGCTGGGGTTCCTGATCGTGTGCCTTTCGATCACGGCCTGGATCTTCAAGACGGGCTACAAGCTGAAGAACTGAATCCTACAGAACGCCGCGACCGGTTGACCGGATCGCGGCGCATCCCTATCGCTTTCGCCAGCATTCCCGCAGCGCGAGCGCCCCATGACGTCCAGACCGGTCAACGCCATTCCCAGAACAGTCTGGATCTTGGGTATCGTCAGCCTGCTGATGGATGTTTCCTCGGAGATGGTGCAGACGCTGCTGCCCTTCTACCTCGTCAGCGGACTGGGCGCCTCGGCGGTCTTCGTCGGCTTCGTCGAGGGCCTGTCGGTCGCCATCGCCACCGTTACCAAGCTGTTCTCCGGCATTCTCGCCGACCGCATGGCGCAGCGAAAGCCGCTCGCCGTTCTCGGTTACGGCCTCGGCGCGGTTTCCAAGCTGCTCTTTCCGCTCGCCACCTCCACGGGATGGATCGTCGCGGCCAAGGCCGTCGACCGTGTCGGCAAGGGCATTCGCGGCACGCCGCGTGACGCCCTGATCGCCGATGTCACGCCGCCGGAACTGCGCGGGGCGAGCTTCGGGTTGCGGAAATCACTGGATACGGTGGGCGGGTTCGTCGGGCCGTTGGTGGCCATCGGGCTTATGATCCTGTTTGCCGGCGACGTTCTCACGATCTACTGGATCGCCGTCATCCCGGCGTTTCTGGCCGTCCTGTTGCTGATCGTCGGCGTGCGCGAGCCGAAAGCACCGTTCGCGGCAAAGGGTGGCGGGCTGCCGCGCCTTGCCGATATCGTGCGGCTGAACGGGGCGGTGTGGATGGTCATCGGCGCGGCCGCGCTGCTGACGCTGACCCGTTTCAGCGAGGCCTTCCTGCTTCTCAAGTCGCAGGAGGCGGGCTTCGCGCCGGCCTGGATTCCCCTCACCATGGTGATCATGCACGCGGTCTACGGCCTTACGGCCTATCCCGTCGGCCGCCTGTCGGACCGTATCGGACGCTCGGGCCTGCTGGTCGCCAGCCTGTTCGTGCTCGTCTTCGCCTATCGAACCCTTGCCTATGCCGCGACGGTGCCGCTGTTCATCGCCGGCATCGTGCTGTGGGGCCTGCATATGGGGCTGTCGCAGGGGCTGCTAGCCACGCTGATCGCCGATACCGCGCCGAAACACCTCAAGGGCACCGCCTTCGGCGTCTTCAACCTCATGACCGGCATCGTCGTTCTCATCGGCAATGTCGCCGCCGGCTGGATCTGGGACAATCACGGCTCCGGCGCGACCTTCCTGACCGGTGCCGTGCTTTCGGGGGCGACGATCCTCCTCGCCGCGCCCATGCTGATGCGGGTCAAACACGCGGGCAAATGAGCTGTTTCCTTTCGTCCGTGGTCGGGCCAGGGTCCGCGCCGTAGATGGGGCGGGCGATGTCTTCGCCGTTTCACCTTTCCAGCCAGCTTTCGAGCATGCGCCGGATAGCCCTGTCGGCGGGTTCCTCGCGCATGAAAGCCCACCAGGTGTGTGCGCCCTGCCAGATGCTCGCCATCTGCCAGGCGAGGCGGGCTCCCTCGTCGGCATCCGGCGAAAGCCGGCGGGCAAGCGCCTGGTTGAGGCGGCGGGCCCATGCGGCGCCACGGGCACGCAGGACGGGGTCGCGGATATCTTCCCGCAGCAGAAGCAGGCCGTCCGTGGCGTTGCGCTCGGCCATTTCGGCCGGCATCAGCCACATCAGAAGATCGATGGCCCCCGACGGCGTGACGGCTGCCTCGGCATCCGCCGTATCGGTCTCGTCATCGAGCCGATCCCATGCGCGCAGCAGCACGGCGCGCACCATGGTGTCGCGATCGCCGTAGCGTTGCACCAGCGTTGCCGGCGAAAGCCCCGAAGCCTTCGCCGCGCGCGCGAATGTGAGCCCGGCCGGGCCGGTTTCCATGATCGTTTCGAGAAGGGTGTCGAGGACCTGTTCGTCCGGGATCGTCTTGTGTCGCGCCATGGAAATATATAAACGTATGTTCGTTTATTTATCAAGGGAGGTCAGGATGGCCAGGATCATCGGCTATATCGCCGCCAGCCTCGACGGGCTTATTACCGACGAGAACGACAATCTCGACTGGCTGTTCAAATATGACAGCATGGATCTCGGCGAACATAACTACCGGACGTTCCTGTCGGGAATCCGCACCGTCGTGATGGGGCGGGGAACCTATGACTTCATCGCACGCGAGCCGTCGCCCTGGGCCTATGACGGGAAACGAACCTTCGTCGTCACGTCCCGGCCGATCGACGACCCGAAGGGGCCGCTGGAAACGCGAAGCGATGTGGATGCGCTTGTCGATGAACTTCGCGCGCTCGACGACGGTGACGTGTGGATGCTGGGGGGCGGCCGCTTGCAGATGGCGTTTCTCGAACGCGGCGCGCTGGACGAGATCGAGATCTACATCATTCCGGAAATGCTGGGCGGCGGGCAGCCGCTGTTTCCGTTGACGGGTTTTCGCGCCAGCCCGACGCTGGTGAGTGCCAAGGCGATAGACCAGGGATGCGTGCGGCTGCATTATCGGTTCGATGACGCCGCCTGATCAGTCCTTCAGCCGCAGTTCGTCGCGGGTGATCTCGATGGAGCCCAGCGTTTCGAGGAAGCTCATGCCGAGCAGGCTCTGTTCCAGGCGGCCTTCCTGGGCGACCATGCCGCGGATCGTGCCGCGCTGGATGGGGCCGATGGCGACCTGGCGCAGCGTGACGGGGGCGGCGAGCGCGCGGCCGTTGGCGGTCGACACGTCGATGGAGAAGACGAGGTTGTCCGGGTTGATGCCGAGGCGCATGGCATCGGCATAGGACAGCACGACCGAGCTTGCGCCGGTATCGACCATCATGCGCAGCGGCGTGCCATCGATGGTGACATCGGTTTCGAAATGGCCCGACAGGCCCTTCTGGATGACGAGGATCTGTTCGCCGCTGGCATTGGTCGTGACGACCGCGCGGCCGGGAATGAGGCCTGCCGTCAGCCGGTTGCCGACGTCCTGCAGGTCGAAGCGGTAGAGATAGGCTGTCGCGAGCGCCAGGATGAGCACGAGCCAGATGGCGGCCTGGCGCAGGCTTTCGCCCCATTGGCGACGCCCGGCCAGAATACCGGCCGCCATCATCGTGCCGATCGCCGAGAGCGTCACGAGGCGACCGAAATCGTCATTGGCGATGCCGAGCGTGCGGCCGCTGTCATGGTTGAGGATCAGAAGCGCAAGGCCGCCACCGAGAATGGCCAGAAGGACATAAAATCTCATGCGTCGCCACGCTCCCTTGCCATGCGGGCGCGGCGGGTCTCGCGCCGCGGCTTGCGCTCGACGATCTCAAGCCGCGCCGGAAGGGCGGCCATGATCGCGCGGCGCTCGTCGGATGTATAGAGCGTCCAGGCGCCGATTTCCTCGCGTGTGCGACCGCAACCGAAGCAGTAGCCGGTCACCATGTCGATCGAACAGACGAGTATGCAGGGCGATTCCATCGAAACTCCAGATATGTCCGCTCCTATATCGGCAGCTCAAAGCGCCAAGGCAAGGGCGAAAAGCACTGACATTTCCGCGAGCTGTTGGGTGGCGCCGATCGTATCGCCGGTATGGCCGCCGATCTTGCGCAGGGCGATGCGGTTGAAGACGAGGACGCAGAGCGCTGCCGCGGCAAGCGCCAGAAGCCAGGACAGGACGGTGCCGTGCGGCAGCAGGAGCAGTGCTGCAAGCAGGACGCCGGAGACGAGCGCGACCGTGGTGGCGCCCTGGTCCGGCTCGCCGACCGAAGCGGCGACGCCGTCCCGGCGTGCCGGCGGCAGGAGCGACCAGTGCCAGACCATGGCGGTGCGGCTGGCGGCCGCGACGGCAAGCAACGCCATGCCGAGGCCGGAGGGCGTGAGGACGGTCGCGAGCGCGGCGATGGCGGCCGCGCGCAGGCCGAAGGAGAGGACGAGGGCGACGACGCCGTAGGAGCCGACGCGGCTGTCCTTCATGATGGCGAGCGCACTGTCGCGGTCACGCCCGCCGCCGATGCCGTCGGCGCTGTCGGACAGGCCGTCCTCATGCAGCGCGCCCGTCACCAGCACCTGAAGGCCGAGCACGGCGAAGGCGAGCAGGAGCGGGGGGGCGTGCAGGGCCGAGAGGACGGCCGCGAGTGCGGCGGCCGGCAGCACGATCAGCACGCCGGCCAGCGGAAAGGCGCACACGGCGCGCGACAGCCGGCCGTCATGATCCGTGAAATGACGCTGCGGCACGGGCACGCGCGAGAGGAAGGCGACGGAGCGCGCGGTGTCGTCGATGAAGTCGCGGATGTTCATGTGGAAAAGCCCCTCCCGGCGAAAGCGCGATGGCAACAGCCGCAAATGCGGTTGTCGGATTCGCGCCCGGCCTCTATTAGGAGACACCAAAACCCCGCCTTTGAAAGCCCAAAGCAAGGAATTCCCCAAGATGAGTGCCAGCGGCCTGCCGTTCGATGATTTCCGTGAATTGCTGCGCAATCTGCCCGGTCCCGATTCGACCGCGCTGGTGGCCGCGCGCACGCGGGATTCGCAGCTGACCAAGCCGCCGGGGGCGCTGGGCCGGCTGGAGGAGATCGCCTTCTGGCTCGCCGCCTGGACGGGGCGTCCGCCTGCCGTCACGCGGCCGCTCGTCGCCATCTTCGCCGGCAATCACGGCGTGACGAAGCAGGACATCACACCCTATCCGTCCTCGGTGACGGCGCAGATGGTGGAGAATTTCGCAGCCGGCGGCGCGGCGATCAACCAGATCTGCGTGACGCACGACCTCGGCCTCAAGGTCTTCGATCTGGCGCTCGACTATCCGACCGCCGACATCACGGAGGAGGCCGCCCTTTCCGAGCGCGATTGCGCCGCGACCATGGCCTTCGGCATGGAGGCCGTTGCCGGCGGCACCGACCTGCTCTGCATCGGCGAGATGGGCATCGGCAACACGACGATCGCCGCGGCGATCAACATGGCGCTCTATGGCGGAACCGCCGAGGAGTGGGTCGGGCCGGGCACCGGGTCCGAGGGCGAGGTGCTGCAGCGCAAGGTCGCGGCCGTCAAGAAGGCGGTCGAGCTGCACCGTGCGCATCTCAACGATCCGCTGGAGGTGCTGCGCCGCCTCGGCGGCCGCGAGATCGCGGCGATGGCCGGCGCCATCCTTGCCGCGCGCATGCAGAAGATCCCGGTCATCCTCGACGGCTATGTCGCGACGGCGGCCGGCGCCATCCTGCGCGCCGCCAACCCGGCCGCGCTCGACCATTGCCTGATCGGCCACGTCTCGGCCGAGCCGGGGCACATGAAGTCCATCGAGAAGCTCGGCAAGACGCCGCTTCTGGCGCTCGGCATGCGGCTTGGCGAAGGCACCGGAGCGGCGCTCGCGGCCGGCATCGTCAAGGCGGCGGCGGCGTGCCATTCCGGCATGGCGACCTTCGTTCAGGCGGGTGTCAGCAACCGTTCGTAGCGGCATGGCCGGCAAAAAGCCAAATTGACGTGGATTGGACCCGTGGGGCTTCGCTCGACGGGTCCGGCAGCAGGGGATGACGGAATGGGTCAGGGACCAATCACGAAAAAGACGGGCTTCAGCCACCTCCTGGCGGCCGCGACCTACTCAGCCGACGGCGCACGCCGCCTGCTCGGCGAATCCGCCTTCCGCCATGAGCTGATCGCCTTCGTCGTCGCCATGGTGCTGTTCGTCTTCGTCGGCGCGACGCTGTTCGAATTCGTGGCGATGAGCATCCTCTTCCTGTTGATGATCGCCTTCGAGGCGCTGAACACCGCAATCGAGGAGATCGTCGACCGCGTGTCGCCGGAAATCTCCGAAATGGGCAAGCACTCGAAGGACCTCGGCTCCTTCGCCGTCTTCTGCCTCATCATCGCCAATGCCGCCTGCGCGGGCTATGTGGTGATTTCGAAGTTTATCTGAGGATCACGCGAAGCTCTTGCGGCGCGGGGCGACCGCATGGGTCTCGCTGACGGCAGGCAGGCTTTCCAGCACGCGCTTGGCCGGCAGGATGGCGATGGCTTCGGTGCCCTCGCGCAGCTTCGATTTCAGGATGAATTCGCCGTTGTGCTTGGCGAGGATCGCCTGGACGATCGGCAGGCCGAGCCCGGTGCCCTGTTCGGCGCTCTTGATGGCGATCGAGCCCTGTCCGAAGGCCGAGAGCACGACGGGAATTTCCTCTTCGGGAATGCCGGGGCCGTTGTCCTTGATGGAGACATACTGCCCGCCGCCGGCCGTCCAGCCGGCCTTGACGACGACCTCGCCGCCCTGGGGCGTGAATTTCACGGCATTGGAGAGCAGGTTGAGGATAACCTGACGCAGCGCCTTCTCATCCGCCCAGACCGCCGGCATGCCGCTTTCCACCTGCTCGGAAATGGTGATGTTCTTGGCGCGGGCGCGCAGTTGCACCATGCCGATGCAATCCTCGGCGATATCGACGAGATGCACCGAATCTTCGGCCAGGTCGTATTTGCCGGCCTCGATGCGCGACAGGTCGAGGATTTCGTTGATGAGATTGAGGAGATGCTGGCCCGAACGGTGGATGTCGGAGGTGTATTCCTTGTAGATCGGGTTGTTCAGCGGCCCGAGCACTTCCGTCGACATGACCTCGGAGAAGCCGAGGATGGCGTTGAGCGGGGTGCGCAGTTCATGCGACATGGAGGCGAGGAAACGCGATTTGGCGAGATTGGCCTCTTCCGCCCGGCGGCGCGCCTCGTCGGACATGGATTTTGCGACTTCCAGCTCGGCGATCAGGTCGTCCTTTTCCGATTGCGAGGAGAGGAGCTGGGCGCTCGTGTAGCGCAGGCGGTGCGTCATGAAGACGAGGAAGAGCATGGCCGCCGTGATGATCGCCGCCATGCCGACGGTGCCGGGTGCGGGCGCGAGCACGGCCAGGACGATGAGCACGGCCACGGTGGGCAAGAAGGCGCAGAGAATGGCGTGACGCAGCATCAGCGTGCTCATCGCCGTCACGGCGAGCGCGACGAGCAGCGCGGAACCCTTGTAGAAATCGAAGGTCACGCCGGTGCAGCTGCCGCAGGTCTGCAGCGAGAAGGCGACCCAGGCGAGACCCATGAAGACCTGCGCGACGAGGAAGCCGCGTTGCCAGCGTCGCACGTTCTCCGCCGTGATCTCGCGCCCGCGCGCGCGATGCGCGACGATCATGCCGATGGCGTGCATGGTGAGCGCCAGTACCGCCCAGGCGACGAGGCCGATTTCCTGCGTGAGATAGACGCCGCCGGCGGCAATCAGTACGACGACGACGGGAATGGCGAGGGCGCTCTGCGCGACCGAGCCGACATGCAGCTGCATCATCTCGCGCTCGAAACCCGGCGAGACGCCCGTGGCGATCTGCAAGCGATCACGAGTCGCGCGAACGGTCCGCGAAACAGCCTTGTTTCGATGGCTGCGCGACTTGTCGACAATGATCTTGTCGGTCGAGGTGCTGACGCCGGTACTCATGATGACTGCAACTGTTACGGACAGCGTTGCAGTCTAGGTGGCAATCCTTAAGAAGATGCTGCCGCGCATAAACCATTTGCGAACCATTCCGGCATTTTTCGTGATGTGAAATGCGGTGCCATTCATCCTATGACGCTTGGGCAGATTCGAAATCGGGAAATGAGTTCCATGAGTTTTTCCAGGCGCATGCGCGATGTCGGCGTGGCGGTCGCAATGATGGTGCTGATCGTGCTGATCATCGTGCGTCTCAGCGACGCTAGCGTCGAGACGATTGGCGGCGCGGCGCGGGCGAAGGACGGCGATTCCATCACGCTGGACGGGCGCCGCATCCGGCTCATCGGCATGGACGCGCCGGAAATGTCGCAGATCTGCAAGAGGGACGACGGGGAATGGCGCTGCGGCGTGGCGGCGCGCTCGCGGCTGGCCGAGCTGATGCGGGCAGGGCCCGTGGCATGCCGCGTTCAGGGCAAGGACAAGTACGACCGGCTGCTGTCGCGCTGCGAGGCCAACGGCATCGACCTTGGCGAGCGCATGGTGCGCGATGGGCTTGCCGTCGCCTATGGCGACTACGAGCACGAAGAGCAGTTGGCCAAGGCCGAGCGCAAGGGACTGTGGGGCAGCACCTTCGATCGGCCGCAGGACTGGCGGCGAATGAACGGCCGCCAGCCGGAGGGCGTTCACACGACAGAACCCGGCCTTGTGGGGCGCATTCTGGGTCTGCTGGGGCTGGATTGACGGAACGGGCGATGGACGAGGCTGCAAATCCCGAGGATCTGGCTGCCCTGCGTACGGTGATCGCCGCCTGCCGGCTCTGTCGCGAGGCGCCGGCCAAGGCGGGTGACGTGCTGCCGCACGAACCGCGCCCCGTGGCCGTCATCTCCTCCACGGCGCGTATCCTGATTGCCGGACAGGCGCCGGGGCTTCGGGTGCACGAAAGCGGACTTCCCTTCAACGACGCATCGGGCGACAGGCTGCGCGCCTGGCTCGGCGTCGATCGCGCGGCGTTCTACGATCCCGACCGTTTCGCCATCGTTCCCATGGGCCTGTGTTTTCCGGGCTACGACGCCCATGGCAGCGACCTGCCGCCGCGCCGCGAATGCGCGCCGTTCTGGCGTGCACGCATCATGGCGACGATGCCGCAGGTCGAGCTGGTGCTGGCGATCGGGCAATATGCGCAGGCGTGGCATCTGGGTGCCGCGAAAGCGGCGAGCATGACCGAGACGGTGCGCGACTGGCGCCGCCATCTCGGCCGCAATGAAGCGCCGGCCGTGCTGCCGCTGCCGCATCCTTCCTGGCGCAACACCGGCTGGCTGAAGCGCAATCCGTGGTTTGAGGCCGAGATTCTGCCGGAACTGCAAAGCCGGGTGAAACGTCTAACGACTGAAATATAATTCTTCCTATTCGCCGAAAAATCGATATATAGGGGAATTAATTTTCGTAGGGGAAATCAATGGACCGTCTGGACCGCAAAATCCTTCGCCTCTTGCAGGAGGATTCCACGCTTGCAGTTGCCGATCTCGCAAAGAAGGTTGGCTTGTCGACAACACCCTGCTGGCGCCGCATCCAGAAGATGGAAGAAGACGGTGTGATCCGCAAGCGCGTCGCGCTGCTCGATCCGGTCAAGATCAACACCAAGGTCACGGTCTTCGTCTCGATCCGCACCAATTCCCATTCGACCGAATGGCTGAAGCGCTTCTCCGAGGTGATCGTCGAGTTCCCGGAAGTCGTCGAATTCTACCGCATGAGCGGGGAGGTGGATTACCTCCTGCGCGTGGTCGTGCCCGATATCGCCGCCTATGACGCCTTCTACAAGCGCGTGATCGCCCGTATCGAGATCCGCGACGTGTCGTCGGCCTTCGCGATGGAGCAGATCAAGTACACGACCGAGCTTCCGCTCGACTACATGGTCGTGGACAACCAGAAGAGCGGCGAGGACTGAGCGCCTTTAGAGCTCCGGCGCATTGAACGTGACGACGATCGTCTTCCATGCGTCATAGGATGCGCGCCCCGCCAACTCCGCATACGGGGCGCAGCGAACGACTGCACGAACGGCACTTGCGGCGAAGGCCTTCGTCGCGGGATCGCCGGCGACGGGACCGTCTACCGATGGTGAGCCGTCCAGTTCGCCCGATCGTGTCAGCGAAAACTTCACGCGCACCGGCTTGATGGTGTCGGGAAGGTCCGGCGGGACCGCCCAGCAACTCGCGATCTTCGTGTGCAGTCCGGCGAGAAGTGCGTGCCTCGCAGCGTCGTCGTCCCCCTCGGCCCTTGCGGTGGATGACACGAGGAGGAGGGCGACGGCGGTGGCGCGAAGGATCATCTACTTGCGCTCCAGCCGGGCAAGCAGCGAGGACGTGTCCCAGCGGTTGCCGCCCATCTCCTGCACGTCGCCGTAGAACTGGTCGACCAGCGCGGTGACGGGCAGTTTGGCGCCGTTGCGGCGGGCTTCCGACAGCACGATATCGAGGTCCTTGCGCATCCAGTCGATGGCGAAGCCGAAATCGTACTTGCCTGCGATCATCGTCTTGTGGCGGTTCTCCATCTGCCAGGAGCCGGCAGCGCCCTTGGAGATGACGTCGATGACGGCTTCCATGTCGAGCCCGGCCTTCTTGCCGAAATGCACGCCTTCGGCGAGGCCCTGCACGAGGCCGGCAATGCAGATCTGGTTGACCATCTTGGTCAGCTGTCCGGCACCCGCCGGGCCCATCAGGCCGACCATGCGGGCATAGGCGTCGATAACAGGCTTTGCGGTCGCGAATGTCGCCTCGTCGCCGCCGCACATGACGGTGAGCACGCCGTTCTCGGCACCGGCCTGTCCGCCGGAAACCGGCGCGTCGATAAAGGCGAAGCCGCGCTCCCTGGCGGCCGCGTCGAGTTCGCGGGCGACTTCGGCGGACGCGGTGGTGTTGTCGATGAGGATGGCGCCGGGCTTCATGCCGTCGAACACGCCGTCCTTGCCGGTCGTGACGGCGCGCAGGTCGTCGTCATTGCCGACGCAGGTGAAGACGAAATCGGCGTCCTTCGCGGCCTCGGCCGGGGTGCGGAAGGCCGCGCCGCCGAATTCGGCCGCCCACTTTTCCGCCTTGGCGAAGGTGCGGTTATAGACCGCGACCTCGTGGCCGCCCTTGACCTTGAGATGGCCGGCCATGGGATAGCCCATGACGCCGAGACCGATGAACGCAACCTTTGCCATGCCGTCTTCTCCTGCAATCGCTGGCAGGACGTTTAGCGGATCACGGGCCGGGGTGAAAGTCTTTCGCGTCAGCCGCGATACCGGGCGATGACCAGATGGCCGGCGATCGGTTCGCCTTCTTCCATGCGCACGGTGATGTCGGACATCTCCACGACGTCGAAGCCGGTCTCTTCGAGGCGCTGGCGGACATAGGATCCGGCATGGGCGAAACGCTGGTGCGGGCCGACCATGAAGGGACGGCCGGCAAAGCTGTCGTCCGGCAGCGTTTCAGACGAGAAGGCAAAGAGGCCGCCGGGCACGAGATTTTCGGCCGCGCCGAAGAACAGCGCCTCGAGCGCACCGAGATAGGGCAGCACGTCGGTCGCGGCGATGAGGTCGAAGGGCTCGTCGTCGTTGTCATCGAGGAAATCGACCGCCTCGGCGACATAGAGGGTCTCGTAGAGATCCTTCTCATGCGCGATCTCGACCATGTTTTCCGACAGGTCGACCCCGGTGATGTCCTCGGCCATGTCGCGCAGCGCGCCGCCGGTCAGGCCCGTGCCGCAGCCGAGATCGAGCACGCGGTCGAACGGGCCGAGTTCCAGCGCCTGGAAGCGCTGGCGCACCAGAAGCGGCACGCAGTAGCCGAGCTGGTCGACGAGCACGTTGTCGAAGACTTCGGCATGCTGGTCGAACAGCGTGGTCACATAGGCGTCGGGCGCCTTCTCAGGGGTCTCGCCGCGGCCCATGGAGGCAAGGCGCACGGCCGCGCCGCCATGGTCCTCAGGATCGAGCGCCAGCACTTCGGCATAGGCCTTGGCGGCGGCATCGAAATCGCCGGACTTCTCCAGCGAGAGGGCGCGGTTATAGGCTTCCGCGAGCGCGTCTTCGTCGATCTTCTTCATGCCGCGTCTCTTAGGCCCGCCCGCCGGGCTTGGCAAGCAGGCCGCAGGACGTCAGTTGATGATGAATTCGCCCTTCAGCGCGCGCCACTCGCTGGCCGAAATCAGGTGGCGGTGCACGTAGCGGATCGAGTGCAGCGGGCCGTCGAGTTTCTCCTGCCAGAACTTCAGGAAGCGCTTCATTTCCGGGAAGTCCGGCGCGAGATCGTAATGCTGCCAGATATAGGTCTGCAGGAATGTCGGATGGTCGGGCATGCGATAGAGAATCTGGGCCGTCGTCATGCCGTAGCCCTTGAGCTGCATTGCCATGTCGTTCGTCATCGGGACCTCTCATTTCACAGGAATGATGGTCCTTATGATTGAAGCGCCGCCATGGTTAAGCAAGTGTTGATTTTTGCCTGTGAAAACAAATAATCCTTTGGATTCAGATTGTTGGCAGCATCGATAGGCGAGTGCTGCCAACCATGTCACCGCTTCAGGTGACGGGTGAGGCGCGCTTCCAGCCAGGCCCAGACATTGCGCAGCAGCTCCACGATGATGAGGTAGAGCAACGCTGCCCATAGATAGGCCTGGTAGTCGAAGGTGCGCGAGAAGGCGCGGCGGGTTTCGCCCATCAGGTCGAAGACGGTGATGATGGCGACGATGGCGGAGCCCTTGATCATCAGGATGATCTCGTTGCCATAGGGGCGAAGGGCGACGATCAGCGCCTGCGGCAGGATGACCTTGAAGAAGGCGATCTTCTTCGGCAGGCCGAGGGCCGCGGCACCCTCGTGCTGGCCGCGCGGGACGCTTTCGATGGCGCCGCGCAGGATTTCGGCCTGGTAGGCGGCGGTGTTGAGCGTGAAGGTCAGGAGCGCGCAGTTCCACGCATCGCGGAAGAACCACCACAGGCCCCAGGCCTTCAATTCCGCGGAGAAGCTGCCGAGACCGTAATAGATGAGGAAGAGCTGGGTCAGCAGCGGCGTGCCGCGGAAGAAGTAGACGTAGCCGTAGGAAAACCACGAGAAGACCGGGTTCTTCGACATGCGCGCAAAGGCGAGCGGCAGCGACAGGACGGCGCCCAGCACGACGGAGAGGCCGACGAGCGTGAGGGTCACGCCGAGGCCGGAGAGGTAGTTCGGCCCGTAGCGGGTGAACTTTTCCGGATCCCAGCCCTCGACCAGCATCAGGAAGATGCCGATGGTGAGCGCCAGCCAGACACCCATGAAGACGTTTCCGAAGAACCGGCCGGCGGTAAAGGGGCGCGGCGGGGCCGGCGGCGGTTCCTGCGGCGGAATGAGGCTGGTGGAAACGTGGCTCATCGTGCCGCCTCCGAACGCTTGGCCCAGCGCTCGATGCTGGAGAAGATCAGCGAGGAGAGGAAGGCGAGGATGAGGAAGAGCAGACAGGCGATGGCATAGAATTCGAAGGCCTGCTTGGTGACGCGGGCGGCGACGCCCGTCTGGCGCAGGATATCCGGCAGGCCGATGACCGAGACCAAGGCGGTATCCTTGAGCAGCGCCATCCAGAGGTTGCCGAGGCCTGGCAGGGCGATGCGGACGAGCTGCGGCAGGATGATGCGCTGCATCGTGCGGCCGCGGTGCAGGCCGAGCGCATGGCCGGCCTCGTACTGGCCGCGGGGAATGGCCTTGAAGGCCGACAGCAGCACTTCCGAACAATAGGCCGAGAAGACGACGCCGAGCGCGATCATGCCGGCGAAGAAGGCGTTGATCTCGACGGTGCCCTGGTAGCCGATGGCGGTCGCAGCATTCTGCACGAGGATCTGCAGGCCGTAATAGACGATGAAGAGCGTCAGAAGTTCGGGCAGGCCGCGGAAGAGCGTCGTGTAGATATTGGCCGACAGGCGCAGCGACCGTTCCTCGGACTGCTTGGCCAGCGCGATGAAGAAGCCGAACAGCAGGCCGACCGGCAGCGTCGCCAGCGCCAGGCTGCCCGTGACCAGGAAGCCGAGCGCGATCTCGTCGCCCCAGCCGGTATCGCCACAGGCCAGAAGCGTGTCGCCTGCAAACAGCGTGAAGATGCCGACCGGTCCGCAGAGCGGATCCACGATCCCCAGTGCTGCGGTTACCGCCTCGACGATGGCGGTAAAGAACCCGCTCATGCCAAACCCCCGATGCGCGTTTCGCGCTTGTTGTCAGACGCTGTGCGCGCCTTTCATTTTGTCGTCAAGTTCTCAAGCAAAAGAAGCGGGAGGGCAAGCCCTCCCGCTTCTGCAATCCGGTGATGGGGTCAGAAAAAACCGGCATCAACCCAATGTGTCCCGGGTCTCAGTCGCCGTAGACGTCGAACGGGAAGTACTTGGCGTTGATTTCCTGGTATTTGCCGCTCTTGCGGATGGCTGCGATCGCCGCGGTGAACTTGTCGGCGAGCGGATCGCCCTTGCGCACCGCAATGCCGGCGCCTTCGCCGTTGATGACCGGATCGAGGGGCAGCGTGCCGAGCAGCTTGCAGCAGGCGCCGTCAGCCGTCTTCAGCCATTCCGACAGCACCACCACGTCGTCGATGACGGCGTCGATACGGCCGTTGGCGATGTCGAGCTTGTATTCGTCGGCCGTCGGGTAGAGCTTGACCTCGCTGTCCTTCATATGCGCTTCGGCATAGTTGGAATGGGTCGTGGAGCCCTGGGCGCCGAGCGTCTTTCCGGCCAGCGCTTCGGGCGTCGCTTCCTTGATGTCGGAATCCTTCGGCACGACGATGGCCGGCGGCGTGTTGTAGTACTTCTTGGAGAAGTCCACCTGCTGCTTGCGCTCGGCGGTGATCGACATGGACGCGACGATGGCATCGAACTTCTTGGCGATCAGGGCGGGAATGATGCCGTCCCAGTCCTGCGTGACGAAGGTGCACTCGGCCTTCATTTCCTCGCAGAGCGCCTTGGCGATGTCGATGTCGAAGCCGGTCAGCGTGCCATCCGACTCGAGGTTGTTGAAGGGCGGGTAGGCGCCTTCCGTGCCGATCACGATCTTCTCGCCTTCAGCCATCGCGGAGGAGGCGAAGAGGGCGATGACCGCAGCCGAGGCTGCGAGCGTGAAACGTTTGGAAATACGCATGTTGATCCTCTCTGTTGAAGGCTCTCGGGTTTTTCTTGTTGTCCGGGCCTTGATGTAAAGCAGGCGGGGTGCCCGCTTGGATGGGATAATCGGCCTGTTTGCGCGTAAAAATCAACTCCTTTTGCGCCGTCATTCCGCCCCCTTTCACCGACAATTTCCGCGCACCTCTGGTCTTGGCAGCGGCGCGACCTATCTCGTCGCTCACCGCTGGCTGTTCAGCCACGGTTCAGGCAGGCATGACTAGGCCTTAGAGGAAGACGGGCGACTCGCCGATCGGCAACAAAGAATGCCGGCGGCAGGCTCCCGACACTAACAAGACGGGACACCGTGAGGACAAAACGATGACTTTCCGCTCAAAACTTTTCGCAACCGTGGCGTTCCCGGTGCTTTCCGCGTCGCTGATCGCGACGCCGGCACTCGCCGATGCCCTCATGAAGCCGTTCGAAGTCGCCCAGGACAGCGGCGAGCAGGCCCAGCCGTCCGAAGAAGAGCTGCTGCAGCAGCGCCAGGCCGAAGAACAGCGCGCCGCCGAGGAAGAGGCGCAGCGCCAGGCCGAAGAGCAGCAGCGCGCCGCCAAGGAAGAAGCCCAGCGTGCGGCCGAAGAGCAGCAGAAGGCTGCCGAGCAGGAAGCCCAGCGCCAGGCTGAGGAACAGCAGAAGGCCGCCGACGAAGAGGCGCAGCGCCAGGCCGAGGAACAGCAGCGCGCCGCGGAGGAAGAAGCCCAGCGCGCGGCTGAAGAGCAGCAGAAGGCTGCCGACGAGGAAGCCCAGCGCGCAGCCGCCGAGCAGCAGAAGGCTGCCGACGAAGAGGCGCAGCGCCAGGCCGAGGAACAGCAGAAGGCCGCTGACGAAGAAGCCCAGCGTGCAGCCGCCGAGCAGCAGAAGGCTGCGGACGAAGAGGCACAGCGCCAGGCCGAGGAACAGCAGAAGGCCGCCGACGAAGAAGCCCAGCGCGCAGCCGCCGAGCAGCAGAAGGCTGCCGATGAGGAAGCCCAGCGTCAGGCTGAAGAACAGCAGAAGGCCGCTGAGGAACAGCAGCAGCAGACTGAGCAGCAACCGGCGGAAGAACAGCCCGTCGAGCAGCAGCCGGCTATCGTGACCGACGAGCAGCAGCAGCAGCCCGCCGACGGCAGCACGGCGGAGCAGCCCGCTGAAGCGGGCACCGAGCAGCCGGCAACGGCTGAGACCGGCGAGACGCCTGCCGCCGAGCCGGTTCCGGAAGTCGTCGATACGCTTTCCACGGAAGAAAAGCAGGCCATTGCGGAAGACCCGGGCAAGACGGATGAAACCGTCGTGCTGCCGGTCGAAAACGGTGCTGCCGTGCTCGACAGCGACAAGGATGCCGACAATAGCGGTGGTCGCATGAGCCGCGAGGAACGCCGCAAGCAGCGCGAGGAGCTGCGCGCCCAGGAAGAGGTTCCGCTGCCGGCCTCCGACGATTCGGCGCAGGCTGAAATTCCGCAGGAGGTCCGTGAGGCCGTTCCGCAGAAGATCGAGGCTGCAATCAAGGAAGAGGGCCAGCGTGTCGATGCCGCGCCTGTCTTCGCGGTGCCGGAGACGACCAACATCGTCAACAACACCGTGATCAACAACACGGTCATCAACAACAACACTGTGAACAACAACACGGTGAACAACAATGTGACGCAGGTGAACGTGGTCGAGACGATCGACAACCGCACCGTTCTGTCGGTCGGCAACCAGCTGATCGTGCGTGGTGACGACCGTCCGCGTCTGCGCCGGGATTCCGAAGAAGTCTACTACGATGAGCTCGCCCGGGGCCGCACGCGCGAAACGATCGTTCGCCCCGGCGGCGTGCAGATCATCACGATCTACAACCGCTATGGCGATGTCATCCAGCGCTCGCGCATCGGCCGCGACGGCCGCGAATATATCCTCGTCTATGCGCCGGAACTGGAAGACGATGCACCGCGCCCCGACCTCGTGGACGTCGGCTACGAGCTGCCGCCGATGCGCCTGCGCATTCCGCTGCGCGACTATATCGTCGACACATCGAGCGACCCTGACCGCGACTACTACGAGTTCCTCTCCGAGCCGCCGGTGGAGCGTGTGGAGCGCGTCTACACGATCAACGAGGTGAAGCAGTCCGCCCGCCTGCGTGACAAGGTCCGCCGTATCGACCTGGATACCGTGACCTTCGCCACCGGCAGCGCGGAAGTGCCGATGTCGCAGGCACGCACGCTGCGCAAGGTTGCAGAGGCGATGTCGAAGATCCTCGACAAGGATCCGGGCGAGACCTTCCTCATCGAAGGCCATACGGACGCCGTCGGTTCGGACAAGTCGAACCTCGTCCTGTCGGACCGCCGCGCCGACTCCGTCGCCAGCCTGCTCACCGAGGTCTACGGCATCCCGCCGGAAAACCTCCAGACGCAGGGTTATGGTGAGCGCTTCCTGAAGGTGCGCACGCAGTCTGCCGAACAGCAGAACCGCCGCGTGACCATCCGCCGCGTGACCACGCTGGTCCGCCCGGTCGCCAGCGCCAACTGATCCGGCCTCACGCCGCTTTGCAAAACGAAAAACCCGCCGGTGGAAGCCGGCGGGTTTTTCTTTGGTCTCAGGCTATGCGAGGCCGCTTTGCGTCAGGCGGCGTGGTGCCGGCCGAAGCCGTCCTCGCGGATCGGGTCGAGATCACGCGTCTTGAAGTGATCGATCTTCTCGTTGAGGATCTGCACGCGGCGGCGCAGGCCGTGGATTTCGGCGGTGTTCTCCTCGACCATGGTCGCGTTCTGCTGCGTGATGAGCTCGACCTGATGCACGGCCTGGTTCACCTCGTTGATGCCCTCGTACTGGGCGGCGGCGGCATGCTCGATCTTGCTCACCAGCGAGTGGATGGACGAGATGTGCTGGTTGATGACGGTAAGGGCCTCGCCCGTCTCGGTGACGAGGGACACGCCGTTGCGCACCTGTGCGGAGCTGTCGGAGATGAGCCCCTTGATCTCCCGGGCGGCGCCTGCGCACCGCTGGGCGAGTTCACGCACCTCCTGCGCCACGACCGCGAAACCGCGGCCGGCCTCACCGGCGCGGGCCGCCTCGACGCCGGCATTGAGCGCCAGGAGGTTTGTCTGGAAGGCAATCTCGTCGATGACGCTGATGATGGTGCTGATCTTTTCCGAGGACTTGTTGATCTGGTCCATGGCGTCGACAGCCTTGGCCACGACGTCGCCGGAGCGGCGGGCGTAGCTCTGGGTCTCATCCACCGAGACGGCGGTCTGCTGCGCGCTTTCGGCCGTCGAGCGGACGATATCGGTGAGCTGGCGCAGCGCCCGCGAGCTTTCCTCCAGGGCGGCGGCCTGCTGCTCCGTGCGGCGGGCGAGGTCGTCGGCGGAGGTGGCGAGGTTGCCGGTGCCGCTGTTGATCTCCACCGTGGTGGCGCGAACGTCCGACAGCGTGACGCGCAACGCCTCGACGGCATTGTTGTAGGTGCGCGCCATGGCGACATATTCGGCGGCAAGCGCCTCCGTCATGCTTTCCTCGAGATTGCCGGCGGCGAGCTGGCCGAGCACGTTGGAAAGCGCCGTCAGCGCCTCGGTCTGCTCCGCCTCGATGCGGGCACGCTCGCTGGCGCGGCGGGCCTGTTCCTCGGCCGTCAGCTGGCGCTGGGCTTCGGCTTCCTGTTCAAGGCGGATGTTTTCGAGTGCGGCGTCGCGGAAGACGGCGACCGAGCGCACCATGTCGCCGATCTCGTCGCCGCGGTTGCGGCCGTCGATGGAGATGTCGAGGTCGCCGGAGGCGAGGCGCGACATGGCTTCCGTCACGCGCTTGAGCGGGCCGCGCAGCGTTTCCACGAGCATCAGGCCGCCGATGATGGCGAGCAGCGTGCCGGCGACCATGGCGATGATCGAGACATTGGCGGAACGCTGGCTGTCCTGCTTGCCCGCTTCCTGCGCGCTGGAGACGAACTGCTCGAGCGTCTGGCTGGCATCGGCGACGGAGACATAGGCGCTGGCGCGGGCCGCCTGCCAGGTCTCGCCGACGGCAATCAGGTTCTGCGTGCCTTTCTCGACGCGCTCCAGCGAGGGCGCGAGCTTCTGGGCGAGATCGCGCAGGGCGGCGTTCTTGGCGCCGAGCTTGGCGAGTTCGGCCGCGCTGGCGGAGACGTTCTTCACGTCGGCCAGCACCGCGTCGCGGCTCGTCTGATCGAGCTTGCGGTGGAGTTCGCTGATATGCAGGCGGGTCTCGCCGATCGCCTTGAACGTATCGTTCATCAGGGAGATCAAAGTCTTCAGCGTCGCGATTTCGGTGTCCATGCCGACGAAGCGCTTGGCGGCGGTGTCCGAATTGGCGCCGGCGGCCTTGGTGAAGTCCGCCTCGTACTTGGCAAGCTTGCCGAGTACGGGCACGAATTTCAGCTTCTTGCTTTCGGCATCGTCGCTGCCGGCGAGGATCGCCTTCACGGCCCCGATTTCGGCCTCGAACGGCTTGATCTGGCCAAGCGCCTTCTCCGAGGCGATCGCCTTGGATTCGCCCAGCTGCTTGACGAGCTGCGGCAGGTAGGTCTCGGCGGCCTTGACCTTGTCCTCGGCCTTCATCGCCAGTGCGACGGGCTTGCGGAACTTGCCGATGCGTTCGGCAAGGCCCTGGTAGGCCGCGGCATCGAACAGCAGAGCCTTGGCGAAGGCTTCCTTTTCGCCCGATTCACCGCGGATGACGTCGATCTGCTTTTCGGCGAACTCGCCGTCCTTGGTCATTGCCGCCAGCGCGCCCTCGAGATCGGCCGTCACGGCGTTGCGTTCCTGGTCGATGGCCCAGAGATTTTCCGTCTGGCCGCGCATGGTGGTGGCGAGCGCGACCACCGAGGCGATCTTGGCCTTTTCCGCGTCGTCGGGAAGGAGGGCCTGGAGATCCTGGATGCCGGCCTCCTGCTCGTCGATACGCGCGGTAAGCGCATCGCGCGTCGTCTCGCTCGGCCTGTCGGAAAAGTCCTGTAGCGCGGTGCGCAGGTTCTGGAAGTGCGACAGGCTGTTGATCGTCTCGCGCGTGACCGTCATGTGGCCGTTCAGCGTGCTCGCAGTGAAATATCCCACGAGGCCGATACCTGCGATCAGCGCGATGAGAGGGATAACGAACAGCAGCACCTTGGTGACGATGCGACGCTGTTGCAGCAGGCGATCGATGAAGGACATGGCTTCCCCGGCATGTTTATGACGATCAACATTCCCGGGGGCGATCGCTAAAAACGGAAAGGGCCACTGATGCCCTTGCGTGGGCGCGGCCTGCCTTCCGTCGTTCCGTGGCATCACCGATCGTTCATCCGCCGGCACGCCTTCACCCGTCGCATCATGCGATCGTTCATTGGGGTGCGGTAACGATAGGCGCGGAAGTTTAATGAAATACTTCCCGCAAGCCGCTGAAATTCAGGCTTTTCATGAGAATTACGCCAGTTCCGTGCCCAAGGGTACGGCAAAAGCCTGTTCTTTGGTCAAAGCAATGCTTCATTGGGCAGAATCGGGGATGCAACCGGCAGGTATCCGGCTTATGACTGACGCGGATATGCATGGAATCATTCTTCATGAGCCTTACCGCAAATACCAGGGGGGCGCTCTTCATGGTCGTCGCCATGGCCGGCTTCACCTGTAACGACGCGCTCGTCAAATCCGTCACCCACAGCATGAATGCGGGGCAGATCCTGTTCATACGCGGGCTGATGACGAGCGTGCTCGTTCTGGGCATCGCGGCCTGGATGGGCGCGATCTGTTCCTGGCGCGTGCTCGTGCAGCCGGCGGTTCTTCTGCGGCTGGTGGCGGAGATCGTCGCTTCGCTCGCCTATGTTTCGGCGCTGGGCGCCATGCCGCTTGCCAACACCTCGGCCATCCTCCAGTCGCTGCCGCTTGCGGTGACGCTCGGGGCGGCCCTTTTCCTCGGCGAAACCGTGGGATGGCGGCGCTGGGCGGCGATCCTTGCCGGCTTCGTCGGCGTGCTGATCGTCATCCGGCCGGGGCCGGAAGGATTTTCGCTGGCCGCGATCTATGTCGTCGCGTCGGTCGTCGGGGCGGCCGCGCGCGATCTTTCCACCCGCCGGATAAGCAGCGACGTGCCGTCGATCTTCATCAGTGCGGCGACTGCCATCGCCATCACCCTGGTCGGCGGCGCGCTGGTCGTGCCGCTCGGCGGCTGGCAGCCGATGACGCTGGAGACGTTCGCACGCCTGGCCGGGGCGAGCGTGCTGCTGCTCGTCGGCTACCAGACCATCGTCAACGCCATGCGCATCGGGGAAATCTCGTTCATCGCGCCGTTCCGCTACACGTCGCTGATCTGGGCGATGACCATCGGCTTCCTGGCCTTCGGCGAGGTCCCGGATTTCTGGATGGCCGTCGGCGTGGCGATCATCGTGGCGTCGGGTCTCTATGCCTTTTCGCGCGAGAATATCCGAAAGCGGGTGCCGCTCGCGCAGCAATCGAAGCCCGAATCGCCATGAGGGGAGCAGAGGAGGAGCGGGGGCTATGGCGGATATGATACCCGGTGTCGTGCTTGCCGGCGGCCTGTCGTCGCGCATGGGGCGGGACAAGGCCGGTATCCGGCTCGGCGGGATTTCGCTGCTCGACCACGCGATCCGGCAACTGCGGCCGCAGGTTTCCACCGTCGCCATCAATGCGAACGGGCCGGTCGTGAGCGCGGAAGGCGAGGGGCTGGCGGTCTTTCCCGATCTCGATGCCACGCGCTCCGGTCCGCTCGGCGGTGTGGCGGCGGCGCTCGACTACGCGCGCCGCCATCATCGGGACGCCCGTCACGTCGCGACGGTGCCGACGGACAGCCCGTTCTTTCCCGCCGATCTCGTCGTGCGCCTGCATGACGCGGCCTATGCGCCGGACCGGATCGTCGTTGCCCGGTCGGCGGATGGCCTGCATCCGGTCTTCGCGCTCTGGCCTGTCGCTGTTGTCGACGACCTTTCCGCATGGCTTGCAAGCGGTGCCGTCCTGCGGGTGCGCAGCTTCCTTGATCGCCACGACGCGCGGGAAGTGACCTTCCAACCGGTCGAGACTGCTGCGGGGCCGCTCGATCCCTTCTTCAACATCAACACGCCGGACGATCTGGACGCGGCGGAACGCTGGCTCGAGGTGCTGAAACGATGACACGACCGAAGATCTTCGGCATTGCCGGCTGGAAGAACTCCGGCAAGACGGGGCTTGCCGTGCGCCTCGTGACGGAACTGGTCGGGCGCGGCTACCGGGTCTCCACCATCAAGCACGCCCATCACGATTTCGATATCGACAAGGTGGGCGCCGACAGCTACCGGCACCGGCAGGCGGGCGCGCATGAAGTGACGATCGTTTCGGGCACGCGCTATGCCATCATGCACGAGTTGCGCGGCGCGCCCGAGCCCTCGTTCGAGGAAATCCTCGGCCGGCTGGCGCCGTGCGATCTGGTGCTGATCGAAGGCTACAAGCGCGAGCCGATCCCGAAGATCGAGGCGCGGCGGCTGGAATCGGCCAACCGCGAACCGCTTGCGCCCACCGATCCGCATATCGTGGCCATCGCGGCCGACCATGCCGTGGCAGATACGGCGCTGCCGGTCTTCGACCTCGACGACACGAAGACGATCGCGGATTTCGTGGTGGCGGTGACGGGCCTCGACGGCTGACGGCGTTAGCCGCCGGTAACGCTCATGTGGCGCGCGATGGCGGGGCGGTTGCGACGGTCGATGATGAAGTCGTGGCGCTTGGGCTTGCGGCCGATGGCCTCGTCGATGGCCTGCGAGAGCAGGGCGTCGTCGTCGGAAGCGCGCAGCGGCAGGCGCAGGTCGGCGGCATCATTCTGGCCGAGGCACATATAGAGCGTGCCGGTGCAGGTGAGGCGCACGCGATTGCAGCTTTCGCAGAAATTGTGCGTCATCGGCGTGATGAAGCCGAGGCGTCCACCGGTCTCCTCGACCGTCACGTAACGTGCCGGCCCGCCGGTGCGGTAGGCATTCTCGGTCAGCGTGAATTCCTCGGCGAGGCGGGCGCGCATTTCCGACAACGGCAGGTAGCGGTCGGTGCGGTCTTCCTCGATCTCGCCCATCGGCATGGTCTCGATGAGGGTGAGGTCCATGCCGCGACCATGGGCCCAGCGCATCAGGTCGGGTATCTCGCGGTCGTTGAAGCCGTTCAGGGCAACGGCGTTGATCTTGATCTTGAGGCCGGCGGCCTGCGCGGCGTCGATGCCCTCCATGACCTTGGAGAGATCGCCCCAGCGGGTGATGGTCTTGAATTTCTCCGCATCGAGCGTGTCGAGCGAGACATTGATGCGGCGCACGCCGCAATCAGCAAGCTCCGCCGCATGTTTGGCGAGCTGCGAGCCATTCGTGGTCAGCGTGAGTTCGTCGAGCGTGCCGGCATGGACGTGGCGGCCGAGCTCGCGCACCAGATGCATGATGTTCTTGCGCACCAGCGGCTCGCCGCCGGTCAGCCGCAGTTTGCGCACACCCTTTGCGATGAAGGCGCAACAGAGCCGGTTCAGCTCTTCCAGCGTGAGGAGGTCCTTCTTGGGCAGGAAGGTCATGTTCTCCGCCATGCAATAGGTGCAGCGGAAATCGCAGCGGTCGGTCACCGAGACGCGCAAATAGGTGACGGCCCGGCCGAAGGGATCGATCATCGGGGCGGCGGATTGCGCGACGGGGTCGGCGCCGTTCCAGGGGCCAATATGCGAATTCAAGACACATTCTCCATGATCGTCATGTCGTGCGCGACGGCCGCATCGTCAAGCCGGTGCGGCGATTATGACAGCATTTTGCGCCTTGCGCATCCCCGGCTTGCGGCATAGTCCTTCGCGAAAGCGTGAAGAAAGGAATGGACATGGGCGATCTCTGGCCGACCGAACTGCGTGTCTCCAAGGACCGCCAGCGCCTTGTCGTCACCTTCAACGACGGCGCAAGCTTCGACCTTTCCGCCGAACTGCTGCGCGTGCTTTCGCCCTCGGCCGAGGTGCAGGGCCATGGACCGGGCCAGAAGGTGACGGTCCCGGGCAAGCGCAATGTCGCCATCCTCTCCATGACGCCCACGGGCAATTATGCCGTGCGCATCGGTTTCGACGACCGTCACGATACCGGCATCTATACCTGGTCCTATCTGCGGGAACTCGGGGAAAAGGGTGCCGATCTCTTCGCCGACTACGAGCGCGAGCTTGCGGAGAAGGGCATGAGCCGCGATATATCGGAAAAGCCGCGATAACCGGACAGCCCGTTCGGGGCGGTGTCCAGCCAGCCCGGACGGGAGATGCCTTTGGCCGCAGAAGCGAATGCAAACGATCTGACGCAGGTCGTCGTCCTCCTTGCGGCGGGCGTCGCGGCGGTTCCTATCTTCAAGAAGATCGGCCTCGGCTCGGTGCTCGGCTATCTCGCGGCCGGCCTCGTGGTCGGACCGTTCGGCTTCGGCTTCTTTGCCGATCCGCAGGCGATCATCCATGTCGCCGAGCTCGGCGTGGTGATGTTCCTCTTCATCATCGGCCTGGAGATGCAGCCGTCGCGATTGTGGGGCATGCGCAAGGATATTTTCGGGCTCGGGGCGGTTCAGGTGATCGGCGCGATCGCCGCGCTGACCTGTATCGGCCTGTCCTTCGGCTTTCCGCTCATTCCCTCCTTCGTGGCCGGCACCGGCTTCGTGATGACCTCGACTGCCATCGTCATGCAGATGCTGCAGGAACGGGGAACGATGTCCACGCTCAAGGGGCAGCGCATCATCGCCATCCTGCTCTTCGAGGATCTCGCCATCGTGCCGCTGCTCGCCATCGTCGCCCTTCTGGGCACGGGGGCTTCGGCGGCGGACGCGTCCGACCGCTGGATTTCGGTCGGCATCGCCATCGGCGCCGTCGTCGCGCTGGTGCTGGCGGGGCGTTATCTGCTCAATCCGCTGTTTCGGGTGCTGGCATCATCAGGCGCGCGCGAGGTGATGACGGCTGCGGCGCTGCTCGTCGTGCTCGGCTCGGCGCTTGCCATGCAGGTATCGGGCCTCTCCATGGCCATGGGGGCGTTCCTCGCCGGCGTGCTGCTCTCCGAATCCGCCTTCCGCCATCAGTTGGAGGCCGATATCGAGCCGTTCCGCGGCATCCTGCTCGGCCTGTTCTTCCTGGGCGTCGGCATGGCGATCGATCTCTCGGTCATCGCGGCCAACTGGCAGCTCGTGGCGGCCAGCGTCGTCGGCTATATGGTCGCCAAGATGCTGCTGATCTATGTCGTGGCGCGGTTGCTCGGCACCTGCCACGCCGAGAGCCTTGAACGCGCGGTGCTGATGGCGCAGGGCGGCGAATTCGCTTTCGTCCTCTATGCGGCGGCCGTGTCAGCCGGCATTTTCGACGCGCAGTCGAACGCGATCCTGACGGCGACGATCATCATCTCGATGATCCTGACCCCGCTGATGGTGATCGCCCACGACCGGCTGGTACCGAAGAAGGCGCCGTCGACCGAAGGACTGACGCTGCCGGAGAATGTCGAGGGCACGGTTCTCATCATCGGCTTCGGCCGGTTCGGCCAGATCGTCAGCCAGCCGCTGCTGGCGCGAGGCTACACGCTGTCGCTGATCGACAGGGATGCCGAGTTCGTGCGCGATGCCTCCGAGTTCGGCTTCAAGGTCTATTACGGCGACGGGGCGCGCATCGATATCCTGCACGCGGCCGGCGCCGGCACGGCCAAGGCGATCCTGATCTGCGTGGACGACAAGGAGGCCGCGCTCAAGATCGCCGAGGTGGTGAAGGGGGAGTTTCCGCTCGTGCCGCTCCTGGCGCGCGCCTTCGACCGAGGCCATGCGCTGGACCTCGTGCATGCCGGCGTCGACTTCCAGATCCGGGAGACCTTCGAGTCGGCGGTGGCCTTCAGCCGCGAAACGCTGAAGGCGCTCGGTGAAGACGGCGACGTCGCCGAGGACGTGGTGGAGGAATTCCGCGACGTGGACCGCGAGCGCTTCGCGCTCGAAACGGTCGGCGGTATCTATGCCGGCCGCCAGCTCATTCGCGGCAATGCGCAGCCCGCCGACATCATCGCGGCGCGTACCGGCCGCGCACGCGCAGCCGCGGAGGAGGAGCGGCATCGCCGCGAGGAAGAACAGGAAAATTGACGGTTCGCAAACGGCTCTGGCGACTCACCAAAATATGCGTCATGTCTAATTAAAATCGACATGAGGCGCTCATGAACAAGGGTAGGCTCGAGGCATTCAGCGACGGCGTCATCGCCATCATCATCACCATCATGGTTCTTCAGCTGGCCGTGCCGAAAGAGCCGACATTGGCGGCCCTCGTGCCGATGGTGCCTATCTTCCTCGGCTACCTCCTGAGCTTCGTCTATGTGGCGATCTACTGGAACAATCACCACCACCTGCTCACCGTGTGCGGCAATGCCAGCGGCGGGGTGCTTTGGGCGAACATGCACCTGTTGTTCTGGATGTCGCTCATCCCCTTCGTCACGGCCTGGATGGGCAACAACCCGTCGGCGCCGATCCCGACGGCGCTTTACGGCGTCATCCTGCTTCTGACGGCGGTCGCCTACGAAATCCTGCAGATCCGGATCGTGGCGGTCCACCCCGACAAGGCGCGCATCCGCAGCGCGCTGGGGCGGGATTTCAAGGGGCGGTTTTCGCCCGTGTTCTATTTTGCGGCCATCGTGCTGGCCTTTGTCTCACCCGTGATTTCCCACGTGCTCTACGCAGCGGTCGCGCTCCTCTGGATCGTGCCCGACCGCCGCCTCGAACAGCTCTACCAGAAGGACGCGCCATGACGGCAAGCGAGGACCAGCGTTTCATCCATTCCGCCTGCCTGCGTGTCCGCGGCACGGCGAGCGAGGGCAAGGTCGCCTTCGCCGAGCTCTTCTTCGATCTCGTCTTCGTCCTGACGATCATCCAGCTCTCCCATTCGCTGGCCGCGCACTATTCACCGCTCGGTCTCGTCGAGGCGGCGCTGCTGATGCTGGCGATCTGGTGGGTGTGGATCTACACGACCTGGGCGACGAACTGGCTGGATCCGGACAAGTCGCCGGTGCGCCTGCTGCTGTTCGTCCTGATGTTCCTGGGGCTCCTGCTTTCCATTGCGATCCCCACCGCCTTCGGATCCGGCGGGCTGCTCTTCGCGCTCACCTATGTCGCCATGCAGGTCGGGCGCTCCGCCTTCACGGCCCACGCGATGCGCCGCGACTGGCCGGAAAACAGCCGGAACTTCACACGCATCACCGTCTGGACGATCTTCTCGGCGGTGTTCTGGATTGCCGGCGCCCTCGTCGAGCATGAGGCGCGGCTGGCGCTCTGGCTCGTTGCGCTTGCCATCGAATATGCCTCGCCGGCGCTCGGTTTCGCCGTGCCGGGACTTGGCCGCTCGTCCGTCAGCGACTGGCAGGTCTCCGGCGAGCACATGGCGGAACGCTGCGCGCTCTTCGTCATCATCTGCCTTGGCGAGACCATCCTCGTCACGGGGCGCACGGTCGCGGGCATGGAACTGCTCGACGGCTTCACCATCTTCCTGCTGCTCATCGCCTTCGCCTCGACGGCGACCATGTGGTGGATCTACTTCCGGTTCGGCCATGGCGAGGCGGCGCATCTGATCGAGCATTCGCCGACGCCCGGCCGCATCGCCCGCATGGCCTTCACCTATGCGCATATTCCGATCGTCGCGGGGATCATCCTGTCGGCGGTGGCCGAGGAATTCGCGCTCGCCCATCCGCTGGGCCACCTCGATGCGAAGACGGCGAGCGCCATCATCGGCGGGCCCGTGGTCTTCCTGCTCGGCAATATCTGGTTCAAGGCGACGATCCGCGGGCGCTCGCCGCTCTCGCACATCGTCGGCGTCGCCGCGCTCCTCGGGCTGTCCGTCATCGTGCCGTTCGTCGAGCCCTACCAGCTGTTCATGGCGGCCGGGATCGTGCTCTTCGGCGTGGCGCTTTGGGAGTTCTTCTCGCTGAAATCCACCCCGGCGGATGCGCTCACGCAGGCCTAACCGTCATCGGCATCGTCGGCGGGCTCCATCGTCTGGAGGATGCGGATGATGTCCTCCATGGCGTCGGCGACCTGAAGGCAGCGATCTTCCGGCGTGCGGGACAGCGTGCGCTCGATGAGGCCGGTCTGGATCGTCATGGCCTGCACGGTCAGGTCTCGGCCGCTCCCTGTCAGCGAAAGACGCAGGATGCGCTTGTCCTTCGCATCGGGCCGGCGCTCGATGAGGCCGCGTTTCTCAAGCTGCGGCAGAAGCATGCTCATGTTCGAACGGCCGACCAGGAGCTTGCGGGCAAGCTCCTGCTGCGAGATGCCGTCGAAGCGATAGAGGTTGATCAGGATGTCGAGATGCGGCGTCTTGATATCGAGGTCCGCGATCGCACGCGTCATCGCCTGCTGCATGAGCTGACAGGCCCGCGCCACGCCGATCCAGCTGCGAAAGCGCGGATGATCCCAGGGGAAGGCTTGATTTTCGTTCATCGTTGTACTTTATTGTTCAGCATTGAACATTTTTATGGTTTCCCACTATGGCATCCTTTGGCTTGAAGGTCATCCGGCTCGCGCTGTCGGGCGTGGCCGCCGTCTCACCCGATGCGGCCGGCCGCGCCGCGTTCCGGATTTTTGCCACCACGCCCGGACGCCGGCCGCGCACCGCCAAGGAAAAGGAGCTTTTCGCGCGCTCCGAGGGCTGGATGCGGCAGGCGCAGCGCGTGACGCTCGCATTCGACGGACGTGTGGCAGTCGCCCACCGTTTTGCCGCCCGGCCATGCGCGACCTTCGCCGGCCGGGTTCTGGTCGTGCACGGATGGGGTTCGCGGGCGGCCTATCTTTCCGCGCTGACGGAGGAACTGGTCGCGGCCGGCCATGAGGTCGTGGCGCTCGACCTGCCGGGGCACGGCGCTGCGCGCGGGCGCACGCTCACCCTGCCGATGGCGGTGCGGGCGATCGATGCGGCCTGGCAGCGCTTCGGCGGCTTCGACTATTTCTGCGGCCATTCCTTCGGCGGTGCGGCCCTTGCCTGCGCGGCGAGCGGCCTCGTGCCCGCCGTTCCCGCGCACCGGCCGCGCCGGCTCGTGACCATCGGGTCGCCGAGCGAGATGACCTGGCTTTTCAAGGATCTCGGGCGCTACCTGGAGCTCGGGCCGCGGGCGCAGAGCGCGCTGGAAAGCCATGTCGAAAGCATTGCCGGCGCGCCGCTGTCGGCCTTCGATGCGGCAAGCGCGGCGGGCGGGCTGGACACGCCGATGCTCGTGCTGCATGCCGAAGACGACAAGGAGGTTCCCGCCCACCATGCGCGGCGCTATGCGGCCGCCGGGCCGAATGTCACGCTGGAATGGGCGAACGGCTTCGGCCACCGGCGCATCGTTTCGGCCGCGCCTGTCATCGACCGCATTGTCGGCTTCTTTGCAGAAGATCGGCAGCGGATAGCCGCCTGAGGGGCTTTTCGTCACGCGACCGTCATGGAAAGGTGCGATCCGCCCGGTTTGGGCAGAGCATGGAGAAGCACATGACCGTCGTCACATCCGTCGAACAGTTGAACGCCCTTTATGGCGCGCCGGGCGAGTCATCGCTCGTCAAGGTCACGGACCATGTCCTGCCGGAACATCGCACCATGATCGAGGCCTCGCCGTTCATGGCGCTGGCGACGGTCGGGCCGGAAGGGCTCGATTGCTCGCCGCGCGGCGATGCCGACGCCGTCATCCACATCGAGGACGACCGCACGCTGATGCTGCCGGACTGGCGCGGCAACAACCGGATCGATTCGCTTTCCAACATCGTGCGTGATCCGCGCGTCGCGCTGTTGTTTCTTATTCCCGGCTCCAACACCACGATGCGCATCAACGGCCGCGCGGTGGTGCGCATCGACGAGGCGATCACGCAACGGTTCGTGATGGACGGGCGCCACCCGCGTTCGGTCGTGGTGATTACGGTCGAGGAGGTCTATTCCCAGTGCGCCCGCGCGGTTTTGCGCGCCGACCTCTGGAACCCCGAAAAATTCCGCGACCCGTCGCAACTCCCGACCGTCGGACAGATGCTTGCGTCCGCCAAGAAGGGGTTCGACGGCGCCGCCTATGATCGCGAATGGCCGGGCAGGGCCGCGGAGACGATGTGGTAGGCGCCGGCGAATATCGCGCCATGCACAACCGTCTTATCCCTGACGTGAATGGCTTTTGCCGAAATCTGGAGTTGGAAATGCGGACAGGACTTTTTGCGGCAGCACTTGCCGGCATGTTTGTGGCCTCGATGGGCGTAGCCCGGGCGGATGAACTGATCGAGAGCTATAACGCCTATATCGGCCAGGACGATCTCTACAATTCCAGCAATGAGCGCCTGACGCAGCCCTGGCAGGTGATCCGCCAGGACCGGGCGAACGTGCATCGCTTCGGCATCCGCCAGCCGGGCGATGAGACGGACGGCTTCTTCGCCTCGGCACGCAACCGGGAACTGGCCGAGCGCATGCTCAGCCACGGCCGCATCGACAGCGGTGCCGCGCGTCTGCTGCTGGAAGGCGATGTGCGCATCAATGTCCAGATCTGGCGCGGCGCCCATGGCGACTACATCAACATCAATGTCGACTAAGCGCCTTCTTGCGGGCGTGACTGCCGTTTTCCTCGCCGCCTGCCCGGCGGCGGGAGCTGCGGAGCCGGATCTCGCGGCCCGTCTCAAGCTTTTGGTGGAAGCCTATCCGGAAAGCCTCTCCGGCGTGGAGGACAACACGCTCATCTTCAAGGACGGCGGCCCGCCGCTCGAGATAGACGATGGCAAGGTCAAGGATCATCCGACGGCGCTTGCCTCCGGCGATGTCGAGGACAGCCTGCGGCAGATCTATCCGCTCGGGCCCTGCGAGCGGAAACCGGAGGTCGATTTCGATCCCGGCCGCATCCGCAGCGATGCGCTGATGATGCGGCTCTTCGGTGCATCGGCCAAGGCGGTCGGGGCTGATCTCGTGCCGGTCGCGTGGTTTGGCGAGACGTTGCGCGTGACGAAGCGGCAGGGCGCGGCGGCGGCGCTGGAGAAGGTGCGCGATGCGCTTGCGGCAAAGCCCGAGCTAAAGCGGTATCTCTCGCCTTCGGCGGGCGTGTTCAACTGGCGCAAGGTCTCCGGCGCGAAGAACATGTCGGTGCACAGTTTCGGCGCCGCAATCGACCTCAACACGAAATTTGCGGATTACTGGATCTGGTCCGGCGGAAAACCGGGCAGGGTGCCCACATATGCCAACAAGTATCCGCTGGAGATCGTGGAGATTTTCGAACAGCACGGCTTCATCTGGGGCGGCCGCTGGTATCACTACGACACGATGCATTTCGAGTACCGGCCCGAACTGATCGCCATCGCGAAAGCGGCGGGCGCGTCCGCCTGCCGCTGAGTTTACGTCAATCGCGCACGATGACGGTGGCGCCGGCAGAGACCTGCGCATAGAGGTGCTCGACATCCTCGTTCGCCATGCGGATGCAGCCCGAGGATTGCGCCTTGCCGAGCGATGACGGCTGGTTGGTGCCGTGGATGCGGTAAATGGTCGAGCCTAGATAGATAGCGCGCGAGCCGAGCGGATTGCCGAGGCCGCCCTTCATCGAGACGGGCAGGACCTTGCCCTTCCTGGCTTCACGGTCGCGCATTTCCTGCGGCGGTGTCCAGGTCGGCCATTCGGCCTTGCGCGTCACCTTTTCCGTCCCGGTCCAGATGAAACCCGCACGACCGACGCTGACGGCGTATTTCATCGCAAGGCCGGAGCCGAGGACATGATAGAGGCGACGCTCCGAGTTGACGACGATGATGGTGCCGGGCGCGACCTTCTCGTCGAAGGCGACGAGTTCGCGGGCGATGGGAGCACGCGAGACCGCGGCGATCTTCTTGTCCGAGGCGACCGGCTCGCCGCTCGACAGCACCTGAAGCCAGCCGGCCTTGTGTGTCGCGGACGAGAGCGAGGATACCTCGATCGGGTCGATGGACTGACCGGCGGCGAAGGCGCCGGAGGTGGAAACAAGCCCTGCGATGAGGGCAATAGCGAGCGTTTTCATGATCCTGTCCCTGTCAGAGCATCCGGCCTCGCCGGCTTTTCGATGGGACTGTTCTAGGATCGCGGCAACGCGCGCGCTGTTCCTCGCGGAACAGAGCAGCATGCGCGGCCGATCAGAAGGGCTGTATCCAGACCAGGCTGCTCAGCATCAGGGCGGCGATCATCGTCATTTCGAAAAATCCGGTTTGCATGGCGCTTATCTCCTTGCTTGCCACACAAACGCGCGATTTCCGTCCCGGTTCCGCCGGATATGCGGCGCGCCGAAAAATTCCTTGCCGAAACGTAAAAACGGCGCCGCAAGGGCGCCGTTTCGAACCGAAGGTCGGCGCTATCGCCGGTAGATCAGCCAGTTCTTCGCGAAATCCTTCTTCATGCCGTCCTCGAAGGGCATCGTGCGGTTGCGGCCGCCGTTCTTGGCGCAATAAAGCGCGATGTCGGCCTTCGAATAGAGTTCGCCGGGGCCTTCCGCCGACGAGGCCATGCACAGGCCGAGCGATATGGTGATGGGACCGTAATTGACGCCGGTCTTGGAGTTCTTGAAGGGCGTGTGCTCCAGCGCGATGCGCACGCGCTCGGCGATCGCGATCACCTCTTCCTCGTTGTTGCCCTCGATGACCATCGCGAATTCCTCGCCGCCGGTGCGGGCGACCAGGATGTCCTTGCGCACATTGGCGCGGATCACGCTGCCGACGGAAGCGAGGATCTTGTCGCCGACGGGATGGCCGTAGGTGTCGTTGATCTTCTTGAAATGATCGATATCGGCGAGGATGAGCCCGGTGACATTGTGCGCCATGGTGGAATTGTAGATGGCCGACAGCTTGTCGTCGAAGGCGCGGCGATTGGCGAGCTGGGTGAGCGAGTCGGTGGAAGCGATGCGCTTGTACTCGTCCAGTTCCTTGCGCACGCTCTCCATTTCGAGCGATTTCTGCGCGACGTTCTCCACCATCACCTTGCCCTGGCTGATGGTGTCGCCGGTCGCCTCGGTGAGCACGCCGATGACGCTTCTGATGAGGTCCATGCTGGTGGCGTTCTTGCCGGTGATGCGCACCACCGTTTCGTCGAGGAGCCGGTTGTAGCTTTCCAGCGATGTCTGCTCCTGCTTGAGCAGGCGAAGCAGCCCTTCGAGTTCGCCGACGATGCGCGAATGCACGCCGTCCATGGCGGTGACGCCATGGTGATGGCCGAAATACTGTGCGCCGATCTCGTCGAGCTCTTCCTGCGTGGCCTTGCTGCCGAGGGCCGCCAGTTCGCGGGTCAGCTTCGGATTCGATCCGATATAGGCCTCGTAGAACAGCTCGTAATTCCGTGGAATGGGCGAGATGCCCATAATGCGCATGGCGTAGGTTACCTGCGCCGCAATGTCCGGCACCTGCACCTTCTGCGCGACTGCCGTGTTCATGGCGCCTGCCCCCGAGCGGTTTGATACAGGCCCGTAAAATAAAGGGAAAATGCTTTGGGAATGATTAACGTTTGTCGTTTTCCGCTCGGTGAGGCAGATAAAAAAAGGCCGCAGATCGTTGAATCTGCGGCCTTTTGTCGGAGCGTGCCGTTTGGCTTCAGCCGGGCATGATCATCTTTTCGGGGCGAACGACCGCGTCGAATTCCTCGTTGGTGACGTAACCGCCGCCGACGGCTTCCTCACGCAGCGTGGTGCCGTTCTTGTGGGCCGTCTTGGCGATCTTGGCGGCATTGTCGTAGCCGATCTTCGGGGCGAGCGCGGTCACGAGCATCAGCGAACGGTCGAGTGCGGCCTTGATGTTGTCCTCGCGCGCCTCGATGCCGACGACGCAATTGTCGGTAAACGAGATCGCCGCATCCGACAGCAGCTGCACGGACTGCAGGAAGTTATAGGCCATCAGCGGGTTGAAGACGTTCAGTTCGAAATGGCCCTGGCTGCCGGCGAAGGTCAGCGAGGCATGGTTGCCGAACACCTGGGCGCAGACCTGGGTGAGGGCTTCGCACTGGGTGGGGTTGACCTTGCCCGGCATGATCGACGAGCCGGGCTCGTTTTCCGGCAGGGCGAGTTCGCCGAGGCCAGAGCGCGGGCCCGAGCCGAGGAAGCGGATGTCGTTGGCGATCTTGAAGAGCGCAGCGGCGGCCGCATTGATCGCGCCATGCGAGAAGACCATGGAATCATGGGCGGCGAGCGCCTCGAACTTGTTCGGCGCGGTCTTGAAGGCGATGCCGGTGATCTCGGCGATGTGATCGGCGACCTTCTCGGCGAAACCGATCGGCGCGTTGAGGCCGGTGCCGACGGCGGTGCCGCCCTGGGCGAGTTCGCACAGGCCCGGCAGGGTCAGTTCGATGCGCTTGATCGAGGAGGCGACCTGCGCGGCATAGCCGGAGAATTCCTGGCCGAGCGTCAGCGGGGTGGCGTCCTGCGTGTGCGTGCGGCCGATCTTGATGATGTGGTCGAATGCCTTGACCTTGGCTTCCAGCGCCGCATGCAGGTGCTTCAGAGCCGGCAGCAGGTCATGGACGATGCGCTCGGCGCAGGCGATGTGCATGGCCGTCGGATAGGTGTCGTTGGACGACTGGCTCATGTTGACGTGGTCGTTGGGGTGCACCGGCTTCTTGGAGCCCATGACGCCGCCGAGCATTTCGATGGCCCGATTGGAGATGACCTCATTGGCATTCATGTTGGACTGGGTGCCCGAGCCGGTCTGCCAGACGACGAGCGGGAAGTGATCGTTGAGCTTGCCGTCGATGACTTCCTGCGCGGCTTCGACGATTGCCTTGCCGATGGCCGGATCCAGACGGCCCAGTTCCATGTTGGCGCGGGCGGCGGCCTGCTTGACGATGCCGAGCGCGCGCACGACGGAGAGCGGCTGCTTTTCCCAGCCGATCTTGAAGTTGCCGAGCGAGCGCTGGGCCTGCGCGCCCCAGTAGCGGCTGTTGTCCACTTCGATGGGGCCGAATGTATCCGTTTCCGTGCGCGTCGATGTCATAGTGCTTCCCGCTTCTCCGAGCCCATGCGATGAGGTCTGCCGCCGGCGTTGCCGCCGCATGGGGCGCGGCAGGCCGGGCGAGCGCGGGCCGGGAACGGCGGGCGCGCTGGCGCGAAAAAATCGCGCAAATCTCTGGCCCATCTGCGACCCAGTTGCAAGGGGCGGCCGGCTCCCGTGGTGGAAGACTTTCGGCTAAAATCGATTAGGCCGCGTCGCGACGGTGAAGCGTCGCTCGAGGCGCGTTTGGGCTGTGCCTTTTGCATCACAACCCGCCAGCGAATTTTTTTTGCCCGCCGTGCGCCGCCGTGTCTCGTGCAGGGCTGCGAACGCAAAAATGCGAGCCGGTTCAAATTTTTATGCCGTCCCAACCGTTTCCTGCGCAAGCGATCGGCATAACGGTTTTGTGAGGCCAGGAAGGGCATATGGGGTGAGGGCGTTTCCTTTTCATTCACCATCCTTTCCTATAACTTACCGGCCTGCTGGTTCGGGCGCCACCAGAGACCGCGAAGCGCGGTTTAAGACGGGGAATGGAAAACACATGAAGCTTACGAAAACCGCCGTGCTGGCAGCCGCGCTGGCCCTTTCCTGTGCCACCGTCACGCTCCACGCAGCGCCCGCCAATGCAATGACATTCATGGAATGGCTGCAGAAGCGCAAGGAAAAGAAGCAGGCCGAGGCCGCCGGATTGCCCGGCGTGAAGACGACCTCCGCGCTGCCGGGCGCCGCCGCCGAGGTGAAGCAGGAAGCCAAGCCGCTGCCGCGCGTCACCGGCCCGCGTTACTACACCTACAAGGCCGACGCCCTGAAGCGTGTCGGCGTCGACAAGCTGGCCGATCCGGTCGTCACGAGCTCGATTTCGGCCGACATCGCGCCGGCAGGCGATGCCGGCATCCGCGCGGCCTTCGCGAATGTCGATGTGCGCACCAATCCGGATGCCGCGAAGGCTGTCGAAACCTTCTATGGCGATTACCACAAATTCGTCTGGATCGACGGCACCGGCATCAACGACAAGGCGAAGGCCGCGATCGCGGTGCTGGCGGATGCCGCATCCGTCGGGCTCGATCCGTGGGATTATGCCGTGAAGATCCCGGCGGAGACTTTCGACGGCGCCGACACGAACGCGCGCTATGCCGAGCTCGCCACCTTCGAGATCGCGCTGTCCTCGGCTGTCGCCAGCTACGTGCAGGACGCCGTGCGCGGCCGCATCGATCCCAACCGCATCTCCGGCTACCACGACTTCAAGCGCAAGGACGTCAATCTCGTCGCGGCGCTGAAGAACGTCGCGATGAGCAGCAACGTCAAGGGATATCTCGAAAGCCGCTCGCCGCAGAGCGCCGACTTCCAGGCGCTGAAAGACGAGCTTGCCCGCCTGAAGGCAGAGACGGGCGGTGAAGACCGCGTCGTCATCGCCGACGGTACGCTGCTGAAGCCCGGCCAGAGCAATCCGGAACTCGCCAATATCGTGAAGGGCATCGTCAAGCACGGGTCCGACGCGCTGAAGACCGACCATTCCGTGACGATCGCCACCTATGCCGGCACGCCCGAATATACGCCGGAACTGGTGTCGCTCGTCGAGGCCTTCCAGAAGGAGCATGGCCTGAAGCCCGACGGCATCGTCGGCAAGGCGTCCATCCGTCTGCTGACCGGCGGTGATTCGGTTGCCGACAAGATCGCCAAGGTCGAGGTGGCGCTGGAGCAGGCGCGCTGGCTGCCGGTCGATCTCGGCGCACGGCACGTCTTCATCAACCAGCCGGCTTTCCAAGTCTATTACTACGAAGGCGGCGCGGAGAAGTTCTCGATGCGCACGGTCGTCGGCTCCAAGTCGAACCAGACCTACTTCTTCGAGGACAAGGTGCAGACCGTCGAGGTTAATCCCTATTGGGGCGTGCCGCAGTCGATCATCATCAACGAGATGCTGCCGAAGCTGCGCAACGACCCGAACTATCTCGACCGCATGGGCTATGAAGTGGCCGTCGGCGGGCGGGCGGTTCCTTCGTCGTCGGTCAACTGGTACGGCTCGACGTCGGGCATTTCCGTTCGCCAGCCGCCGAGCGGTGACAATGCGCTCGGCGAACTGAAAATCCTCTTCCCGAACAGCCACGCCATCTACATGCACGACACGCCGTCGAAGAACTTCTTCAAGAAGGACATGCGTGCGCTGAGCCATGGCTGCGTGCGCCTTGCCGAGCCCCGCAAGATGGCGGCCGCCGTGCTGGGCGTGAGCGAGGAAGAGGTCGGCAAGGAGATCGCCGCCGGCCGCAACAAGGCGCTCAGCGTGAAGGCGGACATCCCGATCTACATCGCCTACTTCACCGCCTGGCCGAACAAGGATGGCGTTGTCGAGTATTTCGACGACGTCTACGGGCGCGACGACTACATGCGCAAGGCCTTCGCGGCGACGCAGAAGGCGCGTCAGGCCGGCGCCTGAGCGGGACGGCCCGATTGAAATAGAAAGGCGCCCGCAAGGGCGCCTTTTTTCGTTGAAGCGGATGGTTTTCTGCCGGCTTCAGCGCGCCAGCAGCTGTTCCACGAGCGCGGGCGTCAGCTCGTCGAAATGGGCGATGACATGGGTCGGCTCGAGCGTGGCCACCGGCACGTCGGAATAGCCGAAGGGCACGCCGATGGAGGGCACGCGGGCATTGCGGGCGACGAGGATATCGTTGAGGCTGTCGCCGATCATGACGGTGCGGGCCGGATCGCCGCCGGCCTGGCGCACCGTGCCCAGCAGGTGCTCGGCTTCCGGCTTGCGCACGGGAAAGGTGTCGCCGCCGGTGATGGCCGCGAAGCGGTCCGTGAGGCCGAGACCGTCGAGCAGGCGGCGCGCAAGGCCTTCCATCTTGTTCGTGCAGACGGCGAGCCGGTGGCCGGCATCCGAGAGGCGATCCATCGCCTCGACCAGACCGGGATAGGGTGCGGAGACGCCCGGCATGGCATTGCCGTAATGATCGATGAAGACGCCAAGCATCTCCTGCAACTCGTCATCGGAAACGGCTCGTCCGCGAAGCGCGAATGCGCGCTTGATCATCACCACGCCGCCATGGCCGACGAGATGGGTCAGGTCGTCATAGGTGACGGGGTCGAGCCCTCTGAGGCCGATCGTGTGGTTAAGGCTCGCCACGAGGTCGTGCGCGGTATGGATGAGCGTACCGTCGAGATCGAAGACAACGAGAGAAGAGGTCATGGCAGGCCTTGCGGGACAGAGCTGACGAGGTCTTTCCGGTAAGCGAGGGGAGGCGCTTTTGCAATCGCCTTTTCGGTCCGGGACTTGCGGCGTTTTTGACTTTCGTTTGCCGGGCGGGGCGTGTAAGTGTCTCACCGGAATTCCGGTGCCTCGCGCGCGCCGGCGTACAACCGTTCAGGGAGTTGAGGGGCATGGACGCCCGTGAAATGAAGATCAAGGCGGCGGAAGCCGCACTGGCGCATGTGGAAGACGGCATGCGCCTGGGCATCGGCACGGGGTCGACCGCCGAGGAATTCGTGCGGCTGCTGGCCGAGAAGGTCGCGGGCGGCCTGCGCGTCGAGGGCGTTCCCACATCCGAGCGCACCGCGCGGCTCTGCCTGGAGCTCGGCGTGCCGTTGAAGTCGCTCGACGAACTGCCGGAACTGGATCTGACCATCGACGGCGCCGATGAAGTCGACGGCCGGCTGCGCCTGATCAAGGGCGGCGGCGGCGCGCTGCTGCGCGAGAAGATCGTCGCCTGCGCCTCCAGGCGCATGATCGTCATTGCCGACGAAAGCAAGGTCGTCGAGATGCTCGGCGCCTTCAAGCTGCCGATCGAGGTCAATCCGTTCGGCCTCGTCGCCACGCGTATCGCCATCGAGAAACTGGCAACGCGCCTGGGGCTTTCCGGTGCGATCGATCTGCGCGCGTCCGGCGACGGCACGTTCACCACGGACGGCGGGCACTACATTCTCGACGCATCTTTTGGCCGCATTCCTGATGCAGATGCGCTCGCAAGAAACCTCAACGACATACCCGGAGTCGTCGAACACGGCCTCTTCATCAATATAGCGTCGCTGGCCGTCATCGCGGGACCCGCGGGAGCACGCACGCTGACGGCGAAAGAATAGACAGGAGCAAAGACCACATGTCCAAATTTGCTGGTTTCGGCCGCACCCTCGCAGTGACCCTTATCGTTTCGGCCAGCCTTGCCGGCGCCGCCAAGGCGCAGGACGTCACGGACGACCAGATCAAGGCCGCCCGTGCCGCCATCGACGCCATCGGCGCGACGAGCGGTTTCGACAACATCCTTCCGAGCCTTGCTGCTCGCGTGAAGGCGACCTTCGTGCAGGCTTCGCCCAACTTCGAGGCCGAGATCAACACCGTCGTCGACGAGCAGGCGATTGCCCTTGCTCCGCGCCGCGCCGATCTCGAAAAGGAAGCGGCCACGATTTACGCCAAGACGTTCACGCAGGACGAACTGAAGGCCATCGCGGATTTCTATTCCTCGCCTGTCGGCAAGAAGCTCCTGTCGGATGGCCCGATCGCGACGCGCGAAGTCATGAAGGCCGCCGAAATCTGGGCCGCCGGCGTCAGCCGCGACCTGCAGACGGAAAGCGGCAAGAAGCTGGACGCCACGATCGGTGCTGCCGCTCCCGCCGAGGGCGGCGCGCAACAGCCGCAGCAGTAAGACAAAAAAGGCGGCCCCGGGCCGCCTTTTTCATTTCGTCGCCGGGCATGGCGGCCCGGATCGGCCTATTCGTGGATCGTGTACTCGCCGAGCTCGCAGAGGTTTTGCGTGTCGGTGGTCGTGTCGAGGTCGGAATCTTCGGAGAATTCGAAGCGCATGTCGTATTCGCAGACGTCGCGGCCGTCTGCGATGGTTATTTCGATCGTTTCGCCGGGGTTGAGAACGTCCTGACCGAACACATCCTCTTCCCATTTGTCGACGCCGACGGGCGAGGTGTGAAAGCGGGTGAGCACGGAATTCGTGCCGTTCTTCAGGTTGAAGACGAGATCTTCGGCAGAGGCAGCGCCGGCAACCAGGAATAGTGCCGCGGAAGAGATTGCGATGAGTTTCGATTTTGACATTTTTGTCATCCGTTCAGCCCACGATTGAGCGAAATCTCTTTTAAGCGTTGTCTCACATTCGGTAAATGAAAATAGCGTTGGACGGCCTGCCGTCTGGCAAGAATCGCACGGCGGCGGACAACATCCTCGATGGTGACGGCCGGGCTTTCACTTTTGTGCCTGCTGCACCTATATGGAGACACAAAAGGCCGTGGATTCGCCGGCCGTTCCCAACGCCATTGTCCGGTCACGTCCGCAGGAGATCCCCATGACGGCTTTCGATTACGACCTCTTTGTCATCGGCGGCGGCTCCGGCGGTGTCCGTAGCGCGCGTCTGGCCGCAAGCATGGGCAAGAAGGTGGCGATCGCCGAGGAATTCCGCTTCGGCGGCACCTGCGTCATCCGTGGCTGCGTGCCGAAGAAGCTCTATGTCTATGCCTCGCAGTTTCCCGAGCATTTCGAGGATGCCGCCGGCTTCGGCTGGACGGTGGGCGAGAGCACATTCGACTGGAAGGCGCTGGTCGCGGCCAAGGAGAAGGAAATCACCCGTCTCGAAGGGCTTTATCGTAAAGGTCTGGACAATGCGGCGGCGACGATCCTCGCCACGCGCGCCGTTCTGGTCGGACCGAACACGGTGCGCCTGACGGCCACCGGTGAAGAGGTGACCGCCGAGCGTATCCTGATTGCCGTTGGCGGCCATCCGACGCCGCATCCCGACCTGCCGGGACACGAGCTGTGCATCACCTCCAACGAAGCCTTCGACCTGCCGGAAATGCCGAAATCCATCGTCATCACCGGCGGTGGCTATATCGCGGTCGAATTCGCCAACATCTTCCACGGGCTCGGCGTCGAGACGACGCTGATCTATCGCGGCAAGCAGATCCTCTCGCGCTTCGACCAGGATATGCGCCAGGGCCTGCAGTCGGCTATGATCGCCAAGGGCATCCGCGTCCTGTGCGAGGACCTCATCATCGACGTCGCAGAGGCGGCGGACGGGCGCCGCACGGTCACGACCAAGGCGGGCGAGACGCTGCATGTCGATCAGGTGATGCTGGCGCTGGGCCGCGCGCCCAACACCGGCAGCCTCGGGCTGGAAACGGTGGGCGTGAAGACGGATGAGCGCGGCGCGATCATCGTTGACGACTATTCACGGACAAACGTACCCGGCATCTTCGCGCTCGGCGACGTGACCGACCGCGTGCAGCTCACCCCCGTCGCCATCCATGAGGCCATGTGCTTCATCGAGACGGAGTTCCGCGGCAACCCGGTCTCGCCCGACCATGACCTCATCGCCACCGCCGTGTTCTCCCAGCCGGAAATCGGCACGGTGGGCCTCAGCGAAGAAGAGGCGGCGAAAAAGTTCGACGACCTTGAAATCTACCGCGCCGAGTTTCGCCCGATGAAGGCGACGCTTTCGGGGCGGCAGGAAAAGACCATCATGAAGCTCATCGTCAATGCCGCCGACCGCAAGGTGATCGGCGCGCATATCCTCGGTCATGAAGCCGGCGAGATGGCGCAGCTGCTCGGCATTTCGCTGAAGGCCGGCGTGACCAAGGACGACTTCGACCGCACGATGGCGGTGCACCCAACGGCGTCGGAGGAACTGGTGACGATGTACCAGCCGAGCTACCGCGTCAGGAACGGCCAGCGGATCTGAGGGCCGCCGGTTTCGCAGTCGGAAGGCGGCCCGCGAAGCGATCCTCGTGACGCTTGAACAGAGCCGCGAGCCGGTCGAGCGCCAGACGCATTTCCGGGCGATGGCGGTCGTCGTCGTTGACGGCCAGCCAGAGGGGATGGGTGAGCGCCTCGATCGGATCGCCGTCACGCGCGAGCGCCGGCAGCGCATCGCCCACGAAGGTCGGCAGCACGCCGCGCCCGGCGCCGCTGGCAATCAGCCGGGCCAGGATATCGGGCGCGTTCGTCCAGGTGTGGATCTGGTTCTCGTGGTGGCGGAACACCCATTTCTCCGGCTCCGATATGGCAACCTCCGTGCCGATCGATATCCAGGGCAGCTCCTCGCCCGGATCGGCACCGGCCGCGCGATAGACCGCGTAGGCGACGTCAACGGACTTGCGCACGGCGACATTGCCGGTCCTGGGCGCTTCGTGGAGAAGCGCGATCATGCTGTGTCGGTGGGTCAGGTCCCCGATGGCCGACAGCAGCTTGCAGCACAGCCGGAAGCCGTCATCCCTACTTCTGAGTTCGGCGAGGTTGTCGGCGACGAAGCCGGCCAGCCAGATATTGCCGGCAACGGACACGATGGGCAGCGTAAAGGCATCGCCGTGCCAGCGGGTGATGTCGGCCGTCGTGCGGCGGATGGTCTGCACATGTTCGAACAGCACGGCGCCGTCGGGCGCCAGCCGGTAGCCCTGCTGGCTGCGGATGAACAGCGTGCGGCCCATCGAGCGCTCGAGTGCCAGCATGCGCCGCCCGATCGTCGGCGCGCTGATGCCGGTCATCGCCGCCGCGCCCGCAAGGCCGCCTTCGGCTGCGACATGAAAGAAAAGCTGCAGATCGCTCCAGTCGACTTCCGACATTCCCATTCCCTCTTCACACCATCCTTCTTAGCGCAAATTCCGCCGCTCGGCATCGCTCGCCGGTGAAACGGGCGTTTCATTCGTGCATCTACGAAGTGCTGGCGCCAGCCGCTACCTCATGACGAACATCAAGACAGGAGTTTGTCATGAGCCCGGAATGGATGATCACCTTCGACCGGCAGGAGGCCAGGTCGTATGGATCGAGACACAAGAGCCTGGCCGATCCGCTCGAGCGGCCGGAATGGCAGGGCCTGCAATGGGTGAACACTCTGTTCAGCCGCATGGCCGCCGCGCGCAGGCGGCAACGGCCGAAATCAAGGCAAAGTCCTGTTTCCAGATGGATATTCGCGTTCGAAGTGTCTCGAGGTCGCTGACAGGCAACGCTGCTTCGATATCCTGTGCTTTACTGCCTGTTACCGGGATGGCGCAGCCGCCGCAATTGCATTGCAGGCGCTGGAACTGCGGCTATGCAAGAACCATCTAACGGTTTATAAGCCCGCATCTTCAAACGGAGAGGCGCCCGCCGGTTTCGGGCGCTTCAGGACAGGTGAGTATCATGGCACAGAATTGGACCCCGAACAGCTGGCGGCAGAAGCCCATCCAGCAGGTTCCGGAATATCCCGATCTCGCCGCATTGGCGGCGACCGAAGAGCGCCTCGCGAAGTTTCCGCCGCTCGTCTTCGCCGGTGAGGCACGTCGCCTCAAGGCATCGCTCGCCAATGTCGCGGAAGGCAAGGGCTTCCTGCTGCAGGGCGGCGATTGCGCCGAGAGCTTCGCCGAACACGGCGCCGATACGATCCGCGACTTCTTCCGCGCCTTCCTCCAGATGGCCGTGGTCCTGACCTTCGGCGCCCAGCAGCCGGTGGTGAAGGTCGGCCGTATCGCCGGCCAGTTCGCCAAGCCGCGCTCGTCCGGCATCGAAAAGCAGGGTGACGTGTCGCTGCCGTCCTACCGCGGCGACATCATCAACGGCATCGAGTTCACCGAGGAAGCCCGCATTCCGAACCCGGAACGCCAGATCATGGCCTACCGCCAGTCGGCTGCGACGCTGAACCTGCTGCGTGCCTTCGCGATGGGCGGCTATGCCAATCTCGACAACGTGCACCAGTGGATGCTCGGCTTCGTGAAGGACTCGCCGCAGGCCGAGCGCTACCGCAAGCTCGCAGACCGGATTTCCGAGACCATGGACTTCATGAAGGCCATCGGCATCACCTCGGAGAACCATCCGAACCTGCGCGAGACGGATTTCTTCACCAGCCACGAGGCGCTGCTGCTCGGCTACGAGCAGGCGCTGACCCGTGTCGATTCCACCTCGGGCGACTGGTACGCGACCTCCGGCCACATGATCTGGATCGGCGACCGTACGCGCCAGGCCGATCACGCGCATATCGAATATTGCCGCGGCATCAAGAACCCGCTCGGCCTCAAGTGCGGCCCGTCGCTGACCGGCGATGGCCTGCTGGAGCTGATCGACCTGCTCAACCCGGGCAACGAGGCCGGTCGCCTGACGCTGATCTGCCGCTTCGGCCATGACAAGGTCGCCGACAACCTGCCGAAGCTCATCCGCGCCGTCGAGCGCGAGGGCAAGAAGGTCGTCTGGTCCTGCGATCCGATGCACGGCAACACGATCACGCTCAACAACTACAAGACGCGTCCGTTCGAGCGCATCCTGTCGGAAGTCGAAAGCTTCTTCCAGATCCATCGTTCGGAAGGCACGCATCCGGGCGGCATCCACATCGAGATGACCGGCAATGACGTGACGGAATGCACCGGCGGCGCGCGGGCGCTGTCGGGTGACGATCTCGCCGATCGCTACCACACGCATTGCGACCCGCGTCTCAACGCCGACCAGGCGCTCGAACTCGCCTTCCTTCTTGCCGAGCGCATGAAGGGCGGACGCGACGAAAAGCGCATGGTCGTGAACGGCTGATCGCCTTTCGTTCCTGCTTCGGTTCCTCTCGATGAGCGGGGCTGATGGAAGCATTCAGGAATGTGAAATTGACAGGACCGGGCCAGCTGGACAAGCTGGCCCGGTTTTCATTTGCGCGCTGCGCCTGCCAGGGGAAGAAGGACATGAGCGAAGTCCACACGGGACATTGTCTTTGCGGCGCGGTGCGGTTTCGCACCTCCGGTCCGCTGCGCGCGGTGACGGCATGCCATTGCAGCCAGTGCCGCCGCCAGACCGGGCATTTCTACGCCGCGACCAATGTGACCGACGACCGGCTGGAGGTCGAGGGCGGCGAGAGCGTGACCTGGTACCGGGCGAGCGAGGCGGCGAGCCGCGGCTTCTGCCGCATCTGCGGCTCGGCGCTGTTCTGGAAGGGCGATGGATCCGACAACATATCCATCATGGTCGGTTCTTTCGACCTGCCGACGGGACTGGCCATCGGCAAGCATATCTTCTGTGCCGACAAGGGCGATTACTACGAAATCGAGGGCGACGCGCCGCGCTATGACGCCGCGCGCTGAGCCGATCTCACTGCACCAGGGCAGGGCGCTGACAGCGTACGCCCGTCACGCGGATATCGGCCTCACCGATACGCACGCCGACGACCAGCAGCAGATTGTAGAGCAGGTCGTCGATGGCGGGCGTCACCGCGCCGAGCGTTGCGGCCAGTGCTGCGGTCAGCACCTTGGGCGTGCCGATCGTGAGGAACAAGACCTGGATGTCGAGATCGAGATTTTCCAGCAGGGACTTCGTGATCGAGGTGAGGGCGTCGCGCGTCGAGGCGGTTTTCGTAGCGCGGGCGGCGATCTCCGTCGGCGAAAAGGTGATCCTGCTTTTCGTCAGGTTCTGGGCTTCGACATGGGCGATGGCATCGATGTTGACCAGGCCGGAATCGACGATGCGGGCCTTCTTGACGCGCGGTTCGGCGGAGAAGTTGGAAAGCACGGACGGATCGACGGCGCCGACAGCGATTTCGGCAAGCCCCGGCACGGCGTCGATAGTGACGTTGGCATTGGCCGTGGTGCCGCCGAGGCAGCGGATATCGGCAAGCTTCGCTTCTGAGGCTGCCACCTCCACGTAGAGCGGCAGCTTTATGCGTATGCCGGCGAGGGCCGCAAGCCCATCGACGCCGATCTCGACGGCAAGGCGCGTCTGGGCACTGCGCACCGCGCTGCCGGGGGCGCCGAGACGGTGGGCCGGTGTTTCCACAGGCGGCTCGCCGATGGCCAGGGCCACCTTGACGCCGGCGAGGCCCGGAACGCCCGCACCAAGGTCGAGTGCCACCTGGTTCGTGCCGTTGGCAAGGGCTGCACCGGCGGACACGATCTGCATGGCATTGACCGACATATCCCAGTCGCCGCCCGTTGCCACCGCGATGCCCTTCTTGGGGTCGAGGTTGAGAATGCGGGAAAGCGGCAGCTTGACCTTGCTCTTGCTCGTTGCCTGCTCAAGGGCGCGCAGGGCCGAATTGACCGTGCTCGACAGGCCTTGCACCGCGCGCATGGATGCCAGCAGTTCCGGCATGGTGATGCCGGCATTCAGCACGTCCTCATAGGTCCCGGCCGTCAGGTTGAGCCTTGTCGCGACGGCCTTGAGGAACGGCTGGATGGCGATGTCGGTATCGACGAGCGCGCGGTAATCCATGACCTTCAAGGACAGGTTGGTGCCGAGAAGCTTGCCGAGCAAAGCGTTGAGGATGCCGTCGTTGAGGCTTGCGAGCCGGGTTCCCACCGAGAAGGCGGCTGTCTTGGTGCGCGAAGCCGCACCTGTCGCCGAAAGCACGGGCGAACGCGGCATGAACATCGAGGCGACGAAAAGGTCTGCGGGGCGCGTCAGTTGCACACGCGCCGCATCCGCATCCGTCGTCGACGGCGTGAACCGATCCTGCGGCAGCAGGTCCGGATCGGCGACGTAGCGGCCGCGCTCGACCGTGGCCTCGGCGATTGTTATCTTGCCGAGGTCGAGCGATGGGTCGGCGGGGAAGGACAGGCCGTTCCTGCCCGTGACATTGGCGGGCACGCGGTTGAGCGAGAAGAACGCGGCCGTGGCCTTCTCGGCTTCCATAACATTCGAGGCAGCGGCGATGGCGGCGAGATCGGCATCGGCCTGAAGCGCGCGCTGCTGCACCGCGAGGTAACCGAAGTCCACGCCGAGCGCGAGCGAGAACACCATCAGCGGCAGGCTGAGGGCCGCGAGCGTGCCGATGTTGCCGGCACGGTCCTTGATGAAGGGATGGCGGTCCATTTCACATGCCCCCCACGCGCACCGTCGCGTAGCGGCGGATCTCTTCCTGCGGCAGGGCGAAGGTGAAGAGCTTCCAGATCGGCAGGTCGCTCGAATCGTAGGCGATGGTCACCGTGAACTGGTCGGGGTTGCCCGGATCGTCCGCGACCACGACCTGCATCTTTGCGCGGTTTATGAAGGAGTAGTCGAAACGCGAGGCGTCGAGATAGCGGTTGACCAGCGTAACGCGCTCCGCCGGATTGAGGCCGGCCACAGCGGTGCGTGCGGCATCCGCCGCGATCTGCTGCACCGAGTGGGTCACGCTGAGATAGATGCCGTAAGCGATCATCGTGAAGAGCGCCAGGAAGAACAGCGGCGCGATGATCGCGAATTCCAGCGCCGAGGTGCCGGCGCGGTCTTTCGACAGACGGGCGAGGGCGTGCATGACATCTCCTCCGTGGGATGGTCGGCGGTCAGGCATTTCCGCATCCGGGAGGGATGCACGTTTATCGTGCATCTAAAGTCTTAATTTCTCCTATAGATTGATTTTTGAAGGCAGTGCGTGCCGCAGGTTGAGGCCGGTTGTCAGCCCCGCTGCCGCAGCACGTCGTGCAGGCGCAGCACTTCCATCTTCAACGCCGCGATCTCGTTGAGGAAGTGCGTATCGATCTTGTGGTGAAGCGCCATCAGTTCGATTTCCGCCTTCAGGTTGACCTCATAGTCCTTCGACGCCGCGAAACGGTCGCGCATGGCCTGGCGGTTCTGCGACATCATGATGATCGGCGCCTGCAATGCGGCCAGCATGGACAGGACGAGATTGAGGAAAATGAAGGGGTAGGGGTCGAAGGCCTCGCGGGTGAGGATGATGGTGTTGAGGACCGTCCAGACGAGGAGGAAGACGAGGAAGCCGATGATGAAGGTCCAGGACCCGCCGACGCGGGCGATGGTATCGGCGACGCGCTCGCCGAGCGATTGCTTGGACTCGTAGGCCGCGTTGGTATCCTCGGCGAGGATCCGCCCGGCGCGCGAATTCATAAGGACCTGGCGTTCGGTCTCGTCCAGCTCTTCGGCGGGCTTGCCGAAGAGGACCTGCGCGGCATCGTCTAGGGTTTTCATGGGGCGGCTCCGGGAAAGCGAATCGGAGCCTAACCTAGCGCCTTTCCGGCAAAAATCAGTAGCCCGCGCTCATCAGTTCCGCATGGGAATCGAAGAAGCGTTCCAGACCGTATTGCTTGCCGAACATGATGTCGTGCTGCAGGAAGCGGAAATCGCGCACCAGCGGGTCGATCGTCTTCTTGCGCGACCAGTCCGTCGTCGCCTTGCCCTTCGCATCGATCAGCATGTAGCGGTCGATGACGCGCAGCTTGTCGTGCACGGCGCCCAGGAAGCCCGTATAATAGGGGTGCTCGAAGCCGGCCTCCTTGAGGATGTAGTAGGAGAGGAACGCCGGGCTGATCGTGCCGATGTCCTTCTCGGCGCCGGTCTTGTTGGACCAGACGACGAGCGGGGTCTCGTGTTCCTTCTTCATCTGCTCGGCGGAGCCCTTGCGGGAGGCGGTGATACCCTTCATGTAGCCGGAGTTCTGGTAGACCGTGTTCAGCGGCGGCAGGTGGTCGCCGAAGATGACGATGATCGTCTCGCGGTCGCGGCTCTTCGCCCAGTCCATCAGCATCTTCAGGCTCTGGTCGGCTTCCTTCACGCCCTGCGCGTAGCTTGCCAGCATCCGGTTGTCGCGTGCGTCCAGCTTGCCCTCGGGCGTGATGTCCGTTTTCGTATAGCGGCCGTCGTCATAGGGGCCGTGGCCCTGCAGCGTCACCGTGAAGAAGAAGAACGGATCTTCCTGCATATCGGCCTGGCGGATGATTTCCTTCGTCAGCGCCTCGTCGGACGTGAAGTTGCCCCGCTTGGCCAAAGGCGGCATCTTATCGACGTCCTTGAAGGTCTCGAAACCGAAGGCCTTGTAGACGCTGGAGCGGTTCCAGAACCAGCCCGAGAACGGATGGATGGCGCGCGCCGTGTAACCCTCGGCGCGGAAGAAGGTCGCGAGCGACGGGATCGGCTTGCGGATATACTGCTGGTAGGGAATGCTGCCGGTCGGCAGGAAGGCGTTGGAAAAGCCCGTCAGCGCCTCGAATTCGATATTGGCCGTCAGGCCGCCGAATTCCGGCGAAAAGACATTGCCGCCCTGGTTTTCGCGGATGACCGGCATCGGGTCGGCGGAAAGCTTCACCGTCTCCAGCCGCGTCGGGTCCCAGAGCGACTCGCTCATGACGACGATGACGTCGGGCTTCGTGCGATGCGTGGTGCCGGCCGGAAGCGGCTTGGACGGGATCTTGTCGATGGCATCGACCATGTAGCCCGAGGGCGCCTGCACATTGGCCATGGGCAGGTTGATGGCAAAGGCCATCATGAAGCCGTTGTGGCGATAGTTTTCCGCCTGATCCCACATGATGGGGAAGACTTTCAGGCGGTCACGCATCCAGGAGAACTCGTTGTAGTCCATGATGGAGGCGAAGCCGGCCAGCAGCGGCACCGCAAGCGCGAGCCGCGCCAGGCGTTCCTTGCGGGTCAGCGGACGAAAGCGGCGCCAGGCGAAGATCCACAGGGCGATGAGGCCGGCCATGCCTACTGCGACGGCAAGCGCAAGGGCAGCCGCCGTCCACGGACGGTCCTGCACAAGAACGGGCATCAGTTCGAGGATCTGGCGGCCGAACAGCAGGTCGGTCGGGTAGAGCGGATCGGTTAGGAAGACCTGTTTCTGCTGCGAAATCACACCCATCAGGATGACGAGCGGGGAGACCAGCAGCACGGCCTTGTGCTGCCGCCCGATCAGCGCATCCAGCGCGAGATAGAGCAGGAAGAACACGCCCGTGGTCGTCCAGCCGGGCTGTTCGAGATTGGTGAGGTAGGCATAGGTCTGCTGGACGGAGCCACGCGTGATGAGCTCGATGGCGACGACGGTCGCGAGCGCCAGGATGCCCGACACGGTGAGCGATCGCAAAACCGCCAGCGTCTTGGCATGGCGCGTGAGAAAGCCTACCCTGTCGGGACGTCTTTCCGTGGCTTCGATTGCCACCGCTGCGGTCGTGAACAGGGCCAAGGCCGTCTCCGATTTCATAAAACTTTCGTCTCTCTGTCATATGGTTGTCATCTTGAACAGGAGATGAACGCTTTCCTTAACGTTGCCCACACGCTTTGGTTCAGTCTGTTGCCGCGCAGCAATGATGGAGCGTCGCATGCGGGCGGAACCGGGTTTGCATCCCGTTGTTTTCAATCGGCGCAGCTGTTCATTCCAAAAGCGCGCGGTATGTTCTAAACAGCTTGCGACCGTCCGAGCGTGCGGGCAGCACGATCGGACACAAGAGGAGACGGGTCCGCAGAGATGACTTCCGAGACTGAAAAGACGACGCTGCGCATTGCCGTCGCGCAATTGAACCCGACGGTTGGCGATGTGGCTGGAAATCTGGCCAAGGCGCGTGCTGCGCGTGCGGACGCCGCAACGCAGGGCGCCGACCTGCTTCTGCTGACGGAACTCTTCATCTCCGGCTATCCGCCGGAGGACCTCGTGCTGAAGCCGGCCTTTCTGAAGGCCTGCCGTCGCGCCGTCGAGGATCTCGCCGCCGACACGGCGGATGGCGGCCCGGGCGTCATCATCGGTTTTCCGCGGCAGGACGAGACCGGCCGCTACAATGCCATCGCCGTTCTGGATGCGGGCAAGGTCATCGCCGTGCGCGACAAGGTGGACTTGCCGAACTACGGCGAATTCGACGAGAAGCGCGTCTTCGACCAGGGCGCGATGCCGGGACCGGTGAACTTCCGCGGCGTGCGCCTTGGCATTCCGATCTGCGAGGACATCTGGGGCGAACTCGGCGTCTGCGAGACGCTGGCGGAAAGCGGCGCGGAAATCCTGCTGTCGCCGAACGGCTCGCCTTATTATCGCGGCAAGGTCGATATCCGCCACCAGGTCGTGCTGAAGCAGGTCATCGAGACCGGCCTGCCGCTCGTCTACGCCAACCAGCTCGGCGGGCAGGATGAGCTTGTTTTCGACGGCGCGAGCTTCGCCTTCAACGCCGACAAGACGCTGGCCTTCCAGATGAGCCAGTTCGAGGAGACCATTGCGCTCACGACGTGGAAGCGGCACGGCGATGGCTGGGCCTGCGACAGTGGCCCGATGTCGCACATTCCCGAGCGCGAGGAAGCGGATTACCGTGCCTGCCTGCTTGGCTTCCGCGACTACGTCAACAAGAACGGCTTCAAGAACGTCGTGCTCGGCCTGTCCGGCGGCATCGATTCCGCGATCTGCGCGGCCATCGCCGTCGATGCGCTGGGCGAGGAGCGCGTGCGCTGCGTGATGCTGCCATACCGCTACACGTCGGAAGATTCCCTGAAAGATGCCGCCGATTGCGCGAAGGCGCTGGGCTGCCGTTACGACATCGTGCCGATCGAGGCGCCCGTGACCGGCTTCCTTTCCGCACTGTCGGAGACCTTCGAGGGCACGGAGGAGGGCATCACCGAGGAAAACCTGCAGAGCCGCACGCGTGGCACGATCCTGATGGCGATTTCCAACAAGTTCGGCTCGATGGTGGTCACGACGGGCAACAAGTCGGAAATGTCGGTCGGCTATGCCACGCTCTACGGTGACATGAACGGCGGGTTCAACCCGATCAAGGACCTCTACAAGATGCAGGTCTACGCGTTGTCGCGCTGGCGCAACCAGCATGTGCCGCCGGGCGCGCTGGGCCCGACCGGCGAGGTGATCCCGCACAACATCATCGACAAGGCGCCGTCCGCCGAGCTGCGGCCGAACCAGACCGACCAGGATTCCCTGCCGCCCTATCCGGTGCTCGACGACATCCTCGAATGCCTCGTCGAGCTGGAGATGGGCACGGAGGAGATCGTGGCGCGCGGCTACGACGCGGCGACCGTCCACCGGATCGAACACCTGCTCTACATCGCCGAGTACAAGCGCCGCCAGTCGGCGCCCGGCGTGAAGATCACCCGCAAGAACTTCGGCCGCGACCGCCGCTACCCCATCACCAACCGCTTCCGCGACCGGGGGTAGCGAGACGGGCCGCTGCCCGCTTGCGACTTTCGGCGGATTTCGTGTTGCGGGCTTGTGCACGGGCTTGATCGTTCGGCCGTGCCGTGCACAATCCGGCCGTCAGGTGCCCGCTTGCGGGAGAATCGGGAAACCGGTGCGGGGGAACCCAGGTCCGGTACGTGCCCAACGCTGTGACGGGGATGGCTTGTCCTTAAAACCTTGAATCGATTCAGGGGTTTGCCACTGGTTGTTCAATCGGGAAGGCAGGGCGGGACCGTGTGAACCGAAGTCAGAAGACCGGCCTGGCGAGATAGACCGAACCGCGCGGACGGCGGCAGGTTTTGCGCATTGTTGGGGAGATGACGATGCGAACCGAACCGTGGGACCCTCTGTTCCGGGCGGACGCCTTTCCGCATGAGGACAGGCAGGCCGTCTACCGCGCTATCGAAACACGCCGCGACGTGCGCGACCAGTTCCTGCCCGATCCCTTGCCGGATGATCTGGTCAGAAGGCTGTTGCAGGCGGCGCATAATGCGCCGTCGGTCGGTTTCATGCAGCCGTGGAACTTTCTCCTCGTGCGCAACCTGCCCACCCGGCAGGCGGTTCATGCGGCCTTCCTCAAAGCCAATGCCGAGGCGGAGGCGATGTTTTCCGGCGAACGGCAGGTGCGCTATCGCGCGCTGAAGCTCGAAGGCATCCTGAAGGCGCCGCTGTCCATCTGCGTGACCTGCGATCCGACACGGGCAGGGTCCGTCGTGCTGGGGCGAACGCACAATCCACGCATGGATGTCTATTCCACCGTCTGTGCCGTGCAGAACCTCTGGCTTGCGGCGCGGGCGGAAGGGGTGGGCGTCGGCTGGGTCAGCATCTTCCACGACAGCGATATCCGCGCCATCCTCGGCATTCCTGACCATATCGAGATCGTCGCCTGGCTGTGCGTCGGTTTCGTCGACCAGCTCTATGGCGAACCGGAGCTGGCCGTGAAGGGCTGGCGGCAGCGCCTGCCGCTGGAGGAACTGGTCTTCGAGGAGCGCTGGCCGGACGTCAGTTGACGTCGGCATCGGCCGGGCGGCCGAGGTCGATCGCGGATTCGTTTTCCGGCAGGAAGGCCGGGCCGACCGTGCGCACCTTGTGCTTGGACGGATCGTAATCGCGCTCGGCGGCCTTGACCGGAACCTTTGCCTCTTCCTTGCGGGGCAGCGCGTGGATCGTGGTCACGGAGCCGGTGCCGCCATCGGGCGCCGTTTCCGTCGTCGTCTCCCCGCGGGCCGCCTTTTCGCGCTTGATCATCTCCTGATAGTAGGCCGAAAGGTTGCAGCCGCAGGCACCGGGCTTGGAGAGATCGCGCGTGCGATAGGCGAAGGCGTTCTGCAATTCGCCATAGGCGCGGCCGGTGACCGTGGAGGTCATCTGCTCGGTTTCCTGCCCGCGGCCCATCGCCTGGTAGAACAGTTCCGTCTCGGTCTGCGGGCACATCATGGCGCAGACCTGCTGGTCGCGGCGGAAATCCATCGGCGACGCGTTGGAGGAGATCGGGAAGAAGCCGCCGTCGCAGGTGCGAACGCAGACGGTGCGCAGGTTCCCGTGGCCGGCATTGCCGCCCAGCGAGCGTAATTGCAGCCGGTCGCTGCCTTCGGGCGCGGTTCCTAGCGGCAGGGTGCGCGTCTCGTCGAGCGAGCGCAGGCGCTCGGTCGCGGCAACCGGCGTCACCTTCGCATCGTTGCAGCCCTCGGCCTCGAGCCTGGAGAGCAGCTGGTTGCGCCTGGCCTTCGACGTGCCGCCACCCGACAGGTCGCGCCTCTTGCTGTCGAGGATCCGGAGGTTCTGCTCCATCTTGCCGATGACGGTGGCGAGCGTGGCGCAGGCATCGGCATTGGCGCCGCCGATCACGATGATGCTGCCGCCGGAGCAGCGCAGGCGGCGCTGGTCGCTCCTGGCCTGCCGCAGCTGGATGTTCTGGCGGGCGATGGCGGAAGCGTATTTGCGCGCGTTCGCGGTATCCACCACGACCTTGGGCAGGCTCGCCAATTCCGCTTTCAGGCGCTGGCACACGTCGGCCAGCGCCGTGCCGCCGGATAAAAGAAGCGACAGGCCGGTTGCGACGGCAAACAGGAAGCGACTGCGTCCCTTCACGGTATCGATCCCTATCGATCTTCGAGCATGTCGAAACGGCCGGCGAAAACCGGCTTTCGTTCACTTATCATAGGGCGCGCCGGGGCAAGTGCAACGCCGACAGGCATTCGTGATTAACGGCCTCGATACCCGCCTGCCTTGCAACCGCCTTGGTCAGCCCCTAGATTGTGGCCATCGTCAATGCCGACCGGATGGTGCTTCATGGATTTCAACCCGACCGCAAATCGACTTCGTTTTGTCATCGGGGATATCCGCATCCATGCCGCATTCCATCACGCTTTCCAAAATCTCGTGGTCCACGCCTGACGGACACACGCTTCTTTCCAGTCTCGACCTGACCTTCGGCGCCGCACGCACCGGCCTTGTCGGCCGCAACGGCGTCGGCAAGACGACGCTGCTCAGGCTCGCCACGGGTGAACTCGTCCCGCAATCGGGGGCCATCACCGTCGACGGCACGCTCGGCGTGCTGCGCCAGACCGTGCAGGTCGCCGCTCAGGAGACCGTCGCCGATCTTTTCGGCATTGCCGACATGCTCGACCTCATCGCCCGCGCGGAGCGCGGCGCGCCGGACGCCGACGCGCTTGCCGATGCCGACTGGACCGTGGAGGCGCGGTTTTCAGCCGCGCTCGCGCGTCTCGGGCTTCAGGCGGGACCGGACACCCCGCTTTCGGCCTTGTCGGGCGGGCAACGCACCCGGGCGGCCCTTGCGGCGCTGGTGTTTCAGGAGCCGGATTTCCTGCTGCTCGACGAGCCGACGAACAATCTCGACCGTGAGGGCCGGCAGGCGGTGCTCGACCTGCTTGCCGGCTGGCGGGCCGGCGCGGTTGTCGTCAGCCATGACCGCGAATTGCTGGAGACGATGGACGTCATCGTCGAACTCACGACACTGGGTGCCACCAGCTACGGCGGAAACTGGAGCGCCTACCGGCAGCGCAAGGCGCTCGAACTGGCCGCAGCCCATCGCGATCTCGCCGATGCGCAAAAGCATGCGGGCGAGGTGGCGCGCACCATGCAGGTGATTGCGGAGCGCCACGCCCGCAAGGAAAGCGCTGGCCGCCGCAAGCGCGCGCGGGGCGATATCCCCCGCATCGTCCTAGGTGCCATGAAGGAGCGCAGCGAGCTGACGGGCGGTGCGAATGCGCGGCTTGCCGAGGACCGGCAGGCGGAGGCGGGCGACGCCGTCGCCAAAGCCCGCGCGCGTATCGAAGTGCTCCAGCCCCTGACGGTCAGCGTGCCGCCCACGTACCTGCCGGCAAGCCGGGTGGTCCTGCGCATGGGGGATGTCACGGCCGGTTACCGGCCGGAGCAACCGGTTATCCGCGATTTCTCCCTCGTCGTCACGGGCCCGGAGCGCATCGCCATCACCGGCCCGAACGGTTCGGGAAAGACCACGCTCCTGTCGTTGCTGACGGGCGGCCTGCAACCGGAGAAGGGCAGCGTGCGCCTCTTCACCGATTTCGCCATGCTCGACCAGCGGGTGAGCCTGCTCGACCCGGCCCTGTCGATCCGCGACAATTTCCGGTGGATCAATCCGGGGGCGGACGAGAATGCTTGCCGGGCGGCCCTGGCGCGCTTCATGTTCCGGGCGGATGCGGCCTTGCAGTTGGCGGGCAGCCTCAGCGGCGGGCAGTTGCTGCGGGCCGGTCTCGCCTGCGTGCTGGGCGCCGGGCAGCCGCCGGCGCTGCTCGTGCTGGACGAGCCGACGAACCATCTGGATATCGATTCCATCGAGGCGGTGGAGGCGGGTCTGCGGGCCTATGACGGCGCGCTTGTCGTCGTCAGCCACGACGCGGCGTTTCTGGAAGCGATCGGCATCACGCGCAGGATTAGCCTTTCGGGTCCGTCCTGACGAAAACGGCCGCCGGGTTTGCCGGCGGCCGTCCGTCTCGATAGGCCGCCTGCGGCATCAATCCGGGTAGGAGGCTTCCACCACGGCAAGTGCCGCCATGTTGACGACGCCGCGCGACGTGGCCGACGGCGACAGGATATGGGCGGGCAGGGCGGCGCCGAGCAGGATCGGGCCGACATGCAGGCTGTCCGTCATGGTCTTGACGACGCCCATCGTGATGTTGGCGGCGTCGAGGTTCGGGAAGACCAGCAGGTTGGCTTCGCCCGACAGCGTCGAGTTCGGCATGACGCGCTGGCGCAGCGTTTCGGAAATCGCGGCATCGCCGTGCATTTCGCCATCGGCTTCCAGCGTCGGGTCGATCTCGCGCACGATATCCATCGCGCGGCGCATCTTGTAGGCGCTGTCGGAATCGCGCGAGCCGAAGTTCGAGTGCGAGACGAGGGCGGCACGCGGCGTGATGCCGAAACGGCGGATTTCCTTGGCCGCCATCACCGTCATCTCCGCAACTTCTTCGGGCGTCGGATTGAAGGTGACATAGGTATCTGTGAAGAAGGTCGCGCCGCGCTGGGAGATCAGCAGGCTGAGGCCGGAGAAGTCCAGCACGCCCGGCTTCTTGCCGATGATCTGGCTGACATCGCGCAGGTGCTTGGCATAACGCCCTTCGACGCCGCAGATCAGCGCATCGGCCTCGCCGCGCTTGACGGCGAGCGCACCGATGACAGTTTGGTTGGTGCGCACGATGGTTCGCGCGGCTTCCGGGATCACGCCCTTGCGGCCGACGATGCGGAAATAATCGTCCACATAGTCGCGGTAGCGCGGATCATCTTCCGGGTTGATGACCTCGAAATCGCTGTCGGGGCGAATGCGCAGGCCGTAGCGCTTGAGGCGCGTCTCGATGATCTGCGGGCGGCCGATGAGGATGGGCTTGGCGATTTCCTCTTCCAGCAACACCTGGGCGGCGCGCAGCACGCGCTCGTCTTCGCCTTCGGCGAAGATCACGCGCTTTTTCTCGGCATTCTTCGCCGCCGCGAAGATCGGCTTCATGATGAAGCCCGAGCGCCAGACGAAGCGGTTCAGCTGGTCGAGATAGGCGTCGAAATCGGCAATCGGGCGCATGGCCACGCCGGTCTCGGCGGCCGCGCGCGCAACGGCCGGCGCAATGCGCAGGATGAGCCGCTGGTCGAAGGGCGAAGGGATGAGGTAGTTCGGGCCGAAGACCGGCGTTTCGCCGGAATAGGCGCGGGCGGCGACGTCGGACACCTCTTCGCGGGCGAGCGCTGCGATGGCGCGCACGGCGGCCATCTTCATCTCCTCGTTGATCGTGCGCGCGCCGCAATCGAGCGCGCCGCGGAAGATGTAGGGGAAGCAGATGACGTTGTTGACCTGGTTCGGGAAGTCCGAGCGGCCGGTACAGATCATCGCGTCCGGGCGGGCGGCGCGCGCCTCTTCCGGCATGATTTCCGGCGTGGGATTGGCGAGGGCCATGATCAGCGGCTTTTCGGCCATGCGCACGAGCAGTTCCGGCTTCAGGACGCCGGCGGCGGAAAGACCGAGGAAGACATCGGCGCCGTCGATGGTTTCGGCCAGCGCGCGCTTGTCGGTTTCCTGTGCGTAGACGGCCTTCCACTGGTCCATCAGCGCTTCGCGGCCCTTGTAGACGAGGCCTTCGATATCGTGGACCCAGATATTTTCGACCTTCGCGCCGAGCACGACGAGCTGGTTGAGGCAGGCAAGCGCGGCAGCACCCGCCCCGGAGGCCACGATCTTGGCGTCGGCAAGCGATTTTCCGGCAAGCTCAAGGCCGTTCAGGACGGCGGCCGCCACGATGATGGCCGTGCCGTGCTGGTCGTCGTGGAAGACGGGGATGTCCATCTTCTCGCGCAACTGGCGCTCGACCTCGAAGCATTCGGGGGCCTTGATATCCTCGAGGTTGATGCCGCCGAAGGTCGGCTCGAGCGCGGAGATGACATCGACCATCTGGCCGACGGTCGGCGCGTCGATCTCGATGTCGAAGACATCGACGCCGGCGAATTTCTTGAACAGGACGGCCTTGCCTTCCATGACGGGCTTGGAGGCGAGCGGGCCGATATTGCCGAGGCCGAGGACGGCCGTGCCGTTGGACACCACGGCGACGAGATTGGAGCGTGCCGTGTAATCGGCGGCCGTGCTCGGATCGTCGCGGATGGCAAGACAGGGCGCGGCGACGCCCGGCGAATAGGCGAGCGCGAGGTCGCGCTGGTTGCCGAGCGGCTTGGTGGCGGTGATCTCGAGCTTTCCGGGACGGGGATAACGGTGGAAGAAAAGCGCCTGCTGGTCGATGTCTCCGCTTGCGGGGCCGTTCTGCGTCCGCGGTTTGTCACCGGTGCTCATGATACTCCTGCCATATTCTGTTTTCGTTGCGGCCTTCGTGGCACAAAACCGCCGCGACGTGAAGTTTAACGGGTGTACCATAAAGCCGCATTCAACAGCCGGTGCAATGCCTATTTGCCTTTCGAAAATGCATAGCTGTGTCATCAATCTGAAATAGGACTCTGGTTTTCAGGAGACCGAGAGCCGCCCGTCATGACGATGATCGCGGTGGCCGGCCACCCGGAGACGAACGCATGACCGTGACCCCTGCCGACCCCGACGTCCGCCACTTCCGCACGCTCTTCATCTCGGATGTGCATCTGGGATCGAAGGCCGCCAAGGCCGATTTCCTACTGGACTTCCTGCGGCATCACGAGGCCGAGACCATCGTGCTGGTCGGCGACATCGTCGATGGCTGGCGGCTGAAGCGCAACTGGTACTGGCCGCAGGCCTTCAACGACGTCACGCAGAAGATCCTGCGCAAGGCGCGCAAGGGCACGCGCATCGTCTATATCCCCGGCAATCACGACGAGTTCCTGCGCGATTTCCCCGGCACGCATTTCGGCGGTGTCGAGGTTGCCGAGCGCATGATCCACGAAGGCGCGGACGGCAGGCGCTATCTGGTGCTGCACGGCGACGAGTTCGACGTGGTCGTGCGTCACGCCCGCGTGGTCGCCTATCTCGGCGACTGGGCCTATGACGCGGCCATCGCGATCAACGTGGTCTTCGCCGCCATCCGCCGCCGGCTCGGCCTGCCGTACTGGTCGTTCTCGTCCTGGGCGAAGCAACAGGTCAAGTCGGCCGTCAACTTCATCGGCGAGTTCCAGAAGGTCGTGGTCGAGGAGGCGCGCCGCAACAATGCCGACGGCGTCATCTGCGGCCATATCCACCATGCCGTCATCACCGAAATCGACGGCATCCGCTACATCAACAGCGGCGACTGGGTGGAAAGCTGCACGGCGATCGCCGAACACCATGACGGCGCGATGGAGCTGATCACCTGGCAGACGATGGCTTCGCGGCCCGCCGCCGTGCTCGCCGTATCGCACCAGATGCCGGCCATCGAGACGCGCGAACGGGTTGGCGCGGAGGCCGCCTGAGGCGGCTTCCTGGCAGGCGCCGACGCCTGAAAAATCCTGGATTGGCCTGCGCGCTGCGGCATGATAGAGCGGCAAGCGTTTCAATGCAGGTTCCCCGCCAATGACGCCCCCTTCCGGGTTCAGAGTTACCGCCGGCGCGCCGCCGTTCTTCGCCGTGCGGATCGCGCTTGTCTTCTGCGCGCCGATGATGGTCAACGGCATTGCGCTCCCGTTTTTCCCGGTCTGGCTGGAAACGCTGTCGCTTACCGATTTCCAGATCGGCATCGTGCTTGCCGTGCCGCTGTTCGTGCGGGTCTTCACCGCGCCGGTCGCGGGCGTGATCGCCGACCGGATCGGCGAGCGCTCGGTCGTGCTCCTGTGGTCGGGGCTGCTCTCGCTTTTGACGGCCCTGGCGCTGTTTGCGACGGGCTCGTTCTGGCCGATCCTGCTGCTCTACACGCTGCAGGGCGCGGTCTATTCGCCCTATGTGCCGATTACCGAGGCGATCATGCTGTCGGGCGTGCGGCGCTGGAACTTCGATTATGGCCGCATGCGCCTGTGGGGCTCGCTCGCCTTCATCGTCGCGACGATGGGCGGCGGCTGGCTTGCCGGGCTCTATGGCGGCGCCATGGTGCTGCCGGCGATGGCGGTGGCTTTCGTGCTGACCGTCGTGGGCGCGCTGATTGCGCCGAAGATCGGCAAGCCGCGCCGGCCGTCACCGATCGCCGCCATAGCGACGATGCCGACGAAGAGCACGCTGCGCCAGAGCGATGTGCAGCTGATGCTGATCGGCGTTTCCCTCGTCAATGCCAGCCACGCCATGCTGTTCGCTTTCTCGGCGATCTACTGGCAGAAGATGGGCTTCAGCGGCGTGGATGTCGGCATCCTCTGGAGCGCGGGCGTTCTGGCGGAGGTGGTGTTCTTCCTGCTCGCCGTCCAGCTCAGGCGGCGTTTCAATCTCTGGTCGATGATGATCGTCGGCGCGTCGGTGGCCGTCGTGCGCTGGATCGTCTTTCCGATGGAGATGTCGTTTGCCGGCTATTTCGCGCTGCAATGCCTGCATGCCTTCACCTATGCGCTCATCCACATGAGCGCGCAAAGCCGGCTCGTGCAGCGGGTGGCGGAAGAGCAGGAGGCGGCGGCGCAGGGGCTGTACTTCTTCTACACCGGCATCTTCACGGCGCTGGCGACCTTCGTGTCAGGCTATGCCTTCAGCTGGTATGGCGTTCAGGGCTTCTACCTGATGTCGCTGGTCGCCGCCGCCGGCCTCATCTGCGTCGTGGCGGGCCGGTTGCTCGCGCCATCGACTCAGCCCCAGAGCGCAGGCTCCGGCGGATAGACATCGGAGCCTTCGTAGCGCAGGGCTGGCTCCCGGTCGCGCGCCAGAAGCAGCGGGCCGTCGAGATCGACAAAGTCGGCGCCCTGCGCCAGAAGCACGGCCGGCGCCATGCCGAGCGACGTACCGACCATGCAGCCCACCATGATCTTCAGGCCGAGGGACCGGGCCGCCTGGCGAAGCGCCAGCGCTTCCGTCAGCCCGCCGGCCTTGTCGAGCTTGATGTTGATGGCGTCGTAGCGGTCGGCGAGGCCGGCGACGTCGCGCGTGCGATGCACGCTCTCGTCGGCGCAGACGATGACGGAGCGCGCCATGCCGCGCAGCGCCGAATCGTTGTCCGCCGGCAACGGCTGTTCGACGAGCGCGATGCGGGCCTGCGCGCAGAGGGCGAAGTGATGGGCGAGATTGTCCGGCGTCCAGCCCTCGTTGGCATCGAGGATGATGGCGCTGTCAGGTGCGCCCGCGCGCACGGCGCGGATACGGGCTTCATCATCAGCCGTTCCGACCTTCACCTTGAGCAAGGGACGCCATGCATGTTCGGCGGCCTGTCGCTGCATGGTATCGGGTTCCCCGAGCGAAAGCGTATAGGCCGTGACCAGCTTCTGCGGCGCCGTCGTATCCAGCACCTGCCATGTCGGCACGCCGGACAGCTTGGCCTCCAGGTCCCAGAGGGCGCAGTCCAGCGCATTGCGCGCCGCACCCGCCGGCATGAGGCGGGCAAGCTCCTCGCGGCCGATACCGTCCTCGATGGCGCCGCGCATGTCCTCGATAGCGGCAAGCACGCCCGGCACCGATTCGCCGTAGCGCGCATAGGGCACGCATTCGCCGCGTCCGAGGGCACCCGAGGCGCCGATCGTGCAGGTCACCACCTCCGCCGTCGTCTTTGCACCGCGCGAAATGGTGAAGGCGCCGGCAATCGGGAAGCTCTCGGCGGCGGCGAGAAGTGTTCTGTTCATCGGATCGGCTCTCCCGGTGCTGAAAAATGCGCAAGGCGACGGGCTTTTGCCCCTTCGTTCGGTGACAGACGATGCGCGAGTCGATAAGACAGGGCATGTTGTCCCACGCACGGGAAGATGCAAGACACTTGGCCACGAACACCGATACCCCCGCAGAGATAAAGACCGAGAGCCGGACGAGTGGAGACGGCGAGATCTGGCGTCTCTCCGGCCGCTGGATCAACACGACGGCTGTCGCCGCCTCCAAACAGCTCGACGGCATGAAGGGTGGCACGACGGGGCCGCTGGAGATCGACCTCGGCGGCGTCGAGGAAATGGATACCGCCGGCGCCTGGCTGCTGCGTCGCGCCATCACCGCGCGCCAGTCGGGCGGTGGCGAGGTCAACATCACCGACCGGCCGGGCGCAAGCTATGCGGACCTCATCGCGGCACTGCCCGAAAAGCTGGCCGAAGCCGGCGATACGCGCAGCGCGTCCGGCTCGCGATTCGAACGCATCTTCGCCCCCATCGGCCGCGTCGTGGTCGACATCTGGAACGACTCGGTCGCCGCCATGTTCATCCTGGGCTCGGCGGTGCGCGGCGCGCAGCTCAAGCTTGGCCGCAAGAGCGGCGTTTCGCCCGCCGCCATCGTGCACCAGATCGACCATATGGGCGTGCGCGCCGTTCCGATCATTCTGCTGATGTCGTTCCTCATCGGCGCGATCATCGCCCAGCAGGGCGCCTTCCAGCTGCGGTACTTCGGGGCGGAAGTCTTCGTCGTCGATCTCGTCGGTATCCTGCAGCTGCGCGAAATCGGCGTGCTGCTCACGGCCATCATGATCGCCGGCCGCTCCGGCAGCGCCATCACGGCTGAAATCGGCTCGATGAAGATGCGCGAGGAGATCGATGCGCTGAAGGTGATGGGGCTTAGCCCCATCGGCGTCCTTGTCTTTCCGCGGCTGGTGGCGCTCACGGTCGCGCTGCCGCTTCTGACGATCATCGCCAACTTCGCGGCGCTCGCCGGTGCCGCCTTCGTGGCCCGGGCCTATTCGGGCATCACCTTCGACACGTTCCTGTCGCGCCTGCGCGAGGCGATCGATCTCTCGACCATCGTCTCCGGCATGATCAAGGCGCCCTTCATGGCGCTGATCATCGGCATCGTCGCATCGGTGGAAGGCCTGAAGGTCGGCGGCAGCGCCGAATCGCTCGGCCGCCACGTCACCGCCGCCGTGGTTAAGTCCATTTTCGTCGTCATCCTCGTAGACGCCCTCTTCGCCGTGTTCTACTCCGCAATCGACTTCTAGGAATGCAGATGGACCCGGTTACGGCAGATCAGAAGGACGTCATTCTCTCGGTCAAGGACCTGACCGTCGGTTTCGGCACGAAGATCGTCCTCGACAAGCTCAATCTCGATATCTACCGCGGCGAAATCCTCGGATTCGTTGGTGCATCCGGCACCGGCAAATCCGTTCTGATGCGCACCGTGCTGCGGCTCCTGCCGCGCCGCGGCGGCAATATCCAGATCTTCGGCACGGATTTCGACAAGGCGACGGATTCCGAGCGCATGGCGCTGGACATGAAGCTCGGCGTGCTCTTCCAGCAGGGGGCGCTGTTCTCGTCGCTGACGGTGCGGGAAAACATCCAGGTGCCGATGCGCGAATATCTCGACCTTCCGCAGGCGATGATGGACGAACTGGCGCGGCTGAAGATCGAGCTCGTCGGCCTCGCGCCCGATGCCGCGGAAAAATTCCCCTCGGAGCTTTCGGGCGGCATGATCAAGCGCGCGGCGCTGGCCCGTGCGCTCGCGCTCGATCCGGCGCTTGTCTTCCTGGACGAGCCGACATCGGGCCTCGATCCCATCGGTGCGGCCGAATTCGATGCGCTGATCGCCAAACTGCGCGACACTCTGGGCCTCACCGTGTATATGGTGACTCACGACCTCGACAGCCTGTTTTCGGTATGCGACCGCATCGCCGTGCTCGGGCAGAAGAAGGTACTCGTGGAAGGCACCATCGAGGACATGCTGGCCTTTGACGATCCTTGGGTGCAATCCTACTTCCAGGGCAAGCGTGCGCGATCGATCGTGCGATAGACATGAAGCACATCCGGGAGCATCCCGTCCCGGCGGATGGAACTGCGAGCAGGACTGAAGAATGGAAACGAAAGCCAATTACGCCCTCGTCGGTTTCTTCACCGTGCTGGTCATGGCAGCCGCCTTCGTGTTCGTCTACTGGATGTCACAATACGGCCGGGGCGGCGACATGGCGCAGCTGGCGATCCGCATTCCCGGTTCTGCCAACGGCCTGTCCATCGGCTCGCCCGTGCGCTTCAACGGCATTCCTGTCGGTTCCGTGCGCAGCCTTGCCATCGACAAGGACGATCCGCGCTTCTCCGTCGCCATGACGGAGGTCGCGACCAGCGCGCCCGTGAAGAAATCCACCTCCGCCGTGCTGGAAGTGCAGGGCCTGACGGGGGCCGCCTATATCGAGCTTTCCGGTGGTTCCGCCGGCGATCCGAACATACTGCGCGATGCCTTCGACAACGAGACGGCCGCGGTTCTCCAGGCCGAGCAGTCGAGCGTGACCAATATCCTGTCGACGGCCGACAAGATCCTCAAGCGGGCCGATGCCGCCATTACCGATGTCCAGGGTTTTGTCGCCGACGCCCGCGGCCCGCTCACCAAGACCATCCAGAATGCCGAGCGCTTCTCCGATTCGCTTGCCGCCAACGGCGAGAACATCGACGAATTCCTGAAGAGCGTCGGCGGGCTTTCCGAGACGTTCAGGAACCTTTCGGGCCGGCTCGATTCCACGCTCGCCTCGGTCGATTCGTTGATCAAGGCCGTCGATCCGAAGAAGGTCGAGGACTTCGTCGGCAATGTCGACAAGGTCAGCAAGGATATCGCCGACGCCTCCGGCAACGTGAAGGAGACGGTCGAGGGCTTCCGCAAGACGGCCGAGACCTTCGACACATTCGGCAAGAATGCGACCGCCACGCTCAACAAGGTCGATAGCCTGATCGCCGCCGTCGATACGCAGAAGGTCAGCGGCGCCATCGACAATATCTCGGTCGCGACCCAGGATGCACGCAAGGCAATCGCGTCCGTCACCGGCGTCGCCGACAAGATCGGCAACCGCCAGGAAGACATCGACCAGATCATCACCGACGTGCAGCAGATGAGCAGCAAGCTGAACGCGGCATCCACCCGTGTCGACGACGTGCTCGCCAAGCTCGACGGCTTCCTGGGCGAGGGTGATTCCGAATCGCTGTTTGCCGAGGCCAAGGCGACCTTGCAGTCGATCAAGCAGGCGGCGGATACGCTGAATGGCCGGATCGGGCCGATTGCCGACGGGCTTCAGCGCTTCTCGGGCTCGGGCCTTCGCGATGTCGAGGCGCTGGTGCTCGATACGCGCCGCACCATCCAGAATCTCGACAGCGCGATCTCCGGTTTCGAGCGCAATCCCCAGCGCCTGCTGTTCGGCGGCGAGACCGTCAAGCAGTATGACGGCCGCACCCGCCGCTGACACCCTTGAAGTGTGGCCGTATTTACACAACGGCCGCTCAGGTCTCGCTTGCGTGCAAGGACTTGGCCCACACCACCGTGACAGCCTGCAAGGCCGCTGCTACATATCGATATCAAGGGTTTCGAGGACAATATGACGGTATCGGGTATGGAGATGTGGCGGAGAGGACCTGCGACGCGGATCGCACTCTCGGCCGTTCTGGCTGCGTCACTGGTCGCCTGCGGCGGTGGAGCGGCCAAGAACGATACGTTCAGCCTCACATCTGCGGCACCGATCGAGGGGCCGTCTGCGAAGAGCCGGCAAATCCTCGTGCCGCAGCCGACCGCGCTGAAGGCGATCGACAGCGAACAGATCGTCATCCGTCCGTCGCCATCGGAGATCCAGTATCTCTCGCAGTCGCAGTGGAGCGACAGCCTCACCAAGATGGTGCAGGCCAAGCTCGTGCAGGCTTTCGAGAATACCGGCCGTCTCGGCGGTGTCGGTACGCCCGGCCAGGGGCTGGCCATCGACTACCAGATCGTGACGGAGATTCGCGCGTTCGAGGTTCAGACCTCCGGTGCCGGCACCGCGATCGTGGAGATTTCCGCAAAGCTGCTCAATGACCGCAACGGTTCCGTGCGGGCGCAGAAGGTGTTCCGGGCCACGGCGCCGGTTCGCGGCACGGGTAACACGGCCTTCGTGAAGGCGCTCGATGCGGCCTTCGCCGCCGTGACCGCCGAGATCGTCGGCTGGACGCTAAAAACGATCTGATCGATCGATCCTTATCTATAGGCTTTCTGCCGCGCGCTGCCCCTTGAGGTCGCGCGCGGCCTTGTCTTTTCCCGTCAGGCCGCTTCGACGCCCTGGATGGCCGAGACCTTCCAATCGCCGCCGTTGCGGCGCAGGAACGTCCAGACCTCGACGGTTTCCGTGAGAGTGTCCGGATCGCCGGAGACCAGCTTGCCCGAGGCGCGGTCGCGCATCACGTCGATGCTTTCGTAGCGCATGGCGACCGTTGCGTAGTCGTCGCTGCCTTCGCGCCAGGCTTCCGCCACGTCGCCCTGTACGAGATGGATGTCGCGCACCTCGTTTCGCAGGCCCTGCGTGGCGTTGTCGCCGATCTCCTCGGCGAGGTAGGACATCGCCTCTGGCGTCGTGATCTGGCGGAGCGTGCGAAAATCTTCCGCCGCATAGGCGGCCTGCAATTCCTTCAGCATGCCTTCGAACTGTTCGAGATCCTGCTGTCCTATGCCGATCTCGTCGCCGGACTGCGGCTGGACCGCAGCCTGTCGCTGGCCGCCGCCGATGCGCGGGATCTCGAAATCCGAGCCGTTGCCGCCCTGATAGGCGCTGCGCGCCGCGCCTGCGCCGGCATAGGCCGGTGCATTCTTCTGCGCGAACATCCGGCGGATGAACAGGAAGGCACCGGCGATGAGCAGGACCTGGAGGATCAGGCCGAGGAAGCCGATACCGCCGCCGAGCCCGTGGCCGAGCATCATGCCGACAAGGCCGCCGAGCATCAGGCCGCCGAGCATGGAGCCGCCAAAGCCGCCGAACAGGCCCGGACGCGGGTTCGTCGCCGTGTTGTTACGGCCCGCCGCCTGCTGGGTGGTGGATGGTTGGCGCGTCATCGTACGGTCGATGGGCTGGGCTTCGTTCGGCGCTGTGCGCGTCGTCGAGGGCGTGGAGAAGGTGCGGGTGCCGCGGCTGCCGAAACCGCCGCCGGCGCGACGGGCCTCGGCCACGTCCACCACCGTCATCATCACGACCAGCGCCACGGCCAGTGTCGCGAGAAGGCGTCCAAACCCCTGTATTGTAATCATATTCGTCGCTCTCCCTTGCGGCATCAGGCCTTTTGCTGGGGATATAGAGGCTGGTGGCTTCGAATATAAGAGAAGGGCGGGCGGAAACGACACGGCCGGCTCACAAATGCGTTATCGGCCATAACGCAAACGGCCGCCCCGAGGGACGGCCGCCAAGTCTTGCACGATCTGCTTCACTCAGTTGAAGCGGCCTGCCGCGTGGGCCAGCATGGTGTAGACCTTGCCGGTGTCCGAGGTGAGGTAGGTCTGCGTCATCGTCTTGTCGCGGTCGTTGCGGGCCACATCGGCGAGCAGCTTCTCGAAATCCGAGATGTAGCGGTCGACGGCAGTGCGGAACTCCGGCTCGCGCTCGTATTTGCGCTTGATCTCGTCGAAGGTCTGCTGGCCCTTCAGCGTGTAGAGGCGACGGGTAAAGACGTCGCGCTCGCCACGCTGGTAGCGGCGCCACAGGTCGACCGACGCATCGTGGTCGATGGCGCGGGCGATATCGACGGACAAGGAGTTCAGCGATTCCACGACATGGCGCGGGTTGCGACTGTCGGCGGGGCGCGCTGCCTGGCCTTCGCCGCGCGGCTGGGCGAACTGGGCTTCCTCACGCGAGACGGCGCCGCGCAGGAGATCGCGCATCCAGCCGCCTTCACCGCCTGCCGTTCTGGCATCGGTTTCGGCGGGCAGGGGCTGTGCGCGCTGCGGCACGGTGGTGGCGGCTGCGCGCTCCAGTCCGAGGCTGCCGCGAAGCTGCGGCTGTTCCTCGCGGCGCGGCTCGACGCGGGCCTGCTGCTGGACGGGCTGCTGCGCAGGTGTCGCCTGGACGGCCGGGCGCGAGACTTCGAGAGCGGCCGAGGATTTGCCGATGATGTCGGACAGGTCCTGCAGCGCCTTGATCTGCTCGCTGACGGCGCGTCGCATCTGGGCAGCGTTTTCCTTCGCTTCTTCCGGCAGGTCGAACGCGCCGCGCTTGAGCTCGCCACGGGTCTGGTCGAGTTCGCGGCGGATTTCGCCGGCGGCGCGGCGGATTTCCTCGGTGGCGCCGGAGAATTTGCCGATGGCTTCCTCGACCGCCTCGCGCATCGCGTCGCGCATCACGGCCGTCGCGGCCTCGGACTTCTTGCCGGATTCGTTCAGCAGGCGATCGACATCCGAAAGCGAGGCGCTGACGCTGCCGCGCAGGCGGTTTGCGACTTCCTTGGTGCGCTCCTCGGCGCGCACGAAGGCGCCCTCGACGGACTGACCCGCTTCCTCGCCGGCCTTGACCAGCGAATCGCGCAGCGTGGCGGCGGCGGTCTCGGCGCGTTTTTCGGTCTCGCTCAGGATGCGGCCGACTTCGGCGAACGAGCCCTGGATGCCGCCGCGCAGGTTGCCGGCGATCTGGCTGGAGCGTTCCTCGGCGCGGCTGAAGGCGCCTTCCACCATGCCCTCGAGCGAGCGCATGGTGCCCTCGATTTCCTCCGACCGCTGGACGAGGCCGACTGAGAGCGCGCGCAGCGCATCCTGACGTTCCTCGAGCGTCGAAACGAGGTTGGACTGCGCCGCGGCCAGCAGGTCGGACGCCTGCGACAGGATCTTCGAGTGGTCCTCGAAACGACCGACGATGCCGCCGATCTGGGAGAGGGTGCCGGCCGCGATATCCGACAGGCGGTCGACCTTGCCTTCCAGCAGGCGCGACGTGGTGGCGACCATTTCGGAGGCGCGTTCGGCCGACGAGCTGAAATGCTCCGCCGTGCTGCTGAGGCGGCCATCGATGGCGCCCAGCGTCTGGCTGGCCGCATCGACCATGCCGGCGATGGCACCGTTGCTTTCCGAAAGGCGGGCGATCAGGCCCTCGACATTGGCCTGGAGGCCGTCTTCGATGGCGCGCATCGCGCCGGCCGCTTCATCCGTGCGGGCCGTGATGGCGGCCAGCGTGTCGGCGGTGCGGGCGGAGATCGCGTTGATGAGCGCGGCGTTCTCGTTGCGCAGGCGATCGGCGCTTTCGCGGGCGACGCCGGTGATGCGCTCGGCAGCCTCGCGGCCGACGGCCGCGTAATCGTCGATGACCGGGCGGGCTTCCTCGTTGATGAGGCGCGACAGCTCTTCCGTCCGGCTCGCCAGCATGGAGTTGAGCTCGCGGGTGCGCTCGTCAAGTGTGGAGCGAATGGAGGCACCGCGCGTATCCAGCGCCTTCTGGACCTCGCCGAGACCCTGCTGCAGGGCCTGCGCCTGACCGGCCAGACGGCTTTCGGTCTCCTCGATGGAGCGGGCGAAGGCCTCGTTGCGGGTGGAGAGGTTTTCGGCAAATTCGGCGCCGGTGCGGGCGATGTTCTCGGCGACACGCTGCGCTTCCGTACCCATATCCGTGGCAGCACGGGACACCGCGCCGCGCAGCGAACTGCTGATGTTGACGAATTCCTCGCCGGTCTTGGCAAGCGACTGGGCCGAGCGCACAGCTTCGGCATCCATGTCTTGCGCCGCCTGTGAAACGGCTTCGCGCAGCGTCTGGGCGAGGCCCGCAGCCTTGCCGTCGATGGTTCGGTTCACATTGTCGAGGCCGATCGTGAGCGCGCGGTCCATCGTGCCGAGGCGTTCCTCGATGCGGCCGGTCTTGTCGTCGATCGTGGTTGCGATGCGTTCGGAGGCTTCGCCGGCGATCTGGGCGATCTGGTTGGCGCGCTCGCTCAGCGTGCTATCGATGCGGCCGGCCGCCTCGTCTGCCACCTGTGCGATCTGGCTGGCACGCTGGGCAAGCGTGCTTTCGATGCGCCCTGCGGCCTGGTCGGTAACCTGCGCGATCTGGCCCGCGCGCTCGGCGAGCGTGCTGTCGATGCGACCGGCAGCTTCGTCGGTGACCTGTGCGATCTGGCTTGCGCGGTCGGCAAGCGTGCTGTCGATGCGCTGGGCGGCATCGCCCGCAACGCGCTCGATATCGCCGACATGGCCGGCGAGGGTGGCGGCGATCCGCGCCGTGGTTTCGTCGCCGATGCGGTCGACTTCGGCGATGGGGCGGGAGAGGGCGTCGGAGACGCGCAGCGAGACATCGCTGCCCACGCGTTCCAGGTCGGCCAGGCGCTCGCCGAGCGTGTCGGAGATGCGCGAGGCTGCCGTGTCGACGATGCCGGAGACGTTGTCGACGCTGTGCTCGATGCGGGCTTCCAGCTTGCCGAGGTTTTCTTCCAGGCGGCTGCCGGTGGTGTCGAAGCGGTTGGCGACGCTGTCGACGGTCTGCTCCATGCGCGCGCCGAAGGCATCGGCGGCCTGCGCGATCTTGGAGGTGGTCTCGCCGAGGCGTTCGGCGACGGCATCGGTGCTTTCGCGAACGCGTGCATTCAGGAGGTCGGCGCTGGTGTCTATGGTGCGGCGCAGTGCTTCCTGCTGCTGCTCCAGCGAGATTTCCAGCATGCCCGCGCTCGTGGCGATGGTTGTGCCGATCGCGGTGGTCTGGTCGTTCAGCGTCTCCGTGAGCTGGTCGCGGCCTTCGCTGATGGCGACATTGATCGCATGGATGCGGTCGTCGAGCGTCGCGCGGATCTGTTCATGCGTCGAGACGAGCGAGCCGGCAAGCTCCGAGGCGCGGCCCGAAAGGGCTTGCGCGATTTCGGCGGCGCGGCCCGAGAAGGCGTCGGCGAACTCTGTCGCCTGGCCGTGCAGCACGCCGCCGAGCTGCTGGCTGCCTTCCGACAGCACATGCTCGACGCGGTCGGCAGCGTTGTCGATGGCGGCCTGCATGGAGCCGGCGCTGTTGGAGAGCACGGAGGCGAGGTTGGCGGTGCGGCCGGTGATGACCTCGTCGATCTGGCGGGCGGCACCGGTGAGCGCGGTCTCGACGCGATTGGCGGCCGAACCCACGGAATTCTCCAGCTGGCTGCCGGTCTCGTGCAGCATGGCCGAAAGCGCTGCCGTGCGCTCGGTCAGCGCGCTGTCGAGGCGGTTGTGGCTTGCCGCGATGGTGGAGGTGATCTCGTCGGCGCGGGCGCCGAGCGCTTCTTCCATGCGGGCCTGTGCGGCCTGGATGTCGGTTGCGATGGCCGTGCCGCGGTTGTCGAGCGCTTCCGTCAGGCGGCGTTCGCTGCCCGAGATGCTTTCGGCCAGCGCATCGGCGCGCGCGCCGAAGCCGTTTTCGATACGGCTCTGTACCTCGGCGAGGCCGCCGAGCAGGGCGGACGACTTTTCGGACAGGACAGCGCCCACGCGTTCATGCGCACCGCCGACGGCGTTGCTGATGGCTTCGGCATGGCCGGAAACGGCGCTTTCGAACACTTCCTGGCTGGTGGCGATCGTGGTCGCCAGCGCGAAGGACTGGTCCGTCAGCGTGTTGCCCAGGCGGTCGATGCTGGAGGTGAGAATGCCGTCGATCGCTTCGCGGCCGCTGGCGACGGTCTCGTTGATTCGCGCAAGGCTCTCCATCAGCTTGGAATCGAGCGAGCCGGCGCGCTGGTCGAAGGCCTGGGCGAATTCCTCGACGCGCTGGTCGAAGGCGCCGGCGATCTGGCCGACCGTCGCCTGCATGCGCTCGTCGAAGAAGCCCGAGCGAAGATCGAGGTCCATGACCGTGTCGTCGGCGGCGTTCTTGAGGCTCTGGCGGAACTGCGCGCCCTTTTCATCCAGCGCCGCGTTCATCGACTGGAGAACGTGATCGAGGCCGCTCGTCACGGCATGCTGGCCGATCGAAAGGCTCTCGCTGATCTCACGGGTGCGGGCGATCAGCGTTTCATTGAGCTGCTTTGCGCGCTCGTTGAGCGCGGCATTGAGCTTTTCCGTGTTGGCGTCGAGCGAGGTGGCGCGCGTTTCGAACTGCTGGAGAAGATCGCGGCCGCGGCTGTCGAGGTTCTGCGTCAGCTGGTCCAGGCGCGTATCGAATTCATTGGCAAGCGCAAGGCCGGAGGAGCTCAGCGTCGACAGGAGGTTGTCCGTGCGTGCGGCGAGCATGGCGCCGATAGTTTGCGTCGCGCTGTCGGACTTTTCCATCAGCATGGCGGCGCGCGTGTCGAGCATGGAGGCGAAGGCTTCGCCGGACGTGGCAAGCCGCGCCGTGATGCTCTCACCGGCGCTGGCCAGCTCGTCCTTCAACTGCTCATGCGCGCCGGAGATGGACGAGCGGATGCGTTCGGCATGGCTGACGATCGCCTCGCGTTCCGTGCCGAGTTCCTGCACGAGCGTGCGCACGCGCATTTCATTGTCGGAATAGCTGCGCTCGAGGGCGTTGACCTCGGAGTGAACGAGCGTTTCGAGTTCCGTGGCGCGTGCGATGGTGCGCTCGATGCCTTCGTTCATCGCCGACACTTCACGGCGCACGGCCTGGCCGACGGACATGATGCGGTCGGCAGCAACGGTTTCCGGCTCGGAGAGGCGCAGGGCGACTTCGGCCATGGAGCGCGCCGCGCTGCGCAGTTCGTGGGCGCGCGCGATCATGATGGCGAAGGCGAAGAACAGCATGATCGGCATGATGATCGCGACCAGCATGCCGATGGCGCCGGGCAGGGCGACCAGATCGGCGATGGAGCGGATCTGCCAGATCTGCGGTGCGTAAAGAAGATTGGCAACGCCGACGCCGCCGATGACCCAAAGCACGGAGGCGAGCGCGGCCATGCGGATGGGGCCGCGCGAGGAGCGCATGTCGAGCGACTTCAGGATCGCGGCGGGCGTCTTGCGCGAACCGTCATTGGCGGGCGCGAAGACCGGCGTCTTCGGGCCGGGCTCGGGGTTCAGGTTGCGCGGGGTCTCGGCGGACGCCTGCTGACCTTGCGTCTTTCCCTGAATTCGACTTGCTGGTTCAGACACACGGGCCTCCGACGAATCCGTCTTCGAAGGCGTCTCCGCGGTCAGATCGTCGAAATCGATTTTCAAGGCCTCTTCAAGAGCCTGGAATGCCTTGTCGTCGATCGACTCAATGGTCTTGTTCGTCGCCATGCGGGTACGCCTCGTTACCATGTCCGGGTCGAGCCCTATACGCGCCGCCGCTGCTCGGGCGTATTCGAGATCGTCCGGTTGGCGGCCGGTCTTGCCGCGAACCCTCATGGTTGCGCAGCGTCCGGACCGCCGTTCATTCCCAATTCGTTCGATAGACCGAAATGACGGAAGCGTGTATATCCGCCAACGGCTTATCCACCGGGACTATCCGGCCGTATCGTAGTGACACATTAGCCTGTATCACACAATTGATTGCCATCTCCCTTAGGCTGAAACTTAACAGAAAGTTAATTTCAGCCGATTCTGTATCGCAATGGAAAGCTTGAGAAAAAAGCCTTTTTTCAGGCATTAACCATAGTTTGCGATTCATGCCCATTTTGCGCCGCCTTTTAATCCGATAGGGGCCTCCGCCACTCACAATGGCATCCGTTTCCACGCGTCAGGCGGGCGAACGGACGGGCAGGCCCGTAAACGTGGCATGCTCCATAACGAAACAAGCGCGCGCGGCGCGAACAAGGATATTGGCAAATGGCAGCGCTCAACATCGCCTTCGATACCCCCGACAATGCCAGCGGCATCTGTGCCTCGACTGGACGGCCGATCGATTTGGTACACCTTGGCCGCCAGACCATGGGCGACAAGGCGCTGGAGCTGGAAGTGCTGCAGATGTTCGCGCGGCACGCCCGTCAGAGCATGAAGGAACTGGCCATGTTCGACGGCGAGGCGCGCGCCTCGGTCGCCCATCGCCTCAAGGGATCGGCACAGTCGGCCGGCGCCACGGCCGTCGCGCGTGCCGCCGCCGCGCTGGAGGAAAACCCGGCCGATGCGATTGCGCTCGCCGCCGTCACGGCCGCCGTCGTCGAGGCCGAGAACTTCATCCTGAAGCTCTGCCGCTGACCGGAACTGTGACATAACGGCAGCCCCTCGCGCCCGGATGGCCGGGCGGCAAGGCGCGATGTTGACTGTGGAGGGGTTTTGTTGGAAACCTCGGCCGCAACGCTGGCAGGCGGGCGGCCGCCCGCCGTGCCGGACAGAGGCCCTGGGCCGCTCACAGAATTCGGAAGCCATTATGAGCAAACTCACCATCGTCGCCTTCGACGGCACCCGTCACGAACTGGATGTCGCCAACGGCTCCACGGTCATGGAAAATGCCGTGCGCAACTCCGTGCCCGGCATCGAGGCCGAATGCGGCGGCGCTTGCGCCTGCGCGACCTGTCACGTCTATGTCGATGAGACCTGGACGGCGCTTGTCGGCCCGCCGGAAGCGATGGAAGAGGACATGCTCGACTTCGCCTATGACGTCCGGCCGACCTCGCGGCTTTCCTGTCAGATCAAGATGTCGGACGCCCTTGACGGCCTCGTGGTCCACGTTCCCGAGCGCCAGGCCTGACATCAAATTCCTGAAATCGGATTTCTGGTCGCCGGCGCGCCTTGGCGCGACCGGCCGCATTGTCGTGGGCGCGAAAAATCACCGGCGTTACCGTGCAGGGATCAAGACACAAGGACGAGGCAAAAAAAGCCTCGCCGGTCTATGGGACAAGCGAGGCGAGGAGGGCGCATCGCAGCGAGGAAAGGGAGGAAACAACCTGCTGCTATGATGTGGATGCGCCAGGAGAACCTGTTACAAACTGCTTCATGCTGCACGGGGAGAAACATATCCTCCCGGTCACCGTTGAAATGAACATAGGGTGATTTGCGCTTTTGCGCTATCGCAAGAATTCACCTGTCATTTTGCGCATAAAACGACAAAGCTTGCATTGCGTCGCGGGTTTTCATCGCAATTGTGCTGGCAATACTGGGCGGCCAGGCCGCCTTTACTCACTTCCCGTTTTTCAGGCGGTGCGTCAGCAGGCGCATCATGCGGTCGTTGAAGTTCTTCGATTCGATGCGGTCGAAACGGGCCTGATCGGCATCGTGACGCGCGACGGCGTCGGCGGTGGCGCGGTCCACGCGCGCCTGCATGCGCTCGCAGTCGGGTTCCGACGGCAGGCGCCGCAGCGTGCGCTCCAGCTCGCGGGCGTGGGTGCGGGCGATCTCCGCATGCCGCTCCTCGTGGCGCTTGATGTCGCTTGCCAGCGTATCCCAGATCAGCGCCAGCGACGGGGTCGCGCGATTGCGGTTCTTCCAGCGCGGCAGGATGATCTGCGTGGAGAGCACGACCTTGGCCTCGCCGACCGCGCAGCGGTTGTTGCGGCGGACATAGGTTACCGAGCCGCCCCACTTGATCTTCGTCGCGCCCGGATGCCGCGAGCCGCTGCGCTTCATCATCGGCCCGCGCTTCGACAGTTCCGCGTCGAGTTCGGCGGCGGTGCGTCCGCCGACCGGGAAATAGGAGAAGGTCTTCGTGGTGATCGTCTGTGCACCGGCTGGCTGGAAAGGGAGCGAGGCGAGGGCGGCAAGGGCCATCAAGCGGGCGATGGTCTTCATTCGAATCCGTATTCCTTTCGCGCCGGCGGGCAAGCCCGACGGTGTGCCGGCAATGCGCCGGTTGAACTTCGTCTAAGCTTGGGGCATAGGCTCGGCAAGCGCAACACCCATTCGGGATCGCTGGTTAACCGCCGGAGGAAAACGCCATGTTCTCGCCGTTCGATCCCTTCCGCTGGTCGCTCGCCCATGGCCGGCATCTGGAGCTTGGCCCGCGCGGCATCCTGATGGCGATCGTCAATGTCACGCCGGACTCCTTTTCCGACGGCGGACGCTTCGACAGCGCGGACGCCGCCGTCGCGCGGGCGATCCTGTGTCTCGAGGAGGGTGCGGAGATCATCGACATCGGCGGCGAATCGACGCGGCCGGGTGCTGCATCCGTCTCGGCGGCCGAGGAGCAGGACCGGATCCTGCCGGTCATCGAGGCGCTCGCCGGCACCACGGACGCCATCATCTCCGTGGACACCTACCGCGCCGAAACGGCGCGGCTTGCGGTCGCCGCGGGCGCCCATATCGTCAACGACGTGCATGGGCTGCAGCGCGAGCCCGATATCGCCGCGGTCGCGGCGCAGAGCGGGGCGGGGCTCTGCATCATGCACACCGGGCGCGACCGCGAGAAGCGGCCGGACGTGGTGGAGGACCAGTATCTCTTCCTCGGGCGGTCGCTGGAGATCGCCCGCGCAGCCGGTGTGCCGCGCGAGGCCATGGTGCTCGACCCCGGCTTCGGCTTTGCCAAGGACGCGGACGAGAACCTAGAACTGATGGCGCGGTTCGGCGAACTCTACGGTTTCGAGCTGCCCACCCTCGCCGGCACGTCGCGCAAGCGTTTCCTCGGCGCGGTGACGGGACGCGAGGCGGCGGAAGACCGCGATGCGGGCACGGCCGCGACGACCGCCTTGCTGCGCATGGCCGGTGCGGCGGTCTTCAGGGTACACGATGTCGCAATCAACAGGGACGCATTGGCCGTTGCCGATGCTATGCTTGCGGCGCGGCGCAGGGTCGCTGCGCGCGAGGCGCAGGGCGAAACGCCGGCGAGACAGGATACACCATGACCACCAGCTACACGATCACGCTCAAGAATTGCGCCTTCTTCGCCCGCCACGGCCTGCACGATGCGGAAGAGTTTCTCGGGCAGCGTTTCTTCGTCGATGCGGAACTCGACGTGCTGCCGCTTCGTCCGCTGTCGGACGACGCCATCGATTCGACGGTGGATTACGGCGTGGCCTTCCAGGAAATCGAAAAGATCGTGACCGGCCAGCGCCGCTATCTGATCGAGGCGCTGGCGCAGGAAATCGCAACCGTTCTCTGTGCGCGTTTCCCGCAGATTTCGCGCGCCCGCATCACCGTGCGCAAGCCAAACGCGCCCGTGCCGGGCGTGCTGGACTATGTCCAGGTCACGGTCGATCATGTCGTCTGAGACGTTTCGCCGGGCGACGCTCGGCCTCGGCGGCAATATCGGCGATCCCGCCCACGCAATGGCCGAGGCGCTGCGCGCGCTCGATGCGCGTGCGGATTGCCGGGTGCTGGCGGTGTCGCGGCTCTATCGCACGCCGCCCTGGGGAAAGACGGACCAGGACTGGTTCTTCAACGCCTGCGCGCTCATCGAAACCACGCTGGCGCCCGAGCCTCTGCTCGACATCTGCCTTGGGATCGAGCGCGACATGAAGCGCGAGCGCATCGAGCGCTGGGGACCGCGCACCATCGATATCGACGTTCTGACCTATGAGGGTGTGGAGCAGGCCGGCGGGCGGCTGGAACTGCCGCACCCGCGCATGACGGAGCGCGGCTTCGTGCTCATGCCGCTTGCCGATGTTGCGCCGTCGCTGGAGGTCGAAGGCCGGCCCGTCACCGCATGGCTGGAAGCGGCGGATGTCTCGGGCATAGAGCCGGCAAGCGCCGGCCCGGACTGGTGGCGGACTACTTGATCGAACCGACGGCGATGTCGTCGAGATTGCGGTCGAGCGACAGGCCGATGACCGGGATCATCTTGTCTTCGACCTTCACCGAGATGGTGATGTTCATCTTCTTGTCGCCGTCGAGGCGGGCGATCATGGCGCCGTTCAGCTTCTGGCGGTTGATCCCCACCACGACCTTGTTGCCGTTGACCTGGCCGGACACGATGTCCATGCCCTTGCCGGCGGCGCCGTCGAGGAATTTGCCCTTGTAGGTGCTGCCTGCCTTGCTGATCAGCGCGGACATCGGCTGCTTGAAGACGCCGACGCGGCAGAAGCCGTCGAGCTGGATACCGGCGCCCTTGGCGGCGACGGGGTTGCCCGTCAGGTCGCAGTTGAACTTGGTGCCCTTGTATTTTCCGGCGACGATTTCACCCGCGCCCTGCCAGTTGCCGGCGACCTGTTCGAAGAAGGCCCTGTCGCGCTGCGAGGCGGATGCGGGAAGCGCAATGGCGCTGGCTGCGAGAATGGCCGCTGCGGAGGCGCGGGCGATCAAAGAGGTGCGCGAGTACATGAACGATCCTTGATGGGCGATGGCCGTTGGCCTGCTTTGTGCGTTCAGGTTTGCGCGAAAATGGTTAACGGACGGTTTCCGGCGGGCGTGCTCCCGTCTTTTGACGGCGCAAGACGGCCCGGGAAACCGGGGTGTTGCAGCAAGGTCACGCCTCGTGGCGGCGGCTGCCCGTGGTGCCGGGCGTCAGGTCGCCGATGAAATCGCCGATGCCGGGGCGCTTCAGCGCGCGGAAGGGCATGGGGCGGCAGAGGTCCATGGCGGCGATGCCGATGCGGGCGGTCATCAGGCCGTTGATGACGCCTTCGCCAAGCCTTGCCGAGAGCTTCGAGGCCAGTCCATGGCCAAGGACCTGCTGCACGAGGCTGTCGCCCATGGCGATCGATCCGGTCACGGCGAGATGGGCGATCACGTCACGCATCAGCCGCAGCATGCCGATCTTGCCCGGGCGTCCGCCGTAGAGTTCGGCCATGCTGCGCACCAGCCGGCTGCTTTCATAGATGACATAGCCGAGGTCCACCAGCGCGCGCGGGCTGACGGCGGTGACGATGGAGACGCGCTTTGAGGCTCCGAGGATCAGCGCACGGGCCTCGCGATCGAGCGGGCTCATCAGTTCACGCTCGGCAAGCTCGATCAGATGGGCGGCATCGATGATTTCGCCGTCTGTCTCGGCAAGCCGCGCGCGGCCGCGCGCCGTCTGCGGGCGTGCGGCGAGCAGCTGGACGAGACGGGCGACCATGGCCCGGCCGCCGGCCGGCGTGGGCGAGGCGGCCGCCGCTTCGATGTCGTGCTTGAGATCCTGCACGGCGGCAAGGCGGCGAAGGCCGATCAGCTCGCGCAGCACGACGCCGAGAAGGGCAAGGACCGCCACCACGGCGGCGGCGAGGGCAAGATAGCCCAGCCAGTCGTTGCGGCTGAACAGGTCGCGGATCAGCGCATCGACCCAGAGGCCCACGGCGAGCGACACGAGAACGCCGAGCGCACCGAAGACGATGCGGCCGAGCGTGACGCGACGCGGGCGCGGTGCGGCGACGGGCGGCGTGAGATCGGGCAGGTCCGCCGTCGTGGCGATGAAGGGGTCCTCCGCGTCCGGTGTCAGCGTGACGGGTGCGTCGAAGGCGGCGGGCGGACGGATGCGTTCGCTCTCCGGCCGGGTGGTTGCTTCGGCCGGCAGGGAGAAGGCGGCGGGCTTGCGCGGACGGTCTGTCATGCGAGCCGGTCTCCGATCAGATATTGCAGCGCGCGGTCGAGCCTTATGTGCGGCACCGACAGTTTCAGCCCGCCGCCGGTCTCCTCGATATGGGGCGGGCGAAAGCGCACGAAGTTGAGCAGGTGTTCGCCTTCAGGAGCCGATTCAAGCGCTTCGAAAAGTGAATCCGGATTCTTCGGCAAGTCCCCGGGAAAGATAGCGGTTTTGCGTTCGCCGTCGAAAATTTCGCCGTTGATTTTCTCACCCGCCATGGGCACGCCGACGATCACGGGCAGGTCCTCGCCGCCATGCTTGACGGTGGCCTCGCGGGTGGCGCGCACGGAGGCGAGCGCCATCACCTCGATGCCCGCGCCACTCATGCCGATGCGCTCGATGGCGCGCTCGACGAGGCGGCGGGTGACGGCCTCCAGACGCGGATGGCTCTCATGGTGCAGGTGATCGGCCTTGGTGGCGGCGATCACGATGCGGTCGATGCGCCGCGTGACGAAGGAGGACAGGAAGCTGTTCGAGCCGGCACGGAAACAATCCAGCACGTCGCCGAGCGCGCGTTCCAGATCGTGCACGGCTTCCGCGCCGCGGTTGATCGCCTGGAGCGCATCGATCAGCACGATCTGCCGGTCGAGGCGGGCGAAGTGCTCGCGAAAGAACGGGCGCACCACATGGGACTTGTAGGCCTCGTAGCGCCGCGCCATCATCGCCTGCAAGGAACCGCGCGCCGGGTTGCCCTTGGCAAGGTCGGGCAGCGGCGCAAAGGTGAGCGCCGGCGAGCCTTCCAGGTCGCCCGGCATCAGGAAGCGGCCCGGCGGCAGGGTGGAGAGCGAGCGCTCGTCGGATTTGCAGGCGCGCAGATAGGCGGTGAAGGCCTCTGCAAGCGCGCGCGCCGTCGCCTCCGACGCATCGGCGGCCGGATCGACCGTCGCGGACAAAGCCAGCCAGTCGCGGGCAAGCTCGGCGCGGATACCGGAACTCGCGAGTGCGACGGTCTTTTCGCTGAAGGTCCGGTAATCCTGCGCCAGCAGGGGAAGATCGAGCAGCCATTCGCCGGGATAATCGACGATGTCGATGGAAAGTTTGCCGGGCGAAAACAGCCGGCCCCAGCCGGAGGCGCTTTCATATTCCAGCGTGAGGCGGAGCTGCGAAATGGCGCGGGTCGAATCCGGCCAGATGCGGTCGGCCACCAGCGCGCGGATGTGGTCCTCGTACTGGAAGCGCGGAACGGCATCGTCCGGCTGCGGTTCCAGGCGGATCTTCGAGACCCGGCCGGAGCGCCCGGCCTCGAACAGCGGCAGGCGTCCGCCGTTCAGAAGATTGTGCACGAGCGAGGAGATGAAAACCGTCTTGCCGGCGCGCGACAGGCCCGTCACGCCGAGCCGGATCGACGGGTTGACGAGATTGGTGGCGCGGCCCGTCAGCGCGTCGAGCGCGAGCAGGGCTTCATCGGTCAGGGTCGTCAGGCTGGGCGGCACGATTTCTCTTCCATCATCGAAGGCGATATAGGAAACCCGACGACGCCGAAAAAGAGGCGCCGGGACGCCCGCGCGTCTTTCAGCGCAGGGGGCGCGGTGCCATGAAGCCGGCCAGGCAGGCGCCGCCCTGGTCGCCGTATGTCGGGCGGGTGTCGAAATCCAGGATGGCGAGACCGGCGGTCGGATAGCCCAAGGGCGCCGCGGTTTCGGCGATCTCGCGGCCGACGAGGCTATGGAAGAACGCCTCGACCATCGGATTGTGACCCACGATCATCACCGACGTTTCCGCGCGGGCGGCGAAGGCCAGTTCCGCATAGGTCTCGATTCCGCCGGAATAGAGCGAATCCACATAATCGATCGGCAGTTCCTCGCCGACCGTGCGGCGGAACGGGGCGGCCGTCTGACGGCAGCGCAGGGCCGTGGAGGAGAGGATGAGGGCCGGCCGGTAGCCTTGGTCGGCGGCCTCTTCGGCGATCACCTCCGCCTCGGCGAAGCCTTCGTCGTCAAGCGCGCGCTCGAAATCGGACTGGCCCGGCTGCGCCCAGGCGGCGCGGGCGTGACGAAGGATGTAGAGCCGGAAAGCCGGCGTGCCGAGAGATGTCAAATCGATGCTCCATCCGCCCGCGGCCGACCATCAGAACCGCTTTCCGACTTCATGTCTTTCCCCGCGGCAAAGATCAACCGGTTTCGCGGGCGGATGCATTCACGATTGCGGGGAATGGCAGCGCGGCCCGTCAAATAAAATCTTGCTAGGTCGCCCTTGGGGGACGGAAAGTCGTGCCTATATTCTCGGCACGCGCCGAAGGCGGGGCAGGCGGTCTTGCTTCCAACGGCCGCGGCAATGCGGTCTTCGGCGCGATATGGGAAAGGCTGTTTTGCCATCCTATTGTAATTTTGATGAAATATTACTCTGGCAAGGTCCAAAACATAGGCACGCGTGAAAACCGTGGGTAAGTCTCAGAAGGCTTGAAACGGCGTAATTGTAGGGATATACAGCGCGCCTTGAGATGTTCTTCAGGAGAATCGCGTTGAGTGAGAAGATCGATCTTAGCAATTTCGTCCTCAATGAGGACGATGAATTCATGAGTGCCAACCAGCGGGCTTACTTTCGAGCGAAGCTTAACGCCTGGAAAAACGACATTCTGCGCGAAGCGCGCGAAACTCTCGAACATCTGGCCGAAGAAAGCGCCAATCATCCGGATCTCGCAGACCGGGCATCCTCGGAAACCGACCGCGCCATCGAGCTTCGGGCGCGTGACCGCCAGCGCAAGCTGATCTCCAAGATCGATGCCGCGTTGCAGCGTCTGGATGAGGGCACGTACGGGTACTGCGAGGAAACGGGTGAGCCGATCGGCCTCAAGCGTCTCGACGCCCGCCCGATCGCAACGCTGTCCATCGAGGCGCAGGAGCGTCACGAGCGCCGCGAAAAGGTGTATCGCGACGAATAGGCGTCTGCCTGACGGGCGAAACCGGCGACGGGGGAAACCCTTGTCACGCTCGTTCCTCACGAAGCCGAAATAACTCGAACCCCTGGAGCTTCCGCTTCCAGGGGTTTTTTCTTGGCCGCGTCAGCCCTTGCGGTTGGCGGCGATCTCGCCGAGCAGGCGGGCCATCTCGGCTTCGGTCTCCTCACGACTCTTGCCGGCCGGCTGCTGCGCCTGTCCTGCCATGGCGGCGGTTTGCGTCGGGTTCGAGGTCTGCTGGGTGGCAGTGCGGACCTGTCCGGCAGTGGCCGCCGGCGAGGGATTGTTCGCCATCTCCGCTTCGAGCAGCTTTTCGAATTCGCTGACGAGGGCCGGATTGTCCGCGGCGCTGCCTTCCGGCCTGACCGGCGTCGCCGTAACGGCGGTCACCGGGCGCTGCTGCGCGACCTGATGACTCTGGGCGGGAACGACAGCCGGGTTTACGGTGCTCATGGACGAGGCCGTTGCGGTCGCGGTTGGCTGCGGCGTCAGCACGCGCTGGCGGTTCTGCTCCAGCAGGTCTTCCACGCGCTTTTCGGGCGTGCGCTGCTGCTGGCCCGGCTGCGTCTGTTGCACGGCGGAAACCGGCTGGGACAGGCTACGTGCGGGAACCGGGCGCGCATCCTCATCGCCGGCATAGAGCACCTTGCCCATGGCGGAGACGCCATCCTGTGCCGCGGCCGGCCGTCGCTCGGTGGTGGTGGTCGGGGTTGCAGTCGTGACGCTGGCCGCCGGCCGGGTGACGACGGGCGTCTCCACGGCGGCGACGGCGGGTTCGCGCCGTGTGGGCTCGGCTCGCTCCACCGTCTCGAGCGGCTTTTCGGCGGGCTGCGCGCTCTCGCTCGCTGTCGGCACGATCCGCGATTCGATGACGATGTCCGTGGGGCCGCCGATCATGACGAGGTGTTCCACGTCGTCGCGCCGCACCAGAACGAGGCGGCGACGCGTATCGATCGCGGCGGCGTCCAGAACGGCAAGGCGCGGCGTGCGGTTGCGGCCGCCGCGAATGAAGGGCGAGGACGGACGGCCCCGGATGATCCACAGCACCAGCGCGAGGCAGAGAAGGCCGAGCAGGACGACGACCACCGCGATGACGAACTTCTGACCGTTGTCTGCGAGGATCTCAGGCAACATGGCGCGTGCACTCCTTTTGTCCGGTCGGCCCCTGCCGCTCACCGCGGCATCTGACGGCCTTTTGCGAGGTCCTACAAGCGCTTGGCGACGGTTGTCCAGCATCCATTGCCGTCGCGCTTGCGTCGTAACTATGGCGGCGCGCGGAAAATACGAGGGTTTTGGCGGTAATATTCCCTGTGAATTCGCGGCCTTGCTTCCCCTCGGCGGCTTTTTGCGCTTCCCTCGGGCAGCTAAACATGATTCTCGCATCGTTGCCGCGCCACGTGAAGGGCAGGCGCGCTGCATATGAGGGATTGATGACGACGATGAAACGGCCGGGCGACGACAATCTGCCGATCGTGGACCGCGGCTTGCGGCCGGCGATGGCGCTTCGCGTCGTGCTGCTGGCCGTCGTGCTGGCGGCCTCGGCCGGCGCCTTCATCGTTTTCAAGAACCAGCTCGACAATGAACTCGTGCTCGGCGTGCTGGGCGTGCTTGCCATGGCGGGCATCTTCTTCGTCGTGTCGGCGCTGATCGGCTTCATCGAGTTCATGCCGGAACCCGCCGGTGCCGACGATCTCGCGCATGCCTTTCTCGACAGCCATCCCGACGGCACCGTCATCACCGACCGCAAGGGGCGCATCGTCTATGCCAATGCCGCCTATGGCGCGCTGACGGGCGCCAAGGGTGACGCGGAAGTGCAGTCGCTCGAGACGCTGCTGTCGCGCAACCGCGACGCCACGGAAGCCGTCTACCGCCTCACCAACGGCCTGCACGAGGGCAAGGAGGGGGCGGAGGAGTTCCGCGTCCAGAAATCCCTCGACGCGTCCGCCTCGGCCGGTTCTGGCGCGCACTGGTACCGGCTGAAGGCCCGGGTGCTGCCGAACGGCAAGAAGGCCGGGCGGCCGCTCTATATCTGGCAGATCTCTGATATCACCTCGGAGCGCGACGATCAGGAGCGGTTCTTCAAGGAGTTGCAGAACGCCATCGATTATCTCGACCACGCGCCCGCCGGCTTCTTTTCCGCCGGCCGCAAAGGCGAGATCGTCTATCTCAACGCGACGCTCGCAGAGTGGCTGGGCATCGACCTCACGAAATTCCATCCGGGATCGCTGTCGATTGCCGATGTGGTGGCGGGCGAGGGGCTTGCGCTCATCCAGTCCGTGCAGGCCGAGCCGGGCCTGAAGCGCACCGAGACGCTCGATCTCGACCTGCGCAAGACGAATGGCCAGAGCCTGCCGGTCCGCATCGTGCACCGCGTGTCCTCCATGCGTGACGGTGCGCCCGGCGACAGCCGCACCATCGTTCTGGCGCGCGAGGAGGGCGGCGAGGCCGACCAGTCCGCGTCGATCGCCTCCATGCGTTTCACGCGTTTCTTCAACAACACGCCGATGGCGATCGCCTCTGTCGACGGCAACGGCCGCATCCTGCGCACCAACGCGCCGTTCCTGAAGCTGTTTTCCGGGGTCGTGTCGCGTGACGACATCGATCGCGGCGCCAAGCTCGAAACCATCGTGCACGAGACGGACCGGCTGCGCCTGCAGGCGGCGTTCGATGCGGCCAAGGACCGGCAGGGCGATATCCCACCGATCGATTCGCTGCATCCCGCCGACGATGGGCGCCACTTCCGTTTCTACGTGAACGCCGTCATCGACCAGAGCGACGAGGCGCCGGAGGAGGCGGCCATCGTCTACGCCGTGGAGATCACCGAGCAGAAGGCGCTCGAGACCCAAATGGCGCAGACCCAGAAGATGAACGCGGTGGGAACGCTCGCCGGCGGCATCGCGCACGATTTCAACAACGTGCTGACGGCCATCCTGCTCTCGTCCGACCATTTGCTGCTGTCGGCGCGCCCCGCCGACGCGAGCTTTGCCGATCTCATGGAGATCAAGCGCAACGCCAACCGCGCCGCGGTGCTGGTGCGCCAGCTGCTCGCCTTCTCGCGCAAGCAGACGATGCGCCCGACGGTGCTCAATCTCACCGACGTGATCGGCGACTTGCGTATGCTGGTCGATCGGATGACCGGCACCAATGTGAAGATCAATGTCGATTACGGCCGCGACCTGTGGACGGTGAAGACGGATCTCGGCCAGTTCGAGCAGGTGCTGATCAACCTCGCCGTCAACGCCCGCGACGCCATGCCGGATGGCGGCACCATCACGTTCCGCACCCGGAATGTGGAGGCCGAGGAGGCCGCTGCCCGCAACCTGCGCGACCTGCCGCCAGGCGACTATGTCGAAGTCGAGGTTTCCGACCAGGGAACGGGCATACCGCCCGAGATCATCGACAAGATCTTCGAGCCCTTCTTCACGACCAAGGATGTCGGCAAGGGCACGGGCCTCGGCCTCTCGATGGTCTACGGCATCGTCAAGCAGACCGGCGGCTACATCTATCTGGATTCGGAAGTCGGCAAGGGCACGACCTTCCGCATCCTCCTCCCGCGCCATGTGGAAGAGGCCGTTCCCGTCGACACCGCGGCCGCCGCGCAAACCGGCGCCCAGCCGGTCGCATCCGTCGCGCAGATCGCCGAAAAGGAGCCGCGCGACCTCACCGGCGGTTCGGCCGTCGTGCTTCTCGTCGAGGATGAGGAAGCCGTCCGCCGCGGCGGAAAGCGCATGCTGGAAACCCGCGGCTATACGGTGCACGAGGCCGGGTCGGGCGTAGAAGCGCTCGACATCATGGACGAATTGAACGGTGCCGTGGATATTGTCGTGTCCGACGTCGTAATGCCTGAAATGGACGGGCCGTCTCTGCTGCGCGAACTGCGCAAATCCTATCCGGATCTCAAGTTCATCTTCGTCTCGGGTTACGCCGAGGACGCCTTCGCCCGCAACCTGCCCGCCGACGCCAAGTTCGGTTTCCTGCCAAAACCGTTCTCGCTGAAGCAGCTGGCTGAAGCCGTGCGGGAAATGCTCGACGAGGGTTAAGTCAAACGGGTTTCAGTGCCGAATTGCCCCACATCCGCATTGTCCCTTCGTCGGCCTTTGTGAGCTTTAACGAAGGACGACCGAGCATACCGTTGCGCCTGGCATTCACGATGCAACTGTATCGACTGGCATAGGCGCGTGAGGACCGGCCAACTTCATATCCATTGAACGCGCGTCGGCTCCAATGCCATCTCCCATCGTCACGCCAGAACACCCATCTGTCACCATTCGGATCGATACAACTTAAGAGCATGATCTCTACTCCCCTTGATAGACTCAAGGTCGCGCTGATTCGTGCAATTGTCTACCAACCCAATGCAATCTTTGGGTGTTCTTTTTCTGGTGTCTATATTGTTTAAGGTTGTGTTTATAGTTCCTAAATTCTTTATAAAACAACGGTTTATTTATAAGGCTTTTCTTACTTAATTGCGTGAGTTATTCGCGCCGGTTTGTAAGGAATTCGTGACCTGCGTCAAAAAAAAGAGCGGCCGGAGTAGCCCGGCCGCTACTTTGTTCTCAAGCCACCATCGCGACGGCGATTTCCGCCGCCAGGCGGGCATTGTTTTCCACGAGCGCGATGTTCGTCTTGAGGCTGCGGCCGTCGGTCAGGTGGAACAGGCTGTCGAGCAGGTAGGGCGTGACCGCCTTGCCGGCGATCTCGTCGCGCTCTGCATTGTCGAGCGCACGGGTGATGTAGATTTCCATCTCCTCGCGCGGGATCTCGTCGGCCTGCGGCACTGGATTGGCGATCAGCATGCCACCGTCGACGCCGAGCTGGTCGCGCACCGTCTGGAAGTTGGCGATCGCCGCCGGGCTGTTGAGCGTCAGCGGGCTCTTCAGGCCCGAATCGCGCGACCAGAAGGCCGGGAAGATGGCGCTGTCATAGGTAACGACGGGCACGCCACGGGTTTCCAGCACTTCCAGGGTCTTGGGGATGTCAAGGATCGCCTTGGGGCCGGCGCAGACGACGATGACGCCGGTGCGCGCGAGTTCCTCCAGGTCGGCCGAGATGTCGAAGGTCTCTTCCGCGCCGCGGTGAACGCCGCCGATGCCGCCGGTGGCAAAGACCCTGATGCCGGCGCGCGCAGCGCCGATCATCGTGGCGGCGACCGTGGTCGCGCCCGTGCGGCGCTCGGCAATGGCAAACGCCATGTCGGCGCGCGATACCTTCATCGCGCCCTTGGTCTGCGCCAAGGCCTCGAGCTGGGTGGCTTCCAGGCCGATATGCAGCACGCCCTCGATGACGGCAATGGTGGCCGGTACGGCGCCGTTGTCGCGGATGATCGTCTCCACGCTGCGCGCCATATCGAGATTGCCCGGATAGGGCATGCCGTGCGTGATGATCGTCGATTCGAGGGCGACGATCGGAGCGCCGCGTGCCTTGGCGGCGGCGACTTCATCCGAATACTGCATCGGCAGGAGGGAGGAGACGGGTCTGGTCATGCGATGTCCTTGAAGGATTTTGGGCAAAAAAGTCTCATGACAGGATTTCGGCAGGCGGTACAAGAGAAAGTGCATCGGCAAGCGCCGTCTGCGACATTTCTTCCGCGACCGCGAGCGGCGAGCGCACGGTGATGACGGCGGCGGCAACGCCATGGCGCAACGCCTCATCGATCGGCGTCCCGTCAAGCCACGCGTCGAAAAAGCCGGAAGCGAGCGAATCGCCCGCGCCGGTGACATCGCCGAGCGCCGGTATGGCCGGCGGCACCACCTGTGCGGCACGCTTGTCGTCAAAGGCGATGACGCCTCTGCCGCCGCGCGTGACCACGCCGGCGCGAAGGCCGACGGCGCGCAGAGCGTCGGGCCATGCGGCCGCGTTTTCCGGGTTGGCGCCGCTGATCGTGCGCGCCTCCGCCTCGTTCATGAACAGGAAGGCGAGGGCGGACAGGCTTTTTTCAAGGCGCACGACCTTGGCCGGCGAAATGGCGATGGCGGCAAGCGGAATGCCGGCTTCCCGCGCCATCGTCGCCATTGCCGCCAGCGTTTCCGCCGGCAGGTTGGCATCGGTCAGCAGGGCGCCCGCTTCGGCAATCGCCTCGCGCATGGCGCGCTGTTGCAGCCGGCGCGGCGAAAACAGCCGGTAAAGTTCCATGTCGGCCAGTGCGATGACGAGGTTGCCGTCGCGCTCGATGATCGCCGTGTAGCTCGGGGTCGCGCGGTCGAGAAAGGTGAAGGGCGTGTCCTCGACGCCCGCCGCGTGCGCTGCGGCCGCGACGATCTCGCCGTCCGTGTCGCCGCCGCGCGGCGAGACCAGCCGCACGCGGCGGCCGAGCCGGGCGAGATTGCGCGCTGCGTTGAAGGCGCCGCCGCCCGCTTCCACGAACCATCCGCCCGGATTGCTGGCGCCGGGCACCGTCTCGCCGGCAATGCGCCCGCGCCTGTCCACATGGGCGCCGCCCATCACCAGTATCGTTCTGTCCGTCATCGTCGTCCTTCGCAGTCGCATGCCGATTCGTCCGTCCGGGGCAAGTTGCAGGGCGGCCAAACCGTTGTTTTCAATCCACGATCATCCACTTGAAACGAAAGTAGAACAAATGCCCGATTTGCCAATTCGTTCAAATGGATGAACGGCTCTTGCAAAAATAGAACAAAATGTGTACATAGCTTTCATCGGCGGGTTCGTTGCCTGTCTTGCTTCAATAACCTAAAGGTGGACAAAATGGCACAGAACAGTTTGCGGCTCGTAGAGGATAAAACAGTGGATAAAAGCAAGGCACTCGAAGCGGCTCTCTCCCAGATCGAGCGCTCGTTCGGCAAGGGCTCCATCATGAAGCTCGGCGGCAAGGACAGCGTGGTGGAGATCGAGACGGTTTCGACCGGCTCGCTCAGCCTGGATGTCGCGCTCGGCATCGGCGGCCTGCCCAAGGGGCGCATCATCGAAATTTACGGGCCGGAAAGCTCGGGCAAGACGACGCTGGCACTGCAGACCATCGCCGAGGCGCAGAAGAAGGGCGGCATCTGCGCCTTCGTGGACGCCGAGCACGCACTGGACCCGGTCTATGCCCGCAAGCTCGGCGTGGACCTGGAGAACCTCCTTATTTCGCAGCCGGATACCGGTGAGCAGGCGCTGGAAATCACCGATACGCTGGTCCGTTCCGGCGCCATCGACGTGCTGGTGGTCGATTCGGTCGCGGCACTCACGCCACGCGCCGAAATCGAAGGCGAGATGGGCGAAAGCCTGCCGGGCCTTCAGGCCCGCCTGATGAGCCAGGCGCTGCGCAAGCTGACGGCCTCCATCTCCAAGTCCAACACGATGGTCATCTTCATCAACCAGATCCGCATGAAGATCGGCGTCGTCTACGGTTCGCCGGAAGTGACGACGGGCGGCAACGCCCTGAAGTTCTACGCCTCCGTGCGTCTCGATATCCGCCGCATCGGCGCGGTGAAGGAGCGTGACGAGGTGATCGGCAACCAGACCCGCGTCAAGGTCGTCAAGAACAAGATGGCGCCGCCCTTCAAGCAGGTCGAATTCGACATCATGTATGGCGAGGGCGTTTCCAAGACCGGCGAGCTCATCGACCTCGGCGTCAAGGCCGGCATCGTCGAGAAGTCGGGCGCCTGGTTCTCCTACAACAGCCAGCGCCTCGGCCAGGGCCGCGAGAACGCCAAGACGTTCCTGCGTGAAAACCCGGATCTCGCGCGCGAGATCGAGACGTCGCTGCGACAGAATGCCGGTCTCATCGCCGACCGCTTCCTGGAGAACGGCGGTCCCGATCCGAACGATGCCGACGACGCGGCGAACATGTAGTCTTCCCGCAACGCTTTCAGAAAACGACGGAAAACCGGCCTTTCTTCGCGAAGGGCCGGTTTCTTCGTGTCTGGACAGGTGCCGGGCCGAACGATAAAAGCCTTCAGTTCTCGCGCATGCCCGCGGTTTCAGGCCTCCTTTCGGAAGGCGTCGGGCGAAGCGCGGTTTCGACGGAATTCGCGGATGGACGGTCCACAAGGCCTTCCGGGCGGGCACTCCGGCCGGCGAGGCGGTGTCGCGTCGCTGTGGGGCAATTGGGTGGATGACGCGCCGGTTCCGGTGCAGACAGTGCTAAGATGAAGGACGCGATATGAGCGGCGTGAATGACATCCGGTCGACTTTTCTCGACTATTTCCGCAAGAACGGGCACGAGGTCGTGGCCTCCAGCCCCCTTGTGCCGCGTAACGATCCGACGCTCATGTTCACCAATGCCGGCATGGTGCAGTTCAAGAACGTCTTCACGGGGTTGGAGACGCGGCCCTACACCAAGGCGACGACGGCCCAGAAGGTCGTGCGCGCCGGCGGCAAGCACAACGATCTCGACAATGTCGGCTATACCGCACGCCATCTGACCTTCTTCGAGATGCTCGGCAACTTCTCCTTCGGCGATTACTTCAAGGAGCAGGCGATCGAGCATGCCTGGACGCTCGTCACCAAGGGCTTCGACCTGCCGAAGGATCGCCTTCTCGTCACCGTCTATGCCGATGACGACGAGGCCGCGCTGCTGTGGAAGAAGATCGCCGGTTTCTCCGACGACCGCATCATCCGGATCCCGACCTCCGACAATTTCTGGCAGATGGGCGATACCGGTCCCTGCGGCCCCTGCTCGGAAATCTTCATCGACCAGGGCGAGCATGTCTGGGGCGGCCCTCCGGGCTCGCCGGAAGAGGACGGCGACCGGTTCCTGGAGTTCTGGAACCTCGTCTTCATGCAGTTCGACCAGACCGCACCCGGCGAGCGCAGCCCGCTGCCGCGCCCGTCCATCGATACCGGAATGGGCCTGGAACGCATGGCCTGCATCCTCCAGGGCGTGCAGAGCGTTTTCGAGACGGACCTGTTCCGCACGCTGATCGCCGCCGTCGAGGAAACGGTGGGCACGAAGGCCGAGGGCGAGGCCGCCGCAAGCTGCCGCGTCATCGCCGATCACCTGCGCTCGTCCGCTTTCCTGATCGCCGACGGCGTGCTGCCCTCCAACGAAGGCCGCGGCTATGTCCTGCGCCGCATCATGCGCCGCGCCATGCGCCACATGCAGCTGCTCGGCGCCAAGGAGCCGCTGATGTGGTCGCTGCTGCCGGCACTCGTCGGCGAGATGGGCCGCGCCTATCCGGAACTCGTGCGCGCCGAGGCCCTGATTTCCGAGACGCTGAAGCTCGAGGAGACCCGTTTCCGCAAGACGCTGGAGCGCGGCCTGTCGCTGCTGTCGGACGCCACCGTCACGCTCAAGAAGGGTGACATGCTGGACGGCGAAACCGCCTTCAAGCTCTACGACACCTACGGCTTCCCGCTCGACCTGACGCAGGATGCGCTGCGCGCCCGCGAGATCAATGTCGATCTCTCCGGCTTCAACGATGCGATGCAGCGCCAGAAGGCCGAGGCCCGCGCCAACTGGTCGGGTTCGGGCGACAAGGCGACCGAGGCCGTCTGGTTCGAGCTGAAGGAAAAGCACGGCGCCACCGAATTCCTCGGCTACGATACCGAAACCGCCGAAGGCGTGGTTCAGGCCATCGTCTTCGACGGTAAGGCCGTCGGCAGCGCCAAGGCCGGCGACAGCGTGCAGATCGTCGTGAACCAGACCCCGTTCTACGGCGAATCCGGTGGTCAGATGGGCGATACCGGTATCATCACCTCGGACAATGCCCGCCTTTCCGTCACCGATACGCAGAAGAAGGGTGAGGGACTGTTCGTGCACAGCGCCGTCGTCGAGAGCGGCACGCTGAAGCTCGACGATGCGGTCGTGCTCACGGTCGATCATGCGCGCCGTTCGCGCCTGCGCGCCAACCACTCCGCCACGCACCTGCTGCACGAGGCGCTGCGCGAGGTCCTGGGCACCCATGTCGCCCAGAAGGGTTCGCTCGTGGCGCCCGAGCGCCTGCGCTTCGACGTTTCGCATCCCAAGCCGATGACCGCCGAGGAACTGCGCATCATCGAGGACATGGCGAACGAGATCATCGTGCAGAACGCGCCGGTCACCACCCGCCTGATGTCGGTGGATGATGCCATCGCGGAAGGCGCCATGGCGCTGTTCGGCGAAAAGTACGGGGACGAGGTCCGCGTCGTCTCCATGGGCACCGGCCTGCACGGCGCCAAGGCGAACCGGCCCTATTCGGTCGAGCTTTGCGGCGGCACGCATGTCTCCGCCACCGGTGAGATCGGCCTTGTCCGCATCCTCTCGGAAAGTGCCGTCGGCTCGGGCGTGCGCCGCCTGGAGGCGCTGACGGGCGAAGCCGCTCGCGCCTATCTCGCCGAGCAGGACGAGCGCGTGAAGTCGCTTGCCAGTGCATTGAAGGTGCAGCCCGGCGAGGTTCTGGCCCGCGTCGAGGCGCTGGCGGACGAACGCCGCAAGCTGGAACGCGAACTGACCGAAGCCAAGAAGAAGCTCGCCCTGTCCGGCGGCTCGGCCGGCGGTGACGATGGCGTGCGCGATGTCGCCGGCGTCAAGTATCTCGGCAAGGTCGTGACGGGCGTCGAGCCGAAGGACCTGAAGAGCCTGGCCGACGAGGGCAAGAAGAGCCTGGGCTCCGGCGTCGTCGCCTTTATCGGCGTCTCGCCGGATGGCAAGGCGAGCGCCGTCGTCGCCGTCACCGAGGATCTGACGGATCGCGTCAGCGCTGTCGATCTCGTGCGCGTCGCCTCCGAAGCGCTCGGCGGTAAGGGCGGCGGCGGGCGTCCCGACATGGCGCAGGCCGGCGGCCCCGATGGCGCCAGGGCGGCCGAGGCGATCGACGCCGTGGCGGCTGCCATCGGCGGCTGACCATGCGGCCGGCGGCCGGAATCGACCCGATCTGATACGCTACGGCGGGCCTTGGCCCGCCGTTCATTTGCGAAGTCTTCAACGTTTCCGTGTAGCGTGGCGCCGCGCGGAGTTTTTGTTTTGATCGAAGATCTCGTCAGTATTTCGACCCTGATGATGTGCACGTTCCTGTCGACCACCGTCGTCGGGATCTTTCTGCTTCAGGTCTGGCTGACCGATCGGCGCCATGCGGCGGCCGGCTACTGGTGCCTGTCCATGTGGGTGGGCTCGCTCTGCACGCTGCTTTTCACCTTTCGTGCGTTCGGTTACCCGCTCGTGACGGTCGGGCTTGCCAATATGCTCGCCGTGTTCGGCTATGCCATGATGTGGGCCGGCTTCCGGGTGTTCGACAACCGCCCGGTCCATGGTGTCGTCGTGCTGTCCGGAGCGGTTCTCTGGCTCGTTGCCTATCTGGGCGTGAATGCGGTGGCGCAGGACGTGAACAACCGCGTCATCATCATCTCGCTGCTGATCACCGCCTATTCGGTAGCGACGGGCGTGGATATCTGGCGCGGCCGCCGTACGGACCCGCTACCGACGCGGTTTCTCGCCGCACTCTTCTTCGTGTCGCATGGCATCATCTATTTCCTGCGCGTGCCCATGACCTTGCTGGCGCCGTCGGCCTTCGGCCATGGCACGGCCTATTCGGCGTGGTTTGCGATTTTCTCGCTGGAACTGTTCGCCCATACGATCCTGGCGGCGGTCGCCATGCTGGTGCTGATCAAGGAGCGGGGGGAGGCGATGTACCGTCAGGCGTCGCGCACCGATGCACTCACCGGCATCGCCAATCGCCGCTCCTTCCTCGATGATGTGCAGGCGCGGCTTGCCAGGCGGTCCGGCGGCAGCCTGCTCGTCTTCGATCTCGATCGTTTCAAGAGCATCAACGATACCTATGGCCATGCCGCGGGCGATGCCGTGCTCAAGCGTTTCGTCGAGACGGTTTCCGCGCGAATGGAACGCGGCATGCTGTTCTGCCGCTTCGGCGGCGAGGAGTTTGCACTGTTTGCCCCGCATCATGGCATGGATCGGGCGGAGGTTTTCGCCCAATCCCTGCGGCGCGAGATAGCCGCCCTGTCGCTGGATCACGGGGAGGGCCGGGCGATCAGCCTTTCCGTGAGCATCGGGCTTGCGGATGTCGAGACGTTCGGCGCCGATTTCGATCGTCTCTATTCCGCTGCCGACCGCGCGCTCTATGTCGCCAAGGACGAGGGCCGCGACCGCGTGAAGCGGGCCGAGCCATCGGCAGGCCTCTCGGATCTCGCGAGCCGCTTGCGCGCCTCCATCGTGCCCGATGCGGGCGCGGCCGCAGCCGGTTAGCCCGCCGCATCCTCTTTGGAAATCTCCCGGAGCCTCCGCACGATTGGCACGGCCGTCACTTGACCATGCCATCGAGATAGAGGTCTTCACCGCGTTGAAGAGACGTGAAGGTGAAGTCGTCTTTCTTGAGAAAGCGGTCGAACCAGCCCAAGAGTTCATCTTTCGTCGCCGTGTTGCGATAGCCGACCAACCTGACTCTGAGGGGCGCGTTGAAGGCGATGTCAAAGGCCGTGTCGAACTGGGTTGTGCCTGAAAGCTGAACCGAAAACGTGCCGTTGCCGTCGTGACGGATGGAGATGTCCGCACGCGTGAAAAACTCGTCGCTGTAGGTGGCGACGAGGCCGGGGGCTTCCCACCAATCCTCACCCGTCAGGGCGTTTCGCGTTCCTTCGCCCTGGAAGTCTACCCGGATGTCCTGGAGGCTGCGATAATCGCGGTTCTCGAAGCGCTTCACCGGTATCTTGAGCCACTGCGTATCAAGCGCCGGGTTCAACCATTGGGAAACGTCATCCTCGGGGTCATTGTTGGGATCAAAGAAGAATTTTGGGGATGTCACGTTCAAGTTCAGGACGACATAGTCTTCCAGCGTCTGGCCGGGCCAGGATCCACTGCTCGCCCGCAAGGTGATGCGCGGTTCCTGAACGGCAAGGTCAAGCGGATAACTCTGATAAACAATCTTGAAATGCGCCATGTCGCCTCCGGCCTGAAACTCCTCATGGATTCCGCAAGATAGCGGCCGATGGTACACTTTGCCATGCACATCGCTCTGGATCAAACCGCTCGCAAGGGAAAACCGCGCGGCCATGCAGATGAGCAAGATTTGCGAAGTCGGACCGTGCCATGGTTCGAGGCATGCGAACGGGAGGCGAGACATGAGCAGCAATGACATATGGGCGGCCTACGAGAAGCGTCTGACGCGCGTTTCAGACTATATCCACGATCACCTGGACGAAGAGCTGGATCTCAACCGCCTGTCCGAAATTGCCTGCCTGTCCGCGCATCACTGGCATCGGGTCTATCGCGCGGTTCACAAAGAGACGCTGGCCATGACCGTCCGGCGGCTTCGCCTGCACCGGGCGGCGGGTGATCTGGTGCGCAGCGATCGTCCCGTTCGCGATATCGCCGCGCGATGGGGTTATCCCAACCTTCAATCCTTCACGCGGGCCTTCTCGGCTGCCTATGGCATGCCGCCGGCCCGCTACAGGCGGGAGGGACCCCACCGTGCCTACGCAACGGAAAACCAAGAGGAAACCACCGGCATGTTCGACGTCACCATCCGCACGCTCCCGCCGCAAAACCTGCTCTGCATTCCACATACCGGGTCCTATATGGGCATCGGCAAGGCCTTCGAGGCGCTCTACGGCACGCTCTATGCGCGCGGCCTCTTTCGGCCCGGCATGCGCATGATCGGCCTGTATCTCGACGATCCCGATCTCGTCGCCGAGGACAAGCTGCGCTCCTTTGCCTGTGTCACGGTCGATGCCGTGCCTGCTGTCCAGCCGCCGCTGGAGCAGCGCACGCTGTCCGGCGGAGACTATGCCGTGCTGCGTCATCAGGGACCGTATGCGAATATGGGTGCCGCCTATCGCTGGCTCTTCGAGGCATGGCTGCCCGCGTCGGGCCGGTCGATTCGCGACGAGGTGATGTTCGAGCATTATCTCAACAGCCCGCGCGATGTTGCACCCGAGGCGCTGCTGACGGAGATCGGCCTGCCGCTCCAGCCGGATGGCGACACGGCGTCCTGAGACCCGCGGCGGCAAAGCCGCCCCAAAATAAAAAGCCCGGCGCGATGGCCGGGCTTTTCATGCCTATGGGCGCCGATCAGGCCGCCATGGCCTTGCGGAGGTTTTCGTCGATCTTGTCGAGGAAGCCGGTGGTGGAGAGCCACGGCTGGTCGGGACCGATGAGCAGCGCCAGGTCCTTGGTCATGAAACCGGATTCGACGGTCTCGACGCAGACCTTCTCCAGCGTTTCGGAGAACTTCGCCAGTTCCGCATTGCCGTCCAGCTTGGCGCGGTGGGCAAGGCCACGCGTCCAGGCGAAGATCGAGGCGATCGAGTTGGTCGAGGTTTCCTCGCCCTTCTGGTGCTGGCGGTAGTGACGGGTCACCGTGCCGTGCGCGGCTTCGGCTTCCACCGTCTTGCCATCGGGCGTCATCAGGACGGAGGTCATCAGGCCGAGCGAGCCGAAGCCCTGCGCCACGATGTCGGACTGCACGTCGCCGTCGTAGTTCTTGCACGCCCAGACGTAGCCGCCGGACCACTTGAGCGCCGAAGCGACCATGTCGTCGATCAGGCGGTGCTCGTACCAGAGCTTGGCTTCCTTGAACTTCTCGGCGAATTCGGCGTCGAAGACCTGCTGGAAGATATCCTTGAAGCGGCCGTCATAGACCTTGAGGATGGTGTTCT
>Ga0209025_1000123_pt1 | contig 204125 bp, 190 predicted proteins | sample AraplaMF_Col_mLB_FD_184256 | JGI IMG/M metagenome (GOLD analysis project Ga0209025, IMG submission 184256) | Arabidopsis root microbial communities from the University of North Carolina, USA - plate scrape MF_Col_mLB (SPAdes) (version 2) | ecosystem: Host-associated > Plants > Roots >...
GCACCGCATCCTGCAGGCCGGCAACAGCATCGGCGGCGCGATCTCGCAGGATGGCCGCGTGGTGGCCGCGCAGAATTACGCGCCGGGCGGGATCCGGCTGTTCGATGCCCGGACGCTTGAGCCGCTGGCGGACCTGCCGGCCATCGGCCAGGACGGGCGCCGCGCCAAGGTGGTGGGCCTGGCCGACCTGCCGGGCCGGCGCTTTGCCGCAAGCCTGTTCGAGTCCGGCGAGATCTGGATCATCGATGCCGCCGATCCGCGCCATCCGCAAGTGACGCGCCTGCCGGCCGGGCGCGAGCCGTACGACGGCCTGGTCACGCCCGACGGACGCTGGTACCTGGCCGGCCTGTTCGGCGAGGACGGGCTGGCGCTGGTCGACCTGTGGCAGGCGCCGCCGCAGGCGCGCCGTATCCTCTCCGGCTACGGCCGCAGCGGCCAGCCGCTGCCGGTCTACAAGATGCCGCACCTGCGCGGCTGGGCGATGGCGCAGGGCCAGGCATGGCTGCCGGCCATCGGCCGGCACGAAGTACTGGTCGCCGACCCGGCGCGCGGCTGGCAGCAGACCGCGCGCGTGGCGCTGGCCGGCCAGCCGGTCTTTGTCATGGCACGCCCGGACGGCCGGCAGGTCTGGGTCAACTTCGCCTTCCCGCACAACGACACCGTGCAGGTCATCGACACCGCCACGCGAGAGGTGGTACGCACGCTGCGACCTTGCCGCGGCGTGCTGCATATGGAATTCACGCCCAAGGGGGAGGCGCTGTGGCTGTCCTGCCGAGACGACAACCGCGTCGAAGTCTTTGACACCGGCAGCCTCGCGCGCATCGCCACGCTGCCGGCCGATAACCCCAGCGGCATCTTCTTCACCGCGCGGGCGCAGCGCTTCGGCATGTAAGGGGGGCGCCATGCTCGACGAACGCACCCTGTACGACACGCTGCAGCATGACTTCCCGCTGCAGCGCCGCCCCTACCAGGCGCTCGCGCAAGGACTCGGCCTGTGCGAGCACACGCTGCTGTCGCTGCTGGCGCGCGACCTGGGCGCGGGCCGGATCAGCCGCGTCGGCGCCGTATTCGCGCCCAACGTGATCGGCGTCAGCACGCTGGCCGCGCTGAGCGTGCCGACGGCGCAGCTGGATCGCATGGCCGCTCGCGTCAGCACCTGCGCCTCGGTCAGCCACAACTACGCACGCAGCGGCCACGCATACAACCTGTGGTTCGTCGCGGGCGCGCGCGAGCGCAGCACGCTGGACGGCACACTGGCCGCCATTGCCGACATGGCCGGGCAAGTGCCGCTGGACCTGCCGATGGCGCGCGAATACCACATCGACCTGGGTTTTGCGCTCGGTACCGGCGACCGCCGCCGGCGCCGGATCGCCGCACCCGTGCCCCCGGTCGCGCTGGACGCGGATGACTGGCGCCTGGTGGCGGCGCTGGAAGCGGGCCTGCCGCTGACGCCGCGCCCGTTCCAGGAACTGGCGTTGCGCACGCGGCTGCCGATGCCGCGCGTCCTGGAGCGGATTGCGCAGTGGTCGGCACAGGGCGTCATCCGCCGGCTGGGCGTGGTGCTGCGCCATGGCCGCTTCGGCTACGGGCACAACGCCATGTGTGTGTGGAACGTGCCGGACGCCCGGGTCGACGCGATCGGCCTGCGCCTGGCGCGCCAGCCGCGCGTGACGCTGTGCTACCGGCGCGAGCGGCGTCTGCCGGCCTGGCCCTTCAACCTGTTCGCGATGATCCATGCCCGCGACGCGCGCGACCTGCAGCCGGCGCTCGACCACATCCGCGCCACCGTCGGGCTGGACCAGACGCCCGGCGCGGTGCTGGTCGGCACACGTTGCTACAAGCAGCGCGGCACGCGCTACGCCACGCAGGAGGCGGCATGAACATGGCAGCCGATGCCTGCGGCGGCGCGCTTGCCGACACCGGCGGCACCATCGATGCCACCGACCGCCGCATCATCAACGCACTGCAACGCGGCCTGCCGCTGGTGCCGCGGCCGTATGCCGAGGCTGCCGCCTCGCTCGGCATCGCGGAGGGCGACCTGCTGGCGCGGCTGCGCCGGCTGCTCGACCACGGCGTGCTGACACGATTCGGCCCGCTCTATCAGATCGAACGTGCGGGCGGCCGCTTTGTGCTGTGCGCCTGCCACGCGCCGGAACAGCGTCTCGACGCGGTGGCCGGCGCGATCAACGCCTTCCCGGAAGTCGCGCACCACTACCAGCGCAACCACCACCTGAACCTGTGGTTCGTGCTGGCGGTCGCGCGGGCCGACGAGGTGGCCCCGGCGCTCGCCCGCATCGCCGCCGCGGCGGGCGTCGAGATCCTGCCGTTTCCCAAGGAGCGCGAGTTCTTCGTCAACCTATATCTTCCCGCATGATGTCCGCCGACGCCCACGATGTCATCGATCTTGCCCTGATCCGCGCCACGCAGGCGGGCCTGCCGCTGGAGCCGGCGCCGTTCGCGGCAGTGGCCGCCATGCTGGGACTCGACGAGGCCGAAGTCATCGCCCGGCTGGCGGCGATGCAGGCGCGCGGCATGCTGCGCCGCATCGGCGCGGTTCCCAACCACTACCGGCTGGGCTGGCGCGCCAACGGCATGACGGTGTGGGACGTGGATGATCGCTGCGTCGATGCGCTCGGCGAACGCATCGGTGCGCTGCCCTTCGTCAGCCACTGCTATCTGCGCCCGCGCCGGCTACCGCACTGGCCCTACAACCTCTTCGCGATGGTCCACGCGCGTACGCGCGCCGACGCGGCGCCGCAGATCGGCCGCATCGCGGCGCTGCTGGGCGACGCCTGCCGCTCGCATGACGTGCTGTGGTCCACCCGCATCCTGAAGAAAACCGGCCTGCGCCTGCCGCCGGCCGGACCTGCCCCACAGGAGCCACGCTGATGTTCCGCCTGTCCCGCTTCATGGAAGCCCTGCGCGACGCCGGGCCAGTGCCGCCTGCCCGCAAGGCCGCCGGTCCGGTCGTGATCTGGAACCTGATCCGCCGCTGCAACCTCAACTGCCGGCATTGCTATGCCACCTCGGCCGATACCGATTTCAAGGGCGAGCTGGATACCGCCGAGGCGCTGCGCGTGCTGGCGCAATTGCGCGATGCGCGCGTGCCCGCACTGATCCTGTCCGGTGGCGAGCCGCTGCTGCGGCCTGACCTGTATGACATTGCCGCCCATGCGCGCGTGCTTGGCTTCCACCTGTCGCTGTCATCGAACGGCACGCTGCTCGATGCCGGCCATGCCGCGCGGCTGGCCGCCGCGGGCTTCGACTATGTCGGCGTCAGCCTGGACGGGCTGCCCGCCACGCACGACCGCTTCCGCCGCAGCGACGGCGCCTTCGCGCAGGCGCTGGCGGGCCTGCGCGCCGCGCGCGCCGCCGGCCTGCGCGTCGGCGTGCGCATGACGCTGACCGAAGCCAACGCCGCGCAGCTGCCCGACGTGGTGGCGCTGGCCGAAGGCGAAGGCATCGACAAGTTTTACCTGTCCCACTTCAACTACGCCGGCCGCGCGCGCAGCCATCGCGCCGAGGATGCACGGCATGCGCGCACGCGCGCCGCGCTGGACTGGCTGTTCGACCATGTCTGGGAGCGCACGCGCGCGGGCCATGCCGGCGACTTCGTCACCGGCAACAACGATGCCGACGGGGTCTACCTGCTGTACTGGATCGCTCAGCGCTTCCCGGACCGCGTCGCCGATATGCGCCGGCGGCTGGAACAATGGGGCGGCAACGCGACTGGCGTGGGCGTGGCCAATATCGACAACCTCGGCAACGTGCATCCCGATACGATGTGGTGGCACGTCACGCTGGGCAACGTGCGCGAACGGCCCTTCGGCGAGATCTGGGCGAGCCGCGCCGATCCCCTGATGGCGGGACTGGCCAGCCGGCCGCGTCCGTTGCAGGGGCGCTGCGCGGACTGCGCGCAGCGTGCCATCTGCAACGGCAATACCCGAGTGCGCGCGCTCGCACTGACCGGCAACGCGTGGGCGGAAGATCCGGGCTGCTACCTCAGCGACACCGAAATCGCCAACGCGCCCGGCACGGAGTTGGCGGCATGACGCGCATCGCCCGATGGCTCCTGTCCCTGGCGCTGACCTGCGGCATGCAATCCGTATCCGCGCTCGATCCTGCCGCACTCTATGGCCAGCACTGCGCCGCCTGCCACGGCGCCGACCGCCTCGGCGGCATGGGCCCCGCGCTGCTGCCGGAAAGCCTGGAGCGGCTGCGTGCCAGCGAACTCGACACCGTGCTGCGCGACGGCCGCGCCGCGACGCAGATGCCGCCCTTCGGCGCCACGCTGGCGGCGCCGGAACTGCAGGCGCTGGCGCGCTGGCTGCGTACGGCACCTGCCGCCGCGCCGCAATGGAGCGCCGAGGCGATCCGTGCCAGCCACGTGGTCACGCATGCGCCTGGCACGCTGCCGGCGCGTCCCGTGTTCAGCGCCGATCCGCTGAACCTGTTCGTGGTGGTCGAGGCAGGCAGCCATCACATGACCGTGCTCGACGGCGACCGGCTTGCACCGATCCATCGCTTTGCCACGCGCTTCGCGCTGCACGGCGGCCCCAAGTTCAGCCGCGATGGCCGCTATGTCTACATGGCCAGCCGCGACGGCTGGGTCAGCAAGTACGACCTGTGGAACCTGGCCTATGTCGCCGAGATCCGCGTCGGCATCAACACGCGCAACGTTGCCGTCAGCGACGACGGGCGCTGGGTGCTGGCCGGCAATACGCTGCCGCGCACGCTGGTGCTGCTGCGCGCCGACGACCTGTCGGTGGCGCGGGTGCTCGACGTCAGGGGCCGCAGCGGCGACGCCTCGCGGGTATCGGCGGTCTACGACGCGGCGCCGCGCCACAGCTTTATCGCGGCGCTGAAGGACATCGCCGAGGTCTGGGAAATCCCGTATGCCGATGCCGCCGGCAAGCCACTCCCGTCGCCGGCACCGCGTACGATCGTGCTGGACGACGTGCTCGACGACTTCTTCTTCGACCAGTCTTACCGACACATCCTCGGCGCGTCGCGCAGCGGCGGCGGCCAGGTGATCGACCTCGACCAGGGCCGAAAGGTGGCCGCGCTGGCGCTCGGCGGCATGCCTCACCTCGGCAGCGGCATCACGTGGCAACGGGACGGCCATGAAGTGATGGCGTCGCCCGACCTCGGGCAAGGCCGCGTTTCGGTGATCGACATGCAGGACTGGCACACCGTCGCCACCATCCCGACCAACGGCGCGGGCTTCTTCCTGCGCAGCCACGAGAACAGCCGCTATGCCTGGGCCGACGCGATGATGAGCCCGCGGCGCGACACGCTGCAGGTGATCGACAAGCAGACCCTGCAGGTTGCCGGCAGCGTCACACCCAGTCCGGGCCGCACCGCCGCGCACGTGGAATTCACGCGCGACGGGCGCCATGCGCTGGTCAGCCTGATGGAGCGCGACGGCGCGATCGTGGTCTATGACGCCGCCACGCTGCAGGAAGTGAAGCGCATCCCGATGGACAAGCCCATCGGCAAGTACAACGTCTACAACAAGACCACGCGTTCGGCCGGCACCAGTCATTGACGCCATGCCGCGCGCACGCAGGAGTCCCTCGCATGAACTCTCCTCTCAAGCCCGGCAAGGTCTGGCTGGTCGGCGTCGGCCCCGGCAGCCCCGACCTGGTCACCGTGCGTGCGGTACGCGCGCTCGCATCCGCCGACGTATGGCTGGTCGATGACCTGGTCGCGCCGGAGATGTCCTGCTATGCCCGGCCCGGCACGCATGTCGAGTGGGTCGGCAAGCGTGGCGGCCGCTGCTCGGTCACCCAGGCGCGCATCCAGCAGCTGACACTGCAGCACGCGCTGGCCGGGCGCACCGTCGCGCGCGTCAAGGGCGGCGATCCGCTGCTGTTCGGCCGCGGCGGCGAAGAGGCCGCCTTCCTGCGCGCGCACGGCGTGCCGGTGGAAGCGGTCAACGGCATCAGCAGCGGCATGGCGGCGGCGCAAGCCCTCGGCGTCGCGCTGACCCACCGCGCCCACTGCCACGGCGTGACCTTCGTCACCGGGCACACCAGCGAACACGGCTCGCCCGACTGGGAGGCACTAGTGCGCGGCGGCACCACGCTGGTCATCTACATGGGCATGAGCCGGCTCGCCGCGATCCGCGACGGGCTGCTGGCGGCCGGCATGCGCGCCGACATGCCGGCGGCGGTGGTGATGCATGCCGGCGGCGCGGAGGAGCGTTCGTGGACTGGCACGGTGCAGGCGCTGGCTGATGCGCTAGCTGCCGGGCTGGCCAGCCCGGCGGTGGTGCTGGTGGGAGGCGTGATGGCGGAGGCGATGCCGCAGGAGATGGCGCTCTCATCCGCCGCGCCGCTGGAGTAGCATGGTGCCGCGCGACCGGCCCGGGCCGCGCCATACCGACAGGCACGACCATGCTCACCAAGGCTCTCACCGCATTCCTCCTGATGGCGCTTTGCGTATCGGTTCACGCGATCGGCATCCTGGCGGCCTTTCACTGGCTCAAGTGGCGGATCCCGCCGGGGCCGCGCTACTTCTGGCGCGCCACGCGCGCGCTGATCAGCCTGGCGGCTTGCACGATCCTGCTGCACCTGCTGCAGATCGTGGCCTGGGGCCTGTTCTACTACTGGCGGGCGGGGCTGCCCGACCTGCATACGGCCCTCTACTTCAGCGCAGTGACCTACACCACCACCGGCTATGGCGACGTGGTGCTGCCGCAGCCATGGCGCCTGGTCGGCGGCGTGGAAGCGCTGACCGGCATCCTGATGTGCGGCCTGTCGACCGGTTTGTACTTTGCTTTCTTCTCCAGGGTGGTGACCAACGCGCTGCACCATCGGGAAAGCGAAGGCCCCGCGCAAGGCGGGGCCGGGGCTTGATGCTCGAGGTCGGGGCGGGGCGAGCCGTCCCGTTCCGCGCGGCAGCCGCTTAGCGCGCCGCCGAAGCAGTCAGCCAGCCTTCTTCGGTGCTCGTGGCCGCGACCTGCCTGGCGATCGAATCACCCAGGCGCGTGGCATCCGCATTGACCGAGTCATGCGTGAGTTCCGTGGCGCCGCGCACACCGGCCCCGCCGGCAGCCGCCATCGCTACATGTCCGGCCGCGGCGCCGATGCCGGCGGTTTCCGCCACGCCCGGGATATGGCCGCTGTCGGCGTCGGCGACGAAGCTCTGCAGCGGGACCGGGGCGCCGTTGGCGGGCTTGTACGAGATGCGCACGTCGGCGCCGACTTCGCTCTTGCCGGCACCCAGGCCGATCAGCAGGCGGCGCCGGCCGCTGCCTTCGTCGATCTTGCAGAAATCGCCCTCGACGATCAGTGCGTTGGCACCAGCCGGCGCCGGCGCATCGGAACGCACGGCATTCAGGCCCATGCCGCGCAGCTGGCGCACGACCTCGTTGGCGACCTGCTCGCGCGCTTCAGCCGCGGTCTGGCCCTGGGCGTCGGCCGACGAGCCGCCGGTGGCCATCATCCTGACCTTCTGCACCAGGCCGCCGTCGAGCTTCACCTGCCCGGCATCGGCCTCGAACGCGTGGACGTAGATCACGTCGGCGTGCACGGCCTGCATCAGGCCCATCTGGTTGATGCCGGTAACACCTGCGTTGGCGCAGCCGGCGCCGAGCATGGCAGTGGCGGCGAATGCGGCGATGGTCAGGCGCTTGGTTTGCCTGGCGATGGTCTGGAGAGCGTTGCGCATATCGGTTCCTTTGGGTTGGCGATTCGTGCCGTCAGTGGTCTGGAAGAGCTGTCACCGACTTTGTTGCATCAGGGAATCGCAAACCATCGGGAGCTTCTTGCCGCGCTGCCTGGCTCGGTGTTGCCGTGTGGCATCGCGGTGACGGGAGTATGGGAAAAACCCGCGCGCGGCGCCATGTGGGAATTATTTCGCGCCATGTCACGGCGCGGCGGGCCGGGCAGCAAGGGGGGCGCTACGCCGGTGACTGCAGCGGCAGCGCCACCACCGCTTCAAGTCCGCCGCCATCGCGCGGGCGGAACTGCAGCGAGCCGCCGTGCAGCCGCGCGATGCGCTCGACGATGGCCAACCCAAGCCCTGTGCCGCCCGCGTGGCCGCGCGCATTGGCGCCGCGGCTAAAGGGCGCCTTGAGCTGCTCCAGCTCATGCGCGGCGATGCCGGTGCCGCGGTCGCCAACCGCCACGTAGGCGCACGCGGCATCGCGCCAGGTGCGCACGCTGAAGCCTGACTTGCCGTAGACGACAGCGTTCTGCATCAGGTTCATCAGCAGCCGCATCAGGCTGACAGGGCGATAGGGAACCGGGGGCAATTCGGCCAGCGACAGCTCGAACTCATGCCCCAGGCCGGCGAAGTCGGCGGCGAGCTGCGACACCAGCGCGTTGACGTCGCCGGGCTGCGGCTGCTCTTTTTCGCCGCTGCCGGCGTAGTCCATGAACTGCTGCAGGATGGTCTCGATGTGGTCCAGGTAGCCCTCGGCCGAGGCCACGAACGCGTCGTCGGCGCCGCGCGGGATGGACATGGCCATGGCCAGGCGCAGCTTGGTCAGTGGCGTGCGGATGTCGTGCGAGACACCCGCCAGCATCAGTGCCCGCGTCTGCTCGGCCTGCTGCAACGCCTGCGTCATCTGGTTGAAGGCGCCGCTGACCTGGGCGATCTCGGTCGGGCCGTCGGTCGGCAGTGGTGGCGGTGTCGATCCGGCGCGGATGTCCTGCGCGGCACGCGCCAGGTCCTGCAGCGGCCGGTTCAGGTGGCGCTGGATCAGGTAGCCGGTCAGTGCCGCGAGCAGCGCCAGCGCGGTCGACAGCGCCAGCGCCGTGGCGATGCCGCCGGCGCGCACGTCCTCGCTGATCGGCAGGCCGATCCAGCGGGGTTGGCCGCCCACATGCATGCGAATCCAGAGTTGCTCGGCCTCGCCGGCCTGCCATCGCACCGGCATGTCGGCGGGCAGGTGGCGCCGCAGCGCCTCCATGAAGACATCGCGTTGCCAGGTGCGCAACAGGTGCTGCAGGTCGGCCGCGGGTTTCGCGGCGGCGTGCTCGGGCTCTTGCGCCTGCGCACCCATGCGCGTGGCCGCGACACCGCTGGGGTCAAGCGGTATTGCCGCCACCACGCGGTCGAGCGTGCGCACGTAATCGGCAAAGACAATGGCGGCGCGCTCGATGCGCGGGCGCTGCACGTAATGCAGCAGCACCGTCAGCGAGCACGCCTGGGTGACGGCCACCAGCGCCACCAGCAGCAGGATATTGCGCGCCAGCAGCGAACGCGGCAGCAGGCGCCTGAACATGGGCGACGAACGCGTCACGATTCCACACCGGCGACCAGCATGTAGCCAACGCCCCACACGGTCTTGATAAAGCGCGGCTTGGACGGATCGTCTTCGACGATCTGGCGCAGCCGCAGGATCTGCACGTCGATGCTGCGGTCGAGCGCGTCATGGTCGCGCCCGCGCGCCCGCGCCAGCAGGTTCTCGCGGCTGACCGCACGGTTCGGCGACGATCCCAGCGCGTGCAGCAGCAGCATCTGCGCCGAATGCACTTCGACCGGCTCGCCGCCGCGCAGCAGCGTCTGCTTGCCGACATCGAAGGTGAAGTCGCCGAAGCGCAGCCTCTGCGTGGTCACGGTGGGGTCGCCGGCCGACATCTTCTGCCGGCGCAGCAGCGCGCGGATGCGCGCCACCAGTTCGTCCGGCACGAAGGGCTTGGCGAGGTAGTCGTCGGCACCCGTTTCCAGGCCGGCGACACGGTCCATCGGGTCACCCTTGGCCGTCAGCATCAGGATCGGCAGCGTGTGGCCCTCGGCCCGCAGGCGCTTGCAGATGGTGAGGCCGTCCTCGGGCTCCATCATCAGGTCGAGCACCAGCAGGTCGTGCGGCTCGCGCTGCAGGTACTTGTCGAGCTGCTTGCCGTCGGCCACCGCGCGCACGCGGAAGCCGTGCCCGGTCAGGAAGCGTTGCAGCATGTTGCGCAGCTCGGCTTCATCGTCGAGCACGACAATCCTGTTCACCTGTTCCATCACGGGTCTCCGGCGATGCCGGCGTGCCGGCGGCTTGCTGTCCCAACTTTCAGCGCCAGGCTTCAGCGCATGACATCAGCGCATGACATCAGCGCATGACATCAGCGCGACATCATCTTCTGCTTCATGAACGCCTCGATCTGCGGCAGCGTCACGTAGCCCAGCCGCTGCGTATCGATCTGGTCGAAGTGGCTCGCGACCATCGGCATGCCGGCCTGCGCCTGCTCGCGGGTCAGCTTGCCGTCCCGCGTGGTGTTCGCGCCGGCGAAACGCTCCTGCAGCTGCTGCAACGCACGCTCGGCCCGTACTCCACCGGCGCCTGCCGCTGCGGGCAGCTCGGCACTTTGTGCCCAGGCGCCTGCAGAAACAATACACAACATAAGCACTGCAATCATCTTCTTCATGGTGGACTCCGTGGGACGGCCGGCGCCGCCGGCGATAGTCAGGGCAGTTGGCAAGGGGAAATCGATGGGGGAAGCACGTCGATGCGCTCAGACCACGTGGGCGGGCACCCACACACCGCCGGCCCAGTGGCCGGGGATCATGACGGCCGGGCGGCCGACGTAGACCGCGCGCGGTGCGAAATAGATCGTGCGCGGCACCGGTGCGGCGACCACGACACGGACCGGCGGCGGCGGGGCAAGCACGACCTTAGCGGGCGGCGGCACGTACACCATGGCGGGCGCCGGGGCCGGCACGTAGACCGGCGCCGGGGGCGGCGGCGTGACCACCACCGGCGGCGTGCCGACCGCCACCGCCGTACCCGCCGTACTCGCCGTACCCGCCGTGCCGACGGCAGCCACAGTGCTTACCGTTCCGACCGTGGCGACTGTCGTGCCGCCGGTCGCTACCGCCGCGCCGTGGACCACGGTAGTGCCACCGCCGGTGGTCACGACCCCAGGCGCCACGCTGGTGGCGCTGCCCGAGTGCGTGACGGTACCGCCCTGCGCACCGGTCACGGTACCCGAGCGGTAGCAGGTCGAGCCGGCGCAGCTGGTCGAAGCGGCGTGCCCGTAGCTATTGCCATTTGCGCCAGTGACGGTGCCGGACGATGAGTACTGCCCCATGCCTTGGCGGGTCAGGCTGCCAGAGGTGGTGGCAGTCTGGCCATTGGGGCCGGTCAGGTCGCCGCTGTGCGAGCAGGTGCCGCCTGCGCAACTGGTGCTGCCGTCGTGCTGCACCGAGCGGCCGTCGGGACCGATGGCGGTGCCGCTGTTGCTGAACTGGCCCGGCGCGCTGCGTGTGACGGTGCCGGTGTTGGTGGCCAGGCCGCCATGCGGGCCTTCGATGCCGCCGGCGTGCGAGCAGCTGCCGCCACCACAGGCGCCGATATGCCCGGTGCTGAACGTGCCGCGCGGCGTGCAGGCCGTGCCGTGCCCGCCAAATGCGGCAAAGGCGGGCGTGCTCGACAGGATCACCAGCGCACCGCCGGCGATGCTGAGGAAGCGGGGCAGGCGCAGCTTGCGAGTCGGGCGCAGGGAGCTTTCGGTATGGGCGGGGCGTTTCGTCATGGCAGGTCCTTCTGGTTCGGTTCATGCCGCGCACCGTGTCGCGGCGACGGTCGAACTATAGGCAAGCGACCACGGCTTCTCGCGGTGGAAAAGATGTCGCGGTGTTACACCGCCCGCGGCCCGCCACGCATGACATACGGCGAAATAATTGCTGCATGGCGCCGCAAGGGTCCAGCCACTACCTTTGCCTCACCGACGCAGCAAGCAGCCAACCCCGCAAGCCAAGCGTCCCACTTCACCGCACTGGACCCGACATGCACAACCTCGGAAAATTCACGCTCTACGTCACGGCGTTTATCGTGGCGGTATCGCTGGTCGAAGCCTTCGTTCTGGCACGCAAGGCGAACCGCCAGGGCAAGGCCTACCCCTGGCATGAAGTCGCCCTGTCGCTGGCCGACCTGGCAGGCCGCAAGCTGCTGGCGCTGCTGCCGCTGTCGCTGGCCACGCCGGTGTTCGCGTTTGCCTGGCAGCACCGCATCTTCACGGTCGAGATCAACAGTGCGCTGGCCGTGCTGCTGCTCTTTCTCGGACAAGAGTTCTGCTACTACTGGTACCACCGCGCCTCGCACCGCATCCGCTTCTTCTGGGCCACGCACGCGGTGCACCACTCGCCGAACGAGCTGACGCTGGGCACCGCCTATCGCCTGGGCTGGACCGGCAAGATCACCGGCACCGCCATCTTCTTCGCGCCCCTGGTTTTCCTGGGCGTTCGTCCCGACGTGGTGCTGGCCACGGTGAGCCTGAACCTGCTGTACCAGTTCTGGCTGCATACCACCTGGATCCCCAAGCTGGGCTGGCTCGAATACGTGTTCAATACCCCGTCGGCGCACCGCGTGCACCATGCTTCGAACATCGACTACCTCGATGCCAACTTCGGCGGCGTGCTGATCATCTTCGACCGCCTGTTCGGCACCTATGTGGAAGAGCGTGAAGAAGAGCCCTGCCGCTTCGGCCTGGTCCACCCGACCACCACGCACAACCCGCTCGTCAACCAGTTCGAGCACTGGGTCAGCCTGTTCGGCGACATGGCCAGGGCCGGCAGCGTGACCAAGGCAATCGGCTACCTGGTGATGCCCCCGGGCTGGACGCCGGACGGCAGCGGCGACACCACCGAAAGCCTGCGCCAGCAGGCCCAGGCGGAGCGGGCGGTGGCGGTGAACGCAAGCTGAACGGAATCCACGGAAAAGAAAAGCGCAGCGCGGCCTTGCCGCGCTGCGCTTCGTCGTTGTTAGCGAGGCGTCCCGCCGAAGCTCGCCGCAACGCAGCGTCGGCCTAGCCTTCTGCCAGCAGCGCGCGCAGCCGTGCCTTGGCCACCTTCTCCAGCGTCGAGCGCGGCAGACTGTCCACCAGCCGGATTTCGCGCGGCTGCTTGAAGTCGGCGAGCTGCGCCGCGCACACCTGTGCGATGCGCGCCGGCAGCCCGCCTTCGGGAGCCGGCGCGGCGATGACGAACGCGACCGGCACCTCGTCCAGCATCGGATGCTTGCGGCCGACCACCGCCACCTCGGCGACGCCCGGCACGGCCGCGATCACGCGCTCGATCTCGGACGCGGCGACGTTCTCGCCGCCCACCTTTAGCATGTCCTTGGCGCGGTCGGCAAAGTAGACGGCGCCGTCGTGTCCCAATCGCACGCGGTCTCCGGTGATAAACAGCCCGTCATCGCGGAAGGCTGCGGCGGTGGCCTCGGGGTCGTTGGCGTATTCCAGGAACAGAGAGACGCCGCGCCGGCCGCGCACGTACAGGTCGCCGGTCTCGCCGGGCGCGACCGGCCTGCCGTCGGCATCGAGCACATGGATCTCGTAGCCCGGCGCGGGCCGCCCCATCGATAGTGGCGGATTGGGACGGTGCACCGAGCCGATGGTGCCGTGCGTGATGGTCTCGGTCATGCCCCACCAGCCGATGGTCTTGACGCGGAAATGCGCGTCGGTCGGCGGCGAGCTCACGCCGCTGCCCCACAGCCGGTAGCTGTGCCGCGGCGGCACCGGGTGCGCCAGCAGCGCGCGCACGCAGAACGGCACCATCGAGGTCCAAGTGCAGCGATGCCGCAGCGACACCGGCCAGAATCGCGAAGCCGAGAAGCGCGGCAGCAGCACTGCCGTGCCGCCGACCCATAGCGAGGCCAGCACCGAGTAGACCTGCGCGTTGGTATGGAACAGCGGCAGGTGGACCAGGTGGACGTCGTCCGGGCGCAGGTCTTCGTGCTGCGCGCACAGCCGCGCGCCCCACAGCGCATTGGCATGGGTCCACAGCACCGCCTTGGGCCGCGAGGTGGTGCCCGAAGTGTACTGGATGCCGAACGGCGCCATCGGGTCGTGCGGGCGCTCGGCCAGGGTGGCCGGGTCCGCTTCGACCTGGTCGAAGCGCAGGAAGCCGTCGCCGGGCGCGACAGCCGGCGCGCCGTTGTCGGTGGCGGTGACCGCGATCCACGCCAGCGCCGGCCCCGCGTCCCGCACCTGCGCGGCGAAGCGCGGCTGCGTGATGCCGGCCACCGCGCCGCTGTGGCGGGCGAAGTAGGCCAGCTCGTCGGCGCTTGAGCGGGTATTGGTGGTGACCGGCACCGCGCCGGCATAGGCGCAGCCCAGCCACGCGATCACCGATTCCGGACAGTTGTCCAGGTGCACCAGCACGCGCTCGCGCGGCTGCACGCCGCGTGCCTGCAGGCCGGCGGCAAAGCGGCGCACGGCCTGGCCGAAGGCGGCATGGGTCCAGGTGCGGCCCTCGCCTTCGAACGGCTCCCACACCAGGAACGGGTGGGCGCCGCGCAGCGCGGCCTGTTCGTCGACCAGGGTGCGGATATCGGCATTCTCAAACGGCGTGAGCGCGGTGAGCGGCATGGGATTCTGGGTCATGAGGGGGCGGCTTCCGGTTGCGGCAGCGCGGGATGCGCAAGGGCCAGTATCGCGAAGCTGCGCCGCCGCACGACTCGTCCGAAGCGACGATATGGGCCGCCGGCGCCGCATGGCGGAATCCACGGCGCCCGCGCTGGTCGAACTGCTCAGCATCGCCCCGATACCAGACACCCTGTCCTCATCCCGCCATGCAACGCGTGCTCCTCATCCTCGGCTGCCTGCTGATCGCCGCCGCAGCAGCCTGGCCCTGGCTGTCTAAGCTGCCGTTCGAGCGCCTTGGCCGCCTGCCCGGCGACATCCATATCGTCCGCGACGGCTTCAGCTTCTACCTCCCGATCACGACCTGCATCCTGGTGTCGGTGGTGGTCTCGATCGTGATCTGGCTGCTGCGGCGCTGACCCCGCGCCACCGGAATCAGGCCGACCGAGCGTCGGTGCGGAACACCGCCATCGCGCGCTGCATCTGCTGCGCCTGCGCCTGCAGCGACTGCGCCGCGGCGGCCGCCTCCTCCACCAGCGCCGCGTTCTGCTGCGTGACCTGATCCATCTGCGCCACCGCCTGGTTGACCTGCGCGATGCCGCTGCTCTGCTCGCGCGAGGCATGGCTGATTTCGTCCATCATCGCCGTCACGCGCCGGATCGCGGCCACGGTGCTGTCCATGCTGGCGGTGGCATCCACCGCCAGCGACGTGCCAGAGGCCACCCGCTGCGCGGACTGCGAGATCAGCGTGCCGATTTCCCTGGCCGAGTTGCCGGCGCGCTGCGCCAGCCCGCGCACCTCGGACGCCACCACGGCGAAGCCGCGGCCGGCCTCGCCCGCGCGGGCTGCCTCCACCGCCGCGTTCAGTGCCAGGATATTGGTCTGGAAGGCAATGGCATCGATCACCGCGATGATGTCGACAATGCGGCGCGAATCGGCCTCGATGTCCTGCATGGTCTGCTGCATGCGCCCCACCGCGGCGCCGCCGGCCAGCGCAATGTCCGACGCTTCGCGCGCGAGCTCGCTGGCCTGTGCGGCACTGCCGGCGTTCTGCTGCACGGTGGCGGTGAGCTGCTCCATGCTGGCCGCGGTCTGCTCCAGCGACGAGGCCTGCTCCTCGGTGCGCTGCGACAGGTCGATATTGCCCTGCGCGATCTCGCCGGCGGCAGCCAGCACGTTGTGCGCGCCGGCCTTGGTATCGCCGATCAGCCCGCGCCAGCTGTCCACCAGCGACAGCAGGTGGCGCTTGACTTCGCTGAACTCGTCGCGGCCGTGCACCGCCATGCGCAGGCTCAGGTCGCCGGCATTGATGCGGTCGACCATGTTCCCCACGGTGCGCACGTCGCCGCGCATGCCGCGGCTGAAGCCGCCGAACAAATAGAAGGCAAGGGCCAGCGCGACCACGCCCAGCGCCGCCAGCAGCACGAACTGGCGCCGCTGCGCGGCGATGCGTTGCGCCAGCATGGCGCCGGCGATCGCCGAAAACTCGTTGTTGGCGGCCAGCACGCCGTTGATCGCCGCGCTGGCTTCATCGAAATAGGTCTTGGCGTCGATGCCAATGCCGCTGGCGCCGAGCATCCGCACCTTGAGCGTGCGGTAGAAGTTGTCCATCGCCGCCAGTTGCTGCATGGCCGCGTCGACCTGCGGCTGGTATGCCGGCGCATGCCTGCCCACGCGCGCGACATCGCGCCGGACGGATTCCAGGCCTTCCTGGATCTGCTCGGCGAGCGCGCCCAGGTCGGCCTGCTGCGCGGCATCGGCATAGCCGCCCTGCGCGATGATGCCAGCGCCGCGCCCGCGCGCCAGCGCGCTGTGCTCAGCCAGGCGCGGCATCGGGCCAACCATCAGGCTGATCAGGTAGTACGCGCCGGCTTCGCCGTCGAGGGCGAACTCTGAGCGCTCGGCCACGTCGGCGATGAACAGCTGTGTCTGCCTGACCAGCGCGCTGTGACGCTCGAACAGCGGGCCGGGCGTGGTGTTCAGGCCGAGGCCCCGGAGGTGCTGCCAGTCCTGCTCCAGCTTGCGCGCCGCTGGCTCGAGCGCAAAGCCGGGATTGGCGGTGGTGGCGCGCAGCAGTTCGGCGAGGTTGGCCGCGGCCTTGCCGTCGGCCGCGTCGAAGGTCGGCCGGAAGCCGGCGTTGCCGGCCAGTACGGTGTTCGCGGCACCGCGCCGGACCTGCGTCTCGCGCATGAAGTCGAGCGCGTGGCCGACGATGGCCAGGCCGCGCCGTTCGCTCTCGGTGGTGCGGATCGACTGCGCCGAGCCATGCAGCACGACGTACATTGCCCCGCACAGCGGCACGAGGAACAGCACCGCGATCAGGGTCAGTTTCTGGTTGATGTTCAGGCGCGCCATCAGGCGCTCGGCGGGGCGGAAAAAGGCGGTCATCGGCTCGGCTGGACTGGCAGGAAAGGGCTGGCAAGGGATTGGCTTTCCCCCCGGCTATCGGTTGCGTTTTCCAGGCCTGAAGCAAGAATTCCGATCATTTTGACGATGCGCAAACGGGGTGCAGAAAATGCCCCGCATCAGGGCAAAATGCACGCGCCGGGGGCAGGAAATCGTGCTTGCACGCGCAGCGACGGCGATGCCGCCGGAGCGCTTCGCGCAGTCGCCGCGAGCCTCGCCTATCGCTTTCCGGCCGTGGATTTGCCGGCCGCGGCCTGTGCCTGCCTGCGCCGCGCGCGCGGGGGCTGCACGCCAGCCATGGCAGGCACAGCCTCGCGCATCGCATCGATGAACAACCTGAGCCTGGCGGGGTAGAAGCTGGCGTAGGGATAGACCAGGTAGACCGGCAGCGGCTCGGCCTGCCACTCGGGCAACAGGTGCAGCAGATCGCCGCGCGCGATGTCGTCGGCGAAGATCCACGCCGAGCCCACGCCGACGCCCAGCCCTTGCAGCGCGGCGGCGCGCAACGCGTACAGGCTGTCGGTGCTCAGCCGCGGCCGGAACCGGAGTTCGCGGCAGTCGCCGCTGGCCGCGTGCGACAGCGTCATCGCCTGGCGGTAGAAGGTGTGCAGCGCCAGCCAGGGCAGCGCCTCCAGTTCCTCGGGCTGGCGCGGCAGCCGCCGGCCTTCGAACAGCGCCGGCGCGGCAACCGCCAGGCGCGGCACTTCGGCCAGCCTGACAGCAACCATTCCAGGCTCGCGTACCTCCCCGACATGCACGGCGCAATCGATGGCCTCGGCGATGAAGTCCGGGGTGCGGTCATGCAGCAGCCACTCCACCGCGACCTGGCCGTACTGGCGCATGTAGGCTGCCAGCGGCGGCACCATCAGGTCCTGGCCGAAGGCATGCGGCACCACCACGCGCAGCGTGCCTTCGGGCACGTAGCCGGCGCCGCGCAGGTCAGCCTCAAGCGTCGCCCAGTCGCCGACCAGCGCCTTGGCGCGCTCGTAGCAGCGCTCGCCGTCTTCGGTCAGCTTCATCGCATGCGTGGAGCGCTGCAGCAGGCGCACGCCCAGTTGCCGCTCCAGCGCCTGCAGGCGGCGGCTGACCGTGGGCTGCGTGGTCCGCAGTTGCGCGGCGGCCTGCGACAGGCTGCCCGCCTCGACGATGCGCACGAAGGTCTGCAGCAGTTCGATGCGGTCGGCGCCGGCGCTGGCCGGAGCAGGTTCCAGGCTGTCGGCCCGTGCCTTGGGCACTGCGATGGTTCGCGGTCTGGTCATGCGCGCCTCGTATAGCCGTTGTTCACCGCACACCTCTACCAGAAAAGGCGGGGGCGGGACAACATCTGCATCCATCGCATCCACTGCACCGATTGCGTCGATTGCGGATCTGCCTTTTTCAACGAAATCACCTGATTCAGGGATACCGACCATGTCCTGCCTTTCCACCTCGCCCGCCACTGCGGCCGCGACGCCATCGCCGGCCCCGGCGCCGGCACTGCCGGCGCGCCTGGTATTGATGCTTGCCACTGCCGCCGGCCTCGCCGTCGCCTCGCTCTACTACAGCCAGCCCATGCTCGGCATCATGGCGCCGGACCTGCACACCTCCGGCACGGCTGTTGGCGCCATCCCGACGCTGACGCAGCTTGGCTATGCGCTGGGCATCCTGCTGCTGGCACCGCTCGGCGACCGCTTCGACCGCCGCCGCATCATCCTGGCCAAGTCGGCGGCACTGGCGGCCGCCCTGCTGCTGGCCGGGCTGGCGCCCGGCATCGGCATGGTGCTGGCGGCGAGCCTGGCCATCGGCCTGTCCGCCACGATGGCGCAGGACATCGTGCCCGCCGCGGCGGCGCTGGCGCCCGACGCGCAGCGTGGCAAGGTGGTGGGCACGGTCATGACCGGGCTGCTGCTCGGCATCCTGCTGTCGCGCGTGGTCAGCGGCTTGGTCGCCGCGCATTTCGGCTGGCGCGCGATGCTGATCGCCGCCGCCGGCAGCATCGCCGCGATGGCGCTGGTGGCGCGGCGCAGCCTGCCGCGTTTCGCCCCGACCGCGGTGATGCCCTACCGCGCGCTGCTCGGCTCGTTGCTGACGCTGTGGCGCCGGCATGGCGACCTGCGCCGCGCCGCGCTGGCGCAGGCGTTGCTGTCGGTCGGCTTCAGCGCGTTCTGGTCGACGCTGGCGGTAATGCTGCATGGCGCCCCGTTCCACCTTGGCAGCGAAGCCGCCGGCGCGTTCGGGCTGGCCGGTGCGGCAGGCGCGCTGGGCGCCCCGATCGCCGGCCGCATCGCCGACCGCCGCGGCCCGCAGGCGGTGACCCGGCTCGGCGCCGCGCTCGCCGCGCTGTCCTTTGCCGCCATGCTGCTGGCGCCATGGCTGTCGCCGCAGGCGCAACTCGGGCTGCTGGTGGCCGCCGCCGTCGGCTTCGACCTGGGCGTGCAGGTGACGCTGGTCGCGCACCAGACCATCGTCTATGGCATCGACCCGGGCGCGCGCAGCCGGCTGAACGCGGTGCTGTTCGTCTGCATGTTTGCCGGCATGGCGGCAGGTGCGGCGCTCGGCAGCCTGGCTCTGGCGCATGCCGGCTGGACGGGCGTGGCAGCGCTCGCCACGGCCACGTCTCTGGCCGCGCTGGCGGTGCGGATGCTGCCGTCAGGAAACGGGGGGCGCTGATCCCCCGAACGGGGGTTATTTCCGGGTTTTATCGCCTTTTTGCCACTTCTGTCAGCTTTTGGCGTGCGTACGCTACAATGCGCGGCGTCGGCCGACGGGGCTGACCCGATCGAGGAGAAAACAAGAAATGAAATCCGGAAAGGTGGTATTGGCACTGGCGCTGGCCAGCCTGCTGGCGGGGTGTGAATCGATGGACGGGGCCATGTCAGGCATCAGCGGCGCGCTGGACAGCACGGGCGACGTGCTCAGCGGAGACTTCCGCATGCTGGCGGATCCGAAGCAGGCATCACTGGGCGATATCTGGACGGACTGGAAGAAGAACGAGATCACGGCCAAGAAGAAGTGGGACCAGCAGGCGATCCTGGTGTCGGGCACGGTTACCCGCATCACCCGGGTCGACGGGCTGGCCGGCGTGTCGAGCGACAAGATCGCGGTCTACTTCAAGGATTCGGTCAACCCGAGCTGCACCGGCAAGGCGCTGATGCGGGACGCGCTGATGGTCAACCAGAAGAAGATCAGCAACCTGTCGACCGGCGACAAGATCAATGTCACCGGCGTGCTGGCCACGAGCGACTCGGAATGGGCGCAGAACAGCAACACCGAGTGCTATTTCGCCTTCAGCAAGTCGAAGATCGAACCGGCACCGGCCACCACGGCGAGCGCCGCAGCGCCGGCCAGGGCGGCGGCGAGCAGCAAGACGGCCAAGACCTCGTCGACGAAGCCTGCCACCAAGAAGTAGCAAGCAAGGCTTCCAGCGGGCGGTGACGGAGGGCTGCTCCGATCATCGCCCGGCCTGCGCCCTGGCATGCAGCCGCCACGGCACGATCATGCCGTGGGTGCCAGCCCCTCCCCTTCCTCGCCGTCCTCCTCTTCCGCCGGCGGCGCGAGCGGCAGCTCGATCGTCAGCGTGGTCTGGCCCGGCACCGATTGCAGTTGCAGCCGCCCGCTGATCGCTGCCGCACGCACCTGCATATTGCGCAGCCCGCGCCCGCCGCGCGTGGCGCCGGTGTCGAAGCCGCGCCCGTCATCGGCCAGCCTGATGCGGATCACCTGCGCCACCGGGTCGGCATGCGCGGCCAGCGTGATCGCGCTGGCGTTGGCGTGCTGCAGCACGTTGGTGATGCCCTCGAGCAGCAGGTACTGCAGCTCCTGCACCTTGCGCGCGGTGAAGTGGGGTAGCACCGGCAGCCGCTCGACCTGCCAGTGGATGGCGATGCCGGCCTCTTCGATGCGCGGCCCCAGCCGGTAGCGCAGGTTGCCCAGCACCGCCGCGAGGTCGCCGCCGGTGTCCTGCATGGCATCGATGGAGAGCTTGAGCGAGTCCAGCGCATGCCGCACCTGCCCGGCGATTTGCGCGCGGCTGGGCTGGCCCGACTCCAGCATCGACAGCGTGGTGACCAGCTGGCTGCCGAGGCCGTCGTGCATGTCGCGCAGGATGCGGCTGCGCTCGCGCAGCGCGGTCTGCTCGGCGGCGATCTTCTGCGCGCGTGCGAATACCGCGCGCAACTCGGCCTCGCGCTGCGCCACGCGTTCGCTCAGCACCTGGTTGGCGCGCTGCAGGCTGCGCACCGCGCTGGTATAGCGCTCCACCAGCATCCACGCCATCACCACGCTGAACGGCACCGAGACGTAGCGGGTCATCGAGCGCACCCAGTAGTAGTCGCCGGTCAGCCACACGCGCAGCCAGTCGCCCAGGAACAGCACCGCCGACACGCCCACGGTGGCGGCCAGCAGCCTGGCCTCGCGGCTCGGATGCCGCAGCGCGGCCCACACCAGCGCAACCGAAACCGTCAGGATGATGCCGACCTTGGCCAGCCAGCTCAGTGGGAACACCAGTGGATGGCTCGACAGCGCGGCCAGCGGCGCCAGCACCGGCAGCGCCAGCCACAGGTAAGCGTTGAGCGTGCGGTGCAGCCAGCGCCAGGGCACGCGGATCACCAGCAGGCAGAATTTGGCGATGGCGCCGAGGAAGACCTCGCGCGCGGCAGCGACGATATAGCCCCGCAGCTCCGGCGGCAGTGCCAGGTCATCGACGAAATAGTCGAGCAGCCGAATGCTCCAGGCGATCTCGGCCAGGCCGTACAGGCCGAACAGCGGATCGCGCTGGCGCCACCAGATCAGCAGCGCGATGGTGCCGAGCACGGCGCTGAGGACGGCAACGATGAAGGGCCCGGCCACGCGCGCCATGAACGCGTCCTGGTAGCGCGCGCGCACCGCCTTGGCCGGCCCCACCGTGACCGGCAGCAGGCCGGCTCGTGAAAACGCGCGCGCCGCTACCGTGATGCGCAGCGTATTGCCGTGCTCGCGCACCAGCTCCGGCGGCAACGGCACATAGTACGGGCGCTTGGCCAGCGCGGATGACGGCGCGGTCAGGCTGCCGCCAGCCGCGACCAATATGCCGTTCAGGCGCACCTCGTAGCTGCCGCCCGCCCACGGCACGAACAGCCCTGCCGCTGCCGCCGCCGGCCAGCCGCGGTCGAAGCGCAGTTCGTAGACCGCCGTGCCGGACTTGCCCGGCAGCGCACGGTCCCAGTAGTCCGGCAGCGTCAGCGGCTGCGACGGCAGCACGCTGCCGTCGCGCAGCGTGGCGCTGCGCACGGCCCGCGCCAGCTCCACCAGCCCGTCGCTTGCGGCCGGCGCGGCGCCGCGGGCCGGCGACGCCAGCCACGACAGCGGCAGCAGTACGGCCAGCAACGCAAGCACGGCAAGCACGGTCCGGGTGAGTCGCAGCCAGGTTGGCGGCATGGCGCGGGACGCTACAGGGACTTGAGCAGGCCGAGCTTGGCGGCCTCGAACACGGCTTCGCCGCGCGAGCGCACCGCCAGCTTGCCGTAGATGTTCTTGATATGCGATTGCACGGTATGCACGCTCAGCCCGACATAGCGCGCGGTCTCGGCATAGGTGTAGCCGCGCGAGATCAGGTCGAGGATCTCGCTCTCGCGCGCGGACAGCGCCACGCTGCGCTGGGCGGCGTTATCGCGGCCTGCGGCCTCGGCGGGCTCGCCGCGCAGGCGGTTGACCACCTGGCGCGCGATCAGCGGGCTCATCGGCGAGCCGCCGGCGCGCAGTTCGCCGATCGAAGCGGCGATGCGGTCGGTGGTCTCGTCCTTGAGCAGGTAGCCGATGGCGCCGGCTTCGATGCTGGCCAGCACGTGCTGGTCGTCGCCGAACACCGTGACCACCATGCATTCGCACGCGGGATAACGTTCGCGCGCCTGGCGTATCACGGCAATGCCGCTGCCGTCCGGCAGGCCCAGGTCGCACAGCAGCACGTCGGGCTGGTGCAACGCCAGCCAGGCAAGCGCGTCGGCGACGCTGCCGGCGCGGCCGGTCACGGTGCTGAAGGGCGCATGCATCTCGACGGCCTGCACCAGGCGGCTCTGCGCCGCCGGGTCATCTTCGACGATCAGGACTCTGGTTGTGCTTGTCATGCCAGTGTGGTTGCGGGGCCTGGCCGTTGCGCCGGCGCGACGGGTTGCCGGCGGATTCTGACATATCCCCCGGAGTCGCGGGCGTGGCACGGACCGGTTTTCAGGGTAAACACAAGCGCCGCCGCGGCGTGCCTGCACCAGCCCTATCCATGGCACAGCCGCCGTCGCTTGCCCATCCCATGTTTCAGGGAGGCGCCGCCGCGCACGCGCTCCTATCATCGCCGCAAATGAGCCGCAAATGAGCCGCAAGAGCGGCGTAAACGGACGCGACAGACATCGGGAAATACGGGGAAGGAACCGTGGACAAGCAAAAAGCCGGCACACCGGCAACACGGGGAGCCGCCAGGGCACATGCCATGGGCGGCAGGGAAGGCGGGGGGGGAACCCGCGGGCACCATCCCGGCAGCCGCCACGACGCGGCGGCTTTCCGGGATGGCCGCTTGCGGGCTGGCACTGATGCTGCCAGCGTTGCTCGCTGGCTGTCTAGCCACGGCGCCTAACGCCGCCGGCGTGGCCGCCACCGACCTGGACGCGGGCCGCAAGGGCCCGGTCTCCGGCGTCGGCCTGGAAGGCCACGACATCGTCTCGATGTCCGACCTGATGATGCGCGACATCCTGGCCCAGGCACGTTTCGCACCGGGACCGGACGGCAAGCGCCCGCGCATCGCGCTGGACAGCGCCTACTTCGTCAACGACAGCGCCCAGCCGATGGACCGGCAACTGATCGTCGACCGGCTGCGCATCAACCTCAACCGCGCCGCGCAGGCGCGCATCCAGTTCATCAGCGCGCAGGCCGGCATGGTTGAGCGCGAACGCCAGCTCAAGCGCAGCGGCGCGACCGATGCCGGCATGCTGGGGCCTGACGCGCGCGCGGCTCGGGGCGGACTACCGGCTGACCGGGCGCATCGGCTCGCTGGACAGCCGCAGCGCCGCCACCGGCATGGTGCAGCGCTACATGCAGATCTCGTTCGAGCTGGTGGAAGTCGAGACCGGCGAAGTGGTCTGGAGCGGCATCTATGAATTCCAGCGCGCGGTCGCCGATGACGTCGTCTATCGCTGAAGCGGCGCGGCGCCGCCGCAGTGCCGCCGTCTTGCTGGCCGCGACCGTGCTCGCGCTGGCCGGCTGCGCCGCCACGCCTGCCGCCTATACCGGCTGCATGCCATGGCATCAGCAGCAGGACACCCGGCGCTGGCGGTGTCGTTCCTGTCGCCAGAACTCGCGGACATGGTCGGCGTGCGGCAGGTCGGCACCGCCCGCACCGGCAGCGGGCTGAGCGCCGTGCACGCCGCCTTCCACAACTGCACCGATACCGACGTGGTGCTGCTGGTGCGAACGCGCTTCGGCAACGCGGTACAGCCGGGGCCGGCCGAGCCGCCCAGTGCCTGGCGCACGCTGGTGCTGGCGCCGCGCACGCAGGCCGACTACGGCGAAAGCGCCATCGCTGCCGCGTCCATCGCCGCCGCGCTGGAGATCCTCGACGCGCAGCGCGCGCAGCAGCCGTACCGCCTGTTCAAGGAAAACTCCGCCACCGTCGCCGATGCGGCCGGTGCGCTGTCGGCGGGCCTGATGAGCGCGGCCATGTCCGCCGCCGGCGGCGCCAATGGCGCCAACGCATCGCTGGCGCAGGGGGTGGGCGCCGCGGGTGCGGCCGGCTCGCTGCTCAGCGTGGCCGCGGGCGCGTTGTCGCGCGCGGCCAATGCCGAGGCCGACACGAGCTACTGGGCCTCGCTGCCCAAGACCATCTACGTGCAGGGGCTTGCCGCCCCGCTGGCCGACCCGGCCGCGCAATTTTCCACTGGCGGCAAGGCGCGCCACGGCGAGTGCTCGCTCGCCTGGAGCCGCGAGTATCCCGCCTTCGATGCCGAGCACGGCGGCGTGGCGAATCCGTCGCCTTGGCCCGCGGAACCTGTGGAGTCAGGCCGCGAACACGCCAACGCCGCGCTGCGCAATGCGGTGCTGGCGCTGCCTTTCGTACGCTAGTCCGCACGCCGCGCTGTTGTGGCCATCGAGGCATTTGTCCCGCTTCCGCACCCTGCATCCCTTACAAGGTCTGCAAGGCTTGCATGGCCTGCGGCGTCACCTGCGCCGCAGGCGCGCGGCTGCCGCACGGTACGAATCTTGCCGTTTCCTGATTACCCGTCAGCGGACCTGCGGGCACCTTTGTGCCTGTCCGTGCATGGCGTCATTCACATATCAGGAAACCAGCATGAGCTACTACTACGACGAACGCGAACGCCGCCAGGCGTGGGACGACGACGACTGGCAACCGGAATCCGAACGCGACCGCTGGCAAACGCAGCGCCGTCGCCAGCAGCTGACGCCGGGCCAGACCAGCTACGGTGGCCCGGCGCGCCAGGCCGGCGGCTACAGTGACGAGTACGGCGCCCGCCGGTATCCGGAACGGCCGACGCAAGGTGAGTACGGCGGCGGCGGCGATTACCGCAGTGATTACCGCAGCGGTTACGGCAGCGGTTACCGCAGTGACTACGGCAGCCGCAGCCAGCAGCGCTACCGCGGTGGCCAGGACTATCGAGGCCAACAGGACTATGGGGGCTCTCAGGGCTCTCAGCGCTACCAGGGCGATGAAGGACGCCAGTATGAGCGCGACCAGGACGAAGAACGCTATCGCCGCCGCGCCGGCAGCAGCCTGCGCTACGGCCTGAACGGTGGCTATGGCTGGGAACGCGCCGGTGAATGGCGCGATCCGCAAGCCTGGCAGCGCGATGACGACTACGCCGAAGGCCAGTGGCGCGAAAGCGTCGAACGCGCGCGCGACCCATATGAGTCGGCGCGCGCGCGCAACCGCGACGCCTACTTCCGCGACCTGCGCAGCGACACCCGCTACTGGACCGAGGACCGCGACGAGCGCGAGGACGAGCAGCGGTACGGCCAGCGCTACAGCCGCGAGGCGGCACGGCAGCGTGGCTGGGAAACCGATGACCGGGAAGACTATCGCGACGATGGCCGCGAAGACCGTGGCGTGCTCTACAACCTCGGCCGCCGCATCGGCGAAGCGGTCGGCGACCTGTTCGGCACCGACCAGCGCGAGCATGAGCGCAAGGCTGGCCCGCGCGGCTACCAGCGCAGCGATGACCGCATCCGCGACCAGATCTGCGAGCGGCTCAGCTATGCGCGCGGCGTCGACGTCAGCGATGTCAGCGTCGACGTCAAGGAAGGCGTGGTGTCGCTGACAGGTTCTGTGCGCGAGCGCGGCCAGAAGTACTACATTGAGGACCTGGCCGACGGCACCTACGGCGTGAAGGAAGTCAACAACGACATCCGGGTGCGGCGCGAGGGCCACGGCACCAGCGCCGGCAGCACGGGCACGTCCGAGGCGACCGGCAGCACGTGGCGCGCGTGAGGTGCGGCAGCAGCGCGCCGGCGTAGCGCCGGCGCGCGCCGCAGATGCCCCGGCCGGCACTTGTGCCGGCCGGCCTCGTTCCAACGCGCAAGGTGCCCATGCCCGCCATCAAGATCGCCACGTTCAACATCAACGGCATCCGCAGCCGGATCGGCGCGCTGCGCCACTGGCTGGAGCGCGAGGCGCCCGACGTGGCCTGCCTGCAGGAACTGAAGACCGCCGACGAGAGCTTTCCCGCGCGCGAACTGCGCGAGGCCGGCTACGGCGCCATCTGGCACGGCCAGAAGTCATGGAACGGTGTTGCCATCCTGGCGCGCGGCGCCGAGCCGGTGGAAGTGCGCCGGGGCCTGCCCGGCGATCCCGACGACAGCCACAGCCGCTACCTGGAGGCAGCCGTGCACGGGATCCTGGTTGGCTGCCTGTACCTGCCCAACGGCAATCCGCAGCCCGGGCCCAGGTTCGACTACAAGCTGGCCTGGTTCGCGCGGCTGATCGACCATGCGCAGACGCTGTTCGACAGCGGCCACCCGGTGGTGCTGGCGGGCGACTACAACGTGGTCCCCACCGACGTAGACATCTACAACCCGCGCTCGTGGCGCAAGGACGCGCTGCTGCAGCCGGAAAGCCGCGAGGCCTACGCACGCTTGCTGGCGCAAGGCTGGACCGACGCGTTGCGCACGCACTATGGCGAGGCACGCATCTACACCTTCTGGGATTATTTCCGCCAGCACTGGCAGACCAACTCCGGGCTGCGCATCGACCACCTGCTGCTGAGCGCCGACCTGGCGCCGCGGCTGCGCGATGCGGGCGTCGACACCTGGGTCCGCGGCGAGGATCACCCCAGCGACCATGCACCGGCGTGGGTGGTGCTGAATCGGCCCGCCGCCCGGCGCAAGCGCCCGGCATAGGCCAGCTTAGGATTCAGGCCGCCGCGCCCATCTCAGCCACAAGGCGCTCCCGGGCGAAGCTCAGGAAGGCGCGCACGCCCTCGGGCAACGTGCGGCCAGCCAGCGTCTGCAGTTCGACCGCACGGCTGCGCATGCCGCGCTCGCGGATGGCCGCGGCATGCAGTTCGCCGCGGCGCAGGCGGTCGCCTACGGTCACCGCGCCCGAGATCGACAGCCCGCCGCCGTGCAGCACGAAGCTGGTCAGCGTCTCGAAATGGTTGGTCACCAGCACCGGCTCGAACACGATGCCGCGCTCGCCGCAGGCAATGTCGAACAGCTGGCGCACGGTGTTGTCGCCTTCCGGCAGCGCCAGCGGGTACGGCTGCATCTGCGCCAGCGTGATGCTGCGAAAGCGCGCCAGCGGGTGGTCGGGCGGCATGATGGCGATGACCGGCGCGGGCTGGCGATGCTCGATGCGGATGCCTTGCTCGGCCGCGCGGCTGTAGGTGATGCCGATGTCCGCGTCGCCATGCAGCACGATGCCGGTCACCTCCGCCGGCGCCGCCACGCGCACATGGAATTGCAGCCCCGGATAGCGCTGGCGGAACTCGGCAATGATGCGCGGCAGGAACTCGATGGCAAACCCGGCGGAACTGGCCACGCGCACGCGGCCACGGCGCAGTCCCTGCAGCGCGGCGATCTCCGCCACCACGCGGTCCGCTTCCAGGGCGCCGCGCAGCGCATAGGCGGCGAGCAGTTCGCCGGCCGCGCTGGCGACCATGCCGCGCGGGCGCCGGTCGAACAGCGGCACGCCCAGCAGCGCCTCCAGTGCCGCCACCTGACGGCTCACTGCCGACACGGTCACGCTCAGGCGCTGCGCCGCCTCGGTCAGCGAGCCGCTGCGCACTACCTCCAGGAAGTAGCGCAGCGAAGTGTCCTGCAGGCGGTGCGACAGCATGGGGCGGCTCCCTGGATTGCGGCGGTGCAGCGCTCCGCTGCTTTGCGTTTTACGCAAGGATATTTGAAAAAATCATCGATTGCGTAAAGCCCCGCCGCGCCCGTATGCTTTTTCCCGACACCACAGGAGACACCGGGAGAACCCATGGCGGATATGCCTTCCACCGCGCCTTCCACCGCGCTTGCCACCGACCCGATCACCGAACTCGATGCCGTCGCCCTGTCGCGCGCCATCCATGCCCGCGCGGTCTCCTGCGTGGAGGTGCTGGAGGCCTTCCTCGGCCAGGTCGACCGCCACAACCCGCGCGTCAATGCCATCGTCGCGCCGGCCGACCGCGATGCGGTGCGCGCCCAGGCGCAAGCGCTCGACGCCGAACTGGCGCGCGGCCACAGCCGCAGCCCGCTGCACGGCTTTCCGCAAGCGCCCAAGGACATCAGCCCGGCGGCGGGCATGGTCACCACCAAGGGCTCGCCGATCTTTGCCGGGCAGGTCAGCCAGAGCGATGCGGCGATCTTCGAGCGCATGCGCGCCGCGGGCTCGGTCTTTATCGGCCGCACCAACTCCCCTGAGTTCGGCCTGGGCGGCCATACCTACAACCCCGTCTACGGCACCACCCGCAATGCCTTCGACCCGGCGCGCTCGGCCGGCGGCAGCTCCGGCGGCGCCGCGGTGGCCGTGGCGCTGCACATGCTGCCGGTGGCGGATGGATCGGACATGATGGGCTCGCTGCGCACGCCCGCGGCGTTCAACCAGGTGTACGGGCTGCGCACCTCGGTCGGCTGCGTGCCGCACGGCCCCGCCGACGAGGTCTTCTTCCAGCAGTTCAGCGTGGCCGGGCCGATGGCGCGCAACGTGCCCGACCTGGCGCTGCTGCTGTCGGTGCAGGCCGGCTTCGATGCGCGCATGCCGCTGACGCGCCGCGCCGAAGCGCCCGGCTCCTTCACGCTGCCGCCCGCGCGCGACTGGAAAGGTGTGCGCGTGGGCTGGCTTGGCGACCTGGGCGGCCACTTGCCGACCGAGCCCGGCGTGCTCGAAACCTGCGAGCAGGCGCTGGACCACATCCGCGCGCTCGGCTGCGACGTCGACGCCGCACTGCCCGAGTTCGAGCTGGAGCGCCTGTGGCAGGCCTGGATCGACCTGCGCAGCTTCTCGGTGGCAGGCGCGAATGCCGCGCTGTACCGCGACCCGGCCACGCGCGCATTGCTCAAGCCCGAGGCAGCCTGGGAAATCGAGCGCGGCCTGGCGCTTCCCGGCACGCGCGTCTATGAAGCCCTGTGCGAGCGCAGCGCGTGGTACCAGGCGCTGCGCGTGCTGTTCGAGCGCTTCGACTACCTCGTGCTGCCGGCCGCTCAGGTGTTCCCGTTCGACGCCGGATGGGACTGGCCGCGCACCGTCGGCGGCCGCGACATGGACACCTACCACCGCTGGATGCAGGCCGTGGTGCCGGCCACCATGGCCGGGCTGCCGGCGCTGGCCGCGCCCGCCGGCTTTGGCCCGCAGGGGCTGCCTGCCGGTATCCAGATCATCGGGCCGGCTCAGGCCGACGCGGCGGTGCTGCAGCTGGGCCATGCCTACGACCAGGCCGGCGGCTTCTCGCGCGTGCGCAGCCCGTGGCTGGACCAGGCCACCTGATACGGCACTCACGAGCAACCACAACGACACCACGCGGCCCGATCCGATTCGGGCCGGCGCCCCACGCTTCGCTTTTCCATAACTGCCGGCAGGAGTGATCCCGATGACCGCAATGCCCCCGAAGCTGTTCCTCGCCTGTGCCGCATTCAGCGCGGCAATGGCCACGGCGCCTGCCATGGCGCAAGCGCCGGCCTGGCCCGAGCGCCCGCTGCGGCTGGTGGTGCCGTTCGCCGCCGGCGGCGCCACCGACCTCCTGGGCCGGCTGCTCGCCGTCGGCCTGGGCGAAAAGCTGGGCCAGCCGGTGGTGGTCGAGAACAAGCCCGGCGCCAGCACGGTGGTCGGCGCCAACCAGGTCGCCAGGGCCGCGCCCGACGGCTACACCCTGCTGCTGGCGGCCAGCACCACGCTGACGCTGAACCCGGCGATCCGGCAGCACCTGGGTTACGACCCGATCAAGAGCTTCACGCCGCTGGGCCTGGTCGCCGACATGAGCCTTGTGCTGGTTGCCAATCCCGATGCGCAGGTCAACTCGCTGAAAGACCTGGTGACGCAGGCCAAAGCCCATCCCGACAAGTTCTCCTATGGCTCGTTCGGCACGGGTTCGTCAGTGCATTTTGGCGGCGAGATGCTCAAGTCCGCCACCGGCATCCGCATGGTCCACGTGCCCTTCAATGGCAGCGCGCCGAGCCTGACCGCGCTCACCGGCGGGCAGGTGCAGGTGGCGGTCGATACCGTGGTGGCCAGCCTGCCGCTGATCAAGGGCGGCAAGATCCGGCCGGTGGCGGTGCTGTCGCCGCAGCGGCTGCCGGCGCTGCCGCAGGTGCCAACGGTGGCGGAAAGCGGCTACCCCGGCTTCCAGATGGGCACCTGGTTCGCACTGCTGGCGCCGGCGGGACTGCCCGCTCCGGTGCAGCAGAAGCTGGAGAAGGCGCTGGCCGAAGTCGCCAATGCGCCCGCCACGCGCGCGCGCATGGTCGAGCTGGCGCTGACGCCGGCCTACGGCAATGGCGCCGCGGTGCGGGCGCGGGTCGAGAAGGAGCTGCCGGAGATGCGCGCGGTGGCTGCGCGCGCGGATATCCGCGCGGAATGACGGCGGCAGGCGCCTGCCTGCCGTTGCAGCGCGCGGCTTATGCGACGTGCGCGGCAAATCCTGCCAGGCCGGGTGCCACGTCTTCGCGCAGCGTCAGCGCCGGAATCCGATAGTCGCCGGCGTTCTGCGGCCGGAACGCAATCGGCGCCGTGGTCGCCAGCGTATCGAGGCGCTGCCCCAGTTCTTCGCGGATCGCGGCGAAGCGCGCGTCATCGACCCGGCTGCTCCGGTACACCACGTACGGCGGCAGCACGTCGAAGCCGGGGTAGTACAGGATGCCGTGCTGGATCGGGAACAGGACGTCGTCGATCGGCCCGTTGATGCCGCGCGCGCTGTAGTGCGATTCCCAGCCGCCTGTGGTGACGACCAGCATGGCGCGCTTGCCGGCGAGCATGCCCTCTCCGTAGCGGTCGCCCCAGCGTTCGTCCGAGTACTCGCCCACGCCGTAGGCGAAGCCATAGGCGTAGACACGCTCGATCCAGCCTTTCAGGATCGCCGGCATCGAGAACCACCACAGCGGGAATTGCAGGATCACCGTATCGGCCCAGCGCAGCTTGTCCTGCTCGCGCGCAATGTCGTCGCTTTGCAGGCCGTTCTCGAACGCATGCTTTGAATCGAGCGACGGATGGAACGGCGCGTCGCCGCGGCGCGCCTTGCTGTCGGCGGCATCGAGCTGGGCTTTCCATTGCATCGCGTACAGGTCGGACACCTGGACCTGGTGGCCGGCATCGCTCAGCCGCTGCACCGCGTAATCGCGGATGGCGCCGTTGAGCGAAGTGGGTTCGGGGTGGGCATAGACAATCAGAACGTTCATGACAGCGGCTTCCTTGCGTAAGCATTGATCAGGGAGAAGCCAGCTTAGGCCGCCGCACGGTATATTGGAAATGAATATCCAATATCACAGGTATTGTCATGACTAATCTCAGGCGGCTCGACCTCAACCTGCTGGTCACACTGGACGTGCTGCTGTCCGAGCACAACGTGACCCGCGCCGCGCAACGCCTGCACTTCTCGCAGCCATCAGTGAGCGTCCACCTGGCCAAGCTGCGCGACTACTTCGGTGATCCGTTGCTGCTGCCCGGACCGCGCGGCATGCGGCCGACGGCCAAGGCCGAGTCCCTGCGCGAGCCGCTGCGCGAAGCGCTGTCCGCGCTGGAGCACGCGGTGTCGCCCGACAGCCCGTTCGATCCCGCCGCGTCCACGCATACCTGGCGCGTGGCGGCAACCGACTATGGCGAATCAACCATCGTGCTGCCGGCCATGCAGGCGCTGCGCCGCGCTGCGCCAGGCGCGCGGCTGGCGGTGCTGGAGATGGTGCCGTCGCGCATCGCCCGCCAGTGCGAGCAGGGCGAGCTGGACCTGGCTTTCCACACGACCGAAGGCTCACCGCCCGCGTTGCATCGGCGCGCACTGTTCACCGAGCGCTATGTGCTGGCAGGCCGCGCCGGGCATCCGCGGCTGAAGCGGCGGCCGACGCTCGCGCAGTTCTGCGCGCTGGAGCATGTGATGGTGTCGCCCGACGGCGGCGGCTTCTCCGGCGTCACCGACGAGGCGCTGACGCTGGCCGGCATGCAGCGCCGCGTAGTGCTGTCGGTGCCACACTTCCTCTTTGTCACCGCCGTGCTGGCGAGCACCGACCTGGTGGCGATGGTGCCGGAGCGGCTGGTGCGCGATGCGCCGGCACTGCGCGTGGTTGAGCCGCCCGTTGAAGTGCCAGGCTACGAGATGTCGATGTTGTGGCATGAGCGCGTGCATCGCGACCCGGCACATCGCTGGCTGCGGGAGCAGATCGTGGCGTCACTGTGACAGGCCTAACTCGACGACGCGACGCGACGACGGATTTTTGCATACAAAACTGGAATACAATCAACGCTTTCAACGTAGCGGCCGGGTGCTTTCCGCGCCGCCCCAGTCTTGGAGGAGACCATGACTTACAGTGCAACCGGCCTGACGTCCCGCCACGCGGCCGCGCTGGCCCCGATCGAGGACTACCTGCAGGGCCACGCCACCGGCAACCCCGAGGTGATGCGCCGCGCCTTCCATGCCGACGCCCGCATCGTCTCGTTCCGCGACGGCAAGCTGCATTCGCTGACGGTGGAAGACTTTGTCGCCGCGCGCTGCCCCGGCCATCCGCCGGCCGACGAAGCGCAGCGCCGGCGCTTCATCACCCAGTTCGACGTGGTCGGCAATGCCGGCGAGGCCAAGGTCGTGCTGGAGCATCCGGACGTGGTCTTTACCGACTACATGACGCTGCTGCAGATCGACGGCGCGTGGAAGATCGTCAACAAGACCTTCAGCGCGGCGCCGCGCCCGCAGCAGTAACGCACGCGACGGCTGCCCGCGCGGCTCAGCCGGGCAGCACCGCGGTGGCTTCGATCTCGAACAGCATGTTGTCGAGCGCCAGCCGCGGCACCGGGATCAGCGTGCAGGCCGGCGCCGGCCGGTCGCCCCACATCTCGCGCAGCGCGGCGCCGAAGGTGCGCAGGCGGTCGTGCGAGTGGTCGACCACCAGCACCGTGAGCTTGGCGACATCGCCCACGTCGGCGCCCGCGGCCTGCAGCGCAATGCGCAGGTTCTGCATGGCCCGCGCCACCTGCCGCGGGAAATCCGCCGCCAGGCAGCCGGCGGCATCCTCGCCGCCCTGCCCGGCCACAAAGACGATGCGGGCGGGACCTTCCACCACCGCCACGTGCGAATAGCCGTTGGGACGCGGGTCATACAGCGCGGGGGGATTGATCAGGTTCAGCGAAGCATTGGAGCGGGCAAGCGTCAGCATGGTCATCAACTCTGTGTTGAGCGAAGGCGAACAATGGAGCCGCAAGTATCAAACCTCAAGTTAGGTTAAGGTCAAGCGCGGCCATGGTGGTAGCATGGGCATTCCCGCCGCCGCCCGCTACCAGCCATGCCCAAGACTTCCAGACCTGTTCCCCCCGCGCCTGCCACGGCAGATGCGCCGCGCCGGCGCCGGCCAGGACCTTCCGAAGAACTGCTGTCGGTCGGTCAGGCGGCCGAACGCACCGGCATCGCGGTTTCGGCGCTGCATTTTTATGAATCGCGTGGATTGATCGCCAGCACGCGCAGCGGCGGCAACCAGCGCCGCTATGCGCGCGCCGTGCTGCGGCGGCTGGCGGTGATCCGCGTGGCGCAGCGCATGGGGCTGCCGCTGGCGGTGATCGCGGCGGCGATGCAGAAGCTGCCCGACGGGCGCGCGCCGACGGTGGCGGACTGGCGGCGGCTGTCGGCCAGCTGGCGCGATGACCTGGATGAGCGCATCCGCACGCTGACGCTGCTGCGCGACCAGCTCGATGGCTGCATCGGGTGCGGCTGTTTGTCGCTGAAGGCGTGCCCGCTGCGCAATCCGCAGGATGCGCTGGCCGGAGCAGGGCCGGGGCCGCATTTCCCCGGCGAGCAGGAACAGGCGAACGCCTTGTAAGCGAACGCCTTAGCGGAAGGTCTGCAGGTAGCCGAGCAGGTCTTCGATCTGCTTGTCGTTGCCCAGGCCCCAGAACCGCATCTTCGTACCCGGCACGACCTTGGCCGGGGAACGCAGGAAGGCGCTCAACGTGTCGTGCGACCACACCACCCTGGATGCGCGCATCGCTTCCGAATACTGGAAATCAGTGGTGGTGCCCGCCTGGCGCCCGAAGATGCCGTTCAACTGCGGCCCGAACGCGCCGCGCGCATTGCGGCCGACGTAGTGGCACGACGCACAGCGCGTGGCAAACAGTGCCTTGCCGGCCTGCAGGTCAGGCTCGGCACGCGCCAGGGCGGGGATTGCGGCGAACATCGCGGCGAGGATGGACAAGGCAAGGGCGGACGCTGCGGGCAGGACGGTACGGCGCATGGGCAACACGGGGCAAAGGACTGCGAGGCTGCATGATACAGGGGCGCGGATTGGTGGGCGGCGGCGGGGCGGCGGGGGGGTTCGTGGACAGGTTACACCACGTCACACTTGCAACACTTCGAGCGCCCAATATTACGGACCCTGCCCCTACAGTGAGCCCATGTCCAACGCCCCTTGGGAGGCAGCCATGAAACGAATCCTAGCAATGGCAGTAGCAGGCGGTGCATTGCTGGCGGCGAGCGCCGCGGCCCATGCCGGCGTCAGCGTCGGTATCAATATCGGGGCGCCCGCCGTCGTGGTGGCCGAGCCCGCGCCGGTCTACCGCCCGGCCCCCGTCTACGCGCCGGCGCCGGTTGCGTATGCCCCTGCCCCCGTCGCCTATGCCCCGGCGCGCCCGGTGGTGGTAGCCCCGGTGCCGGTGCGCTATCGCCCCGACTATCGGGCTGACTACCACCCCGGCTATCACCGCGCAGAATACCGTGAGGCTCGCCGCGAATGGCGCGAGCGCGAATGGGCCCGTCGCCATGACGGGCACCACGATCACCGCGGTCCGGGCCGCCACTGGGACTGACGCGCCGCGGCCGGCCGGGCCCGCCAGCCCGGCCGCTGCGCAAAAGACCCTTCCAGCAAAGATCCGCAAGTCAGGCTACCCTGTCGGCCAACATCCCGTTTGAGCCTGCCAGCAAATCGCCATGACCCAACCCCTCAGAATCGACTTCGTCTCCGACATCGCCTGCCCCTGGTGCGCCATTGGCCTGTCTTCGCTCCAGCTGGCGCTGCAGCGGCTGGGCGACCACGTCGACGCCGAGATCGTGCTGCATCCCTTCGAGCTGAACCCCGACATGGGGCCGGAAGGCCAGGCCATCGTCGACTACCTCGGCAAGAAGTATGGCCGCACGCCCGCGCAGATCGCAGAAACCCAGGCCATGATCCGCGAGCGCGGCGCCGGCGTGGGCTTCAGCTTCGGCGAGCGCGCCTTTGTCTACAACACTTTCGACGCCCACCGGCTGCTGTACTGGGCCGGCCTGGAAGGAAAGCAAGTCCCGCTGAAGCTGGCGCTGCTGCGCGCCTACCATACCGATGGCAAGGATCCGGGCAACCATGCCGTGCTGCTTGAGGCAGCGGCGTCGGTTGGCCTGGATGCGGTCACTGCGCGCCAGGTGCTGGAGAGCGGCCAGTACGCCGACGACGTGCGCGACGAAGAGCGCCAGTACCAGCAGATGGGCATCCAGTCGGTGCCGTCGGTGATCTTCAACAACCGCTACCTGGTAACGGGCGGGCAGCCGGTCGAGGCTTTCGAACAGGCGGTCCGGGAAATTGTGGCCGAGGCGCAGCAGGCGGGTACGCCGCGCTAAGGCACGGCGCGCAGGCCGGTAGCTTGCAGGCTAAGTATTGCGCTTGAGGCCGCGGCGTTCGTCGACCGCGTCGCTGAGCATTTCCAGCATGGCCAGGGAATCATCCCAGCCGATGCAGGCATCGGTAATACTCTGCCCGTATGTCAAATTGGACGGGCTATGCTGCCCTGGCGTGAACTTCTGCGCGCCGGCCACCAGATTGCTTTCGACCATGACCCCGAAGACGGACCGGCTGCCGGTACGAATCTGCTGTGCCACATCTCTCGCCACATCGATCTGCCGCTCATGCTGCTTGCTGCTGTTGGCGTGACTGAAATCCACCATCAGCGCGTCGCCCAGCCCTGCCGCCTGCAGCTCCCTGCAGGCCGCCGCCACGGAATCCGCATCGTAGTTGGGGACCTTGCCGCCGCGGAGGATGACATGGCAGTCCGGATTGCCCTTGGTGTGCACCGTCGCGACCTGGCCGTTCTTGTGCACGCCCAGGAAGTGGTGCGGACGCGATGCGGCCTGGATCGCGTCGATCGCAATCCTGATGTTGCCGTCGGTGCCATTCTTGAAGCCGATCGGCGCTGAACTCCCCGAAGCCAGCTCGCGATGCACCTGGCTTTCCGTGGTGCGGGCGCCGATCGCGCCCCAGCAGATCAGGTCGCCTATGTACTGTGGCGAGATCACGTCCAGCAGCTCGCCGGCCGCAGGCAAGCCGAGCCGGTTGATGTCGACCAGCAGGCTGCGCGCAATGCGCAGGCCCTCGTCGATACGATAGCTCTCATCCAGGTATGGGTCATTGATCAGCCCTTTCCAGCCGACCGTGGTCCGGGGCTTCTCGAAATACACGCGCATCACGATCTCAAGCGTCCCGGCATGGCGCTGCCGCTGCGCCAGCAACAGCCGCGCATATTCAAGTGCCGCCTGCGGGTCGTGGATCGAGCAAGGCCCCATGATCACCAGCAGCCGGTCGTCCTGGCCATGCTGGATGCGTGCGATGCGCTGGCGCGTCTGCGTGATCAGCGACTCGACGGCCGTGTTCCGGATCGGGAAAAAGCGGATCAGGTGTTCAGGCGGCGGCAGCGGGATGATGTCTTCGACATGGGCGTCGTCAGTCACGCTGGTCCGGTCCGGCGGTGACTGCCATTCATCGGCGATGGTAGACGAAAGCTTGCGGGGTTCGTTCATGGCGAGGTCGACCAGGTTTTGCTAGCAAACGATGGTGCTACACCAATGGCGGGGGCGTCAAGGCAGCGGAAGGCCGGCTTGACTCTGATCCGTGTTAACGGGCACATTGGCCGCGCACTGGATGGCGGGCGGTCGCGTGCCTGACTACGCTGCGCAGCGATGCATTGGCATATCCCTCCTCCGCAATCACGGATGATGCCGCCCTCAGCAACCCCTTGCGCTTCGCTTTCTGATCGCCGTCCGGACGACCCGGGGTTGAGACCTGCTCGCCATCGCCATCACTGCGCATTGTCCCGACCTGCCCGTTGAGGGTTTCGCTATTGGATGCAGCCTGCGCAGCGCGCTGCCAAGCTTACCTTGGCGCGAAGCGCAGCCATGCTAATGGCTTTCACCTAACTCCATCGGGTATATCGCACGCATCCCCTACCTAAGCGGGGAGCAACGGGTCCTGGATCAGAACCGGTCGTTGGACATCAGTATCTGGATGGTCGACAATCGCCGAACGGGTACCGCCGGGCTGGCCGAGCCTGGCCCCGTCATTTGCCCAGGAAAGGAGCGCACCATGGCGACCCTGTCCCTTTCGAGCGGTACAAGAATCGACGAGATTGCGAACCGCATCTATCGCATCTCCACGCCGGTCGAGATCCCAGGTGGTGGCGGATTCTCTTTCAACCAGTATCTGATCGACGACGACCAGCCGCTGCTGTTTCATACCGGCCTGCGCAGGCTATTTCCGGTCATCGGGGAAGCGGTCGGGCGGATCATGCCAATCGATCGCTTGCGCTATGTCGGTTTCTCGCATTTCGAGGCCGACGAGTGCGGCGCACTCAATGAGTTTCTCGCGGCCGCGCCGGGTGCGGAACCACTGTGCGGCCAGGTCGCGGCCATGGTCTCGGTTAGCGACTATGCCGACCGGCCGCCACGTGCGCTGGAAGATGGCGAGTCGATCTCGCTCGGGCAGCATAGCGTGCGCTGGCTTTATACGCCGCATCTGCCGCACGCCTGGGAATGCGGATTCCTCATGGAGACCGCGTCGGCAACGCTGCTTTGTGGCGATTTGTTTACCCAGGGCGGTTCTGAGCACCCGCCGCTTACCGAAAGCGACATCCTCGAACCGAGCGAGGCTTTCCGTCGCAAGATGGACTATTTCTCGCACACCCGGAACGCCCGCGCAATGCTGGAACGCCTTGCCGCATTGCAGCCGACAACGCTCGCCTGCATGCACGGCAGCGCCTGGAGGGGCGATGGCGCGGCCTTGTTGCGCGCGCTCGCCGACAGCATCGAACGCGGCTAAGCGCCGCGCTGAAGTGCCACCCGCTCCGGAGTGGCCCAGATGCGGCGGCGGATCCTGAGGGAGTCTCCAGATGACCGACAGCAACGTGAAATCCAGTCTTCGCAATACGTGGGAGTCGGCAGCTCCCGGCTGGGCGAAGTGGGAGCATGTGTTCGCCACCAATCTTTCGGGCGCCACGGACGCGCTCATCGATATGGCCGGTATCCGGCCGGGCATGCGCGTTCTCGATCTGGCCTGCGGTGCCGGCAGCCAGAGTATCCAGACAGCGATGCGAGTGGGCGCCGGCGGCGAAGTGGTCGCCAGTGATATATCGGGCACCATGCTGGAGCATGTCCGCCGAAATGCCGCTCGTGCCGGTCTCCGGAATATCGAAACGCTGGAATGCGCAGCAGACGAACTGGACGAGACGCTGGCCCCGTTCGACGCGGCGATATGCCGATTGGGCTTGATGCTTTTCCCGTCACCTGGCGAGGCACTGAAAGCTGTCCGGCGCGCACTCAAGCCTGGCGCGCGTTTCGCGGCGCTGGTCTTCACGACGCCGGCCAACAATCCCTTTATGGCGGAACCGATGGCGATCCTTCTACGCCACGCGGGCAAGTCTCCTCCCGCGCCCGGACAACCCGGAATCTTCGCACTGGGAGGCGAAGGCGCGATGGAACGCCTGTTGAACGACAGCGGTCTTGGCGATGTGAAAACACAGCACGTTCGAGCGCAGCTCACCTTGCCGAGCGCGTCCGATGCCCTGCAACTGATGCAGGAAGCCGCCGGGGCATACCGGGCCGTGGTAGCGGACCTCGACGTCGCGGCAAGATTAAAGGCCTGGAACGATGTTCATGAATGCCTGAAGCAGTTCGAAGTCGCTGAAGGCTTCAAGACCGAGCTTGAACTCATCATCGGGTCAGGCGCCAAGCCAAGCTAGTTTTCGGCCGTTGGGGACTGGAGGTCGCCTGCTGGTGAAATCGTGTCGCCTCATGCTCGACACCGTCCCCAACCGTTTCGCCAGCGCATTCCCTTCGATTACTTCGTACCCGAATCCGGCGTGATCAAGCATGCCGCGGGAGCCGGCATTCCGTCCCGAGGTGTCCTCGCCGGCGCGCAAGGCCTCGGCCGCTGAATCCATGGAAAACGGCGTAGACACAGCCATATTAACCGTCTTATGCTTTTCTACTGGCACCATTAACATCACGTTAATCATCATGAAGATGAACCTCCGCCAGATAGAGGTATTCCGCGCGATCATGCTGACCGGGTCAATCAGTGGCGCATCGAAGCTGCTCTTTGTTTCCCAGCCCGCCATCAGCCGACTGATGGCGCACACTGAGCAACGGCTTGGATTGACCTTGTTTGTCCGCGCCAAGGGCCGTCTTCACCCTACGCCCGAGGCCCGTCGACTGTTAGGCGAAGTGAATGCCGTCTACGAAGGCGTAGAACGCGTGAACGAGGTGGCAGAGGATCTAGTGGCCAATCGCACCGGCAGCGTAAGGATCTCGTGCAGTCCGAATATGGGACAGACGTTGTTGCCAAACGCCATTGCCAAATTCCGCAAGGCTCATCCCGCCGTGCGCGTGGTGGTTCGCACCCAGATCGCGAGCAACATGTTGCGCAGCCTTCTGTCAGGGCAGGTGGATCTGGCGGTGTCGAGCATGCCGCTGACCCACCCGAATCTGGAGTCCCGGCTGCTGGTAAAGAATCCCATTGTGGCGCTGATTCCGACGGGTCATCGGCTCAGCACGCGCACCTGGGTACGCCCTCAGGATCTCGTGAACGAAGACCTGATCGGCTATGGCTCGGACGTACCATTCAGCCTGCTGGTGCACCACGTTTTCGGCAAGGAAAGCGAGCAACCCGATGTCAAGGTGCAGGTCGAACAAGCGCATGTGGCACGCGCCCTGGCCCAGGCTGGGGCGGGCATCGCGCTTGTCGATGCCATGACGGTTTTCGGCCAGGCCTGGCGGGACATTGTCGCGGTGCCTGTGCGCACGGAAGTCAATGCCTCGGTTCAAATCTACAACGTCAACATCGAACCATTGTCGAGGCTTTCGCTGGCATTCGTCGACACGCTGAATGCGATTGTGAAGCGGCAGGCCGCTTCCGATAGCAGGGAAACCAGGAAAAACGCTTCGTAAGCGCGCCGGAGGTAGCCCCATCCGCTTCCCGCTCTCACCGCACCAGGTAGACAGGGCGAGATGCAAGCAAGGCGTCACCCCTCTCCACACAGGACGATCATGCACAACCTCCACAAGATCACCCTTCTCGCCACAGCCTTCGTCGTGGCGGTCTCGCTGGTCGAAGCTTTCTGCCAACTACGGCGGCGTGCTGATCATCTTCGACCGCCTGTTCGGCACCTACGTGGAAGAGCGTGAAGAAGAGCCCTGCCGCTTCGGCCTGGTCCACCCAACCACCACGCACAACCCGCTCGTCAACCAGTTCGAACACTGGGTCAGCCTGGGCAAGGACATGCTCAACGCAGGCAGCCTGCTGAATGCGATCGGTTACCTGGTGATGCCCCCGGGCTGGGCACCGGACGGGCAGGGCCAGACGACAGAAGTCCTGCGGCAGCAGCAAGCCATGGAGCGTGCGGTGGCGGTGAGCGCGAGGTAACAGGCAAGACAGGCGGAAAAGAAGCGGGCAGCGCAGGCTGTCCGTTTTTTTTATTACACTGAGCCTTCGACGCGCATTTCAACACGCATTTCAACACGTTACGCCGCTTCCGGAGAGAAAACCCATGAAGGCCTGGATTGCAAAGGCAGTTGGAGCGCTTGCCTGTGCCATGGTATGCCTTGCAGGTCAGGCGAGCGGCGCCGAACCCGCCACGCTGGTCGTTGCGGCTGGTACGCAACAACGCAGCTGGACGGCCGATGCGCTGCTAAAGGACCGCCGACTGGCTGACGTGACGGTCGACGATGACAACCTGAAACGCCGCCTGACGTTCAAGGCGATCCCCATGGCTTCCCTGTTGCGCGGCATGCCGGCGGAGGCCGGCGCGACTGCCACGACAGCAGCCAGCGATGGCTATGTCTCTCACCTGCCGCTGCGCATGCTGCTGGCCGATAGCGCCGACGAGCCGCGGGCCTGGCTGGCGGTAGAGAATCCTGCGAGGCCGTGGCCGAAGCTCAAAGGCCAGGGCATCGGCCCGTTTCGCCTGATCTGGACATTGCCGTCGGGGCGCGCCGCATCCGTGGTCAACGAAAGCCATTGGACCTACAGCATCGTGCGCATCGATATCACCGCATCGCCCGCGGAGCGCTTCGCGGCCATCCGGCCTGCCTCCGACCAGCCAGCCGACGGCCCGGTCATGCGCGGCTTCGCCACCTTCCAGCGCGTCTGCTTCTCGTGCCACTCGCTGAACAAGGTCGGCGATGCCCACCTCGGTCCGGACCTCAATGTGCCGCACAGCGCGGTGGAATATATGGGCGACGACAAGCTGGCCAAGCTGATCCGCGACCCGCAGTCACTGCGTTGGTGGCCCGGCGCGCGCATGCCGGCAATCGACGACAAGGCGCTCTCCGATGCTGACCTGAAGGACCTCCTGGCGTACCTGCATCATATGGCGGGACGCAAGGGCTCCTGAAGCCTGGTGCCGCATTCATACTGGCTGCGGATGTCAGACCTGGCCCGTGCCTGGCCGAAGATCCGTCATGATCTGCTCGGCAAGGAAATCACAAGGCGGCCGCTTCGACTTCGCGCTTCGGGCAAGGATCAGCTCGAGCGGAGGCAGGTCGGGCAGTCCGTGGGCCTGGCCAAGCACGGTCAGTTGTGGCGGGATCGCGCAGCGGGCCAGCGCCGCGACGGCCAGGCCTGCCTCGACCATGCTGAGCAAACCCAGCAGGCTCGGACTCTCGTACGACGTTCGATGCGGAATCCTTGCGCGGTCCAGGCTGCGGATCGCGTTCTCGCGCGCCACGCTCCCCGGCATGAACACGGCGATAGGCAACGGCCTGTCCTCCCAGACTTGCGGCCCGTTCGCCATGGCGGCCCACGCCATCGGCTCGTGCCGGATGAAGTCGCCGGACAAGCCCTTCACGCGCGTGCCGCAGACCAGGTCGACCGTGCCGTCCTTGACCAGTGGCGCGAGCGCGCTGCTGGGAAGGCCCACGACCTGGATCTGCACTTTCGGATACGTCGTCGAGAACTTCTTCAGCACGGATGGCAGCAGCGATGACGCGTAGTCGTCGGGCACCCCGATCGCTACCTTCCCCGTCACTTCCGGCCGTACCACGGCAGCCCAGGCTTCGTCGTGCAGGGCCAGCATCCGCCGTGCGAAGCCCAGCAGCACTTCACCCTCATGCGTCAGCACGATGCTGCGCGGCCGCCGCACGAACAGGGGCCGGCCCAGTGCCTCCTCGAGTGCCTTGATTTGCATGCTGACAGCGGACTGCGAGCGGTTCACCGCCTCGGCCGCCCGCGTCATGTTGCCGCTCTCGGCGACGGCGATGACCGTCGCCAGGACATCGTGGTCGAGCATCTTCATAGGTATCAGGAAAACTGAACACAATAATCAATATTATGCGTTTTCCTTCTTGAAAGCGGCATGCGATATTTCGTCAACAACAACCGGAGACGTGGACCGCAATCTCGCGCCATGTCTCGACCGCGGGATTCCGGTATCCGCCATCCGAGCATGGACAACAAAGCCGCTTCGTCACTCGTCGACCACCCGCTGCGCGCCTCCCTGGTCGCTGAATTGCACGCCCGCCCCTTTCTTCGGTTCAGCGGCAGCGTGTCACTGACCCACTACGCGATCTACTCGGATGAGGATCCGGCGATCCACGAGTATCTCGTGCGCACCTTGTGCGAACAGACCGGCATGGCGCTGCCGGTGGACGGGGTCACGCACTACGCCGTGCAATCTCCCTTCGGCTGGCATTTGAAGTGGGAGCGGCACACCGAGTTCTCCACCTTCACGTTCGTCAGTCCGCGCGACGACACCGACTACTTCAACGACCTCGCCATCCATCGTGTTCCGGCGGATTGGCTGGGCCTGCTGGCGGGCAAACGATTTCATGCGGTCCGGATGGAATTGCTGTCAGGAAACGCCGCGGCTGAGGTGAGCGCGAACCTGCGCCATTGGCTCGACGGGCCGATTCTCGTCGGCAGCGATGTCCTGGGCGGCGGCAAGGTCTACTGCGACTGGAATGTGCGGGCCGACGGCTACATGCGCATCCTCGCGATCGACGAGGACTTCCGCGAGGAACAGGGCGGCAGGCTGCTTCAGCGGCTCTATGAAATCGAGACATATCGCATGATGGCGTTGCTGGCGCTGCCGGTCGCACGCAGCCTGGGCCGCGAACTCGACGGCATTCACGGCTCGCTCCAGGAACTGATGCGGGCCATGGATGCCCGTCGCGCCGGCGAGGACGATGCGGAACTGCTGGACAAGCTCACCGCACTGGCCGTGCGCGTGGAATCGCTGTCCGGCCACAGCGGGCGCTTCAGCGCTTCGCGTGCGTATGAGCGAATCGTCCTGGCGCGAATCCAGGAGTTGCGGGAACAACGAATCGAGGGAATGCCGACGATAGCGGAATTCATGGAGCGGCGCTTCGCGCCTGCCATGGAGACGTGCAGGAGCGTCTGGTCACGCCACGAGCAAATCGCGGCACGGGTCGCACGGGCCGTCGACCTGCTCCGCACCCGCGTCAACCTGGCCCAGGAACGCGATGTCACAAGGCTGCTCGCCGGACTGGATCGTACCGCACGCAACCAGTTGCATCTGCAGCATGCCGTCGAGGGGCTGTCTGTCGCCGCGATCTCGTACTACGTGCTGTCCATCGCGGCAGCGGGGCTGAAGGCGCTGCATGTCGTCAAGCTGCCTGTCGATCCCGAGCTGGCGGAAGGCCTGTTGATCCTTCCTGTGGTGATGATCGTGTTCGGGATCATCAAACGCAGCCGGACGCAGAAATCCCGCGATGGCCACGTCCAGGCGGGCTCCGCCTGACGAGGCGACGATCTGAAGAGCTACTTACCGGGAAACGCATATGAACGCCACGACAAGCATAGCCTCCGTTCACTTATCTTTGCCTGGCGCTAGCCAGCAGGCCGCGCAGACCAGGCCGCATTGGGCGAGCCAGGCTCGACCCGAGTCTCGCGCCCTCGGGCAACGGACCCCTACGGAAGTGCTGACGGACAACTCGAACGATCGGCCAGACGTCGCGACGATCGCGGTGCTGGGCTACAACTGACGCAAAAAAACGCCCGCCCGGAAACCGGGCGGGCAAGTACTGCCTCTCCTTACCTCTTGCTGCTTCAATACTGCCTCGTAGCCGCGCGCTTCAGCGCGCCGCCGCCTTCATCCTCACGGCCGCCGCGTCCGCCGCGGCCGGGGTGCGGTTCGCCAGCCCCAGCACCACCTGCCAGGCAAACGACACCGCGCCGACGATAAACACCACGTCGCCGAACGTGCGCACCCAGCGCAGCGTCTGCAGGATCGGCTGCTGCATGAACTCCTCGCTGCGCGAATACCACGTGCCATGCTCGACGCTGGCCAGGAACTGGATGATGCCGACGGGCAGCAGGCTGGTGCCGATCATCAGCACCAGGCCGGCGTTCAGGCCCCAGAAAGCCGTCTTCATCAGCGCCGGGCTCAGCCGGTAGGCCGGCCGAACATAGCGCAGCACCAGCAGCGTGAAGCCCAGCGCCAGGAAGCCGTAGACCCCGAACAGCGCCGCATGCGCATGGACCGGCGTGGTGTTCTGGCCCTGGATGTAGTACAGCGCGATCGGCGGGTTGATCATGAAGCCGAACACGCCGGCGCCCAGCATGTTCCAGAACGCCACCGCGACGAAGCACATCAGCGGCCACTTCAGGTCTGCCATCCACGGCGCGCGCTGCTTCAGGCTCCAGTTCTCCCAGGCCTCATGGCCCAACACGATCAGCGGCACCACTTCCAGCGCGCTGAACGCGGCGCCGACCGCCATCACCGGCGTGGTGGTGCCGGCAAAGTACAGGTGGTGGAAGGTGCCGGGGATGCCGCCGAGCATAAACAGCGACGCCGAGGCCAGGCTGGCCGCGGTCGCCATCGGGCGCGACACCAGCCCCAGCGTGGCGAAGATAAAGGCCAGGGCGGTGGTGGCGAAGACCTCGAAGAAGCCTTCCACCCACAGGTGCACCACCCACCAGCGCCAGTACTCCATCACCGTCAGGCTGGTGCGCTCGCCGTAGGCCAGGCCCGCGCCGTAGAACAGGCCGATCGCCACCACCGACGAGGTCAGCAGCGCCAGCAGATTGCGGTCGGTGCCGCGCGCGCGCAGCGCCGGCAGGATGCCGCGCATCATCAGCACGAGCCAGATCAGGATGCCGGCGAACTTGCCGATCTGCCACAGCCGGCCCAGGTCGACGTATTCATAGCCCTGGTGGCCCAGCCAGAAGTTCAGGTGCGGCGGCAGCTTCTGCGCGATCGCCAGGTAATTGCCGGCGAACGAGCCCACCACCACGACCACCAGTGCCCAGAACAGGACATCAACGCCGAGCCGCTGGAACTTCGGGTCCTTGCCGCCGTTGATCAGCGGCGCCAGGAACAGGCCCGCGGCCAGGAAGCCCGTGGCGATCCAGAACAGCGCGCTCTGGATATGCCAGGTGCGCACCAGCGCGTAGGGGAACCACTGCGATACGTCGATGCCGTAGAACTTCTGCCCCTCGACGGTGTAGTGCGCGGTAAAGCCGCCCAGGAACACCTGGAACACGAACAGCGCCACCACCAGGAACAGGTACTTGCCGAGCGCGCGCTGCGACGGGGTCAGCGCCACCGACAGCAGCGGGTCGCGCGCGGGCGCCTGCGGCGGCGTCTCTTCCTTGCCGCGCAGGAAAGCCCACGCCCACACCAGGAAGCCCACGCCAGCCAGCAACACCACCACGCTGATCACCGACCACACCACGTTTTCGCTGGTCGGCTTGTTGCCGATCAGCGGCTCATGCGGCCAGTTGTTGGTATAGGTGGCTTCCTGCCCCGGGCGCGCGGTCGAGGCGACCCATGCGGTCCAGAAGAAGAACTGCGTCAGCTGCTGGCGCCGCTCGGCGCTGGGCAGCGTGTTCTCCTTCATGGCGAAGTGATCGCGCGTGGTGTGCAGCGCCGGCGCGTCGGAGAAGAGCTGGTCGTAGTAGGCCGCGGTGTTGGCGATGGCCTGTGCGCGGCGCTTCGACACGGTCAGCACATTGGTGGCCGGGTCGGTGGCGTTGCCGCGGTATTCCGTGCGCAACTGCTCGCGCAGCGCGGCCTGTTCGGGCGCGGCCAGTTTGGCGTACGGACGGCCGTACGTATCCTGCGCCGCCAGTTCGAGCCACGCGGTCAGTTCGCGGTGCAGCCAGTCGGCGGTCCAGTCCGGCGCCTGGTAGGCGCCATGGCCCCAGATCGAGCCGAGCTGCATGCCGCCCACCGACTGCCAGGCGGTCTGGCCGTCCAGGATCTCTTCGCCGGTGAACAGGGTGCGGCCTTCGGCCGTGACCACCTTGTCCGGCATTGGCGGGGCCTGCCGGTACACCTCGACGCCGTAGTAGCCGAGCAGGGAGAAAGTGACCGCCAGCACGGCGATCAACAAGAACCAGAGTCTGCGGTAGGAACCCATGATGCGATTTCGTTGGTTGTGATGGGTGGTGCGCGGTTCAGGCGTGGCTCGCGCAGCCGCAACCGGTGGCGGGCACGGTGGCGCTCACTGCGGCGTTCTCGAACAGCACGTTGTTTTCCAGGTGGATGTGTTCCATCAGGTCTTCGCGCAGCGCGCGCAGGCCCAGGTAAAGCGCGCGCCAGGTATTGCAGGCCGCGCGCGGCAGCGTGATGTCGTTGGTCAGCGCGGCCATCCGCTGCAGCGCCACGCCGTGGTCGTCATGCTCCATGCGCATCACCGCGATGGGGCGGCCGGCGGCGGCCTGCAGGCCGCGCGTCAGCATCGGGAACAGCACCTGCTCTTCCTTCTGCATATGGGTTTCCAGCTCGCCGAGCATGCCAGTCAGGTGGTCGGCCAGGCCGACCGGGCAATCGGGCCGGTCGCCGTGGACCTGCTCGACCCGGCTTGCGAGCCGGATCAGTTCGGGAAGCTGCTCGCGGTGACGGGCGTGAAAGCGCGTCAGAATATGGTCGATCAGTGCGGCCGGCGTGGCGGTGTTCCAGTCCTGTCCGGCGGGTGCGGCGTCGTCGTGCAGGGCATGCAGCCGCGCTTCGATGCTGTCGATGGCGGCGGCATCAAGGCCCTTTTCGAGCGCGGCATCGCGCAGGGTCTGCTTGCCTCCGCAGCAGAAGTCGAGCGCGTAGTCATGGAAGATGCGCGTCGCGCCGGGGATGCGGCGGGCCAGTTGGCCGAGCGATTGGTCCTGGAAGGTCATGAGGTGCTCCTGTGTGGGAAGTTGCGTCTGCCTGACATAACGCGAGGAGCGTGCCTGAAAAAAACCATTCCAGATCAATGGGTTGCTATACGAACGGTTACAAATACCCTACACTTCCCATGGTACTAATTACCTTATCAGGTGTTTTTCACCATGACGAATTCAGCGATCGTTCCCGAATTGCTGGCTGACCTGGTGGCCGACCTGCCCCACGCCGTGCGCCTGCAGCGCCTGGTCAGCGGGCTGCGCGGGCATTTCCGCTGCGGCGCCGTGGCGCTGCTGCGGCTGGAGGAAGACCACCTGCGTCCCATGGCAGTCGACGGCCTGGTCCGCGACGCGTTGGGCCGGCGCTTTGCCGTAGCCCTGCATCCGCGCCTCGCGGCAATCCTGGCGCGGCGCGGCGTGACCTGCTTCCACCATGAAAGCGTGCTGCCCGACCCATACGACGGCCTGATCGACGAGCACGTGGGCGAGCCGCTGCCCGTGCATGACTGCATGGGCACCAGCCTGGAGGTCGAAGGGCAGCCATGGGGCGTGCTGACCCTCGATGCGCTCGCCGTGGGCACCTTCGACGCCGCCGCACAGGCCGAGCTGCAGCGGCTCACCGTGGTGGTCGAGGCAGCGATCCGCACCACCCGGCTCGAGGCCGAGATCCTGGCGCTGCAGGTGGCACGGGGCAAGCCCGTTGCCGATGAAGGCACGGCGGGCGCCGGCGACATCACCGGCGAGATCGTCGGCCAGAGCGAGGCCATCGCCAACCTGCTGCACGAGCTGGAAGTGGTTGCCGATACCGAACTGCCGGTGCTGCTGCTGGGCGAGACCGGCGTCGGCAAGGAGCTGTTCGCGCACCGGCTGCACCGCCAGTCGCGCCGGCGCGCGCAGCCGCTGGTGCACGTCAACTGCGCGGCGCTGCCCGAGTCCCTGGCCGAAAGCGAGCTGTTCGGCCACGCCCGCGGCGCGTTCTCCGGCGCCACCGGCGAACGCCCGGGACGCTTCGAGGCCGCCGACGGCGGCACGCTGTTCCTCGATGAAGTCGGCGAGCTGCCGCTGTCGATCCAGGCCAAGCTGCTGCGCACGCTGCAGAACGGCGAGATCCAGCGGCTGGGCTCGGACCGGCCACGCCGCGTCAACGTGCGCGTGATCGCCGCCACCAACCGCAACCTGCGCGAACATGTGCGCGATGGCTCGTTCCGCGCCGACCTGTACCACCGCCTGTCGGTCTACCCGATCCCGATCCCGCCGCTGCGCGAGCGCGGCAACGACGTGCTGCTGCTGGCCGGGCGCTTCCTGGAGCTGAACCGCGCCCGCCTGGGCCTGCGCAGCCTGCGCCTGTCGCCGGCGGCACAGGATGCGCTGCGGCGCTACCGCTGGCCCGGCAACGTGCGCGAACTCGAGCACGTGCTCAGCCGCGCCGCGCTGCGCGCGGTCAGCCGGGGCGCCGGCCGCAACGACATCGTCACGCTGGAGACGGAGCTGCTTGACCTGGACGGACTCGATGCGCCGCCTTCGGGGCTGGCGCAAGCCGCGCATGCCGCCCATACAGCGCTGCCAGCGATCGTCCCCGGCATGAGCCTGCGCGACGCCGTCGACCAGACCCAGCGCGCCTGCATCGAGCAGGCGCTGCAGGCCCACGGCGGCAACTGGGCGCAGACGGCGCGGCAACTCGGCGTGGACGCCAGCAACCTGCACAAGCTGGCCAGGCGCCTGGGCTGCAAGTGAGGGCGTGCGCGGCATCGGCGATAGCAAAGATCGTCTGATCTGCTTAAGCTAGTCAGGCGTCGTTTGCAGTGCAACATGCATGTGCTGTCATCAGCACCCTGCGGCCGGCGCAACCTGTGGATCCAACCGGAGATGCCCATGATGATGACCGCAACGCAAGCCTTCTGGCCATTCCCTGCCGTCTTCACGGCAGGCTTTGGCAGCCTGCAACAGTTCCAGTCCATGCAGGCAGACCTGGCCGACACGTGGCGACGCATGGCCGAGCTGAACCTGGAATTTGCACGCAGCATGGCGGACGAACTGCGCTTCGACGCCGTGGGCCTGCTGGTGGAACAGGATCCCGAGAGCCTGTACGCGCGCGAGATCGCCAGCGAGCTGCCGCTGCTGGGCGGGCCGCTGCACTATGCGTCGGCCATGCTGGAGCTGCTGGCGCGCGCCCACCAGAAATGGATCGATGGCTGGGGCCACCTGCTCATGCAGGGCCCGCTGACCGACTGGACCGCGGGCGCCAAGGCCGTCACGGACATTCCCGCCTGGCTGGTCCGCGAGACACCGCGTCCGCGCGCGAACTGACCCGGCTCGAGCGCCGTGGCGTTGCGTGCCGGCACGCCGCGGCCAATTTTTCCTGCGTGCCTTGCCATGGCAACCCGCGCGCCCCGGTATCATGCAAATCATGACACCCCGAGCCGCCTGCGCCGCCGTCCCGGCTGGCGGATCTCCGCACAGGACTGGTTCAGGACGCGCCCCGGTACATGCCCTCATATCCACTGGTCCTGCTGCTCACCGTCGCCGTCGTCTGCTGCATCGGCATGGCCATCGCCACCTGGCCCCGGCGCGACGACCCCACCGTCCAGGCGTTCCTGGTGCTGGCCTTCGGCGCGGTGGTCTGGAGCGGCGGACGCCTGCTTGAGATCAGCTCGACCGACCTGCCCGGGCGCATCCTGTGGGCCAAGATCCAGTACATCGGCATTGTCGCGGTGCCGATCGGCTGGCTGGTGGCGATGGTGCACCTGAGCCGCCCGCGCTACGTGGTGCCGTGGTCGCGGCTGTGGCTGCCAGTGCTGGCCGCAGTGGTGACGGTGGTGCTGGTCTTCACCAACGAGCGCCACCACCTGGTCTGGACACGCATCACGCTGATGCCGCCCGGGGTCGCGCCCGGCGCGGTGTTCGAGCATGGCGCGGGCTACGCCGTCGCGGCCTTCTGGTCTTACTCGCTGCTGGCGCTAAGCTGGTATTTCCTGGTAACGGCCGAGGTGCCCAACGACGCCCTGTCGCGCCGCGGCCGCGCCATCCTGGCCGGCGGCCTGGCCCTGCCGCTGATTGCCCATGTCGCGTACCTGTACCGCTGGACCGGCCCGCTGGGCGGCGACCTGACCCCGGCCACGTTTTCGCTGATGGCGGTACTGGTGTGGTTCTGCGCGCTGCGCACGCACCTCGACGATATCGGCCACTACGCCCGGCTGCGCGTGTTCGATGCGCTGCGCGAGGGCTGCGTGATCGTCGACGCCAAGGGCACGGTCGTGGAATTCAATCCCGCCGCGACCCAGTTGTGGCCGGCGCTGCACCGCGGCGACCCGGTGCCGGCGGGATGGGAGATGGCGCTGGGATCGACGCAGGGCTCGGCGCTGGGTTCGGCGTCTGAATCCGCGCAGGCCGCTCCCGGCCTCGCACCCGCCACGCCGTTCGTGCCGCCGGGCGCCCCGTTCGAGCTGGCTGTCGAAAGCGTCGCGCGCCTGGACGGCAGGCAGATCGGCAGCCTGGTGTTCATGCGCGACATCAGCCGCTTCCAGTCGCGCGAGCTGGCCTTGACCGCGCGCCTTGGCCAGACCGAGGAGCAGCTGTGGCAGGTGCAGGCCGACCTCGACGTCGATGCGCTCACCGGCATCTTCAACCGGCGCTACTTCCAGCGCGAGTCGCTCGCCGCCGTGACGCGCGCGCACGAGCGCGGCCAGCCTCTGGGACTGCTGATCCTGGATGTCGACCTGTTCAAGCAGTACAACGACCTGCATGGCCACCTGGCGGGCGACGACTGCCTGCGCCAGATCGCCTGCACGCTGGCGGGCACGGTAACGGGCGAGCAGTTCTGCGCGCGGCTGGGCGGCGAGGAATTCGCGGCGGTGCTGCCCGGCGCATCGCGCGAAGAAACCCGCGAGGTGGCGCGCCGCATGGTCGCCGCGGTGCGCGAGCTTGGCATCGCGCACCGCGGCACCCCGGTGCAGCCCGTGGTAACGATCAGCGTCGGCGCGGTCTGCGCCGTGCCCGAGTCGCCGCGGCTGGAGCCGCTGCTGCACCGAGCCGACAGCGCGATGTACCGCGCCAAGCGCGCGGGCCGCAACCGGTACATGCTGGATGGCGAAGCGGCCTGAACGGCCGTGGCCTGGCCATGCCGCCGGCTAGCCCGCGCGTACCGTCAGCGCGCCCTGCAGCGCCACCAGCCGCGCCGCCGCCTGGCTGACCCACGCCGGGCGCGGCGCCGCATCGAGCCAGTACTTGACCTCGAGCCCGAGCGCAGTGTCTCCGCTGATCACCAGCTTGCGCTGGAAAAACAGCGTGTCGGTGTCGGCCTCGCCCCCGAGCAGCCGCAGGTAGTCCACCGCGGCGGCGCGCAGTGTCAGCGCGGGTTCGCCGCTGCCGGCACTGGCGGTACGGAAGCGCCCGCCTTCGCAGCGGAACGGAACTTCCAGCCCCAGGTCCTGCACCGTCAGCAGGAACACATGGCCTTCCAGCGCGGCCGGCGGCTCCAGCCAGCCGGCGCGGCGCGCCAGCTCCAGCGCCGCCACCAGCGGCAGCGCGCGCGCCCGCGCCGGCATGCGCCGGTGCACGCCGGTCATCAGCTTGTGCAATGGGCTCGTGTTCGCATTCATGCCCGTGCCTCCCATGCGATGCCGGCGCCGCCGTGCCAGTAGCCATTGCAGGGCTGCGCCCCCGCCGGCGTGATGCCGCTGGGCGCCGGTGCGCGCTCACCCGCGCGGATCGCCGCCAGTTGTTGCACTACCTCCAATGTGCCGGTCGAATGCGGGCTGACGCGCAGCATGTCCACACCCATCGCGGCCATGGCGAGCGCCTCGCCGCACAGGTCCAGGCAGGTCGCGCTCTGCGTCTGCACGCCGTTGAGCGTGAAGAACGCCTGGCCTTCGCCGGTGGCGGCGACCAGGCCGTCCGGGTAGTCCATGCAGCGGAATTCGCAGCTGTCCTTGCGCAGCCGATGGTGGCGCGCGGTGAAGCAGCGCGCCGAGAACGCCAGCGGCATGCGGCCCCAGACAAAGGCTTCGACGCCGACACCGGCCGGCCGCGCCGCGGCCAGCGCGGCCAGCGTGCGGCCGTCCATTTCCACCGGCACGACGCAGCCGGCCGCGCCCAGTCCGGACAGCCAGGCCAGCGTGTCGGCATGGTAGACGTTCAGGTGCGGGCCGGCGATGAAAGGCCGCCCGCCCATGCAGCGCACCGCGCCGAGGTCGTTGGCCTCGACCAGGTAGCCGTGCTGCTCGCAGGCGCGGCGCATCCAGGCGATGTCGGTATCGGACTCCACCAGCACCGGCGTGGACAGCACCACCTCCTTGCCGGCATCGCGCAGCATCCGGGCGATCTCAAGCCATTGCGCGTGGCGCAGCTCGTGGCGCCGCGTGCAGACGGTCTCGCCGAGGTAGACGCGGTCGACCGGAGCATCGGCGACCGCGGCGTAGAACTGCAGCACGCGCTCGCGCGGCCAGTAGTACAGCAGCGGGCCGAGGGCGATGCCGAATTGCGGCGCAGTATGTCGTGAAACAGCTTGCGGCGCTGTCGCCGGGGCGGTGTCGGGCATGGCGGGCTCCATCATGGCAAGGGTGGCGGGGGGATCAAGACGGGTCGCATCCATCCGCATCACCGCCATGGCCGGTCGTAGGCGCCCTGGGTCACCTGGTCGCCCTCGGCATGGCGGCCCAGCGTGGCCTGCCATTCCTGGCGCGGCGCGAAGCGGGCGGGATCGCCGCAGGCGTCGTCGATGGCGGCGCGCAGCACGCCGACCACGTCGGCGACATAGCGCGGGCTGCGCTGCCGGCCCTCGATCTTGATCGCGGCGATGCCCATGCCGACCAGCGCCGGCAGCAGCGACAGCGCGTTGAGGCTGGTGGGTTCTTCGAGCACGTAGCCGCGCTCGCCTTCCACTTCAAAGCGGCCCTTGCACAGCGTCGGATACCCGGCCGGCTCGCCCGGCGCGTAGCTGTCGATCAGGATGCCGGACAGGCGCGCCTGCATGGTGCCGTCCTGCTCGGTCCAGCGCACCGCATGCGCGGGGGAGCAGACCCCCTTGTTATTGGGAGAATCGCCGGTCGCGTACGACGACAGCAGGCAGCGCCCCTCGGCCATCACGCACAGGCTGCCGAAGCCGAACACTTCCAGTTCGACGCTGGTCTGCCGCGCCAGCTTGCCGATCTGCGCCAGCGACAGCACGCGCGGCAGCACCACGCGGCGGATATTGAAGCGCTCGCGCATCAGTTCGATGGCATCGGCATGCGTGGCCGAGCCCTGCACCGACAGGTGCAGCCGCAGCCCGGGATGGCGTTCGCAGGCATAGCCCATCAGCCCGGCGTCGGCCATGATGACCGCGTCGGCGCCCAGTTCCGCGGCGGCGTCGACGGCGCGGTGCCACTGCGCCACCGCGCCCATCTGCGCAAAGGTGTTGATCGCGAACAGCACTTCGGCGCCGCGGGCGTGGGCTTCGGCGACGCCGGTGCGGATGTCGGCCTCGGTGAAGTTCAGGCCGCCGAAGTTGCGCGCATTGGTGGCATCGCGCAGGCCCAGGTAGACCGCGTCGGCGCCGTGCTGCAGCGCCATGCGCAGCGCCGCCAGCGAGCCGGCGGGCGCGACCAGCTGGGGCCGGCGTGGCGCGCAGGCAGGCGCTACGGTGGCCGCATCCGGGCCAGTACAGGCAGTTGTCATGGTGTGGGAAACAAGACAAGGAAAACAGGACAGGAACAGCGGCTGATGCTAGCCACGCGCTGGCGATATGGGCTTGATCGCGCGCAAACCGGCACCAACCGCACATGGCTGGCGCCGGCGTATGCCAGTTGGCGTAGGCCGATGGCAGGCAGCCCTCGTGGCCTTGACCTGCGGCAAACGCAGGGTCTTTCCGCTGTGCCACGCTTCGCCAGTCACCCCCCGCGCCAGGCCGGCTGCCGGCCACACGCGACTTACCTTCCGGAGATCCCATTTATGAACGAACACTGGCTGAAGCTGGCCGGCCGCCGCCTGTTGCCCATCGTGCAGGGCGGCATGGGCATCGGCATCTCGGCGCACCGGCTTGCCGGCGCAGTGGCACGCGAGAACGGCGTGGGCACCATCGCCAGCATCGACCTGCGCCACCACCACCCCGACCTGATGGCGCGCACCCGCGGCGGGCGCGACAAGGCGGCCATCGAAGCCGCCAACCTGGAGGCGCTCGACCGCGAGATCCGCGCCGCGCGCACGCTGTCGGAAGGCCGCGGGCTGATCGCGGTCAACGTGATGAAGGCGGTGGGCTCGCACGCCTCGCTGGTGCGCCAGGCGTGCGAAAGCGGTGCCGATGCCATCGTGATGGGCGCCGGACTGCCGCTGGACCTGCCCGAGCTGGCCGCCGGCCACCCCAGGGTGGCGCTGATCCCGATCCTGTCCGAGTCGCGCGGCATCGGCCTGGTGCTGCGCCGCTGGATGAAGAAGGGCCGGCTGCCCGATGCCATCGTGGTCGAGCACCCCGCCCATGCCGGCGGCCACCTTGGCGCCGCCACGATCCAGGACCTGTCCGAGCCGCGCTTCTCGTTCTCGCGCGTGCTGGCCGAATGCCGCGAGCTGTTCCAGTCGCTGGGGCTGGCATGGGACAGCATCCCGCTGATCCTCGCCGGTGGCATCGACAGCCATGCCAAGGTGCGGCACTGGCTCAACGAGGGCGCCGCCGCGGTGCAGCTCGGCACCGCCTTTGCCGTCACCGAGGAGTGCGACGCGCATCCGGCCTTCAAGCAGGTGCTGGCCACGGCGCGGCCCGAGACGCTGCGCGAGTTCACCAGCGTGGCCGGCCTGCCGGCGCGCGCAGTGCTGACGCCATGGCTGTCGCGCTACCTGTCGAGCGAGGCCAGGCTGCAGCGCCGCGCCAAGGTACGCGAGTGCCTGGAAGGGTTCGATTGCCTGCAATCGTGCGGCCTGCGCGACGGCATCGGGCGCATCGGCCAGTTCTGCATCGACCTCAAGCTGGCGCAGGCAGTGCGTGGCGACGTGGAACGCGGGCTGTTCTTCCGCGGCAAGGGCGCGCTGCCGTTCGGCGAGGCGATCCGCCCGGTGGCCGAGCTGATCCACTACCTGATGACAGGGGAAAAGCCAGCGGCGCTGGTCCCTGCCAAGGTGGCCGCTACGGCCTGAACCTGCCTGCCGCGCGCCGGTTCGCCGGCACGCGGGGCCTGACTCCCCGACCGGGCGTCAGGCCACCGCCAGTTCGCCCGCGCCGGCCTGGCGCGCCAACCCATCCGGATCGATCAGGTAGATCTTGCCGCGCTCGATCCGCACCAGCCGCTCGGCGCAGAACCTGTGCATCACGCGCGACAGGGTCTCGGGCGTAATCCCCAGCTTGGACGCGATCACGCGCTGTGTGCAGGCCAGCCAGGTGCGCCGCGTGGCAAACGCCTGCTCGCGCAGGAAGCCCGCCACGCGCTGCAGCGCGCTCTGCAGGCTGATCGCCTCGATATCGCGCATCAGCCCATGCAGCCGGCCCGACAGGTTGCGCAGCAACTGCGCCGCAAGCAGCGGCTCCTGCATGACGGCCTGCCACAGCGCTGCCTTGCCGATCTGCAGCACCAGCGTGCGCGTCTGCGCCTGGCAGGCCATGCGGCCCGGCACGTCCAGGCAGAGCAGGTCTTCGCCGAAGGCCGCGCCCGGGCCGAAGACCTCGATGGCGCGCTCGCCGGTGGACTCGTCGCCGGCCGGCGGCTGCAGCGCCAGCTTGAGCAGGCCTTCCACCACGATATAGAGGCCGGCGCACGCCTCGCCGCCGCGGAACAGGTATTCGCCCTTGCGCAGGCAGCGCAGCGTTGCCGCCGCGCGCAGTTGCGCCACCACGGCTGCGTCGACGCCGCGGAACAAAGACAGGGCTTCCAGGTTGATGGCTTCACCCATGGTGATGACCTCCTTCGGCATGACTGCCTTCAGCATTCCAGGCCGCATGGCGCGGCGGCAGGCCGCCACGGCGGCGCATCTGCCGCATGCAGCGCAACGCGGACAACAATTGCCAGCCCAGCCAGGCATTGGCCGCTGCGAGCACCAGGCCGGCGACGCGCGCCAGTGCCACCGGCGCCAGCGGCAGCGCCAGCAGCAGCAGGTAGGCCGCCAGCAGCAGCCACGCCTGGCGGCGCTGCCGGTCGGGCACGATGATGGCCTGCATGGCCGGCACGCGCGCGCGCGGCGGCAGCAGCCGGCGCAAATGCAGCCAGACCAGGAACGGCACGATCTTGCCGAGCATCGCCGTGACCGGCAGCACGCCGGTGCCAATGAGCGCCATGGTGCCGGCCCACCACGCCAGCGGCGCATCCGCTGCGGGCCACACGATCGCCGCCGCCCCCACCACGGCAGCGCCCAGCATGCTGGCGCAGGCCACCGGCCACAGCGGCCACAGCGGGTCCTGGCGGCGCCGCGCGCGCAGCGTGCCAGCCAGGCCGACGGCGGCCACCACGGCGACGAACGCCAGCCACGCCAGCAGCACCGTCTGGCCCAGGGCAGGCTGCCCGGGCCAGAGCAGGGTTGCGCCGCTGAACAGCGCCAGCGGCACCCAGTGCGCCATCGGCAGCCCGCGCGCCAATGCCGCCGGCAGGCGCCGCGTCTGCCAGAACATCGGCAATACGGTCGTGGCCACTCCGGTCACCAGTGCCGCCAGCCAGCCGCCCAGCGCCCAGGCCATATGGATGCCGAGCACCGGCGCCACCGGCACCTGCCACCAGCCGCCGAAGGTGCCGGCCAGCGCGATGCCGCACAGCACCGCCGCCAGCAGCGGCGCGGCGATGCCGGCCAGCGTGCGCGTGGTGGCGTCGACCGCGGCCACACGCCACCCCGCCGCCAGCAGCAACGCACCGGCCAGCAACAGCAGCACGCCTGCCCCCGCCGCTGCATGCATGCCGCCCGGGCTGCCGCCGAGCAGCCCGAAGCCCAGGCCGGCGGCCACGCCGGCCCCGGCCACGGCGACAAACGGTGCCAGCACGCCGGCACCCGGCACGGCCACGCCCGCCACCACCGGCATCATCTGGAACAACGCGCCCACCATCACCGGCATCAGCATGCCCAGCGCGAGCACATGGACCGCGACCAGCGCCAGCGGCGCAAAGCGGTCAGGCAAGCCATCGGCGGGCCCTGCCGCGAGCAGCAGCCCTGCCACGGCGCCCAGCCATGGCGCCGGGACCAGGCAACCGAACACCACCGCGGGACGCGGCGCGCGCTCGTAGTCGAGGTTGGCGGCCTTCATCTCGGTTGCCCTGCCTTCGCCAGCGCTAGGCAATGCCGTCGAGCACGGCATCAAGACCCGGCACATGCGCGCGGCACATCGGGAACAGCACGTTCTCTTCCTTGATGTTGTGCTGCTGCAGCAGCACCATCAGCGTGTCGGTCTCGGCCGCGAGCGCATTGGCGTCGCGCAGCGACAGCCATTCGCGCACGTTGTCCACCAGCGCGCGCACTTCGTCGTGTTCGTGGCGCATCACGGCGGTCGGGCCGCCGGCCATGCCGGTGGCCTGCTCGAAGGCGGGGAACAGCCGTGCCTCTTCCGCGCCGAAGTTGCCGGCCAGCGCCGCCTCCAGCTCGGCGAAGGCCGCCGCTGCCTCTGTCCAGTCGGCCTCGCGCAGCGCGCCTTCCAGGCGTGCCAGCGCGGCGTCGCAACTGCGGTGCTGCTGCACCAGGGTGTCGATGCCATCAGACATGGTGTGGATTCTCCGGACCGGTATTGACCGGATGCTAGGGCGCCGCCCGGCGTGGGGATTTGATCGGGGATAAGTCGGGCGCCAATAGCCGGTGTAAGAGCGCCAGCGTGTCGATCTATCACAACGTGATATGTCAATAGCGCCGTATTCATCACCATCCCGCTTGACGGCGGACGCGCAATGCGGCCCCGGGCGCACATGCGAACTGGCCGGCCTCGCGTTTTGTTGATCTGGCGCAGGTAGTGCGGCGCCTGTCACGCGGAGAATTGCCTTCCAGACGCGCGCGGCTGACAGCACGCCGGCGTTCCCCTGACAGGTAGCCCCCGATACCGAACCATGCCCTACACCGATCTGGCCGATCCCCCGGCCGAAGCGCAGGCCGCCACCCCGCTGCGCCATCGCCTGTCCACGCGCATCATCTCGCTGTCACTGGCCGTGCTGCTGGTGGTGCTCGGCATGATCTCCGGCACGCTGTGGCTGTCCTGGAAGCTCGAAGGCGCGGGCGCGGCGATCAATGACGCCGGCAGCCTGCGCATGCGCGCCAACCGGGTCGCGATCGAGCTGACGCTGGCGCACGCGCAGCGTGGCAACGCGCTGGCGATGCAGGTGCAGGCGCTGGACGGCACGCTGGCGCAGCTGCGCCGCGGCAACCCGTCGCGCCCGCTGTTCCTGCCCGACGAACCCGCCATCCACGCCCAGCTCGCGCGCGTGACGCAGGACTGGCACACCCGGCTGCGCCCGATCGCCATGGCCGGCACCGACAGCACCGCGCCGGCGCGCTATATCGCCGCGCTGCCTGGCTTCGTGGCGCAGGCCGACACGCTGGTCGGCATGATCGAGCACGACAGCGCGAGCAAGACCGACCTGCTGCGCCTGTCGCAGACGGCGTTGGCGCTGATGGCCTGCGTGGGCACAGTGGCCGTGATCTACCTGCTCTACCTGTGGATCATCCTGCCGGTGCTGCGGCTGCAGGACGGCCTGCGGCGCATGGCCGCGCGCGAGTTCTCGCTGCGCCTGCCGGTGGAGACCCGCGACGAGTTCGGCACCCTCAGCGAAGGCTTCAACCGCATGGCCGGCGAGCTGCAGGGCCTGTACCGCGACCTGGAGGCGCGCGTGGCACAGAAGACCGCCGAGCTGGAACGGCAGAACCGCGACCTGGAAACGTTGTACGACATCGCGGCTTTCCTGAACCAGGCCAGCGACGCCGACACCATGGCGCGCGGCTTCCTGGCGCGCGTGATGCGCCAGTTCGACGCGGAAGGTGGCAGCGTGCGCGTGCTCGACCCGCGCCACGGCCGCATGCACCTGCTGGCCAGCGCCGGCCTGCCCGCGGCGCTGGCCGAAGCCGCGTCCTGCGCCGCCACTGACGCCTGCCACTGCGGCGAGGCCACGCGCGAAGCGGTGGTCACGATCGCCGACCTGCGCGGCTTGCATCGCGCCGGGGACCCGGACGGCGCGCCGTGCGCGCGCAACGGCTTCCGGGCGCTGGCGGCGTTCCGCATCGAAAGCCAGCGCGGCGCCACCGGGGTGTTCGCGCTGCATTTCCGCAGCCCGCGTGCGCTGCCCGCCTCCGACCGGCAACTGCTCGAAACGCTGGGCCAGCACCTGGGCACGGCGCTGGAGCACTTGCGGCTGTCGGCGACGGCGCGCCAGCTGGCGGTGGTGGAGGAACGCAACCTGGTGGCGCAGGGCCTGCACGACAGCATCGCGCAGGGCCTGAACTACCTGAACCTGCAGGTGCAGCTGCTTGACGCCGCGGTCGCGCGCGACGACCTGGCCGAGAGCCGCGAGATTGTGCCGATGCTGCGCCACGGCGTGGAGGAGAGCTACCAGGACGTGCGCGAGCTGCTCAATAATTTCCGCTCGCGCCTGGGCGGCGGCGAGCTGCGCCCGGCAGTGGAAGACACCGTGGCGCGCTTCCGCCGCCAGTGCCGCACCGAAGCCACGCTCACCATCGACGAGCACGCTGACGGCATCGGCGCGGGTGGCCGGCCGCTGGCGCCGGAACAACAGCTGCAGGTGCTCTTCATCCTGCAGGAAGCGCTCTCCAACGTGCGCAAGCACGCGCTGGCCGCGCACGTGACGGTGGCGCTCAGCCACGGCCGCGACTTCCGCCTGGTGGTGGAAGACGACGGCGAAGGCTTCGATCCCGCAGAACTCGCCACGCGCGCCGACGCGCATATCGGCCTGAACATCATGCGCGAGCGCGCCGCGCGCCTTGACGCGCAGCTGCACGTGCAGGCGGCCCCCGGCCGCGGCGTGCGCATCGAGCTGGTGCTGCCGCGCCGCGCCCCACAGACCACCGAGACCCAGCCATGACCATCCGCATCCTGCTGATCGACGACCACACCTTGTTCCGCTCCGGCATCCGCGCGCTGCTGCAGCGCCAGTCCGATTTCGAGATCGTCGACGAAGCCGCCGATGGCGTGGAGGGCATCAAGCGCGCCAAGCAGCATCGGCCCGACGTGATTCTGCTGGACCTCAACATGCCCGGCCTGTCGGGGCTGGAGGCGCTGCAGCTGCTGGTGGAAGACCTGCCGCAGACCGCGGTGATCGTGCTGACGGTGTCCGAGGAAGCCGAGGAGCTGGCCGCCGCGCTGCGCAGCGGTGCGCGCGGCTACCTGATCAAGAACATCGAGACCGAGGCGCTGATCGCTGGCATCCGCCGCGCCGCCGCGGGCGAGCCGGTGATTTCCGACAGCATGACGGCCAAGCTGGTGGCGCAGTTCCGCACGCCGGCGCCTGCCGCCGCACCGCGCCACGACGACGCGCCACGCCTGACCGCGCGCGAGCGCGAGATCGTGCAGGGGCTGGCGCGCGGCGAAAGCAACAAGGAAATCGCGCGCGATCTCGGCGTGGCCGAAAGCACGGTGAAGATCCACGTGCAGAACATCCTGAAGAAGCTCAACCTCGCCAGCCGCGTGCAGGTGGCGGTCTACGCGGTCGAGCATGGCCTGACCGAGGCGGGCTGAGCGCGCGGCCACGCCTGCGCCAATGTGCTGCGCCAGCCGTTGTGCAGGGCGCCAAAGCCACTCGCAGCGCACCGAGAGTCGTCCGATTCCTACACCGATATCAGCCCCTGCCCGGAAGGATGCGGGCGAGGCTTGGCATAGGCTGAACCTTGAGCAGTGGCCTTTCAGATGCGCGGCCGCTTCGGTACGGAAGCCCCGGCTTCCCCGATCCACGAACAAGGAGCACACCATGGGAATCGGCACTATCCTTCTGATCATTCTTGTCCTGCTGCTACTGGGTGCCCTGCCGGCCTGGCCGTACAGTTCCGGCTGGGGCTACTGGCCAAGCGGCGGCCTGGGCCTGATCGTCCTGATCGTGCTGCTGCTCGTGGTTCTCGGCCGGATATAGCGTTCCGGCCGTCCAGCAGGCGGTAGCGGCCAGCAGGCCCCGGCATGGGCGGCATCGCTGCGGCGTTGCCGCCCATGCCGGGGCCGCGGCCGCGTCGCCCGTTTTTCCGCCACCCCATCTTTTCTGCCACCCTCCAAGGAGACTGACATGCCAGCCAGATCAAAGGCGCAACAGCAGGCCGCGGGAGCGGCGCTCTCCGCCAAGCGCGGGGATACGAAGGTCGGATCGCTGAAGGGCGCCTCGCGCTCGATGTACAAGTCGATGAGCGAAAAAGAACTCGACAAGATGGCATCGACCAAGACCAGGAAACTGCCGAAGCACAAATCGGAGCGCTGACGCGTTCCCCCTCCTCCCGTCGTTCCCGCTGGCGCGGGAACGGCGCGCCGTTCGTTTAGTCGTTCGTTTAGTCCTTCAGTCCTTCCCTTTCTCGTTGTTTGCAGGCCCGCCGCAAAATCCCGGCAGCCGCCTGGCCTTGCTGCTGCGCGCCAGCCTGATCGATTCCGACAGCGCCAGCCCGAAGCCCGCGATGCTGTCGAGGTCCTGCCGCACCCGATCGCGCAGGAAGCCGGCCCAGCAGAAATCCCCATACGCCCCGGCCGGCTTGCGGTAGGCGCCGGCCGCGCGCGCAAACGCTGCCAGGCTGCGGTACGGATCGTCGCGCATGCCCATCACGGTGGGCGGCAGCGCCTTGGGACCGTGGAGCTTGCCGTGCTCGTCGTACGGGTGGACGTGGCCGAGCCGGCGCATGCGCTTCCAGAACGCGGACGGGCTCAGTGCGCTCAGGTCGTGCAGGATGCGCACCGGCCCCCACTGGTATCCCAGCGCCAGCCAGGCCCGCGCCCAGTGATGATGGTCGACGATATAGAGGCTGCCGCCGGGGCCCGCCACGGTCTTGATGCGATGCCTGCGCATGAAGCGCCGCAGCGCCGCGCGGTCGTTGGGGTCCGCGTGGCGCTGCGTGACTTCCATCTTGTCCCTGACGTGGGCATAGCCCAGCGTGAGCTGCGTGGGACGCAGCCGCGCCAGTTCCGCAATGGCATTGCCGTTCCTGGCGCTGGCGCGGCCGCGCCGTTCAGTCGTGTTCGACACGCTTCTGGTTGACGAAATGCTCGAGTTCGCTGCCAGGATCCTCGTTGCCCGTGGATTGCTCGGCCACCGATTCCCGTGCCAGTGGCCGCGGCCAGTACTCGCCCTCGCCCCCCTGCACCGGCTCGCCGTGCACGTTCGCGTCAAAGTCGGTCCACTGGCCGCATTCCCAGCGGCCCTGCGCGCGCTCCAGGTGGCTCGCGCCGGCTTCGCGCAGCACGTCGATCGCGACCGACGACAGGCCATTGCCGACGCAGGCAGCCAGCATCACGTTGGCGGCGCTCTCATCGGCGCGGGCATCGTCATTTGTCCCGGCCTCCGCCTCGCCTGGCCGCCGTACCGACATGATGGAAACGTCCCATACCGAAAAACCCCGCGCGAACAAGATCCGCGCCGCGTCTTCGGCGCTGGCGATGGAGTCGAAGCGACCCGCTACGATCGGTGACATGGTGGCTCCCTGGTATCGATGAATGGATGCGGTACTTTCCAAGGCCGCTTGCAAAAGCCACGCCCGCGCCGGACCTGCACGATGGCGTCCGTGGCAGCGCGCGGCACGTGCAATTTTTGCAAGCGCGGCGCCCGAACTACATGCGCGGCTTGTGCGGCAGGTGCGCGCGGCGGCGCCCGCTCAGCCGTTGACGACCTCGCCGCCGTTGATGTGCAGGATCTGCCCCGTGATATAGCTGGCCGCATCCGAGGCCAGGAATACGAAGCCCGCTGCCACTTCGAACGGCTGCCCCGGCCGGCCCATTGGCGTCTTCTTGCCGAACTCTGCAACTTCCTCCGCCGTAAAGGTGGACGGGATCAACGGCGTCCAGATCGGGCCCGGCGCTACACCATTGACGCGGATGCCGCGTTCGACCACCTGCAGCGCGAGCGAACGCGTGAACGACACGATCGCGCCCTTGGTCGCCGAATAGTCGAGCAGGTGCTTGCTGCCACGGTACGCCGTCACCGACGTGGTGTTCAGGATCGACGCGCCCGGCTTCATGTGGGGCAGCACCGCGCGTGTCAGGTGGAACATGGCAAAGACATTGGTGCGGAAGGTGGCCTCGACCTGGCTTTCGTCGACGTCTTCCAGGGATTTCTCGGGATGCTGCTCGGCAGCGTTGTTGACCAGGATATCGAGCTTGCCGTATTGCTGCAGCGTCTGGCGGGCAACCCCTTCGGCATGGCTGCAGTCGGCCAGATCGCCCGCGACCGCGAGGCACTTGCGTCCGGAGGCTTCGACCAGTTCGACGGTTTCGCGGGCGTCGGCATGCTCGTCGAGGTAGGCGATGGCAACGTCGGCGCCTTCGCGCGCGAAGGCCACCGCGATGGCGCGGCCGATGCCGCTGTCACCGCCGGTGATCAGCGCCACGCGCCCTTGCAGGCGGCCGCTGCCGACGTAGTCGTCCGCGCCGCTGTCCGGCTGCGGCCGCATGGGTGCTTCCAGCCCGGGTTGGCGATCCTGGTGCTGGGGTGGAACGCTCTTCGGTGTGGACATGGCTGACTCCTGTCTGTGGAGGGCACGCCGGCCCCTGCGCGTGCGGCGCAAGTTCCATGCCGCTGGGATGCGCCCGGCATGCTGCCGCGGCGGCGCGCCCCGCCAACTGCGGTGACGTGGCAGCCGCCCGTAACCATTACATCGCCCGGCAATCCTTACAGCGCCGCAGCGCACGCCGCGGCGTGCCGGCGCGGTAGCGAAGGGGCACGGATTTTGCGGCTTTCCGGTTGCGGCTTTTCCACTGCGGAAACCGCTGCACTTCAACGGCCCGGCGCCCAGCCGGACCATTCAGCCAGGAGGCAAGCAATGTTCAACTTCCGCAACGACCGCGGCAGCCGCCGGGGCAATCAGGGCCAGGCCCGGCGCGACGAGAGCCGGGGCAGCGGCTCGGAAGACTGGGGCCAGGAATGGGGCGAAGACTGGCGCGGTGATGAGCGCACAGAGCAGCGCGAGGCCAGCGGCGGCGAATCCGCGCGCCACGGCGGTCCGTGGTACCAGCAGGGCAGGCCCGCCGGACAGGGCCGCGGCAACTGGGGCCAGCCGGGCTATGGCGCATCGGATGCTGGCGGCACTGGCCATCCTTATAGCAGCAGCTACGGCGGCTACCGTCCGTCGGCGCAAGACAGCGGCTATCGCAGCCAGGAGCGGGACTCGGGCTATGGTTACCGCGACGAAGACCGCTTCGGCCCGCGCGGCCGTGGCGGCGAACGCGACGACCGGGGCGGCGGTGGCGAGCGTGGCGGCCGCGCCATGCACTGGCGCGAAGGCATGGAGCGCGACCGCAGCCAGCGCGGCGGCGAGCCGAGCTATGGCAGCGGCTACTATGGCGATTCCGCCAGCGGCGGCCAGTCGTTCAGCGGGGGGCAGCGGGTCTATCCGGACGATTACGGCTACCGCCGCAGCCGGGCCTTCGGCCAGCAAGCCGCCGCGCAGCATGCGGGCCGGCGCATGACCGGACCCAAAGGCTACCGCCGCTCGGATGAGCGCGTGCGCGAGGATGTCTGCGAGCGCCTCGCCATGAATCCGTATATCGATGTCGGCGACGTCAGCGTGGAAGTCGCCAACGGCGTGGTCACGCTGGACGGTACCGTGCGCGAGCGCCGCGAGAAGTATGTCATCGAGGAAATCGCTGACGCGGTGTTCGGCGTGACCGAGGTCGACAACCGGCTGCGCGTGGCACGCGGGCAAGGTGACCAGGGCGCGCGGGGCTCGGCCTGGGCCGCCGGCTCGGAAGTCGGTGGCGAAGACATCGGCATGGCGGGCGATACCGGCACATCGCCGGAACGCACGCTGAACAAGAGCTGAACCAGCCATCCGGCGCGGCGCGACCAAGCGTCGGGCCGCGCCGCGCCGACATGCCGCGCCAACCGCGCAAATTCCGTCCCGGCAGCAAGCTGATGGTGCCCCTGGACGCGCTGCACCCGACCCAGATTACTGTCGGCGGCTACCACGTGGCCCAAAAGGTCCACGTGACACGCCGCGTGCCACCCGAGCACCGTGCTGCGTTCCTGGACCGGCACCGCGTCCACCTGGTGGTCGGGCCGGAACAAGGCCTCTACGTGGTCGACCACCATCACTGGGTGCGTGCCTGGCACGACCTTGGCCTGACCCAGGTGCCCGGCGTCGTCCGCGCCGATGTCAGCGATCTCGACGTGCCGGCGTTCTGGCGCTACATGGTGGCCAACCACCTGGTCCACCCGTATGACGAGCACGGCCGCCGCCGGCCGCTGACCGAGCTGCCCGAGGCCATCCACGACATGCTCGACGATCCCTACCGCAGCCTGGAGGCGTTCGTGCAGCTGGCCGGCGGCTATCGCAAGGTCAAGACCGCCTACCCGGATTTCCGCTGGGCTGACTATTTCCGCCGCAACGTGCCGGGCCCGTTCGACACGGCGCATCACTTTGCCGCCGCACTGGCGCGCGCATTCCGCCTGGCGCATGCCGATGGCGCGCGCGAGCTGCCCGGCTATCTCGGCCCGCTGCCTCGCTGACGCGCGTGCCGGATGTCCGCCCGCAAGAACTGGCGCCCACCGAGTATCCGCTCAGCTATCAGCTATCGCGCCGCGGCCAGCAGGCGCAGCAAGCGGGCTTCGTCCGCGCGCAGCCTGGCCACCGATGGGGCCCTTCCGCGCGCTTCGAGCACACCGCACAGGTAAGCCTCGATGACGCCGGGGTGCACATAGCACTTGCGGCAAACCGCCATGGTGTTGCGCAGCTGGTGCGCCACCTCGCGAATTGCGTCGGCCACGGCCTTCTTGCGCGCGGTGTCGCTGGCTGCCGGCGGCAGCTTGCGCAGGATCGACAGCGCATGCACGCTGCCGGCCCAGGTGCGGAAATCCTTGGCGGTAAATTCGCCGCCCGTCGCCTCCTTCAGGTAGGCATTGACGTCGGCCGAGCCGATCTCGCGGATCTCGCCATCGCTGTCGCGATACTTGAACAGCCGCTGGCCCGGCAGGTCGGCGCAGTTGCGCACGATGCGCGCCAGGCGCGGGTCGTTGACCGAGACGTCGTGGGTGATGCCGCTCTTGCCGGTGAACTGGAAGCGCAGCCGGCTGCCGCGCACGGTCACGTGCCGGCGCCGCAGCGTGGTCAGGCCGTAGGTGCGGTTCTGCTGCGCGTAGCGCGGCGTGCCCACGCGCACCAGCGTGGCATCGAGCAGCACCACCACCGCCGCCACGACTTTTTCACGCGGCATGCCGTTGCGGCCCAGGTCGCGCGCGGCGCGGGCGCGCAGCCGCGGCAGCACCGTGCCGAAGGCGGGCATGCGCGCGTACTTGTCTGAATCGCGCAGTGCCGCCCATTCGGGGTGGTAGACGTATTGCTTGCGCCCGCGCGCGTCGCGCCCCGTGGCCTGCAGGTGGCCGCGCGCATCCGGGCAGATCCACACCGACTCGTAGGCCGGCGGGATGGCCAGCGCGGCGATGCGCGCCAGCGTGGCTTCGTCGCGCACGCGCTGGCCATCGGGGCCGATATAGCTGAAGCCGCTGCCCTGGCGGCGCCGTGTGATACCCGCGCTGCCGTCATCGACGTAGCGCAGGCCGGCATCGCGCAGCACGGCGTCAAGCGCCGCGGCGGGCTCGGTGGCGGGCAGGGTGCTGTCCATGCAGGCGGTGTGCTGGCAGCGGGCGCCACTCAGCACTATTCGGCGCTGGCCGGCGGAGCGCCGGCGGAACCGGCAGCCGGCGGCGGCACCGCTCCGCCCATGGCGACGAGCTCGTCGTCGGGCTCCGGTGCCGCCGGCCGCGGCTTCGGCTCCACGGCACTGTCGGCGCTGACCGGGCCGGCGCGCGCCACGGTGACCATCTCGCGCAGCCAGTTGACCAGCAGGCTGCTGTAGGCGCGCTGGCTTTCCTCGTCGGTCAGCCCGTGGTCGGCGCCCTTGATTACGCGGTAGGTCATCGAGTTGGCATGCACGCATGCGTCGACATAGCTCATCACCGCGGCATGCGGGACTACCTGGTCGTGCTCGGATTCGATCACCAGCACGTCGCCGCCGAATTCCGCGCAGGCGCGCACCGCGCGGTTGTCTTCGGGCGGGACCACGCTGCGCCGGTACGCCACCAGGTCCTGTTCACGGTGCAGCTGGCGCTTGGGCAGCTCCCAGCCGGAATCCATGTACAGCGCCGGCGCGCGGAAGCCCATCCAGCGCACCGGGCGCATCGCGCTCAGCAGCGCCGCCAGGTAGCCGCCGTAGCTGCTGCCCACCACCGCGATGGCATTGCGATCGACTTCCGGCTGCCGCACCAGCGTGTCATACGCGGCGACCACGTCGGCCAGGTTGCGCATGCGGGTGACGGTCTCGTACTGCGACCTGGTGCCGGCGTGGCCGGTCAGGTCGAAGGTCAGGCAGACGCAGCCCAGCCCCGCAACCTTGCGCGCGCGCGCCAGGTATTGCTGCTGGCTGCCGCCCCAGCCGTGCACGAACAGCACGCCGGGCAATCTCGTCTGCGGACTGATCAGGGTGCCGGCAATGGTGCCGCCCTCGCTTTGGATCTGCAGCAGTTCTTCATGGGTTGCCATGGGAATCGGGCTCCAGTCTTGCGTACTTGGTCAGGGGACCGACGTGGCGGTCCTCTCCCTGGAAATAGATCACGGCGCCGGCGGGCACGTGCACGTTGGCGCCGTACACCTCGCGCGTGGACGCCACCACCCGGGTGCGGCCTGGATCATCCTGCAGCGCCGCCAGTGCCGCCAGCTCGGCACCGGTGGCGCCGCCTACGCGCCACGACTGCTCGAGCACACCGCCAAGCACCTGCTCGCGGTCGGCGCCGGGACCCGCGGCCGGGCCGAAGGCCACGTCGTAGTTGCAGCGCGTCAGCAACATGCCGTCATAGCAGGCCAGCGCGGCGTCGTGATACACCATCGCCGCGCGCACCGCAGCCAGCGTGCGCGCCTCGAACGGCTGCCGCAGCAACGTGTCGAAGCCGCCGCGCACCACCGTCAGCGTCGAGCCGCCATAGACCTGCCGGCCACTGTTGTTCTGCGTCAGTCCCTGCGTGCCGCAATAGCTGGCGCGCAGTCCGGCCAGTTCCACCTGGCCAACGCTATAGGTCTGCGGCGCGTCCAGGTCCCGCTCGACCACGATGCCATGCGCTTCGACCACGGCATCGGGCATGGCTGCAAGCGCTTCGTCCAGCGCGCGCTCGCAGTCGACCACGGACTGGCCCAGCCCGCCGATGCCGCATGGCTCCTTCAGCCGCACCGGGCCCAGTGCCAGCAGGCGCATGCCGGCGGTGCGCGCATCGGCGAGGGTGAACGCAGTGAAGCCCGGCAGCGTCGCGCCGACCACGCGCTGCACGAAGGCCTCGTTCCATCCTTCTGGCGCGGCCGCGCCCGGCTCGACCAGCCCGTGCGTGATCGCCTTGGTGGCAACGAACGCGTACGGCACCACGCCGCCGAACAGGTCGCCCTCCCCGTGCACGCCGAGGCGCGCGGCAAGATCCTGCCCGACCAGCGTCTGCGCGGGCACCAGGTAGGGCCGCGGCTGTCCCGGCGCGGCATCATCGTAGGCACCGGCGTACCCGATCCCTGCGATCTCGGCCACCTTGCGCGCGATATTGGCCATGGTGGTGCCAAGGTGGCTGTCCGGTTGCCCCAGTGCGTCGCAGCCGTACACCATGACCGCGCGTGATGCGGCGGCGGCCGGGCTCATCTGCCTGCGCTTGCTTGCCTTGTTCGGATCGGACACGGGGTGGCTCCTTGCTCGATGACCTGGTTGGCGCGACAAGTTGACGCTACCGCGGCATGCGTGCCGCTGCCCGGTGCTGCGGCTTATGGACTGGCGTCGGCAATGGCATGCGCATCGGCGCCGCTGCCGCCGTCCTTCGGGCGGTACTGCCGCGAGGCGCGGGCCTTCTGCTTGGCCGCGTGGTTTTCGCGCGCCTCGTCCAGCGAATGGCTCATCTTGAGCCCGTTTTCCTTGTCGGCCAGCTCGGCCAGGTTGCGGTAGAAGGCAGCCAGCTGCAGCAACTCTTCCTCGTCGAGGTCTTCGATCGAGATCAGCATGTTGCTGGCTTCGCGGTGCGAGGCCAGCAGCTCGTTGAGCTTGAGGTGAACCGCGACGGCGTCCTTGTTCTGGCTCTGCTGGATCAGGAACACCATCAGGAAGGTGACGATGGTGGTGCCGGTGTTGATGACCAGTTGCCAGGTCTCGGAGAACGCGAACATAGGCCCGGTGATGGCCCAGGCAGCCACCACGCCGAGCGCGAGCACAAATGCAGTGGGAGAGCCGGCCTGGCGCGTGGCACCACCCGCGAAGCGGTCAAATGCGTGCAATATGCTGGCACGCCTGCCAGACGCTGGCGGATGATTGACGCGCGGCAGGTTCGGGCTGGACTTGCTCATCGTTGCGCTCCTCGATTGCGCCTTGCTCGTTCGCGCCGTGCGCCGGCACGGTGGCATGCTGATTTCATTGTATGGAGGGCATGGGGCCGAGGTGCAGCGGGCGCAGTCCTACAACGCGCGCAGCACTTGCGTGGCAGCCCGCGGCACACGGCTCGCGTTCCTGCAGCGTGCGGCGCGCATGCCGGTGGCCGCTTGCGCGGGAATGGTTCTTGCGCCGGACAGGGTTTTTCTGTCGAGGAGTCGAAATGAACCAGTACGCCCCTTCCCCATCCGACGACGACGAAGCGCTGCGCGTGGCGGTGCGCGCCGAGATCGCCGCGGCATTCGACGGCCGCTTTCCCGAGGGCGTGACGCTCGAAGTCGCGGATCGCCGGGTCACCGTGCGGGGCTGCGTGGAGGATGCCGACACCGCGCAGCGCATCGAGAAAGCCGCGGCCGTCAGCGCCGGCGTGCTCGGCGTGCACAACGCGCTGTCGCTGCGCCATGAAGGGCCACAGGCGGCACCGGCGCAGCCCGAAGACAGCGGCATGCAAGCCGACCCATCGCAGCGCCCGTACGGACAGATCAACCACAAGGTCTGACTCCCAAAAAATGGAAGCGCCGGATCGGATCCGGCGCCTCGTTCATCGCTCACTGGCTCACGGCGCTGTCTCCCTCGCTCAGTCCGCTTCAGCCCGCCTCAGCCCCACGGATCGTAGCGGTCCGCTTCCCAATACGGCGAAATGCCGTAGTACTGGTGAATACTGGTAGCCCACTGCGAATCGGCCATGCTCGGCCAGTGGTCCTTGTCAAACCCGGGCGCGGCCTTGAGCCGGTCTTTCTCGACGCCGAGCACGAAGCACTTGCGGCGCGTGTCGAGCGTGAGCGCGGACCACGGCAATGCAAAGAGCTTCTCGCCGATGCCGAGAAAGCCGCCCATGGCCAGCACCGCATACGCAACGCGGCCGCCAAGGACATCGATCATGATGTGGTCGATGGTTCCGATGTCGTCGCCCGCCGGGTCGACCACCTTGTTGCCCTCGAGCGTATCGGCGGCCATCACGAACGGGCCGGGGCCCGGGGAATCGCGGTCGATGCCGCCGACGATCGATGCGCCGCGCGGCTGTTCGCCGGGGGATTCAGGTTGGACTGGGGTCATGGACACCTCCGTTTTGGGTTAACAAGTCGCTGCAGAAAGTCATTCGGTGCGGGGCCGGATGCCCCGTGCCTGGCGGCGCGCGTCCGCCGGCACCGGCGGCACCAGCGGGTCGAAATCCATCCAGCGGCCGTCGAGCCATTGCCCGTCGGCGCGCTCCACGTCCTTGGCGCCTTCCTGGCGCAGCAGGTCCGCCACCGCCGCGGTATCGCCGCTTGGAACGTGCGCGGCCAGCAGCACGCCGGCATTGCGCACCGGCGGCTGGCCGGTCACCGGATCGCGGCGCCCATCGCGCGCCAGCGCCAGCGCGCCAGCGAGCGAGCCGAGGTACGCGCCCAGGCCCACGGCAAAGACCAGCACAAGGATCGACAACGGCGGCACGGCTGAGAGCGCCGACACCAGCATCGCGCCCACGGCAGCGCCGGCCGCGGCGCCGATCACCACGCCGGCAATGGCACCGGCGCCGGACTTGCGCGCGCCGGCATCGGCTGCGTGGTCTCCACCCACCGCGTAAGCGGCGTGCTGCCCGGGCGGATTGACGTAGAACAGGCTGAGGTCCTGGTCCGCGAAACCGCGTGCCTTGAGGCGGCTGGCGACGGATTCGGCGGTACTGAAACTATCGAATCGACCTGCGACGATAGCGGTCATGCTGGCTCCATTTCTTGTTGATCGGAATCGCGCATCGGCTACGCTAGCGGCCGCGCACGCTGCCCTTGCGCTGGCCCGCCGGCTTGGCCCCCACGGGCTGCTGCTCGCTGCCGCGCTTGAGCTTCCAGTCGACGTCGTCGCGCGCGGTCTGCGTCTTCCTTTCGGCGTGCATGGCGGCGCTTGGCGAGATCGGGTCGCTGGCCGGGAAGGTCATCTCTAGGGAGTCGTCGACGGCGGCCTGGTAAGTCCTGGCTTCCTTGCCGCGCTGGGGCTTGTCGGAGGCGGCGCTGGCGCGCATCGCCTGCGGCTTGTCAGCCTTCGCGGCGGTCTTGGCTGCGGGGCGGGCCGTGGTCTTTGTGGCGGTCTTTGCAGCAGGCTTGGCGGCTGGCTTTGCAGCGGGCTTGGCGGCTGGCTTGGCGGCTGGCTTGGCGGCTGGCTTGGCGGCCTTGGCAGCAGGCTTGGCCGCGGGCTTCGCTGCCGGCTTGGCCGCTGGTTTTGCCGCGGCCCTGGTCGCAGTCTTTGCAGCAGGCTTCGCGGCCGGCTTGGCGGCTGGCTTGGTGGCCGATCGCGCGCCAGGCTTGGCCGAGGACCTTGCGGTGGATGCCGAGGATTTCGCGCCGGACGGCTTGTGGGCAACCTGCGCGGCCTTGTCGGACTTGCGGCTGGCTTTAGGCATGGTTGTTCCCTCCTTGGTTGAGTGACTTACCCATGCAAAGGCCGGGCCAGACTGGCCGGGCCGCACCGCCGCGCGCTGCCTGCCCGCCGGGCGCCACGCTGGGCGCGCCGCCGGCGCCCGGCCAATGCGCGCCGCGCCGGACATGCCGGTAAAAACTACATCGTCAAGCAAAGGATGGAAGGCGCGCGCAATGCGCGCTGTCACGCCATACGTGGCTGGCGCGGGAACCTGACGGCGATGCAGACGCTGACCTTGTCCGTTTGGCAGCCGTCGCTTTCGGCGCTGAGCATGGCGCCATGCATCTCGACCATGCGCCGCGTGAGCAGCAGCGCGGTGCTCTGCCGCGCCTGTGTGGCACCATCGGCCGCGGCGCGGCGGCCGAAGAAGTCGGTCAGCGCCGCCAGCCGGCTCGCGCTGCGCTGCTGGTCCAGCGGCGGGCTCTCGGTGATGCGCAGCTTCACGTGGGCGGGCTCGCCGAACAGATGCAATGCCACCGAGCCCCCCGCGGGCGCGCGCCAGATGCAGTGCACCAGCAGGTGCCGCAGCAACGGGCTGAGGCGGGTCGCATCGGCGGAGATGCCATACGCGCCATCACCCGCGCCGTCGGTGGTGACGGGGGCCAGCAGCACCCCTCGCGCCTCGGCGGCCGGGCGGCGGTCGGCAATGGCCTGCGTCGCGGCATCGAGCAGGTCGACGCGCTGCCAGCTCGGCGCGCGCTCGTCGGCCAGCAGGCGCACCGATTCCTCCATTTCCTCGATCAGCGCCAGCTGCTGCTGGGTGCCGGCGCGAATCCCGTCGAGCGCGCGCTGCGCCGGGGCCGGCGCCGTATCGAAAGCGCGGTCCAGCACGTAGGCCCAGCTCTGGATGGCATTGAGCGATGAGCGCAGGTCATGGGCAGACTGCTCGATCAGCGTACTGACTTCCTGCACCGCGCGCACCACGGCCGCGTCGGCGGAATCCGCGCCGGCGGCCACGTCCGCGGAATGATCGTCAGGAACGTCCGGCTGGCTGGACGGCGGCTGCGGTTGCATCATGGTCGGATTGGCGTCTGGTCGGCCAGGTTGGCTGCTTGGCCTGGAAGCAAGAAACGTGCTGCACGCAGCGCTGGGAGGCCGGCCCGCATGGCATCCCCGGCCAGTCAACCGGTCGCGGACGATCCCGTGTCGTTGCGCGAGGCGCGCAGCCACTCGGGCAGCTCCCCGCGGGCGGCATAATCTTCCAGCCGGTTGTACAAAGTCTTCAAGCTGATACCAAGGATCTCGGCGGCATGCTTCTTGACGCCGGCGCACTGCTCCAGCGTGGCGAAGATCAGCTGGCGGTCGGCGTCGGCCAGCGACATGCCCACCGGCACCGATACCACCGCCGCGCCGGGGGCCTGCGTGGCCGCCACCTGCAGCGGCACCTGCACCTCGGTGATGAGGTCCTCGTCGGCCATGATAAAAGCGCGCTGCACGAAATTGCGCAGCTCGCGCACATTGCCCGGCCAGGCATGCAGGCGCAGGCTGTCGAGCACGCTGGGGGCGAAGCGCCGCTGTGTGCCCTGCTCGCCATTGAGCTGGTCCAGCATCAGGTTGGCGATCTGGATCACGTCGTCGCCGCGCGCGCGCAGCGGCGGCAGTTCCACCGGGAACACATTGAGGCGGTGGAACAGGTCGGCGCGCAGCTTGCCGTCGGCCACGGCCTCTTCCGGGTTGCGGTTGGTGGCGGCCAGCACGCGCACGTCGGCATGGCATTCGCGGTTGGTGCCCACGCGCATGAAGGTGCCGGTTTCCAGCACGCGCAGCAGCTTGACCTGCAACTCGGCCGGCATCTCGGTGATTTCGTCGAGGAACAGCGTGCCGCCGTCGGCGCGCTCGAAGTAGCCCTTGTGCTGGCGGTCGGCGCCGGTAAAGCTGCCGCGCTCGTGGCCGAACATCTCGCTCTCGATCAGCGTGGGTGAGATCGCGCCGCAATTGACCGCGAGGAAGGGCTGGCGGCGCCGCGATGACAGCTCATGCACGGTCTGCGCGGCCAGCTCCTTGCCGGTGCCGCTTTCGCCGATCAGCAGCACCGTGGCCTCGGTGGGCGCCACGCGCGCGAGCTGGTCATAGACCGCCTGCATCACTTCCGAACTGCCCATCAGCCGGCCAAAGCGGCCGTAGCGGCGCAGTTCGCCGCGCAGCGAATGGATTTCGGCGCGCAGCTCGCCGGTGGTGGCCAGGCGCTTGAGCACGGTCTGCAGCCGCGCCACGTTGATCGGCTTGACCAGGTAGTCGGTAGCACCGGCGCGCAGCGCCTCGACCGCGCTTTCGACGCTGGCATAGCCGGTGGTCAGGATCACTTCCACGCCGGAGGCGCCGACCTCGTCGAACAGCTCCATGCCGTTGCCGTCGGGCAGGCGCAGGTCGGCGACTATCGCGTCAGGCATGTGCCAGCCGAACTGCAGCCGGGCTTCGCGCAGGCTGCCGGCGGTGGCGGAAGTGAAACCTTCCATGGCGACGATCTCCGCCAGCGCGGCACATGCGTTCTCATCGTCATCAACAATCAGGATGTGGGGCATACGATCCGTCAGTGAGACTTAATGGAAACTCCTGCGGAACCGGCAAAGACGCCTGCCCCGATTGCCCGCCCGGCGCCAGGTACCGCAGCCGCCGCCGCGCGCCATGCGAAGCGCGGCCAGGCAGGCATGCCGGGCAGTTCAGGACAGGGGCGGCACGGTTCCGGCTGCGTACTGCCAGTCCACTGCGTAATGCAAGTCTAAGCGGGGCCTGGCGCCGTGGTTGCCGGTGTCTGTCTGACACAGGTGTCGGAACTTTCCGCGCAGGATCGCGCGGCTATGGCAAGGCCCCGTGGCAAAGGCTAGCATAGGAACTCCCCACCCTCACACGACAAGCTCGCCAAGCCCTGCCTTCGATCGTGCCAGTGACCACCACGCCTCCCCGGCGCAGCGCCGCCGTCACCGCCTCACCCCGCCAGGCCCCGTTTTCCCCTGCGCCCGGTGAAGGCGCGCCGCGCCGTGCCGTGCCCTCGCAGGTCTCGCTGCTGTGGGAAAGCACCGCGCCGGCCATGCAGCGCCTGATGGCCCAGGTGGAGCGGGTGGCGCCGACCGATGTCACCATGCTGGCAGTGGGGGAAAGCGGCTCGGGCAAGGAAGTGGTGGCGCGCGCCGTGCATGAGCGCAGCGCGCGGCGCAACGGCCCCTTCATCGCCGTCAATTGCGGCGCGATCCAGCCGACGCTGATCGAGTCGGAGCTGTTCGGGCACGAGAAAGGCGGTTTTACCGGCGCGATCGAGCAGAAGGCGGGGTACTTCGAGCAGGCGCAGGGCGGCACCCTGTTCCTGGACGAAGTCACCGAAATGCCGCTCGAAATGCAGATCAAATTGTTGCGGGTTCTGGAAAGCCGCACCTTCCACCGCGTCGGCGGCGATACGCTGATCGTCACCGACGTGCGCATCCTGGCCGCGACCAACCGCGACCCGGTCGAGGCTGTGCGCACCGGCCAGCTGCGCGAAGACCTGCTGTACCGGCTGGCCGTGTTTCCGCTGCATATCCCGCCGCTGCGCGAGCGCCCGGACGATATCGTGCCGCTGGCGCGGCACTTCCTCGCCGAATACAACGCGATGGAACACAGCGACAAGGCCTTCTCGGCCGCGTCGCTCGACCGGCTGGTGCGCTATGACTGGCCGGGCAACGTGCGCGAACTGAAGAACGCGGTCTACCGCGCCTTTATCCTCGCCGACAAGGTGGTGGAGATCGGCAATCCCAACCTGGCCACGCAGCCGCCGCGGCCCACCACGGTGGATGGCGTGGTCAACGTGCGCGTGGGCACCACGCTGGCCGATACCCAGCGCGAGATCATCATGGCCACGCTGGCGCGCTTCGACGGCGACAAGCGCCAGGCGGCGCGCGCCCTCGGCATCAGCCTGAAAACGCTGTACAACCGGCTGGACGCTTACCGGTCGCTCTGAGACCGCGGCGCGCCGGTCGGATCGGCCAGCGCGCGCAACAGCGTGTCGATCGCCAGCGGCTTGGTCAGGTGCCCATGGAAGCCGGCCATCTCGCTGCGCCGATGGTCCTCCGGGGTGCCGCGCCCGGTCAGCGCCAGGAAGCGCACCTCCGCGGCGCAGGTCTGGCGCAGCGCCTGCAGGACTTCATAGCCCGACATGTCGGGCATCTCCAGATCCAGCAGCACGCAGTCCGGGCGGAAGCTGCCGGCCAGCGCCAGCGCCTGATGGCCGCCATAGGCCGCGCGCGCATCGTGGCCTAGCATGTTCAGCAGTTCGGCCATGCTGTCGGCGGAATCCGCATTGTCGTCGACCACCAGCACGCGCCGCCGCGGCGGCGTTCCCGATGCCGGCGCGGCTGCTTCGCGGCGCGGCGCGCCGGCGCGCGGCAGGATCACGGTGAAGGTGCTGCCCTGGCCGGGCCCGGCGCTGTCGGCCTGGATCGCGCCGCCGTGCGCTTCGACCACGGCCTTGGCCAGCGCCAGCCCGACGCCGAGCCCGCTGCGGCTGCCGGCCTCGGCTTCCTGCGAGAACAGGTTGAAGATCCGGTCCAGCGCCGCCGGCGGCAGGCCACGGCCGGTATCGGAGATGAGTGTCACCACGCGTGCCGGCTCGACGTGGACCCGCACGCTGACAGTGCCGCCGCGCGGAGTGTACTTGGTGGCATTGCTGAGCAGGTTCAGCAGCACCTGTCCGAGCCGGTTGGCGTCAGCGCGCACGTAGGGCGACGCCGCGGGCAGCTCCGCCACCAGTTGCTGGCCGGCGGCATCGAGCACCGGGCGGATTGCCTCCAGGCTGGTGCTGACCACGTCGTTGTAGGAGGTCGGCGTCAGCTCCATCCTCATCTTGCCCGCGGTCACGCGGCCGACATCGAGCAGGTCGTTGACCAGCCGCTCGAGCTGGCGCAGCTGCCGCTCGATGATCGCGGCGCAATGCCGGATGCGGGCACCGGCGTCCGGCGTCAGCGCGATCACCTCGACCGCATTGCGCACTGGCGCCAGCGGGTTGCGCAGCTCGTGCCCGAGGATGCCAAGGAAGGACTGCAGGCGCCGGTTGCCCGATTCGAGCAGCTCCAGGCGCAGTGCGTCGCTGATGTCGCGCGCGGTCCAGAGCAGCCCGGCCGGGCAGCCCGCGGCATCGCGCACCAGCACCATGCGGGTCTGGCAGCGCACGATCGCGCCATCCTGGCGTGCCAGGCGCTCGTCGCCGGCCCACTGTCCGCAGGCGCGCGCGGCTTCGAGCGCCGCGCGGTCGCGCCCCGCCGCGGCATCCGGCCCGGTGTACAGCAACGCCAGCGGCTTGCCGATCGCGTCGGCCGGCTCGTATCCGGTCACGGCCTGCGCGCCGGCGTTCCAGCTGCGTATGGTGCCATCCAGGTCCAGTTCGCAGACCGCGGTGCCGGGCAGGTTGTCGGCCAGCAGCTGCAGGCGCGACTCGGCCAGGCGGGCGTGCTCGGACGCGGCTTCCTGCACGCTGATATCGCGGCAAGCCACCACGAAGCCACCGGCGCTCGCATGCATGACACAGGCGGCCTGCAACTGGCTGCCGTCGCGGCGCACGCGCCAGCCCCGGTCGCGCGCGCTACCGGCCCGCGCCGCGGCCTGCTGCCACTGCTCCGGCAAGCCGGCGGCGACATCGTCGGCGCGGTGCAGGCAGGAGAAATGGCGGCCGGCGATGTCTTCGGCGCGGTAGCCGAATACGCGCTGCGCGGCGTCGGGCCATGCCACGATGAGGCCCTCTGCATCGGTTTCGAACACCGCCGCGTCCTCGAGCGCGTCCAGCATGCGCCGGTATTGCTCAGCGATGGGCTGGCCGGCTTGCCTGGCGAGGACGCCTCCCGCCTCTGCCAGATGTGGCGCGCGGGCACTTTTTGCCGCTTGCGGCTCCGACATGGACAAACCCTATGTGGTAGTGAACGAACATGGCAAGCCGTTCAGTACGACGGATGCGGCGTCCGGCATGCGGTACGCGTACTGCACGGCCAAATGCCCGCCAGTGGGCGGGCATCCAAATCATGATAGGTGTTCGTGGCATCCATCGCGACCGCAGCGCACGTCACGCGCGTCTGCTTGCCGGTGTGGCCGTGACAGGCCGCAGAGCTAGCGTCAGCGCCCCCGGCGCATCTGCACCACCGCCGCCAACGCGGCGGACGCGCCGACCACCAGTGCGGTGGCCAGTACCGGATGCCGTGCCGTGGTCGTATAGGGGCACGACTGGAGCGCGGTCCGCGTGCCGCTGCGCTCCTGGAGCCCGCTGCCGCTGCCGTACAGCGTGTTGTCCTCGAGCGGGCCCGCCGGGTGGCGCGTCTGCTGGGCACGGCCCATGAAGCGGCGCATGAACCGGTCAAAGGCATGTGGCGTGTGGTACGCCGCTGCGGAGAAGGCCTTGGCCGCGCCGCCGACGAAGAGATCGCGGCGCGGGTTCTCGGCGGCGAACAGGATCGCATCGGCGGCCAGCGCCGGATCGTACAGCGGCGGCGGCAGGCGCGGCTCGACGTCGAGGAAGTTCTTGGCATGCATGGCCAGCGGCGTTTCCAGGCCGGCGGGCTTGATCAGCGTGATGCTGACCGGCGCCTGTTCCTGTTCCAGTTCCAGCCGCAGCGAATCGGTAAAGCCCTTGATCGCATGCTGCGAAGCCACGTACGCGCTCTGCAGCGGCAGCGGTCCGTCGCAGGCCTCGCTGCCCATGTTGATGATGGCGCCGCCGCATTCGCGCAGGTGCGCGGCCGCCGCCAGCGAGCCGTGGACGGTGCCCCAGTAGTTGGTGTCGAACAGGCGCCGCTGGTCTTCCAGCGGCACGTCGCCGTGGCGGCCGAAGATCGTCACGCCGGCGTTGTTGATCCATGTGTCGAAGCCGCCGAAGCGCTCGATCGCGGCATGCGCGACCTTGGCGACGTCCTCGTGCCGGCCCACATCGGCGGTGACAGTGATGACTTCGGCGCCCTGCTCGCGCAGCTCTTCGGCCAGCTTGTGCAGCGAATCATCGCTGCGCGCCACAAGCACCAGCCGCGCACCCCGCGCGGCGGCCTTGCGCGCGGTGACCAGTCCCACGCCGCTGGTGGCGCCGGTCAGAACGATCACCTGCGAGCCGATCTTCTTCAGGGTTGGTTTCATCTGCCGCTTCCTCCTCGGGATGGTCCCGGCACTGCGCCGGACGTAGCAATGGTTCATCGCCAGTCAAGCATCGCAAATGAGCCCTCGCAAATTGGAACCTCGCAAATTGCGTTCCCATGCGCGCCGGCCTGCGCGCGCGCGAAGGCCGAAGCGGACGCGCGGCAGAATTACAACGTCCGGTAAGAACCACATGCCGGCCGGCGCACGCTTCCGTGCGTGAGCCGTCACGGCGCCATCCTGTCCCGCTGTAGGACTGGCGCCGATTTCGGCAGCGCCATGTGCTGCCTAAGCTGGATGCATCTTCCCCAACCGCCGACAGCCATGGCCAAGACGACGCGACGGGATTCCGGCGACAGCCGCACGGCGGCAAAGCGTACGACCGCGCGCAGCGGCAGGCCTGCCCGGAAGGGCTCTCCGCCGGCGGCACGCAAGAGCGGAGCAGCGGCACGCAAGAGCGGAGCAGCGGCGCGCAAGCGCAGCACGGCCAGCGCCGCGCTGGACAAATACCGCCGCATGCGCGACTTCGGCGCCACGCCCGAGCCCAGCGGTGCCGCCGCCCGCAAGCGCGGCGCACCGCGCAAGCGCGCCGGCGAGCTGTCGTTCGTGATCCAGAAGCACGCGGCGCGGCGGCTGCACTACGACTTCCGGCTCGAACTCGGCGGCACGCTGAAAAGCTGGGCGGTACCCAAGGGCCCAAGCCTGGATCCGGACGACAAGCGCATGGCAGTCCACGTCGAAGACCATCCGATGGACTACGCCGGCTTCGAAGGGGTCATCCCCGCCGGGCACTACGGCGCGGGCACGGTGATCGTATGGGACCGCGGCACCTGGGTGCCGGTCGGCGACGCCGAGGCGGGCTACCGCGCCGGGAAGCTCAAGTTCGAACTGCGCGGCGAGAAGCTGCATGGCCACTGGACGCTGGTGCGGATGCACGGCAGCCGGCAAACGGAGCAGGACGCCTGGCTGCTGATCAAGGAGCGCGACGACGCCGCGATGCCGGCTGCAGAATTCGACGTGGTCGAGGCGCTGCCCGACAGCGTGCTGGGCGGCACGGCGCGCAAGGCTAAAGGTGCCAACCGTTCCGCCAAGCCGGCGGCAAAGCGTGCCGGCAAGGCTGACTCCGGTGGGAAATCGCACGGGAAAGCCAACGCCACATCCCCTGCCAAAGCACTGAAGCCACCGACCGGTGCGCCGCGCGCGGCATTGCCGCTGGCGCTGGCGCCGCAGCTGGCCACGCTGGTCGACAAGCCTCCCGCGGACACCGCGGCCTGGCGCTATGAGATCAAGTTCGACGGCTACCGGGTGCTGGCGCGCATCGACGGCAAGGACGTGCGGCTGTTCACGCGCCAGGGCCATGACTGGACCGCGAAACTGCGCGCGCTGGCGCGCGACGTCGGCACGCTGGGCCTGCCCGACGGCTGGCTCGACGGCGAGATCGTCGTGCTCGGCAAGCATGGCGAGACCGATTTCCAGGCCTTGCAAAACGCATTCGATACGGCGCGCGGCGAGGCGATCCAGTACTTCGTGTTCGACCTGCCCTTCTATGCCGGCCATGACCTGCGCAAGGTGCCGCTGGCCGAGCGCCGCGCGCTGCTGCGGCATATCTTTGCCGGCAACACATCGCCGCGGCTGCAGTTCAGCGAGGACTTCGAAGCCAGCCCCGACGAGATGCTCGATGCCGCCTGCCGCATGAAGCTCGAAGGCGTGATCGGCAAGCGCGCCGATTCCAGCTACGTCAGCACGCGCAGCAACACCTGGATCAAGCTCAAATGCACCTTGCGCCAGGAGTTCGTGGTGGCGGGCTTTACCGATCCCAGGGGCAGCCGCACCGGCATCGGCTCGCTGCTGCTGGGCGTGCACGACAGCGGGGGCCGGCTGCGCTATGCCGGCAATGTCGGCACCGGCTTCGACACGCGCACGCTCGGCGAACTGCGCGCGCAGCTTGAGGCGCTGCGTGCCGATAAGTCGCCGCTCGCAACCGTGCCGGCTGGCGTGAAGGGGCACTGGGTACGGCCGAAGCTAGTGGCCGAGGTTTCGTTCGGCAGCTGGACCCGCGAAGGCCGCGTGCGCCATGCCGTGTTCCACGGGCTGCGCACCGACAAGCCGGCCGGCGCGGTGTCGGTCGAGACGCCGGCGGCACCGGCCGGCAAGGGAAAAAAGGCCGCAGCGAAGACTGCGAAGAAGGCGGCAGCGAAGCCCCCCGCAAAGCGCGCAGCCAGGGCCACCGCGCTCGACGGCAAGGTCCGGATCAGCCATGCCGAACGCGTGATCGACACCGCCTCCGGCCTGAACAAGGGCGACCTGGTGCGCTACTACGAGCAGGCCGCGCCGCTGATGCTGCCGCACCTGCGCGGCCGCCCGATCGCGATGGTGCGCGCCCCTGCCGGCGTGGGCGGCGAACAGTTCTTCCAGCGCCATGGCGACACGCTGCGCGTCGACGGCCTCAACATCCTGGACCCGTCGCTGTGGCCGGGACATCCCGCGCTGCTGGAGATCGTGTCGGCCGAGGCGCTGGTCTCGGCGGCCCAGCTCAACGTGGTCGAGTTCCACACCTGGAACGCCAGCAAGCGCAGCATCGACCGGCCCAACCGCATCATCTTCGACCTTGACCCCGGCGAAGGCGTGCCCTGGGAGCAGATGCAGGAGGCCGCCGCGCTGATGAAGGCACTGCTCGACGAGCTTGGCCTGGCCAGCTTCCTGAAGACCAGCGGCGGCAAGGGCCTGCACGTGGCGGTGCCGGTCACGCCGAGCGCCGGCTGGGACGAGGTCAAGGACTTCGCGCAAGACGTGGTGCGCCATGTCGCCGCCACCATCCCGCAGCGCTTCGTCGCCAAGAGTGGCGCGCGCAACCGCGTAGGGAAGATTTTCATCGATTACCTGCGCAATGGTGTCGGGGCGACCACCGTCGCGGCGTTCTCGGCACGCGCGCGGCCAGGGCTGGGCGTATCCATCCCGGTCTCATGGGAAGAACTCGATACGCTGGAGAGCGCGGCGCAATGGACCGTCGCCAACGTGGGCCCGCGGCTCGAGGCCTTGCAGGCCGACGATCCGTGGGCCGGCTATGCCGGCGTGCGGCAGGCCATCACCCGCGCCGCGGCACGGCTCGGGCGCGCCGGCTGAGCCACATCGGAACACACTCGCGGCACATTTCTTGCCCCGCCTTCCATAGACAGCCGGCGTGAGCGCCGCGCCGCCACCTATGGAGAGACTGCCATGATCCACCTCAGCATTCCCGGTACGATCCGCGCTGCCGGTGGTGGCGCCAGGACCGGCGCGCCGCGCAACCGGCGCGCGCTGCACAGCCTGCTGGTGTCCTGCGCGATGCTGTCGTTCGCAGCCGCGCCGGTGCAGGCGCGCCTGCCCGCACCCACGCCCGAGCAGCAGCAGGCCGCCGAAGCCAAGAAGGCCAAGGAGGCGGAAGCGGCCAAGCAACAGGCCGAAGCCCTGGCTCGCGTGCAAGACCAGCTGGCCACGCGCTTCGGCAAGGGCGCCACCGCAGCGGGCGCCACCGAGCCGGGCAACGTTTCGCAAAAATCCGCCGAAGCCCCTCGCTCGACCGGCCCCCACGGCGGCACCTCGCCGAGCGCCGAGGCCCACAGCGGCGAGGCCGAGCGCCGCTGAAGCCCGGCCGCGCCCCGGGTGCCGGCATGCCTCTTGCCACTGCGAAGCGAAAAGGCCTCATCGAGAGCCCGTGGATAAAGCCGCTACAAGGGGGAAGGCAATGGATCACTTCCGCACACATGTAATAACTGCAACCGAGGCGTCACCAGGCGTGGCAAGATTTGCACCCGAGGGCACGCCGCCGGTGCGCTTTTACCTGTTTCCGAACCCGCCGCGCGCCTGCGCGGGCGCGATCGGCTGCGGACGTGCGCGAAAGCGCCCGTCAGCGTGACGCCATGCGCCCGCAAGCCGAGCGCGCCCCGCTGATCCTCAACGTCGAGGATCGCGAAGGCCCGCGCTACGTCAAGAGCCGCATCCTGCATCGCGGCGAGTTCTCCGTGATCGAGGCGGCCACCGGCCAGTCGGCACTGGCGTTGGTGCGCCAGCATGCGCCCGCGCTGGTGCTGCTGTCGTCGCGCCTGCCCGATATCAGTGGACTGGAGGTGTGCCGGCTGATCAAGGACGATCCCCAGATCGCACGCACCCTGGTGCTGCTGACCTCGCCGGGCGTGGCCCAGGCGCGCCAGCGGGTCGAGGCGCTGAATTGCGGCGCCGACGGCTACCTGGTCGAACCAGCCGAGCCCGAGGAAGTCCTGTCGAGCATCCAGGCGCTGCTGCGGCTGCGCGGGGCGGAAGATGCCTACCACCGCACCACGCAGGCACTGCACGACAACGAGGACCTGTTCCGCCAGCTGGCGGAGTCGCTGGCCGACGTGGTCTGGATCCTCGATCCCGCCGCGCGGCGGCTGCTGTTCGTCAGCCCTTCGTTCGAAGCGCTGTGGGGCCATTCCGCAAAAGACCTGATGGAAGACCCGCGCCGCTGCCTGGACCGCCTGGCCCCGGCCGACCGCCCGCGCGTCGAGGCCGCTCTCGCCAGCATGCTGAGCGACGGCCGCATGGATATCGAATTCCAGATGACGCGGCCGGACGGGCAGCTGCGCGAGATCCGCGCGCGCGCTTTCCCCGTGCATGGCAGGGGCCAGGCCGCGCGCGACGAGACCGGCAATGCCCGGCCGCTGCGCATTGCCGGCATCTTCCAGGACGTCACACTGCAGAACCGCGCGGGACGCACGCTGCACGACGAGGAGCGGCGCAAGGACCAGTTCCTGGCCATGCTGGCGCATGAGTTGCGCAACCCGCTCGCACCGCTGCGCAGCGCGGCCGACATGCTGCAGCAGCTGTCGCCTTCGCGCGAGGACATGTTCCGGGCGCGCGACATCATCGGCCGCCAGCTGCACCACCTGACCCGGCTGGTCGACGAGCTGCTCGATATTTCGCGCTTCAACCAGGGCCGCATCACGCTGCGCCAGGATCTGGTAGAGCTGCGTGCCGCGCTCAATACCGCGGTCGAAGCCGTGCGGCCGGAGCTCGATGCCTACGGCCACACGCTGCGCCTGTCGCTGCCCGAGCAACCGCTGCCGGTGCGCGGCGACCTGGTGCGGCTGACGCAGATCTTCTGCAACCTGCTGCACAACGCCGCCGCCTACACGCCCCCGGGCGGCCAGATCGCGCTCGACGCCACGCTCGACCAGGATCCGGCCGGCCAGTCCGCCGGTGATTCCGCCGGCGGCTACGTCACGGTGCGTGTGCGCGACAACGGCACCGGACTGTCCGAGTCGCTGCAGCGGCTCCTGTTCGACCCGCTGGCCCCTCACGATCCCACCGGTGAAGATGCAGGCAAAGACAACGGCTACGTCGACGATGGCACGGCGCCGCGCAACGCGTTCCCCCACGATGGACCAGGCATCGGCCTGACGCTGGTGCAGAAGCTGGTCGTGCTGCATGGCGGCACGATCCGCGCCGACAGTCCCGGCCCTGGCCAGGGCAGCACTTTCACCGTCACGCTGCCGGTCGAGCCGTGGCACAAGTGGCATCCCGGCACCGGCAAGTCCTCGGCGTATAGCGGCGTGCCGCGGCGGATCATGGTGGTGGACGACAACGCCGACGCGCTCGAAGCCATGACCATGACGCTGCAGACCATGGGCCACACCGTGGTGACCGCGCCGGACGGGCCCACCGCTGTCGCGCGCGCCAGCGCCGCACGCCCGGAAGTAGTGCTGCTGGATCTCGGCATGCCGGCCATGGACGGCTTCGAAACCGCGCGCCGGCTGCGCGCGCTGCCCGAGATGCGCGGCGCCACGCTGGTCGCCTTGACCGGCTTCGGCCAGCCCGAGGACCGTCGCCGCGCAATGGAAGCGGGCTTCGACCAGCACCTGGTCAAGCCCGCCGATCTTGACGCGCTGACGCGCCTGCTCGATACGCTCGGCGAGAACCGCGCTTAGCCGCTCAGCCATGCCGGTCCGCCATGCCGGTCCGCCATCAACCCTGACAAGGAGCCTACGTGCATACCACGCCCGACCCCGACATCCCCCCGCGAGAGCCGGAAGTCCCACCGCCCGAGCCGCCGCCGGGCCCTCCGGAACCCGTCTCCGACCCGCCACCGGGCGACCAGCCGCCACCGCCGCCGCAACGCGCGCGCGATAAATGCGATAAAGGAGCCGTCAAGTGTCCCGCATCATCTGGAAAGGCGCCATTACCTTTGGCCTCGTCAACATCCCGGTCGTCCTGCGGCCGGCCTCGCGCAGCCAGACGCTCGACCTGGACCTGCTAGACGTGCGCGACATGGCCCCGGTGGGCTACCAGCGCATCAACAAGAGCACCGGCAAGCCGGTCGACAAGGAACACATCGTCAAGGGCTACCAGTACGCCAAGGACGAGTACGTGCAGCTGAATGACGAGGATTTCCGCCAGGCCAATGTTGAAGCCACGCAGACGGTCGACATCGTGGGCTTCGTCGACGCGGAGAGCATTCCGCCCTATTACTTCGACACGCCTTACTATCTCGAGCCGGACAAGCGCGGTGACCGCGGCTATGCGCTGCTGCGTGCGACGATGCGGCGCACCGGCCGCGCCGCGCTGGCGCTGGTGGTGCTGCGCAATCGCCAGCACCTGGCGGCGATGCTGGTCCACGACGACGCGCTGGTGCTCAACACCATGCGCTTCGCCGACGAGGTGCTGCCGATCTCCGAGCTGCGCCTGCCGAAGGCGTCGAGCGCCAAGGGCAGCGGCGCCCATGCGCGCGAGATCGAGATGGCAACCAGGCTGGTCGACGACATGACCGAGGACTGGAATCCGGAGCAGTACCGGGACACCTATCGCGACGACATGATGGCGCGCATCGAAGCGAAGATCGAGTCCGGGAAGACACACCAGCTGACCCAGCCCACCGAGGACGAGGAAGCGCCGCGCCGGGGCGCCAAGGTCATCGACATGGTGGCGCTGCTGCGCAAGAGCCTGGGCGAGCGCGGCAAGGATGACGGTGGCAAGAGCGGCGACAAGAGCCGGCGCCGCGCGAAGCCGGCGGAGGAATCGGAAGCGGTGGAGGATACCGAGGCCGAAGACGACCGCGCCGGCGAAGGCCGCAGCCGCCGCAAGACGCCTGCACGCCATGCCGCGACGAAGAAAACGCCCTCAAAGCGGACTGCGGCCAAGCGCACTGCCGCGGCCAAGCATGCGCCGGCCAAGTCGCGCACAGGATCGCGCGCGAAGCCTCATGCCACGGCGCGCAAGAGCGCGGGCACGACGCGCCGCAAGGCCGCCTAGCCTGAAATCCGTAAAACCGGCGCTGGCGCCGGGGCCCTGCGTCCCGCACAAGCACGGACGTGGGCATCGGCGTGCCGGGCACGGCGCTGCAAGCGGTCAGCGCGAAGAAACCTTGAGGTTGTCGTTCACCGAAGTCACGCCTTCGACACTGCGAATCATGTCCAGCGCGAGGTCACGCTGTTGCTGGCTTGGCACCGTGCCGCCCACTTCAACCGTGCCGTTCTTTGTCTTCACGCGGATGCCGGTCGACTTGAGGTCCTTGGTGGTCAGCAACCTGGTCTTGATCCTGGTGGTGATGGCGCCATCCTCGACGGCCTGCTTGGCCTTGTCTGCGCTCATGTCGGCGCTCATGTCGGCGCTTGCGCCGCGATCAGGATCGGGCCGGCCCGGCATGCCTGGCGCGGAGTTGACCGGCGCCGCCGGCGTGTTGTCGGCCGCGATGAATATCAGGCCACTTTTGTCGAGCGCCTGCGCGCTGCCGGCAGCCGCCAGCGCCGCGGCCACGCAGGCCATCTTGAGGCCGCGCGCGGATAGTCGGGAAATTCGCATGGCTTTGTCTCCTGTACAGGTTTCCAGCGCATCCGCCGCATGCGCTGCCTGGCACGCGGAGCTGGCACCTGTCAGTCCGCAAGGTCCATACCCGCGTGTTCGCCCAACGCCACGCTGGAGCGGCGGCGGCAAGGGTGTGTAAATCGGGCCACCTGTTGTAAAAGCGGGCACCTCCTGCGGGTGCAGCATGGGGCGCTGCCCGCAATGGCAAGCCCGCTGGCAGCGCGGGCGTGCTTGGCATGGCGATTGCGAATACCGGAATGCGGCAGTCCGCCGCGTCAAGGAGACTAGCAATGGGACAGCAGCAACAGCCGGGTCAATCGCAGTCGGGCCAAAAGCAGGACCAAAAGCAACAAGAACAGCAATCTGGCCAACGCGGCAGCCAACAATCAGGCGGCATGGGACAACAACAAGGCGGCGGTCAAATGGGTAACCAGGACCGCGGTCAAGGCCAACAGCAACAGCAGGATCGCGGCAGCTCGCAACCGGGCCAGCAGAGCGGTCAACGCAGTGGTCAGCAAGGCGGCCAGGGCGGCCAACAGGGCGGTCAGGGCGGCCAGGGCGGCCAGCAAGGCGGACAACGCCAGCAGTAACTTCAGCAGTCAGGCTCGCCTGCTGAGATAGAGGCAGCTATCCGGGTATGTGCGGCAGCAACATGCGGTGCGGCCGCAGGGGCATACGCCGGAACTTGACCGGCCGGATCTTCCGAAGGGAAGGTCCGGCCCTTTTTCGCTGAGCCTGCCGGTGCTGCCGCGGGCAGCGCGTGCGCGCTTGCGCGGCTTACCGTGTATGCTGGCCGTGACGTCTTCCTGATTGCCACACGGTCTTGTCCAGCCACACCGATCCCGCCGATCCTGCGGTTTCCCGCCGCGCCCAGCGCGAACGCAGCGCGCCTGGACCGATGGCCAGGGTGCGCGCGCACGCCGGCGCGCAGGTGCGCGCGCTGACCCGCAGCAACTCGGGCCTCACCCTCGACTATGACAACCCGCCCGGCGACCCCGGCCTGTTCGGCCCCGACGCGGTCTGCTGGCGCGTGCATGCGGACTTCCCGGCAATGCTGGCCGGCGGCGTCAGCGCGCTGCTGCTGCAGACGCTGCATCCGCTGGCGCTGGCCGGCGTGTGGGACCACTCCAGCTTTCGCACCGACATGCAGGGCCGGCTCGGCCGCACCGCGCAGTTTATTGCCGGCACCACCTACGGCAGCCGCGACGATGCCATGGCGCTGATCGGGCGCGTGCGGCGCATCCATGCCGGCGTCACCGGCGTGGCGCCGGACGGGCGGCCCTATGCGGCGACGGATCCGGCGCTGCTGACGTGGGTGCATGTGGCCGAAGTGTCGAGCTTCATGGCGGGCTACCTGCATTATGTCGGGCCGCTGGGCGATGCCGATCAGGACCGCTATTACGACGAAGTCGCGCGCATCGCGCTGCTGCTCGGCGCTGCCGATGTGCCGCGCTCGCGCGCCGCGGTGGCGGCCTACCTGGAAGCGATGCGGCCCCAGCTGCAGGCCAGCGAGCGCACCCGTGAAGTGGTGCGGCTGGTGCGGAGGATGCCCGTGGCCAACCCGTTGCTGCAACCCGCGGTGCGGATCATGGCCGATGCCGGCATTGCCTTGCTGCCACCGTGGGCGCGGCAGCAGCTCGATCTCGACGGGCCTTCGCTGCGGCGCTCGGCCACGCGGGCCGGCATGCGCGTGCTTGCGCCGGCGCTGCGCTGGGCGCTGGGCGCGGGGCTGGCGGCACGGGCTCGGCGGCGCGTGGCACGCGGCGGCGATGCCGACGCGGCTGCCGGCTAGGACATCCCGGGCCAGCCTTCAGTACATTTACTCCGCAGCCACCGGCGCGCTGCCGGCGCTGCCACGCAGCACCTTCTCCGGCAGCCGCGCCACCAGGAACGGCGCCAGCAGCGACACCCCCGCGCTCATCAGGAACAGCAGCCGGAAGGCATGCTCGGCACCGTGGCGCACCGCCGCGGCATCGCCGCCATCCTGCGTGTCCGCCATCACGCGCCCGAACAACTGCATCAGCACGTCTTCGCCGCCGCCCAGATCGCTGACCGCCACGCCGCCGTGCCGCAGCAACGCGATCAGCACCGTGGTCAGCACCGCCACGCCGACCGCGCCGCCAAGCATGCGCGAGAACGCCGTCAGCGCGGTGGCGATCCCGACGTGCTGCAGCGGCACGGCGTTCTGCGTCGCCACCAGCCCGCTGGGCAGCTGCAGGCCGATCGCAAGCCCGAGCACCACCATCACCAGCGCGCACGGCCACGCCGCGCGCGGATCGACAAAGGCCAGTGCCACGATCGCCAGCGGCGCCACCAGCGCGCCGGCCATCTGCAGCGGCTTGTAGCGGCCGCTCCACGACATCAGCCGGCCCGCCGCAAACGCGCCGAAGGGGATCGCCAGCGTCAGCGGCACCAGCCGCAACGCCGCCGCATCGGCCTGCGCGCCGGCCACCACCTGGAAGCGCAGCGGCAGCAGCACCGACATGGCGATCAGCTGGAAGAAGCACAGGAACAGCGTGATGCAGCAGATCGCCACGGTGGGCACGCGCAGCATCGCCAGCGGAATGACGGGATCGGCCGCGCGACGCTCCTGCCAGATGAAGAGCCCCAGGCAAGCGAGGCCGGCCAGCAGCAGCGCCAGCGTATCGGGCCGCGACGGCGGCTGGCCCTGGCCCAGCCGCGTCAGGAACACCAGCACGCCGCTCAGCCCCGCGCCGAACAGCAGCGCGCCCAGGTAATCGATGCGATGGCGGCGCCCGCCCGCGGGCAGGTGGCGCAGCGCGCGCCGCACGGTCACCAGCGCCAGCAGCGCCAGCGGCAGGTTGATCCAGAAGATCCAGCGCCACGAGAGAAAGTGCGCCAGGTAGCCGCCAATCACCGGGCCAGCCATGCTGGCCACCGCCCACACGCCGCTGACATAACCCTGGTAGCGGCCGCGCTCGCGCAGCGGCACCACGTCGGCAATGGTCGCCTGCGACACCGACAGCAGCCCGCCGCCGCCCAGGCCTTGCAGGACGCGCGCAAGGATCAGCTGCGGCATCGTCTGCGCCAGCGCGCAGGCGGCGGAAGCCAGCAGGAACAGCACGATGGCGAAGGACAGCACGGAGCGCCGGCCGAGCAGGTCGGACAGCTTGCCGTAGATCGGCGTGGTGACGGTCGATGCCACCAGGTAGGCGGAGATCACCCACGCCATGTTGTCGAAGCCGTTGAGCTGCAGCGCGATCTCGGGCAGCACCACGGCGACGATCGATTGCTCCAGCGCGCCCAGCAGCATCGCCAGCATCAGCCCGAAGATCACTTGCATGACCGGCACCGGGGGCATTGGCGCGCCGGTGTCGTGCCGGGCAGGAGCGACGCAGGCAGCGGAAGGGGGAGCGGCCTCGTGCGAGGGCGGCTGGGAGGAGACGGCGGTCATGTGCACCTGCGAACGGCAGGATCGCGGCAAGCCGTGCTGCGTCGCCGCGCGGTGACCGGTCCTGCTCTTGTTGCGGAGTCAAGGAGAGCGGCCATTGTAGGCGCTTCCGGCCGCTGGGTGCTTGGTGCCCAGCCCGCGCTATCGGCGGTCAGCGAACAGTTCTTGAAGGGAAATGAGAATTAGAGGCAAAAACACCCGCAGTTCGGTGAATTGCCTGTCCGGAAGGTGGCATTTAATCACGCTGGGCATCCCGACCGGTCGGTTTATTCACGACCACAGCGCCACAGAGCGCGCGACCCAAACGACGTAGGCACCAAAAAAAGAAGCCCACGCGCGGGGTGCTCGTAGGCTTTCCAGGACTGCTCGAGCTCAACACAAGCTCTTGCCAAGAATATAAACGCGCTTACATGAGGTGTAAATCCCGCTTCTATCAGGGGAATCCCGCATGAGCTGTGCGGCAATTCAGACACTTTCAACGATTTTGGCTCTGAGATCACTTTCAGAGCGGATTTGCCCTTTTTCCCAGTTTTCCCTGCGGAACCCGACCACGCGGGGCTGGCAAACGCGGCGCGAAGGTCATTGTGCCGTCGCACAAAGTCGGTACAATATCACAGCTCCGAGCGCAACAAATTTTATAGAGCGCATGCTCTAGACCCAGGCGAGGCACTCCGCCCGTCAACCCTTGTAAAACTTTGTTACTCTCGGCGCTGAAGTATCCCCCTTCTCTTCTGGCAGCGCCCCTCGCCGGCATGCGCGCGACGCCCCGGGCCCCGCACACGAGACCCGCAGGCACCGCGGCGCCGACGTCCCGACCCGAGGCCGGTTCCGAGAGCGGATCTTTCCCCTGCCGCCCTGGCCGCGTCGCCCACCCGGCCGCCGGCCAACGGACCGTCATCAGCCGCCAGAACCCTTGCGGGCTCTCCCGGAGTCGTTGTGAAGAAGAAGGAAATCCGGCCCAAGCGCGCCAGCCGAAAAGAGCTGCAATACCAGCACCTCGCCTCCCATTCGGCCGACCGCGCGCCGGTGGTCGTCTATTTGTCCAACGGCACGCGTCTGCAGGGGATCGTGCTGGCGACGGACAGCTATATGGTGCTGCTCGGGCGGCGGCTGGACGATCCGCAGCCCACGATCGTCTACAAGCAGGCGATCTGCCTGGTGACGCCGCTGGACACACCGGCGGTGGGGATCGATCCGGCGATCGCGGCGGAATTCTTGCCGATCTATATACCGCGGACGCGCAAGCGGCGCTGAAGCCGGCATCGCAACGCCACACTCCCAAGGCCTTTCTGCAGGCCGGTGCACGCCCCTGCGCCCCGGGCGATACCCCCGAAACTCTTGCAGAGATCACTCTAAACCTTTGCCGGGGGCGGTCGATAACCCTTGCAACGGAGGCACTCTACGCCCTGCAAAGCAGGCTGCCAACGTTACGGCTAGCAGCCGGAATGCCAAAAACTTTGCAAATAGGAGTCGTAAATGGCGCAAGTCATTAACACCAATTCGTTGTCTCTGATGACTCAGAACAACATGAACGCTTCGCAATCGTCGCTGAACACGGCGATCCAGCGCCTGTCGTCGGGCCTGCGCATCAACAGCGCCAAGGACGACGCCGCCGGCCAGGCGATTGCGAACCGCTTCACCGCCAACATCAAGGGCCTGACGCAAGCCCAGCGCAACGCCAACGACGGCATCTCGCTGGCGCAGACGACCGAAGGCGCGCTGACCGAAGTCAACAACAACCTGCAGCGTATCCGTGAACTGAGCGTGCAGGCCGCCAACGGCTCGAACTCGGCTTCGGACCTGAAGTCGATCCAGGACGAAATCTCGCAGCGCCTGTCGGAAATCGACCGCACCTCGCAACAAACCGATTTCAACGGCGTGAAGGTGCTGTCCTCCAGCGCCAAGCCGCTGACGGTCCAGGTCGGCGCCAATGACGGTGAGACCATCACCATCGACCTGAAGCAGATCGACTCGTCGACGCTGGGCCTGAAGGGCTTCAGCCTGAGCAGCAATGCCCTCAATGTCAGCGAAGCCATCACCCAGACCAACACCGACGGTACGCCGGAAGCTGTGGATCTTTCGGCCGCGGCCACCTCGCTGGGCGTTTCGGCCAGCAGCCTGAGCCTGCACAACGTGAAAGACGCGAACGGCGCTGCCACCGCCACCTTCGTGGTGAAGTCGGGCGATGACTACTACGCAGCATCGGTTGACGATGCTACCGGCAACGTGACGCTGAACGTCGCTGACCTGGAGTTCACGGACCCGAGCAACGGCGTGACGACCGCCACCGCGCTGGCCAACCAGCTGGTCAAGGTCGGCGCCGACAGCGCCGGCGCTGTGACCGCCTACGCCACTGTGCAAGGCCGCAACTTCGCCATCGGCGCCGGCGCGCTGGCCAATGGTGGCGCCGCGACGACCGACTTCGACTACACCGGTACCGACATCGTGCTGAGCGGCGCCGGCGCCACGGCTGAATTCGCCGGTGCTTCCACTGTCGACCCGCTGAAGAAGCTCGACGCAGCCCTGAAGATCGTCGACGACCTGCGCAGCTCACTGGGTGCGGTGCAGAACCGCTTTGACTCCACGATCTCGAACCTGGGCACCACGATCACCAACCTGTCGTCCTCGCGCTCGCGCATCCAGGACGCCGACTACGCCACGGAAGTGTCGAACATGACCCGCGCGCAGATCCTGCAGCAGGCTGGTACCTCGGTGCTGTCGCAAGCCAACCAGACCACGCAGAACGTGCTGTCGCTGCTGCGTTAATCGCATCCGCGCAAGGCACGAAAGGCTGGGCCGCAAGGCCCGGCCTTTTTGCGCGAGAAGCCGAGGAGCTTTTTGCAGGCAGGCAGACTGCGTGCAAAGCGTTTCCCCCCTTAGTAAATCACTCAACCAATCAACCAGACCGCCCCGGACGGCGCAGAAGATGGCCCATCCACCGACAGTGAACTCGATAGCCCTGCGGCTGCCCGTCGACAGCCTTCCCGCCGGCGCTGCGACGACGACAGGCACGGCAGCGCCCAGGTGGCACGAAGTCGCAGGCATGGCCGACATGGTCACTGCCGGCGAGCCCGAAGCCAGCGCCGCCATCGGCGAGCTGGTCGACGCGCTCAGGACGACATCCATCGGCCTGCGCTTCGAGATCGACGAGACGACCCACCGCATCATCACCAAGGTCGTCGACAAGGGAACCGGCGAGTTGATCCGGCAGATGCCGACGGAAGAGGTGCTGCGCATCGCGCACGCTATCGACAAGCTGCAGGGGCTGTTCGTCAGCCAGGCAGCCTGAGACCCGATCACCAGTTGAAGACGAGACAAGAACATGGCCACGATCTCCTCCATCGGCATCGGCTCCAACCTGGATCTGAGCTCCCTGCTGGACCAGCTCAAGACGGCGGAACAAGCACCGCTTACCGCGATCAACAACCAGGCCAAGAGTTACCAGACCAAGCTGTCGGCCTTCAGCCAGCTGCAGAGCGTGCTGTCGGCTTACCAGGCCGCGGCCAAGAAGCTGTCCAACGCCGATACGTTCGGTGCGGTCAAGGCCACCGTCGGCTCCACCGATGTGATGACGGTGACCACTGCCGCCAATGCCGTACCGGGCAACTACAGCATCACCGTCAACACGCTGGCCACCGCGCAGTCCCTGGTAAGCGGCAATGTCGCGGACCAGAAGGCGGCGATCGGCGGGGGCGAGATCACCTTCGACTTTGGCGAAGCGCTGGCTACCGGCGGCGCCGCCACCAGCACCAAGAAGGTCACGATCCCGGCCAACGCATCGCTCGAAGGCGTGCGCGATGCCATCAACAAGGCCGGCATCGGCGTGACCGCGAGCATCGTCAACGATGGCAGCGCCACGCCTTATCGCCTGGTGCTGACTTCCGACAAGACCGGCACGCAAGCCACGATGCGCGTGTCGTCGGCCGATGCCGCGTTGAACAACCTGGTCGCCTTTGACCCGGCCGCCGCGCCTGCCGCGAACAAGATGGAGCAGAAGGTCCCGCCGGCCAATGCCACGCTGAAGATCAATGGCATCGACGTGGTCAGCCAAAGCAACTCGGTGGTGGACGCGGCGCAGGGCGTGACCATGAACCTGAACAAGACCGGCACCACGTCGCTGGTGGTGACGCGCGACAACGACGCGATCAAGTCATCGGTCCAGGCCTTCGTCACCGCGTACAACAATATCCAGAGCACGGCAAAGTCCCTGACGGCCTTCGACACCGACGCCGGCACTTCTGCGGCACTGACCGGCGATAACACGTTGCGGTCGATCCAGTCGCGCCTGCGCGGCATGCTCGGCGGCGCGATGGACAACGGCAATGGCGGCACGATGACGCTGATCGACGTCGGCATCTCGTTCAACAAGGACGGCACGATGGCGCTGGACGACTCCAAGCTGACCAAGGCCCTGAACAATGACCTTGCCGGTGTCACGGCGATGTTTTCCAGCACCACCGGCAGCGGCGGCATCGGCAAGCAGGTCACCGACTACGTCGACGGCCTGACCAAGACCGATGGCGCACTGAAATCGGCCCAGGACGGCATCACCAAGACGCTGAAGGACCTGGAAGACGACTATGACCGCGTCGAAGAGCGCGTCAATGCAACCATCGACCGCTACAAGGCCCAGTTCACGCAACTGGACCTTGTCGTCGCGCAGATGAACCGCACCAGTAGCTACCTGACGCAGCAGTTCAACGCGCTGACCAACAGCAGTTCCAAGTAACCTACGGGGATAACGCACATGTTCGCCCGCCAAGCCGCAAACGCCTACGCCCAGGTCGGTGTCCACACCGGTGCCATGAGCGCAAGCCCGCACAAGCTGATCGCCATGCTATATGACGGCGCCCGCGCCGCCATCGCGCGGGCCAAGTTCCACCTGGAAGGCGGTAATATCGCCGAACGCGGCAACGCCATCTCCAAGGCCATCGACATCATCGACAACGGCCTGCGCGCCGTACTCGACCACAACGCCGGCGGCGAAATCTCCGCCAACCTCGAGGCCCTGTACGAATACATGGTGCGCCGGCTGATGCTGGCCAACCTGCGCAGCGACGCTGCCTTGCTGGCCGAGGTCGATACGCTGCTGGAAAGCCTGGCTTCGGCGTGGGCGCAGATCGATGAGCCGCACGCCGCCTTACAGGACAACTGAAATGGCACCCTTCTCCCCCATCGTCACCTGCTACGAAGCCATCCTGGCCCTGTCGTCCCGCATGTACGACGCCGCCCAGGCGGGCGACTGGGACACCGTCGCCGAGCTGCAGCGCAGCTATCTGGAACAGGTTGAACACCTGCGCCAGCTCGACCACGAAGCCCCGTTCTCCGATGCCGAACGCATGCGCCGCTACCAGTTGCTGGACCGTATCCTCACATACGATGCCCGCATCCGCGACCTGGCCGTGCCGCAGCTGAAGAAGCTCGGCGACATGCTGACCAGTTCGCGCCGCCAGGTGGAGCTTGCGTCGGCGTATGGCGCAATGGCCTGAGCGGCACGCAGACAGATACCGCGCCGGCACCGGCGCGCCTTCCTCGCCTGACCACACACGCGTACGCGGCCCCGCTCCGCGCCGCCTTTCCCCTCCTTCCTGAAAAATGACCGGCATCCTCCTGCCGCCAGGCCTGGCACCCGGTCAGGCCCCGGACCCGCAACTGCTGCGCCCCGCGCTTGCGATCGACAAGCTGGCCGCGCTGCAGCCCGTGCTCGAGGCCACGGCAGCGAATGTCCAGAATTCCACCGGCCAGGCGATCCGCCACAGCCAGCAGGCCGCAGGCGCCAATGGCATGCCGGCGCAGGCCGCGCTGCTGCCGGGCACGTCCACGCGCGAATCGCTGAGCAGTGCCGCGCGCGCGATCCTGGCGGTGATGGAGGGCGCCTTGCCGCAGCCGGTCAAGCCGGGCACGCCATTGTTGCCCGCACCGCCGGCAGCCGGTTCGATGCAGGCCGTCGCGGCGGCGCTGGCGAATGCGGTGGGACAAAGCGGGCTGTTCTATGAGTCGCACCTGGCGCAATGGGTGAGCGGTGCGCGCCCTCTGTCGACCATCCTGCAGGAGCCGCAGGCGGCCGTGCCGCGCCCGGCATCGCCGGCCGCACCCGGGCAAGCTGCCGCATCGCAGTCGCAGGCTTCTGCCTCGGCCATGCTGACCTACACCGGGCCGGCTGGCGGTGACCTGCCTCGCCTTGGCACACCGCCCCTGCTGCCGGCCTCGCAGGTCCTGGCCGAAGCACTGGCCTCGCCGCGCAATCCGCGCGTGGCGCACAGTCACGCGCCCGCCGAGCAGGGTGTGCGCCAGGGAACCGGCTCCGCAGCCCTGTATAGCCGCGATGCCGACGCGCCACCGCAACGCCCATCCACCGGCATGCTGGCGACGCAGGCCTACCAGGCCACCGCGGACGCCGCGCGCCCGGCGACCGTCGACCCGATGGCAACACATGCCGCGCGCGCCGGGGATACCGATAGCCTCGCAAGCGAAGCCGCCCGGCAAGCGGCACCCGCTGGACCGGCGATTCATCCTGCGACCGAAGGCGTGGTTCGCCAGCAGCTCGAACTGCTCGCCACGCAACAGTTCCGCTTTGCGGGCGAAGCATGGCCTGGCGCAGCCATGGAGTGGGACATCCAGCGTGCGGATCCCGAAGCGAATGGCCAAGGGCCTGACGACACAAGGCGGCCGTGGTCGAGCCGGATCCGGTTGCAGTTGCCCAGCCTTGGCACCGTGGAAGCCCTGCTGACGCTGGGCCCGTCCGGACTGGAAGCGCGTGTCGCCACTGGCGAGACCGATATCGCCGCGCGCCTGATCGCGGCGCGGCCGCTGCTGCGCAGCCGGCTGGAAGCACAAGGGATCCCCCTGCAGCGGCTCAATATCCAGACCCAGGACGACCTGGCTGCCGGAGCCGCGTCATGAGCGAAAGCGCGGCAGACCGCGGCGCGGCCATCGCACTCAGCTACCAGCACAACAACCAGGCCCCGCGCGTGGTTGCCAAGGGCTATGGCGTGGTGGCCGAGGCCATCATCGCGCGAGCCAGGGAAGCTGGCGTCTATATCCACGACTCGCCCACGCTGGTCAACCTGCTGATGCAGGTGGACCTGGACAGCCAGATCCCGCCACAGCTGTACGTGGCGGTGGCGGAGCTGCTGGCGTGGATCTACCACCTGGAATCAGGGATGGATGTAGCGGCTGAAATGTGAGCCGGCGCAGGCCATCGGTGCGCGCCAGGTTTGCTCCCCTCTCCCGCCTGCGGGAGAGGGGAGCGATCACCACCGCTGGCGGCTTGCGTTCACGCTTCGGTTCATAAGCGCCGCACGAACGTCGCGCACGCTGCAGGTTTGTGAAAAGCAAAAAGGCCGCTGCCGCGCGCGCAGCCAGGAGCCTTTTTACTTGCAAGCGGCACCACCGCCGCCCCACTCAGATCGGCATGCTCATCATCTCCTGATACGCCTGCACCAGCCGGTTCCGCACCTGCACCCCGGTCTGGAACGAGATATTCGCCTTCTGCAGATCAATCATCACATCATTGAGCGCCACCCCCGGCTTGCCCAGTTCGAAGGCCTCGGCCTGGCCATAGGCGCGCTCCTGCGCCGCATTGATCTTGCCCAGCGAGCGTTGCAGCTCGCTGGCGAAGCCGCCGCCGGCAACCGTTGCCGACTGGGTGGCGCTGTTGCCCGAGGCAACCTGTGACAGGCCGCGCAGTTGCTGCAGCATGCCCTCGATGGAAGAGATGGTGGTCATGGCGTCGTCATGGGCCGGCCGGTGGCCGGGTCAGTCGATGGCGCGTCTCGTCGATCACATCCATGCAGGCAGGCCGGACGGGTCGCACCGATTTTCAGCGGTTTGCAGAGTACCCGCCGCCACGCACCCGCCATGACCCGAAATCGGGCGGAAAACCGGGTCTGTTTGCGGGATTGTCCCACTCAAGTCTGGCCGATCATTGCCACCGTGCCGGACAAGCGCGGGCAGCCGCCCAGCGTCGCTTGCCGGAACTTGCCTGACAACCATCGATCCGGGAGTACGCGTGTTTTCTCTGCAGCGTAATGTGAGCCGCACCGTCAGCCGCGCCATGAGCCGTGCCGACGACCATGGCCGCCATCACCGACCGGGCCGTCGCGGGCATCGCGGCGCCGGCGCAGGAGCACGCGCGTGACCGCGGTTGCCATGCCGGGACGCCCGGCTGAGGTGATCGAGCGCCTGAAGGCCAATCCCAAGCTGCCGCTGATGCTCGGCGGCGCGGCGCTTGCCGCCGCCATTGCGGTGGGCGTGCTGTGGTCGCGCGCGCCGGACTACAAGGTGCTGTACAGCAACCTGTCCGAGCGCGACGGCGGCGCGGTGCTGCAGTCGCTGCAGCAGATGAACGTGCCGTACAAGTTCGCCGAAGGCGGCGGCGCGGTGATGGTGCCGGCCGAGAAAGTCCATGAAACCCGGCTGCGGCTGGCCTCGCAGGGCCTGCCCAAGAGCGGCACCGCGGGCATGGAACTGATGGACAACCAGAAGTTCGGCATCAGCCAGTTTGCCGAACAGGTCAATTACCAGCGCGGGCTGGAAGGCGAGCTGGCGCGCTCGATCGAATCGATCGCGGCGGTGCAGTCGGCCCGCGTGCACCTGGCGATCCCCAAGCCGACGCTGTTCGTGCGCGAACGCCAGAAGCCGACCGCCTCGATCGTGCTGCAGCTGTACCCGGGGCGCGCCATCGACGAAGGCCAGGTCGCGGCGATCAGCCACCTGGTCTCGTCGAGCGTGCCGGAGCTGACGCCCAAGTCGATCTCGATCGTCGACCAGCACGGCAACCTGCTGTCGAACTCCGGCAACGAGCGCATGCTCGACGCCACCCAGCTCAAGTACGTGCAGGCGCTGGAGCAGAACTACCTGAAGCGCATCGAGGCGATCCTGACGCCGATCGTCGGCAAGGACAACGTGCGTGCGCAGGTGACGGCCGACGTGGACTTCTCCATCGTCGAGCATACTGACGAGAGCTACAAACCCAACCAGGATCCCACCCGCTCGGCCATCCGCAGCCAGCAGGTCAGCGAGTCGAGCCAGCAGGGCGCGACGCCGCCGGGCGGCGTGCCCGGTGCGCTGTCCAACCAGCCGCCGGCTGCCGCGGTCGCGCCGGTGACCACACCGCAGACGCCGCGCGCGGGCCAGGCGCCTGGACAGGCCGGCGCACCCGCTGCCGGCCAACCGGGGCAAGCCGGCCAGCAAGGGCAAGCCGCGCAAGGCGCGCAGGCCGGCAGCGCCAATGGCCAGGCCGGCCCCGGCGGCCCGAGCAGCAACCGCCGCGACTCCACCGTCAACTACGAGCTGGACCGCACCGTGCGCCACGTGCAGCAGGCGCCGGGCGGCGTGCGCCGGCTGTCGGTGGCGGTGGTGGTGAACTACCGCCAGGTGGCCGATGCCAAGGGCAAGATGGTGGCGCAGCCGCTGCCGCCGGCATTGCTGGCGCAGATCCAGAACCTGACCCGGGAGGCGATGGGCTTCTCGTCCGACCGCGGCGATTCGATCAACGTGGTCAACAGCCCGTTCACCGTGGACCGCGAGGTCACGCCGGAAGTCCCGCTGTGGAAGCAACCTGAAATGATCGACCTGGGCAAGACCGGCGCGGGCTACCTGCTGCTGGCACTGCTGGCGCTGTTCGCGTGGTTCAAGGTGGCGCGCCCGCTCCTGCGCCGCTACACCACGCCGCCGCTGCCGGCACCAGAAGCCAGGGACGAGACCGAGGCCGTGCTGCTGCCGCCGGAAGAGCCGGCCAATCCGGAAGTCCTGCGGCTTGCCGCCAAGTATGAGAGCGATCTCGCGCTGGTGCGCGACGCCGCTCAGCGCGACCCGCGCCTGGTCGCCAGCGTGATCAAGAACTGGATTGCCAATGACAACCGCTAAGGCCATCTCCAAGGAAGTCTCCGCCAGCGGCCTGCAGAAGAGCGCCGTCCTGATGATGGCGATCGGCGAGGATGCCGCGGCCGAGGTGTTCAAGCACCTGTCGCAGCGCGAGGTGCAGGAACTGGGCGCTGCCATGGCCTCGCTCAGTTCGGTCACGCGCGAGGAAATGGCCGGCGTGCTGGGCGAGTTCCGCGCCGAGACCGAGCAGTACCTGGCACTGAACGTCGATTCCAGCGCCTTTATCCGCAGCGTGCTGAACAAGGCGCTGGGCGAGGAACGCGCGCAGTCGGTGATCGAGGACATCCTGGAATCGCGCGACCCGGGCAGCGGCATCGACTCGCTCAACTGGATGGACGCGACCTCGATCGCCGAGCTGATCCGCGACGAGCACCCGCAGATCATCGCCACCATCCTGATCCACCTGGACCGCCAGAAGTCGTCGGAGGTGTTGGGCCTGTTCACCGACCGCCTGCGCAACGACTTGATCCTGCGGATCGCCACCTTCGGTGGCGTGCAGCCGGGCGCGCTGCAGGAACTGACCGACGTGCTGACCAAGCTGCTGGCAGGCCAGAGCCTGAAGCGCAGCCGCATGGGCGGCGTGCGCACCGCGGCGGAAATCATCAATCTGATGAGCACCGCGCACGAGGAGGCGGTCATCGACGGCGTGCGCCTGCACGACGGCGACCTGGCGCAGAAGATCATCGACGAGATGTTCCTGTTCGAGAACCTGCTGGAGGTCGACGACCGCGGCATCCAGCGCGTGCTCAAGGAAATCGCCACCGAGTCGCTCATCGTCGCGCTCAAGGGCGCGCCGTCGGAACTGCGCGACAAATTCATCCGCAACATGTCCACCCGCGCCGGCGAAATGCTGCGCGAGGACCTGGATGCGCTCGGCCCGGTGCGCGTGTCGCAGGTCGAAGCCGAGCAGAAGGCCATCCTGCAGGTGGTGAGACGCCTGGCGGATGCGGGCGAAGTCCAGATCGGCGGAGGCGACGATGCCTATGTCTGATGCATTACCCGAGCGCGGCCTGAACCCACAGAACGCGCCGAACGCACTGACCGCACGCCGCGCGGTGCGGGACGATCCGCCTGACAACGGGCACGGCGGCTTCGCGCCGTTCGAGCCGCCGCGCCGGGCGCGCAGTGGCGGCGCCGGCTGGCAGCGCTGGCAGATGGGCTCGCTCGACCCGCGCGATACCGCGCCCGAGGCGCCGGCCAGCCTCTTGCCGGCCGAGCCCGCGCCGCCGCCGATCGATTTTGCGGCGCTGGATGCGATGCGCGAGGGCGCGCGCAAGGAAGGCTATGCGCAGGGCTACACGCAGGGGCAGACCCAGGGCTATGGCGACGGCCACCGCGAAGGCTATTCGCGCGGGCTGGAAGCGGCGCGCAACGAGGCCGCGCAGCTGCAGGCGCTGGCCACGAATTTCCGGGGCGCGCTGGCGAGCGTCGACGACCAGGTCGCGCGCGCGCTGGTGACGCTGGCGCTGGACGTGGCGCGCCAGCTGGTGCGCACCACGGTTGCCGGGGATCCCTCGGTGCTGCTGCCCGCCGTACGCGAGCTGCTGGCCAGCGAGCCCGCGCTGCAGGGCTCGCCCAGCGTGCTGCTGCATCCTGACGACGTGGCGCTGGTCGAGACGCACCTGCGAGGCGAACTCGAAGCCGCGGGCTGGACCGTGCGTCCGGATCCGACGGTGGCGCGCGGCGGCTGCATCGCCAGCGCCGCCAGCGGCGAGCGCGACGCCACGCTGGCCACGCGCTGGACACGCGTGGTCAAGGCGCTGGGCCGCGACGATCCGTGGGAGCCGCCGCATGACTGAGGCCGTCGCTCAAGGTGTCGCGCCATCCGTCGCACCATCTGTCGCACCAGCTGCGCCGGTTGGCGCAGCGGGCCAGCATACGCAACGCTGGATCGGCGCGCTCGAAACGGCATCGGCCGGTATTGCCGGACTCGACAGCAAGCGCAGCTGCGGCCGCCTGACGCGCGCCGCGGGCCTCGTGCTCGAGGCCGTGGGCCTGCGCCTGCCGGTAGGCAGCGACTGCCTGATCGAGCTGCCTGCCGGGCAGTTCAGCGCCGACAGCAACGCTCCCCGCACCGCCGAAGCGGAAGTGGTGGGCTTCGGTGCCGACCGCCTTTACCTGATGCCGCAATCCGACGTGGTAGGCCTGCTGCCGGGCGCGCGCGTCTATCCGCTGGAGCCGTCGCCGCAGCCGGCCGGCGCCACCGCACCGCGCGAGCCGGGCTCCAAGCGGCTGCCGGTCGGCGCTGGCCTGCTCGGCCGCGTGCTCGATGCCGCGGGCCGTCCGCTCGATGGCCTCGGCCCGCTGACCGCGGCAATGGAAGTGCCGCTGGCCGGAGAGCAGATCAACCCGCTGATGCGCGCTCCCATCGAAACCGTGCTCGATACCGGCGTGCGCGCCATCAACGGCATGCTGACGGTGGGGCGCGGCCAGCGCATGGGCCTGTTCGCGGGTTCGGGCGTGGGCAAGAGCGTGCTGCTCGGCATGATGGCGCGCTACACCAGCGCCGACGTGATCGTGGTCGGCCTGATCGGCGAGCGCGGCCGCGAGGTGAAAGAGTTCATCGAGAACATCCTGGGGCCTGAGGGCCGCCGTCGCTCAGTGGTGGTGGCGGCGCCCGCCGATTGCTCGCCGCTGCTGCGCATGCAGGGCGCCGCCTATGCGACCCGGCTGGCGGAGTATTTCCGCGACCAGGGCCAGCATGTGCTGCTGATCATGGATTCGCTCACGCGCTACGCCATGGCGCAGCGCGAGATCGCGCTGGCGATCGGCGAACCGCCCGCGACCAAGGGCTATCCGCCATCGGTCTTCGCCAAGCTGCCGACACTGGTCGAGCGCACCGGCAACGGCCCCGAGGGCGGCGGCTCGATCACCGCGTTCTACACCGTGCTGACCGAGGGCGACGACCAGCAGGACCCGATCGCCGATTCGGCGCGCGCGATCCTGGACGGCCATATCGTGCTGTCGCGCAGCCTGGCCGAGTCGGGGCACTACCCCGCCATCGATGTCGAGGCTTCCATCAGCCGCGCCATGACCGCGCTGATTTCGCATGAGCAGTTCGCCTCGGTGCGCCGCTTCAAGCAGTTGATGTCGCGCTACCAGCGCAACCGCGACCTGATCAGCGTGGGCGCCTACGTGCCGGGCAACGATCCCGAGCTGGATCTCGCGATCCGCCTGCATCCGCGCATGGAAGCCTTCCTGCAGCAGGACATCCACCAGCGCGCCGGCTACGACGACGCCATCTCCCAGCTGCACAGCCTCTTCGACAGGAGTGAACATGGCCAAGCCTTCACCGCTTAGTACCCTGGCGGACCTCGCCCAGAACGATACCGACGCCGCCGCGCGCGAACTCGGCCGGCTGCAGGGCTTGCGCACGCAGGCGGAGCAGCAGCTGAACCAGCTGACGCAATACCGCCACGAGTACCGCGGCCGCATGCAGGCCGTGGCGGCGGAGGGCATGACATCGAGCCGCTGGCAGGATTTCTCGCGCTTCCTCGACTCGCTCGACCAGGCCATCCGCCAGCAGACCGCGGCGCTGGCCAAGGCCGAAGCCGACCTGCTGGCCGGGCGCAACCGCTGGCAGCACCAGAAGCGCCGCCTGAATTCCTTCGACACGCTGATCGCGCGTGCCGAGGCCAGGGAGGACCAGATCGCGGCGCGCCGCGAGCAGCGCGCCAATGACGAATACGCGGCCCGGCTGGCACGCACCGCCGCCAGCCGGCTCGGCTAAGCCCGGACCGCAACCGGAAATCCGCAGCAGGAAGACATGATCGATATCAGCCAGATTGTCAGCAACACGGCCAATGCCGCCAGGGCGGCTGCCGGTGCGGCCGAAAGCGCCAGGCGAGCCGCCGGCGGCACCAACGGCTTCGGCGACGCAATGACGCGCGCCCGCGAAAGCAGCCCCCAGCAAGCTCCGGCAACCACGGCCAGGGATGCAGGCGCCGGGCAGGACAAGTCCGCGAGCGACAAGCAGGCTGCGCCGGAGCCGTCGCGCGCCGACACCGGCAAGCCGCAGGCGCCGGGGGGCAAGCCAGCCACCGCCGACAAGGCGAAGGAAGACGACGACAGCACTAGTACCACCGGTTCCGCCGATGCCGCCGCAGCAGCGGCAGCCGCGGCGCTGGCGTTGCTGCTGCCGGCAACGAGCCCGGCCACGGCAGCAGCGACCGGTGCTGCCGCCGCAGCGGTCGCTGCCGCCGACGCAGGCAGCAGCGCTGCCCTGCACTCCGCGCTGGCGGGCGCCGCGCAACCGGCAGCTGCCGACACAGCCGACGTTGCCAGCACCCCGGCACCGGCGCCGCGGGGCGACGCCGCATTACCCGGCCTGCAGGTCGCGGTTGCCGAGGCCGGGCCGGCCCAGCCTTCAGTCGCCGACACGCTCGCCACCATTGCCTCCCAACGTGCCGCGATGCAGGGCAGCACGCCGGCCGCCACGGACGCGAGGCCGGCCGCGGCCCTCGCGCAATCCGCGCCGTCTACCGGCATGCCGGCGCAGCAAGACAGCGCCGGCCAGCAGCCTGACAGCGGCATCGGCCAGCATCGCACCGATCCGCTTGCCGCCGCCAATGGCACCGGCGAAGCGCGCCCGGGGCCTGCATCGTTCGCCGCCGCGCAGGCTGCCGCGCGCGCCAGCGAGGCCAGCACTGCCACGACCAGCGCAGACGACTCGCCGGCCCTGGCCGCCACACTCGCCAGCCAGCACTCGGCCCAGGCCCCGGCGGCTGCCGCGGCCGCTGCCGCTCGCCCGGTGGTCGCCCCCGCGCTGTACGACAGCCAGTGGCCGCAGGCGCTCGGCCAGCAGATGATCCGCCTCAGCACCCAGGGCACGCAGAGCGCCGAGCTGCAACTGAACCCGCCCGACCTCGGCCCGCTGAAGGTCGTGCTCAACGTGGTCAACGACCAGGCCCAGGCCCAGTTCGTCTCGCCGCACCAGGCGGTCCGCGCCGCGGTGGAGGCGGCGCTGCCGCACCTGCGCACCGCGCTGTCCGAGAACGGCATCCAGCTGGGCCAGACTTCCATCGGTGCGGACGGCTTTGCCGGCCAGGCCGGCAATGGGCAGCAACAGCAACAGGCGTCCGGCAACGGGCGCGGGCAACCGGCCTTCGGTACGGGCACGCTGGCTGAGACCGCCGCACCGGAGGAACCGGTGGTACGGTCTGCGCGAATGCTGGCGCGCGGCGAGGTCGATACGTTCGCCTGACGCCCAGGAGAGGCGCCGGGAAATCGGCGCTTCCATGACACAAAGGCCGCCTTTTCAGGCGGCCTATGCGTTGATGCTGCAGGAAACCGGAATTTTACGGTCTACATACGAAGAGCTTTGCCAGAAGCGCCCCCTTTCGTTATATCGTCTCAACTCCCGCCAGCAGCACGAGATCGGCAATCGCCTTCCCGCCTGCGGAGACATGCATGCGCATCGCCTCCCCCGCAGCGTCCGGATTGCCACCCAGCACGGCCTCCACGACCTGTCCATGCTCGCGGTGCGAGCTCGGCACCCGCGCATCGTTGATCAGACCCTTCTGCTGCCAGTAGATCGCGAGCCGGCGCCGAAGCTGCACGATCTGCTCCCTCAGAAACGGGTTGGCCGCGGCCTGGTACAGCACCTCGTGGAGCCGGCGGTTGGCCTCGATATAGCCGGACGTATCGCCTTCCTCCACGAACCGGCCCGCGGCTGCGTGCGCCTGCGCGAGGACTTTCTTTCCCGCCTCGGTGATCCGCTGCGTGGCAAGCCTCGCCACCACGCCCTCCATTTCCGCCAGCGTTTCAAACATGGCGACCAGTTCGGCCGCGTTCGGCTTGTACACGAACATGCCGGCGCGCGGAACGATGGTGACGAGACCCTGTGCCGCGAGCATCAGCAAGGCTTCGCGTACCGGCGTGCGGGAACTCTCGAATGTATCGGCCAGGGCCTTTTCGTCGATCTGGGCGCCCGGGCGCAAGGCGCCGGACTGGATATCGGAAACGACACGTTCCCGGATTTGATCCTCGAAATCGGGATCGGCGACGGCAAGTCGCTGCAGGTGGCGGGCAACCCGGTCAAGTTCGGAAGCACTGAAGCGCTGTCGGGGGTCCGCAATCCTCCTGTGCTGGATCAGGACCGTGAGAGGCTGCTGGCCGAGTTCGGCGGCTGATAGCAAACGCAAACGGTATCCAGCACTTGGACGTGCGCGGCGGACTCCGCTCCGCCGCGCGCTGCTGATCGGCCCAACGCGCCAAGCGCCATAGCCGGCACGCCGCAGCGCGCTACCGCTTACTGGTTCTTCATCGCCTCGGCCAGCCGCGCAATGATCTCGCCCTCGCTCTTGAAGGCCTTTTGCGCATAGGCGGCGTATTGCTCGGGATTCATGTAGTTGGTGACCATGCCGTACTGGCGCGTCACGGCCAGGAACTTCGGATCCTTGAGCGCATTGCGGAAGGCCTCGTCAAGCCGCTTCACTACCGCTGGCTTCATGTTCGCCGGGCCGATGATGCCGAACGGCGAGTTCGACCACACCGGATAGCCGATCTCCTTCAGCGTCGGCGCGTTAGGGAAATCCGCGGCACGCTTTTCCGACAGCGTCGCCAGTACGCGCATCTGCCCGTTCTGCACGTAGGGCAGCAACGTGTTCGACAACACGGCCACATCGGAGGAGCCGCTCAGCAGCGCGGTAATGGCCTCGGCGTCGCCCTTGTACGGCACGTGGGTCCAGTTCGATTGCGATACCCGCGCCAGTTCCGAGATGGTCAGGTGCTGGCTGCCATAGATGCCGGTGGTGCCATAGCTGATGCCTTTCTTGTCTGCCTTCGCATCGGCGATCAACTCCTGCATGGTCTGCCACTTGGCATCTTTTTTCACCGCCACCGCGAAGTTGTAGTCCGCGATCATCGAGATATAAGTCAGATCCTTGAGCGGGTCATAGCGCATCTTCTGCACGTGCGGCAGGCGGAAGATCACCACGGGCGCCATGCTGAGCGTGTAGCCGTCCGGCTCGGCGGTCCCCATCTGCGTGGCGCCAAGCGTGCCACTGACACCGGGCTTGTTCTCCACCACGATCGCCTGGCCGAGTTCACGGCTGGCCGCGTCAGCCAGTGCGCGCGTCACCTGGTCGGTAACGCCACCAGCGCCATAAGGGACGATGAGCCGGATCGGGCGGGTCGGGAAGTCGTCGGCAGCCAGCGCCTGGGTACCAAGGGGTGCCGTCAGCGCGACGCTGGCGGCAGCCAGCGCGACGCGGAAGAAGCGACGTCGTTGCATGAGGGTGTCTCCTTATGTGTTCGCCGGATCTGTCATGTCCGGTCTGCGACATTGTCCGCATAGTATGACAATGCCGGCCAGGGCGCGGCTATCGGGAATCGGTGGGTAGCGCTGGCTTATCCACCGATTTCATCGCCGGCATGCGCAGGCTGCATGCGTGGGCTGACGCGCCCTTCAGTGCTAAGTTATTGATTGCCAGCCACGCGCGGTCCGACGCATCCCCCCTCAAGCCATGACCTTCGACCTCTTCGACAACCTCGACGACCCCGCCCCGGCCAACCCTGCGTCCGAGCCCCTGGCAGACGGCGCAGTGGTGCTGCGCGGCCTGGCCCGCGCGGACGCCGGGGCCTTGCTGGCCGACGTGCAGGCGGTCATTGCCGCCGCCCCGCTGCGCCACATGGTGACGCCCGGCGGCCTGACGATGTCGGTGGCGATGACGAACTGCGGCGATGCGGGCTGGGTCTCGGATGTCCGCGGCTACCGCTATGACCGCACCGATCCGCTGAGCGGCCAGCCATGGCCGGCGATGCCGCCGCGGTTGCGCGCGCTGGCGGCTGAAGCGGCCGCTCTGGCCGGTTTCGCGGGATTCGCGCCTGATGCCTGCCTGGTCAACCGCTATGTGCCCGGCACGCGCCTGTCGCTGCACCAGGACCGCGATGAACGCGACTTCAGCGCGCCGATCGTATCGGTCTCGCTGGGGTTGCCGGCGGTATTCCTGTTCGGCGGCATGCGCCGCGCGGACCGGCCGCAGCGCGTGCGGCTGGCGCATGGCGACGTGGTGGTGTGGGGCGGCCCTTCGCGGCTGGCCTTCCACGGCGTGGCGCCGCTGGCCGATGGGGACCATCCGCTGCTGGGACGCGCGCGCGTCAACCTGACTTTCCGCAAGGCGCTGTAACCACGGCGCGGTAAGGCGAGCCAGGCGCGACTGGTTTTGCACTTTGTGCAGGGTTTTCTACAGTCAAGGAACTGCAGAAATCGCCAATGCGCAAAGGACTCCACCATGCATCTCGAAGGCTCCTGCCATTGCGGCGCTGTCCATTTCTCGCTCGAATCGGACTCGCCGTATCCATACATGCACTGCTATTGCTCGATCTGCCGCAAGACGGCCGGCGGCGGCGGCTATGCGATCAATATCGGCGGCGATGCCGCCACGCTGCACGTGCGCGGACGCAAGTACCTGGGCATCTACCACGCGGTGCTGCGCGAGCCAGGCAAGCGCGCGCGGCGCTCGCCGGCGCAGCGGCATTTCTGCGTGAAATGCGGCAGCGCGCTGTGGCTGTGGGATCCGCGCTGGCCGGAGCTGGTGCATCCGCACGCGTCGGCCATCGACACGCCGCTGCCGCGCCCGCCCGAGGTGGTGGAGGCCTCGCTGGAATCCGCCGCGCCCTGGGTCGATGTTCCCAAGGGCAAGGGCCACGTGCACTGCGACACCTGGCCGGAGGAGTCGCTGGCCGACTGGCACAAGCGCCACCGCCTGTCCTCGCGCTGACGGCGCGCATCCGCCGACCGCCTGGCCCGGCGTCGCCGCCAGCCAGCGGCCTCAGGCCGGCAGGAAGCCTTCCACCGTCAGGTAGCGTTCGCCGGTGTCGTAGTTGAAGCCCAGCACGCGCGCATTGGCCGGCAGCTCCGGCAGTTTCTGCGCGATCGCGGCCAGTGTCGCGCCGGACGAGATGCCGACCAGGATGCCTTCTTCGCGCGCGCAGCGGCGGGCCATCTCGCGCGCGGGTTCGGCATCGACCTGGATCACGCCGTCGAGCAGCGCGGTGTCGAGGTTGCCGGGGATAAAGCCGGCGCCGATGCCCTGGATCGGGTGCGGTGCCGGCGCGCCGCCGGAGATCACCGGCGAGGCCACCGGCTCGACGCCGAACACCTTGAGCTGCGGCCACTTTTCCTTCAGCACCCGGGCGCAGCCGGTCAGGTGGCCGCCGGTGCCGACGCCGGTGATCAGCACGTCGAGCCCTTCGGGGAAGTCGCTCAGGATCTCCTGCGCGGTGGTGCGCATGTGCACATCGACGTTGGCGGGGTTGTCGAACTGCTGCGGCATCCAGGCGCCGGGCGTGGCGGCAACCAGTTCCTCGGCACGCGCGATCGCGCCCTTCATGCCCTTCTCGCGCGGGGTCAGGTCGAAGCTGGCGCCGTAGGCCAGCATCAGCCGGCGGCGCTCGATCGACATGCTGTCCGGCATCACCAGCACCAGCTTGTAGCCCTTGACCGCTGCCACCATGGCCAGGCCGATGCCGGTGTTGCCGGAGGTCGGCTCGATGATGGTGCCGCCCGGCTTCAGCACGCCGCGGCGCTCCGCGTCTTCGACCATCGACAGCGCGATGCGGTCCTTGATCGAGGCGCCCGGATTACTGCGCTCGGACTTGATCCAGACTTCGTGCCCGCTGCCGAACAGGCGGTTGATGCGGATATGCGGGGTATTGCCGATCGTCTGCAGGATGTTCTGGACCTTCATCGTTTTCTCCGTGGCGGGCGCGGCGCGGCAGCGCCCTGGCGGGCAGCCGGCGCCGCTGGATCGAAATGAACGACGATTTTAGTGCAAAGCAGCTGCGGGCCCTGTCGCGTATGATGGTGCCCGCTGCACATCCGGCTTTCCGCTTCGCGCTTCCGGTTTTTCGCGCGCCGCCGCATTCACGTCCCGCATTGCCCCTGCCCTGCCTTGCCCTGCCTCACCCCTCCTCCGATGCCTGACCATTCCCTGCTGTCCTCGCTCCTGATTTTTGGCCTTGGCGGCATGCTCGGCGCGGTGGGCGGGCTGTTCGGCATCGGCGGCGGGCTGATCGCGATCCCGGCATTGGGCCTGATCTACGGCATGGACCAGCAGCTGGCGCAAGGCACCGCACTCGTGATGATCGCGCCCAATGTGCTGATCGGCTTCTGGCAGTACCGCAGGCGCGCGGATATTGCCCTGCGCACCGCGCTGGTGCTGGGCCTGTCGGCGGTGCTGGCTACCTGGCTGTCGGCACGCGCGGCCACCGCGATGGACGCGCAGGCGCTGCGGCGCATCTTCGCGGTCTTCATGATCGGGCTGGCGCTGTACTTCCTGTGGCGGCTGCTGCCGGGGCGCGCGGCCACGGCGCAGCAGGCGCGCGTGTCGCCGCACTGGATCCCGCTGGTCGGCGCGGTCGGCGGCGTCTTTTCCGGCTTCTTCAGCGTGGGCGGCGGCGTGGTCGCGGCGCCGGCGCTGGTGGGGCTGTTCGGGCTGCGCCAGGCCGCGGCTCAGGGGCTGGCGCTGGCCCTGGTGACGCCCGGCGCGGTGGTGGCGCTGGGCACGTATGCCCACGCCGGGCATGTCGACTGGGCCAGCGGCATTCCGCTTTCGCTGGGCGGCATGCTGACGATCTCCTGGGGCGTGGCGCTGGCGCACCGGCTGCCCGAGCGGCGCCTGCGCGCACTGTTTGCCGTGTGCCTGATCGCCACGGCCATCGTGATGCTGGTGCGCGGCTGAAAGCGCCGCGCAACGCGGCTACTTGCGGAACACCAGGCTGAAGTTGTTCGCCGGCATCGGCACCGGCTCGTCGCAGCGCAATCCCTGCGCGGCGCCCAGCGCAACCACGTCTTCCATGTCGCGCACGCCCCATTCAGCGTCCGTGGCGCGCAACTGTGCGTCGAAGGCGGCATTGCTCGGCGCGGTATGCGCGCCGCCGCGGCGATAGGGACCATACAGGTAGAGCACGCCGCCGGGCTTCAGCAGCTTGCCCGCGCCGGCGAACAGTGCCTCGGCCGCGGCCCACGGCGAGATATGGACCATGTTGATGCAGACGATGGCATCGGCGACATCGATGCCCCAGGGCTGGCGGCACACGTCAAGGTCCAGCGGCGCGCGCACATTGGCCAACCCCGCATGCGCGGTCCATGCGGCAATCGATTCGCGCGCGGCACTGTCGGGATCGCTCGGCTGCCAGGTCAGGCCTGGAAACGCCGCGGCAAAGTGCACCGCATGCTGGCCGGTGCCGCTGGCGATTTCCAGGACCGTGCCGCTGGCGGGCAGCACATTGCGCAGCACCGCGAGGATGGGCGCGCGATTGCGCTCGGTGGCGGGCGCCATGCGGCGCGCGTCGGGGTCGTGGGTCTGGTCGGTCATGGCGACTGGCTCGTTTGCCGGCTCGTTTGCCGGCTCGTTTGCCGGCTCGTTTGCCGGATTAACGGCTAGCGTAGCAGACTCCGCGCGGACCCGGGATGCACCGGCGGCGGCGAATCGCCGCCGCCTTCATGCCACGGCGACCGCCTGGCGTCAGGCCTTCGACAGCTTCACGCCCGTCGGATCCCCGGTCAGGTACCCCACCGCCGCGCCGAAGCGGTCCTTGTAGTTGGCACGCACCAGCGGGTCGAGCGTGGGCTTGACCGTGTCATGCAGCGGCGATTCCCAGTCGCCCACGTGCTGGAAGTTGCTCATCACATAGGTCCAGCCGTTGATCTCGTCCACCGCATGCAAGCCGGTCGATTCGGCGCCGGCCGGGCACGACAGTACGCGGCTCAGCACTTTCGTATCGACGTTGTAGGCCCACAGGAAGTTGTTGACGTGGGTGTTGCTGTCCTCGCCGACGAACAGCGTGCGCAGCTTCTCCGAGAACTTGAGGTTATCGGGCGTGGCGACCTTGTCCGGGTTGGCGAAGTTGCCGAGCGCGTCCTGCTGCTTCATCTTGCCGCCACCGAGGTCTTCGCTGACCAGCGCCGGCACCGCGGCCATGTCGACCGGCACCCATTCGCTGTCGATGGCGCTTCCGCCCTTGTCGGTCTGGCCGCCCTTCAGGTTCAGCTCATAGACGGCGCCGGAGTACGGGCCTTCGACCTGGATGTCGCCCGCGTTGGCGGCATTGCCGGCGAGCATGCTCGACTCGATGCGCGACATCGCGGAGTAGGCCTTCTTGTCCTTGATGTTGACCGTGGTGCCTTCCATCTTGGTGAAGCCCAGGCTGCCGCCGACCAGCGCGGCGTAGCGGTGGGTTTCCAGGTAGGCCGCGGCCTTTTCCATGCCCGGCACCAGCTTGATCCAGTTGGCCTTGCCGTTGTACAGGATGCGGGTGTAGCTGCTGTCGTTCGGGTTGGCGGTCTGCACGTCCATGATGTCTGCCAGCCGGATGCCGCCATCGACCAGCGCGCGGATCTCGGCGCTGGTGGCGCTGCCCAGCTTGATCCACGACAGCGTGGCGCTGCCCGGGCCGACGCCCGAGGTCTGCTGCCACTTGCCCACGTACAGCGAGCCGCTGGAGAGGTCGCGCGCCTTGTCGGCGATGAACATGAACAGGCCGCCGTTGGTGGCATCGTCGCCCATCAGCACGGTGCGCTCGTCGGGCATGACCTGCACCAGCTCGTGCGAGATGCGGCCGAGGCAGTAGTGCTTCTTGATGGTGCCGGTGCCGTCTGGGTTGACCGTCACTTCGGGCAGGTGGCCGTAGTTGTAGGCGTTGGCCCTGGTGGCGTCGCCATACAGGTTCTGGCTGTAGCCCTGCAGTTGCGTGACGGCGTTGGCGTCCTTCAGGTCGGTTTCGTACTCTTCGCTCGACAGGTGGGTGTTCCACGGCGACAGGCTCGCGCCGCAGGTGATCCACAGGCCGTTGACGCCGGAGGTATCGACGTTGTGGTACTTCACCGGGGTCAGCTTGCCGGTGGCGGGGTCCTGGTCCAGCGTCACCACGGCGATCGGCGACGGCAGCAAGCCGTACATGCTGGCGTTGTTCTGGTTGCGCGAGGTGTACTCGAACTGCACCACCGCGAACACGGTGTTGCCCTTGACGCCGGGCACGGCCGGGTTGGCCAGCGTCAGCAGCGAGCTGCCGTCCGGTGCGTCGGAGAAGAACTGGCGTTCCTTGCCGGCCACGGAGTTGTCCAGGATCGGCTGGTTGTTGATGTTGTAGTAGCCGCCAGCCACGACAGTGCCGCCCTTGCCGTCCGGCAGCATGTCGCCGGTGATGAAGAACGGCTGGTATGCAAGCTTGTAGGTGGTGCTGCTGCCGTCGCTGAACGACACTTTCAGGCTCGAGCCCACGGTGGTGGTCGCCATCGCCGCGGGCTCCGCCAGCGTGGGCGCGTTCATGGGGATGAACTCGGCCGTGGTGAAGGTGGCGCCAGGCGCCGTGGCGGGTGAAGGTGCCGCCACGGCATCGTCGCCGCCGCCGCAGCCGGCCAGCAGGCCGGCGGAAGCCAGGCCAAGCGGAAGCATCGGCGCGCCCGCCAGCAGTTTCAGGGCCTTGCGGCGGCCAGCATCAGGTTGTTGTTGCATGGTTTTATCCGGGGAAAGGGATGGATCTGGTTTTTTGACTGCTTGATCGCGCCGGCACCACGCGGGCGGCCGGGCACCTGTTGGCACAGGCGGGCGGCGGACGGCATTGCGCCCGACCGCCGCAGATCGTAGGGCGTCTTTGTGACAGGAAGTTGACGATGCAACACTTGAGGCGGGGCGCGGCCGGGATGGGTAATCCGCTGCGGTACACTTGCGGATTCTGTCCGCGACCGCACCGCGCAGCTTTTTTCCATCTGTCCCGCTTGCCGACCTACACGCTAGCCCGCCCCGTCCAGGCCGAAATCGAAATCCGCAAGAGCCGTTTCCTGGCCCTGGCCTTGCCGGTGGCCGACCGCGACGCGGCCATGGCCGTGCTGCAGGCGCTGCGCGCGGAACACCCGACCGCTACCCATGTGTGCTGGGCGCTGCTCGCCGGCGGCGCGTCGGGCATGTCCGACGACGGCGAGCCTTCCGGCACAGCCGGCCGGCCGATCCTGGAAGTGCTGCGCCACCACGACCTCGACGGCGTGCTGGCCGCGGTGGTGCGCTACTATGGCGGCGTCAAGCTGGGCGCTGGCGGGTTGGTGCGCGCTTACACCGATGCCATCGCCGCCGCGCTGAAGTCGGCCGACCGCATCGAGCGCATCGCCTACGCCACGCTGACGATATCGGTCGACTATGCCGACGAGCCGCGCGTGCGCCGCTGGATCGAGCAGGCCGCCCAGCACGGCTGCACGCTGGCCGATACCGCCTACGGCGCGCTGGCAACGCTGGTGCTGCGCCTTCCAGCCACGCAAGTGGATGCGGCCCGCGATGCCTTGCGCGACGCCACCCATGGACGCGCGCAGTTTCCGCAGGCACAGGACGAATCCCATGGATGAACGCGCAGCGTCCGTCGCTGACATCGACGGGGAATTCACCGCACAGGTGCTGCCGGGTGGCCAGACCTTTGCCGCATCGCCCGAACTGAGCTTGCTGGAAGCCGCGTTGCTCGACGGTGTGCCGCTGCCCAACTCCTGCCGCAACGGCACCTGCCGCGCCTGTGCCAGCCGGCTGCTTGCCGGATCCATCCGCTACCGGATCGAATGGCCTGGGCTGAGCCTGGATGAGAAAGAGGACGGGCTGATCCTGCCGTGCGTGGCTTGTGCGGTCAGTGATGTGGTGATTGAGCCGGTGTCACTGGGGTGAGGCGGCTTATCCCCCGACCTCCAGAAAAAACCGCATCGCCAGCTTCAACCCATCCGGCCCGGCCGGATCCGAGAACGCGTGCCCTCCCGCCCCGCCGCTCCAGGCGTGGCCCAGCCCTTCGATCCGCACCAGCCGCAGGTAGGGCGCCTTGCCCTCGGTCCAGTCGAACACATCGACCGCACGCCGCATGCCGCGCTGGACGCGCCGCGCCGGCACGGCAGCGAGGGGATGCGCGCCTTCGGGCTGCAGGTGCATCCACAGCGCCGCCGCCGCGGTGGCGTTGCTGAAATCGACCATGGCGTCGGCATCGCCATGCAGCAGCAACAGCGGCGGCGGGCGCCGGCCGGCAAGGCCCAGGCGCAGCGCGCGGACGGCCTGCGCATCAGGCCCGCGCTGGCCGCGCATCGCGCGTGTTGCCTGGGCCGCGTTGGTGGCGCTCCACGGCACTGCACCGGAATGCGAACCGACCGCCGCGAAGCGCGCGGGATAGCGCAGGCCGAGCGTCAATGCCATCGCCCCACCCGCTGACAGGCCGAGCACACTGACGCGATTCGCCGCCACCGGATGCATGCGGCATGCCTGCTCGATCATCGCCATCAGCAGGCCGGCTTCCACTGCGCCCTGCCCGGCGGGCTTGAACCAGTTCCAGCAGCGCTGCGCATTCGCCTGCGAACTCTGCTCGGGCAGCAGCACCACCCAGCCGGCTTCGCGCGCCACGGCGGCGGCACGCGTGACCGCGGCGAAGCTGGCGGTGTCCTGCCCGCAGCCATGCAGCAACACCAGCATCGGTGCGCGGCGCCTGCCATTGGCGCCTGCCGGCACGAAGATGCGATAGCGCCGCGGCGCGAGCGGCCCGGCGCCCCAGCTGCCCTCCTCCCAGCGCCCGCTGCCGCGGCTGCGCGGCGGCTCGGCCGGCGATACCACGCCGGACAGCGCGCGTTGCGTGGCCGCGGTGACTGCAGCGGATTGCTTCACCGCGTTGCGCACGATGGCCTCGGTCATCGGCCTGGTGATGTTGCGGTTGAGCTCGCGCTGCATGCGGCGGGCATTGCGCGTGGCGGCCTTGTTCAGCGTGGACCAGAGCTTTGCACCGGAAGAGCGGGGCATGCGGTGTCCTGTCGGCGTGGGTAACCCGTGCATCATATGCCGAGTCGCGTGCATGGCATGGCGCACAGCGTCCGCATTGCATGCAACGCGATCGCGATCACTGCCTACAATGCAAGGGTCGTGTCGCGCCGAGGCACGGACAGGAGGCGAGCATGATCGATGCAACGAGCCAGTTCAGGCCTTTGGATCCGGGCCGCGTTAACCTGATGGATCCGCTTGAAGTGCAGTACTGGTGCCGCGAGCTTCACTGCAGCGAGCAGGATCTCGAAGCGGCCGTCGATGCCGCCGGCGACCATATCGCCGCGGTGCGGGACCAGCTGGAGTCAGGCCAGCCGGGCACCCCGCCACACTGAAGCCAGGCACGGCCGGATCATGCCGGCCGTGCCTGTCATGATGTCTGCCATGTACCAGCAATAAGCGCAGTGCAGACCGGAATTCAGTAATGCTGTGTTCGCGTGGGGCGAGTTTTGCTGCATGATTTCGGGCCCGGGTCAGGCCTGGCATCAGACCGTGCCAACCCGGGATCCGGGTACAAGGGGGTCACCTACACGAGGACGCACCGATATGACCATCAAGCTGCCGGCCATCACCATTTGCGCAGCTCTGCTCGCCCCTGCCGCCTGGGCAGGCAACGACACCCACTGGAGCTACGCCGGACCGACCGGCGCCGGCCATTGGGGCGAGCTCGACGCCGGCTACAAGACCTGCACGCTGGGCAAGCACCAGTCGCCCATCGATATCCGTACCGACAAGGCCGTGAGCGCCGACCTGAAGCCGATCGGCTTTGGCTACACCGCGACGCAGGCAACCGTGGTCAACAACGGCCATACCATCCAGGTCAACTTGCCTGCGGGCGGGCAAGCCGAGTTCGACGGCACGGCGTACAAGCTGGTGCAGTTCCACTTCCATACGCCGAGCGAGGAGAAGATCAACGGCAAGGCGTACCCGCTGGTGGCGCACCTGGTGCACCAGAACGCAGAAGGCAAGCTGGCGGTGGTGGCGGTGCTGTTCAAGACCGGGCGCGAGAATGCGGCGTTGCAGCCGGTCTTTGCCAGGCTGCCGGCCAGGGCCGGTGAATCGCGCGAGCTGGGTGCGCCGATTGACGTAGCGGCGCTGCTGCCCGCGCAGCAATCCTACTGGGCGTTCACCGGCTCGCTGACCACGCCGCCTTGCAGCGAGGATGTGAAGTGGCAGGTGTTGAAAACGCCGGTGGAGATTTCGGCGGCACAATTGGCGGCGTTCCGCAAGCTTTACCGGATGAATGCGCGGCCGGTGCAGCCGTTGAATGGGCGGGTCGTGCAGGCGGGACAGTGAGGATCGTGCGCATCCCATGACCTTTGCCTGGCCGCTTGGGTGCTCCCTCTCCCGTTTGCGGGAGAGGGAGAAAACCGGCGGTATGGCACCGACCTGCGATCAGGAAAGCCCGCGCATCGCCAGCTCGCCGCCCAGCACCAGCAGCCCGCAGAAAAACAGCTTGCGAAAGCGCTCCGCACTGATGCGATGCCGCAGCCATTGCCCGATGAACATGCCGCCGAGCGCGGGCACCAGCGCCAGCAGTGAAGCCCCCAGCACCGGTGTGTGCAGCAGCGATCCGCCCAGCGCCAGGCTGACCGCCAGCGCAATGGTCGATATCGTGAAGGACAGACCCAGCGCCTGCACCAGGCTTTCCTTTTCGAGTCCCAACCCTTGCAGGTAAGGCACGGCGGGAATCACGAACACGCCGGTCACCGCAGTGATCGCGCCAGTCACCAGGCCGACCAATGGCCCGAGCCAGGCCTCCGCCGCCGGCTTGACGTGCAACTTTACCGCCGCCAGTCCAACCACCGCGTACAGCACCAACGCCACGCCCAGCGCCGAGGTGGCATGCGTCGTCAACCCTGCCGGCACCAGCGCGGTGCACAGCCACGTGCCGGCGCAGATCGCCGCGAGCATCGGCCACAGACGAAGTACCAGTCGCCCGAAGCGGGGACCGCTGAACAGCTGCACCACGTTGGTCACCATCGACGGCGCCACCAGCAGCGCCGCGGCCTGCGCCGGCGGCATCAACAGCCCGAGCAGCCCCACCGCGACGGTGGGAAGGCCCAGGCCGACCACGCCTTTGACAAAGCCGGCCAGCAGGAAGGTCAGGCCGATAAAGGCGGCTTGCGTGCCGATGGCTTCCATCGTCATCGCTGGCTCCTTCAGCCGGGCTTGCGGTCGTGCACCGCGCGGCTGTCGGCGGGGGCTTCGTCGCGCGCGTGCATGCCGTAGTCGCGCAGCACCTGTGCCACACGCAGGCGGTAGTCTGCGAACACGCCACCGCGGCCGGCGGCCTGCGCCTCGCGGTGCGCCACGGTATTGCGCCAGGCGATCACCGCGGCCTCGTCACGGAAGAACGATAGCGACAGGACCTTGCCCGGGTTGGTCAGGCTCTGGAAGCGTTCGACCGAGATAAAGCCGTCGATGGTCTCCAGCTCGCTGCGCAGCCTTGCGGCGATATCGAGGTAGGCATCGCGGCGGCCCGCTGCGGGCTCGACTTCAAAGATGACGGCGATCATGAGGGCTCCGTGCTTTTAGTAGGGGTCTCAGCAGAAATGCGGGATGCGTGCGTTCAACGAAGGACGATACCGGAACGCGCGCGCCAGTGCGGCCGGATCGGCGCCGCGCGCCAGCAACGCGCGGACCGTGGCGCCGGCGAGCGCCTGCGCCAGCCTGTCGCCGGGACACGCGTGGCGGCCGTGGCCGAAGGTCCATGGGCGTTTGCCATCCGCCATGCCAATGCAGGAAGCCGCGGCCAGCAGCACCAGCACCGCGTCGCCGGCCTTGATGTCGTGGCCGCACAGGCGAGCATCGGCGGCGAGGAATCGCCGCGTGTTCTGCACCGGCGGATCCAGCACCGCCACTTGCGCGGCCAGTACTTCCGGCGCGGTACCGGCCCGCACCGTGCCACGGCCGAGATGCAGCAGTGTATTGCCTGCCAGCGCGGCGGTGGCTTCGCAGGCCTGCACCAGCAAGCCGATAGTGTTGGCCGACACCGCTTGCGCATCGATGCCCGCAGCGCGCGCGGCCTGGTGCAGCGACGGCAACGGGCCTGCTGCCGGTACGGCATCGGCGAGCCAGTTGCCGAGCCATTGCGCGGCGTCGGCGCCGGCTTGCACGGCGTTCGCATCGGCGAGCGGCGACTGTGCGGCGGCAAAGGCTGCCACATGGCCGGCCGCTGCCACGGAGGTAGCGCGATCCACGGCGACCGGCAAGCCGAGCAGGTCGGCCAGCGTCACCACCGGCAGCGTGAACAGGAAGCCATTGATGCGCCCGGCGGACAATGCCGTGTCGGCGTCCAGCAGTTCAGCCAGCGCAGCCGCGCGATGGGCGGCGATGGACGCGTCGATGGTGGCCAGCATCGGCATCAGCAATCCCTTCAACGGCGCGTGCGCCGCGCCGTCGTTCATGCGGATCAGCCGGCCGAAGAGATCGCCGGCGGGCGAGCCGGCCAGTACGGGCGGCACCGGCTGCGCGGGCGGGCGCACGCGGCACTCGGGATGGGACAGCACCTCCGCCACTTCACGCGCGCCGGCGGCCACCCACAAGCCGAGCCGCTGGTCGCGGAAGAACGGCCGGTGCGTCGCCAGTTCGCGGTAGTACGGGTAGGGATCGGGGTGCGTGACGGCGCTAAGCGGGTCGATGGCGGCGTCGGTATCGGACACGGCGGCAGGCAGCATGGCGGCACACGAGGACTGAATGTGCCGCCAGTTTGCCGCGTGCGCCGGGGAAACGCTTCACGGCGACGTGAAAGATGGATTGCTCGCGTGGCGGTTCGCAGCCACCGGCTCGTCATCCCTGTGCGCCAGCCGGTACAACACCGGCAACACCAGCAACGTCAGCGCCGTCGACGACAGGATGCCGCCAATCACCACCGTGGCCAGCGGACGCTGCACTTCTGCGCCCGTGCCGGTGGCCAGCGCCATCGGCACGAAGCCCAGCGAAGCCACCAGCGCGGTCATCAGCACGGGCCGCAGCCGCGTCAGCGCACCGTCCCGGATCGCCTGGTCCAGCCCCAGGCCCTCCTCGCGCAGCGAGCGGATGAACGACAGCATCACAAGCCCGTTCAGCACCGCCACGCCGCACAGCGCGATAAAGCCGACCGCGGCCGAGATCGACAGCGGAATGCCGCGCAGCCACAGCGCGAGGATGCCGCCGGTCAGCGCGAACGGGATGCCGGTGAAGACCAGCAGCCCGTCCTTGACGTTGCCGAACATGGCGAACAGCAGCACGAACACCAATCCCAATGCCAGCGGAACCACCACGCGCAGCCTTGCGGTAGCGGACTGGAGCTGCTCGAAGGTGCCGCCCCAGCTGGTCCAGTAGCCGGCAGGGATGCGCACGCGCTCGCGAATGGCGGCCTCCGCCTCGGGCACGAAGCTGCCGATATCGCGCCCGCGCACGTTGGCGCTGACCACTATTCGGCGCTTCCCGTTCTCGCGCGAAACCTGGTTAGGGCCAGGCGCGATCTCCACGGTGGCGACTTCGCTGAGCGGGATATAGCTGGTGCGCGCGCCGGCCACGGCATCCTTCGGCAGCGCCACCGGCAGGCGCCGCAGCGCTTCCACGTCTTCGCGCACGGCATCGGGCAGGCGCACGACGATGTCGAAGCGCCGGTCGCCGCTGAAGAAGGTGCCCGACACCTTGCCGCCGATGCCGATCGCCACGGCCTCCTGGATATCGCTCAGGTTGAGGCCATAGCGCGCGGCCTTGTCGCGGTCGATATTGACGCTGAGCATCGGCAACCCGGTGGTCTGCTCGACCTTGACCTCGGCAGCGCCCGCAATGCCCTGGAGCACGGAGGCGATGCGGTTCGCGGTGTCTTCCAGCACGGCATTGTCGTCACCGAACACCTTGACCGCCACGTCCGAGCGCACGCCCGAGATCAGCTCGTTGAAGCGCAGCTGGATCGGCTGCGAGAACTCGTAGTTGTTGCCGGGGAGCTTGCCAACCTCCTCGCGGATCGCGACGATCAGCTCGTCGCGCGTGCGGCGCGGCGCGGGCCATTCGGACTGCGGCTTGAGCATGATGTAGCCGTCCGAGATATTCGGCGGCATCGGGTCGGAGGCGATCTCGGCGGTGCCGGTGCGCGCGAACACGCGTTCGATCTCCGGGAATTTCGCCTTCAGCGTGGTCTCGACCTGCTGCTGCATCGCCACCGACTGCGTCAGGCTGGTGCCGGGAATGCGCAGCGCCTGGATGGCGAGGTCGCCCTCGTTGAGGCTGGGCACGAACTCGCTGCCCAGGCGCGTGGCGATCGCCAGGGACAGCGCCACCGCCACGCCGGCCAGCGCCAGCACCACCGGCGTCGCCGACAGTGAGCGGTCCAGCAGCACGGCATAGCGGCGCCGCGCCCAGGTCATCAACCGGTTCTCGCGCTCGGCCACGCGATTGCCGATGGCCAGCGCCACCGCCGCGGGAACGAAGGTGACAGACAGCACCATCGCGCCCAGCAGCGCCAGCACCACGGTGATCGCCATCGGGTGGAACATCTTGCCCTCGACGCCGGTCAGCGCAAAGATCGGCAGGTACACCACCATGATGATGAGCTGGCCGTACAGCAACGGCCGGCGCGCCTCGCGCGCGGCGGCGAAGACCTCGTGCAGGCGTTCGGTGCGCGTCAGCGCGCGGCCATGGCGTTGCTGCGCATGCGCCAGGCGCCGCACGCAGTTCTCGACGATCACCACCGCGCCATCGACGATGATGCCGAAGTCCAGCGCGCCCAGGCTCATCAGGTTCGCGCTGGTGCGGGTATGGACCATGCCGGTAAAGGTGAACAGCATCGACAGCGGGATCACCAGCGCAGTGATCAGCGCCGCGCGCAGGTTGCCGAGGAACAGGAACAGGATGGCGATCACCAGCACCGCGCCTTCCAGCAGGTTCTTCTTCACCGTGGCGATGGCCTTGTCGACCAGCGTGGTGCGGTCGTACACGGTGATCGCCTTCACACCGGCCGGCAGCGTGCGGTTGATCTCCGCCATCTTGCGGTCGACGGCCTGCGACACCGTGCGGCTGTTCTCGCCGAGCAGCATGAAGACCGTGCCCAGCACCACCTCGCGGCCATCCTCGGTGGCGGCGCCGGTACGCAGCTCGCCGCCGGTCTGCACGCTGGCCAGGTCGCGCACGCGGATCGGCTGGCCTTGCGCGGTGCCGACGATGACGTCGCGGATATCGTCGAGCGAGCGCACCTGGCCCGGCACGCGCACCAGGTATTGCTCGCCGCGCCGCTCGATATAGCCGGCGCCGACGTTGTCGTTGTTCTTCTCCAGCGCGGTCACCACGTCGGCGAGCGACAGGCCATACGATGCCATCCGTTCAAGGCTGGGCGCCACCACATAGGCACGCGCATGGCCGCCGATGGCATTGACCTCGGTCACCCCCGGCACGTTGCGCAGCTGCGGACGGATCACCCAGTCCTGGATTTCGCGCAGGTCGGACAGCGTGTACGGCGTGCCGTCCGGCTTGCGCGCGTTGGGCTCGGCTTCGACGGTCCACAGGTAGATCTCGCCAAGGCCGGTCGAGATCGGCCCCATCGCAGGCGTAATGCCGGTGGGAAGCTTGTCGCGCGCTTCCTGGATGCGCTGGTTGACCAGCTGCCGCGCGAAATGGATATCGGTGCCTTCGCGGAAGATCACCGTGACCTGCGACAGCCCGTAGCGGGACAGCGAGCGGGTCTGCTCCAGCCCAGGCAGGCCCGCCATCACGGTCTCGACCGGATAGGTGATGCGCTGCTCGGTCTCCAGCGGCGAATAGCCGGGCGCGGCGGTGTTGACCTGCACCTGGACGTTGGTGATGTCAGGCACGGCGTCGATCGGCAGCCGGGTGTAGTTGTACAGTCCCAGCGCGGCCATGCCGAGCACGGCCAGCAGCACCAGCCAGCGCTGCTCGATGGCAAAGCGGATCAGGCGTTCGAACATGGCGCCTCCCGCTCAATGCTCATGCCCGGCGCTGGCCTTGCCCAGCTCGGACTTGAGGATGAAGCTGTTGGCCGCGGCATAGCGCGCGCCGGCCTGCAGGCCTTCGGTGATCTCGACCAGCTTGCCGCCGCTGCGGCCGGTCTTGACCGGCTGCACGGCAAACCCGCCCGGCACCGCGACGAACACGGCGCTGCGCCCGTCAACCTGCTGCACGGCATCGGCTTCCACCGTGACCGGCACCTGCGCCGCGGCACCGAGGACGCTGACGGTGACGAACAGGCCGGGCCGCCACGCCATGCCGGGATTTGCCAGCGTCACGCGTGCCTTGGCGGTGCGGGTCTGTTCCCCGAGCAGCGCGCCCACGTAGGAGACCTTGCCCTCTGCCTGCGTCTCGGAGGCGGTGGAGCGGATCCTGACGGTCTCGCCCACGCGCACCTGGTCGAGGTCGCGCGCCGACACCACGAACTCGGCCCATACCGAACTCAGGTCCGAGATGGTGAAGACGCTGGCGTCTTCCTTGACGGCCTCGCCCAGCGACAGGTGCTTCTCCACGATGATGCCGTCGAACGGGGCGCGCAGCGCGAACTGGTTCAGGCTGCCGCCCTTGCCATCCTGAGCGGCGCTCTCCGACGCGCCGATCGCAACCAGCTTCTGCCTAGCGTTCTGCACGGCGATCTGCGCCTCTTCCAGCGCGGTGCGGGCCTGCTGGTAGTCCTGCTCGGCCGAGATCTTTTCTTGCCACAGCGTCTTCTCGCGCGCATAGGTGGCGCGCGCCAGCGCCTCGCGCCGCTGCGCCGCGAGCAGTTCGCTGCGCTGCTCGGCCAGTGCCGTGCTGGCGATCACGGCCAGCACCTGGCCTTTGGCGACCTGCTCGCCCAGGTTGGCCGGCACCGCCTGGGCCACGCCCGCGACGCGCGGCACCACGTGGGCGGTGCGGTCGTCGTTGAAGCGGATCTCGCCGGGGAAATCGACACTGCCGCGCAGCGGCGCGGGGCCTGCCGTGGCGATGCCGATGCCGGCCTGCTGCACCTGCTCCGGCGTCAGCCTGATGACGTGGGGCTGGTCGGCGGCCTGCGCGGGCGCAGCGGCGGCAGCGGCGGCAGCGGGGGCGCTGGCCGGCGAACTTGCCGGCTGGTCGTGCGCGTGGCCGTCGCCATGGTCGGCATGCTCGCCTTGTTCAGCGTGTTCGCCATGCTCATGCCCGGCCTCGCCGGAGCCGCCGCCCTTGCCCGTGAACAGGATCGCCGCGCCGCCCAGCAGCCCCGCGACCAGGATGGCCACCACCGCGGCCCGTTGTTGCTTGCTTATTGCCATGCTTGGAGCCTTCCGTATCAGTGTCCGAGGATGCGGTCGATGCTGGCGGCCGCGTCATAGGTGCGGGCCAGTACGTCCAGGTAGCGGATGCGCGCCTGGAACAGGGTGCGCTGGGCATCCAGCACATCGAGGAAATTGAACTTGCCGGCCTCGAACCCGCGCGAAGCGGCGGCATACGCCTGCTCCGCCGCGGGCAGCACCGAGCCCTGCAGCGTCTGCGCCGCGGCGCGCGACACCGACAGCTGCGTCGACGCCTGCTGCAGTTCATTGGCCAGCCGGATGCGGTTGGCGGCATGCACATCCTGCGCGCGGTCTGCGCGGCGCAGCGCCGCGTACAGGTTGCCCTGGTTGCGGTCGAACAGCGGCAGCGGGATCGCCACGCCCAGCACGGCCATGTTGCGGTTGGCCTCGTTGTCACGCTTGGCGCCGAGGCTGACGGTGACGTCGGGGTACTGGCGGCTGCGCGCCACCGCCACTTCGGCGCGGCTGCGTTCGGCGGAGAGCCGGCTGGCGGCCAGCAGCGGTGAATCTTCCAGCGCGGTCTCCAACGCGGCGGGCGCGGGGCGCGACGGCAGCGCGTCGAGGTCGCCCTGTGCCTGCGCGAAGCGCGGCGCTGCATTGCCCCACAGCGCGGCCAGCGACTGCCGTGCGGACTGCAGCGCGCCGGTGGCCTCGGCCAGCTCCAGCTCGGCGTTGGCCTGCTCGACCTGCGCGCGCGTCGCTTCCAGCGGCGCGACCTTGCCGGCGGCGACACGGCGCGATGCGGCCTGCGCCGCACGGCTGGCAATGCCGACCGAGCCCTCGGCCAGCTTGACGCGCTCCTGCGCGACCAGCACGCCGAAGAAGCGCGCGATCGCCGCGGCGCGCAATTCCGCGCGCACGCCGCCCAGCTCTGCCTGCGCCAGTTCGCGGCCACGCTCGGCCACGCCGATGCGGGCGGCGCGCTTGCCGCCCAGCTCGATCGGCACGTTGAACTGGCCGGTGGTCGAGCGCGTGGCGCGGCGCGTGTCTTCCATCGACACCGCCAGCTCGGGGTTGGGAATCATGCGCGCCTGCGTCAGGTCGCCCTCGGTGGCGTCCAGCTCCTTGCCGGCGGCGGACAGCGCGAAGCTGCCGGCTTCGGCCAGCGCCAGCGCGGCGTCCAGCGTCAGCGTGCCGGATGGCTCGGATATGCCCGCACCGCTCGCACCGGTGGCGTACGGCGAGGGTTGGATGGCGGATGGTGGCGTCTGGGCGACGCCGGCAAGCGGGCTGGTCAGGACGGCCGCCAGCCCCAGCGGCAGCAAAAGTCTTCGCATCGAATTGCACCAGGAAAGAAACCGGGAATTCGGCGAGACGCCTGAGTTCAGCGAATCAGGAAGAAGTCAGGGAAGCGGGTAGCGTCGTCTCGCCGGCTAAGCGAGACGGGGCCACTGCGGGCGGTCGGGGGCCCTGGCGCTGTGGGAGGAGAAACCGGATTGCGGCGGGGCCTGCGCCAGTGCAACGCGCTGGCTGGCCTGCACGCGTGGCCCGTCGGCGCGTGCGAACGGCACCGAGGCGATATGGCAGACGCCGCAGTCGGGATCGGCAACGCCCAGCTTGTCGACATCGGCGCCGGCCTTGGTTGCATGCTGGCCGGCATCGGCCTTGTGCTGGTGCTCGTGATGCCCCAGGTGCGTCTTGGCCGCCGTTGCCACCTCATGCCGGCAATACGCGGCCGCTCCCGCCCAGGCGAACTGGAGCGGCAGGATCAGCGCGAGGACGATGAGGAGCAGGCGTTGCATGTCGGGAATGGCGGCGAGCCGCAAGTTTAACCGAGGCTGGCCGGGGTTCACGCGATGAGCCGATTACATTTGCGTCATGCCATAACGGGTGAAGGATGGTAAATTTTATTTCAAATTTTTTGAATGACTTATCCACACCGATCCCCGTTTTCGCTCGGCAAAGGCTCCTATAGTTCGTTACATGAACGGCACGTACTCAATGCCAAACGTTCTGCCAGATTCAACGAACAATACTGGAGAAATCTATGACCAAGACCGCCCGCTTCGCTTCCGCCCTGTTCCTGTCACTGGCCGCCCTCGGCGCCGCGCACGCCGCTACCGCGGCCGAACAGCTGCCCGGCGACAAGTATGGCTACGAGTTCCGCTCGCACGATGCCTTCACCGATGGCGCCCGCGCCGGCAAGCCCGATCCGTATGTGGACGGCGCCCGCACGGTGGCCGGACTGGACCGTCGCGGCGTGTCGGCGGCCCCGGCGCGCAGCTTCGACCCGTACAGCGAAGGCAGCCGCGTGGGTGGTTTCGACCCCTACGGCGAAGGTGCGCGTGCGTAATTGCCGTGGGTTTGCTCCCCTCTCCCGCCTGCGGGAGAGGGGAGCCTTTGCCAGTGCCGTCAGCTTACGTTCAGCGCATCCAGGCGCGACCCCTGGCTACGGGCAGCGGCCTCAATCCTCCCGCCCCATTCGCCGCATCGCCTCCCGCATGGTCCGCATCTGCGCGCTGAACACGGTGCAGGCTTCGCAGATCGCCAGGTGGCCGCGCACGCGCAGCCGTTCCACCCACGACAAAGGCTGGTCCAGCCCCTTCATGGTCAGGTGGTGGACTTCTTTGCAGTCTGGCAGCAGGCGGCGGGCGGGGCGGTCGGGCATGGTCGTTGCCGAGGGTTAAGTGGACGAGATCGTTCGCAAGGGCCGATCAGCCCTCGCCGGCAGCGCCACGCTGCCCGAACCAGCGCAGTTCCAGGCACTCGCGCAGCCGCATGCGGGCCCGGTACAGCATGGCCCATGCATTGGTCGCGCTGATCTGCAAGACCTGACAGATTTCTTCGGTATCGAGCTCCAGCCATTCGCGCATCATGAAGAGCCGGCCCAGCCGCGGCGGCAGCCGGTCGACGCATAGCTGCAGGATTTCAAAGAACTCGCGGCGCTCGAAGGCGCGCTCGGGATCGCCCCAGTCGGAAGGCGGATCCTGGTAGTGGCCGTTGCGCGTGAACAGCGCATCCAGCGCCTCCTGCTCCGACGGGGCCTCGCCGTCCTCCGGCGCCACCAGCGCCAGCCGCACCTCGCGCCGGCCGCTGCGCAGGCTGTCGATCAGCTTGTGCTTGAGGATGCCGACCAGGTAGGTGCGCAGCGACGAGTGGCCGGCAAAGCGCTCCGGGTGCTCCAGCGCGGCCAGCAGCGTTTCCGAGACCGCGTCTTCCGCCAGCACCTCATCGCGCAGTTGCAGGCGCGCAAAGCGCAGCAGGTAGGGCCGTACAGCCTGCAGTTCGGCAGGATCGAGGCTCATGGGGGCGCGTCAGCGGCGTTGGGAGATGCGCCATGATACCGCTGGCGCACGCTTCAGGGCGCGCGCGTCGGTTCAGGCCCCGGAATTGCCCGCACAGCCTGAATACGTCTTCAGTCAGCGGCACCTCCCGCGCGCGGGCATAGCGCGTGGCCAGCTTGAGCAGCTCCTTGATATCGCGTCCGCTGGCCTTGGGGTAGGCCCGCAGCAGCGCCTCGACCAGCCCGTCACCCAGCTCGGCGCCGAACTGCGCCGCCTGCCGCCGCCACAGGCGCCGCGCATCGTCCTTGCCCGGCGTCTCGTAGTGGATGGTGGCGATGCAGCGCGACAGGATGGCATCGTCGACATCGCCGATGCGGTTGGTGGTCATGAACAGCAGGCCATTGAAGTACTCCAGCGTGCGCAGGAACTCGGCGACGATGGCGCGAGGACTTCGGCATAGACCTCGGCGGTCAGCGTCTTGCCCAGCCCCGGCGCGCCCTGGCACAGGATGGTGGTGCCGCCCGACTTGCCGGGCACGAAGTCCTGCACCAGCACGTCCATGTGCGAGGTCAGGATATCGATCAGGTCGCGGTGGTGGTCCGGCAGCACCAGCTTGTCGCGCAGCTCGGGCTGGTAGCGGTACTCGGTCAGGTGCTGCACATGCACCCAGAGATTGCGGTGCCACTCCAGGTGGAACAGGTGCACATAGCCGTGCAGCGGCACCGACTCGAAGCCCGCTTCCACGCCGGCCTCGCGCCAGTGTTGTCGAGCGCCAGCATCTGGAACATCAGCGCGCGCTGGTTCTGGCTCTTGCTCAGCGGGTAGAGCGAATTCCGCCATCACCCATGACAGCATGCCTGAAGCAGCACTTGATCATCCGCATCACGCCGGGCGTTGTTATCCCGACTGCCGCCGTTCATGGCTGGGGGCATGCCCAAACTGCGCGCGGTACGCCTTGCTGAAATGACATGGCGACTGGAACCCGCAGGCCGTCGTCACACTGGCAATCGACGCGTTGCTGGTGCGCAGCATCTCGCGCGCGCGCTTCAGGCGCAGGGTGAGGTAGTAGTGGGTCGGCGACACGTTCAGATAGAACTTGAACATTCGCTGCAGATGCCGCTGCGACAGCCGCACCAGCCGCGCGAGTTCGTCAAGCGACAGCGGCTCCTCGATATTCGCCTCCATCAGCCGGACCACCTCGATCAACTCCGCCCGCGACAGGCCGACGCGCGCATAGACCGGAATCGGTTGGGAATCGGTCGCACTACGTATGCGTTCGAGGATGAACTGCTCGGATACCTGCGTGGCAAGCTTCTGGCCGAAGCGCAGCCCGACCAGATAAAGCATCATGTCGATCGGCGCCGTGCCACCCGTGCAGGTAAGCCGGTCGCCATCGACGACAAACAGTTCGTCCGCGAACTGCACCAGCGGAAACTCTTCGCGGAGCGTGGACCGGTTTTCCCAATGCACGGCGCAGCGGTAGCCGTCCAGCAGCCTGCTGGACATCAAGGCATAGGCGCCTGTGCAGATCCCGCCGAGCGGCATGCCCCGCCCGGCGAGTCCGGCAAGCATCGTGCGCGTGCCGTCGTCGACGGCGTCGCGGATGTCAATGCCTCCGCAGACGATCATCACGTCCGGCAAAGCCGAGGCATCGAGGGCGCGGGTCGGACGCACTGCGATGCCGTTGCTGGCATACGCCGGCGCGCCGTTGGTTGAATAGATCGACCAGCTGTAGTGGTCGGCGCGCCCGAGATAGTTTGCCATGCGCAGCACCTCGACCGCGCTCGAGAACGCAATCATCGAGAAGTCCGGCAAGGTCAGAAAGCCGAAGTGTGCGAGCGCCGACATCGGAGGTGAAGCGCTACCAGCTGGCACGGCTGAAACAGTTACCTCATCGATCTCGTCGTGCATGGCTGGTCGGGATCAGGCTTGCGCCGTGCTTGCCTTGGTGCTGAACAATTGCCTGAGTCCCGAGAACAGGGGTGCCTTCACGGACCCCGGCGCGCGGCCGAAGCTTTCGGTGATGCGGTCCAGGATGATTGCCAGCAGCACGACCGACAGGCCGCTTTCAAAGCCCAGGCCGATATCCAGGCGCTGGATGCTCGCCAGCACCTCGTTGCCCAGGCCGCCGGCGCCCACCATCGACGCGATGATCACCATCGACAGCGCCATCATGATCGTCTGGTTCACCCCCTGCATGATGGAGGGCAGCGCATTCGGGAACTGCACCTTGTACAACAGTTGCCACGGCGTACAGCCGAAGGCGTGGCCGGCTTCGACGATCTCCATGTTCACCTGGCGGATGCCAAGGCAGGTCAGCCGGACCGCTGGCGGCATGGCGAAGATCACCGTGGCAAGGATGCCCGGCACGCGGCCCAGGCCGAAGAGCATCGCCGCGGGTATCAGGTAGACGAACGCGGGCATGGTCTGCATCAGGTCGAGCACCGGACGCACGGTGGCCGCCACCACCCTGCTCCTTGCTGCCCAGATGCCGAGCGGAACGCCGAGCAGCAGGCTGATGACGGTCGAGGACAGCGTAAGGCCCAGCGTGATGATGGTCTGGTCCCAGAAGCCGGTTGCGAAGATCACGAACAGCGACGCGGCGGTGAAGACCGCGAAGCGCCACCCTACGCGCCACAGGCCGATGCCGATGAAGATCGCCATCATCAGCCACATCGGCACGGCTTGCAGCCCGCGCTCGATCAGTTCAGCGAGGCCCCCGATGGCGCGGCCGATGGCGTCGAACGTCGCCGCGTCGTGATCGAGGAGGTAATGGACGGATTGGTCGACCCAGCGACCGAGGGGCAGGAGTTCAGACATGGTTACCTCGCGAGCGCGTGATGGCTTTCAGGATGACGGCGCGGCTGACCGAGCCGCAATAGCAGCCGTCGTCGTCGACGACCGGCAGCGCATTCGGGTTCGCGACCACGCGCTCGACGACATGGTCGAGCGAAGCGTTGCGCCGGATGCTTTCCACCGGCCGTACGCTCTGCGTGGCGTCGCGCGTGACGAAGCCGCGGAGCTTGCGCTGCGCATCGAGCACGAAGGCATAGTCTTCGCCGCCGTTCAGCGTCGCGGCGATGTTGGCCGCGTCGAGTTTCGACAGCGTCGGCACGGCGTTGGTCTGCATCAGGTCGCCGGCGGTCAGGTAGCGGCTCGTATCGATGCCGTCGAAGAACGTACGGACGTAGTTGTCGGCAGGGTTGGCAATGATCTCCTGCGGCGTGCCGACCTGGACGAGCCGGCCGCCCTCCATGATCGCGATCCGGCTGCCGATGCGCAGCGCCTCCTCCAGGTCATGCGATACGAACATGATGGTGCGGCGGTGCTCCTTCTGCAGCTGCAGCAGCACGTTCTGCATCTCCTTGCGCTTGAGCGGGTCGAGGGCCGAGAACGCCTCGTCCATGATCATCAGCGACGGATTGACCGCCAGCGCGCGCGCCAGGCCCACGCGCTGCTGCATGCCGCCCGACAGCTCGCGCGGCAGCTTCTGCGCGAACGTGGCCAGGCCGACCTGCTCCAGCACTTCCATGGCGCGGCGCTCGCGCTCCTTCCTGCCGACCCCAGCCACCTCCAGGCCGAATGCGGCATTGGACAGCACGGTGCGCTGCGGCATCAGCGCGAACGACTGGAACACCATGCTCATGTCCTTGCGGCGCAGCGCGATCAGCTCGCCGCGGCTCACGGCTGCCACATCGCGCCCGCCGATCAGCACCTTGCCGGCGGTCGGTTCGACCAGCCGGTTCACGAGGCGGATCAGCGTCGACTTGCCGGATCCCGACAGGCCCATCAGCACGAATATTTCGCCTTCCCTGACGTCGAACGACACGTTGTGCACACCGACCACGTGGCCGGTGCGCCGGAATACCTCATCCTTCGTCGAACCGGCGGCGAGCATGTCGAGTGCCTGCTTGGGATTGCTGCCAAATACCTTGCACAGACCTTCGACCACGACCTTTGGACTATCCATCGAAACCTCTCCTGGCCCTGCGGGGACTCACTCGTCATATGGCATGCCAACGCTTTCTCCACTCGTCCGGGAAGCGCTGGCGGCGCGTTACTACCTTCCTCCCTGGAATGCCTGAGCAAACCTTGTCGTCGCTTTGCAACCTGCGTTGCGCGATTCCCTACATGGTTGCCAAGAAACGTCCTCCCCTGCCGACTAATTCCGACAAGTGCTTGCGCAAATGCGACAACGGCAATCCGGCAAGGCGAATTTGACGGCGACTGTCCACAAACGGCGCCAACCATCCGACATGGGCGGGACGGCGCTACGTGCGGCGTGGCGCGTCGATACCAGCCACGCGGCGCTTCGGTTCTATCCGGTGCCCGCATGGCCTGATCTACTTGGCGCATGGCATGTGCGCGCACGAGGCGTCCGCGGCCAGTCAACCCAGAGAGGAATCGCATGAACGCGCAGTCTCCTTCACAACAGCACATCCTGACGCTGTCGTGCCCGAGCGCCCCCGGCCAGGTCGCCGCCACCGTCGGGCTGCTCGAGCGCCATCGCTGCTACATCGACGAACTGACCGTCTTCGACGACGACCTGAGCAACCGCTTCTTCCTGCGTTGCGTGTTCCACCCGACGGACGCGCGGGCGCTGGATGTCGGCCGGCTGCGGCAGGAATTCACGCCGATCGCGCAGGGCTACGGCATGCAGTGGGCCATCCACGATGCGCACGCCCGTCCGCGGGTGCTGATCATGGTGTCGAAGCTCGAGCATTGCCTGGCGGACCTGCTGTTCCGCTGGCGCATGGGCGAGCTGAAGATGGATATCGTGGGGGTCGCCTCGAACCATGCCGACCTGGAGCCGCTGGCGCGCCAGCATGACCTGCCGTTCCGGCACTTCCCGATCACGCCCGAGGCCAAGGGCGAGCAGGAAGCGCGCTGGCTGGACCTGTTCGAATCAAGCGGCGCGGAGCTGGTGATCCTCGCCCGCTACATGCAGGTTCTCTCGGCCGCGACCAGCGCGAAACTGGCCAACCGCGCGATCAACATCCACCATTCATTCCTGCCTGGCTTCAAGGGTGCCAGGCCCTATCACCAGGCGCATGCGCGCGGCGTCAAGCTGATCGGCGCGACCGCCCACTTCGTCACCGACGACCTCGACGAAGGCCCGATCATCGAGCAGGCCGTCGAGCGCGTCGATCATTCGTACCGGCCGGAGCAGCTGCTTGCGGTCGGCCGCGACGTGGAATGCATCACGCTGGCGCGCGCGGTGAAGGCGTTCATCGAGCGGCGGGTGTTCCTGAACGGGGACCGGACGGTCGTATTCCAGTAAGCGCAACAACGCGGGCCACGATCGCAAAACGATCGTGGCCCGCGTTGTTGCGAGTGTCGTGGGTTGACGGATTTACTGCGTGTTCTCGAGCCACGCACTGACGCGGTCCCCATGCGCGGCAATCCAGGCGTCGGCGGCTGCATCCGGCTTAGTGCCGTTCTGGATCGCCAGCATCACGCTATCGATCTCGCCCGGCTTCCATTGGAACTTCTTCAGGAAGGCCACGACCGGCTTCGCCTTGTTCTCCAGGCCCGGGTTCACGACGTTGTCGACGTGCTCGGACTCCCCGAACACCTTCTTGGGATCGTCGAGGAAGCGCAGCTTCCACTTGGCGAACATCCAGTGAGGCGCCCAGCCGGTCACGACCACCGGCTTGTTCGCGCTCATCGAGCGCGCCAGCTCGACCGTCATCGCGCTGCCCGAGCTGGGCATCAGCGAATAACTCAGGCCATAGCTCTTGATCGCCTCGGACGCTTTGCGCATCACGCCGGCGCCGGCATCGATGCCGACGATGCGGCCCTCGAACGACGCCTTCTGCGCGTTGAGCTCGTCGATGCTTTTCGCGCTGACGGAAGCCGGAACGATCAGGCCGATCCGCGCTTCGGTAAAGTTGGGCCCGAGGTTGACCACCTTGGCCTTGAACTGCTCCCAATACGCGCCCTGCGTAACCGGCAGCCAGGCGGACAGCGTCGCGTCGAGGTCGCCGCGCGCGACGCCCTGCCACATCACGCCCGCCGCCACCGGCACGAGCTGCACCGGATACCCCAGCTTCTTCTCGATGATGCGCGCGGCCACGTTGGTGGTGGCAACGCTGTCATCCCAACCCTCGACGTAGCCGATCTTCAACGTTGGCTTGGTGTCCCCGAGCGCGAGCGCGCTCCATGTCAGCATGACCGATGCAGCGCCAGTGCAGAATAGTTTTCCGAGAAGTTTCATGTCTACCCTCCTTTAATCGGCGCCGAGGCGCTCACCTTCTGAATACGAACCGTCGGCCGCTGTGCGTGCCAGGCCTCACTTGTCGATCACGAGGTCCGACAGCGGCTTGCTGCAGCACAGCAGCACCATGCCCTGGTCGATCTCGCGCTGGCGGATGCCGCCGTTGTGCTTCATGTCGACCTGCCCGCTGACCAGCTTGACCTTGCACGTCCCGCACATGCCCTGCGTGCATGACGCAGGCAGCCGCACGCCCGACTGGCGCGCCGCGTCCAGCACGTTCTGCCCCGCGCCGCAGGCAATGTCCCGTGCGCTTCTGGCGAAGCTGATGTTGAACCGCGCCATGTCCGCATGGCCGTTGGCTGCTGGTGCGCCCCCCTTGCCCTCCCCGGCAGTCTCGGCCGCTTCGCCGGGGGCGGGCTCAGCGTTCAAGGTCTCGAAGGAGAAGCTCTCCTCGTGGTAGCGCCTGCGATCGAAGCCGGCTTCGTCAAGCAGCTCGCGCACCGCCTTCATGTAGGGGGCCGGGCCGCACGTGAAGATCTCGCGCTCCATGAAATCCGGCGCGACCAGCTTCAGCAGCGGCAGCGACAGGAATCCGGTGACGCCCGGCCAGTTGGTCCGCGCGCCGACACGCTCGCAAACGAACGCGGTGCGGAAGTTCGCCTGGTTTGCCGCGATCAGGTCCAGCTCGCGGGCAAAGATGATGTCGTCCGGCGTGCGCGCGCTGTGCAGGAACACGATGTCGCGGTCTTCGGCGAGATCGTGGTGCGCACGGCTCATCGACATCAGCGGCGTGATGCCCGAGCCCGCGGACAGGAACAGGTACTTGTGTGCCGGGTGCCGCGCGCAGGTGAACTCGCCGCCAGGCCCGAGCATGCGGATCGGCATGCCCGGCGTCACCGTGTCGTGCAGCCAGTTCGACACCTTGCCACCCGGCACCCGCTTGACCGTGATCGAGACCGTGTGCGGCTGCGCCGGCGAAGACGAGATCGTGTAGCAGCGATTGATGGTCTCGCCATCGATGTCGAGTTCCAGCGTGATGAACTGCCCCGGCTCGAACACAAAGGCGCGCCCCTGGGGCGAACGGAAGAAGAAGCTCTTCACGTCGTGCGTTTCCTGCCGCACGTGGCAGCACACCAGCGTTTCCTCCACGTCGCTCGTCCAGCGCTCGGGAAGCGCGTTCCAGAACGCCGGGCGCGTCACCCGGCTGTCCGCCGATTCGAAATGCACCGCATCGCGCATCATGTCGACCTCCGCTCCTTGCGCTCAGGCGCCGATCTGCTCGGCGAGCCGGCGGACATACCAGGCCGAGAACTTCTCGACCAGGCCTTCGGTGAACGGCGAGTAAGGGCCGGGCTCATACGCGCTGCTCGCCGCGCCCCGCTGCGAGTACTCGACCAGCGCGCGATCCTGGTCATTGGTCGCATTCCAGACCGCGGTCAGGTTCTTCACGTCGTAGTCGACGCCCTCGCGCGCATCCTTGTGGACCAGCCATTTCGTGCGCACGAGCGTTTCGCCGGCGGACAACGGAATCACCGAGAACGTGACGATGTGGTCGCTCATGAAGTGATGCCACGAGTTAGGCTGGGTCCAGAAGGAAAGCCCGCCGAGGTCTGCCTGCTCGAAGTTCCCAAGCAGCTTCTTCGAGGCCACCTTCGCGTCCAGCGTCTGCGACTCGCCGCTGCGGTCCAGCGGCAGGCGCTGCGTGCGGAAGCCAGTGGTTTCCAGCAGCCGTTCGATCTCGGCCGACGGCAGCTTCATCGCTTCCCATTGCGCGGCGCGCGTGTCGCAGGTGCGCTCGAACGCTTCCATGCCCTCCGCGTTGGCCGGCGAGCGCTGGTAGCCGAAGCCGTACTCGTACAGCGAAATGGTCAGCTCCGGATGGTTGGCCACGCAGTGGTAGCACTCGCGGTTGTTCTCCATCGTGAGCTTCCAGTTGCCCTGCTCGATGATGTCGACCTGCGCGGCGACCTTGGTGTTCGGCAGGTCGTGCGGCAGCAGGTACGGTTCCATCGCAGCGCGCATCGGCGCGAAGTCCGGCGGCTCCTTGGCCAGGCAGACAAAGATCAGCCCCGCAAGGTTCTCCACGTGTACCGACTTCAGGCTGTGCTTGCAGCGGTCGAACTTCTCGCCCATGTGCTCGGCGAACATCAGCTCGCCGCTCAGGTTGTAGGTCCAGCTGTGGTACGGGCACACGATGTTGCCAACCGTGCCCTTGTCCTCGTTGCACAGCCGTGCGCCGCGATGGCGGCACACGTTGTGGTATGCGCGGACCTGCATGTCGTCGTCGCGCACGATCAGGATCGAGTCCTGGCCAAGCTCGACGGTCACGTAGTCTCCCGGCTCCGGCACGTCGGGCTCGACCGCCACCTGGATCCAGTGCTGGCGGAAGATTGCCTCCATGTCGAGCGCGAAGATTTCCTCGCTCAGGTAAAAAGGCGCCTCGAGGCTGTGGCCCGCCTTGCGCCGCTCCACCAGCGCGCGAATGTCTGCCGATACGTTCATCGTTTGCTCCGGATTCCCTGCGTCCCTGGTTGTTTGCCGACAGACCGGCAATGTCAGTAGTCGATGAGTTGATGCTCGCGTAAATACGCGAGGATGACTTGTGCTTTTTCGACCGAAGTCCCACCGTTTACGACGTTCCCGCCGCGGCTCTCGGTGGTCGTCGCCGACAGCATGCGGGCGTGGCCCGAGCGCTTTTCGGCGGCCGCCAGCTTGACCGGCTTGCGCTCGATGGCACCGAGCGACCACGCCGCCGCATCGCTGTCCGCGCAGCGTGCGGCCGGCGCGGTGCGGATGGCGCCGCTGCGCAGGCGCGCATGGGCATAGCGCGGCTGCGCGTTGGCGAGCGGGTGCACCGCGACCACCGCGGGCAGCGCCGCATCGACGCGCCGGCGCAGGCCCTTGGGCAGGAACTGCCGCACGGCAACGCGCCCGCCCTCGATGTCGACGTCCACGGCGGCGCCAACCAGCGGCCGGCCAAGCACCGCGGCGAGGCGGTACGGCAGCATGCCGGTGTCGTAAGCGCCCTCCGCGCGGGTGCCTGTCAACACCAGGTCGCAGTGCTCCAGTTGCGCGGCCAGCACGCGCGCCCCGTCGTCGCCAGCCCCGCACGGCAGTACCTCAACCTCGCTTGCGCCGAGCGCCAGGTAGTTAGCGAGTGCCGGATCGGCGGCATCGCCCGCGTGCAGCACGGCGAGCTGCGCGCCGTGCTTGCCGGCCAGGCCGCGCCCGAGCTCCAGCGCGGCGGCGTCGTTGCGGCTGTAGCGCGGTGCGCCGCTGACCGGATGACGGCCAACGGATACCAGCACCGCGATGCGCTTCACTTGTCGGGGGGCGTTCATGCTGCGACTCCTGCGAGTTCCCTTGGCCCTGCCGGAGCCGGTTTTCCACGCGCCGGGCGTGCGGCCTGCACCAGCGCCATCAGCGCGGCGATGGTCTCGTGCGCGTCGCCGACAATGGTCAGGTTCGCGCGCTTGGCGATCGGCGCGCTGCCGTCGACATTGACGGCAATCACGTGGCGGCAGTCCTTGATGCCTTGCAGGTGCTGCACCGCGCCGGAGATGCCGAACGCGATGTAGACGCTCGCCTCGACCGTCTTGCCAGTGGCGCCGACCTGCTTGTCGCGGGTGAAATGCCCGTTGTCCACGGCGACCCGGCTGGCGGCGATGGCCGCGCCGAACGCGCCCGCCAGACGCTCGAACGCGCCGATGTCGGTCACCCCGTTGCCGGCCGCGACGATGAAGTCCGCCTCCTCGAGCGCCACCCGGGCGGCATCGATCTCCTCGATGCCTAGATCGCGGTACGGGTGCGTGCTGCTTCCCTTCGCGCACAGGAAGTCGGGCGAAAGCCGCTCGCCCGCGCCGGTGAACGGCAGCTTCGCGTCGACCGCGCCCGGCGCCAGCAGGATCACGTCGGGCAGCGAGCGGGTCGCGAACGATCGCCTGGCGTGCGCATACGTGCCGACGTGGCGTGCATCGATCTCGACCACATGCGTCGCGACGCTCGCCCCGGCCTCGGCCGCCGCTGCCGCATAGCGCCGGCCGAGATCGCCGTCGCCCGCGGCGTTGTCTGGAATGAAGACATGCCTGGCCGAAAGCGCGGTGGCGCATGCCTGTAGCGCCCGCAGTTCCGCCTCGGGGGCGAACGTGCGGCGGTCGAACTCCGGCAGGGCGATCAGCTTGTCCGCGCCCAGTTCCGCCGCATCGTCCTTCATCTCGCCGAACACCAGCAGCGCTACCTCGGTCTGCGCGTCGGCCAGCAGCGCCGCCGCGGCTAGCGCCTGGCGCGCATGGTCGTCGAGCGCGCCACGCTCGCTGTGCGCGGCAACCAGCATCACGTAGCGCGGGTCGCTAACCGCCCGCCGCGGCTTTGCCGCTGCGCCGTGCCCGTGCGCGGGCCAGTGCGCCGCGCCAGCGTCCGCGCTGCCGGCCTCGCCCAGCGTGATGCGCCTGAGGCCCGCCGCCGTGATGATGAACGGCCGGCGCGGATCGATTCGTTTGATCGTGTCCATCAGTTCACTCCAGCGAAGCGGCAACCAGTTCAGCCACGTCGAGCACGTCCGGCCGCGGGCCGACGACGCCCTCGAGCATCGCGGTGCAGTTGGGACATCCGACCGCGACCACTTCCGCGCCCACCGCGCGCGCATCGGCGATGCGGATATCGGGGATGCGCTGCTTGCCGGGGATGTCGGTCAGCGGTGCGCCGCCGCCACCTCCGCAGCACCGGCCGCGCATGCCGTGGCGTTCCATCTCGATCACCTGGATGCCGATGGTCTTGAGCAGCTTGCGCGGCGCCTCGGTTTCGCCGTTGTAGCGGCCGAGGTAGCACGGGTCGTGGTAGGTGGTGCGCTTCTCGCGCAGCGCCTCCACCGCCTTGGGCGCGATCAGTCCGGTCGACGCAAGTTCGGCAAGATACGTGGCGTGGTGCTTCACCGTCACGCGCAGGCCCAGCGCGCGGTATTCGTTGCGCAGGCTGTGCATCACGTGCGGGTCGGCCGTCACGATCTGCTTGAACGAGAGCGCGTCCAGCGTGCCGATCAGGTGCCTGGCCAACTGCTGGAAGGTGGCCTCGTCGCCGAGGCGGCGCGCGACGTCGCCCGTGTCGGTTTCGGCCTCGCCCAGCACCGCATAGTCGACGCCGGCCTTGTTCAGCACCTTGACCAGCGCGCGCAGCGTGCGCTGGTACCGCATGTCGAAGCCCCCTTCTCCGGCCACGACCAGCACGTCGACCGCCTTGTCCGGCCGCGCAATGGGTGCGTTCAGGTCCACCGACCAGTCGTAGCGCGCCGCCTTGTCGAAGCCGCCCATGGTGCCGGTCTCGCGCAGGTTCGCCAGCACTTCGGCGCCCTTGCCGGGCACGGTGCCATGCACCAGCGTCTGGTTGCGGCGCATGTCGACGATCGCATCGACGTGCTCGATCAGCATCGGGCATTCCTGCACGCAGGCGCGGCAGGTGGTGCACGACCACAGCGTCTGCGCCTCGATCAGGCCGGACACGATCGGCCCGTTGGGTTCGCCCCGATGCCGGCCGACGGGAATCCCCGGCGTGGGGCTGCCGGCGTAGGCGGCATCGGTGCCGCCCGCCATGCCGACGACCAGGTCCTGGATCAGCTTCTTCGGGTTCAGCGGCTGGCCGGAGGCGAATGCGGGGCACGCCGCCTCGCACTTTCCGCACTGCACGCAGGCGTCGAAGCTCAGCAGCTGGTTCCAGCGGAACTCCACCGGCTTCGCGACACCGTATTCCTTGTGCTCGATGTCGGGCATCTTCAGGGCGGTGGGCGGCGTGGCCGTGCCGCTCCCGGTATACGACTCGGGCGTCGCGGCGAACCGCTCCTGGCGCGGGTGGAAGGCAAGGTGCAGCAGGCCCGCCATCGCATGCTTCATCGGTCCGCCCGTGGCCGCGCCGACCGTCATCGCGAATGCGCCGACGCCGATCAGCACCGCGCACAGCACCGCGAATGCGCCCGACATCACCTCGGCCGGCACCACGGTGTACAGCGCCAGGCCCAGCGCGAACGAGCCGAGCAGCCAGGGCAGCGTATTCCACGGGCCCTTCGACAGGCGCGCCGGCACATCCTTCGCCTTGCGGCGGCGCCACACGAACACCGCGCCGACCAGCATCGCGAGCGCAGCGGCCAGGATGAGCTTGTCGAGCCACGGCGAGTAGATCGCGAGGCCGTAGTTGACGAACACCAGCGCCAGCGCGGCGATCGCGCCGCCCGCCGTGGCCACGTGCGTCTTCGCGATGTACGGATCGCGCGCCACCACGTGGTGCAGGTCGACGAAATAGCGCTTGGGGATTGCGAACAGGTTGGCGATGCCGAACGAGCCGGCCGCGGCGGCCCGGCCGAGCCGCCAGTACGACGCGCGCCGCAGCACCGCGAAGGCAAGGCCGGCCACCGACAGCCACAGCAGGGCGGTAATCAGCAAGGACGGATTCATGGTCAGAAATCCTTGACGAGCCGCAGCGCGTCGTAGATCGCGCCGTGGATGTTATGCATCGAGATGCAGTCGCCAACGCGGAACAGCAGGAAGCGGCCGTTGCCGAGCGTCTCCGACAGGCACGGCTGCGGCTCGGCGGCAAACAGCTTGTGCACGTCGACCTGGCCGCGGTTGACCGATTCCGGCTTGAGCTTCCAGTAGAGCGCGTCGTTCGGCGTCGAACCGTTCTCGATCACGACCTGGTCGACCGCGCGCTCCTCGAGTTCTTCCGTGTACTCGTTGCGCAGCACCGCGATCTTCTTGCCGTCTTCCTCGTAGACACGGTCGAGCCAGTAGTTGGGCGTATGGATCACGCCCTGCGCATACAGGCGGCGATAGAAGATCGGGAAGGTCGTGCCGCCGCAGTCGTCGGCGACCTTCACGTCGGGCGTGACGATCTCGACTTTTGCGCCGCGGCTTGCCAGGTAGTCGGCAACGCCCGCTCCTGCATGCGTGCTGACGCCGTCGTAGACCAGTACGTTCTGCTTCGCTTCGACACGCCCGGACAGCACCTCCCACGAACTGACGGCCAGCCCTTCGCCAACGCCCCACGCGGGGATCTGGTCGGAGAAGGCGCGGCCACCCGTGGCCAGCACGATGATGTCCGGCTTCTCGGCCATGATCATCCTTGCGTCGGCCTCCACGCCGAGCCGACGGTCAACGCCGAGGCGCTTGGTCTCCATGTCGAACCAGCGCACGATGCCGGCCATCTGCTCGCGTTGCGGTGCCTTCGAGGCCAGCATGATCTGCCCCCCGACTTCGGCATTCTTCTCGAACAGCACCACGTCATGGCCGCGCGACCGCGCAACGCGCGCCGCCTCCAGGCCCGCCGGGCCCGCGCCGACCACCACGATCTTGCGCTTCGGTCCACGCGACTTCTCGATCACGTGGGGCATCGTCGCTTCGCGCGAGGTGGCCGCATTCTGCACGCACAGCACGTCGAGGCCGTTGTACTGGCGGTCGATGCAGTAGTTCGCGCCAACGCATTGCTTGATCTCGTCCTCGCGGCCGTCGCGGATCTTGATGACCATGTGCGGGTCGGCCATCTGAGCGCGCGTCATGCCGACCAGGTCGACCATGCCGCTTGCCAGCAGCCGTTCGGCCTGCCCGGCGTCGCGGATGCTCTGCGCGTGCATCACCGGGATCCTGACCACCGACTTGATCCCCGCCGCCAGGTGCACGAACGGCTCGGGCGGCAGCGCCATCGGCGGCATGCAGTTGGCCAGCGTGTTGTGCGTATCCGCGCCCGATCCGATCACGCCGAGGTAGTCGATCAGCCCCGACTCGGACATGGCCTGCGCGATCTCCCTGAGCTGCTGTTGATCGAGCCCATCCTCGTGGAACTCGTCGCCGCACATGCGCAGGCCGACGCAGAAGTCCTTGCCGACCGCCTCGCGCACCGCCTGCAGCACCTCCACGCCGAAGCGCAGGCGGTTCTGCAGGCTGCCGCCCCACTCGTCGGTGCGGAAGTTGGTGCGCGGGCTCCAGAACTGGTCGATCAGGTGCTGGTGCGCGGCCGAGATCTCGATGCCGTCCATCCCGGCGTCCTTGACGCGCTTTGCCGCGGTGGCGAAGTCGGCGATGATCCGGCGGATTTCCTCTACCTCGATGATCTTGGCGTTGCCGCGGTGCACCGGCTCGCGCACGCCCGACGGCGACATCAGGTGCGGCCAGTGCTCGCCGTGGAACGCCGAGCGGCGGCCCATATGGGTGGCCTGGATCATGATCTTCGCGCCGTGGCGGTGCATCGTCTCCGCCAGCCGGGAGAGGGGCTCGACGATCCTGTCCGTGGCAAGGTTCACCGACTTCCACCAGCCCTGGGGGCTGTCGATCGATACCGGGCTGGAGCCGCCGCAGATCGCCAGGCCGACACCGCCCTTCGCCTTTTCTTCGTAATAGCGGATGTAGCGGTCGCCCGGCAGGCCGTCCGGTTCGGCATACACCTCGGCGTGCGCGGTGCTGACGATACGGTTGCGCAGCGTCAGCTGGTTGAGCTGCAAGGGTTTAAACAGGTGGGGATAGCGCATCGCAGGCGACCTCTGGCGTTCGTATGTCTTTCGTGTTGCGGATGAAATCTGGCTCGGGGGACGCTCAGTGGCCGATTGCCGACACCTCGAACACGCAATGCTCGTGGCCTTCGGCCGCGCACTGCGCTTCCTTCGATTGCGCGCGCGGCCCGCCCGTGCCAGCCGGCGCCGTGTCGTTGACCCAGTCCATCGCGCCGGCGAACCAGCCGGCGAACATGTAGCAGAGCTTGCCTTCCTTGCCCGGCTGCGCGAGCACGAACGACGAGTGGTGCAGCGCGATACGCGCATGCGCCGTCGCCGGATCGGCCTCGAGCAGGGAGAAGAGGCCCCAGCCGCGCTGCGACAGCCGCTTCAGGTAGTGCTCATAGACGGCCATGCCGCTGAGCCCGTGCAGCTGGGCCTCCTTGTCGCACCAGTGGTACGCGGACTTGTACCCCGCCTTGTAGAGGATCTCGGCGTATGCATCGGCGCCGAGCGTCTCTTCGACCGCGACGTGGTTGTTCGTGAAGAAATGGCGCGGGACATACAGCATCGGCAGCGCATCGGTAGTCCAGACGCCGGTGTCGGGATTGACGTCGATCGGCAGTTGCGGTTGCATCGTGGTGGCTCCGTGAGGATGATTTCGCCGCTTGCGTCGTGGCGCAGGCGCGGCATTGCCCGCATGCCCGCGCGGCGCGAGGGCACGTCCCGTTTTGTAGTAAATCGCTGAAGGGTTCTACGACCGGCGCTGGCGCCGGCTCAGGCGCCCCAGACTTCCTTGAAGACCCGTACCCAGTTCTCGCCCATGATCTTGCGGATGCGCGAGGGCTTCCAGCCCGCGCGCTCCATCGCCGCGGTCAGGTTCGGGAACTCCCCGATGGTGCGGATGCCCTCGGGATTGATCACCTTGCCGAAGTTGGTCAGACGGCGATAGCGGCCTTTGTCGTGCGTCAGCATGTCGAAGAATTCCGTGCTGTAGCCCTGCGTAAAGTCCGTGCCGATGCCGACCGCATCCTCGCCGACCAGGTTCACGACGTAATCGATCGCTTCGATGTAGTCGTCAACCGTCGCCTCGATCCCGCGCTTCAGGAACGGCGCAAACATGGTCACGCCAACGAAGCCGCCGGCGTCGGCGATTTCCTTGAGCTGCTCATCGCTCTTGTTGCGCGGATGCTCCTTCAGGCCAGACGGCAGGCAGTGCGAGTAGCAGACCGGCTTCTTCGAGAAGGCAATCGCTTCGGACGAGGTCTTGCCGCCGACATGCGACAGGTCGACCATGATCCCGACACGGTTCATCTCGGTGATCACTTCACGGCCGAAGTCGGACAGCCCGCCGTCACGCTCGTAGCAGCCGGTGCCGACCAGGTTCTGCGTGTTGTAGCACAGCTGCACGACGCGCACGCCCATGTCGGCGAACGCTTCGATGTAGCCGAGGTTGTCCTCGAACGCATGCGCGTTCTGGAAGCCGAGTATCACGCCGGTCTTGCCATCCCGCTTCGCGCGGCGGATGTCGTCGGTGGTGCGCACCAGTGTCAGCAGTTCGCCGTGCTCGCGGATCTGCTGCTTCATCAGCGCGATGTTGTCGACGGTCTTGGTGAAGTTTTCCCAGACCGAAACGGTGCAGTTCGCGGCGGTGACGCCGCCCTTGCGCATGTCTTCGAACACGGACCGCTCGAACTTCGAGATGTTCAGGCCGTCGATGATGATGCTGTCTTCGTGCAGCGGGCTCATGGGTTGCTCCACTCCTTGGCTCGGGTCATGTCGGTGTTCAGTAGATCGGGAAGCGGTCGCACAGCGCGAAGATCTCGCTCCGCACGCGCCGCTCCGTGGCCGGGTCCCCTTCCGGGTTCGCGCGCAGCGCCTCGAACACCTCCAGGATCAGCCGGCCGATCTCGCGGAACTCCGCGACGCCGAAGCCGCGCGTCGTGGCAGCCGGGGCGCCAAGGCGGATGCCCGATGTGATCGTCGGCTTCTCGGTGTCGAAGGGAATACCGTTCTTGTTGCAGGTGATGCCGGCGCGCTCGAGCGCCTGTTCGACCTGCGTGCCCTTGAGCCCCTTCGGGCGCAGGTCGACCAGCAGCAGGTGGTTGTCGGTGCCGCCTGTCACCAGGTCGACGCCGCCCTCCTTCAGGACTTCGCCGAGCGCCTGCGCGTTCGCCAGCACGTTGTCGATGTAGGTCTTGAACTCCGGCTGCAGCGCCTCGCCAAAAGCGACCGCCTTGCCCGCGATCACGTGCATCAGCGGGCCGCCCTGCAGGCCGGGGAACACGGCCGAATTGATCTTCCTGGCGATCTCTTCGTCGTTGGTCAGCACGAAGCCGCCGCGCGGCCCGCGCAAGGTCTTGTGCGTGGTCGAGGTGACGACGTGGGCATGCTCGACCGGGTTCGGATGGCGGCCCGCGGCGATCACGCCGGCGATGTGCGCCATGTCGACCATCAGCTTCGCGCCGACGCTGTCGGCAATCGCGCGGAAGCGGGCGAAATCCAGCTTGCGCGGGTAGGCCGAGAAGCCGGCGATGATCAGGCTCGGCTTGTGCTCATGCGCGAGCGCTTCGACCTGGTCGTAGTCGATCAGCATGGTGTCGCGGTTCACCCCGTACTGCACGGCGTTGAACCACTTGCCGGACAGGGCTGGCTTGGCGCCATGGGTCAGGTGGCCACCGGCATCGAGCGACATGCCCAGCACGGTGTCGCCAGGCTTGGCCAGCGCCAGCATCACCGCGCCATTGGCCTGCGCGCCGGAGTGCGGCTGCACGTTGGCGAAGCCGGCATTGAAGAGCTCCTTCACGCGATCGATGGCAAGCGCTTCGACTTCATCCGCGAACTCGCAGCCACCGTAGTAGCGCTTGCCCGGGTATCCCTCGGCGTACTTGTTGGTCAGCACCGAGCCTTGCGCCTCGAGCACCGCGCGCGACACGATGTTTTCCGAAGCGATCATTTCGACCTGCGACTGCTGCCGCTCGAGCTCCTTGAGGAGTGCGCCGCGCACCCGCGAGTCGCGCTCGGCCAGGGACTGCGAGAAGAAAGACTTGGTGTTCGACATAGGGTATCCGTGCCTGATTGAAATGGCTGCTGACGGGCTGCTGACGGGGCGAGACGCCCGCTGCGCCTGGGGCGATTTGCCCTGTTCAACGCAGCGTTGCCGACGGATCTATTCTTGTCGTTCGCGTTTTTGGCCGGTTGGTGAATTCAGACGCGTTCTTTTCCATTTCCGCCATTCGCGTCCGATTTGAACAAGTAGGGCTCTGGACGCAAGCGAAGCGGCGCGCATGCGGTGGCGCGCGTGGCACCTCCCGAGGTATTCCCCGCGCCGCACTGGCGTGGTGCATCCCGGCGCGCCGCGCGCTGGCGCACGTGTCGCGCATACGGTGCATTGCGGCGCTTGCGGCTGTTGTCGCCCCCATTGCTAGGGTTTCGCCGTATGGCACGTTTGTTGCGCCCGCATTATCAATAGCCCATAGACAACGGCACCATGGCTCCCCAGGCCAGCAAGTCGCCGACAAAGCACCAAGGAACGCCCCCATGTCCTCCGACCGAACCGCGTCGCTGTCCCACTTCGCGTTCATGCCATTGCCAAACTTCACGATGATCGCGTTTACCAACGCCATCGAAGTGCTGCGCATGGCGAACTACCTGAGCGGGCAGGAGCTGTACCGCTGGTCTGTCGTCAGTCCGGAAGGCGGCCCCGTGACCGCCAGCAACGGCCTGACGATCGATACCCGTCCGGTGGACAGCATAGGGCGACCGGACATCGTGTTCGTCTGCGGCGGGATCGACGTCCAGCGCTCCACCGAGGCTGCCCACCTGTCGACGCTGCGCCGCGCGGCGCGCGACGGCCTGATGCTCGGCAGCCTTTGCACCGGCACCTACGCGCTGGCCAAGTCGGGGCTGCTGGCCGGCTATGCCTGCGCCATTCACTGGGAGAACATGTCGGCGCTGAAGGAGGAGTTTCCCGATACCCGCTTTCTGAAGGAACTGTTCGTGATCGACCGCGACCGGGTGACCTGCACCGGCGGCGTCGCGCCGCTCGACATGATGCTGTACCTGATCGCCAGGCGCGTCGGCACGGGCCGCGTCACACAGATCGCCGAGCAGTTCATCGTCGAACACGTGCGGGACACAAGCGCGCAGCAGAAGATGCCGCTGGTGGCGCGGCTGGGCTCGGCGAACAAGTCGCTGTTCGAGGTGATTTCGCTGATGGAGAACAACATCGAGGAACCACTGTCGCGAGAGGAGCTCGCGCGCCTTGCAAGCATGTCGCAGCGCCAACTGCAGCGCCTGTTCCGCGACCATCTCGGCATGACGCCGACACACTATTACCTGACGCTGCGCCTGCGCCGCGCGCGCGAGCTGCTGCTGCAGACCGACATGTCGATCATGCACATCACCATGGCGTGCGGCTTCCAGTCCGCATGCCATTTCAGCAAGAGCTACCGCGAGGCGTTCGGGGTCGCTCCGACGCGGGAGCGCCGGCAGCAGGCCGCGCCGCTGGCGAAGCCGGCGGGCCATGGCAAGGCGCAGGCGTATGCGCCGGTGTTGCACGCGTGAATGGACGGCAGGCGCCAGCATTGCGCTGTTTCGGCGCGAACGAGTGGCAATGGAAAGGGGCGGCCCACGGGCCGCCCCTTCTTTGTGCCGGCTACCTTCGCGCGGCGCACGACCGCTCAGGCGGCCGCCAGCATCCCATGCGGATCGATGACGAATTTGCGCGGTGCGCCACCGTCGAACTGCTGGTAGCCTTCCGGCGCCTGGTCCAGTGAAATCACGGACACATTGACGATTTCCGCAATGGGCAGGCGATTGTGAAGGATGGCCTGCATCAGGTTGCGGTTGTACTTCAGCACGGGAGTCTGGCCGGTGTGGAAGGAATGCGACTTGGCCCAGCCGAGGCCGAAGCGGATGCTCAGGCTGCCGCGTTGCGCCGCAGCGTCCTTCGCACCCGGGTCATCGGTCACGTAAAGGCCTGGGATGCCGATCGCACCGGCCGGCCGGGTGATCTCCATCAGCGAGTTCAGCACTGTCGCGGGCGCCTCTTCCACGTGGCCCGACGCGCCGTGGCCGTGCGCCTCGAAGCCGACGCAGTCGACCGCGCAATCGATCTCCGGCGTGCCGAGGATGGCGGCGATCTGCTCGCCCAGCGTCGCGTCCCGCGACAGGTCTACGACCTCGAATCCCATCGCCTTTGCGTGGGCAAGGCGCGCCGGGTTCATGTCGCCGACGATGGTGCAGGCCGCGCCCAGCAGCCGCGCGGATGCCGCCGCCGCCATGCCGACCGGTCCTGCGCCGGCGATGTAAACGGTTGAGCCTGGCTTCACGCCTGCAGTCACGGCGCCGTGGTAGCCGGTTGGCAGAATGTCCGACAGGCAGGTGAGGTCGCGGATCTTCGCCATCGCCTGGTCCCGGTCGGGGAACTTCAGCAGGTTGAAGTCGGCGTACGGCACCATCACGTACTCGGCCTGCCCGCCGATCCACCCACCCATGTCGACGTAGCCATACGCACCGCCGGCACGCGACGGATTGACGCTGAGGCAAACGCCGGTGTGTTGCTCCTTGCACATCGCGCAGCGGCCGCAGGCAACGTTGAACGGCACCGACACCAGGTCGCCGAGCTTCAGCGTCTCGACGTCGCGGCCGATCTCGATCACCTCGCCGGTGATCTCGTGGCCGAGCACGAGGCCCACCTCTGCGGTCGTGCGGCCGCGCACCATGTGCTGGTCCGAGCCGCAGATATTCGTGCTCACGACCTTGAGGATCACGCCGTGCCCGATCGCGCGCCCGGTCGGATCGACCATTTTCGGATAGTCGATGTTCTGCACCTCGACCTTGCCCGGTCCAAGATAAACGACACCCCGGTTGTTGCTCATCGCCTTGTCTCCATGTCTCGTTAAGGCCTGCCGCCCCCGCGCCAGTCGACGCGGCATGCACGGCATGCGTGTTCGAGAGTAGTGCGGAGAGCCGTGGCGCTTCGTGCAAAATCCGACGCCCGTTTGAGCAGGCCCGACATCGCCGCTAACGGCTCAGAACTTGTGGCGAATTGCCGCGCGCACCAGCACCTGGCTCGACGACGACGACGAGTCGGCCGCGCCGGGGATGTAGGCCCGGTCCAATGCCGTGCCAGTCTTGTCGCCGCTCACGCGCTGATAGACGCCCTGCAGATAGACGTCGGTCCTCTTCGAGAAGTTGTAGTCCGCCATCAGGCCGATGCTGTGGACCTTGGGCCTGGCCTCGCCCGACGACGCCTGGAACTTCTCCGTGGTCAGGGTGTAAACCGCACCGGCATAGAACGCCGGCGTGAACTGGTACTTGAGATTGAATTCGAAGTTCTGGAACTTGAGCGCATCCAGCGTGCCGGTGGCGGGCAGGATCGATCCGGAGATGTACGAGGTCGACAGCGGCTGCGTCAGGTTCGTGTTGGAGTAGGCGAAGCCAGCGGTCGCGGCACCGAATGTGTAGTTGACGCCGGCCCCGAAGATGCGCAGGCGCCGGGCCAGGAAGTTCTGGTCGCCGCCGCTGCTGATCGCACCGTTGGCCGTTGCCGACGGGTTGTCGGCCTGCAGGTAGGCAGCCGCCAGCAACAAGCCGCCATTCGCGTACTGCATGCCCGCGCCGTACTGGCGGTTGTTGGCAAAGTTGGTGTCGTTGCTGAAGCTGTAGGTGCCCCCGAACTGGAACCCGCCAAGCGTGGGGCTGGTGTACTTGACCGTATTATTGACACGGAACGAGTAGACCATGTTGTCGTTGTCGTAAGGGTGGCCGAACAGGTAGCCGCCCCAGTTGCCGACCACGGTCGTCTGCGCCAGGTAGTCGATCACGGAATCGTACTGGCGCCCGAGCGTGATGGTCCCGAGCCGGTCGTCGGCCAGCCCGACATAGGCCTGCCGGCCAAACAGGACGCCGCCTTGCGCCGCCCTGCCGGTGCTGGCGTTGAAGCCGTTCTCGAGCTGGAACAGGGCCTTGACGCCCCCTCCCAGGTCTTCCGAGCCCTTCAGGCCCCAGCGGCTGCCTTGCGCGAAGCCGCTTTGCATCTCAACCAGCCGGTCTCCGCCGACATTGTTGGTGTAGTTGATGCCTTCGTCGATGATGCCGTACAGCGTCACGCTGCCCTGGGCGAAGGCGGACGTGGAAAACAGCAGGGCGATAGTCGAGCCTAGCGTGGCTTTTTTCATTGGATTTTCCTCCTCGTATGGTGGCGCGCGCCGCCACGCCGATCGGCACGGCAGCGGCGCGCCTACGAGAGTAGTCTCCATGGCCGTGCCGGCTGCATGCTAAACCCGACGCGCGCTTGGCCGGCGCCGCCATCTCGCCGACACGGCGCCGCTCTCCCCCGCTCAGCGGGGCTTGCCGCCGCGGCGCAGGTAGTCGGCGCGCGTCCATTCCAGTTCGACGCCCACGCGCTGCGTGCCAGGCCGGATCTTCGGCTTGTGCACCGCGAGGGTCAGGGTGTCGAGCGCCGGCCATTCGCGGAACGACAGCTCCGCGATATCGGCCACCAGCGTCTCGAGCAGCCGCGTATGCGGCTTGCGCGCCAGAAACGCGGCGACGCGCGTGCAATAGCCCTCGTAGTCGATCCACTCGGACTCTTCGCTCGGCTCGCGCCGGTAGCCCAGGCGCGCGTCGATCACGACCGGCTGCGGAGCGTCATGTTCGTGCGGATGGATGCCGATGCGCACCGGCACCGTCAATGCATCGACGAACACGCTCCAGCCCCGCCCCGGCAGCAGCGGGGCGTTCAGGCCATCGAATGCCTTGAGCCCCGCCTGTGGATCGCTGAACGCCTCCTCGACCGGCTTCATGACAGCAGCGGCGTCGCCGCGTCAAGCAGGATGCGGCAGAAGTAGTCCGCGAAGCTGCGCCGCACCACGATCTCGAAACGGTCGTCGCCGGTCGGCACCAGTATGATCGGCGCCTTGAAGTAATGGCTCTGGGCGCACTGCCCGGTCCGGAACACGCGCGGATGCAGGTCGAGGGGGCAGCCCCGCGCCAGCACATCGCGCACACGATCCCCACTGATTTCGATCACGGTGTAGCCGCTGCCGACGTCGACCGCGGCCGAATACGAGCCGGCAATGGCCGGCGCCAGCTTGTCCTCCAGCACGCCGGCCGGCACCGGCCCGTTCGATCGCACCAGCCATTCGTCCGGGCCCAGCCACAGCACGTCGTACGCGGCGCCACGCGCAACCGTGTTGGGGGCGGCCGGCGGACAACAGCCCACCACGCCCTCGAATGCATCGACGAACGCGGGATCGGCCAGTTCGCCCCGCACGATGACCAGGTCGAGGAACTGCCGCTCGCGCAACGTGAAGTACATCGACCCGCGCAGGTGCGGAGCTTCCAGCAGGCTGGCCGCGCCGACCAGCGGCGACTCCAGGCGCACGTCACGCGTGCGGGCGTTCGGCACCGGCGCGTCAGCCAATGCCGTAGCAATACCTTGTTCATTCCACATTCTGGCGCACTCCTTCGGTATCGTAAAAAACCGGGCTCGAAATCTTCGCGCTCACGCGGCGGCCATCGGCCAGCGGGATCGCGACGCTCTCGCCCATCTTGCCCAGGCCGCCCTTCACTACGGCGAGAGCGATCGAGCGCTGCAGGATCGGGCTGTAATAGCTCGACGTCACGTGGCCGATCATCGGCGTCGGCTCGGTCGTCGACACCCTCGTGCCCGGCGCGATGATCTGGGCTCCCTCGGGCAGCACGAACTGCGCGTCGTCGGTCAGCAGGCCGACGAACTGCTTGCGGCCTTCCTTCGCCGTGTCCGAGCGCGTCAGCGAGCGCTTGCCGAGGAAATCCTTCGATTTCGCCACCAGCCCGCCCATGCCGAGGTCGTACGGGGTGATCGAGCCGTCGGTGTCCTGGCCGACGATGATGTAGCCCTTCTCGGCGCGCAGCACGTGCATGGTCTCGGTGCCGTACGGCGTGATGTCGAACTCGGCGCCGACGGCCATCAGCGCTTCCCACACCGCACGCCCGGCGTTGGCGGGCACGTTGACCTCGTATGCCAGCTCGCCCGAGAAGCTGATGCGCATCACACGCGCCTTGGCGCCGGCCACGGTGCCGTTGCGGTAGCTCATGAACGGGAAGGCCGCGTTGGCAAAGTCAATGTCGGCGCAGACCTTCTGCAGCACCTTGCGGCTCTTCGGCCCGACCACCGCGAACGTCGCCCAGTGATCGGTCACCGAGGACAGGCGGACCTTCATGTCGGGCCACTCGGTCTGCAGCCAGCGCTCGAGCCACGTCAGAACGCGCGCGGCGCCGCCGGTGGTCGTGGTCATCATGAAATGCTGCTCGCCAAGGCGCACCGTCACGCCGTCGTCGAACACCATGCCGTTCTCGTCCAGCATCAGCCCGTAGCGGCACTTGCCGACTTCGAGCTTGCCCCACGGGTTGGTGTACATCCAGTTGAGCAGCGTAACCGCGTCCGGGCCCTGGATGTCGATCTTGCCCAGGGTCGACGCATCGAGGATGCCAACGCTGTTGCGCACCGCCAGGCATTCGCGCTTCACCGCGGCGTGCAGGTCCTCGCCCCGCCTGGGGAAATACCAGGGGCGTTTCCAGTTGCCGACGTCCTCGAACAGCGCGCCGTTCGCGACATGCCATTCGTGCACGCAGGTCTTGCGCACCGGGTCGAGGAAATCGCCGACCTCGCGTCCGGCGAAGGTGCCGAACGTGACCGGCGTGTAGTTCGGCCGGAACGTGGTCGTGCCGGTCTCGGGAATCGACTTGCCCAGCGCCTGCGCCAGGATCGCCATGCCGTTGATGTTGCCGAGCTTGCCCTGGTCGGTGCCGAAGCCCATCGCGGTGTAGCGCTTCACGTGCTCGACCGACTCGAAGCCTTCGCGCGCCGCCAGCAGGATGTCCGAGGCCGCGACGTCGTTCTGGAAGTCGACGAACTGCTTGGGCCCGCGCGCGGCGGCCTCGCGGCTGCCGACCAGCCACAGCGGCAGCAGCGGACCTTCGGCGACGGCGCTGACCTTCGGCGCCGCCAGCCGCTTCGCCGTTGCAAAGCCGGCTGCCTTCGCCGCCTCGGCGCCCGCTTCCAGCGCCAGCGGCAGCGCCAACGCGAGGTTGAATTCGCCCGCGGCCGCGCCGATGCTGCACTCGGCCTGCATCGACTTGCCCGGCACGAAGCAGGTCTTCTCGTCGCTCCACTGCGCCTTGCCGCCCGATTGCGCGAACAGGTGCAGCACCGGGCTCAGGCCACCCGACATCGCGACGAGGTCGCAGGCGATCCTCGACACCTTGCCGCCGACCTTGCCGTTGGCATAGGACGCGACGCTGACCGACGTGACGTGCTGCTTGCCGGCGGCAGCCACCACGACCGCGCCGTTCATCACGTTCACGCCTTGCCGCTTCGCCGCCGCGGGCAGCGCGCCGCTGGTGGTGGCACGCGGATCGACGACCGTCACCCTGGCGCCGCACGCCTTCAGGTCAAGCGCCGCCTGGTAGCCGCGGTCATTGTTGGTGAACACCACCGCGTCGCGTCCCGGCAGCACGCTGTAGCGGTGGATGTAGGTCGACACCGCCGACGCCATCATCACACCCGGCAGGTCGTTGTTGCCGAAGACGATCGGGCGCTCGTGCGCACCGGTCGCGAGGACCACGCGCTTTGCGCGGATCTTCCACAGCAGCTCGCGCGAGCCGTGGCGCATCGAGACCGACAGGTGGTCGGTCAGGCGCTGCGTGACGGTAACCAGATTATGGTCCTGGTAGCCGAAGGCGTTGCTGCGCGACAGGATGGTCACGTCCGGCAGCTTGCGCAGCTTGCCTTCGATCTCGGCGACCCACTGCAGCGCGGGCTTGCCGTTGATGTCGGCGCGTCCGGACAGCAGGCTGCCGCCGAGCTCGCACTGGTCATCGACCAGGATCACGCGCGCACCGGTCACCGCCGCCGCGTGCGCCGCGGCCAGGCCGGTCGGCCCTCCGCCGACGACGAGCACGTCGCAGTGCGCGTAGCATTTGTCGTAGCGATCGGCATCCAGCGTCGTGGGCGCCTTGCCAAGCCCGGCCGCCTCGCGGATCTTCTCCTCGTACCTGGGCCACATCTTGCGCGGCCACATGAAAGTCTTGTAGTAAAAGCCGGCGGGCATGAAGCGCGCGAACTTCTGGTTGACCGCCATGCGGTCGCGCTCCAGATCCGGCTCCGCGTTCACGCTTGCCGCGACCAGGCCCTGGTACAGCTCGATCTCCGAGGCCCGCGCATTGGGCACCGTATAGGCGCCGCGCTCCAGCTGCACCACGGCATTCGGCTCCGCCACGTCCGCGGTCATGATGCCGCGCGGCCGGTGGTACTTGAAGCTGCGCGCGACGAAGCGCACGCCGTTGGCGAGCAGCGCCGAGGCGAGCGTGTCGCCCTGGAAGCCCTGGTACACGCGGCCGTTGAAGGTGAAGGACAGGGGCTTGCCGCGATTGATGCGGCCGCCCGTGCCGAGTCGGTCTTTCTGGCTCATTGCTTGCCCCTTCCTTGCTGTGCGTTGGCGGCGGGCTGGCCGAAAGTCTCGTAGCCCTTGATGTCATAGCTGACGGTGTCGCGCTCGACCTTGAACCAGCGGCGGCAGCCCTGCGCGTGGATCCACTGTTCGCGGTGCGTGCCGCGGGTGTTGGTGCGCATGAACAGGTAATCGCCCCATTCGCGGTCGGACAGCTTTTCGGTCTCGAGCGGGCGCGCGATGTCGGCTTCGCCGCCGCACGAGAATTCGGATTCGGCGCGCGGGCCGCACCATGGACAATGGATCAGCAACATGTCTATCTCCTGCTTGGGTTCAGTGCGCGACAGCGGCGGCGCCGTGCTCATCGATCAGGTGGCCGGTATAGAAGCGGTCCAGCGAGAAGGGTGCGTTCAGCGCATGCGGCTGGTCGCGCGCGATGGTGTGCGCATAAGCCCAGCCCGAGCCAGGCGTCGCCTTGAACCCGCCCGTGCCCCAGCCGCAGTTGAAGTAGAGGCCCTTCACGTCGGTCTTGCTGATGATCGGGCACGCGTCCGGCGAGGTGTCGACGATGCCGCCCCATTGGCGGTTCATGCGCACGCGCGAGAACACGGGGAACATCTCGACGATGGCCTGCAGCGTGCCTTCGATGACCTGGAAGCTGCCGCGCTGGCCGAAGCCGGTGTACTGGTCGATGCCCGCGCCGATCACCAGGTCGCCCTTGTCGGACTGGCTGATGTAGGCGTGCACCGCGTTGGACATGATCACCGAGTTGACTACCGGCTTGATCGGCTCGGACACCAGCGCCTGCAGCGGGTGGCTTTCCAGCGGCAGCCGGATGCCCGCCATGTCAGCCAGCGTGGTGGTGTTGCCGGCGGCAACGACCGCTACCTTCTTGGCCTTGATGAAGCCCTTCACCGTCTCGACGCCGACCACCGCGCCGCCGTCGCGGCGGATGCCGGTGACCTGGCAGTTCTGGATGATGTCGACGCCGGCGCGGTCGGCGCCGCGCGCGAAGCCCCAGGCCACGGCATCGTGCCGGGCCACCCCCGCGCGCCGCTGGATCGATGCGCCCAGCACCGGATAGCGGCTGTTCAGGTTGATGGTGGGCTCGATCTCCTTGACCTGCGCGGGCGTCAGGAATTCGGCGTCGACGCCATTCAGGCGGTTCGCGTTCACGCGCCGCTCGGTGTCGCGCACGTCCTGCAACGTGTGCGCCAGGTTGAGCACGCCGCGCTGGCTGAACATGACGTTGTAGTTCAGGTCCTGCGACAGTCCCTCCCACAGCTTCATTGCCTTCTCGTAGAGCGCCGCGGACTCGTCCCACAGGTAGTTGGAACGCACGATGGTGGTGTTGCGCGCGGTGTTGCCGCCGCCGATCCATCCCTTCTCGAGCACCGCCACATTGGTGATGCCGTGCTCCTTCGCCAGGTAGTACGCGGTCGCGAGGCCGTGGCCGCCGCCGCCGACGATGACCACGTCATACTCGCGCCTGGGCTCGGGACTCCTCCACTGCTTTTCCCAGTTCTCGTGGTAGGACAGCCCGTTGCGGAACAGACTGAATATCGAATAGCGGCTCATCTGATGCACCCCCTTAGCATTCAATGACGTTCACGGCCAGTCCGCCGCGCGACGTCTCCTTGTACTTCGTCTTCATGTCGGCGCCGGTCTCGCGCATGGTCTTGATCACCGAGTCGAGCGACACGTAATGCTGGCCGTCGCCCTTGAGGGCCATGCGCGAGGCGTTGAGCGCCTTGATCGCGCCCATTGCGTTGCGCTCGATGCAGGGAATCTGCACCAGCCCGCCAACCGGGTCGCAGGTCATGCCGAGGTTGTGCTCCATGCCGATTTCCGCGGCGTTCTCGACCTGGTCGGGCGTGCCGCCCATCACCGCCGCAAGTGCGGCCGCGGCCATCGAGCACGCCACGCCGACCTCGCCCTGGCAGCCGACCTCGGCGCCGGAGATCGACGCAGTCTCCTTGTAGATCATGCCGATCGCGGCCGCCGTCAGCAGGAAGTCGACGATGCCATCGTCGTTCGAGCCGGGCACGAACTTCACGTAGTAGTGGAGCACCGCGGGGATCACGCCGGCCGCGCCGTTGGTCGGCGCGGTGACGACGCGGCCGCCCGCCGCGTTCTCTTCATTGACCGCCATCGCGTACAGGTTGACCCAGTCGAGCATCGACAGCGGATCGCGCAGCGATTCCTCGGAACGCGTGCGCAGCCGGTAATTGAGCTCCGCCGCGCGGCGCCTCACGCGCATCGGGCCGGGCAGCTCGCCCTCGACCTTGCAGCCGCGCTCGACGCAGGCGGCCATGGCGTGCCAGATCGCCAGCAGCCCGGCGCGCACGTCTTCGGCCGGCCGCAGCGCGCATTCATTGCGGAAGACCAGCTCGGCGATCGACAGCCCGCTGCCGCGGCACGCCTGCATCAGCTCAGCGCCGGTGCGGAACGGGTATGGCACCTCCGCCGCCGCGCGCACGCCGTTCACGCGCTCGCCATCGCGGTTGACCACGAAGCCGCCGCCGATCGAGTAATACTCCTTCTCGACCAGCAACTGCCCCTGCTCGTCGAACGCCTGGAAGCGCATGCCGTTCGGGTGCACGACACTGCCCGTGCCGCTCATCAGGCGACGGTAGAAGCCGAGGTGCTCCTTTTCATCGAAGCCGATCTCATGCTTGCCGAGCAGCAGCACGCGCTTGTCCTTGCGGATCTGCGCGAGGCGCGGCTCGATCAGGTCCGGGTCGATCCGGTCGGGCAGGCTCCCTTCCAGGCCGAGCAGCACCGCCTTGTCGGTGCCATGGCCCTTGCCGGTGGCGCCGAGCGAGCCATACAATTCCGCCCGGACGCGGCGTACGAAGCCGAGCAGGTTCGCATCCTCGAGGTGGGATACGAAGCGGCACGCGGCGATCATCGGGCCGACCGTATGCGAACTCGAGGGTCCGATGCCGATCTTGAACAGGTCGAATACGCTGACATTCATCTGACTGCCTCACTGCGGGTGCTGGGTTGCTGTCGTTGGAAGCCAGTACAGCAGAGCGCAGGATTTGCAGATAGAACAAAACCGGCATCGGCGTGGGATACCACCGCCAGTCACCGCGCCGTACGGGCCCGGATTTCGTTTTGGCGATGATTCACGTCGGAATTGTGCAAGTCCGCGGCGGGTGGATCGGCGACTCTGGCTGGGACGGAATGCGTCGTGCGAGCGGGCGCAAGACGGGGGCGGGCGCAGCGGTGGCGGGCTGAACGGATGCAGTGCGCATCACCAGTTTCCCCGGGCCAGCGCACCCTCCCCCGCCAGTCGACTTCCGGGGTAAACCGGATGCGCCCGCCCGTGCGAGCCTGTCAAGATGGATGCCGCCATGACACCAGACGTTCCTGTTTCTCCTGTTGCCGAGCCGGCCCCACGGCGCATCCGCTTTGGCATCGTGCTGCTGCCGAACTTCACGCTGACCGCGTTTTCGGGCTTTGTCGACATGCTGCGGCTGTCGGCGGACGATGGCGACTACAGCAAGCCGGTGCGCTGCGTGTGGAGCGTGATCGGCAACACACTCGCGCCGGTGCGCGCGAGCTGCGGGATCCAGGTCGCGCCCTGGGAGACCTTTGACGAAGCAGAGCCGTTCGACTATGTGGTGGTGGTCGGCGGGCTGCTCCATTCGGGGCCGCAGGCCGGTCCCGAGACGCTCGACTTCATCCGCCGCGCGGCGGGCGGCGGCGCGACCATCGTCGGCATCTGCACCGGGGTGTTTTCCCTGATGCGCGCCGGCGTGCTCGATGGCCACCGGGCTTGCGTCAGCTGGTTCCACTACTGGGATTTCATCGAGCGCTTCCCGTCGGTCGATCCGGATCTGCTGGTCGCCGACCGGCTGTTCGTGATCGACCGCCGGCGCATCACCTGTTCGGGCGGGCGCGCGTCGATCGACGTCGCCGCCGCGATCCTGCTGCGCCACTTCGACCATGCCACCGTGCAGAAGGCGCTGCGGATCCTGCTGGTGGGCGAGATGCAGAAGGGCAATGCGCCGCAGCCGCATCCGCCAGGCCTCGAACCGGCGACGCACCCGAAGGTCAAGCGCGCGATCCTGCTGATGGAGCAGCACGTCGGGCGCGCGCTGCCGCTGGAGGCGCTTGCGTGCAAGCTCGACCTGTCGGCGCGGCAGCTGGAGCGCCTGTTCAAGGCCGAGACTGGCAAGAGCCCGCAGGCATTCGCCAAGCAGGTGCGGCTGCGCACCGCCGCGTGGCTGCTGACCAGTTCGGACCGCGCCGTCGCCGACATCGCGCTGAGCTGCGGCTTTGCCGATGCCTCGCATCTCGGCCGCGAATTCCGCAAGCAGTATGGCGTGCCGCCCGCGGCCTACCGCGACAAGGGCGCGACTCCCGCCGAATCCGCGCTGGCCGGCAATGATGGCGACGCGCTGTGCGCGCTCGGTGAAGGAGAAAGCGAGCTCGGTGAAGGAGAAAGCGAAAGCGAAAGCGCAAGCGCAAGCCAGCCATGATTGCGGCCATCGGCCAACTTAGCGCAGTCTTCGGACAGATGCATGCCTGCCCGGCTCGTCACCATCGCCCATCCTCTCAGCGAAGGCTTCGATACCGCGGATCTCGGGGACGCCAGCGCGTTGCATGAATTGCTCGCCAAGCCGTAAGCCCATCCCGCTGATCGCCGCGCCTGGATCATCACCAGGCCGAAAGCCTCAGATGCCGCCCCGCACGAATGGAGGGCGCACCACTTTCGCGGCAATCCTGTTCTTGTAGACCTCCACATTGACCTGCGAGCCGATCCTGATGTCGGGCGCCACGCGCGCCAACGCAATGGCGATGCCCAGCGTCGGGCTATAGGTTCCGCTGGTGACCTTGCCGATCACCGCGCCCTTCCCGCTGGTCACTGTGCTGTGCGCCGCCGGGACAGCGGCGCTGCCTTCCAGGGCGAGCCCAACGAACTGCTGCGTCTGGCGACGGGCGCACACGGCCGACTTACCGAAAAAATCACGGTCTGAATCCAGCTCGACACTCCAGCCCAGACCGGCATCGAGCGGCGAGGTATGGAGATCCATGTCCTTCCCGATCCGGTGCATCCCTGCCTCGAGCCGAAGCGTATCCCATGCTTCATGGCCCACCGCGCTGATGCCTGCCGACCGCAGCATGTCCCAGACACGACCAGCGTGGCTGGCGAGCAGCAGCAATTCGAAGCCGTCCTCGCCGGTTTTCCCGGTTCTCGCCACCATCAACTCCCCAATTGCCGGGTCATGCACGATAGTGGAATTAAACGGCTTCAGCCTTTCGGCATGGCGGGAAGCCGGAACCGCCCGGAATACTTTTTCCCGAGCCTTTGGTCCTTGCACGGCGATGACCGCTAATGGTTCAACATCGTCCGCCACGCAATCCTGGCGTCGCGGGATCACGGTCACATCCGCTTTCGCCTCGCTGACCTTTGCCCGGATCCACTCGAGGTCGCTGGCGGCCGTGTGCGCGTTCAGGACGGCACGGAAATGCTGCTCCCCCAGGTAGTAAATGACCAGGTCATCGATCACGCCGCCGGACTGGTCAAGCATGCAGCTATACAGTGCCTTTCCAGCTGTCTTCAGCTTTCCGACGTCGTTCGACAAGAGCTTGCCGAGAAACATTCGCGCATCCGGGCCGTGCAGGTCAACCACGCACAGATGCGACATGTCGAACATGCCGGCATCTTCGCGCACTGTGTGGTGCTCTTCGATCTGGGATCCGTAGGCGGCAGGAAGCTTCCAGCCATCGACGTCGCCTATGCGAGCTTGGAGGAGACGGTGGCGATCATACAGTGGCGTGTGCTGCCAATGCGGGGGACCTTTAGTCATCGCTTTGGGTCAGTGGGCAATCAGGGTTGCTGGCACGGAATCGGCCATGGTCCGTCGATCAACGGCGACGTTGCGTGCCAGTACATCAAATCGCCGGAATCGCCGATAGAACGAAAGCGGCATTCACATGGGACACCCACGCCAGGCGAGGTAACCACCTGCAGAGCAGCACAACGACTGCCACCGCTCGCGTTCAGTCCTATACTCCGCATTGGACCCTTCACCCAGAGCCAAACCATGGATTACACCCCCGGCATCAGCCAGCTGGCTGGCCTGCTCGCCGACCCCGGCCGCGCCGCCATGCTATGGGCCCTGATGGACGGCAGCGCCCGCCCCGCCGGTGAACTGGCGCTGATCGCCGGCCTGTCGGCGTCGTCCGCCAGCGGGCACCTGGCGCGGCTGACCGAGGGCGGGCTGCTGGCGGTGGAGACGCGCGGGCGCAACCGGTACTACCGGCTGGCCGCGCCGGAGATCGGCGTAGCGATCGAGGCGCTGGCGTCGGCGTCGCTGGCCAGCCGGCCGCCGCGGCTGCGCGATGTGCCGGTGTCGCGCGCCGCGCCGCCGGCGCTGCGGCAGGCGCGTACCTGCTACGACCACCTGGCCGGCGAACTGGCCGTGGGACTGTTCGAACGGATGACGCATAGCGGCTGGCTGGTGCTCGATGCGCGGCGCGTGGAGCTGAGCGGCGACGGCGCGCAGGCGCTGGCGGGACTGGGCATCGACATTGCTGCAGCGCGGCGCAAGCGGCGCCAGTTTGCCTGCACCTGCCCGGACTGGAGCGAGCGCAAACCCCACCTCGGCGGCGCGCTGGGCGCCGCGCTGCTGGGCAGCCTGCTGGAGCGCGGCTGGGTCGAGACCACGCGCACATCGCGCGCGTTGCGCGTGACACCGGCGGGCCAACGCGAGATCATGCGCATCGCGGCATGAATCGCGGCATAAGTCGCGGCACGATTGAGCCGCACGGCACCACAGGAGATCCCGCATGGCCACATCACTGGACGACGACACGCAGGACGCGATCGCGCGTTTCTTCGCCCTGATCAACCTCGACGACAGCGCGCAGACGGCGGCGCAGCTGTCGATGTTCGAAGACGCGCTGCTTGACGCGGAGGACGACGACACCGACGGCGGCGAGCTGCTGTGGGTGGTGCGCGAAGTCATCGACTGGCAATCCGGCTTCTTCGTCGACTGGAAGGACTGCCAGTCCTTTATCGGCTGCCTGAACCAGCTGTGCGAGCGCATCGACCTGGAAATCGACTGGGGCACGGACGAACCCGAGGACGAGGCGTTCCTGGAGAACACCAGCGTGCCCGAGCTGATGGAGCTGGCCCACAACCAGCTGCGCGTGGCCGGCTATACCCTGTGGAACTGGGATACCGGCGGCGATGCCTACGCCGGCTGGATCACGCGCAGCGAGGATGACGAAGAGATGCTCGACCTGGCCGAGCAATTGCGCTTCGAGATCCGGCCCGCGGACCAGCCTTACTGAGCCGGCCGCGGCGGCGGCTGCCTAAGGCGCCAGCGTTCCGCGCTTGCGCGCCGGCGGGCGCCCCGTCTCCGGCACGCCGACGGTCTGCTCAAGCACGTCAAGGAATACGCGCACGCTGGCCGGCATCAGCTTGCGCGCCGGCATCAGCACGTAGACCTTGAGCGGCGACGAAGCATAGGCTGGCAGCACCCGCACCAGTTGCCCCAGCTCCAGCTGCTCCTGCACGAAGCGCGGCGACAGCCGCGTCACCCCCAGCCCGTCGATGGCAGCCTTCAGCCGCAGCTCCGCGTTGTGGGTACCGATGCGCGGCTCCACGTCCACGCGCGCGATCTCGACGCCGTCGCGCAGGAATTCCCAATGCTTGTCATCGGCGTTGCCCAGCGTGGGCCAGCCCTGCAGGTCCTGCGGCGTGCGCGGCAGCCCGCGCGCGCGGATCAGCGCCGGCGCGGCGTAGAAGGCGCGCTCGATCAGCACCACGCGCTTGCTGGCGAACGAGGTGTCATTCAGCCCGGTGTTGGTCATGACGAAAGCCAGATCGTAGCCATGGCGAACCAGGTCGGGCTGGTCCCAGCTGACATCGACCTGCACGCGCAGGCCCGGGTGGGCGCGCAACACCCGCGTCAGCGTTTCCGACAGGTGCTGCGAGCCGACTTCATACGGGGTGGAGATGCGCAGCACGCCGCTGACCTCGGCGCTGCCCGAGGCGGCTTCGGCGCTGATCTCGTGCAGCTCGGCAAACAGCGGCGCGATCCGGTCATACAGTTGCTGACCGCGCTCGGTGACACGCACGCGGCGCGTGGTGCGCTCGAACAGCCGCGTGCCGAGCTGGCCTTCCAGCCGCGCCACGGCGGCGCTGGCGGAGGATTTGGGCACCTGCGCCAGTTCGGCGCCCTGGGTAAAGCCGCCGCCTTCCACCACGCGGCAGAAGATTTCCCAGTCTTTCCAATCGATTGTCCTCATGCGTGGGATGCGGCGGGTAGGGATGGGGCGGCTGCCATTGGAGGGCGCCATTGTCCCACAGTGTGGACAATGGCGCCGATCCATGCAAACAGCCCCTCTACGCTGACTCGAACAGGATCACCGAACGCGCCAGCTCGCCGCGGCGCAGTTCGTCGAAGGCATCGTTGATGCGCTCCAGCGGCAGGCGCTGGGCAATCAGTTCGTCCAGGTGCAGCCTGCCGCCCATGTAGAAATCGACCATGCGCGGCATGTCGACCGGGAAGCGGTTCGAGCCCATCAGCGAGCCCTGGATGCGTTTCTCGCCGAGGAAGTCGCTGCCCTTCAGTTCGATCCTGACGCCCGGCGCGATCATGCCGATCACGGTGGCGGTGCCGCCGCGGCGCAACATGGCAAAGGCCTGCTCGGTGGTCTGCTTCAGGCCGATCGCCTCGAAGGCGTGATGCACGCCGCCGCCGGTCAGCTCGCGCACGGCATCGGGCACGTCGGCATTGCCGGCATCGATCACGTCGGTGGCGCCGAACTTGCGCGCCAGTTCCAGCTTGGCCGGCACGCGGTCGATGGCGATGATGCGGCCGGCGCCGGCAATCGCGGCACTGTTGACCGTGGCCAGGCCAATGCCGCCGCAGCCGATCACCGCCACGGTCTCGCCCGGCTGCACCCTGGCGGTATGGATGACCGCGCCCATGCCCGTGGTGACGGCGCAGCCGATCAGCGCGGCGCGGTCCAGCGGCATGTCGCGGCGAATCGCCACCAGTGCGTGTTCGTGGATCAGCATCTGCTCGGCAAAGGCCGACAGGTTCAGGAACTGGTTCATGGGTCCGCCCTGTCGCGCCATCAGGCGCGGCTCCTCGCCTTCGCGGCGGCGGGTATCGGGCTCGGTGCACAGGGACAGGTGCCCCGTCAGGCAATGCTCGCAATGGCCGCAGTACGCCGACAGGCAGGTGATGACGTGGTCGCCGGGCCTGACCGTGCGCACCTCGGCGCCAACCTGCTCGACCACGCCGGCGGCCTCGTGTCCCAGTATGGCCGGCATCGGATACGGATAGGCGCCGTCCAGGAAATGCAGGTCAGAATGGCAGACGCCCACGGCAACGGTGCGCACCAGCACCTCACGCGGGCCGGGCTTGCCGATGGCAACGTCTTCGATCACGAGCGGGGTCTTGGGTTGATGCAGGACGGCGGCTTTCATCAAAACGCTCCTTTGCGGCGGGCGTGCCGGGACGGCACAGTGCAATGAAGCCAAAAACCATAACCGCAAACGATGGTTCAGGAAAGGCGCGTCGCCGCAGCGCAGCGATGTTTACAACTCTTCCTTGATCGGCAGCACACGCAGCACGCCGATGCCCAGATGCTGCAGCGCGCCCATGCCGGGCTCGCTGTCGTAGGTGGTGAGCTGCCCCTTCTCGCGCGTGGTCCACGTCAGGCGCGCATTGTTGCCGTCGGCATCGGTGCGCACGCCGACGCGGTAGGCCATGTCGAGCAGGCCATCCTCGGTGGTCTTGATCATGCGCTCGGCCAGTGCCGGGCTGTCGAGCACGATGCCCATCTCGGTGTTCAGCCTGGCCGAGCGCGGATCCATGTTGAGCGAGCCGATGAACACCAGGCGCCGGTCGACGATGTAGTTCTTGGCGTGCAGGCTGGCGCGGCTCGATGACAGCCAGGAGCGCGAGCGCGAACCCTTGGCGGCCTTGCCGCGCTGCGCCAGCTCGGCATAGGCGCTGGGCTTGAGCTCGTACAGCTCGATGCCGGCGGCCACCAGTGCCTTGCGGTGCGGGGCATAGCCCGCATGCACCGCGCTGACGTCGGTGGCGGCGAAGGAATTGGTCAGGATGCGCACACGGATGCCCCGCCTTGCGATCGCGATCAGCCAGGCCTCGCCGTCGTCGTCGGGGACGAAGTATGGGGAAATCAGCAAGACTTCCTTTTGCGCGCTGCTGATCATCTTTTCCAGCCGGGCGGTGGCATGGCCGGGATCGTCATGGATCTGGTGGGTAATCTTGGCGGCCTTGTCGGAGACTACCGTGGCCTTGCCGGTGTAGGCCGGCATATGGCCGCTTTCGATGCCCTTGGCCAGGCCCGAGTCGAGCAGTTCCTGCACGTACTGGCTGGCCTTTGCCTGGTCACCGCGCGCTTCCAGGCGCTTGCGCAGGCTGCGCATTTCCACCGGCGCCTCCTTGCCCTCCGGAATCAGCGCCACCACCGGGTAGGACGACTTGTCATTCCAGTATTCGTCGAAGACCGCCGATACCTGCGGCACCGCCGGGCCGGCAATCAGCACGTCGAGGTCGCTGAAGTCCATGTCGGTACGGGCGGAGAAGTAGGCATCGCCGATATTGCGCCCGCCCACCACCGACATCTGGTTGTCCACCGTCATCGACTTGTTATGCATGCGCCGGTCCAGCCGGCTGAAATCCGCCAGCATTTCCAGCCAGCGCAGGCTGCGGTTGGCGACCGGGTTGAACAGCCGCACTTCGATATTGGGATGCGAATCGATCGCCGACAGGACCTTGTCCAGCTCGGCGCCGGTACGCAGGTCGTCGAGCAGCATGCGCACGCGCACGCCGCGGTCGGCGGCGTCGATGATATCGCCCAGCACCGCGGCGCCGGTGCCGGTCGGCTCCAGGATGTAGGTCTGCAGGTCAAGGCTGCGCTGGGCGGCGCGCGCCATCGCCAGGCGTGCGGCCAGCGCATCGGGGCCCGACGAGAGCGGGTAGAACAGGGACTCGCCCGGGCGCTGTGCCAGGCGCGGGGCCAGCGCCTTGCCCAGCGGCGTATCCGCGGTGGTGGCGGTGGCGGCGGGCGCGCTGGACGGCGGGCGCTGGGCCGATGCCGGCAGGCTGGCGCAGCCGGCCAGCCCGATGGCCAGCGCCAGCGCCAGCGTGATTGCCAGCGGCAGCGCGGCCAGCGGTTGTGAGCGCTGGCGGCAGGTAGCGAACGGATAGTGGCAGAAGAATGTCTGGAACATCCATGGATCTCCCTGCGCCACGAAGGCGCCGGCCCGGACACGTCGTGCACGCAACTGCACTTTGACTGCATGTGGCGTGCCATCCGCTATCACGACAATACACCCCGGCAGGAGGTGACGGCACCGGTGCCACTCCTTTCCGCGCGGGGTCTTTGTCCTACATGGCTGACGCGCTGCGGCATGGATTGCATCAAGGTTGCGTCTTTTCCTGCACTGCGTTTTCTCTTATGATCCCGCCGCCACGTTGTATATACCGGCCTGAGCCGGCCCAGCGGCAGGCCCGGGCGGCACCTCCGCCCCGCGTTGCCTCCGCAGGCGATCCCCGGCATAGTTGCGCGCTTTTGCGCGTCCCGACCCGAGTCCCGATGTCCAGCCAACCTTCCACTTCAGGCGCGCCCGCGCCCACGCTGCGCCGCACGCTGCGCGCCCGCCATCTCACCATGATCGCCATCGGCGGCTCGATCGGCACGGGGCTGTTCGTGGCGTCCGGCGCCACCATCGCGCAGGCCGGGCCCGGCGGCGCGCTGGCCGCCTACATCCTGATCGGCGCGATGGTGTATTTCCTGATGACCAGCCTGGGCGAACTGGCCGCGTACATGCCGGTATCGGGCTCGTTCGCCACCTACGGCGCGCGCTATGTCGACGAAGGTTTCGGCTTCGCGCTGGGGTGGAACTACTGGTACAACTGGGCGGTGACCATCGCGGTGGAACTCGCCGCGGCGCAGCTGGTGATGCTGTACTGGTTCCCCGACACGCCAGGCGTGCTGTGGAGCGCGCTGTTCCTCGGGCTGATGTTCGCGCTCAATGCGATCTCGGTGCGCGGCTTCGGCGAGGCCGAGTACTGGTGCGCGCTGGTCAAGGTGGTGACGGTGATCGCCTTTATCGGCATCGGCACGCTGATGATCTTCGGCATCCTGCGCGGCGACATGCCGGCCTCGCACGGGCTGGGCAACCTGACCCTCGGCGATGCGCCGTTTGTCGGCGGGCTGCCAGCGCTGATCGGCGTGGCCATGATCGCCGGCTTCTCGTTCCAGGGCACCGAACTGATCGGCGTGGCCGCCGGCGAATCGGCCGACCCGGCGAAGAACATCCCGCGCGCGGTGCGGCAGGTGTTCTGGCGCATCCTGCTGTTCTATGTGCTGGCGATCCTGATCATCGGCATCCTGATCCCCTACACCGACCCCAGCCTGCTCAAGAGCGACGTGCAGACCGTGGGCGTGAGCCCGTTCACGCTGGTGTTCCGACATGCCGGCCTGGCCTTCGCCGCCGGCGTGATGAACGCGGTGATCCTGACCGCGGTGCTGTCGGCAGGCAATTCCGGCATGTACGCATCGACCCGCATGCTCTACAACCTGGCCACCGAAGGGCGCGCGCCGCGCATCTTCGCGCGGCTGACGCGCAACGGCGTGCCGCTGGTGGCGCTACTGGCGACCACCGCGGTGGGCGCGCTGTGTTTTCTCACCTCGCTGTTCGAAAGCAAGGCCGTGTACCTGTGGCTGCTGAACCTGTCGGGCATGACCGGCTTCATCGCGTGGCTGGGCATCGCGATCAGCCACTACCGCTTCCGCAAGGGCTTTGTCGCGCAGGGCCATGACCTGTCGCGCCTGCCCTACCGTTCGCCGTTCTTTCCCTACGGGCCGATCTTCGCCTTCGCGCTATGCCTGATCGTCACGCTGGGCCAGAACTACCAGGCCTTCGCCAGCGGCAAGATCGACTGGGTCGGCGTGGCCGCCACCTACATCGGCATCCCGATCTTCCTGGCGATCTGGGCGGGCTACCGGATCGTGCGCAAGTCCCGCTTCGTGCGCTATGCCGAGATGGAATTCCCCGCACTGCCGGCCGGCGGCGGCGGCGCCGGGGGCGACGGCGTCACCGCGCGCGGCGCCGCTCCAGTGACGGCCGAATAGGCGCCTATCCCCTGGCGCTTCCATACCAGGCAGGGCGTTCCGCGCATTCACGCTGGACGCCGCCTATCCGGGCACCGGGAGAAGACGCTGGGGTTCGATCGAGCCGTGCAAGCGGCCGGCTGGAGGAGCTGGTCAAGGTTTATGAGGGGATCCAAAAGCCGTTGTAGGCCGCTGATGACGGATCGCTTGCCCGTCCATTTTCATCGCGACTCATTTCCGTCCACTTTTCAGATCGTTCAGGCCTGAGCGAACGCCACATCACATGCAACGGTAACCTCCGTTGCTTTCTACGCAACACCCTCCCGCGCCGTCCTTGACGCCGCATGTCCGCGTGCCCATCATTCCGACTTTTCGTAAATGCGAATTATTCGCATTGGTATCTACATTTACATACAGGCCTGCCTGTCTTACCGCCAAGCATGAACCACGCCGACATCCGCGCCGCCCGCGTGCGCGCACCCAAGCCTCGCCATCTCGCCATACTGGCGCACCTGGCCGTCCTCACCGGCTTCCCGGCGGCGGCCGCGCTGGCGCAGGAGGCAGCCGCGGGCGCCGGGCCGCAATCGCTGCCCGCCGTGACGGTCAGCGCCACCGCCGTCGATGACGCAGGCCTGCAGCTCCAGAAGAAGGCCAGCACCGGCGCACTGGGCTCGCGCACGCAGCTCGACACGCCGTATTCCACGACCATCGTCACCGGCGAGGACCTGGCCGACCGCCAGGTCAGCAAGCTAGGCGACGTGTTTGCCATGGATGCCTCGGTCACCGACAACAGCAACGCCTACAACAGCTGGTCCAGCTACCTGACCGTGCGCGGCCTGCAGGTCGACTGGCAGAACGGCTTCAAGATCAACGGGCTGCCGTTCGTCGCATACGGCATCACGCTGCCATACGAGCATATGGACCAGGTGGAACTGCTCAAGGGCCTGCCGGGCTTCATGTACGGCTTTGGCACCCCGGGCGGCATTGTCAACTACGTCACCAAGAAGCCGACCGATACCTTTACCGCTTCGTTCGAGCTGGGCTACCGCGCCGCCAACGTGTGGAGCGAGCACATCGACCTCGGCGGCCGCGCGGGCCCGGACAACATGTTCGGCTACCGGCTCAACTACACGCACGAGGAAGGCACGCCGTACAACGCGCGCAATGTCAACCGCGACACCGTATCGCTGGGCCTGGACGCGCGCCTGACCAAAGACCTGACCTGGACCTTCGACTCGATCTACCAGGACCGGCGCACCACCGGGCAGATGCCCTCGTTCAGCTTCTGGACTTACACCGACCAGGCACTGCCCGCCGCGGTCTCCGGCCGCATCCGGAACTTCGCCGGCAGCGACCAGCACCTGAACACCAACCTGCAGCTCTACACCACGGGCCTGCGCTACCAGGTCAACCCGGACTGGGGCGGTCAGCACCAATTACAGCTTCAGCAAGGTCAACCGCAGCCGCAACGAGAGCCTGTATGGCGTGTTGAACCAGGCCGGCGACTACGTCGACACGCGCTACGACACCGCGCAGAACCAGCAGGTGGGCTATTGGCAGGCGATGCTCGAGGGCAAGTTCCGCACCGGCCCGTTCGGCCACCAGCTGGTGGCCGGCCTGTCGTGGCAGAAGCAGATCGACCGCTATGACAACAACGGCTTTGCCGGCACGATCGGCACCGGCAATATCTTCGAGCCCAATACCAACACGTACTTCAGCTCGACCGCGTTCAACAAGGTGCGCAACAGCGACATCACGCAGAAGTCGATTTTTGCCAGCGATACCGTGCAGCTGAGCGAGCGCTGGTCGGTGCTGGCCGGCCTGCGCGTCACCAATTTCGAGCAGAACGGCTACGTGCCGGCGGCCACCAACTACACCAAGAACGGCGTGGTCACGCCGACGCTCGCGCTGATGTTCAAGCCGGTGCCTGCAGCCACGGTCTACGCCAGCTACGTGGAAGCGCTGGAGCCCGGCTCGATCGTGCCGGATGGCTACACCAACGCGCGCCAGCTGCTCAGCCCGATCCGCAGCAAGCAGTATGAGATCGGCGTCAAGGCCGACCAGCAGAAGTGGAGCGCCACCGCCGCGCTGTTCCGCATCGAGCGCGGCGCGGAATATGACAGCGTCAGCAACGGCGTGCCGACGCGGGCGCAGGACGGCTCCTCCATCTACCAGGGCGTGGAGCTGGCCGGCGTGTACCGCCTGGGCTCGCAATGGGAATTCGGTGGCAGCGCGATGTACCTCGACTCCTACTACGACAAGGGCAATGCCAACATCGACAACCGCGTGGCCGGCGCGCCGGAACTGGTGCTGGCGGGCCGCATCAGCTACCGCGTGCCGTACGTGCCGGGCCTGCGGGTTGGCGTCGACGGAAAGTACACCGGCAATATCAAGGTCAATGCGACCAATACGCTGGAGGCGGGTGGCTATACCGTGTTCAATCTCGGCGCCACCTACAACACGCGCGTGTACGGCAAGGACCTGACGCTGCGCGCGGCGCTGAACAACCTGACCAACAAGCGCTACTGGGGCTTCCAGTATGAGAACTATCTGCAGCCGGGTGATCCGCGCAGCGTGAGCCTGACGGCGAAGATTGCTTACTGAGTTCAGTCCTCCGGTCCGCCGGTTTTTTCCCTCCGGCCCTCTCCCCCGCCCCTCTCCCATAAATGGGAGAGGGGAGAACACAACGCGATTTTGAAATTGGCAGCAGCCTTGACCCCGCCTTTGCGCGGGGTCTTTTCATTTGTGCGCCGCCAGGCACGGCGAGAGCCGTCCCTTCTCCCCCTATAACCCCGCACCCCTCCCCCATCTTTCGGGAAAACGAATGTTGACAATCACCAAACTGTGATCTACAACATCGTCTACAGCATCTATCAATTTTGTAGACAATTTAGTAGACAGCACAACAAGCATCCCACGGCGCACAAAAGAGCCAAACGGCCGCACGTTCGCCTATCGTCAAGACAACCATCTGCCAGGAGACTCAGATGATGCAAACGACCGTAACGCCAGACGCGACCGCCGGCGCGCCACAGGCAGGGCATGCCGCACACGGCAATGCCCTGATCAAGCCCACCTACGACGAACGGCTGACCAATGAGGACCTGGCGCCGCTGCGCAAGCAGACCTGGGGCACTTACAACATCTTTGCCTTCTGGATGTCCGACGTGCACAGCGTGGGCGGCTACATCACCGCCGGCAGCCTGTTCGCCCTGGGGCTGACCAGCTGGCAGGTGCTGGTGTCGCTGCTGGTCGGGATTGTGATCGTGCAGTTCTTCTGCAACCTGGTGGCCAAACCCAGCCAGGTGACCGGCACGCCTTACCCGGTGATCTGCCGGGCCTCGTTCGGCGTGCTCGGCGCGAATATCCCGGCCATCATCCGCGGGCTGATCGCGGTCGCGTGGTACGGGATCCAGACCTACCTCGCATCCAGCGCCTTCCTGGTGCTGGCGCTGCACTTCTTCCCGTCGCTGGCGCCGTATGCCGACGTCAAGCTGCACGGCTTCGCCGGGCTGTCGACGCTGGGCTGGGCCGCGTTCATGGTGCTTTGGGTGCTGCAGGCGCTGGTGTTCTGGACCGGCATGGAGACCATCCGCAAGTTCATCGACTGGGCCGGCCCGGCGGTGTATGTGGTGATGATCGCGCTGGCGATCTGGCTGGTGAACAAGGCCGGCTGGGAGAACGTCAACTTCACGCTGAGCTTCGTCAAGTACACCGGCTGGGAAGCGGTGCCGGTGATGCTGAGCGCGATCGCGCTGGTGGTGTCGTACTTCTCCGGCCCGATGCTGAATTTCGGCGACTTCTCGCGCTATGCCAAGGATTTCAAGTCGGTCAAGCGCGGCAACTTCTGGGGCTTGCCGGTCAACTTCCTGGGCTTCTCGCTGCTGACCGTGATCACCACCTCGGCCACGCTGCCGGTGTTCGGCAAGCTGATCACCGACCCGGTGGAAACCGTCAGCCATATCGACAGCACCTTCGCCATGCTGCTGGGCGCCTTCACCTTCATGACCGCGACCATCGGCATCAACATCGTCGCCAACTTCGTGTCGCCGGCGTTCGACTTCTCCAACGTGTCGCCCAAGCACATCAGCTGGCGCACCGGCGGCATGATCGCCGCGGTGGCCTCGATCTTCATCACGCCCTGGAACCTGTACAACAACCCGGCGGTGATCCACTACACGCTGGACGTGCTGGGTGCGTTCATCGGCCCGCTGTTCGGCATCCTGATCGCAGACTACTACCTGGTGCGGCGCCAGCACGTGGAAGTCGACGACCTGTACAAGCTGAACCCGCGCGGCCGCTACTGGTACCGCAATGGCTTCAACCCGGCGGCGGTGGCCACCATGATCCCCGCGGCCATCATCCCGATCCTGTGCGTGGTGGTGCCGGCCTGGCAGGCGGCGGCCAACTACAGCTGGTTCATCGGCATGGGCATCGCGCTGGTGCTGTACCGCCAGCTGGCGCCGCGCATGATGCCGGGCCACCTTGCCGCGCCCGCCGCCCCGGCCTCCAGCCAGGTTTGAACGACATCCCCCTTCGACAGCATCCATCTCAGAGCCGCACCCATGAAGCTGAAGATCATCAACCCCAATACCACCGAGAGCATGACCGAGAAGATCGGCCAGTGCGCCCGCGCCGTGGCCGAGCAGGGCACGCGCATCAGCGCGGTCAGCCCGCGCATGGGCCCGGCCTCGATCGAGAGCCACTATGACGAGGCGCTGTCGGTGCCCGGCATCCTCGACGAGATCCTGGCCGGCGAGCAGGAAGGCGTGGACGGCTACGTCATCGCCTGCTTCGGCGACCCCGGCCTGTACGCGGCGCGCGAGGTGGCGCGCGGCCCCGTGATCGGCATCGCCGAGGCGGCGATGCACATGGCCAGCATGGTCGGCAGCAGCTTCAGCGTGGTGACCACGCTGGCGCGCACCTGCAATATCGGCTGGCACCTGGCCGAGCGCTATGGCATGAAGCGCTTCTGCAGCAATGTGCGCGCCTGCGACCTGCCGGTGCTCGACCTGGAGCGCCCCGGCTCGGACGCGCGCCGCATCATCACCGAGGCGTGCCGCCGCGCGCTGGTGGAAGACCGCAGCGAATGCATCGTGCTCGGCTGCGCCGGCATGACCGACCTGTGCGACGAGATCGCCGACGCCATCGGCGCGCCGGTGATCGACGGCGTCACGTGCGCGGTCAAGCTGGCCGAGGCGATGGTCTCGGTGCGGCTGGCCACCAGCAAGCGCGGCGACTGGGCGCGGCCGCTGCCCAAGGCGTATGCCGGCATGCTGGCGCCTTATGCGCTCAACTGAGGCGCTCAACTGAGGCGCTCAACTGAGGCGCTGAACTGACGCTTCGAGAACCACTTACCTGATCCAGCAACATGCTCCAGACACGTTATCCCCGCGACCTGATCGGCTACGGCGCCCAACCTCCCCACGCGCGCTGGCCGGGCGGCGCGCGCGTCGCGCTGCAGTTCGTCCTCAACTACGAAGAAGGCGGCGAGAACTGCGTGCTGCACGGCGACGCCGCCTCCGAGCAGTTCCTCTCCGAGATCGTCGGCGCCGCGGCCTATCCCGACCGCCACATGAGCATGGAGGGCATCTATGAATACGGTTCGCGCGCCGGCGTCTGGCGCATCCTGCGCGAGTTCGAAAAGCGCGGCCTGCCGTTGACCATCTTCGGCGTGTCGATGGCGCTGCAGCGCCATCCCGAACTGACCCGCGCCTTCGTCGAGCTGGGCCACGAGATCGCCTGCCACGGCTGGCGCTGGATCCACTACCAGAACATCGACGAGGCCACCGAGCGCGAGCACATGCGCACCGGCATGCAGATCATCAAGGACCTGACCGGCTCGATGCCGCTGGGCTGGTACACCGGCCGCGACAGCCCCAACACGCGCCGCCTGGTGGTCGAGCACGGCGGCTTCCTGTACGACTCCGACTACTACGGCGACGACCTGCCCTTCTGGACCGAAGTGGAAGTCACCGGCGGCGAGAAGAAGCCGCACCTGGTGGTGCCCTACACGCTGGACTCGAACGACATGCGCTTTGCCACGCCGCAGGGCTTCAACACCGGCGAGCAGTTCTTCCAGTACCTGAAGGATGCGTTCGACGTGCTGTATGAAGAAGGCGATCCCGCAGGGCAGGACAGCCCCAGGATGCTGTCGATCGGCATGCACTGCCGGCTGCTCGGCCGCCCCGGCCGCTTCCGCGCGCTGCAGCGCTTCCTCGACTACGTGCAGGGCCACGACAAGGTGTGGATCTGCCGCCGTGTCGACATCGCGCGGCACTGGGCACAGGTGCATCCGTTCCGCCCCGCGACGGCTGCCTCTGCGGTTGCCGGCGCGACGAGGGAGCCTGCCACGGCCTGAGGAGCGACGCCCACGTCGCCATATTTGTGTACGATATAGCCGTATTTCGTCGCCACTTCCGGCGACATCCCGACTGTCCGTACCCCGATATGGCAACCACATCGAAGAAGGCGGCGCCCGGCGCGGCGGCGAAAGCGCCGCGCCGGCCCGCACCCAAAGCCGCACCGCCAGCCAGCAATCCGGAGGAACCTGCCGGCAACGAGTCCGCCGCCGGCGAGGCCTCTGCCACCGAGGCGATCTACCTTGGCTTGCTCACCGCGATCATGGAGCATCGCCTGCTCGCCGGCACCAAGCTGGTCGAAGAACGCCTGTGCGAAGTCACCGGCGCCAGCCGCGCCCGCATCCGGCAAGTGTTTGCCCGCCTCGCGCATGAAAAGCTGGTGACGCTGGTGCCCAACCGCGGCGCCTTCGTGTCGAGTCCCACGGTCGACGAGGCGCGCGAGGTCTTCCAGGCCCGCCGCGTGGTCGAGCCCGCGCTGGCCGCGGAGCTGGCGCTGGGCGCCACGCCGGCCAAGGTCCGCAGCCTGCGCCGCCATGCCATGGAAGAAGACAACGCTCGCGCCCGCGGCGACCGCGCCGCGATGATCCGGCTGTCAGGCGAATTCCATATCCTGCTGGCCGAGATGGCCGGCAATGCGATCCTGGAAAAGCTGATCCGCGAGATGGTTTCGCTGACCTGCCTGATCATCACGCTGTACGATCGGCCCGGCGCGCCCGCGTGCGCCGAGCACGAGCACCGCCAGCTGATCGATGCCATCGAGCAGCGCGACGCCGCGCGCGCGAGCGCACTGATGGCCGAGCACCTCGAGCATATCGAAGGCTCGCTCGACCTGAGCATGCCCGACAGCGGCGCGCCCGACTTCTACAGCATCTTCAGCAAGGGCTGATTGAAGCACCGGCTGCGCCGGCCTGGTATTGCACTCGGCGCATGGCAGCCTAGACTGCCTGGATAACAACCCGCGCTTGCAATGCGCCGCAGGGGGTGCCATGGCCGCCACTGCCGAAACCGTCACAGCCCGGCGTCCGCCGCTGGCCTTCGAGCGTCTCTATGCAGGCGCCGACGGCGAATCCCACTTTGGTCCGGTTTCCGTGGCCATCACGGAGAGGCTGTGGGATTCTCGCTGGCGTTCTGGCGCTTCTGGGGCTTCGAAAGCCCGGGCCACTGGAACGTGCGCGCGGTGTTCGCCGCGATCTCGCTGCTGGCAGCGGTCTCGCTGCAGATCGTCGCGCTGTTCCGCGCGCTGCGCATCGAGGACGATGCGGTGGAGGAATACCGCAGGACAGTGCGGTGGTTTATCGCTTCCGCACTGGCGTTGCTGACCGGACTCGCCGTGGCAATGATCGACGCGGCGCTGTCACCCTGACTGCGCCGGCACATTCAATCTCCGATGCCGCCGATATCGATGCTGTCGACGCGATCCGGGTAGAAGGCCACGTGCGAGGCAATCGCGGCGACCGCATCGTAAGGCGTCTCGTAGCTCCACACCGCATTGCGCCCGCGCTCGCCGGCGGCCGGGATGGAGAAGTAGCTGCAGTCGCCCTTGTACGGGCAGTAGGTGGCGTGATCGCTGCGCGCGAGCTGCGTCATGTCGACATCGGCGCGCGGTATGTACTGCACCGGGGCGTAGCTGGCTTCCTGCAGCGTCAGCGCCGCGGTGCTGTCGGCGACAACGCGGCCCGCCGCCTTGACCACCACGCGTCCTTGTGTCGGCGTGATGGTGATGGGGTGGTCGGGGCCTGGGATCCTGACGGGCTTGCCTGACATCGTCGTGCTCCTGCATGGCGGGATGCAGGACATTCTAGGCGCTTGCCGGACAACCTGCCGGCGCGGCCCCCGGACGGGCCGTGGCGTTGGCGGCTCAGCCGACCTTCTCCAGCGCCGTGCGGTAGTGCGCGGCGCGGCGTGCATAGTCCTCCGCGTTGGCTAGCAGGTTCTTCACTTCGTCATCGGTCAGCTCGCGCACCGCCTTGGCGGGCGAGCCCAGGATCAGCGAGCGCGGCGGGAACTGCTTGCCCTCGGTCACCAGCGCCCCGGCGGCAACCAGCGACTCGGCGCCGATCGTGGCGTTGTTCAGGATCACGGCCTGGATGCCGATCAGCGCGCCGTCGCCCACGGTGCAGCCGTGCAGCATGGCCTGGTGGCCCACAGTCACGCCGGCACCGAGCGCGAGCGGGCAGCCGGGATCGGTGTGCAGCACGGCGCCTTCCTGCACGTTGCTGCCGATGCCGATAGTGACCGGCTCGTTGTCGGCCCGGATCACGGCGCCGGGCCAGACCGACACGTGTTCGGCCAGTTCCGCGCGGCCGATGATGGTGGCTTCGGCCGCGACAAAGGCGCTGCCGGCAATTGCGGGCGCGAGCTCGCCAAGCTTGTAGAGAGTCATGATGGATCTGGTAAGGACAGAAGGCCACCATCGCGGCCGCCCCGGATAAGGCGCGGGCCACGCTGGCAGCAGGAAGCAGGAAGCAGGAAGCAGGAAGCAGGAAAATCCTTTGGCTTATTCGACCTTGACGTTGGCCTTCTTCACCAGCGCGGCGTAGCGCGCGGCTTCGCTGCGGAAGAACGCTGCAGCGGCCTCCGGCGTGCCGGGCTCGACCACCGTGCCCTGCTTCTTCATCGCTTCCAGCACTTCGGGCGACGTGAAGGCCCTGGCAAAGGCATCGTGCACGCGCTTGACATCCGGCGCCGGCATGCCAGCCGGGCCGATGACAGCGAACCAGCCCGCGACGTTGTAGCGCGGCAAACCCTGTTCGGCGATGGTGGCAATGTCCGGCGCGGCGGCCGTGCGCTTGTCGCCGCACAGGCCGATCGCGCGCAGCGTGCCCGCCTTCAGGTGCGGCGCCACCGCATTGAGCGCGACCACGCCCATTTCCACCTGCCCGGCGAGCAGGTCGTTGACCATCGGACCGGTGCCCTTGTACGGCACATGGCGTGCCGTCACGCCCGCCTCGTCCAGGAACATCTCGCCGGCGAGGTGGATGATGGTTCCATTGCCCGACGACGCGTAGTTGTAGCCATCGGGCCTGGCCTTGAGCAGCGCCACCAGCTCTTTCACGTTCTTCGCCGGCACCTTGGGGTTGACCACCAGCACCAGCGGCGTGGTGCCGATCACGCTGATCGGCGTAATGTCCTTGATCGCGTCGAACGGCATCGCGCGGAATACGCTGGGGTTGATCACGTGGTTGTTCGATACCAGCCCCAGCGTGCTGCCGTCGGGCTGCGCCTTGACCACGGCGGCGGCGCCGGTGATGCCGCCGGCGCCAGGCAGGTTCTCGATCACCACCGGCTGGCCGAATGCCCTGCCCAGCGCGGGGCCCGCGGCACGGGCGATGGTGTCGACGCCGGAGCCGGCGCTGATCGGCAGGATCAGGCGCACGGGCTTGCCCGATCCGCCCTGTGCGAGCGCTTCGAAGCCGGGGGCGGCGAGTGCGGCGGCAAGCGTGGCGGAAAGTGCCAGCGCGGACTTGAGCAGGGTGCGACGTTGCATGCTTTGTCTCCGTTTCGTTATCGCAGGGCTTTGCGGGCGCCGCTGTAGCGCGGCTTGCCCGTCAGGCGCCTCAGCCGCGGCCTTTGCCGAGCTGCGCCAGGATCTCTTCGTTGTGCTCGCCGGCGCGGGGCAGCGGGCTGCGCACGCCGGGGCGGCGGCCGCCCATCAGCAGCGGCAGCAGCACCGTGGGCGTGGTCGAGCCGTCGTCCGCCTGCATCGGCACCAGTCCGCCGCTGGCGAGCAGGTGCGGATCGTCGAGCAGCTGGTCCGGGCGCACGATCGGCGCATAGGGAATGCCGGCCGCTTCGAGCTTTGGCGCGAGTTCCGCGGAATGATGGTGGCGCAGGATCGCGCCGAGCTCTTCCAGCAGTTGCGGCCGCACGGCGACGCGCGAGGTGTTGCTGGCGTACTCCGGCTTGTCGATCAGCTCCGGATGTTCCAGCACGTGGCACAGCGTGACGAACTGCTTGTCGCTGACCGCGCCGAGAAAGAGCTGCTCGTCCTGCGCCAGCGTGAACACGTCATACACGCTCCACGCCGACACGCGCGACGGCATCGGCGGCGGGGGTTCGCCGGTCATCGCGTACTGCTGCATATGCTGAGACGCCAGGAACACGCAGTTCTCGAACAACGCGCTCTGGATTTCCTGCCCGTTGCCCGTGCGGTCGCGCTCGCGCAGCGCGGCCAGCACGCCGATCGCGCCAAACATGCCGCCCATGATGTCGTTGACCGAGGTGCCGGCACGCAGCGGCCGGCCGCTCGGGCCGGTCATGTAGGACAAGCCGCCCATCATCTGCACGACTTCGTCCAGCGCCAGCCGGTTCTCGTACGGGCCGGGCAGGAAGCCCTTGTGCGACACGTAGATCAGGTGCGGGTAGTCGCGCGACAGCGTGGCGTAGTCCAGCCCCAGCTTCTGCATCAGGCCGGGGCGGAAGTTCTCCAGCAGGATGTCGCTCTGGCCCGCCAGTTCGGCCGCGGCGGCGCGGCCATCGTCGGTGGTGATGTCGAGCACCACGCTTTTCTTGTTGCGGTTGAAGGCGCGGAAGAAGCCGATGCCCAGGCCTGGCAGGTTGCGGGTCTTGTCGCCGCCGGGCGGCTCGACCTTGATCACTTCGGCGCCGAGGTCGGCCAGGATCATGCCGCAGGTGGGGCCCATCACCATGTGCGTGAATTCCACCACGCGGACGCCGGCGAGCGGCAGGGAATTGCTGTTGCTGTCTTGGGGCATGTTCGTTCTCAGGCGGTAGCGGCGGCGGCGTTGGCGCGCGGGGCCGCGAAGGTCTTGGGCAGGCCGGCGCGCCACAGCGTGCCGTGCAGGGTTTCGTCGCGCAGCCAGCCGGCCACGTCTTCACGCAGCGCCAGCAGGCGGCCGATATCGATGCCGGTATCGATGCCCATGCTGCCGAGCAGGTAGGCAAGATCCTCGGTGGCAACGTTGCCGCTGGCGCCGGGCGCATGCGGGCAGCCGCCGATGCCGGCCAGGCAGGCGTCGAAGCGGGTCACGCCGGCTTCGAGCGCGGCATAGACATTGGCCAGCCCGAGCCCGCGCGTGTCGTGGAAATGGCCGCACCAGAAGCGCTCGCCGGCGATGGCGATGGCACGCGCAAACAGCTCGCGCACCATGGCCGGATCGGCATAGCCGACGGTATCGGCCAGGCTGACGCGGTCGGCGCCGGCATCGAGCAGCGCCTGCATCAGCCGCAGCACTTCATCGGCATCGACATGGCCTTGCAGCGTGCAGCCGAATGCCGTGCCGACGCCACCTTCGATCAGCGTCTTCGCGCCGCTGGCATCGCGCGCGGCGCGAATGCGCGCCACGTCGGCAACGACTTCATCGGGCGTCTTGCGCAGGTTGGCGAGGCTGTGCGCGTGGCTGGCCGACAGCGGCACGATCATCAGGTCGGCGCCACACGCCAGCGCGTCCTGCGCGCCGCGCAGGTTGGGCACCAGCACCGACGTGAACATGCCGGGCAGCGTGCGCGCGAACGCGACCAGTTCGGCAGTGTCGGCCAGTTGTGGCAACAGGCGCGCGGGGACGAACGAACCGACTTCCAGTTCGCGCAGTCCGGCGGCATGCGCGCCGCGGATCCACGCCAGCTTGCTGGCGGTGGGCAGGATGGTGCGGATGCTTTGCAGGCCGTCGCGCAGACCGACTTCGCGGATCACGGCTTGGCTGGGGAAGGAGTTCGTCATGGTTCTCGGGGACTGGTGAGGCGTCCCGACGGGGGGCGATGGAAGAACTCTATGAGTTTCTGCGGGCAAGCTGAAGCGATGATTTACGCATCCAGACATGCCGAAACGGAAAGTCATAAGGTGCCTCGCGCTACGCTACGGGATTTCCCGGATGCGATGTCATGGATCTTTCAACAGGCGTAGCATTCCAATCCGGAAACATTGCTCCCCCCGCCATGCGAGACCTCGACCTCACCACGCTGCGCCTGTTCGTCGCCGTCTGCGAAACCCGCAACATGGCGCGCGCGGGCGAACAGGAACACATCGTCGCTTCCGCCATCAGCAAGCGCCTGGCGCAACTGGAAGAGACCGTCGGCGCGACGCTGCTGGAACGACGCCGCCGCGGCGTCATTCCGACGCCTGCCGGGGAAATCGTGCTGGCTCATGCGCGCGCGATGCTCGCCGCGGCCGATCGCGTAACGCGCGACATGGCCGACTACGGCTCCGGCGTGCGCGGGCAGGTGCGCCTGCTCGCCACGGTGTCGACCATGGCGGAATCGCTGCCGGACGACATCGCCGCCTTCATGCAGATGCCGGCGCACCGCGACGTGCGCGTCACCATCGAAGAGAGCCTGAGCAGCGAAGTGGTGCGAGCGCTGCGCGACGGCACGGCTCCGCTGGGCATTTGCTGGGATGCGGCAGACCTGGAAGGCTTCCAGACCCGCCCCTACCGCACCGACCATCTCGCTGCCGTCGTGCATGCGGGGCATCCGCTGGCGCGGGCGGATACCTGCCTGTTCGAAGACACGCTGGACTACGACCAGATCGCCATGCCGGCGCAGACCGCGGTGCAGATCATGCTGGCGCGCTATGCCGCGATCCTGGGCCGCCGCATGGCGCATCGCGCGGTGGTGTCTACCTTCGACGCCGCGCTGCGCTGCGTGCGCGCCGAACTTGGCATCGTCATCATCCCGGCGGAGATCGCCACGCTCGTCGCCACGGCCTTTGGCCTGCGCGTCATCCCGCTGCGCAACGACTGGGCGCGGCGGCGCTTTGCGATCTGCTGCCGCGACTTCTCGCTGCTGTCGCCGGCAGCACAACTGCTGGTGCAGTTCCTGGAGGAAGCCGCGGCGAAGGAGACGACGGCTTCAGGCGCGGTGCCCGCGAAGACCCCGGCACGGCTGAAACGGTAAATCCCGCGGTAAGTGCGGCGCGCAACTTCCTGTGCGTTTCAAGGGTTACCCCGAGGTATTTTCGCAAGCTTATGTTGCGTGCCGTTGCGTAGACTGGCTTGCGTTTTTCGCCGTCGGCCACGATGGTAAAAAAGAAAAAAGGCCGGGCGAAGCCTGATCATCACAATGCGCGCCGCCATGGCGCAGGAGAGACGCAAATGAACTTCAACGGCAAGAACGTACTGGTCACCGGCGCACGCGGCAACCTGGGGCGCGCGGTCGCGCACGCCTTCGCACAGGCAGGCGCGCGCGTGGTGCTGCTGGACCGCCATGCCGCACCGCTGCCTGAAGTGGGCAGCGGCCACCTGGCGCTGCAGGCCGACCTGCTCGATGCGGACAGCCTCGGCAAGGCCATCGGCGAAGCCGTGCAAGCGTGCGGGCGCATCGACGTGGTATGCAACCTGGCCGGCGGCTTCGCCATGGGCACGGGCATCCACGAGACCAGCGCGGCCGACTGGAACCGCCTGTTCGACATGAACGTGGGCACGGTGCTGAACATGGCGCGCACGGTGGTGCCGCACATGCTGTCCGCCGGCGGCGGCGCCATCGTCAACGTGGGCGCCAATTCGGCCGCGCGCGGGCTGGCGCAGATGGGCGCCTACTGCGCATCCAAGGACGCGCTGGCGCGTGTCACCGAATCGATGTCCGCCGAACTGCGCGACCAGGGCATCCGCGTCAACGCGGTGCTGCCCAGCATCCTCGACACGCCCGAGAACCGCCAGGCCATGCCGGATGCCGATCCCTCGCGCTGGGTGGGCCTGGATGCGCTGGCCGACGTGATTCTGTTCCTCGCTTCCGACGCCGCGCGCGCGGTGCAGGGCGCGCTGGTGCCGGTGGTCAACCGCGCCTGACCGCTGGCCGGGCCGGCTTGCGCGCAGCAGGCCTGCGCTGCGGCTGCGGCTGCGGCTGCAATGAGCCGGCCACTTCCTGGATCTGCTGGCGCAGCCAGCGCCGCAGCCGGTCGGCGTCGGTGCGCGCATGCCAGATCTGCATCATCTCCACCCTGGGCAAGGTGAACGGCACCGGCAGCAGCAGCAGGTCCGGGTCGCGCGCAACCGCCTCTTCCGCCACCGAGCGCAGGCAGGTGAGCAGCAGCGCCGTGCCGCGCACCAGCCGGCTCGGCGCCAGGAAGCTCGACAATCCCGCCACCACCTTGCGTTTTCGCCCCTGCGCGGCCAGCGCGCGGTCGACCACGCCGTTGAGGTCGCCGGTCAGCGTCGTCAGCAGGTGCTCGCAAGCAAGGAATGCGTCGAGATCGAGGCCGCGCGCGAGACGCGGGTTGGACTTCGACGCCAGCACGACGAAGTCTTCGCTGCACAGGCGCTGCTGGTGGAAGGTATCCGGCAGGTCTTCGTAGAAGCCCGCGATCGCCAGGTCACAGGTGCCCTTCTCCAGTTCTTCGCGCGGCAGCTCGCCGCGGGTGTTGTGCGTGACCACGACCAGCCCGGGTGCATCGCGCCGCAGCCGCGGCAGCAGCGCGGGCAGCAGCAGTTGCTCCATGTAGTCGGTGGTGTAGAGATGGACGGCCTCGCTGCGCGCGAGGAAATCCCGGCCATCGCAGGCGTCATAGAAGGCATCCAGTTCCGCCACCAGCCGCTGCACCTGCGGTGCCAGCTCGTGCGCGCGCGGCGTCGGTGTCAGGCCGCGCGGCGCGCGCACGAACAGCGGGTCGCCCAGTTCGTCGCGCAGCCGGTTCAGCTTGTGGCTCAGCGCCGGCTGGCTCAGCGCCATGCGCGCCGCCGCGCGCGAGGCGTTGCCTTCCTGGTAGAGCACATGGAAGACGTAGAGCAGGTTCAGGTCCTTGCCGCCGATATTCATTTTTTGGATGGCAGAAATCGAAATTTCGAAGTTTTCGAATCATAGCCAGCTGCGTAGGATGTTGCCAATGCCGGGACTGCCCGGCGACCGTGAAAGCAAGACCGGAGAACGAACATGAAGATCCTGATGGTGCTGACCTCGCACGACCAGCTTGGCAATACGGGCAAGAAGACCGGCTTCTGGCTGGAAGAATTTGCCGCCCCCTACTACGTCTTCAAGGACGCAGGCGCCGACATCACGCTGGCCTCGCCCAAGGGCGGCCAGCCGCCGATCGACCCCAAGAGCGACGATCCGGATGCGCAGACCGATGCGACCCGCCGCTTCCGCGCTGATGCCGCTGCGCAGGGGGCACTGGCCGACACGCTGACGCTGGACCAGGTCAAGGCCGAGGACTTCGACGCAGTGTTCTATCCCGGCGGCCATGGCCCGCTCTGGGACCTGGCGGAAGACAAGCGGTCGATCGCGCTGATCGAGCAGTTTGACCGGCTCGGCAAGCCCGTGGGCGCCGTGTGCCATGCGCCGGGGGTGCTGCGGCACGTCAAGGGTGCGGACGGGCAGCCGCTGGTGAAAGGCAAGGAAGTGACCGGCTTTACCAACAGCGAGGAAGCGGCGGTGCAGTTGACCGACGTGGTGCCGTTCCTGGTGGAGGACGTGCTCAAGGCCAGCGGCGGGCGGTTTACGCGTGGGGATGACTGGGCCAGCCATGTTGCGGTGGCCGGAAGCCTGGTGACGGGGCAGAATCCGGCGTCGTCGGAGGCTGGGGCCGAGGCGGTGTTGGGGTTGTTGAAGTAAGACCCTGCAAATTCATATCGCTGCCGGTTTGCTCCCCTCGCCCGCTTGCGGGAGAGGGGGCGTTTGCCAGTGGCGTCGGCTTGCGGCAGACGGCCGAGCTTGCGATGCGCCGGTTGAAGGTTCTTACTGCGGCACCAGCTCCAGCCTCTCCCTGCTCGCCTTCTCCACCGCCTTGCGCGTATAAACCAGCGGGAAATACTCCCCCTTGGCCCACAACGGCGCCAGGTCGCGGTAATGCGCGCTGGCCGGATTCCCCGACTGCCCCGGCGTGTTGATCACGCGCGAGCCATCCCAGTTGCCCACATCCAGCACCATGCGGAACGATGCCCCCGCGGTCAGCCGGAAATCGTTGTTGCGGTAGCTGGTATTCATCGGCGTAAAGGCCGAGCCGCCGATCGGGCCCGCGTTGACGTTGAACTGCTGCCGCTCGGCGTCGCTCAGGATCGGGTCCATCGGATGCGTGAACACCGCGGTGTGCAGCTTGCCCCATTGCCAGCCGCGCGGGTCCGGGCCGAGCTTGCCTTCCACCTCCGCCATCGCGGCCTTCAGCGATTCGAGCATCACTGCGTTGCGCTGCGCCACCGGCATCCACGGGTCGGGCTGCTCCAGCACCGCGACCACGCGCGCGGCATCGCCGGCGCCGACCAGCCGGGCGGCATCGGCGGGCAATGCCGCGCGCACCACCGCCGGGCGCAGGTGCTTGCTGAACCAGACTTCGAACAACGCAGCGGCGGCGCTGTCGGCGCGTTCGTTGCCGTCCCAGCCGCGCAGCAGATCCAGCCCGCGCGCCAGTTGCGCATCATCGCTGCGCACGTCGCGCAGCAGCGCCACCACGCGCTGCGCCGGCAGCGACACCGTGTCGTTCTGCCATGCCATCGAGTCCTGCACCGAGCTGCGCGGATTGGCGCCCACCACCGCCTTCAGGCGCCGCGCGCGCGAGCTGTCGCTCCATTCGTAGCCCACGCCCAGCTTCGCCGCCGGATGCTCGGGCGGAATGTTGTTCTCGTTGGCGGTGACGATATAGCCGGGCGCCGGGTTGTAGGCCCACGGCAGTTCATCCATGTTGCGGTAGCCGGCCCATTCATGGCGCCCATCGCCCGGCACCGGCGTCAGCCCGTCCCAGTTGGGACGCTTGACGGTCAGGCCGCCGGGGATCCAGCCGATATTGCCGCCGGTGTCGGCATAGACCTGGTTTTCGCCGGGCGCGCCCCAGCGGTTCATGGCGGCGCGGAACTGGTCCCAGTTGCGGGCGCGCATGTAGTCCATCGAGCCGAAGTACGGCGCCATGCCGTAGTCGAGCCACGCGGCGCGCAGCACCCAGGCGCGCACGGCGTCGGCGTGCAGCACGGGGCCGTGGCGGGTGAAATCGAGGGAAACCGTGCGCGGCGCCGACTCGCCCTTGACGACGATCTCCTCGGTGACGGTCTCCATCGGCTCCCAGCGGCCCTTGTACTTGTATTCGCGCGGGTTGGCCGGGTTGAGCTCGTAGCCGTAGAGGTCTTCCTGGTCCATGTAGAAGCGCGTCAGGCCGAACGCGATGGTGCCGTTGTGCCCGATCGAGATGCCCGGCAGGAACGGCTCGCCCGCGCCGATGACCGACATGCCGGGCGCGTTCAGGTGGCTGATGTAGCGCAGGCTGGGCGCGCCATGCGAGCGGTGCGGGTCGTTGGCGAGGATCGGCCGGCCGGTGGCGGTGCGCTTGCCGCCGATGACCCAGTTGTTGGAGCCGAGGCTGCGGCCGGTGTCGCTGTCGGGATCGACCAGTGCATAGAGCTGGTCGAGCGGGATGCTGGCGGACTGCGCGCCGCTCCATGCGTCCTTGGGGAAGCGCGCCGCGGCGGTAGCCAGTTCGTAGGCGCGGCGCAGTTCGGCGGCCGGGACCGTGCAGGGGTCGAGGCCGGCGCTGAGCTTAGGCTCGACCGGCGGGTCGAGTTCGCGCCGGATCCAGTCGGCCCGCACGGCATCGGCCCTGGCTTGGCAGAACAGCCGGGCGCGATCGATCTCGCCGGTGAAGTTCAGCGTCAGGCCGTGGTGGCGGATGCGCACGATATCCTCGGCCTGCCAGCGCGCGGGCTTGTAGTTGAGCTTGCGGAACTCGGGCGGCAGCAGTTCCGGCTTCTGCTCGGTCAGCGCCACGTAGGCGTTCACGCCGGCGACAAAGGCCTCGGCCACGCGCTTGGCGTCGGAGCCGTAGGCCAGCCATTCGCGGTACATGTCGCCGCGGAACAGCACCGCGCGTGCCATGTGGTCGCCGTTGGCATAGGCGGGGCCAAAGTCCCTGGCCATCTCGCCGAGGCCGCGCTTGCGCCACAGGTCGATCTGCCATAGGCGGTCGCGCGCGGCCATGAAGCCCTGCACGTAGAAGGCGTCATAGAGCGTGCCGGCGTAGATATGCGGCACGCCCCAGCGGTCGACCAGCACCGTCGCGGGCTTCTCCAGGCCGGGTACGGCGAGGCGGTCGGCGCGCGCGGGCGCCTCGGCCATGGCGGCCGGGATGGTGGTGGCGATGGCGGTGGCAACCAAAGCCAGCGCGGCGGCAAGGCGGCAGGGGGTGCGTCGCATCAGGTCTTCTCGGTTTTGTGTTTGCTGCAAATGCTTTGCAGTCCACACCGAAGATAGTGCATGCGCGGCCGGGGCGCGAGCCGCGCGGCCGATCTCCGCACGGCGCTTTGAGCGATTAGTAGACGTCGCGCCGGTAGCGGCCCTCGTCGGCAAGCTCGCGCAACGCGGATTCGCCAAGGATTTCCATGAGCGCCTCGTTGACGCCGCCAGCCATGCCCTGCAGGCTGCCACAGACATAGATCGCCGCGCCGTCGGCGACCCATTCGCGCAGCAGCGCCGCCTGCGCGCGCAGGGCGTCCTGCACGTAGCGCGCCGTGCCGCCGTGGCGCGACCAGGCATGGTCGACGCGCTGCAGCGTGCCGTCGGCCTGCCACGCGGCCAGTTCGTCGGCGAAGAAAGCGTCGTGCTGCGCCGAGCGCTCGCCGAACAGCAGCCAGTTGCGGCGCCGTCCCGCCGCGGCGCGCGCCTTCAGGTGCGCGCGCAGGCCAGCCAGGCCGGTGCCGTTGCCGACCAGGATCAGCGGCCGGTCGCCGGCGGGCGGATGGAAGCTGCGGTTGGCGCGGATGCGCAGCGCGATGCGCACGCCAACGGCCGCATGCTCGGTCAGCCAGCCGGAAGCCAGCCCCAGGCGGCCGTCGTCGCGGCGTGCCTGCCGCACCAGCAGTTCGAGGCGGCCGTCCTGCGGCAGCGATGCGATCGAATACTCGCGGTGCGGCAGCGGCGACAGCGCATCGATTAGCTGCTGCGCCGGCACGCCCTGCATCGCGGCAAAGTGGGCATCGGGCAGCGGCATGCGCGTGGCCAGGGCTTCGGCCAGCGTGAAGCCGCGGCCGTCGCAGCGCACCCGGGTGGCGCCGTCAAGCGCAAGCCGCGCCAGCAGCCGCTCCACCTCGGCCGGCGCATGGCATGGGCCGACTTCGGCGATGTCGCCGGGCTGCCAGTCGAGCGCCCCAAGCTCCTGCGGCTCCAGCACCAGATGGAACGCCGGCGCGCCGTGGCTGCCGGGATTCAGGTGGTGGCGCTGCGCCAGCACCCAGTCGCCGTAGCGCGGGCGCTCCCAGTCGGCGATCTCCGCGCCGCCGCTGAGCGCCGACAGGTGGTTCTGCCAGTGGCGCAGCGCGCCGGCATCGCCATTGTCGACCTCGATCAGGTCGAACAGCGGCTGCGCGCGATGGCGCTGCAGCCAGTGGTCGAGCGCGTGGCCGAAGGCGCAGAAGCGCGCGTAGCTGCTGTCGCCGAGCGCCAGGATGCCGTAGCGCAGCTCGCGCAGTCCGTCCGCGCCGCTGGCCAGCAGGCGGCGCGCAAACCCGGACGCGCTGTCGGGCGCATCGCCCTCGCCGGTAGTGCTGACCACGAACAGCGCCTGCCGGCACGCGGCCAGCCGGCCGGCATCGACCTCGGCCAGCGACAGCAATTGCACCGGCATGCCGGCGCCCTGCAGCGCAGTCGCGGTCTGCAGCGCCAGCTGCTCGGCAAACCCGGTCTGGCTGGCATAGGCGACCAGCGTGACGCCGTCCGTGGTGTCCGTGGCATTGGCCAGCGCCGCCACGCGCGCGCGCCGCTGGCGGTGGTGCGCCAGCACCGTGCCGCAGAAGCCGGCATAGGCGGCCACCACGCCCACGGCGATGGCGCCGCGCGACGGCCCCAGCAGCGACAGCGCCACGCCGCCGGCCAGCGCCAGCCAGCTGGCGCCGGCGAGCGGTGAAACAAGGGGGGAAAGGATGGAGCGGCTCATGCCAGCATCGCGGCAAGAGCCGGGGAAAGATGTTCGTCGAAACCGCCCGGCGTGCGCACCAGGAAACGCGCGGCAATGCCGTGGCGGCGCGCGTGCGCCATGCCGGCTTGCGGACCGAGCACGGTCAGCGCGGTAGACAGCGCATCGGCCAGCATGCACTGCGCGTGGATCACCGTGACCGAAGCCAGCGCGTGGCTGGCCGGGTAGCCGGTGCGCGGGTCGATGGTATGCGCATAGCGCCGGCCGTCGCTGTCGAAGTAGCGGCGGTAGTCGCCGGAGGTGGCGACCGACAGGCCGTGCAGCGCCACCAGGTTCTGCCCGCCCTGTTTTTCCTGTACGTCGCTGCCAAGACCGGGCGGCGCTTCCAGCGCGACCCACCACGGCATGCCATCAGGCTTGACGCCATGGCCGCGCAGTTCGCCGCCGATCTCGGTGAGGTGGTGGGCCACGCCCTGCGCATCGAGGTAGCGCGCCACCGCGTCGACGGCAAAGCCCTTGGCGATGGCGCAAAAATCCAGCGACACGCCGCCGGGCTGGCGCGCGCGCCGTGCGTCGGCATCGAGTTCGATGCGCGCCCAGCCGCACCGGCCGCGTGCCGCCTCGACGGCATCGGGCGACGGCGGCGCGCTGCGCCGCGGTGCCGGGCCGAAGCCCCACAGGTCGACCAGCGGCCCGGCGCTCGGGTCATACGCGCCGCCGCTGGCGCGCGCCACCTGCAGCGCGCATTGCAGTACGGCAAAGCAATCGGCAGGCAGCTCGTGCCAGCCGCCGGACTCGGCGCGGTTGAAGCGGCTGATATCGGAATCCGGCTCCCAGTTGCTCATCTGCGCGATCACGCCGTCGAGCACTGCAACGATGCCGGCGCCGATAGCATCGGCATCCGCGGCGGGCGGCAGCATGGCCACGACCGACCAGGTCGTGCCCATGCTCTCGCCGCCCCAGCGGTGCTGCCGCGCATCGCACGCGGGCGGCACCGGGGGCGCTTGCAGCGCGACGGGAACGAGGATGCGATTCAAGCCAGGAGGACGCTTACTGCGGCAGCACTTCCACCGTCACCGCGTAGGTGGCGCGGCGCGACTTGGCCTGCTTGAAGGTCGCCTTGTCGTCGCGCACTTCGGCTTCCATCCAGTACATGCCGGGCGCCGGCCACTTGACGCTGAACTTGCCGTCGGCGTCCGTAGTGGCGCTGAGCTCCTGCAGTTTGTCGCGATAGCGGATGCCGCCCGGCACCACCTCGACCTTCAGGTTGCTCGCGGGCTTGCCGTCGAGCAGCAGGCGGAAGCTGGCGGTGTCGCCGGCAACCAGGTCGTTGGGATGCGTGATCGGCGCCAGTTCCAGGCCGCGGCCGGTGATGCGCAGGCCCTTGTCGCTGGGCTTGCCGGCGGTGACGAAGGACTCGACCCGGCCTTCGGCCTGCGTGACCGTCAGGTCCTGCGCGTTGGCCGGGACTTCTTTGGCGAAGTTGTCCGCCGAGCCGCGCCAGCGCTTGGCCTGGCCATCGATCTTGTAGCTGGCGAACAGGCCCTGGTTGACCACCGCCACGCGGTAGGTGCCCGGCTGCGTCAGGTGCAGGTCGAAAGTGCTGCGGTACTTGCCGGTCGCGGCGTTCTCGGCCTTGACGGCGCTGCCGTCCGGCGCGGTCACCTGCAGGTTGTCGAGGCGCAGCGGCACGTGCTCGAAGTAGAACAGGTCGTTGGAGACGGCGGCGTCAACGGTCACCCACGGGTCATTGCCGGACAGCACGGTGGCCGACGGCAGCAGCCACTGGCGGTGCGCGTGCGCGGCCAGCGGCGCCAGCGCGGCGAGGGCGAGCACGGCCATGTTTGTGGCCATGCGGGTGGCCATGCGGGAACGGGTGGGGGACACGATGGCAGACAGGATCGCGGCAGGTTTCATCGTCAGGCTCCGGGAAGGATTACGGCTTCAGGTCGACGGTGACACCGCCGAGTTCGTGGTCGCCCCTGGCGCGGGCGGTCTGTGCGGATTGCGGCGGCCAGGTGAACGGCACGCGCACCAGTTCGCGCCCGCCGACTTCACGCGCGGCTTCGACCACCACCTGGTAGTCGCCTGCCGGCAGCTTGCCCAGCGGGTTCTTGCCGTCGCGGAAGCTGACCGTGTGCTCGCCCGGCGCGCGGGTCGCGCCCGAGATGCCGTCGGCCGGCATGTTCAGGTCGCGGCCGGCCTTGCGCCACCACTGGCGCATGTCCTTGAGCCACTTGGTGCCCTCGTTTTCCTTGAGCTTGCCGTCGTACCAGACCGCCAGGGTCTGCACCGGGCCCTGGTCGGCGCGCTCGACCCACATCGCCACGTAGGGCTTGTGGTACTCGGCCACGTTGAGTCGCGGGATTTCCACCTTGACGTTCAGGTCGGCGGCCAGCGCGGGGCCCGCGAACGGGACCGTGGCCATGCCGGTCAGGGTGACGGAGAGCAGTCTGCGCATATTCGGAGAAACCTCGTCAGTGAGATACAGCAGGAAATCGTTCGGGATGCCGGCGGTCTGGTGAATGCCATGCTCAGTGAATGAACAACACCGCCAGCAGCAATGGCACCACCAGCCCCAGGCCGACCAGCGGCCAGGTCGCCAGGCGTCCGCCCGCGTGCAGCTTGAGCAGGAACAGGCCGGTGACGCTGAAGACCAGGCACGCGAGCGCGAACACATCCAGGAACAGGCTCCATGCCTGGCCGGTGTTGCGGCCCTTGTGCAGGTCGTTCAGGTAGGAGATCGCGCCGCGCGTGGTTTTCTCGTACTGGGCCTCGCCGCTGTCGAGTTCGAGGCTGACCCAGGCATCGCCACCCGGGCGCGGCAGCGCCACGTAGATCTCGTCGGCCGACCATTCGGCCTCGCGTCCGCCGGCATCGACATCGAGCGCCTGGGCCAGCCATGCGGCCAGCGCTTCGGGCACCGGGGCCTTGCGATCGCGGGATTTACCTGCGCCGGCAGGCTCCTGTGCGCGCAGCGTGTCGAGCAGCGCGGCCGGCGCGGTGGCGTGGCGCGTCTCGACCGCGGGCCTTGCCTCGATCTGCGATGCGTGGTTGAGCGTGAAGCCCGTCACGGCAAACAGCATCATCCCGATCAGGCAGATCGCGGAACTGATCCAGTGCCACTGGTGAAGGTGCTTGAGCCAGAACGCGCGGCGCTGCTGGCCGGAAGCTGGCTGGGATTCGGTCATTGCGGTGGTAAGCGGCTGGCCCCGTTGGAGCCGGCGGCCGGCCCTGCTGGGAATCCTGGGAAGCTGGAGCGCCGCCTCGCACAAAAGACGCGGAGGTTGTGCCATTGTCATCACAATGACGGACGCCGAAGAGAAGAATAATCGTTCTCATTTGAATGCGCAAACGGTTCCGCGGCGCGTCAGATTACGGCGCATTACAAGAGTCAAGCTATGTCTTGTGTTGCGTACGGTGCACGACGTGCCGGGGTCTTCCGGCCACGCCACAGCGGCACCTGTACAGCGGCTTCTGCAGCGACGTTATAGCCACATTCCCGCGGCCCACCCCGCCACGCCGCTGGCCAGCACCACCAGCCAGGGCGGCAGCTTCCACACCATCAGCGCAACCAGCGCCAGCGCGACCAGCACGATATCGAGCGGCCCGCGCACCCCGCTGACCCACACCGGCTGCCACAGCGCCGCCAGCAGCAGCCCGACCACGGCCGCATTGACGCCGGCCAGCGCGGCCTGTGCCCGGCGGTTGCGGCGCAGGCTTTCCCAGTACGGCAGCGTGCCGACCACCAGCAGCGCGCCGGGCAGGAAGATCGCCACCGTGCACAGCAGGCCGCCGGCCCAGCCGCCCGGCGGCACCTGCGACGAGGCGCCCAGGAAGGCGGCAAACGTAAACAGCGGGCCGGGCATTGCCTGGGCCACGCCATAGCCGGCCAGGAAGGTTTCCTTGCCGACCCAGCCGGGCGCCACCACTTCGGCGTCCAGCAGCGGCAGCACCACATGGCCGCCACCAAAGACCAGCGCGCCGGCGCGGTAGAAGGCGTCGAACAGGCGCACGGCAGGGTCGGCGCCCAACTGCGCCAGCACCGGCAGACCGGCCAGCAGCAAGGCGAACGCCACCAGCAGCAGCGCGCCGGCACGATGGCCGACCGGCAGCCCGAGCGGCTCATGCGGGCCGGCCAGCGCCGGCCGCAGCAGCAAGGCGCCCGCCAGCGCCGCAACGGCCATCACCGCCACCTGCGTCCACGACCCTGGCAGCGCCAGCACCGCGCCTGTGGCGGCGACCATGATGGCGATGCGCACCGGGCCACGGCACAGCGTGCGCGCCATGCCCCACACCGCCTGGGCCACCACCGCCACTGCGACCAGCTTGAGCCCGTGCAGCACCCCGGGTGCCGCGGCCATGCCGTAGTGCGAGACGCCCAGCGCGAACAGGATCATCAGCAATGCCGACGGCAGCGTGAAACCCAGCCATGCGGCGAGCGCGCCGCCGTATCCCGCGCGCGCCAGCCCCAGCGCGACCCCGGTCTGGCTGCTTGCTGGGCCAGGCAGGCACTGGCACAGCGCGACCACGTCGGCATAGGCGGCCTCGCTCAGCCACTGCCGGCGCCGCACCAGTTCCTCGCGGAAGAACGCCAGGTGCGCGACGGGCCCGCCGAACGACGTCAGCCCCAACCGCAGGAACACCAGGAATACGGCAAGCGGGCCGTCATGGCGGCGGCTGTTTTCGGAGGGACTTGGCAGGGTGACCATGGATGCGGGCGGCAGGCGTAGGGGGAAGGGTTGCGTGGGTACAACGTGCCGAATTCTGCCGGACTTCAGGTGTCGTTGCGTGACAAGAGATGCCGGAATCACGCCGCGCACGCCGCCGGCGAATAAAAGAGCCAATTACAGCACTTTAATGTCCCGTTTGTTAAAACCAATCAACCATATGCGCAGCATGGACGGTATTACCCCAATCAAGTTAGTTTCCCTCCCCGCCGTTAGCCCAGACGCACACGCGCGCCCCGACAGGCGTCAACCATGAATGATGCCGCAGATGCGTGTCACCGATGAGCAATGCGCAATGCGCTGAAGGAGGAATGAAAAGCATGCTGGACAACCTGAGCCTGAAGAAAAAACTGCTGCTGCCGCTGGTGCTGAGCTGGGTCTGCCTGCTCGGCATCACGCTGTGGAACGCCTGGCATATACGCACGCTGCGCATGGATGAGCGCCGGCTCGACCTGGCCCACGTCACCGACACGGCAGTCTCGGTAGTGGCCGAGTACGAGGCGCTGGCGAAGGCGGGCAAGCTGCCCGCCGACGAGGCGAAGCAGCAGGCCATCGAGCGCGTGCGCGCGATGCGCTTCGGCGCCGATGGCTACTTCACGCTGATGCGTTCCGACACCGTGGTACTGATGCACCCGTTCAAGCCGGAGATGAACGGCAAGGCGATGGAGGGGACGAAGGACCCCAACGGCGTATACCTGTTCCGAGACATCGCCGCGATCGGCAAGGGCGCCGGCAAGGGCTTCGTCGGATACCTCTGGCCCAAGCCGGGCGCCGAGGCGCCGCAGCCGAAGCTGAGCTACGTGGCCAACTTCCGCCCCTGGGACTGGAACTTCATCGCCGGACTGTACCTGGATGACATCGAAGCAGCGTTCCGCACCGAGCTTTGGAAGGCACTGGGCCTGCTGCTGGCGGTCGGCGCGCTGATGTCGCTGGTGATGGTGCGCGTCTCCGCCAGCCTGCACCGCCAGCTCGGCGGCGAGCCGGCCACCACCGCGCAGATCGCCGGCCGCATTGCCGAGGGCGACCTCGCCGGCCATGTCGAAGTGCGCCCTGGCGACGAGCACAGCGTGCTGTTCGCGATGCAGCGCATGCAGGCACGCCTGACCGGCGCGATCGGCAGTATTCGCGGCTCGGCCGATTCGATCGCCGGCGCAGCCAAGCAGATCGCCGCGGGCAATGCCGACCTGTCGCGCCGCAGCGAAGAGCAGGCCGCCTCGCTGCAGGAAACCGCCGCGAGCATGGAGCAGCTCACCAGCACTGTGCGGCAGAGCGCCGACAACGCGCGCCAGGCCAGCCGCCTCGCCGAGGGTGCTTCGGACATCGCCGTGCGCGGCGGCACCATTGTCAACCAGGTGGTCGGCACCATGGGCGAGATCAAGCAGGCCTCAGGCAAGGTGGTCGACATCATCGGCGTGATCGAGGGCATCGCCTTCCAGACCAACATCCTGGCGCTGAACGCCGCGGTCGAAGCCGCGCGCGCCGGCGAGCAGGGCCGCGGCTTCGCCGTGGTGGCCGGCGAGGTGCGCACGCTGGCGCAGCGCAGCGCCACCGCCGCCAAGGAAATCAAGGCGCTGATCGGCGACTCGGCGCAACGCGTGGAAGACGGCGCGGTGCTGGTGGAAAGCGCCGGCAAGGCGATGGATGAGATCGTGGCAGCGGTCAGGCGCGTGACCGACCTGATGGGCGAGATGCGGGCCGCGACCGAGGAGCAGACCGGCGGCATCGAGCAGGTCAACCAGGCGGTGTCGCAGATGGACCAGATGGCGCAGCAGAACGCGGCATTGGTGGAAGAGGCGGCCGCCGCGGCGGCGTCGCTGGAGGACCAGGCCGACATGCTGCACCGGGCCGTCGGCCAGTTCCGGCTGGCGCGCGCCTGACCCCGGCGGCGCTGTCACGTCAGCGTCATACGCGGCCTCCGGCTGCGTGTATCATGAAGCGCAGGCGGCTGCCGTGCAGCCGGCCCCATCCCAGGCAGTCCACCACCGGAGCGCACCATGATGGCATTCATCGGCACCGTGTTCGTTGGCCTCATCGTCGGACTGATCGCACGGGCAGTGAAGCCCGGCGACGACAAGATGGGCTGGATCATGACCATCCTCCTCGGCGTGCTCGGCTCGGTGGTAGCTGGCTACGTTGGCCGCGCGATGGGCTGGTACCAGCCGGGCGAGCCGGCTGGCTGGGTCGCCTCGGTGATCGGCGCGATCGTGCTGCTGGTGATCTACGGCATGGTCCGCCGCAAGGGCTGACTGGCCTTGCGCACGGTGATGGCATCGTTGGCGTCGGCCAGGCTCGGCGCCTCGGGCTTGACTGGCGCAGGCGCCGCGGGCTGAGCCACCGCGTCCGCGCGGGGCGGCGCCTCCAGCCCTTGCGCCAGCGTGGCGCCCGGCACGGCTTCGGCCGGTGCTGCCATGGTCGGCATGCGCGGCGTGCGCAGGCCCGGCGCGGCATCGCGGCAGCGCAGCAGCGCGCGGTCGCCGCCGGGCGCCATCGCCGACACCTGCGGCGCGATCGCGCGCAGCACCCGCACCGCCAGCGCGCTGGTAAAGCTGTAGCGCACCGCGTACGGTTCGCGCACATTGACCACCACGGTGCCGAAGAAGCGCTCGCCAAGCATAAAGACGAAAGTCGCCGAGCGGTTCACCGAGCGCGACGAGATCAGCCGTCCGCCCGGCCCGTACACCTGGAAGCGCTGGTCGCCGGTGCCGGTCTTGCCCGCCACCGTCAGCGTCGCGCCGTTGCGGCCCGGCACCGTGAAGGCGCCGCGGATCGACTTGGCGGTGCCGCGTTCCACCACGTCCAGCATTGAACGCCGCGCCAGCTCGGCCACCTCGGCCGGCAGCACGCGCTTGCCCGATCCCGGCTGCAGCACGTAGCGCGTGGCGTACGGCGTGCCGTCGGCGAAGGCCAGGCTGCGTACCGCGGAACTCTGCGTGACCACACCGCCGGCCAGCAGGATACCGGCCAGTTCGGCCAGCGCCGCCGGACGGTCGCCCGCCGCGCCGATCGCACTGGCGTACGACGGCGTCAGCGAATCGAACGGGTAGCCCACCCGCTGCCAGCGCCTGGCGATGCGGGCGAAGGCGTCCTGCTCCAGCAGCGTGCGGATGCGGTTGTCCTGGCCTGCCTTGCTGCGCGTCTTGAACAGCCACTTGTACACTTCCTGGCGCTCGGCCGTGCTGGCGCGCAGCAGTTCCGTCAATGTGGCGTCGGGGTGCTGGTCCAGGTACTCCACCATCCACAGTTCCAGCGGATGCACCCGTGACAGGTAGCCGCGGTCGTTCAGGTTGAACTTGTCCTTGCCATACTTGCGGTACAGCGCGGGCAGGTCTTCCTTGGCCAGCTGCTTGTCGCCCAGGCGCGCGCGCATGATGCGGATATAGCTGTCCTCATCCAGGTACGGGCGCGCGCTCAGCAGCGTCACCGACATGCGCACCGCATTGATGTGCGGGATGGTCATGCGCACGCGGCCCAGCAGCGTATCCAGCCGCTGCTCGGAAGTCTTGCCGCGGTAGCGCTGGTAGAAGTTGACCATGTAGGCGCTGCCTTCCTGGTCGGCGAAGCGCTCCAGGTACTCGCGCCGGCCCGGTGCGTAGCGGTCCTCGAACAGGTCGCCGATGTCCGGGTTGGCGTGGAAGGTCTCGTAGCGCACGATGTCGCGCATCATGCGGATGAAGACCAGGTTGACCGAATGCTGGAACGCGATGCGCACGGTCATGTTGCGCTCGCCCGCCTCGCGCTCGAAGTTGGTGAAGCTCTGCAGCCCGCCGCCGGTGTAGAAGCCTTCCCCGGCGCTGCCGGAGTACTTGCGTTCCATCGCGGCCTCGAGCATCGCCATCAGTTCGCGCTCCTCGGGCTTCTTCGCCTTGGACAGGTAATCCACCGCCCAGTGGGCGAGCGTATCCTGCCGTGCCAGCCGCACCCCGGCCAGTTCGGCGCGGCCCATGCGGGCGTATTGCGCATGCAGCTCGCTGATGATTTCCAGGTAGGTCACCAGCGTGCGCAGCTTGGCGGTCGAACCGAGGTTCAGACGCGCGCCGCTGTTGATGTCGAACGGCTGGTCGATGTTGTCGGCCTGCACCCGCACCACGCTGGCGTTACCGACACGCTCGAACAGCGTGAAGCTGGTCATCAGCTTCGACGGATCATCGTTGTCGCGCAGCAGGTTGTGGCCGTACAGGCCCATGGCGCGCGCATCCGCCTTGTTGTTCACGCGCTGCAGCGTCTCGGTGACGATGCGCTGCGCCTCGCGGTTGATGGTGCTGTCGACCGTCAGGTCGAGCCGGTCCATGTCGTAGCGGCTTTCCACGCCGGTTAGCCGGGAAACGTCGGCGCGCACGCGGTTGACGGCCTTGCGCGTGACGAACGGCTCCTGCGGCCCGCGCTGCGGCGGTGCGGCCTTGTCCAGCGGCTGCGCCAGCGCCGCGTCGCGCAGCTCGGCGGTGATGACGCTGTTGGCGGCCAGCAGGCGCAGGTAGCTGGCCGTCAGCGCATCCAGGTTGGTGTCGTCGCGGCGCAAATGGTAAGACGGCCGGCGCTGCGAGATGATCAGCGACAGCGCACGCTTGAATACCTGCGCCTGGCGCGGCTCGGGCGCGCGCTGGTCCAGTTCCTTGAGCAGCCGGTTGACCTCGCCGAAGTCCTCTCCGTACCACACCCACAGCGCGTCGCCGATGCCGTTGATCTCGCCGAAGCCCTCGCGCGCCGACAGCGGCACGGTGTTGAGGTAGTCGACCACGATGCGCTCGCGCGCGCGCTGCGTATCGGGTCCGTCCAGATAGGCGCGCAGCGACGCCGACGCCATCTGCCGGAATTTCTCGGGGATCGACGCGGTGCGTCCCTCGGGGGAGTGCCGGTACTTCTCGATCTGCGTGGCCAGCGTGCTGCCGCCGGGCGCGTCATGCGAACGGTCGGCCAGCCGGATGAACTGGTCGAGCACCGCGCGCGACAGCCGGCGCCAGTCCAGCGCCGGATTCATGTTGGGGTATTCGGGATTGAGCAGGCCCTGGTTCTCGACGTACAGCAGCGCACTGACCAGCAGCGGCGGCACCGTGGCGAAATCGGGATACTGGCGCTGCGGATAGCGCTCGAACGCCAGCGTCAGCCCGTTGCAGTCGCGCAGCAGGAGGCCGGCCTGGTTCTTCTCGCGGTAAGGCGCGAACAAGCCCTGATCCATCAGCCTGACCATGTCAGGCGACATGCGCGCCTGTTCGGCGGGAACGTAGCCGCGCTGCTGCAGCCGCTGCGCGAACTGCGGCAGCAGGCCGTAGCCCATGCGTGCATCATACGGACCGGAATGCGGGAAGCGGATGCTGTCGCTGGCGCCAGGCTGGATCTCGAAGGTCAGCCGCTGGCCGAGCTCGCCGATGAGCCGCGCCTGCCAGTGCGAATTGCGCACTTCGCTCGCCACAAAGCTATACACGACGTAGACGCCCCCGGTGAGGGCGACCGCCAAGCCAGCGAAAATCCAGCCACGACGCGACACGTTTGGGCTTCCCTGTTTGACCGGCGTTGCGCGCATCGGAATCCGCGCACCGGCTCGAAGCGCAATGTTCTCGCGGCACGCGCATTGCGCGTGCCGCCTGTCTTGATATTAGTAGGAGTCGGGCCGGCGTGCAGCAAGCATGCGTGTGGTCATCATGTCATTGACCGCGCCGCTCATCGCGCCGTCGTTAACGCGCGCCATTCGGAGACGCGTTTGCGCCACATGCCGGTGCGTGGTCCCGCACCACCGGCGTGCGTCGCAGTCATGCCTGCTGCGCGCGTGCCACCGGCCTTCCCCCGAACGGGTAGCCCGGGTCGTTGTAGCCGTGGGTCGACGCATGCCCCGGCACGACCAGCGCATCGATCATCGATTCTTCCTCGGGCGTGATCGCGACGCCGAGCGCACCGAAGTAGTCTTCGAACTGCGCCAGCGTGCGTGGCCCCGCGATGACCGACGAGACGATGGGGTTGGCCAGCACCCACGCCGTGGCGAACTGCCCCGGCGTCAGGCCGCGCGCCTCGGCATGCGCCTTGAGTTGTTGCGCGATCACCAGCGATTCCTCGCGGAACTCGGTTTCCATCATGCGGCGGTCGGCACGGCCGGCGCGCGTGCCCTGGTCAGGCGCCTGGCCGGGCGCATACTTGCCGGTCAGCACGCCGCGCGCCACCGGGCTGTAGGGCACCACGCCGAGGCCATAGTGCTCGCAAGCCGGCAGGATCTCCACCTCGGGCAGGCGATTCAGCAGGTTGTAGTACGGCTGGCAGGCCACCGGGCGCGGCACGCCCAGTTCGCCGCACAGCCGGGCGATCTCGGCGATGCGCCAGCCGCGGAAGTTCGACACCGCCCAGTAGCGGATCTTGCCGCTGCGCACCAGGTCGCCCATCGCGCGGACCGCCTCTTCCAGGTTTTCGCCGGGATAGTCACGGTGCAGGTAGAGGATGTCGATGTAGTCGGTCGCGAGCCGGTGCAGGCTGTCCTCGACCGCGCGCGCGATCCACACGCGCGAGTAGTGCGAGTGATTGGGTGCGGACTGCATGGCGTTGCCGAGCTTGGTCGCCAGCACCCAGTCGTGGCGGTTGGCGGCCAGCAGCCTGCCGACCATCTGCTCCGACGCGCCCTTGGTGTAGACGTCGGCGGTATCGATGAAATTCACGCCGTGGTCACGCGCGCTGGCAACGATGCGCGCCGCCTCGGCTTCGTCGGTCTGGTCGGCAAACATCATGGTGCCCAGGCACAGCGCCGAGACGCGGAGGTTGCTGGCGCCGAGGCGGCGGTAGGGCATGGTGGTGTCTGGCATGGGTTCTCCGGAAAGGTTGTGTGACCACGGTCCCACATTTTGCCGGGAGTTCGGCCAGCTTGCCGGCAAGCACCGGCAGGCGGCTGACAGCGAAATAAACGCGGCTGCCATGCTGCTTTTATTGCGTGCCTTGTCAGGCCTTTGCTGCACGCCTGATTCCGCGCGACAGCGGCCTGAAATGGTTTCAAGATGTTGCTGGCACGCCAACTGGCGGCGTTTTGCCGCCATATTCTTGCGTTTGCCGGCGCTCACCCCGCCGGCCTGACCAGGAACAAGGATCGGACACCAATGCAAACGGAAACCACGGATGTCGTCATCATCGGCGCAGGCCCTGCCGGCTCGGTCGCGGCGGGCTTGCTGCGCAAGCACGGAATCCCGGTACTGGTGATCGAGAAGGAAATCTTCCCGCGCTTTTCGATCGGCGAGAGCCTGCTGCCGCAGAGCATGGCCTATATCGAAAGCGCCGGCATGCTGCGCGCGGTGGTGGAAGCCGGCTTCCAGTACAAGAACGGCGCGGCGTTCTCACGCGCCGGCCAGCACACCGCCTTCGACTTCCGGGAAAAATTCTCTCCCGGCTGGGGCACGACCTATCAGGTACAGCGCTCCCGCTTCGACGATGTACTGATCCGCGAGGCGGCACGCCAGGGCGCCGAAGTCCGCTTCGCGCATCTCGTCGAGAACGTCGATGTCAGCGGCGCGCAGCCGGAGGTGACGGTGCGCGCGCCGGATGGCAGCCAGTACCGGGTGCGCGCGAAATTCCTGCTCGATGCCTCGGGCTTCGGCCGCATCCTGCCGCGCCTGCTCAAGCTGGAGTCGCCGTCGGGCTTCCCGGTGCGCAGCGCGCTCTTCACCCATGTCGAAGACCGGATCGCGCCGGGAGCCTTTGACCGCAACAAGATCCTGATCAGCGTGCATCCGCGGCACCCGGACGTGTGGTACTGGACCATCCCGTTCTCGGACGGCCGCTGCTCGCTCGGCGTGGTCGCGGAGAAGGCATTCCTGGAAAACTACACCGGCACCGAGACCGAGCGGCTGCGCGCGCTGGTGGCCGAGGAGCCCGGACTGGCCAGCCTGCTTGCCGATGCCTGCTGGGACACCCCGGCGCGCCAGATCGCGGGCTATTCGGCCAACGTCAGTTCGCTGTGGGGCAATGGCTACGCGCTGCTGGGCAATGCCGGCGAATTCCTCGATCCGGTGTTTTCCTCCGGCGTCACCATCGCCTTCAAGTCGGCCAGCCTGGCCGCTGACTGCCTGGTGCGCCAGCTCGGCGGCGAAACGGTGGACTGGGAGAAAGATTTCGCGCAGCCGCTGCGCGCTGGCGTGGATTGCTTCCGCGTCTTTGTTGAAGCATGGTATGAAGGCCGCTTCCAGAAGCTGATCTTCCACCCCAATGCCACGCCTGAGATCCGCGGCATGATCAGCGCGGTGCTGGCCGGATATGCATGGGACCGCAACAACCCGTTCGTCGCCGATCCGCGCCGCCGCATGGCGGTACTCGAAGAATTCTGCAACGTCTGACGGCCGCCGCCGAGCCGGCACGGCCCAACTGCTAGGACAACAAGCATGACCAATCCGACTGTACTGGTCACCGGATCGTCGCGCGGCATCGGCCGCGCCATCGCGCTGCGCCTGGCGCGTGACGGCTATGACGTGGTGGTCCATTGCCGCGCCCGCCGCGACGAGGCCGAAGCCGTGGCCGACGCGGTGCGCGCCCATGGCAGCAGGTCGCGCGTGCTGTGCTTCGACGTCAGCCGCCGCGACGAGGCAGCGGCCGCGCTGCTGGCCGACATTGCCACGCACGGCTGCTACTACGGCGTGGTCTGCAACGCCGGGCTGGCCCGCGACGCGGCGTTCCCGGCCATGACCGGCGCCGAGTGGGACGAGGTGGTGCACACCAACCTCGACGCCTTCTACAACGTGCTCAACCCGGTGGTGATGCCGATGGTGCAGCGCCGCCAGCCTGGCCGCATCGTCACGCTGTCATCGGTCTCCGGACTGGTCGGCAACCGCGGGCAGGCCAACTACAGCGCCGCCAAGGCGGGCATCATCGGCGCGACCAAGGCGCTTGCCATCGAACTGGCCAAGCGCGCCATCACGGTCAACTGCGTCGCGCCCGGCCTGATCGACACCGACATGGTCGAGCCGCACGTGCGCGAGGAAGCGCTGCGCCTGATCCCGGCGCGGCGCATGGGCACGCCGGACGAGGTTGCCGCCGCCGTCGCCTTCCTGATGTCGCCCGATGCCGGCTATATCACGCGGCAGGTGATTTCGGTCAACGGCGGGATGTTCGGGTAAGGCACCGTCATTCCGCCGTCCTTCCGCCGTCCTTTCCGCCGGCGCTGTCCCTGGCAGCGCCGGCAGCGACCCGCAAGGGGCGCGGCATCCGGCGAGAGCAAGTCCTGGCTGACGCGGACGCTCGCTGCGTCAGTCCCGGTCCGGAGCGCCCGGCGGAAAGAACGAGCGGTAGGGCCGCGCCTCGTCGACGGCCCGGCTGAAGGATGGCCGGGCCAGCAGCTGGGAGCGGTACGCGCGCACATGGGGGCACGCCGCAGGAACGGGATGCACCCAGTCCGCATAGAACAGCGACGGTGCCGCCGCGCAATCGGCCAGCGTGAAAGCCGTCCCCGCAGCCCATTGGCGGCCGGCGAGCCTGGCGTCCAGCCAGGCGTAGGCGCTTTCCAGCAGCTTGTGCGCCTCGGCCACGCCATAGGCATCGCGGTGGTCAGCGGGACGGAGATAGTCGAGCACGATGCGCTGCATCGGCGTCATCACGTACTGGTCGAAGAAGCGGTCCAGCAGGCGGACTTCGAGCGCGTCATCGGGCGCCTCAGGCAGCCAGCGCACCGCGCCCCGATGATGCTGGTCGAGGTATTCGATGATGATGCTGGACTCGAACACCGTGCGCTGGCCATCGACCAGCACCGGCATCCGCTGCAATGGCCATAGCCGCGCATGTTCGGCTGCATGCTCGGGATGGTCGGGCGACAGCATGCGAAACTCGAACGGGATCGCGTTCTCGTACAGCGCGATCAGCGCCTTCTGGCAGTAGGAGGAAAACGGGTGGGCATAAAGCTGCATCGTGGTCTCCTGTTGGCCCGGCCGGGCTACGCCCCGGCGAAGCGGTCGGTGGCGGCGATCAGCTGGTCCATGATCCCCGGTTCCGTCCACGCGTGGCCTGCCCCTTCGATCAGGTGAAAATCCGCCTTCGGCCACGCCTTGTGCAGGGCATGGGCATAGCGCACCGGGCACGGCATGTCATAGCGCCCATGCACGATGACGCCGGGGATATCAGCCAGCTTGCCTGCGTCGCGCAGCAGCTGCCCATCCTCCAGCCAGCAGCGGTGCGTGAAGTAATGGTTCTCCAGCCGCGCGAAAGCCAGCGCGAAGTGGCTGTCATCATGTTTGGCGCTGTTGCCGGCATCCGGCAGCAGCGTGATGGTCTCGCCCTCCCACACGCTCCAGGCACGCGCGGCTTCGACCTGCTTGTCCTTGTCGTCGCCGGTCAGCAGCTTGCGATAGGCCGCCATCATGTTGCCGCGCTCCGCCTCGGGCACCGGCGCCTGGAAGCGCTCCCATTTCTCGGGGAATATCTCGGACACGCCGTACTGGTAGTACCAGTCCAGCTCTGCCTGCGACACCGTGTAGATGCCGCGCAGCACCAGCTCGCTGATGCGTTGCGGATGCTTCTGCGCATAGGCCAGCGCGAGCGTTGACCCCCAGGAACCGCCGAATACCAGCCAGCGCTCCACGCCGGCCAGTTCGCGCAGCCGCTCGATATCGTCGACCAGGTGCCAAGTGGTGTTGTGCTCGAGCCCGGCATGCGGCGTCGATCGTCCGCAGCCGCGCTGGTCGAAGAGCAGCAAGTCATAGCGCGCCGGGTCGAACAGCCGCCGATGGTCGGCCGAGATCCCGCCACCGGGCCCGCCGTGCAGGAACACCGCCGGCTTGGCGCCCGGCGTGCCGACACGCTCGTAATAGAGGACGTGGCCGTCGCCGACATCGAGCGTACCGGTGTGGTAGGGCTCGATTTCGGGGTAGAGGCTGCGCAGGGAGGACATGGGTGGTGGCTCCGGTGGTCTCGAGGCCACAGTGTACGCCGCCAGGAATGGCGTTCGCGTCAGCCGGCGATCAGCCCTGTTCCATCTCGTGCTGTGCCGCGAGCGCGAGAAATGCCGATCGGCTCATATGCCGGCTCTTGGCAGCATCATCGATTTGCTGGACCAAACGCTCTGGCAAGCTGATATTCACTCGTACGGCTCTCGTGTTCACGCGTGACAGGTCGATATCCACCAGCATCCAGATGCCGCCCTGATACTGAGGATGATGAAACCAGCGCTCCGGACTGGATGGTTCGGGAACAGGCTCTCCGTCGGCAAAGTGAGCTTCGACAGCCTCCTGCGCGTTGGCCGGAATGTCCGCCCAGTCATCGGCAGCGGAAAAGCATCCGGGGAAATCCGGGAACGAGATGCCGTGCGCGTGCTTCGCGTCGCCAGGCTCGATATGGACGGGATATAGCATAGGGCTTTCTTCGGGTGAGGCACCGTTACCTTTCCTGGTTTGGTGGGGTGCCTGAACTGATGGTGCGATCCGACGATGTGCGTCAAATACCAGCCGTCGGACGTCAGTTGCCTGATCAGATCCGCGCTTTTCATTTGCGCAACTTTACACAACACACGATGCGCCATCCAGCCCGCGTTGCTTGGAGACGGCGTAAAAAAACCGGCACTCAATGGTGCCGGTTTTCTACAAGCAGGTCGCGCCAGCCAGCGCAAACCCCAATCAGTCTTCCAGCTTCGGCAGCGAAGCGCTCACCTGCGTCGACAACAGGCCCGTCTTCGCATACGTCTGCAGCTTCTCGCGCGTATCGACGATATCCAGCGTACGCATCGTCAGCTGGCCGATGCGGTCCAGCGGGGTGAACATCGACTCGCCCTTTTCCATGGTCAGCCGTTCCGGCTTGTAGGTCAGGTTGGGCGAGGTGGTGTTCAGGATCGAGTAGTCGTTGCCGCGGCGCAGTTCGATGGTGACTTCGCCGGTGATGGCGCCGGCCACCCAGCGCTGGGCGGTTTCGCGCAGCATGATGGCTTGCGGATCGAACCAGCGGCCCTGGTACAGCAGGCGGCCCAGGCGGCGGCCGTTGTCGCGGTACTGCTCGATGGTGTCTTCGTTGTGGATGCCGGTGATCAGGCGCTCGTAGGCGATGAACAGCAGCG